>Ga0316217_10000043_pt1 | contig 185900 bp, 167 predicted proteins | sample 1anoAmetaG_FD_203633 | JGI IMG/M metagenome (GOLD analysis project Ga0316217, IMG submission 203633) | Freshwater microbial communities from Trout Bog Lake, Wisconsin, USA - 1anoA | ecosystem: Environmental > Aquatic > Freshwater > Lake > Hypolimnion/Profundal zone | place: USA: Wisconsin... | reverse complement strand
CCATGCCACCGCCTTCCTACGTCCATTAGGACGCAGGCCAACGCCCACAAGGACTTACCGGTTCGGCGCTACCCCAGACGCCCTGGTGTAGTTGTCACCGATGCACAGGGGTAATTGTCGCCGCGCAGGATGGCTAGAAGACCGAGGCGAACTAGAGGATCAGTGGGTCGCATATAAAGCTAGGCTCGTAATCTTCAACCCAAAAGAGGAAAGATGATTTTCTTTGTTGCTTCTATAATTAAAACCACTTCTGTTATGACTGAGGCGTGACAACAAATGAAGTATTTTTATTTGTTGTTATATTTTATTTTATAATAATTATTATTGGTATTTTTAAGCCATTGTTTGTTTCATGGAATTTTTATTGGCACCTCGGTGCTGATGCTTTTGTGACCTAGGGCACGACGAGCGTCGATGCCTTGGGCGCTCGCCCCGGGGAGCGGATCCCATCGAAAAAAGCCCCCATGCTGGGGGCTCAAGCTTCGCGATCCAAACCAGGATCATTTCGAGGAAATGTACTTCGCCGCCACCTGATCATGAAGTCCCTGGTAGACCCCCATCGGGAGGACGTTCTTGGTCACGAGATCGGCCTTCGACCGGTAGGGGCGATGGGCGATGACTGCGTCCGCAAGTGCGTCGGTGATGCCCGGAAGCTTCTTCAACTCGGCTTTGCTGGCCCGGTTGAGGTCGAGAGACTTGGCCTCGGCAGCGGCCTTGGCCGCGCGCTGCTTCTCCTGGGACTTGGCCTTCGCCTTGGCAGCTTTCGCTGCCTCAATGGCGCGCTTCCGCTCCAGGCGCAAGGCCTTGGCGTCCTTGTCCTGGGCTGCCTGGGAAGGGACTTTCTCTGGGGCTGGTGCGACCTTATCTTGGGCGAAGGATCTGACTGCCAAGACCATGCCTATCGCAAGGGCAATCATTGTTTTGACTATGTTCTTGTTCATCTTAAATCTCCAGACAACGAGCCTAGTTTTGATCGAGTCCCTCTTGCGCGTCAAGCCGCGGTACCCCATGCAAAGGGACCCGGTAGCCTGGGGGCTTCCGGGTCCCTGCTTGGTGACCAGCGGGGCCCGGCGAACCGGGCCCCGGAGTCAGGCTAGTTGAAGTTCATGTGGACGACCTTGATGTCCGCGACAGCACCGGAGCCATGGCAGATCAGGCACTGCTCATTGGCGACCAGATTGCCCGTGGGCCAGTCGTACTTGGGAGCCGCGACAGTGCCGACGTTGACGGGCGTGCCCAGAGTGTTGCCACCCAGGACGTACCGATCGCCGTAGAACACACCACCGTTGCCCCGGAAGTGGGCGACGGCCTGCTGGGTATCATGGCAAGCGGAGCAGGCGCCGGTGATCGGCGACGTGACCAGGGAACCGGTGAGACCGGTGGTCGGAGCCGTCAAGGTCGTGGTCTGCGTGGCAACAGAGGCCGGAACATAAGTCCAGGCTCCACCGTTGGTGGTGGGGGCGGTCCAGGCGGCGTTGGAGCCGTAGGTCGCCGAGGTGGAGATCCAGGGGGAGTAGTAGCCAGTGCCCGCCGTGGTGGTGGTGCCAGTCACGGGGGTGGCGGGAGCGGCGTAGGCGACGCCGAGGGCGGCAGCCTGGGACACGCTCGTGGGAATCGAGTAATTGGTGGTGATGCCACCGCTGACCTTCTGTAGAGGATAAGAGGCCGTGGGGGCAGTGGCGAGAGTGCCCTTGGCGACGGTTTCCCACAGCAGGTAGGGGATCTGGGCTGCATTGGTGCTGTTGCTGAAGTCGTAGGAGCCGGGCACGTGGCAGGCTTCACAGTTGTTCAGGAGACCCGGGTAGACGATGTTGTAGAACTGGGCACCCTGAGCTTCAGGCGTGTAGGGGTTGTCGCGCATGGTGCCGGCATGGAGCGCGTGGATCCAGGTCTTGGTGTTGTAGGAGAAGGCCGTGCCATCAATGCCGGTGGTGTTGTGGCAGATTACACAGCTGGCGCCGTCGTTACCGTCGCCGATGCCAACGCTGTGGAAGTTGTTCGACGTAGTGGTGGCAGTGAAGGCCCCCAGGGTGCCGTGACAGATGTTGCAGGCATCAACCTTGATGATGGTGCGGCGGGACAGGACTGGGATTTTGCCCAAGCCTGCACCGGCCACGTTCATCAACTGGACGCGGCTGGGAATGATCAGTCCGCCGGTCGGAAGTGCGGTGTAGCTGTTCGCGTTGTAGGTGAAGTCCATCTGGGTGAACGGAGCCGAGTTCACGGCAGGTGCCACAGGAGGATTGAAGCTGGAAATGAGGTTGGGATCCGATTTAGCGGCTGTGAGGTCCGTCTCAGTCAGCATACCGAGACCGATACCCATGGAAACCACGCCAGTGCCGGCGGGTAGCGTATAGCCCGTGGCGGTGATGGTATAGGTCGAATTGCCATTGTCCTTCCATGTGATCGGAAGGGTGGCGGCGGCCGCAGCGCCGCTCCAGATGCTCTTCAGGGTAGGCGTAGCCCGGAAGTTGTAGTCGGCAGGCGTGATGCCATCCTGCGGGAGGCCCGCGATCAGGATAAAGTCAGGCGCATTGGTATTGGCGCCAAACAGGTTGTTCACGAAGGGCGCGCTGGCCGGGAACATATCGACCTGCGTGGTCGTGCCCGGGAGGGTTGCGGGTGGGGCGTTCAGCGTGATGGCCTTGCCGTCCATCAGGATGCTGAAGGTCAGGCTCGGCACGCCAGCGGTAACCTTGGCAGAGATGAGGTTCCAACTGATGGTGTGAGCGCCCTTGGGCAGGTTGGCAGTATTGGTGGCCTGGTAGCTGTTGCTCTGCATGCCGCCATGGGCAGGGGCGATGTTGGTGCCGGCCTGCAAGGGCGTCCATACGGGCGTGTGGTAGACGGCGATCGCTGCGGCGGTATGGCAGAGGCTGCAGAGGTGGTCGTCGGCGGTGTCCGTGGCAGGCACGTTGCTGCCATGGGTCTGGGTGAAGTCCACGTTGTCGTGGCAGGCGCCGCAAGCCAGACGGCTGGGCACGTTCATCCAGTTGTCGCCCTGGGCCGTCTGGGGCGCCACGGGAGGCGCATCCAGGACCGCGCTCGCGGGCTGGTTGGTGTGGCAGGTCTGGCAGTTGCGGATGTCCTGGGGATAGCGGATCCCGTTGAAACCGATGCTGGCGTAGTTGTAGCCAGTGTTGGAGAGATTCTCACCCATATGGATCTGGTGGATGAAGGCGGGGAAGTTGCCGGCCGCCAGGCCATTGATCTTGGTGTTGCTGGTGCTGCCGGTCGGGGGCGTGACGACGCCAGCGACGATGGTCGAGTTGGCGCTGCCGTACTTCCGCTGGTCGGTGTGGCAGACCACGCAGAAGTTGGGGTCCACGCGGTTGCCGCCGTGGACTTCCAGGCGGGTGTGGCAGGCGTTGCAGGCGGCCACATTCACGACGGTCCGGCCCGTGTCCGTGGCGGCAATGGCCTTGCCCGTGGCGGGGATGAAGTCATAGGTGATGTTGGCGGGATTCAGGATCTCGACGGCGGTTGCACCAGCGACAGCGGTGGGGGTGTTAGTGCCAGTGCCACGGGCAGTGCCGCCCACCTGAATGGCGACGCGGTGGGTCAGGGTCGGCTGGTAGGAGACATCGCCCAGGTCCGCCTCGGCGTTGGGGGCGGTGTAGGTGGCGGCGTCCAGGATGGCCTTCACCTGGGTGACATCACGCCGGAAAGTGTACTGGTAGGTGCCGTCGCCGTTGTCCACCAGGGTGCCGATGTTGTCGGTGGAGGGCTTGGAGGGCGTGAAGGACGTGGTGGTGGTGGGGGAGGAGGTGACGATGTAGCTCACCCACTGGGTGGTGCCGTGGCCGGTGCCGGGTACCAGCTTCGCGATGGAGAAGGCGAGGTTGGCATAGCCGGGGTACTTGGCCGTGGCCGACTGGGAGGTGAAGCCCAGGCCAACGACGGGGGTGCCGTTGGCGTCGGTCACGCTGAAGTTGACGATGGGCGTGCCCTTGCTCATGTCGACGCTGCTGACGGCGCCCTGGAAGGACGTGGCGCCCCACTCGGCCGGGGTCAGGTTGGCGGCATTGATGACGACCATGGCGTTGGTGCCGTTGGTGCCATTGGTGCCGTTGGTGCCGTTGATGCCGTTGGTGCCGGCCTTGCCGTCTTGCCCGGCGCTGCCGTTGCAACCGATCAGCACGAGGGCGACCGCTGCGGTGGCCAGAAGCCCGCAGAGCTGTTTCAGAGGACGATGCTTCATGTTCGGTTCTCCCTATTCAGGTGGTGAAGTGTGGGTGAGCGGGGTGGGGTTGCAGGTGTGGCTTCATAGATGGGATGGGGCACCTCCTGGGAAGCTGAAGGCCGTGGATTCCGATCGGAGTCCTCAGTGGGTCAGCGTCTTGCCAGCAGCGGCGGTGGTTGCGGGGAAGGCGTTGGTGTGGCAGAGGGTGCCGTTGAAGCAGCCCGGGGCCGCTCCCGCCGCGGCGGGCGTGAGGGGCTTGATGTCCGAGTTCGCGCCACCCGTGTGGCACTGGGCGCAGGCCGGAGCATTGGCCTGATCGGTCGCACTATGGGAAGAATTCACCCAGCTGGGGTCGTCCCAGGGCTTGGGCGGGTGGGGCGCCGTGGTGTGGCAGGACTTGCAGGACACGGCGATGCCGTCGGTGTAGTTCGGGCCGTGGCACTTCTGGCAGTGGCTGAAGCCCGCCATGACCGGCACGGTGGTGTCATTGGTCGCCACCGGGGCCAGCTGGGCGCCGTTGCGGCCGTGCTGCAGGTGGTCGGCCCACCCGGAGAGCGGATGGAGGACGAGGCCGCTGGTGTGGCAGCCGAAGCAGCTCACGCCGGAGATGCCGCCGGCCTGGGTGGGATCCGTGGTGGATCCGTGGCAGGTCCGGCACTGGTCGGGGTCCTGGGAGTAGCCCACATAGTGGACCTGGAGCCAGTTGGCGGGATGCTGGCCGGAGGCGGTGCTCAGCGGCGCGGCGGGACCGGCGCTTCCCGCGCAGCCCCAGGTGAGGACCGCGAGGAGCATCGCGAAACAACTACCCGCCATCCATTTAATTTTGTTCATGGTGTTCCCCTTCGATACTCAGCGGATGACTACCGATGACAGGCGCGGCACTGGTCGTTGTTGGCACGGCCGTGGCACCTGTAGCAGCTTGACGGATCCAGCTTCCCTTCAATCTTGTGCAGGGTCAGGTAATCCCCCCGGTGCGGCGTGTCGCGGTCGGGGCGATCGGCCAGCAGCTTCGCGGGCTTCATGGGCACCTTCCCGCCATGACAGTCGATGCAGAAGGACGGTGCGTGGCAGACCGCGCAGGTGTTGGAATCCTGGTTGGCCTGGAAGCGGTGGTTCTTCACGAAGGTGGGCGTGTGGTCGAAGGTGGCGTAGGTCTTGAGGGCACCCTTGGCCAGGTCGTTGCTGTGGCATTCCGTGCAGATGGGCCGGCCTGCGCCCAGTGCGTAGTTGTGGGTCGGCGTGAAGCTCGCCTCGGGTGACACGAGGCCGCAGGCCGTCATCATGCCGAGGCCCAGCACAAGGGCCAGGACCTGGAGAATGGTGTTTCGGGCCATCACTGACCTCCCTTCTTAGCGGAGCCGAACCGATATTCGGCCTTCAACAGCCCCTGGGTCTCATGCTTGGCCACAGGGTTGGTTCCGTAGGTGACATCGCCGGACACCTTGATGTTCGCGGTGGCCTGGTAGCCCAGCGAGCCCACGACTTCGTAGACGTTCTGCACGCCGGCCAGGTAGGGGTTGCCGCTGTCGTAGCGCTGGAGGATGCCATCCAGGCTGGCCGAGAACTGGCCCTTGGTGACCAGGGTCCAGATGCGGGCTTCCTTGTAGCTGAGGCTCAGGTAGGGCGTGGAGGGATCCACGAACTTGGTGTCCACGGCATTCACGATGTGGCCGCCCAGGCCGAAGAGCACGGCCTTATCGTTGAAGGTCCAGCGCATCTCACCGCCGAGGCGGTTGGAATCGCCGAAGGTCTCGCGGTGCGTGTGGCGGTAGTCGCCCACCAACTGGAAGTTGGCTTCGGTGGTCCAGGTGACCTTGCCGCCCCAGCCGCGGAACATGTCGTGATCGTCCTGCCTGAACAGGGAGGGCATGTTCGAGCCCGCGAAGTAGGCGAAGAAGTTCCGCTCGGCAAAGTTGCCGGTCACGGCGACCTGGCTTCCAATCCTCCAGGTGGCCGAGTAGTCATGCTCGGCGATGTCGTTGTGCGCGGGAGCCCCCGGCGCAACCTCGGGGTGCTTCGCCACGTCGAATACCGTCCGGCCGCGGAGGTCGAAGGAGGTGGTGGGCGTGAGCAGGAGGTCCAGGCCCACCTGCCGGCGGGTGAAGTCCTCGGTGGTCGGCTGCGGCAGGTTCTGGGCGGCGTGGGTGCCGTCCTCGAGGTAGGACAGGCCGATCTCAGTGACCTGCGGGAGGCGCCAGGCCAGCCGGGTCCCGAAGATGAAATCCTTCTGGAAGTCGTAGTTGAGCTGGGAGGAGAGGTCCTGCGTGTGGTAGAGGACGGGCCTCCCGCCGAAGGCGGAAATGCTGAACCCGCCGCGGAGGTCGGTCCGGGCGCTGACCCCATCCACCTGCTCGAAGCCGGTGCCCTGGTTGATCGCGAAACGGCCGGCCTTGATCTCGGCGTTCGCCTGGTCGAACCGGTACTGGAGGTAGCCGAAGCTCAGGTAGCCACCGGAGTAGCTGCCGTTGGGCGACCCGTTGTAGATGGTCGGGCTGGAATCGCCGAAGTCCTTCACGCCCCAGCCGAAGAGGTGCAGCGACAGGTTGTCGGAGCCCAGCTTGGTGGCGTCGATGCCCAGGTACTGGGTCGCGGCGGTGTAGGTGGCCTGCTCGGAGCCGGGGATGTTCTGCTTCCAGATCTCCGCCATGGTGGTGCCATAGAGGCTGACCTCCTGACCCCAGGCAGTGGCAGACAGCAGGGTGGCGAGCAGGGCCACGTAGGTGTGTCGTTTCATGATTCGCCTCATCTCGCAATGCGCAGTGCGCTGGGCCGTTCTAAAAGACGAGTGGTGCGGGAAAGCCGATTCCAGCTTGGTTCCAGTGGTGGGTGGTGCCTTGAAGAGCTTCCTGGAATCGACGGGGATGTAGCAGATGTACGGGTCAAGAACGACACTAGGCCGGAATTCAATCGACCTCAAGAGAGTGAATCATTTTTACTACATGCATCTATGGTTTATTAGACCTAGACGATAACATTCGTGTGACGCTTTTTATGATTTTGTAAATTTTGATTTTAAACATTATATAAACTAATTGAATGGTAAAATTCCGTTGAATTCCTTCTCCCTGTACCGCCCGGAACGGAGGAGGTGAGACAAAGTTGTGACTTGGGGCACTAGGCAAGGGATCCCGGGTTCCCCCCTCCCTTTGCCGGGGGTCGGCGAGGGCCTGTGACACCCTGCACAGCTCGCGGGGCGAGGGCCCCGTGTGACCCGTGGCACTGGGGGTGCTCACCATACTTATTGCTTTGAAAAGATGGAGGCTTGCATGGGTCAGAGCACCCTGGCGCTGGGCGTGGAAGTGGTGGGATGCGCCGCCTTCGATGCCGGCATCAAGGGCGCGTTCGGGTATCCGGGCACGCCCTCTACGGAAGGATTCGAGTTCGTCGAGGCCATGATCCAGGCCGAGCCCGCCGGGCGGGTGGCCCGCTGGGCCGCCAATGAGAAGGTGGCCTACGACCTGGCCCTGGGCGTGAGCTACGCCGGACACCGGGCCCTGGTGTCCATGAAACACGTGGGCCTGAACGTCGCCATGGACGCCTACACCAACTCGGCCCTCACCGGCGTCCGGGGCGGCCTGGTCCTCCTGGTGGCCGACGACCCGGGCATGCACAGCAGCCAGAACGAGCAGGACAGCCGGCGTCTGGCGGAGTTCGCCTGGCTCCCCTGCCTGGAGCCCAGCACGGTCCAGGAGTGCTACGACCACACCCTGCGGGCCTTCGAGCTGTCCGAGGCCCTGCAGCTGCCGGTCATGGTGCGCCTCGTCACCCGCCTGGCCCACTGCCGGGCGGCCTTCGCCCGGCGGAAGCCCCTGGCCCCCACCGGTCTCGGGGTCGCCCCGAAGGCCACCGTCCAGGACTGGGTGCTGATCCCCTCCAATGCCCGCCGGCGCTACCTGGACCTGCTGGCCAAGCAGCCCCGCATGATCCAGGACCTGGCCGCCCTGAACCGGTTCCTGCCCGGACCGGGCCGCCGGGGAGCCGTGGTGGCGGGCATGGGTCGCGCCTATTTTGATCAGCTGGCCCTCGAGCATCCCGACCTGGCCCCCCTGCCCCGGCTGGAAGTGGCCGCCTACCCCCTGGACCCCCAGCTGGAGCTGGCCTTCCTGGCCCAGGTGGACGAAGTCTTTGTCTTCGAGGAGGACTACCCCGTGCTGGAGGAGCGCCTGGGCCTGCGGGGCACCGCGAAGGTCCACGGCCGCCTGGACGGGGCGGTGCCCCGCACGGGCGAACTGACACCCAGGCTGATCAAGGATGCCCTTGGGGTCGTGGCCCCGGAGGGGCGGACGGCCCCGGCCCTGGACCTGCCCCTGCGCGCGCCGCAGTTCTGCGATGGCTGCGGCCACGTGGACGCCTACGAGGCCCTGCGGTCCGCCCTGCGGAACCTGGGGGTCCCCGATGCCCGCGTCTTCGGCGACATCGGCTGCTACACCCTGGCGGCCCAGGAGCCCATGGCGGCCATCCACGCCGTGGTCGAGATGGGCGCCAGCATCAGCATGGCCGTGGGCGCAGCCCTGGCCGGCCAGACCCCCGCGGTGGCCGTCATCGGCGATTCGACCTTCGGCCACAGCGGCCTGCCCGCCCTCCTCACCGCCGCCGCGTCCGGCGTCAACGTCACGGTCCTCATCCTCGACAACCGCGTGGTGGGCATGACGGGCCAGCAGCCCAGCCAGGCCCTCGACCAGGTGGAGCGCCTGGTGCTCGGCATGGGCATCCCCGGGACCCAGCTCCAGGTCCTGGCGCCCCTCCCCAAACAGCACGACGCCAACGTGCAGGCCCTGGAGGCGGCCCTGCAGCATCCCGGTCCCTCGGTGGTCGTCTTCCGGCGGGAGTGCATCCAGTCCCTCCGCCGGGGCGTGCTGAAGGATCATGACCGCGAAGAAAAGGCCCGCCTGGCAAGTGCCAGCTGCTCCCCCGAGGTCTGCCCATGAGCGATCCCCGCATCCACGGCATCGTCCTTTCCGGCGTTGGGGGCCAGGGCGTGCTCTCCCTCGCCCAGATCGTCCTGGAGGCCCTGCGCCGCAGCGGCCTCCAGGCCCTGCAGTCCGAGATCCACGGCATGAGCCAGCGGGGGGGCAGCGTCCACGCCCAGGTCTGCTATTCCGACCTGCAGCTCACCTCGCCCATCATCGACGAGGGCTGCGCCGACCTGCTCATCGCCCTCGAACCGCTGGAAGCCCTGCGCTACGTGGCCATGCTCCGGAAGAACGGTCACCTGGTGGTTGCCGAGGAACCCCAGGCGGACATGGCGGGCTATCCGCCCCTGGACGATGTGTACTCGGCGCTGAAGGCCGTGCATGGCTGTCACCTCGTGGACACCGAGGCGCTGGCCCGGCGCCTGGGCCACCGGCAGGCCGGCGGCATGGCGCTGCTGGGCCTGGCTTCCCGGTTCCTGCCCGTGTCCGAGGGGATCTGGCGCGAGGTCATCGCCCAGCGCTTCGAGGCCAAGGGCGCCCGGGTCGCCGAGAAGAACCTCGAAGCCTTTGAGGCGGGGCGTGGCCTGGCCCTCGCGCCCCGGGGGAACTGAGATGTCCGAGTCCTCGGGTTTCCTCCATGAAGGGCGGGCCTACGGCCTGCTGGCCGCCGCGGGGCTGCGGGTGCCCCGCCACGGGTTCCTGGAGATGGAGGGCCTGCCCTTCGCCCCGGGCGAACCCGTCGTGCTGAAGGGCATCGCCGATCAGCTCTGGCACAAGTCCGACCGGGGTGCCGTGCATTTCGGGGCCTATGACGTCCCCGCCCTGAAGGCCGAGGCCGCGGCCATGCGGCTGCGCGTGCCGGAGCATCCCTGGATCGGGGGCCTCGTCTGCGAGAAGGTCGCGTTCAAGCGCCTCGCAGGGCTGCCCACGGAAGCCCTCGTCTCCCTGAAGCGCGATCCCGAGGCGGGCTGGCTCGTGGTGTGTGGCATCGGCGGACTCCAGGCGGACGCCTGGGCGGCCCTGGCGCCACCCCTGCTCTGGCCCATCGCCCTGACCACGCCGGAGCAGGCCTTCGAGGAGCTCCGCGCCCACTGGCTGGGCAGGACCTGGCTCGGGCTGCAACGGGGCACCGAGGCCCTCACGGACGAGGCGAGGCTGCTGGCCTTCCTCCAGGGGCTCTGGCGCGCGGTGGAAGGGCTGGAGCGGGAAGGCGTCACCCTACTCGAGCTCAATCCCATCGTGCTGGACAGCGAGGGCCTGCCCACCGCCCTGGATGGGGTCGGCACCACGGGTGCCGAGGCCCCTGCCCGCCCCGCCACGCCGGACCCGGCCTGGTACCGGGCCCTCCTGAACCCCGGGAGCCTGGTGCTCGCGGGTGTCTCCAGCCGCGAAGGCACCGTGGGCCGCATCATCCTGGAGAATCTCCGCCGGTCCAGCCTGCCCCCCGGCACCCTGCGCCTCATCAAGCCGGGAACCACGGAATTCCTGGGCCTGCCCTGCCTGGAGTCCGTCGCCGAGCTCGCTTCGGCCCCCACGGACCAGCTCATCCTCTCCCTGCCCGCCCACCAGACCCTGGAGGCCGTGGAACAGCTCTGCCGCCAGGGCGGCGGCGCCACGGTGGTCTACCTGGTGGCGGGCGGACTAGGCGATGGGGCCGATACCGAAGGGCTCGGCCAGCGCCTGGTGGCCTGCCTCGATGCGCACCGCCGCGCCGGGCAGTGGACGCCGGCCCTGGTGGGACCCAACGGCCTGGGGCTCTTCAGCCCCGACCAGGCCCTCAACACGCTCTTCATCCCCGACGACAAGCTCCCCCTCAAGGCCCGGCCCGGGCACGTGGCCCTGCTGAGCCAGAGCGGCGCCTTCCTCATCACCCGCCTGAGCCGCCGGTCGGAGCTGGGCCTGCGGGCCGCCGTGGCCATCGGCAACCAGATGGACCTGCGCTGCTCGGATTTCCTGCAGGGCTTCGGCGGCGACCCCGCCGTGGAGGTGGTGGGCGCCTACCTGGAAGGCTTTGCCCCCGGCGACCTCCAGGCCACGGCCCGGGCCATCCGGGCCCTCCGGCAGAGCGGCCACCGCGTGCTGCTCTACAAGGGGGGTCGCAGCCAGGAGGGCATGGCCGCCGCCAGCAGCCACACGGGGGCCCTGGCGGGCGACCACGCGCTGCAGGCCAGTGTCCTGCGCCGGGCGGGCGTGATGCTGGCGGAGCGCATGGAGGCCTTCGACGCGGCCCTGGCCTGGCTGGGCGCCTATCCCAAGGGGCGCCCGCGCTCCGTGGCCATCATGACCAACGCCGGTTTCGAATCCGTGGCCTCCGCGGACCTGCTGGGGGGTCCCTGCCACGGATCCAGGCTGACGGAAGCAGAAGTCGGGGCCCTGACAGCCACCCTCGGGACCCACGGCCTCAGCGGCCTGGTCAGCCCGCGCCTGCCCCTGGACCTCACGCCCATGGCTGACGAGGCCGCCTACCTGGACTCGGCCCGCCTGCTCCTCCGCACCGAGGCCGACGTGGTGGTGCTAGGCCTGGTGCCCCTCACCAAGCGCCTGGACACCTCCGATCCCGCAGCCTATGGCGCCTTCGCCGCCGCCCTGGCCGCCCTCGCCCGCGAGCACGGCAAGTGGGTGGGCGTCGCCGTCGAGGGGGGCCCCCTCTTTGACGCCTACCGCCAAGCCCTGCGGGAGGCGGGGCTCCCGGTATTCCTGTCCATGGAAGAGGCCCTCGAAGGCCTGCGCCTCATCGCCTCCGAGGTGTGACCGAACGCATCCTCTGAGGCGATGATCGGGGGCAGACTGTATTTCGGACATCGGATACCGAAATGCCCCCACGCCTCCCCCCCCTGCGCAGCCTCCTCCCGGCCGAACATGGCAGCTGGTTCATGCTGGGTTTCCCTCTGGCCCTGGGCTGGCTCCTCCGGCCCAGCCTCGCGGGGGGCTGCCTGGCGCTCGCGGCCCTGGCCGCCTTCCTGGGCCGCCCCCCGCTTCGGCGGCTCCTCAACCAGCAGAAGGATCCGGCGCAGCTCCGGGCCCTTCTGCTGCTCGGGGCGGCGGCCGCGGCCTTCGGGATCCTCACGGGATGCCTCTCCAATGGCCGCTTCCTGATCCCCCTGGCCTGCGTGTCCCCCCTGGCCCTGTTCGCCCTGCGGGCGGACCTGGAGCGGGCCACGCGGACCCTGGCCGTGGAACTGGCCGCCCAGGCCTTCTTTGCGGGGCTGGCCGCGGCCCTGGTCCTGGCCGGTGGGGGCACCCCTGCCCAGGCCGGCCTTGCCTGGCTCTTCGCCACCTTCCTCGGCGGCGCCAACCTGGCCCACGTGCGCCGGGTCCTGGGCCAGGCCCACCAGCTCGACGCCCTCGAGCTCAGCCGGCGCGGTGTTCTCGTCCACGGGCTCCACCTGCTGCTCTGCGGCCTGTCGGCTGTCCTTCTGGCGCCGAGGGGCCTGCCGGGCCTGCTTTGGACGGGCTGGACCCTGCTGCTCTACGGACGGGCCCTGCGGCCCTACCGGCCCATGCCCGCCCGCACCCTGGGCTGGCGCGAGGGGGGGCTGAGTGCGGCCGGACTCGTCCTCCTGTGGTGGGCCCTGGCCTGATGCCGGTCACAAGGAGCCTGGACTCTGCTCCCGAATCCCGTGATCCTCGAGGGAGACAAGGAACCCGGGATGCTCTTCTCCACCGCCACAGGCTATGCGTTGCGCACCCTGGCGGCGCTCCCCGAGGATGGCACCTTCAGCCTGGCCAAGGATCTTGCGTCCAGGCTGGAACTCCCGGGTCCCTACCTCGCGAAGATCCTCCAGGGTCTCGTCCAGGCCAATATCCTCGCCTCCGTGCGCGGTCCGAAGGGAGGGTTCAGGCTCGCCCGCACTTCGGATCGCATCACCGTGGGGGATGTCGTGGTGGCCATGGAAGGCCCGGACGCCATGGAGGGCTGCGTCATGGGCTTCCCCTCCTGCGGCGATGAGCATCCCTGCCCCCTCCACGAGGCCTGGGGCGCGGTGAAGGCCCAGGTGTCAGCGTCCATGACGGAAGCCACCATCCGCGACCTCCAGCGCATGGACCTCCGGCACCTGGAAGAGGCCGGAGGTCGGCCTCCGCGACGGGGCCAGGCCGAGTAGGCTCGAGACCATGGCCATGAGTTGCGATCACCCGGACCTGCTGCCCCTGGACGAAGCCCTGCGGCGCCTGTGGGAGGCACTGCCCACGCCTTCCCTGCCCGAGGTCCGGGCCAGGCGGGACGATCCGGCCCTGGACCGGGCCAGCATGGACGGTGCGGCTCTGCGGGCCGCGGATGGCCGCGCCCCCCGCCGGGTGCTCGGCACCCTCTTCGCTGGCGGGGACCCCGCAGCCTTCCTGGTGACACCCGGCACCGCCGTGCGCATCATGACCGGCGCGGCCATGCCCCCCGGGGCCGATGCCATCGTGCCCGTGGAACAGCTCCAGACCGAGGGGAGCACCACCCGCCCCTTGATCGATCCGAAACCAGGCGATCACGTGAACGCCAGGGGCGTCCTCGCCCGGGCTGGGGACCTCCTGTTGGCCGAGGGCACGTCCATCAATGCCGCCAGGGTGGCCCTGCTGGCCCAGGAGGGTCTTGCCCTGCCGCCCTCCGCGCGCATCCGGGTCGGCGTGGCCTCCACCGGCGACGAGCTCATCCCGGACCCGGCCCCCCACCAGATTCGCGATTCGAATGGCCCCATGCTCCTGGCCCTCGCCCGGACCCTGGGGGCCGAGGCGGAACTCCAGACCCCCCTGCCCGACGACCCCCTCGCCCTGGCCCAGGCACTGCGCAATTCCGGGGGGATCCGCATCCTGCTCACTTCCGGCGGCGTGAGCATGGGGGACCACGACCACCTGCCATCGGTGCTGAAGGAGCTTGGTGCCACCCTCCTCTTCCACCGCATCCGGCTCAAGCCGGGCAAGCCCATGCTGGCGGCCCTGCTGGGCGACCTGCTGGTGCTGGGCCTGCCGGGGAATCCCGTCTCGGCCTACCTCAATGCCCTGCTGTTCCTCCCCCCGGCCCTGGCCCGGCTCGAGGGGCGCGCGGCCCCCGATCCCTGGCAGACCGGGCGGCTGACGGCGGCCGTGAAGCAGAAGGGGGACCGGCCCCTCTTGCATCCCTGCCGCCGGGTGGAGGACCGGCTCGAGCCCCTGCCCGGCAGGGGCTCCGCCGACCTCGTGACCCTGGCCCGGGCCGACGCCTTCGCCTGGATCGAGCCCCCCGGCCAAGAGGCTGGGGCGAAGGTGCGCTATCTGACAGTCCTGTAGCCATCCTCGGAAAGCGCCTGCGACGCTTCCTGAGCTGGAAAAGGCCTTTCCTATCTCCAACCACGCGCAGCATTGTTGGAGCAGCCGCTAACCCTTCGCGTACCGCTGCAGCTTGCCCAGGTCCAGGATGCGCACCACGGGGAAGGTGCTCTGGATGAGGCTGAGGTCGGTCAGCAGGCGGAGGGCCCGGCTGAATGCCTCGCGGCTCGCGCCGATGCACTGGGCCAGGTCCTCCTGGGTCTCCTGGAACTCCACCAGGGACCGCATGGGATTCGCATCGTGGGCCTCCAGCAGCAGCTGGGCCACCCGCTCGGGGACGCTGTGCAGGCTGAGCGTCTCCACCAGGGTCACCAGGTGGCGCACCTTGGCGGTGAAGTGGTGGATGATCATCTCCGCCACCTCCGGATGCCGGTGCACGATCTGGCGCAGCGGGGCGGAGGGGATGAGCCAGCATTCCGTTTCGCCATGCGCTTCCGAGCTGGATGGGGTGGGCGCCCCATCGAAGACCGGAACCTCGCCCACACAGTCCCCCACCTTCAGGAACTGCAGGACCTGAACCCGCCCCCGGCCGTCCGTGCGGAAGACCTTCAGGCCGCCCTTGACGATCACATACACGCCGGGCACCTGGTCGCCCTGGGTATAGATCCGGGCTCCATCGGGAAAGCGGCGGAGCTCGGCGATGCTGGCCAGTTCCTCGGCCGCATTGATCGGCAGCCCGGCCAGGAACTCGATCCTTCTCAGGTTGAGGACAGCTTGAGGCATGGGGCTCCATCGGGTGACAGATAGTTATCTCACAATCCCGTCCGCTTGTGACCAAGGTCACGCCCCGGGAGCACGGCGACAGGTACTTTACCGCGCGGTTGGAATTTCGTTTGGAGAAATTCGCCGAAGACAAGATGCGGCCACATCTGCCTACCCAGGGCTCTTTTATGCCGACGGGAACAGACCGGATTTTCCCTGCATCTGCGCCTATCTCTGCCGGTGCCCTTGCCCCATGGGCCCCTGGGCCTGCTGCCCCCGGTTACAGGAAGCTGCGACCCACGGTGTCCACACGGATCCTCTTGGCATCGCCTGCGGCGATGACCAAGGCCTCTCCACCCAAGGTGCCGCAGGCTACTTGACCCGCTCCATGAAGGTACGATCCACCCTGTCCACACGGATCCTCTTGGCATCGCCTGCGGCGATGACCAAGGCCTCTCCACCCAAGGTGCCGCAGGCTACTTGACCCGCTCCATGAAGGTACGATCCACCCTGTCCACACGGATCCTCTTGGCATCGCCTGCGGCGATGACCAAGGCCTCTCCACCCAAGGTGCCGCGGACTACTTGACCCGCTCCATGAAGGTACGATCCACCCTGTCCACACGGATCCTCTTGGCATCGCCTGCGGCGATGACCAAGGCCTCTCCACCCAAGGTGCCGCGGGCTACTTGACCCGCTCCATGAAGGTACGATCCACCGTGTTCACACGGATTTTTTGTCCGGCTTCCATGTAGGGGGGCACGCCCACGGTGATGCCGTTGTCCAGCTTGGCGGGCTTGTAGGAGCCGGTGGCATTGGCATTCTTCATGACCGGATCGGTCTCCACGATCTCCAGCACGACGCTGGGCGGCAGGGTGGCACCCATGGGCTGGCCCTCGTAGAACTCGATCTCGACCTGCATGTTGGGCTCGAGGAAGACCATGTCCTCGCCGAGGATCTCCTTGCTCACTTCCAGCTGCTCGTAGGTCTCGTTGTTCATGAAGACCAGGTTCCCGCCATCCTCGTAGAGATACTCCAGCATGTGCTGCTCGAGGCTGGCCTTGTCCACCTTGTCGGAGCTGCCGAAGCGGTTCTCGCGGTTGATGCCGTCCTTGAGGCGCTTCATCTTCACCTGGACCCGGGCCGGCAGGTTGCCGGGGGTCTGGTGCTCGGTGCTGATGACACGGCAGAGCTCGTTCTCGAAGTTGACGATCATGCCGGCGCGGACCTGGGTGGCGAGGATCAGTGGCATGGGAATCTCCCGGAAGCTGGGTGCGGCGATGGTCTGGCGGATGCTGCGTTTAAAAACCCCTCGCCGGGTCCCGGCTGCGGGGAAGGCACTGCAAATTCAAGAAGGAACGCTGGTAGGAATGCTGCCCTGGCGGATGCTGCGTCTAAAAACCCCCGGGTCCCGGCTGTGGGGAAGGCACTGCAAGTTCAAGAAGGAACGCTGGTAGGAATGCTGCCCTGGCGGATGCTGCGTTTAAAAACCCCTCGCCGGGTCCCGGCTGTGGGGAAGGCACTGCAAATTCAAGAAGGAACGCTGGTAGGAATGCTGCCCTGGCGGATGCTGCGTCTAAAAACCCCTCGCCGGGTCCCGGCTGCAAAGGCTCCTGGGGGAGCCTTTTTCGCCACCCGGCGGGGGTTTTTGGTGGGCGTACCAGGATTCGAACCTGGGACTTCTACCGTGTGAAGGTAGCACTCTACCGCTGAGTTATACGCCCACGGCCGATCAGAATACAGCAGGTCCGGAGCCTTTCCAAGCCTCAATCTTCAGGGGGTGAGGACCTGGCGAAGGGTCTGCGCGAAACGCGGGGCCTCCGCCGCCCGCATGCCGCAGAGGCCCACCCGCAGGCCCTCGGGAAGGGGCACGGTGAAGACGCCCTCCCCCTTCATCCGCTCACAGACGGCCTCGGGATCGGCCACGGCCACGCAGACAAAGAAGCCCCCCGTCCAGTGCAGGGCGGCCATGCCCTCGGCGGCCAGGGCCTCATCCAGGGCCAGGGCCCGCGCAGCCAGCACGTCGGACCAGTGGCGCTGCTCCGCCGCCAGCCGCGCCTGGGCCTTCCCGTCCTTCTCCAGTCGCAGCAGCAGGGCCTGAGGCGCCTTGGCGCAGTTGGACCAGGTGCCCCGGCAGGACTGGGTGAGCGCGGCCTGCAGGGCCGGGTCCCCGGACCAGGGGAAAGCGATGGCGCCGCAGCGTCCGCCGTAAAGGGTCATGGACTTCGACAGCGACATGGAGGCGCCCACCAGCACGCGGCCCTCGGCGCCCAGGGCGGCGTAGTCGGCCATGGCCTCGAGCACGGCTGCGGGTTCCTTCGTGTAGTCCAGGTAGGCGAAGTCCAGGAGCAGTGTGATCGGGCCCTGGGCCGAGGCCCGGCGGAGAAGTTCCATGAGCACCTGACGATCCGAGGCACTCAGGCTGCGCCCCGACGGGTTGTGGCAGGGGTCGTTGAGCAGGAGCAGCACCCGTCCCTGCTGCTTCAGGAGGCTCTGCAGGGCCTCCTCCCAAGCGGCTGCGTCCAGGGGCGCCAACGCCGCCGGCCAGGGGGCGGTGACCAGGTCCAGGCCATTCTCCGCGGCCATGGTGGCGTAGGGTCCCCAGAACGGGGCCGTGGTGAGCACCTTCTGGCCAGCCTCCAGGAAATTGCGCATGGAAAGGGAGATCGCGCCACTGCCCCCGGGCGTGGCGCAGGCGGCGCCCGCGGACCCGAGGCCCGGCCAGTGGCGCTTCACGAGGGCCTTCAGGAAGGCCGGATCCCCGGCGATGGGGGCATAGGGCGCCACCTCGAGGGCGCCCAGGTCGTGCCAGAGGTCCATGACGGACTCCAGCACCACCAGTTGGCCCGAATCATCCAGCAGCGCCCCCACGGTGGCGTTGAGGATGGACTCCCCCCGGGACCGCCGGGCCTGGGCCTCGGCGTTCAGGGCGAAGATGGGATCGTCCGCGGGAAAGGCACGTCGGGAGGGGATCAGCTGTCGCGTCATGCGTCCTGATTATGGGGCAGCCGCGCCTCCAGGACAGCATCCTTCCTGCTTCAACCGGATTTCAGCACCGGTGGATGCGCCTTGGTCCACCGCAGGAAGGCCGCCCCCTGGCCCGCGAGCCCCCCGCCGGCCTGGGCCCAGGAGAAGGTGCGCAGGATGCTCAGCTCCGGCAGCGGGATCACCACCAGGCCCCCGCGGGCCACCTCCCGCTGGATGCTCCACCGGGACAGGAAGCCGATGCCGAGCCCCAGCAGCACGCAGGACTTGATGGCCTCGGTGTCCCCCACCACTAGGTCCGAGTCCCTGGGCGCCCGCACCACCCGCAGCTTGCGCAGGGCCCGCTCCACCACGACCCGGGTGCCCGATCCGGATTCCCGCCAGATCAGGGGCACCGCGGCCAGATCCGCCACGGTGCGCACGCCGGCCAGGGCCTCGGGCGCCCGGGCCGCCCGGACGGCCACCAGCTCGTCGCGCAGGTAGGGCTGGAGCGAGAGCCCCGGCGCCCGGGTCAGCCCTTCCACCAGGGCCAGGGGAATCCGCCCCTCTCGCAGCCAGGCGAGCACCTCGTCCGTGTTGCCGACCTCCAGGCTCAGGGGGGCGGCCTGCTGGGTCGCCAGGAAGCTCCGGAACAGCGGCGGCAGGATGTAGGCGGCGGCCGTGGTGCTCGCCCCCAGGTGCAGGCCGCCCCAGGGCTTCGCTTCCGCCCGGACCTCTGCTCCCGCCTCCTCCAGCAGGTGGCGGACCCGGCGGGCGTAATCCAGGAGCACCCGCCCCGTGCCGGTCAGTTCCACGCCGGAGGCGTGGCGGATGAAGAGGGGCTTCCCGACCTCGGCCTCCAGCTGGCGGATCTGGGCGGTGACCGCGGGCTGGGACAGGTTCAGGCTCCGTGCCGCTCCGGAGACCTGGCCGGCCTGGGCCACCACCCGGAAGGTTTCGAGTCGGCGCGGATCGAGGTCAGGGAGCATGGAAGATTCATCAGTTTTTCTGATTGTATATCTGATATGACGATTGTTTTTTTTGATGTTTTGTCCCTATCTTCGACGTCATGAGCCACACCGCCCCCCGGACCTTCCCCGCTTCTCGCATGGCCGTCCCCGTCCTGGTCCTGGGCGCCCTACTGGCCCTGACTCCGCTGGTCTCGGCCGCGGCCGCCCTCGTCGCCGGCGCCGCCATCGCCCTGCTGCTGGGGAACCCCATCCAGGCGAGGACCCACGCCTGGACGCACCGGCTCCTGCCCCTGGCCGTGGTGGGCCTGGGCGCCGAGATGAACCTGGGCACCGTGGCCCGGGTCGGCCTGCACGGCCTGGGCTACACGGCCATCAGCCTGGCCCTGGTCATGGGCCTGGGCCTCCTGCTGGGCCGCTTCCTCAAGGTGGACCGCGAAGCGGGCCTGCTCATCAGCATCGGCACCGCCATCTGCGGCGGCAGCGCCATCGCCGCGGCGGCCCCGGTCCTGCGGGCCCGCCCCCACCAGGTCTCCGTGGCCCTGGCCACCGTGTTCCTCCTCAATGCCGTGGCCCTGGTGGTCTTCCCCCCCATCGGGCACCTGGCCCACCTGGGCCAGGACCCCTTCGGCCTCTGGGCGGCCCTCGCCATCCACGACACCAGTTCCGTGGTGGGCGCCGGCCTGGCCTACGGCCCCCGGGCCCTGGAGGTGGCCACCACCGTGAAGCTGGCGCGGGCCCTCTGGATCGTGCCCATGACCCTGGGGCTCGGCGTCATGATGGCCCGGCGGCAGAGGATGGCTGGGGCGTCCGGGGCAGAACTCGAGACCGGAACCTCTCTTCCTGTGAAGAAACCCTGGTTCATCGGCGGCTTCCTCCTGGTGGCGGCCCTGGTGACCTGGATCCCGGCCCTCCATGCCCCGGGTCATGTCATCGCCATCGGCGCCCACCATGTCCTGGTCCTGACCCTCTTCCTCATCGGTGCGGGTCTCAGCCGCGAGGCCCTCAAGGCCGTGGGCTTCCGGCCCTTCCTCCAGGGTCTGCTGCTGTGGCTGCTGGTGGGCTCGCTGGGACTGGGGGCCGTGAAGCTGGGCCTCCTGTCGGTGGGGTAGACTCTCCGCCTGGAGGGTCCATGATCCGTCCCTTTCAAGGCATGGTGCCCAAGCTGGGCGCGCGGGTGTTCGTGCCGGACAGCGCCCTCATACTGGGCGACGTCACCCTCGGCGACGACGCCAGCATCTGGTTCAACTGCGCCGTCCGGGGCGACGTGAACTGGATCCGCATCGGCGCCCGCACCAACATCCAGGACGCCTGCTGCCTGCACGTGACCAACGGGAAGTGGCCGCTCCTCCTCGAGGAGGAGGTGAGCATCGCCCACAACGTGATGCTGCACGGCTGCACCATCCGCAAGGGCGCCCTCATCGGCATGAGCACCACCATCATGGACGGGGCGGAGGTCGGCGAAGGCTGTCTGGTGGCCGCGGGGAGCCTGCTGCGGGAGGGCTTCCAGGCTCCGCCCCACAGCCTGGTGGCGGGCTGGCCCGCGGTCGTCAAGGGACCCCTCGGCGAAGGCCAGCGCCAGCTGGTGGGCAGTGTCTGGGCCCGGTACGTGCGCTACAAGGAGGCCTATTTCAAGGATGGCTGGCCCCTGGCCGTGGCCCCGCGGATCGAGGCCCCCCAGCCCGGGTTCTCGGAAGGGCACCCTTTCCCCTGACCGACTGCCGGGGCGAAGCGCAGGCGGGTGGCGAGGGATGCGGCGGGGCCGCATCTCGAGCCGGGCACCCGCCGCGCTGAGCATCACCCCAATGCCAAACGGTCCTACCTATGAGCACCCGGCGCGGAGGTCATGACTCGGGGTCGAGCAAGGGCGAACAATCAATCCAGGGCCATGACCTTGCTCATTACCGGTTTCCCGTTCAGCGGCGCCTGCAGGCGCACGGCACCGGCCAGATAGGCGCCGGTGTGGCCGTGGGAAGAATCAGGCAGGGAGATCACGAAAACGGCCAGACCCTTTTCGGTGGCGCGGGCCTCCGCAGCCTCGGCCAAGGCCTCCGCACCCTCCACCTCGACCACTTCGATGGCGTAGTGGAAGGCGGGCAGGGCCGGATTCCAGGGATTCCTGGTGCCGGTTCCAAGGGACCTGAGCTTGGCTTCCAACCCGGAGGGAATCACCTCCCGGGCCGCCCGCTGCTCCACCAGCCGGTCATATTCCTCCACCAGATCCGGCATGGTCCCGATCATGTTGGACATGGCCGCCTTGTCCCGCGCCCGTCCCCGCTGGCCCAAGAAGGCGGGGATGGCGATGGCGCTGGCGATGCCGACGATGGGCAACATGAAGAACGGCAGCACCAGGCCGATGATGCCCGTGACCAGCCCTGTGGGGGTCACCGGTGCGTAAGTGCCGGGCTGAGCCTTGACCAGGCGCTTGGCCTTCGCCTGCTGCACCAGCGCCGTGATGCCCAGGATGATGGCTATGGGGAAGCCTATGCAGGTGAGGGCGAAGGCGATGGCGAGAATGCCGGAAGTCTTGGCGGCCCTGGCGCCGGGCGCTCGGGGCAGGGCGGAGACTGTCATGGGGGGCTCCACAGGATGGGCTTAGAGGTCGTAACAAAACCCGACGATACCGCGATGAAGCCAGCCGGGATGCACCGCAAGGAAGGGCCCGCAGGGCAACGTGGTTCGTTGTTCAAGGGCTCTGACGCCGCGGGGCGCCCGGCGGGCTTCATCCCTACGGGCGGGGGGCGGCGGGCGTCGCGGTGCAGCGTCACGCTCGTCACGCGTAGTTCCTGCTACGCTTTGACTCGCGTTTCTCGCCTCGCTCGCCCGGCGCTCCTCGCGCGGCGCCGTGGGGTTTTGTTACGACCTCTTAGATTGGGCCAGCCTTTCATGCCCTCAACCGGCCCCTCAAGCAATTTCGTCTTCCCCCTCCCCATTCCTCCGGCATAAGGCTAGACTCACCGGATCATGTCCCCCCTGCTGATTCTTCGCGTCCACGCCGATCTGCGTCTCGGGCTGGGCCATGTGGCCCGGGCGCTCGCCATCCAGGAGGCATGGCGCGCCCACGGTGGCCAGGCCTGCATCGCCATCTCCGGGGACGATCGGGCCCGCAGGGTGGGCGGTGGCACCCACCCCTTCCTGGAGGAGCCCCTGCCCTGCGAGGCCCGGTACCTCGGCGAAGAGCTCCACGCGGCCCTGCCCGAGGACCTCAAGACCCGGGCCTCAGTGGTGCTGGTGGATCAATGGGACTGCAGTGCTGCCCTGCTGCAGGCCCTGCGTCCCCTGAAGGTGGCCGTGCTGGAGGACGACACCGACGCCCACGAAACCGCCGACCTCCTCTTTCAGCCCTTCCTGGAGGGTGTCCGCTGGCCGGACCACCCCGTGAAGGTGGTGAACGGCTGCAAGGTGCGCCCCTTCGAAACGACCTCCGGGGCCTGCCGTGTGCTGCGGGGATCCAGCTTCATCGTGGTGGACAAAATGGCCCTGGAGCTGCGCCCCAAGCGGATGCCCCTCCAGCCCCTGGCAGTCCACAAGCTGCTGGTCACCTTCGGCGGCAGCGATGGGCCGAACCTGGCCCAGAAGGCCTTCGACACCCTCGCCCGCCTCGCCGCCGCGGACCAGTGGCGCGGCGCCTGCACCATCCTCGCGCCCAACGGGATCCAGGGCCCGCTCTTCCCAGGCTGCACGGTGGTTCGCAGCATTCCCCAGCTCACCCGCCGCATCCCAGGGTTCGACGCCATCTGGTGCTCGGCCGGGGTCACCCTCGCCGAGGCCCTCTGCATGGGGATCCCTGCCACGGTGTGGGGCCAGAACGAGCGGCAGCATGGCATCCTCTCCGACCTGGCCATGGCCAATGGCTGCTTCGACCTGGGCGTGGGCCCCGAAGCCGACCTCGGCATCGTGCGGGAGGCCCTGGCCCAGTGGCTGGGGCCCGAGGGGCAGGACAACCGTCAGGAGCAGGTGCGGGACGGCATGCTGCTGGTGGACGGCCTGGCTGCCTCGCGCATCGCGCAGGAATTGTGGCGACTCGCAGGACACCCAGCCTAGGGCCTGCTTCCAAAGTGGGCTGTGGCTGCGCTCGGATACCAGGGCAGGCTCCTGGAAATCCCGGCTTGACCCTGCGGCCTCCCAACGATAAGCTTTCCCTTCTGTGAATTCGTCACCCCCGAGGTGGTGTCTTTGCAGCGCGACCGTGATACCGGAGTAGGCCATGAGCACGTACTTCCCGAAAGCCAATGAACTCAAGCGCCAGTGGTTCCTGGTAGATGCCACCGGCATCCCCGTGGGCCGCCTGAGCACTGCCGTGGCCGATGTCCTGTCCGGCAAGAACAAGCCGACCTGGACGCCCTTCCTCGACACCGGCGACCACGTCATCGTCATCAATGCCGAGAAGGCCCTGCTGACGGGCAAGAAGGGCGTGCAGAAAATCTACCGGCGCACGACCACCCAGCCCGGCTCCATGAAGGAGGTCCGCGCCGAGGTGCTGAAGACCACCTTCCCCGAACGCATCATCGAGAGCGCGGTCAAAGGCATGCTGCCCAAGGGCCCCCTCGGCCGGGCGATGTACCGCAAGCTCAAGGTCTACGCAGGTCCGGACCATGAGCAGTCCGCCCAGCAGCCCCTGATCATGACCATCCAGAAGTAAGAGGCGAGGACTCCATGGCCATCACCCAGAACTACGGAACCGGTCGTCGCAAGAGCGCGGCCGCGCGTGCCTTCCTGCGTCCCGGCACCGGCAAGATCACGGTCAACGGTCGCAGCCTGGAGAGCTACTTCCCCAACGCCGTGCTCCGGATGATGGTCCACCAGCCCCTGGTGCTGGCCGACCTCGACGGCAAGTTCGACATGATCATCAGCGTCACCGGCGGCGGTCCCGCTGGCCAGGCCTCAGCCATCCGCATGGGCATCTCCCGTGCGCTGCTGGGCTACAACGAGCAGCTCAAGTCCCTCCTGCGCGGCGCCGGCCTCCTGACCCGCGACCCCCGCATGAAGGAGCGCAAGAAGCCCGGTCGCGCAGCCGCCCGCCGGCGTTTCCAGTTCAGCAAGCGCTAAGTCTTTCTCTGGAAGGGGGATCCTCGGATCCCCCTTCTGTTTTTCCGGTCCGCCGCAAGCCCCTGCCTGGGGCGGACGATTCGGGCGAAGGGATCCAACCCGACGCCTTCCATCCCACCCGCGGCGCCTTCGCCGCTTGAACAGGGAGGCCAGCATGGCTGCCATCCAGATGAAGGAACTCCTCGAGGCCGGTGCCCATTTCGGACACCAGACCAAGCGCTGGAACCCCAAGATGAAGAAGTACATCTTCGGGGCCCGCAACAGCATCTACATCATCGACCTCCAGAAGACCCTGCGCCTCTGGAACACCGCCGCGAACTTCCTCACCAAGGCAGCCAGCGAGGGGAAGAACTTCCTCTTCGTGGCCACCAAGCCCCAGGCCCAGGAGCTCATCGCCGAGCAGGCCGCCCGCTGCGGCGCCTTCTACGTGAACAACCGCTGGCTGGGCGGCATGCTGACCAACTTCACCACCATCAAGAAGAGCCTCGAGAAGTTCCGGGAGATCGAAGCCACCCTGGCCGATCCGGCCCGCACCGCGCTGCTCTCCAAGAAGGAACTGCTCACCCTGAACCGCACCCGCCTGAAGCTGGAAGCCTCCTTCCACGGCATCCGGGACATGCGCTCGCTGCCCGACGTCATCTTCGTCATCGATCCCCATCGCGAGGACATCGCCGTCACCGAGGCCAAGAAGATCGGCATCAAGGTCGTGGGCATCGTCGACACCAACTGCGATCCCGACATGGTGGACTACATCATCCCTGCCAATGACGACGCCATCCGCTCCATCCTGCTCTTCTCGGAGCGCGTGGCCGACTCCATCCTCGAGGGACGCCATTCCTTCAAGGACAAGAGCGACAGCGACGAGATGAAGAAGATGATGGCTGAAAAAATGGAAGTTGAGGGTTAGGAGCAAACGATGGCATTCACCGCTCTAGACGTGAAGGCGCTGCGCGAGAAGACCGGCCTCGGCATGATGGACTGCAAGAAGGCCCTGGAAGAAAACAACGGCGACATGGACCAGTCCATCGAGTGGCTCCGCAAGAAGGGCATGGCTGCCTCCGCCAAGAAGGCGGACCGCATCGCCGCCGAAGGCATCGTGGAGGCCTACATCCACCCCGGCGGGCGCGTGGGCGTGCTGGTCGAAGTGAATTCAGAGACCGACTTCGTGGCCCGGAACGAGGCCTTCCAGCGCCTGGTGAAGGAGATCGCGATGCACATCGCCGCCGCCGATCCCGCGCCCCGCTTCGTGACCAAGGAAGAGGTCACCCAGGAATTCCTCGACACCGAGAAGCGCATCGCCACCGAGCAGGCCCTGGCCACCGGCAAGCCCGCGAACATCATCGACCGGATCGTCGAGGGCAAGATGAACAGCATCTTCAAGGAGGTCTGCCTCCTCGAGCAGCCCTTCATCATGAACCCCGACCTCACCATCCAGCAGTACCTCTCCCAGAGGACCGCGGAGATCGGCGAGAAGCTCAGCATCCGCCGCTTCACCAAGTACATCATGGGCGAGGGGCTCGAGAAGCGGAGTGAGAACTTCGCTGCGGAAGTCGCTGCCGCCAAGTAGGCTTTTCTCTGCTACAAAAGGGGCGGCCGTTCAGGCCGCCCCTTTTGTAGCTGGGCTCAGCTCAGCATCCTCCGGGACATGGAGATTCCATGAAGTTCAAGCGCATCCTGCTCAAGCTCTCCGGTGAGGCCCTGATGGGGAATCAGGGCCACGGCATCGACCCGGGGGTGGTCTCCATGATCGCCGACCAGGTGAAGACCATCAGCCAGATGGGCGTGCAGGTGGGCCTGGTCATCGGCGGCGGCAACATCTTCCGGGGCGTGGCGGGCGCCACCAAGGGCATGGACCGCACCACGGCGGACCACATGGGAATGCTCGCCACCATGATCAATGCCCTGGCACTCCAGGACGCCCTGGAGCACAAGGGCGTGGTGACGCGCACCCTGTCGGGGCTGGAAATGCCCAAGGTGACGGAGACCTACATCCGCCGCCGCGCCACGCGCCACCTGGAGAAGGGCCGTGTGGTCATCTTCGGCGCGGGCACCGGCAACCCCTACTTCAGCACCGACACGGCTGCCGCCCTGCGCGCCAACGAAGTCAACGCCGAAGTGGTGATGAAGGCCACCAACGTGGATGGCATCTACAGCGCCGACCCCAAGAAGGATCCCTCCGCCACCCGCTTCGACCGCATCAGCTTCCAGGACGTGCTCGAGAAGGGGCTGAAAGTCATGGACGCGCCCGCCATCGCGCTCTGCATGGACAACAAGCTGCCCATCCTCGTCTTCGACATGAACAAGCCGGGCAACCTGGTGGCCGCGGTCATGGGCGAGGCCGTGGGCACCCTCGTCAACTGATGCCGCCGGACTAGAGGCATGGACATCCTCAGCGGCCTGCCTGACGCCACGGTCATCCGGGATCCCGGGGACCTGGCGCCCTTCATGGTGGACGAGTCCCATGTGCGCGGGGTCCTGCCCCTGGCCATGGTGAAACCCCACGGCCCCAGGGCCCTGCGGGAACTGGTCCGGCGGGCCAAGGGGGAAGGCTTCGGGCTGGTGCCGAGGGGCGCGGGCACGGGCAAGGCCGGTGGCTGCGTGCCCACGGCGCGGACGGTCGTGGTGGACCTCTCCGCCTGGCCCGGCGAGCTCCGCGTCTCGCCCCAGGACCTCTGCCTCCACGCCCCGGCCAGCGCACCCCTGCGGGAGGTGAAGGCCGCGGCGGAGGCCCACGGGCTCTTCTACCCGCCGGACCCGAACTCCTGGGAGAGCTGTGCCCTGGGCGGGACCCTGGCCACCAACGCGGGCGGCCCCAACGCCTGCAAGTACGGCATGACCCGCCACTGGGCGCTGGCCGTGGACGCCCTCCTGGAGGATGGCGAGATCCACACCTTCGGCATCAGCAGCGTGAAGGCCAACGCCGGCCCGGCCCTGGGCCAGCTGCTCATCGGGAGTGAGGGCATCTTCGGCTTCATCCTGGGCGCCACCCTGCGCCTCACGCCCCGACCCCGCGAATTCACGACCCTGCTCCTGCCCGTGACACGCTGGGAGAGCCTGCTGGACCTGCCGGGCCACCTCTGCGGCGCCGGCTACCTGCCCAGCGCCTTCGAATTCTTCGACCCCGCGGTGCTCGCCGAGCTGCGCGCCCACGGCCCCGAGGCGGCCCGGCGCCTGCCCGGCGAGGCCCTGGCCATCCTCGAATTCGACGAGCGCGGCTGCGGTTCGGAGGCCTTTCTCGAGGGCCTCCTCGACCTGCTGGGCCCCCTGGCCGAGCACCTGGAGGTGGCTTCGGACGAGCGCCAGCGGCAGAACATCTGGGCCGTCCGGCGCATGACCAGCGTCTTCCTGAAGGAGCGCCATCCGCACAAGGTGAGCGAGGACATCGTGGTGCCCCGCAGCCGGCTCCGGGAATTCTTCGAGGGCCTGGACCGCCTCGCGTGCCCCCTCGTCACCTACGGCCACCTGGGCGACGGCAACCTCCACGTGAACCTGCTGGCCGCGGGCGAGACCGAGCCCGCCCAGCTGGAGGCGCAGCTCATGGCGCTCTTCCGGCTGGCCCTGAGCCTCGGCGGGGCCCTCAGCGGCGAGCACGGCATCGGCCTCGCCAAGCGGGAGGCTTTCCTGGCCCTGGGCGATCCGGCCCAGCTCCGGGCCCTGCGGGCCATCAAGCAGGCCCTGGATCCGCAGAACATCTTCAATCCCGGCAAGGTCATCTGAGGCCCACCGGCTCAGGCGGAGAGGGCATCCTCGGCCAGACAGGCCTTCCAGCGGGCGAAGCGATCGGCATCGTTCAGCACGTGCGGATGGAGGCCCCAGCGGCCATCCGCGAAGATCCCCGCAGTGCGGCCCCCGCCATGCCGCGCGTCCGCCAGATGCAGGGCGGCCGAGAGGGGGAAGCCCTCCCCTCCGGCGGGCGGGGCGTGGTGCTCGCGCACGGGGCGGCAGAAGGCGGGCGGCAGACCCCAGAGGCTGAGGAGGTGGGCGCCGACCTGGGCGTGATCCACGCCGTAGGTGTCGTGCTCGAGCACCGCCAGCGGGGTGCGGCTCGCCTGGGCCTGCTCGAGGATGGCCCGGTAGCGCTGGGCCGGATCCGTGGCCAGCACCACGAGCCCGATGTCATGGAGGAGCCCCACGGAAAAGGCGAGGTCTGCCAGCTGGGTCTCCCCCTCGAGCACCACCAGCTTGCGGACGCCCGTGGCCACCTGGAAGGAATGGAGCCACAGCTGCTCCAGATCGAGACCCTGGGGCCGCGGGGACTCGAAGCTGGAGATGAGGCCCCGGAACAGCACCAGGGACCGCAGGGTGTCCACCCCCAGCATGGCCAGGGCCTGGCCGATCTCCGCCACGGGCCGATCCGTGGCGCAGTGGACCGAGTTGGCCAGCTTCAGCACCTGGCTCGATACGCCGAGGTCCCGACGGATGAGGCGGGCCACCTCCCCCATGCCCGCGTCCTCGCGCTGCAGCAGCGCCACCAGTTCTGAATAGAGGCTGGGCAGGCTGGGAATCCGTCCCAGCCCCCCCACGAAGGCGCGCACAGCCCGCACCGTCGTCGGGTCATCCTCGATATCCAGGCTCTCCACGACCCCGATGAGGAACTCCGGCTCCAGCGGCTTGATGAAGAGGCGGTGGAGATCCCCTTCGACCTTCTCCGCCCATTCGGCTTCGGCAGGATCCGCCAGGGCGATCCGCACGGCCCCGGGCTGGAGTTCCCGGACCTGGTGGATGACCTCGACCCCGCCCATATCCGGCAGCCGCATGGCCACGATCACGATGTCCACCTGGTCCCGGCCCAGCACCTCGAGCGCCTCGGTACCGGTCTCGGCCAGAATGACCTCCCAGGTGCGGTGGCTCTTCCAGAAGGCCCGCCGGATCCGCTGCAGGAGTTCTGCATCTCCGTCAGCGAGCAGGATCCGCATCGTTGATTCCCCCCCATGGCAGCCGGGCCGCAGTGCCTCTGTATCGACCCGAACGGCCAGGAAGGCAAATTCTGTTCGCCGCCCCCTCCGCCGGGCGGAATCCGGGCAGAATCAAGCCTTAGAACTGGGAGCCGCCATGCCCGCCGTCACCCCCCTGCTCCTCGGCCACCGGGGCCTGTCCTCCGGGCACCTGGAAAATTCCATGTCGGCCTTCCGCGCGGCCCTGGCCGCGGGCATGGACGGCTTCGAGCTGGACGTGCAGCCCACCCGCGACGGCGTGTGCCTGGTGCTGCATGACGAGGATCTCGCCCGCACCGCCAACGGCTTGGGTCTGCTCCGCCAGATGAAGGCCGCCGAACTGCCCCTCCTCAAGAACGGCGAGCCCCTGCCCCGCCTGGCCGACGTCCTGGATCTGCCCGCCCGGCTCGTCAATGTGGAGCTGAAGGGGGAGCCCGGCTGGCAGCAGGCCCTGGCGGCCGTGGAGGCCGCCGAGGCCCTGGACCGGGTGCTCTTCAGCAGCTTCGAACACAGCGAGGTCCTGCAGCTCTGGGCCGCCTGCGAGACCGCCCGCTGCGGCTTCCTGTGGGAGACGGGCGAGGCCATGGACCTCAGTTCGGAGGAACTGGCCGACCTGCCCGAGGCCCTCTGGCTGCATCCGCCCCTCAAGGCCGTGAAGGCCCGGCCCGAGTTGTGGGCGCCCTATGCGACCCGCCTCGCCCTCTGGGGCATGAGGACCCCCGCCGAGGCCCAGGGCCTGCCCTTCACGCCCGCCGTGCTGATCGCGGACGGGCCCTGAGGAGTCCGGCGCGGTTCAGGCCAGCCTTCGTTTCAGCGCCGCCTGGTCCGCCGCCAGGGGCTCGCAAAGCAGCGGGAGTTCCAGCAGGTCGCTGAGCGACTTGGGCAGGGGGATCTCCCGGCCCAGGGCGGGTGCCAAGGCCTCCCGGAACTTGGCGGGATGGGCGGTGGCCAGGAAGACGCCCTGCTCTCCCTCGCGGAGGTTGGCCTGGAGCACCCGGTAGGCCACGGCCCCGTGGGGATCCGCGAGGTAGCCCGCCCGGTCCAGGTCGACCACGATCCGTTCCGTCTCCGCGTCGGTGCAGCTGCCCCAGCGCAGGGTCGCGGCCATGGCATCGTGGTCGCCGCCGAACCGCGCGAAGATGCGCTCCCAGTTGCTGGGCGCGCCCACGTCCATGGCGTTGGACAGGGTGGCCACCGAGGGCCGGGGCCGGTACTCCCCCGTGTCCAGGTAGTCGGGCACCACCCGGTTGGCATTGGTAGCGGCCACGAAGGCGGCGACGGGAGCGCCCATGGCCTGGGCCATGAGGCCCGCGTAGAGGTTGCCGAAGTTGCCGCTGGGCACCGACATCAGGAGGGCCTTGTCGCCATCGGCCTGGGCGGCTGCTTCGAAGTAGTACAGCGCCTGGGCCAGCAGCCGCGCGATGTTGATGCTGTTGGCCGAGGTCAGGCCCAGGCGCGCGACCAGCTCCGCATCCTCGAAGGCCCCCTTCACCAGCCGCTGGCAGTCGTCGAAGACCCCATCCACGGCGAGCGCCAGTACGTTGCCGCCGCAGGTGGCGAACTGGCGCTCCTGGAGGGGGGACACCCGGCCCGCCGGATATAGCACCACCACCTGTACGCCGGGCAGGCCGTGGAAGGCGCTGGCCACGGCGGCCCCGGTGTCGCCGGAGGTGGCCGTGAGCACCGTGCGCCGCTGGCCACCGGCCCCCAGGGCGAGCACCCTGGCCAGGAACCGCGCGCCGAAGTCCTTGAAGGCCAGCGTGGGACCGTGAAAGAGCTCCAGCGCCGAGATCCGCGCGTCGACCTTCACCAGGGGCGCGGGGAAGGTGAAGGCCGAGCGGGCCAGCTCCTCGACCACGGGCCGGGCAAACTCATCGCCTAACAGCCGGTGGAGAATTTCCACCGATCGTGATGGAAAATCTAGCCTTAACAGATCTGGAACATCTGCAAACCGGGGCACCGTCATGGGCACGTAGAGGCCGCCATCGGGGGCGAGGCCCGCCTGTACGGCCTCGACGAAGCTGGCCTGAAGGGAGGGGGTGCGGGTGCTGGCGAGCTTCATGGGTGGGCCTCGTAGCCGGGATGGGATTGACCAGGGGTTAAGGTCCGCGCGCCTTCGGGGTCGAGGGCGCAGACCCAGCCCCGGCTCTCGAGACCCGCCTCCAGGAAGGCGTCGCGGATGGCGTCGGCGATGGCGCCTGCGCGTCCTTCATCCTCGGCCACCGCGAACACCGAGGGACCCGAGCCCGATAGGCTACAACCCAGGGCGCCCAGGCCCAGGGCGGCCGCCTGGGCGGCGCGGAAGCCGGGCACCAGGGGGGCCCGGTGGACCTCCACCAGGGGATCCCGCAGGCAGCGCGACAGCAGCCCCCGGTCCTGGCTGTGCAGGGCCTCCACCAGACCGGCGAGGTTCCCCGCGAAGTCCACGGTCTCGGACCAGCCGAGGCGCTCGGGCAGCACGCCGCGGCTCTTGGCCGTGGACAGGCGGAAGGCCGGATGCACCACCACCATTAGCAGATCCGAGGGCCAGGGCAGGCGACGCGTGGCGGGCTGGCCCTCCCGGCCCGGCACCATCAGCTGGAGACCGCCCAGGAGGGAGGGGGCCACGTTGTCCAGGTGCATGCCGCCGCTGGTGATGCCCTCGGCCCTCCCGGCCAGGCCCAGCAGGTCCGAACCGCTGAGGGGATCCCCGCAGAGGGCCTGGAGGGCCACCAGAGTGGCCACGATGGAGCTGGCGCTGGAGCCCAGGCCGCTGGCCACGGGCAGGCGCTTCTCCAGCGTGATGGCGAAGGGACCGACCTCCTCCCCGCCGGCGCGGACCGCCTCCACGAACAGGTCCCGGGCCCGCAGGGCGAGGTTGGGCCGGCTGTCGTCCGCCAGGGCGTCCGCAAAGGGCCCGGTCAGCCGGAAGGAGGCTTGGGCGGCCCGGTCCACATGGACCAGGTCCCCGAGGAGGCTGCCGTCCAGGGGGGCGAGGGCGGCTCCCAGCAGGTCGAAGCCCGCGGCCACGTTGCCGATGCTGGCGGGCGCGTAGGCCACCAGGCCCGAGGTCTGAAGTTCCGAGAGGCCCGCCATCACATCCTCCGCGAGGGACGGGCGCCGGGGGGCACCAGGCGAAGGATGTCCGCCAGCACGCCGGCCGCCGTGACCTCGGCGCCGGCCCCGTAGCCGCGGATGACCATGGGGTGGGGCTGGTAGCGCTCCGTGAGCAGGGCCAGGGCGTTCTCGCCGCCCTTGATGGCGATGAAGGGGTGGTCGGCGTCCACGGGCAGCAGGCCCACGCGACAGCCACTGTCTGATAGGGAGCCGACGTAGCGGAGGGTCTTCCCTTCGGCCTTCAGGGCGGCGAGGCGCTGGCGGAAGGAGGCGTCCAGCTGGGGAATGCGGGCCATGAAGGAGGGGATGTCCCCGCTGGCGTCGAAGTCCGCGGGCAGCAGGCCCTCCACCACCACGTCCTCGAGCTCCAGCTCCAGCCCCAGTTCCCGGGCCAGGATGAGCAGCTTGCGCGCCACGTCCATGCCGCTGAGGTCGTCCCGGGGGTCCGGTTCCGTGAAGCCGCTCTCCTTGGCGAGGCGCACGGCCTCGGAGAGCGCCACACCCTCGCCCAGCAGGCCCAGGATGTAGGACATGGAGCCGGACAGGATGCCCTCGGCCCGAAGCACGCGGTCCCCAGTGAGCACCAGGTTCTTCACGGTGTCGATGATGGGCAGGCCCGCGCCCACGTTGGCCTCGTAGAGGAAGCGGAGCCCCCGGCGCGAGGAGCGCTGGCGCAGCTCCCGGTGGAAGGCCTGGGTGCTGCTGTTGGCCTTCTTGTTGGCGGCCACCACGTGGAAGCCCGCGTCGAAGATGTCGGGATAGCGGGCGGCGAGGCCCTCGCTGGTGGTGCAGTCCACCAGTACCGACAGGGCCGGCGGTCCCGTGCGCACGGCCTCCAGGAGGCGCTCCAGGTCCATGGGGTCCCCGGCGGCCAGCTGCTCCCGCCAGCCGCCGAGATCCAGCCCCTTGAGATCCATCCGCATGCGGCGGCTGGTGGCCACGGTCGTCACCCGGAGGTCGAGGCCCTGGGCCAGCAGCTGGTCGTGCTGCCGCTGGATCTGGCCCAGCAGGCTGCCGCCCACGTTGCCGGCGCCCAGCAGGTGGATGTCCACCACCACCTGGGTGCGGAAGAAGCGCCGGTGGATGTGGGCCATGGCCCGGGCGCCGTCGGCCTCGCCCACCACCGCGGAGATGATGCGCTCGCTGGCACCCTGGGCGATGGCCACCACGTTGCAGCCCACCTCGGCCAGGGCATCGAAGAAGGTGCCCGCGATGCCGGCGCGGGTGCGCATGCCGTCTCCCACGATGCTGAGCACCGCCAGGCCCGTCCGGAGATCGACGGGGTCCATGAAGCCCGCAGACAGCTCCGCCGGGAAGGCTTCCTGGATGGCGGCCACGGCGCCGGGGCCGTCGGCCCGGCGCACGGCGAAGCAGATGGAGAGCTCCGAGGAACTCTGGGTGATGAGCACCACGGAGATCCCCTTCCGGGCCAGGGCGCCGAACACCCGGCCGGCGATGCCCGGCACGCCGGGCATGCCGGGCCCCGTGAGGTTCACCACGGACAGGTCCCGCAGGAAGGAGAGGCCCCGCACGCCGCTGGGCGGGGGCGGCACCTCCTCGCGGATCAGGGTCCCAGGGTGGGCGGGATCGAAGCTGCTGCAGACGCGCACGGGAATGCCCCGCTCCCGGACCGGGGGGATGGTCTTCGGGTGCAGCACCTTGGCGCCGAAGAAGGACAGTTCCATGGCCTCCTCGAAGCTCGCCTCCGGCAGCGGGAAGGCCTCGGGCACCAGGCCGGGATCGGCGCTGTAGAGGCCCGCCACGTCGGTCCAGATCTCCAGCAGGTCCGCGCCGAAGGCCGCGGCCGCCAGGGCTGCGCTGTGGTCGGAGCCGCCCCGGCCCAGGGACAGGATGCGGCCCTGGCCGTCGCCGCCGAAGAAGCCCGGCAGCACCCAAAGGCCCCCCGCCTCGGCCTGCAGGGCGGCGAAGCCGGCCTCGATCTCGGGCATGCGGGGACGGGCCTGGAGCGGGTCGCCCTCCACCCGGATGTACACCACGGGATCCAGGTAGCGCGGCGCCAGCCCCCGGGCTCTCAGCAGGCCCATGAGAATCGTACAGGCGGCCCGCTCGCCCAGGCTGGAGACCTGGGCCAGCACCGAGGGGGGTCCCTCCTCCAGCAGGGCCATGCCATGGAGCAGGCGGCGGCCGATGGCGCCCAGGGCCTCCAGTTCCTCGCGCAGGGTGTCGGCTCCGGAACCCAGGTCCCCGGCCAGATCGGCCACCACCTCCGCATGGCAGTCCCGGAAGCTGCCGAGCATCCGGTCCGCCTCCTCATGGTTGGGCACCCGGCCCCCGTGCAGCAGGAGGTTGGTGACGCCCGCCATGGCCGAGGCCACCACGCAGACCCGATGGGTGGCGCAGGCGGCCCCCACCAGGTCCGCCACGGTGCGGAAGCGCGCCGCGCCGGCCAGGCTGGTGCCGCCGAATTTCATGACGCGGATGGGCTTCAGGGACATGGGCACTCCGGGAAAACAAAAAGCCCCGCGTGGGGTTCGCGGGGCTGGATCTGAAGGTCGAGGTTCAGGTCAGGTGCCCCGCACGGCGGTGTGCGTGGTATTCATCCCGATGGTAATAAAGGCGTGGAAGATCTCCCCATCGCCCTTGGGGGCGAACGGGAAAGACGGGGCCTTCATGGAAACCAACATGTAGGCCATCTTCCTGGAATTGCAGGAAAAGTCAACCCAGATCTGGCGCCGCCAGGCCCTTCACCCGGCGCCCCAGGACCCAGGCACTGCCCAGCCACAGGCCCGAACAGCCCAGGGCGGCGAGGGCCAGGGGGAGGGCGATCATGGCCAGGAGCGAGGGCACCCAGGCGCCCAGCAGATCGCCCCCGCGGTAGACGAAGGTGTCGATGAAGGGCTTCGATTTGTAGCGCTCCTCGGCCCCCAGCGGGATGTAGAGGAGCTCCCGGGCCGGCCGGTCCACGGCGTAGTGCAGACCCCGCCGCAGCACCTGGACCAGCGCCATCACGCCGAAGGTGGGCCAGACCCACAGCGCACCGAAGCCCGCCAGGCTCAGCAGGGGGAGCAGGGCCAGCACCCCCGGGATGCCCAGCCCCGTCAGGATGCGGCCCGTGAGGAGCACCTGTGTGACCAGGCTCAGCCCGTTCACCCAGAAGTCGATGCGGGCAAAGGCCGCGGTGCGGGCGGCGGTGCCGCTGAAGGCCCGCTCGACGATGGCGCCCTGCTGCAGGTAGAGGAAGGTACCGGTGAGGGTGAAGAGCAGCATGTAGGCGCCGATGAGCTGCAGGTAGCGCGAGGTCCCGAGAAGGTGCAGGCCCGCGAGGGGCCCCGGGCCCGGTTCGCGAGGCCCGTGGGCCGCGTTGCCCAGGCGGAAGATGGCCGCCAGGCGCTTCACGCACTGCACCGCCAGTTCCAGCGTAAGCATCGACAGCAGCAGGAGGGACAGCGGCTCCACCCGCAGCCGCTGTCCGCCCAGCAGGAAGCCCTTGGAAAGGACGCCCGTGAGCGCTGCGCCCGCCATGGCACCCAGGGTCCCACCGGTGGCGATGAAGCCGAAGAGCCGCTTCCCCTGGGACTCGGACCATACATCCGACATGAGGCCCCAGAACACCGACACCACGAAGAGGTTGAAGACGCTGAGCCAGATGTAGAAGGCGTAGCCCAGGGCCGCGCCGCCATGCCCGGGGAGGGCGCGGAAGGCCAGGAAGAACCCCAGCATGTTCAGCGCGAAGAAGCGGTAGGTCCAGGGGATGAACCGCCGCCGCGGCAGCCTCGACACCAGGGCCGCGAAGGCCGGATTCACCAGCGCCATGGCGAGCAGGGTGCCCGTCATCAGCCAGGGCAGCTTGTCCGCGCCCCGGGCGATGCCGATGGCCTCGCGCACGGGGCGCAGCAGGTAGTAGCCGAAGAGCAGCAGGAAGAAGTAGGCCGTGGACCAGAGCAGGGCCGGCGCCTCCCCCTCCTCCAGCAGGACCAGGCGGCGGAGCAGGTGGGCGGGCTTCATGGGTGATCCGGAAAGACGGTTGTGCGCCGGGCTGGAAGGAGTATATATCGATTCACGATGCATCTAGGCCCTGCCCACCGTTGGAGCTCCCATGACCGTCTCCCGCCGCGAATTCCTCCAGTGGTCCGCCGCCACCGCCGCCCTGGCGGGTGCCGGGCTGGATCTGTCCGCCTCCCCGGCGAAGGTGACCCCGAAGAAGATCCTCATCCTGGGCGGCACGGGCTACCTGGGCCCCGCCACCATCGAGTTCGCCCAGGCCCGGGGTCACCAGGTGACCATGTTCAACCGGGGGAAGACCCGCCCGGACCTCTTCCCCGGCGTGGAGAAACGGCACGGCGACCGTGATCCGGCGAAGGGCGAGGGGCTCAAGGCCCTGGAAACCGGCAGCTGGGACGCGGTCATCGACAACAGCGCCTACTACCCGCGGACGGTGGCCGCCTCGGCGGGACTGCTGGCCCCCCGCGTGAAGCAGTACCTGATCATCTCGAGCATCAGCGCCTACAAGGAGCCCAATCCCGAGAACGGCACCGAGGACGCCCCCCTGGCCGCCCTCGCGGATCCGGCCGTGGAGGACATGGGGAAGGACTATGCCAACTACGGCGGCCTGAAGGCCCTTTGCGAGCAGGCGGCGCAAAAGGCGATGCCCGGCCGCACGGCGGTCATCCGCCCGGGCTACATCGTGGGCCCCGATGATCCCTCGGGCCGCTTCACCTACTGGCCCGTGCGCTTCGACCGGGGCGGCGAGATCGCCGTGCCCGGCGCGCCGAGCGATCCGGTCCAGATCATCGACGTGCGCGACCTCGCCGCCTGGCTGGTGCACCTGGTGGAGGAGGGCACCACCGGGGTATTCAACGCCTGCGGGCCGGAGAAGCGCCTGGCCTGGGGCAGCCTCGTGGAAGCCTTCCAGAAGGCGGGAAGCCCCGGCGCCAGGCCCGTCTGGATCCCCGCCGATTTCCTGGCCAAGCAGGAGGGCCTCGAGTTCCCCATCTGGGCACCTTATTCGGGTGAGACCAAGGGCTTCCACACCTGGCGCAATGACCGCGCCGTGAGGGCCGGCCTGCGCTTCCGTCCGGCCCTGGAGACGGTGCGGGACACCCTCGCCTGGTTCAAGACCCAGGAGAAGGCCGAGAAGGGGCGCACCAAGCTCGCGGGCCCCGGCCCTGACCAGGAGACGAAGCTCCTCGCCGCCTGGAAGGAAGCCGCCGGGCCCAAACCCTAGCCCAACTCCGGTGTTCACGACATTCCCCCTGGCCCGGCACGGGGTTTCGAGGGCACCCTGGAGGAAATGAGTCTGGAAACCGGTCGGACAGCCTTGGTACTCACGGGCGGGGGAGCCCGCGCCGCCTATCAGGTCGGCGTGCTGAAGGCGTTGGCCGAACTGCTTCCAGAGCAGCGGACCAGCCCCTTCGACATCCTCTGCGGATCTTCCGCCGGGGCCATCAACGCCGCGGCCCTGGCCTGCCATGCCTCCCGTTTCAAGGTGGGCGTGCGCCGCCTGGAGCACGTATGGGGGAACTTCCGAAGCAGCCAGATCTACCGCGTGGACACCTGGGGCCTGGTGCGCAACAGCCTCCGCTGGATCGCCTCGCTCTTCCGGCCCCGCCGCCTGCCCTCGGCCCCCCACGCGCTGCTGGACAACAGTCCCCTGCGCGCCCTGCTCACGCGCCTCCTCCGCTTCGACCAGATCGAGGCGGCCCTGAAGCGGGGTCACCTGGCCGCACTCTCCGTCACCTGCTCCGGCTACGACTCGGGCGAGTCCGTGAGCTTCTTCGAGGGCCAGCCGGAGATCGAGACCTGGCAGCGGTTCCAGCGCGCCGGCTCGCGGGCGCGGATCGGGCTGGACCACCTCATGGCCTCCAGCGCCATCCCTCTGCTCTTCCCGGCCGTGAGGATCCACCGGGAATACTTCGGAGACGGGTCCGTGCGATTCCTGTCGCCCATCAGCCCCGCCCTCCACCTCGGGGCCGACCGGGTGATGGTCATCGGGGCCGCGGGCCCCACGAGGGAGGACCGGAAGGCCATCGAGGACCCGGACTATCCCACCATCGCGGAGATCGCCGGCCAGGTGCTGGACAGCGTCTTCATCGACAGCCTCAACAGCGACATGGAGGTGCTCCAGCGGATCAACCACACCCTGGACACCATCCCGGCCGGGATGCGCTCCAGCCTGGGCCTGGGTCTCAAGCACATCGACGCCCTCGTGATCTCCCCCAGCCAGGACCTCGCGGGCCTATCGAGCAAACACGCTCGATCCCTCCCGCCCCTGCTGCGGTTCTTCTTCCACCGGATCGGCATCAACCAGAGGACGGGCTCCGCCGTGCTCAGCTACCTCCTGTTCGAGTCCGGCTATACCCGCGAGCTCATCGCCCTGGGCCATGCCGACGCCATGCGGCAGCAGGAGCGCATCTGCCGCTTCTTCGAGGTCCCGCAGGCCTCCGGCCGCTGAGCGCCACGGGGCCCGGACTCTGCCGGAGTCCGCGCTGGAGACTCCCTCGGCGCCGGTTCAGTTCTGGATGTAGTGCACCAGCTGCTCGATGGTGAACTTCTGCTCCGAGATGACTTCCTTCACCAGGTCGCCGATGGAGAGGATGCCCAGCAGCTCGTTGCTGGCCCCGAGCACGGGGAGGTGGCGGACGTGCTTCTCGGTCATGAGGGCCATGCACTCCTCGACCGTCTCGTCGAGGGTCACGCAGCTGACCTTGTCGCTCATGATCTCCCGAACCAGCGTGTCCTTGGAGGCCTTGCCCATGAGGATGATCTTGCGGGCGTAGTCCCGCTCCGAAAAGATCCCCACCAGCCGACCCTTGTCCATGACCGGCAGGGCGCCGATGTTGCACTCCGCGAGCTGGGTCAGCGCCTTGAACACTGTGTCGTCCGGACCCACGGATACCAGGGGCCGTTTCGCGTCGATCAGCTGCTTCAGTGGCCGCATCACTGCCTCCTGTTCCTTGAATCCCGGGGGTTGGATCGGATTCTCGTCTCTGACTATACGGCCAACCCCCGGGCTGCGGCACAGGGAAAACGCGGCCCCTCCCTGCGCCTCCCTCAGCTGCCGCTCCGCACGGGAGCGGATTCCACTGTCCGGATCAGGTCCTTTGCCAGGTAGGGTTTTTGCAGGAAGCCTGCCAGGTCCATGCCCTTGACCTGGGTCAGGACCTCCTCCTGAGCGAACCCCGAGCTGAGGATCAAGGGGACCTTTGGATCAACTTCCCGCAGCAGCCGGAAGGTCTCCACACCGCCGAGGCCAGGCATGCTCAGGTCCAGCAGGACCAGGTCGATCTGGGGCCCGTGGCGGCGGAGCAGCGCGATCCCCTCCTCCCCGCTCGGGGCCAGGAAAGCGGTGTGGCCATGGGCCTCCAGGGCGTCACGCACCACCTCGAGCAGGTAGTCCTCGTCATCGATCACCAGCACCGCGCGGGCCCCGGAACCCCGGCCAGCCACGGTCGCGGATTCCGGAAGGAGAGGATCCGGAGCCCCGGCGGGCAGCAGGATGCGGAAGGTGGTCCCCTGATGCAGCACGCTGTCCACGCCCAGCCCGCCCCGGTGGGCCCGGATGATGCCCTGCACGGCGGAGAGGCCCAGGCCATGGCCCTTGGCCTTGGTGCTGAAGAAGGGATCGAAGACCCGGGACAGAACCTCCCTGGTCATGCCGCAGCCGGTGTCCACCACCTCGATCCACACGTAGTCCCCGGGCGCCAGGCTGTTCCCGCAAAGCGGCCACCGGCTTGCATCCACCGTGTCGAGATGCACAAACCGGGTGCGAATGGAGATGCGGCCGGGGGCGTCGCCGATGGACTCCACCCCATTGATCACCAGGTTCATGAGCACCTGCTGGACCTGGCTCGGGTCCCCGGTGACCATCGGCAGCTCCTGATCCAGGTCCAGTTCAAGGCGCACCTGCTTGGGGATGGCCGCCTCGAGGAAGCCGAGGTTCTCCCGGATGGCCCCGTTGATGGACACAGGCTGGATGGTGAACTTCCCCCGGCCGGAATAGGCCAGCATCTGCCGGGTGAGGGCGGCGGCCTTCTCGGCCGCACCCAGGGCCCTGCCCAGGTTCTCCCGCCCTGCCGCCTCGGTGCCCATCAAGTCCAGGGCGAGGCTGGTCTGGCCCATGACGGCCGTGAGCAGGTTGTTGAAGTCATGGGCGATGCCCCCGGCCAGGACGCCCAGGCTCTCGGTCCGCTGGGTCCTGAGAAGGGCCTGCTCGGAGAGCTTCCGCTCGGTGATGTCCCGGAGGAACCCCAGGACATACTGGCGCCCATGGAGGCGGACCAGGGTCCCGATGGCCTCCACCGGAAAGGTGGTGCCGTCCCGCTTCAGGTGCGTGAGCTCCTCCCGGACCGACTCTCCCGCCTTCAACCGCCACACCCGGGCCTCGAAGGACTCCAGCCGCGGCCCCTCCCCCGGCGCATTGAGCGCCTCGATATCGAGGGCCTTCAGGGCCTCCAGGCTGTACCCATGCATCCTTGCCGCGGCCTCGTTGGCGTCCTGGATGCGTCCGAAGCTGCCCGCATCGTCGGCATTCACCAGGAGCACACCATCGGGCACATGGTCGAAGAGGGTCCGGAACCGCTCCTCACTGCGCCTCAATTCCTCGGTCCGCTCGGTCACATCGAGATCCAGGTGCAGGTTGAGGCGTTTCAGCGTGGCGATGAGCGCCAGGTTGTCCAGCCGCGCCTGGGTCAGGTCCGCCACCCGGCCCAGCAGCGGCAACACCAGGGAAAGCTCCTCCGGGGACCGCTGGTCATCGGCGAACAACAGGCACCGGCCCGGTTGCGAGGAGCATCCGAGGGGCACCAGGGCCACGGCCGAAGGCGCGAGGGCGGGTCCCGCAAGGGCGAAGCGGTCGAAGATCCGACCACAGGCCTCGAAATCCATCGCCACCGAACGCCGGGGTGGCCACTCCGCGCCCTGGTGGAGCCGGAACTGGTCCACCTCGGCCCCCCCTGCCCGGCGCAGGTGGTAGGCCGCCACCGCCCTCAGGTCCAGGCCGGCGGGATCCAGGCAGACCCCGTAGGGAATCGCCTTGAGGATGCAGACCTGTTCGAGCACCGAGGCCAGGAACTCCAGGGGGTTCCCTTCCGCCCCGGTCTTTTCGGCCACCAGCCCCAGCAGGGAGATCTCCTCGGCACGGTCCGCGAGGAGCTCGTTCTCCTTCTCGAGCACCCGCAGACGACCGCGCAGGTCCTCCAGGCTGTTGTCGTCGGGCGTCATGGATCAGGCTCCCAGGAAGGCGCGCAGCTCCTCGACCAGCCGCTCCGGCTGGTCGACCTGGATGAAGTGGCCCGCCTCGGGAATCTCCACGAGCCGGCTTCCGGGAATCTCCCGGTGCAGCTTCTCGGAGATCTCGGCGCTGAGGTAGACATCGTCCCGGCCGCGGATGATCAGGAAGGGCACCTCGGTCCGCCTGAGGTCTTCGCTGATGGAGGTCAGGTCCCGGTTGTCCAGGGATTCGGCAAAGTGCAGGAAGGCCTTGCGCCCCAGCCGGGTCTCCATGGGCTGCCAGAAATGGGCCATCAGTTCCGGCGTGACGCGCTCCTTGTGGAAGACCCCTCGTTTGACGATCATGTCGAAGGCCCCCAGGTCCAGGGTGGCCATGGCCAATTGCCGGATGATGGGCGTCCGCATGGCGATGATGGGCTGGACCGGCCAGAAATCGTAGGCCACGCCATTGACGACGGCCGCATGGGTCAGCCGATCAGGGTGCTCCACGGCGAAGCGCTGTGCGATTCCGCCCCCGATGTCGTGGCCGACGAAGCTGAAGGGCCCCCAGCCCAGTTCCCGGGTGAGCGCCTCCAGGTACTCCACCTGGCTGGCGATGCCATAGCTGACATCCAGGGGCATGTCCGATGCCCCGCAGCCCAGCAGGTCCACGGCCACGACCTCGTGGTCCTTGGCGAGCCCGGCCATGAGGTCCTCCCAGATGAAGGAGTGGGTGGTGATGCCATGCACCAGCAGCACCGGTTCCCCCTGGCCCTCCCGGCGGAAGGCCAGCGTGTGGCCGTGAACCCGCGCCTTCTCGACCTCGGCGAGCACCATTTCAGAACCTCCTGCCACAAGAGGAGCGGTGGGATTCCCTGTCGAGACTTCCCACCAAGAGTTACCCCTTGGACCCCTGTCTGGTGTGGGGCCCTGGCAACCCTCGGGTGCGTCATCGACCCCTGGCGCGCAAGTCTTGAAGATCCACGGACCCTCAGCCGGTCCAGCGGGAGCCCACCCCGGCTTCCGACCCATCAAAAACTGCCCAGGCGGCCCGGCCCGAAGCGGGATTGGGGATTTAACATCCTGTCAACTCCCCAGGGGCCATGGAGGTTTCAAATCCCAGGTTCACGGCCCCAGCGCTACTCTATGCACAGCATATATGCGGGAGGGCCCCATGGCCGTCAATCTGAAGGGTCGCAGTTTCCTCACCCTCATGGACTTCTCGCCGGAGGAGGTGCGCTACCTCCTGGACCTGTCCCGGGACCTGAAGGCGAAGAAGCGCATGGGGGTGTCCGGCGACCTCTTGAAGGGCAAGAACATCGTGCTGCTTTTCGAGAAGACCAGCACCCGCACTCGCTGCGCCTTCGAGGTCGGCGCCCTGGAGGAGGGCGCCCACGTCACCTTCCTGGATTCCGCCAGCTCCCAGGTGGGGAAGAAGGAGTCCATCGAGGACAGCGCCAAGGTGCTGGGCCGCTTCTACGACGGCATCGAATACCGCGGCTACCAGCAGGAGGTCGTCGAGGCCCTGGCCAGGCACAGCGGCGTGCCCGTGTGGAACGGCCTCACAGACACCGATCACCCGACCCAGATCCTCGCGGACTTCCTCACCATCGAGGAGCACGTGGCCAAGCCCCTGCACAAGGTGAAGCTGGTCTTCTGCGGTGACATCCGCAACAACATGAGCTACGCCCTCATGTACGGCGCCGCCAAGACCGGCATGCACATGGTGGCCCTGGGGCCGAAAGAACTGGCGCCGGATCCCAAGGTGCTGGAGGCCGCCCGGGAGGCCGCCAAGCAGACCCGCGCCACCATCGAGGTCACTGATGACGTAGACGCGGCCGTGAAAGGCGCCGATGTCATCTACACCGATGTCTGGGCCAGCATGGGCGAGGAGGCCCAGATCCCCGCCCGCGTGAAGCTGCTGACCCCCTACAAGGTCACCCAGGACATGCTGCGGAAGACCGGCAACATGGACGTGAAATTCCTCCACTGCCTGCCCGCCTTCCACGACTTCGAGACCAAGCTGGCCAAGGAGCAGATGGCCCTCGGCTACGACCTCCGCGAGGTCACCGACGAGGTCTTCCGCAGCCGCCACAGCGTGGTCTTCGACGAGGCCGAAAACCGCATGCACACCATCAAGGCCGTGATGGTCGCCACCATCGGCTGATCGTATTCCAGCTTCATGAAGCCACCCCTGGACGGGGCGTGTCTCATTCACACGGCCTCCCGACTACCCCCCGATCGCACAGCGCACCGCGCTGTGCTCCCGCTCCTCGCTTCGCTCGATCGCGGAGGGGGCCCCGTGGCCGAAAACCGCATGCACACCATCAAGGCCGTGATGGTCGCCACCATCGGCTGATCGTATTCCGGCTTCATGAAGCCACCCCTGGACGGGGCGTGTCTCATTTACACGGCCTCCCGACTACCCCCCGATCGGGTCATTTCTGCGCGTGGAGTGCTATGGTGGGACCACCATCCCAAACGGAGGCACCATGCGCGCAGCCCGGCTGTCCCTTGTCCCGGTACTGGCGGTCCTGTCGCTGGCGGCGCAGGAGCCCTCCCTTTCCGGCACCTGGACCCAGGTCAGGGCCGATGACATCGCCGCGGCCATCGACCGCACCGTGGCGGACATGAACTTCATCACTCGGCCCATCGCCCGGCACAAGCTCACGAACCTGAATCCCGCCTACAGCAAGGTGATGATCGCCATCTCCGACCGGGAGGTGCTCGTGAAGTTCGACGAGCGCGTACCCATCCACATGCCCCCCGACGGCAAGCCCGCTCCCTGGACCCGCGAGGATGGCGACAAGTTCATGGTGGCCGCCCATGTCTCGAAGGATCAGCTCGTCCAGACCTTCAAGAACGACGAAGGCGAGCGCACCAACGTCTTCAAGCTCAGCCCCGACGGCAGGTCCCTCACCCTGAGCGCCACCATCCGGAGCCCCAAGCTTCCGAAGCCGCTGACCTACGCCCTCAGTTTCGGTCGCTGACGGCTGGCAACCCACCTCCCGCTGGGTGAAGATCAAGGCGTGCCGTCCCCTTCGGCGCGCGAGGAAGCCATGGGTGCACCCACAGTCCAGGAAGCCGGCCATGACCACCGGTGGGTCCTGCTGGCCCTGACCAGCGTGGGGGCCTTCATGACCCCCCTGGACGCCTCCATCGTGGCGGTGGCGCTGCCGAGGATGGGCCCCCTGCTGAACCTCAGCCTCGCCGCCTCCCTGTGGGTGCAGGCGGCCTACCTGCTGAGCATCGCCGTCCTCCTCATCCCCCTGGGGCGGCTCGCGGACCAGCGCGGGCGGGTCCGCTTCTACCTGGCGGGGATCGCCATCTTCACGGTGGCCTCCCTGGCGGCGGCCCTGAGCTGGAACGCACCTTCGCTGATCCTCAGCCGGATTCTCCAGGGTGTGGGAGGGGCACTGCTGAACGCCACCTCGGCCGCCATCGTCACCTCGGTCTTCCCGGCCCAGGAGCGGGGCCGCGCCCTGGGCATCAACGTCATGGCCGTCTACCTGGGCCTCAGCGTGGGCCCGCCCCTGGGGGGGGTCCTGGTGGACCACTTCGGCTGGCCCTGGATCTTCCTCGTGAACCTGCCCATCGGCCTGGGGGTCTTCCTCTGGGGCTGGCGCATCCTGCCCCGCCACGGCTCGGAGTCCCAGCCGCCCACCGCCGGGGCCCGGCGCGCAGGGCCCCTGGACCTGTCCGGCGCCGCCCTGCTGGCCCTCTCCCTCGTGGGCCTGCTGGTGCCCCTCACTTTCGCCTCCGAATGGGGCTGGGCCTCGTTCCGTGTCTGGGCGCTCCTGGGCCTTTCGCTGCTGGCCCTCGGGGGGTTCTATGCCCGGGAAGAGCGGGCGGCCGTCCCGCTGGTGGACCTGGGCCTCCTGCGCCGGAACCGGCTCTTCGCGGCGGCGAACCTGGCGGCCCTGCTCAACTACATGGCGCTCTATGCCATCGCCATCCTCACGGCGGCCCAGCTCGAGCTCGTCCAGGGCTGGTCCGCGAAGGCCACGGGCTGGATCATGCTGGGCCAGCCCCTCATGCAGGCCTGCCTCAGCCCCCTGTCCGGCCGCCTCAGCGACCGGGTGGGTTCCCGCCTCCTCAGCACCGCCGGCATGGGGCTGGTGGCCCTGGGGATGGTCCTGCTCGCCCTCCAGGGCCGAAGCGGCTCCCTGCTGTCCGTCGTGGCCGCCCTGGCCATCGTGGGCGTCGGCATGGCCGCCTTCAGCGCGCCCAACACCAGCGCCATCATGGGCAGCGTGGCGCGCTCCCAGCTCGGGGTGGCGAGCGCCTTCCTGGGCACCATGCGCGTGACCGGGCAGGCCCTGAGTGTGGCGATCCTGGGCGGGATTGCCGCCAGCCACCTGGGGCCCGGAGGCTGGAAGCAGCTGCTCCATGTCGGCGCCTCGCCCCAGGCCGCCGCCGCCTACGCGCGGGGCTACAGCGCGGCCATGCTGACGGGGGCGGGACTGGCCCTCCTGGGGGCCTGGGCCTCTCTGGCCCGGGGGGCCCACCGGGTCTCCGCAGCGCCCTAGGGTCGCGTTCCGGAGTGGTCACAGCCCCCAGGCCTGGCCCCCGCAAAATATTAAGGACTTAATTGTCATCAAGCGGCACCAGGGCCTTGCCGTGGGCGCTGAATGCCCTATCTTCCTGGCATCGGCCCTCCAAGTCTGGCTGCACAGAAATCGGAGGCTCTATGTCCAAGACCTTTGATTCCCTGATCCCCAGCATCGAGCTGCGGGAACGAGCCTGGCTCCAGGCCCGGGAGCGCCTTGCCCGCCCGCAGAAGTCGCCGGCCTATCCCTCGGTCACGATCTCCAGGCAGTACGGCTGCGAGGGCTACCCCCTGGCCCAGCGCCTCAAGGAACTCCTGGAAGACGCCTCGGGGAAACCCTGGACCGTCTTCGACAAGGCCCTCGTGGACAAGGTGGCCTCGGATGAACAGCTCTCCCGGGAACTCCTGCACCGGCTTGGGGACGAAAGCCATGCCCAGGACGTGCTCCGCACCCACTTCGGCTACCTCACCCACGATGACGCCTACGCCAAGCTCGTGAAGCACATCGTCCCCATCGCAGCGGCCGGCTGCGGGATCATCGTCGGCCGGGGCGGGGCCATCACCTGCCACGGCCTCAAGAACTGCTTCCATTTCCGCCTGATCGGCAGCTTCGAGTTCCGGGCCTCGACCCTGGCCCGCCGCCTGGAGATGCCGCAGGCTGAGGCCGAGGAACTGGTCCGGACCCAGTCCAAGCTGCGGGAGAAGTTCATCAGCGACTGCCTGCACGAGGACATCACCTCCCCTCACTGGTACGACGCCGTGTTCAGCAATGATCGCCAGAGCGTGGAGACCATCGCCCAGGCCTGCCTCCGCCTCGTGGTCTGCGGCTGGCCCGGGAAGGAGGTCTTCAAGCCCGACGCCACCCGGGCTGCACTCCTGCACTAGCTTCTTTCCCCGACCAAAAACGGGCGCCTGGGGCGCCCGTTTTTTAGTGAGAACGGTAAGGAACTAATGCGCTCCCACCGTGGACAGCAGCCGGGAGCCGGTGGCGTAGCAGGTTCTGTGGGTGATGTGATGCTCGAACTCGTGGCGGAATTTCTGCAGCGCCGAGTCCATGGGTCCGCAGGCGGCATCGCCCAGGGGGCAGAGCGTCCGCATGCCGATGCGCGGCGTGAGGCTGGCGATGAGGTCCAGGTCCTCCATGCGGCCCTGGCCGTGCTCAATGCGATGGAGGATCATCTCCAGCCAGTTGCAGCCTTCGCGGCAGGGCGTGCACTGGCCACAGCTCTCGTGGGCGTAGAAGCGGATGAGGCGCAGCGTGGCCTGCACCATGCACACACTCTCGTCCATGACGATGAGGCCGCCGGACCCCCCCATGGAGCCCCGGGCCTTCAGGTTGTCGAAGTCCATGGGAACGTCGAAGTCCTTCTCGTCCAGCATGGGGCAGCTGGCGCCGCCGGGGATGATGGCCTTGATCTTGCGGCCGGTGCTGGACCCCCCGCAGAGCTCCTCCACCAGGAAGTTCATGGGGGTGCCCATGGGCAGCTCGTAGATGCCCGGACGCTTCACGTGGCCGCTCACCCCGAAGATGCGGGTCCCGCTGTTCTTCGGCGAGCCGATCTTGGCGTACTCGGCGCCGCCCATGCGGAGGATGGGCGGCACCGCCGCCAGGGTCTCCACATTGTTGATGGTGGTGGGCTGCCCGAAGGCGCCCTTGACCGCCGGGAAGGGCGGCTTCACGCGGGGCTCGCCGCGGCGGCCCTCCAGGGAGTTCAGCAGCGCGGTCTCCTCGCCGCAGATGTACGCCCCCGCCCCGCGGTGCACGAGGATGTCGAAGTCCCAGCCGGTGCCCAGGATGTTCTTGCCGAGGTACCCCGCATCGCGGGCCTGCTGGATGGCCACCTCCAGTTTCTCGATGAGCCAGAGGAACTCGCCGCGGATGTAGACGTAGCCCGTGACGCACTGCATGGCCCAGCCGCCGATGATCATCCCTTCGATGAGCTGGTGGGGATTGTATTCGAGGATGACGCGGTCCTTGAAGGTGCCGGGCTCGCCCTCGTCGCCGTTGCAGACCAGGTAGCGGGTGAACTTGCGGTCCGCGGTGTCCTTGGGCATGAAGGACCACTTGAGCCCCGCCGGGAAGCCCGCGCCGCCGCGGCCCCGGATGCCGGAAGCCTTGACCTCTTCGGTGACCGCCACGGGCTCCATCTTCAGGGCCGCCTTCATGGCCACGTAGCCCTCGTGCTTCTGCTCGTAGACCTTGAGGTGCCAGTTGTCCAGGTCGCCGGCGCCCCGGAGCATGAGGTTCGGGAATTTCTCCGAACCGAAGCCCGGGAAGGTGTAGGTGTGGTGGTCAGGCTTGGTGCGGATGGCTACCATGTCTCGTCTCCGCTCACTGGGCCCACGGGCGGTACTCGCCCCGTTTGCAGGCTTCCATCACTTCGATCAGCTTCTGCTCGTCCACCAGCTCGTCGTAGACGTCGTGGTTCACCTGGACGCAGGGGGCCACGCCGCAGCCCGCCAGGCACTCCACCTCCTCCACGCTCCACATGCCGTCGGGGCTGGGGCCGGCCCCAGGCTTCACGCCGGTCTTCTCGCAGACCTTCTCCAGGAGTTGGGCCGCGCCGCGCAGGGCGCAGCTGATGTTGGTGCAGACCGAGAAGTGGTACTTACCGACCGGGGCCTTCTGGTACATGGTGTAGAAGGTGGCCACGCCGAAGACGTGCCCCTCGGGGATGCCGATGGCCCTGGCCACGGCCTTCATGGCCGCAAGGCTGATGAAGCCGAACTCGCGCTGGGCGATGTGCAGGGCCGGCAGGGTGGCCGCCAGCTTGTCCGGGTACTTCGCCATGATCGCCTGGATCTCGGCGAGGGCCTCCGGGCCGAACTCCTTCCGGTCGGATTCCGGAAGCCGCTGGCCCGGGGCCAGGGGTTCGAGGGACGTCTCGGGGGGCTGGGGATGGTTCATGGGCGCACTCGCATGAAGCGCCAGTTTAGCCCGAAACGGCGAGAGGGCACCGGGGTAAACCCCAGTGCCCTCCATCACGATCCGAACGGGCGGATCAGAGGTTGCAGTGGCTTCCGTCACAGAACGGGGCCGACTTGGTGTGCTTGCACTGGCAGAGGGCCTTCTTGCCGGCCTCGGTCACCTCCACCTTCAAGGGGCGGAGCTCGCAGACCTTGTGGGAGCCGTCGCAGAAGGGCTGCTTGGCACTCAGACCGCAGGAGCACCACCAGTAGGTTCCGGGCTCCAGGTCCAGCACCGCCGGAACCTTGGCCGCGACTTTCGGGTATCCGTCGCTCATCACAACCCCCTTAGTTGGAAACCTTGCCCGCCTCAATGTTCAGGCTGATGGCCACCTCGTCGCCCACCATGCCCTTGCCGTAGGAGACGCCGTAGTCCTGCCGGTCGATGGTCAGGGCCCCATCGATGAACCCGGCCACCACGGTGCCTGGCTTGGGGCCGGCCTGGGTGCCCGCATTGGTGATAGGGAAGGTGATGCGCTTGGTGACGCCACGGAGGGTGAAGTCGCCCGTCACCTCAAGCTTGCCCTTGGCCACTTCCTTCACCGAGGTGCTCTTGAAGGTGATGGCGGGGTACTTGGCCACATCGAAGAAGGCGTCGCTGCGGAGGTGGTTGTCCCGGGCTTCCACGTCGGTGTTCACGCTGGCGGCATCGATGCTGACCACGACCGAGGACTTGCTGATATCCTTGGTGTCGATCTTGATGTCCCCGGAGAACTTGGTGAACCGGCCGCTGACCTTGGCCAGCAGGTGGCGGACCTTGAAGCTGACCTCGCTGTGGACCGGATCGATCCTGTAGGTGTCCTGGGCCAGGGCCGGCAGGGCCGCCAGGGCGAGCACGGCCAGGGCGGTACGGATGGGGTGGCGCATGAGTCCTCCATGAAATAGGTGTTTCACCATGCATTTCAGTCTAGGCCGAATTTCGCGAGTTGCAACACCTTTTTTGTGAAATTTCTGGCACGCTGGTGAGGCAGGAGCCTGCCATGCACATCCGCGAGGAACTCCAGATCACCAGGCCTCTCGAGCCGGGACACGAGGTGGCTCTGGCCCTGCTCCTCACCCGGGAATACGTGGCCCGGCTCTTCGACGAGTGCCTCTACGGACCCGAGGGCCTCTCGGACCAGCAGTACAACGTGCTCCGCATCCTCAAGGGGGGCCCCAGGGACGGCTACCTGGTGAAGGACATCCGCTGCCGGATGATCTACCGCTTCGCGGACGTGCCCCGCCTGGTGAACCGCCTGGAGACCGCCGGCCTGGTCAAGCGCTGCGAGAACCCCGCCGACCGCCGCGGCAGCCGAGTGCAGATCACCCCCAAGGGGCTCGCCCTCGAGGCGAAAATGCACGGTCGGCACGATGCCCTCTGCCAGCAGGTGGACCGTTCCATCACAGCTGAAGAGCGGGACGTCCTGCTGGGCCTCCTGGAGCGGCTGCGCAACGACCACCGGGCCCAGCTGGAGGCGCTGGAGAAGGGGTGAGCGGTCCCGGGTTGAAGGTTAGTGTCAGACGGACTTCTCGCCGACCACCACCAGGATCGGGATGGCGAACCGGATCTCGTCCCCCTCCCGATGCACGTGGATGCCCAACTGATCGGACCCAAGATCCGCCCTGAACAGCCCGCGGATGATCTCGTCGTCCCCCGGGTTCGGAAACGAGGCCTTCAATTGCTGTTCCAGTTCGCCCTCGACCTTGTACCGCGCCGTCTTGACGCCTGCGAGGCCGGAAGCCGAGATCAGCTCGGCCATCTCCGGAACGGTCAATGCATGGACATGGGAAGGATCCCGTAGCTTTTCCAACCGGTCATAGGCCGCCGCCTTTTCCGGAGGCTGGACGACGTCGATGACCATGACCTTCCCGCCGGGCCTGCATACCCGGATCATTTCATCCAGGACCGCCCGCGGGTCGAGGAAATGATGGAAGGAATAACGTGTCAGCACGATCGAGAAGGAGGCATCCGGGAAGGGGAGCGGGAGGACATCCCCGACCTGCCAGGAAAGATTGGTCAAACCTCTGCCTCGCTGCCGTTCCATGGCTTGTTCGATCATCCTCGGCGTGAGGTCGAGGCCCGTCACGTGGAGTGCGAAAGGGGCGAACTCACAAGCCACCAGTCCGGGGCCGCAGGCGACGTCCAGGACAAGATCCCCCGCCGATACGCCCGACATATCGATGAGCATATGCATGGACTGGGAATGTCCGGGCAGTTCCGCGAAGGGGATGGCCTGGCGGGAGAACTGGTCGACAATCTGGAGGTTGTGGTTCGCTTCGGCAGGATGCATGGGCAGCTCCACGGGTATATGACCAGTCTGGATGGTCGAGTTTACCCGGGATGAATCTGGCGCGGCCCGGCGGGCTCATGCGCTTCGCGCACGGTCGCGCTCCGCTCCTGCTCCACGCTCATGACGCCAAGCACGGCTACCGCAGCGGCGATGTCCCGGCTCCGTTGAGCCGCAGGCGAAACGGGAGGAGGCCCCGGCGGGGCCTCCGATAGCCGGGAGGCGAATCGCCGCCTTGGCGGAACCTCAGCGGTCGAGCTCGCCCGCAATAATTCTGACACCGCACATCCTGTGCAGCGCCCTTCGGGCTTCGCCTTCGGCAAAGTCGCGCTCCGCTCCTGCTCCGCGCTCATGGCGCCTGTGCCGTTGTAGTTCGTGGCTGATTAACGGTCCAGTTCGCCTGCGATGATGTTCATGGCGCCGAGGACGGCGACCGCGTCGGCGATGAGGCCTCCCTTCACCTGGGACTCGAAGCTGCTGAAGATGGGCAGGCAGGGGGGACGGACCCGGATGCGGTAGGGGTTCTTGCCGCCGTCGCTCACGATGTAGAAGCCCAGCTCGCCGTTGGCGGCTTCGGTGGCGCTGTAGACCTCGCCCACGGGCATCTCCATGCCGTGCATGATGAGCTTGAAGTGGTGGATGAGGCTCTCCATCCGGGTGTAGACCTTCTCCTTGGGTGGCAGGGCCACCTTGGGGTCATCCACCATGACGGGTCCCGGCTCCAGGCGGTCCAGCACCTGCCGGATGATGCGTAGGCTCTGGCGCATCTCCTCCACGCGGACCAGGTAGCGGTCGAACACATCACCGGTGGTGCCCACGGGGATGTCGAAGTCGTAGGTCTCGTAGCCCAGGTAGGGCTGGGCCTTGCGGAGGTCCTGGGGTACGCCGGCGGCGCGGAGGCTGGGGCCGGTGTAGCCCCAGTTCACGGCGTCCTCGGCGCTGATGACCCCGATGCCCTTGGTGCGGTCGTGCCAGATGGGATTCTTCGTGAGCAGCCGCTCCAGCTCGTCGATGGCCTCGGCGCACTCCACCAGGAAGCGTTCGCAGAGGGGCACGAAGCCCTCGGGGATGTCCCGGAAGAGGCCCCCGATGCGGGTGAAGCTGGTGTGCAGGCGCTGGCCGGCGGCCATCTCGAAGAGGTCGTAGGCCGTCTCGCGCTGCTTGAAGAGGTAGAGGAAGGCCGTGAAGGCGCCGATGTCCACGGCGTTCACGCCCACGCAGACGATGTGGTCGGCCACACGGGACAGCTCGGACATGAGCACCCGGATCTGGGCGGCGCGCTTGGGGATCTGGATGTCCAGCAGCTTTTCCACCGCCGTGGCGTAGCCCACGTTGTTCATGATGGCGCTGCAGTAGTTCAGGCGGTCCGTAAGCGGGATGAACTGCTGGTAGCTGAGGCTCTCGCCCAGCTTCTCCACGCCGCGGTGGAGGTAGCCCATCTCAGGCGTGGCCTTGGTGATGGTCTCGCCCTCGAGCTCGAGCACGATCCGGAGAGTGCCGTGCGTGGTCGGGTGCGATGGGCCCATGTTGACGATCATCTTGTCGCCGTCGAGCATCTGCCGGGAGAGGGCGATGGAATCCATGGTCGTCATCGTCCACCCCGCTCGCCGTTGTTGTAGGGGGCGGTGCAGCCTTCCATGCAGAACACGTCCCCGCCATCCAGTGGGAAGTCCTTCCGCAGGGCATGGCCCGGGAAGTCCGGCCAGGTCAGCAGCCGCCGCAGGTCCGGATGGCCATCGAAGCCAATCCCGAACATGTCGAAGACCTCGCGCTCGAACCAGTTCGCGGTCTTGAAGCTGCCCGTGAGGCTGGGGACCGAGCCGCCATCGGCCACGGGCACCTTCACGCGCAGGCGCTCCTGGCTGGCGAGGTTGAGCCAGTGGTAGACCACGTCGAATCGCTGCTCCCGCTCGGGCCAGTCCACGGCGGTGATGTCCACCAGGAGCTGGAACCCCTCGCGGTGGAGCAGGTCCACCACGGCCAGGAGGTGCTCCCCGGCGATGACGATGGTCTGGTCGCCCCGGAAGGCGTGCCGGTCCGTGACGGTCCCGGGAAGTTGCGCGTCGATGTGCTCGATGATCATGCTCCGCCCCGTCTAGAAGATCGTTCCCACGCCGCGTTCACCCGCGTCCATCAGCATCTCGCGGATGGCCTGCTGGCTCGTGAGGCCCTTCTCCGCCTGGAGGGACTCCTGCCGGGCCAGGCTCTCGTAGAACCGCGCGATGTGGTCCTTGCGCATGGAGAGCGATTCCTTCTCGATCTTCTCCTGCAGCTTCATGACACCGTAGATCATGCTCTCGGGCCGGGGCGGGCAGCCGGGGACGTAGACGTCCACGGGGATCACCCGGTCCACGCCCTGCAGCGTCGCGTAGGTGCGGTACATGCCCCCCGAGGAGGCGCAGACACCCACGCTGATCACCCACTTGGGTTCGGCCATCTGGGCGTAGATGGTGCGGAGCACGGGGGCCATCTTGTTGGTGATGGTGCCGAGGATCAGCATCATGTCGCTCTGCCTCGGGCTGAAGCGCATGGCCTCGGCGCCGAAGCGGCTGAGGTCGAAGCGGGAGGCCATCATGCTCATGAACTCGATGGCGCAGCAGGCCACGCCGAAGGGCATGGGCCACAGGCTGTTCTTCCGGCCCCAGTTGACCACCGCGTCCAGGCGCGTGGTCATCACGGCATCGTTGATGTCCAGCTCCGACATGTCAGCGCTCCCACTCAAAGGCGCCCTTGCCCCAGGCGTAGATGAAGCCCACCAGCAGGGTGGCCATGAAGCTCAGCATGGCGCCGAAGGTCCAGAGGGCATGCTTGAAGTTGACGGCCCAGGGCAGCAGGAAGGCCGCTTCCACGTCGAACAGGATGAAGAGCATGGCCGTCAGGTAGAACTTCACCGAGTACTTGTGCCGGGCCCCCTCCTGCAGGGGCTGGACCCCGCACTCATAGGGGCGCAGCTTTGCCGCCTGCGGATTGCTCGGCTTCAGCAGGGGAAGCACCCAACCCGAGAGGACGAGAATGGCGATGGCCGTGACGGCAGCCACCAGCAGCAGGATGAGGACCGACAAGAAGGGCGATGCGGGATGGGCCATGGCGCTCTCGGGCGGAGGGTTCCGCGAAGGACCAGCTTAGCGCCCTTTGTAATGAAGGGTGGCCGGGCCAAGATCACAAGCCCCCCCCCGGTCCCGCCCCGGGGATAGAACCGCCTGCCAGCACCTGCATCGGCTAGGATCTAGGGTGACCCTTCCACCCTCCTGCCGGGAAACCCATGAGCGACCTCAAGCTGCGCGTCAAAGAGATGATCATTGAGCGCCTCAAGCTCGAAGGGATGACCCCCGCCCAGATCGAGGACCAGGCCCCCCTGTTCGGCGACGGCCTGGGCCTGGACTCCATCGACGCCCTGGAACTGGTGCTGGGCATCGAGCAGGTCTTCGGCGTGAAGATCGAGGACGAGGCGGCGGGCCTGAAGGCCTTCAAGTCCGTGCAGGCCCTCACGGACTTCATCGCCGAGCACACCCAGGCCTGAAGCCGGCCCATGACCGATGTCCCGGCCCACCTGCCGCACCGCTACCCGTTCCTGCTGGTGGACCGGGTGCTGGAGCGGGAGCCGGGGGTCCGGGTGGTCGCCGAAAAGCTGGTCACCTTCAGCGAGCCCCAGCTCCAGGGGCATTTCCCGGAACGACCCCTGATGCCCGGCGTCCTCCTGCTGGAGATGCTGGCCCAGGCCGGGGGCTTCCTGGAGCCCGAGCCCCTCCATGGCGCGGCCATCTTCCTGGCGGGCGTCCAGGAGGCCCGGTTCAAGGCCCCCGCCCTACCCGGCGACCGGCTCCGCCTGGAGGTGCACGCCGAGGGCGCCTTCGCCGGCATGATGAAGCTCCGGGGCGCCGTGAGCTGCGAGGGCCGGGAGCTCTGCACCGCCACCCTGCTGGTGAAGCGGCTATGAGCCGCCCCCCTCACCGCGTGGTGGTCACGGGCCTGGGCCTCGTGTCCTCCCTGGCCCTGGACCGGGAGGGGACCTGGTCCGCCATGCTCGAGGGCAGGGATGGGCTGGGGCCCCTCACCCGCCTCGCGCTGCCCCTGGAGCCGGCCCAGATCGCGGGCCAGGTGGCCATGGACCCCGACCGCCACCGGACCCTCTGCGAGTGCATGGCCCTGAGGGCCCTGGAGGAGGCCCTGGACGGCTTCCGGCCCGACGGCCCTCCGGATCGCTTCGGAGTTTTCCAGGGGGCGGGCACCAGCGGCCTCCCGGTGGCCGAGGCCTACCTGGAGGAGCGCCTGGCCGGACGGCGGGGCCGGGCCGCGGAACCAGCCTTCCAGAGCCCCAGTACCGTCACCGATGCCCTGGCCCGCCGCCTGGGCGCCACGGGCCCCCGGGGCACCATCATGAACGCCTGCTCCTCCAGCCTGCTGGCCCTGGGCCAGGCCTGGGAGCGCCTCGCCGCCGGGGAACTGGACCTCGCCGTGGGGGGGGGCGCCGAGGGCCTCTGCCGGACCACCTATGCCGGGTTCTCCTGCCTCAAGGCCGTGGACCCCCAGAAGTGCCGGCCCTTCAGCCGGGACCGGGCGGGCCTGAACCTGGGCGAGGGCGCCGTGCAGATCCTCCTCGAGCCCCTGGACCGGGCCCAGGCCCGGGGCGCCTGGATCTATGCCGAGGTGCTGGGCTACGGCGCCAGCATGGATGCGCACCATCCCACGGCTCCCCATCCCGAAGGGGAGGGCGCGGCCCGGGCCATGGCCATGGCCCTGCGCACCGGCGGCCTGGCCCCGGCGGACGTGGACCTGGTATCCGCCCACGGCACCGCCACCCCCGCCAACGACGGGGCTGAGTGCCAGGCCATCCGCCGGGCCCTCGGCACCGCAGCGGATTCCGTGTCCGTCACCAGCACCAAGAGCCAGTTCGGCCACACCCTGGGCGTCGCCGGGGCCTTCGGCGCCGCCGCCGCCATCCTGGCCCTGCGGGACCAGGCCGTGAGCCCCACCCTCCGTCTGGAGGCGGCCGACCCCGCCTGCGACCTGGACTGCACGGCGCTGGTGGCGAAGCAGCGGGTGCTGCGGGCCGCGCTGGTGAATGCGTTTGCGTTCGGCGGCAACAACGTGTCGTTGGCGCTCCGGCGCTGGGAGGGGCGGTGATTCACGCCGACGACCTGGTCATCACGGGCCTGGGCCTGGTCCTGCCCTGCGGGGACGGCCTCGGGGCCGCCCAGGCGAGCCTCGCCTCGGGGCGGCCCTGCTTCGCCGACCTGGCGGCGGTCCTGGGCCAGGGCCGGGGCGCGGCCTGCACCGCCTTCGACCCCACGGGCATCATCCCCCCCATGCAGCTGCGGCGCCTGGACCGGCCCTCCCGCTTCGCCTGGGGGGCGGCGCACCAGGCCTTCCGCGATGCGGCCCTCGATCCGCGGCCCCTGGGTGAAGGCATCGCCGTGGCCGTAGGCACGCTCACCGGCGGCAGCGAGGCCAGCGAGGCGTTCATGCGGCCCTACCTGCAGCGGGGCCCGGAGGGGGCCTCGCCCCTCCTCTTCCCCAACTCCGTGGCCAATGCGGCCAGCGGCCACCTGGCCCTGGCCTTCGGCCTGAAGGGCCCCAGCGCCACCTTCGTGGACCGGGAGAACGCCACCTTCGGCGCCCTGGACCAGGCCGTCCGCTGGCTCCGCGCCGGTCTGGCGGAGGTCGCCCTGGTGATCGGCACGGATGGGCTCTTCCCCCTCCTGCTCGACCTCTGCCGGGGGGCCCGGCTGCTGGCCCGCCAGGGGGACCCCGAGGTCGGTTCCGGCCGGGGCTTCCTGCCGGGAGAGGGGGCCCAGGCCTTCGTGCTGGAGACCCGCGCTCACGCGACGGCCCGCGGGGCCCGACCCCGCGCCACCCTCCGCGCCCTGGCCTGCCGGTCCACGCCCGACCCTGCCGAGGATGAACGCCACAGCGCCCTGGCCGGGGCGGTGGCGGCCCTGGGCCCGGCTTCCCTGGATCGCCGGATCGGCGGGGGCAACGGGCTCTCCCGCCTGGATGCCCTGGAGGCGCGCCTGGGTAGCTCGCATCCGGGCTGGCCCGCGGCGGTCCATCCCAAGCGCCTCTGGGGTGAGTTCGGCGGCGCGGGCGGCCAGCTGCTTGCCGCGGCCCTCCTGGAGCCCGCCGGGCGCGTGCTCGTCACCGCCCCGGCCAGCAGCGGCGCCCAGTTCGCGGCACTGCTCGAAGGCGTTAGGCTGTGAGCGTGGCGAACAACCGGGACCAAATCAGCATCGGCAGCCAGTCCATCCTCTGGGTGGCCGGCGTGGGCGTGAGCCTGCTCACCCTGACCTTCGTCCTGGGCGTGCAGGTGGGCAAGCAGAGCGCGGCCCTGCGGCGGCCCCAGCAGAAGGGCATGGAGGACGAACTGAAGGACCTGCCGGAACCCCTGGTGGACCAGCTCAAGATCTTCGAAGGGGAAGGCCCCGACAAGCTGGTCCCCACCCAGAAGGTGGATGCCAGCGCCCCCAATCAGGAAGCCAAGGCTCCGGCGAAACCCGAAGCCAGGACGACCCCTTCCACGCCCGAAGGCGAGGCCTGGACCCTTCAATTGCTGGCCACCTCCGATGCCGCCGAAGCCAAGCGCGTGGCCGACAAGGCCAAGACGGCGGGCTTCGCCACGACCACGGTCAAGGAGAAGGGGCAGCTGAAGGTCCGCCTGACGAAGACCGCCGACCGCGCCGCCCTGGACAAGGCCGCCGAGAAACTCAAGAAGGCCGGGTTCAAGCCCTTCGTGATGAAGGCGGAGTAGCCCTTCTGGTGATCGAAAAGCCCGGCGTCTAGCGGCAGCTGTTGCAGAGGAGCGCAGCTGTGGTTTCAGACTCAGTTTTCCCACTCAGGGCTTGGGATAGACCCGGAGGCCAACCCACTTTTTCAGGATCACCTTCCCCGGCGCGAAGCCCCGGGGCTTGCTGATGTCGGCGATGCGGGCGAGGTGGACCTCCACCTTGCCTCCGTCCCGGGCCTTGCTGTGGTAGGCGGCCAGCTCGGCGGCCCGCTCGATCACGCCGCGGGGCAGTTCGCTGAGCTTGTCGGGATTGCGGATCACCACGTGGCTCCCCGGATGGCTCGCCACGTGGAGCCAGAAATCCAGGTTGTCGGCGACCTTGAAGGTGAGCTGGTCGTTCTCGGCATCGCCCTTGCCGATGAGCACCTCGAAGCCGTCCACCATGACGCTGCGGAAGGCCGCGCCCTTCCCATCCTTGCGCTTGCCCTCTCCGGCCTGCATCCGCTTCGTCCCCCTGTCCTTGGCCGCCCCTCTGCCCCGGGCGGGCTCGCCCCCCCTCGGTTGTCGCCTGGGAGCCCCCTCCGGCGCAAGGCCCATGGCTTCGGCCTCGGCACGGGCCTCCCAGGCGGTCCGCTCCCGAACCAGCTCGGCCTCGAGTTCCGAGATCCTGGCCAGTCCCCGCTCCGCCTTCTTGGCCGCGGCGAACCAGGCCTGCACCGCATCCTCGGCGACGGCCCCCTCCGGCAGCGGCAGGCGCGTGCCATCCAGCAGGACCACCTCCCGGGTGGCGCCTTTCAGCCGGTAGAGCTCGGCGGACAACTGCCTGGCCTGCTCCTTCCGGGGAAGCTTCTCCGCGTGCCTCGCGCGGTCCCGGTCCAGGGCCAGGGCCAGGCGGTCCAGCCGCGCGGATTCCACCTGCCGCCGGCGCTCCGCCGCGGCCTTGGCGGGCCCCAGAATCAGCGCCTCGGCCCGCCCCTCGGACCAGGCCCGGTGCCGGGCCAGCAGGTCACCCTCGCCCTCCAGGACCCCGGATTCCTCCCCGCTCAGGGCCGCCTCCAGGCGGTCCCCCCACCGCTCCCGCCAGCGCCGCAGCGGCGGCGGATCCTCCCCGGGCTGGGGCGCGGAGGCCGGGAAGGGCACCCCCAGCCCGAGGCGCGGCGGGGGGGCCTCCACTCCGTCAAGGCGGATCCCCGGCCGGCCGGGGATGGCCTGGAAGGCCAACCCGACCGCCTCCATGCGCCCCGAGATGCTGCGGCGCTGGAAGGAGAACCGGATCCACCGCTCCCGGGGATCCCCGTCCACGGCCCTCAGCCGGGCGCCCTTGAGCCAGGCACCCCAGATCGTCGGGCTGTCCCTGGTGGCCTCGGCCTGCAGCCGGGCCCAGGCGGGATGATCCGTCGCCAGGAGCCAGAGCTCCGGCTTCGGCTGGAGCAGCAGCACCCAGCCTTCGGCCACCTTCCGGCCGGACCAGCGGAGTCCGAGCGCCCGGTCCGAGGCCCAGGCCGCCTCCACGGGCAGGTCCCCCCGGTGGTTCAGCCAGGCCCGGCCAAGGGCAAGCAGAAGTGGTGCGTCCATGGTCTATGTTTTTTCCAATATCATGCGGGCGCTCCCTGTTGTTTTTCGGCCCCAACCTCTTGTCGTCTTTCGGGCCCAGCGGTCATGATTGGAGGTCCTCCCTGTCCCAGCATCCCATGGACAAAGTCTGCCCGAGGGGTCTCTTGCCAGGGCCGGGATCAACCGATACGTGGAAACAATGACCTTCGCCGTTCCGATGGGCCCCCAGTCGCTTCAGGTTCTCCTGGTGGATGACAATCCCATCCAGCTGAGCCTCCTGCGGCATCTCTTCCATCGCCATGGCCACATGACCATCGAGGCCCGCAACGGGGCGGAGGCCCTGATCGTGCTGGCCACGGAGTTCCCCGACGTGGTGGTGTGCGACTGCGTCATGCCCCTGCTCGACGGCTACCAGTTCTGCCGGCTGCTGAAGGACGACCGGGCCACCCGCAATCTGCCGGTCCTGCTCCTGACGGCCCAGGCCACGGGCCTGGCCCGGTTCTGGGCCAAGACCTGCGGGGCGGACCGGTTCCTCGTGAAGGGCCGGGATCTGGACCACGTGGTGGAAGCGGCTATGGCCCTCGCCAAGCAGTCCCTCCGGCACCACGCCACTCCGACGGTGCCCGGGCTGGTCCAGGAGAATTTCGGGGTGGAGGCCATCCAGCGTCGGCTGGCCCAGGCCCTGGAACAGCGCCTGATCGAAACGGCCCTTCGGGATTCCGTGGCCCGGCTCTACACCGCCGACCACGACACGCCCCGTCTGGTGGAGGGTTTCATCGAGATCATCCAGGAGCTCGTCCTGCCCGGAGCCCTGCTCGTGGCCTACCGGAGCGATGAGGGCCTCCTCTGCCACGGCGTGCATGGCTCCTCTGCCACCGCCGAAGACCGGGTCGCCCTGGAGCAGGCCGCGGCCCAGCTGGGCCTCTTCGATTCCGTGCCCGGCTGCCATTGGCGCTCCGCGGCGGATGACGCCGAACGGAGGCAGAACCTCCGCAATCCCGTGCAGCGGATCTTCCCCGCCACCACACCGGGCTACCCGATCGTGGGAACCATGGCCTTCATCACGGAGAACAAGGCCGCCGAGGATTTCGAGCGCCTCTTCGAGATCGCCGCCGAGGAACTGGGCCGCCTGTTGAGCCTGGAGGATTCACGGGTGCGCCTCTACCATCAGGCCATCCGCGACCCGCTGACGAGTCTCTACAACCGGAAGCACATCTTCGACATGCTCAGCATGGAGCTCGACCAGTGCGGACGTTTCGGACACGGGCTGTCCATCATGCTGGTGGATCTCGACTACTTCAAGGCCGTGAACGACCGCTTCGGCCACGCCGTGGGTGACCAGGTGCTCAGGGCCATGGCCCAGCGCATGCAGGTCGGCCTGCGCAAGGTGGACCAGCTGGGCCGGATCGGCGGCGAGGAATTCCTGGTCTACAGCCCCCAGACCGACCTGGAGGGTGCCCGGATCCTGGCCGAACGCCTCCGCCAGCACGTGGCGCAGGAGGCCCTCTCCGGACTTCCCATCGGCGACCGGGTCACCATCAGCATCGGCCTCGCCACCTGGGAAGGCCCTGAGGATTCGTCCGAGAGCCTGCTCGCCCGCGCGGACCTGGCGCTCTACCGGGCCAAGGCCGAGGGCCGGAACCGCGTCGTCGGCTGAGCCCCCCGGGACTCGACAGCAAGGGGAAGGGCACCCCAAGATTCCCTATGCTTCCGCCTGGAGTTCCCATGGAACCAGAGAATCTTGCTGAGCGCGTGGCCCGCCTGGAGGCCCAGGTGGCTTGGCTGCTTCAGCGGCAGCAGAACTCCGCACCCAGTGCCCGGGCCCCGATCCAGGCCGCAGTCCCGACGCCAGCCCAGCCCCAGCCCCGCCCGGCGGTGCGTCCCGCTGGACCCCGGCGGGAGATCTCCCCGGTGGTGTGGATCGCGGGCATCGCAGCCTCGATCTTCCTCCTCGGCGCCATCTTCTTCTTCCGCTGGGCCATCGAGCAGGGCTGGGTGGGCGCCGAGCTGCGCTTCGCGCTGGGCCTGCTGGCGGGTGGTGCCATCACCGCCTTCGCCGCGAGGCAGGTCCTGGGCGACAGCCGGCGCCTGGGCGTGGCCCTGCTGCTGGCGGGTCTCGGCACCCTGCAGTTCAGCTTCCGCGCCGGAGCCATGGAGTACCACTTCTACGCCGCGCCCTTGGGGCTCGCCGCCACGGCCATCCTCACCCTGCTGGCGGGGGCGCTGGCCTCCCGGGCCGGCAGCGGGGGGGCGCTCACCGTGGCCTTGGTTTCGGCCCTCGTCGCGCCCCTGGCGTTCAGCCAGGGGGGTCACCATGAGGTGGCCCTGGCCGCCTACCTCGCCGTGCTCATGGCCGGCGCCCTCGCGGTGCCCTACCTCGCCCGCAGCGGTGGAGCCTGGCACGGCCCGCGCTGGACGGCCCTCATCGGGGTTTGGGTGCTGCTGCTGCCCGCCTGCGCGGAGGTCCTGAAGGCCGATGCCTCTATCCTGGGCGCGCTGCTCATCCTCCACCTGCTCCTCGCGGGTCTGTGGGCCTGGCTGCCGGGCACCGAGGAAATTCCAGGCACCGCCTCGGCGCTGTGGCTGGTGGCCTCGGTCCTGGCCACCCCCTACGGCTGGCTCCTGTGGAAGCGGCTGGGCCTGGCGGCGGAGGTCTTCGCCCTCCCCGTGATCGCGGTGGCGGCCCTGAACCTGGCCCTGGTGCCGTCGCTGCGGCGGCGCATGGCGAGCCGACGCGCGGACTGGGGCCTGCTCGCGCTGGCCGCCGGACACCTGGCCCTGGCCGTGCCCGTGGCCCTGGCCTGGCGCTGGGTGGGGCCCCTCTGGGGCGCCTTCGCCCTGGGCCTCGGCTGGGCCTCCCTCAAGGCCGAGGACAGCGCCTTCGCCGAGGAGGCCACCGCCCTGCGCTGGCTCGCCGCGGCCATGGCCCTGCTGACCACGCTGCGCTGGGCCGCCCATGGCTATGACGGCCTGATCTTCCACACCGGTCGCCTGGTGCCCTTCCTGAGCGATGCCTTCGCGGAGGGTGCCCTCGCCGCCGCGACCTGGTTCCTGCTTTCGCGGCGCGGCGGTCCCCTCGGCATCCTCTCCTTCCTGGCCCTGGAGGTGACGGCCAATGTGACGCTGGCCTTCGAGGCAGCCCGCCTGGTGCAGTGGTTCCAGGGATCCGTGTTCCTCTCCCGCGCAGCCTCCATCGCCATGACCCTGGTGTGGGCCCTGTCCGGCGCCTGGCAGTGGATGCGTGGCCTGGGACAGCCGGCCTCCGCGCGCCGGGCGCTCATGGGCGCCGGCTACGCCTGGATGGGGGTGGCCAGCCTCAAGCTCATCGCCTCGGACTTGGATCGCGCCGACACGCCCCTGCGGGCCCTGGCCTTCCTCGGTGTGGGTGGCATCGGCATGGCCGCGGCCATCCTCGCCAACCGCAGGCGGTCCGGAGCGGCCTCATGAAGGGCACGGCCCTCCTCCTGCTCCTGCTCTTCGCCTGTGCCAGGGAGGACCGGAGCAGCCTGCAGCGCCGGCCCATCTCCCCCGCCGCGTCCAGCGGCTGGGCGCGGCTGCCCCTGGACGCCGAGGCTCAGCGCCAGCTGAGGGGGGCCTGGATCGGGGATGCCGCCGGGCACAGCCTCCCCTTCCTGGAAGCCCGGGAGGGGCTGTGGGAACCCCGCTCCCTGCCCCTGGAGCAGCTGCTCCTGGGTCGGAATGCCGAAGGCCAGCCCACGGCGGAATTCTCGCTGAAGCTGCCCGAGGGCTGGCGGGTGGGCGAGCGCGAAACGCTGAAGCTCGACCTCGATCTCGACGGTCCGGCCCCCTGGGTGGCCCGGGTGGAGGCCGAGCGCCAACGGGAGGGTGGTCCCTTCATCGCCTACGACCCCCCGTCTCCGCAGCACCTCTACGACCTGTCGCCCTCCGGTAGCCGGCGGGGCCTGGACCTGCCCTGGGACGGCCAGCGCTATCGGCTGACCCTCCTGGCCTCCCAGGGCGAGGTCCCTCGCATCCGCGGCCTGCGTGTCCGCGCCGAAACCCGGCCCGAGGCCCTCGAGGCCGAGCTGGCCCTGGACGGAACCCTCGGTCCCGAGCCCGCCCAGCCGCGCACCTGGCGCCTGACCCTGCCGGTCAGCGACCGCATCGTGGGCCTGGAACTGGTGCTGGCCCCGCCCGCGGCTCCACTGCGGCCCGGGATCCACGTCGGGGAGAAGGCCGACGACGGCCGCTTCTTTACCTGCAACGACCTCGTGTGGAACCTCCCGGCCCTGAATTCAAAGGCCAGCCGCATCGCCCTTCCGCCCGTGCAGGCGCAGAGCCTCACCTTCAGCCTGCCCGAGGGGGCCACGCCCCTGCGGGCGCGCCTCCTCGTGCGGCGCCAGACCCTGATCTTCCCCGCGGAGGCGGGGCAGGCCTACGCCCTGCACCTCGGTGGCGAGGCCAAGCCCGCTCCCGGGAACCTCGGCGCCCTGCCCTCGATCCGCACCCTCGCGGCCAGCGCGCCCCTGGCCCTGGGCGCCGCCGAACCCGATGACCAGGGCCTCCCCCACCGCATCGGAGCCGATCAGCGCGCCCGCCCCTGGATGCCGTGGCTCGCGGGACTGGCCCTGCTGGTGCTTGGGAGCGCGGCCTGGCGGCTGTTCAGGCGCGAAGGCTGAGCCCCCGTCAGGCCTCCAGGACGGGGGCGCCCCGCAGCTGCACCAGGGCCACGGCCCCGAGAATGATGGCCATGCCGAGCACCTCCCGCGGGCCGAAGGCCTCGTGCAGGATGAGGCTGCCCAGCAGCACGGCCACCAGGGGGTTCAGGTAGGCGTAGGTGCCCATCTTGGCCGGGGCCCAGGCCTTGGCCAGGTAGATGTAGGCGGAGTAGGCCAGCAGGGATCCGAAGAGCGCCAGGTAGGCGACGGCGCCCAGGGCCCTGGGCGTGAGGGGACCCCGCAGGAAGCCGCCCGTGAGGGGGGCCAGGGCGAGACCCATGAGGGCCGCCGTGAGCATCTGGATGCCGACATTGGTGAGCAGTCCGCCTCCGTGCACATGGCGTTTGCCGTGCAGGGTGCCCCAGGCCCAGATGAGCGGCGCCGCCACCATGGCCGCCAGGCCGCCCCCGTGGATGCGGACGCTGCCGTGGGGCCACACCAGCACCGCCACCCCCGCGATGCCGAGCAGGAGGCCCGCCCAGCCCTTGGGGCCGAGGGGTTCCCTGGCCATGGAGAACACCGCCAGCCAGAGCGGCACCAGGGCCGCCAGGATGGCCACGAGGCTGGTGGAGACGTGCAGTTCCGCCCAGGACACCAGCGCGTTCGACCCTCCGAGCAGCAGGGCCCCCACCAGCAGGAGGTGTCCGACCTCGCGCCGGGAGGGCCAGGACTCCCCGCGCAGCCGGCCCAGGCCCAAGGCGAGGACCGAGGCCAGGAAGAACCGGGCCGCCACCATGCCGTAGGGCGTGAAGGAATCCAGCCCCAGGGCGATCGCGAAATAGGTGGAGCCCCACACCACCGCCACCGTGAAGTAGGCCAGCCAGGCGAGCATTAGGCTCCCCGGACCCGGTCCCGGGGGCGGCTCACTTCTTGGCCTTCTTCCCTTCCCGGTCGACGGGGAAGGGGCTGGGGCCCGCCTTCTCCCAGTGGGTCTCCAGCACCATGGTCGTCCGGGTGGTGACCATGGGCCCCAGGGCCCGGATGCGGCGCAGGCGCTCGGCGATGCCCGCCGGGGTGTCCGCCACGATCTTCAGCAGGAGGGCGTCCTCCCCGGCGATGGTGTGGGCCTCCAGGATGTCGGGCTCCTCCTCGAGGGCCTTGATGAAGCGCTGCTCGATGACCTCGTTGTTGTCCTTGTAGCGGACGGCCACGAAGGCCACCGCGGGCTTGTTCACCGCCGCGGGCGTGACCCGGGCCGCGTAGCCGTTCAGCACGCCATCGGCCTCCAGGCGCTTCACGCGGTCGATGATGGTGGGGCGGCTCACGCCCAGGCGCTCGGCCAGCTCCGCGTGGCTCATGCGGCCCTCCTGCTGGAGCAGCGCCACCAGCCGGCGGTTGAGATCGTCTTCCATCAGCAGCTTCGCCATGCCTGGCTCCGGACCATTAAGGATTGGGTTCTATTGGACAGTATGACAGCGGATCCAACAAGTCCGATGACACCCCGTCAAGCCCACGGGAGACGCTAAACTGGGGCCGAGGTAACCATGGACTTCACCCGACCCTTCACGGACCAGAGCTTCTTCCTCATCGCCGGGCCCTGTGTCATCGAAAGCCGGGAGCACTCCCATTTCATGGCGGCCAGCCTGCGGGACCTGGCCGAGGCCCGGGGCATCCCCTTCATCTACAAATCCAGCTTCGACAAGGCCAACCGCACCAGCGGCGGGAGCCACCGCGGACCGGGCATGGCGGGGGGGCTCGACATCCTGGCCGAGGTGCGCAGCCGCTATGGCGTGCCCGTCCTGACCGATGTGCACGAGAGCGACCAGTGCGGCCCCGCGGCCCAGGCCGTGGACGTGCTCCAGATCCCCGCCTTCCTCTGCCGTCAGACGGACCTGCTGCTGGCAGCCGCCGCCACGGGCCGCACCGTGAACCTGAAGAAGGGCCAGTTCCTCGCGCCCTGGGACCTCAGGCATGGCGTGGAGAAGCTGCAGTCGGTCCCGGGCCACGGCCCCGTCTGGGTCACCGAGCGCGGCTCCACCTTCGGCTACGGCAATCTGGTGGTGGATTTCCAGAGCTTCCCAAACCTGCGGCGGACCGGCTGCCCGGTCATTTTCGATGCCACCCACAGCGTCCAGAAACCCGGCGCCCTGGGCAACGCCACCGGGGGCGCCCGGGAGATGATCCCCACCCTGGCCCGGGCCGCGGCCACCTGCGTGGACGGCTTCTTCTTCGAGGTGCACGACTGCCCCGAGAAGGCCCACAGCGATGGTCCCAACGCGATGCGGCTGGAGCACTTCGGCGAGCTGCTCGACCAGCTGCTGGGGCTGTGGCGCGCGGGCCGGGCGGCCGCGCTGCAGGATCCCGCGGGGAAGTGATGACCGCTGCCCTGAAGGCCGGCCGGGGCCTGGAGCTGCGTCCGCTGCACCTGCGCGATGCCAAGGCCCTCTTTCCGCTGGTGGAGGCCAACCGGGAGCGCCTGGGGCGCTGGCTGCCATGGGTCGACGCCAACCACAGCGTCCTGGATACCCGGGCCTTCATCGTCCGAGTCCGGGCCCACGCCCGGGCCGGCATCGGCCAGTCCTTCGGCCTGTGGTGGAAGGGGACCCTGGTGGGCACCGCGGGCTTCGTGTGGATCGACGCCGCCAACCACAGCGCCGCCATCGGCTACTGGCTGGCCCGGGAGGCTGAAGGCCACGGCCTCATGACCGCCGCCGTGACAGCCCTCCTCCGGCATGGCTTCCGCAGCCTGAAGCTCAACCGCATCGAGATCCGGGCCGGGGTCCGGAACCGCCGCAGCCGCGCCATCCCCGAGCGCCTGGGCTTCCGCCACGAGGGCACCCTCCGCCAAGCGGAGCGCCTGGGCGGCCGCTTCGTGGATCACGCCGTCTACGGGATGCTGGCCGAGGAGTGGCGGAGGCGCTAGGCGCTAGCCCAGCCCAGCGGCGTAGGTGAGGTTCAGCAGGGCCATGGCGCGGGTGACCATTCGCGTAGCGAATAGGACGGAATGGCCACGTAGGGGCCATTGCCGCCCGCAGGGCGAGGGCCCGGGCCCTGCCCTCAGCCCAGGCCCGCCGCGTAGGTGAGGTTCAGCAGGGCCATGGCCCGAGTCACCTTCCCCACACTGTTCTTGGTGGTGTCGGTGTAGGGGATGCCGCGGCGGTCCAGGGCCTCGTAGTCGAAGTTGCCGTCGCCGCTCAGGTCGAAGCAGAGGGCGCCGTCCTTGATCCAGTCGGTGTTGATCCGGTAGCCCGGGGCCGGCACGGCGCTGACGATGACGTCGGCCATGCGGATGAAGGCCTCCAGGTGCGCCTTGTTGGTGTTCGCGTGGCAGAGGATGGGGGTGGCCTTGAGGTTGGCCACCATGGCCGTGAGGGGCCGCCCGATGCGCAGGCTGTCGTTGATCACCAGCACGGTCTTGCCCGCCAGCCAGGACTCGCCGAATCCGCGCTTGAGGGTCTTCACGATGGCCCGGGCCGTGCAGGGCGTCATGCAGCGGTGCTGGGAGCCGTCGTCCATGCGCTTGCGGTACTTGTTCAGGAACCCGATGTTGATGGCGTGCAGGCCCTCGATGTCCTTGCCCGGATCCACCAGATCCATGACCTCGTCGTCCTTGATCTCGGCATAGCGCAGGGGATAGAAGATGAAGACCCCGTGGGTCTTTTCGTCCTGGTTGAGCCGCGCCACCAGTTTCACCAGCTGCATGCCGTTCTCCACCCGCAGGTCCACGGCATTCACACCCGCGGCCTCGCAGTCCTTCATGAGCCAGTGCTGGTAGGTGACGCTGCCGGGATCCTGGGTGCCGAGGATCACGCCCAGCCCCGGCGAGAACCCCAGTTTCTTCACGTTGGAGCGCACCAATTCAAAGTAATGGCGGGCGGTTTCCTGACAGTCGAGCTTTCCGGTCAGCGTGGTGGGCATGCGGCACCTCAGCCTGTAGTCTATCGAATCCTGCGCCCCTTATCGGCGTGCGTCGCTTCTATGCTGGTCCCATGAGCCTTTCCAAGCCGAAGCCCCGCGAGCTCCAGGCCCTTCTCCGCGCCGCCTACCCCGACGCCCGCTGCGCCCTGGACCACCGGGACCCCTTCCAGCTGGTGGTGGCCACCATCCTCAGCGCCCAGTGCACGGACGCCCGGGTCAACCTCACCACTCCGGCGCTCTTCGCCCGCTTCCCCGATGCGGCCAGCCTCGCGGATGCGAGTCAGGCGGAGGTGGAAACCCTCGTCAAATCCACGGGCTTCTTCCGCAACAAGGCCCGGAACCTCATCGGCCTCGCCCAGGCCCTGATGGTCCGCCACGGGGGGCTCGTGCCTTCGGATCCCGCGGCCCTGGGGGCCCTCCCCGGCGTGGGACAGAAGACCGCCAACGTCGTCCTGGCCAACGCCTTTGGCGTGCCCGCCCTGGCCGTGGACACCCACATCTTCCGCGTGGCCCGGCGCCTGGGCCTGTCCGGGGCCACCACGCCTGAAAAGGTGGAGGCCGACCTCTGCCGCCTCTTTCCCCGCGAGAACTGGATCGAGCTGCATCACCAGCTCATCTTCCACGGCCGGCGCACCTGCGACGCCCGGCGGCCCGACTGCGCGGGCTGCGCCCTGCGGGAGCTGTGTCCCACAGGGCTCGGGAAGGTCAGGGATCCCCATCTCGGGGTGAAGCTGACGCCTCCAGATCTCGGGCTCCAACCTTCCAGCTTCCGTCCCCAGGCCATGGCCCCGGGCCCTCAAGATCCGCCTCAGGCTGGCCCCCGGCGCATCGTCAGCCTGGTGCCCTCGGTCACGGAGCTGCTGGTCCAGTGGGGACTGGCGGCCCAGCTCGTGGGCCGGACCCGCTACTGCATCGAGCCCCGCTGGATCCGGAATTCCGTGCCCACGGTGGGCGGCACGAAGGACCCGGACCTCGGCCGCATTCGCGACCTGGCCCCCGACCTAGTGATCCTGGAACACGATGAGAATCCGAAGGAGGCTGCGGAGGCGCTCACGGCCCTGGGCATCCCCTGGCTGGTCCTGGAGATCCGCACCGTGAAGGACTGCGCCGGGGCCCTGCGCCTCCTCGGCGAAAGGCTCGGCGTGCCGGGGGTGGCCGAGGCCAGGGCCCGGGCCCTGGAGGCCTTCCTGAAGGGCCGCCGCCGCAAAGGGCCGCGCGCCCTGGCGCTGGTCTGGCGGGATCCCTGGATGAGCGCCGGCCCTGACACCTATATCGGCGATCTCCTCCGCCAGGGGGACCTCACCCCCATCGGACCTGACCGCTACCCCACGCTGACAGATGGGGACCTGGGGGCCCTGGCGCCCCGGATCCTCCTCCTGCCCAGCGAGCCCTACCGCTTCAACGCCCGCCATCGGGCGGAGCTGCAGAAGCGCTTCCCCAATGCAGCCGTGCACCTGGTGGACGGGCGGGCCCTCACCTGGTACCTGAGCCGGACCGAGGAGGGTCTCGAACTGGTCCGATCCCTCAGTTGATGCGGCGGTCGCGGCCCTGCCACTCCTGGTCGCGCAGCAGGTACTTCTGGATCTTGCCCGTGGAGGTCTTCGGCAGCCCGCCGAACTCGATCTGGCGGGGCAGCTTGAAGGCGGCCAGCCGGGTCCGGCAGTGCTCGACCAGTTCCCCGACGCTGAGGGCAGCCCCGGGCTTGAGGGTGACGAAGGCCTTGGGCACCTCGCCCCACTTCTCGTCGGGCACCGCGATCACAGCGCACTCCAGCACCGCGGGATGGGAGACCACCGCCTGCTCCACCTCGATGGTCGAGATGTTCTCGCCGCCGGAAATGATGATGTCCTTCATCCGGTCGCGGAGCTCGATGGCGCCGTCCGCATGTTGCACGCCCAGGTCGCCGGAGTGGAACCAGCCGCCGTGGAAGGCCCGGGCCGTCGCCTCGGCGTCCTCGAAGTAGCCCGTCATCACGACGTTCCCCCGCATGACCACCTCGCCCATGGTGGCGCCGTCCCGGGGCACGTCGTTCATGTCCAGGTCGACGACGCGGACTTCGCCGGCGCAGGGATTGGGGACGCCCTGGCGCGCGGCCAGCTTCGCCTGCTCCTCCGCGGACAGCGCTTCCTGCCCCGGGGCGGGCACGTTGACGGTGAAGGGCCCGTAGACCTCCGTGAGGCCATAGACATGGTCCAGCTGGAAGTTCAGCTCTCCCATGCGGGCGATGAGGGTGGGCGAGGGCGGCGCCCCCGCGGTGAACAGGCGCACGGGCCGCGCCAGCCGGTGGGCGGCCGGGTCGGTCACGAGCATGGTGCAGACCGTGGGCGCGGCGCAGAAGTGGGTCACGCCCCCGTCGAAGAGCTGCCAGGTGGGGCCGGGTTCGATGCGGGGGATGCAGATGCTCTCCGCGCCCACGGCCGCGAGCCCCCAGGTGAAGCACCAGCCGTTGCAGTGGAACATCGGCAGGGTCCAGAGGTACCGGGACTCCCGCACCACCTTGTGGTCGATCACCATGGCCAGCGCATTCAGGTAGGCGCCCCGGTGGTGGTAGACGACCCCCTTGGGTCGGCCCGTGGTGCCCGAGGTGTAGTTGATGCTGATGGGCTCGTCCTCGCACGTCAGCCAAGGTTCGACAGGCGCCTCGGTGCCGTGCGCGAGCAGGGCCTCGAAATCGGGCCCGAGCACCACCCGCTGGACCGTGGGGGGGACCTCGGCCAGAACCGCCAGCAAGTCCGCCGACACGAAGACCCGGGTGGCGCCACTGTGTTGGACGATGTAGGCCACCTCGCCGGGGCTCAGGCGGGTGTTGATGGCCACCAGCACGCCCCCGGCCAGGGGCACGGCGAAATGGGCGAGCAGCAGGGGCTCCGAATTGAAGGCCAGGAAGGCCACCCGGTCGCCCTTCCGGAGGTCGTCCGCCCGCAGGGCCGAGGCGAAGCGCCGGGCCCGGGCGCGGAACTCCCGCCAGGTGAGGCGCCGGTCGCCATCGGAGACCGCGGGCCAGTCGGCGTACACCTCGCCCGCCCGCTCGAGCAGGTGGATGGGCGACAGTTCCTGGCGATGGACCGGGTAGTCCGCCGGGGGGTTCATGGACGGGCGCATCGGGGCAGGCATCTGGAGTCCTCAAGCCGGGGCCACCCCGGGTGGGGGGCCATCTTGGGTTGCGGGGGGTGGGTTGAAGAACCATGCCACAGTCCTTCGGAATTCCCGAGGCCAAACCCGCGATTCCGAGGAAACCATCGCGTGTTGAGGTAATCTGGGACCCTTCGCCCGGAGGTTGGCATGCCCCTGCCCCTGTTCTGCCTCATGACCGCCCTGCCTGCCCTGCAGGCGCCGGCGCCGAAACCTGAGGCTCAGGCCGTGCTGGATGCCGCCCGGGCCAAGGCAAAGTCGGTGATGGCGGCCCGGGCCGCCCACATGCAGGCCGGGAAGAACACCAAGGATTTCCGCGGCGACTGCAGCCGGGAGCTGGCCGAGCTGGGCGCCCGCCTGGACACGGAGCGGCGCCCCGAGGTCCGCCAGGCGCTGCTGGTGAGCAAGCTCTTCCACCTCCAGCTGGCCAAGCTCGACCCGCCGCCCCCCTTCCTGGACGTCGTCCGAAAGGAGGTGCCGCCCACGGCCGCCGCCTGGAGCCTCGATCCCGGCCTGCTGACGGCCCGGGCCGAGGCCGATCCCGCGGGCTGGGGCGCCTATGTGGCCGCGGCGCGCACCGGGCATCCCGATGCGGCCCTGCGCCGGACCCTGCTCTTCGATCACTTCCTGGCGCGGCTGGAGGCCGGCGACCGGCCCGGCTGGGAAGCCGCCTTCCAGGCCATCCAGGTCCAGTTCCCCGGGAGCCCCCTGGTCGAGAGGGCCCAGTCCTTCCTGGACGCCGAGGCCAAGACCGGCCCAGGCCGCCCCGCCCCGGCCTTCAGCCTGCCGGCCCTGGGCCAGCCCGCCACCACCTACACCCTGGACAGCTTCCGGGGCCGCTACCTGCTCATCGACTTCTGGGCCACCTGGTGCCCGGACTGCCGGGCGGAGATGCCGAACCTGCATGCCGCCTGGGCCAAGTTCCAAGCCAGGCCCCTCGACATCCTGTCCCTCTCCTTCGACCGCCGGGTGGAGCACATCGCGCCCTACCGCGCCCAGGCCGCCACGCCCATGCCCTGGAAGCACGCCTTCATCGAGGGCGGCTTCCAGAGCCCCCTGGCGGAGGCCTACGGCGTGAAGGGCATCCCCAAGGCCCTGCTCATCGGTCCGGACGGGAAGATCCTGGCCAGCGGCGCCGACCTGCACGGCGCCAAGCTGGAACGGACCTTGGAGAAATTTTTGGGGAAGTGATTTCTCAGCGAGATGACGCGCTCCTGGTGCGGCCGAAGGCTGGTTAGCCCAAGACTGCCTCTTGCCCGAATAAGCGGTGAGCAAGTTGAACCACAGCACGGTTCCACGCCCGATCGGTGGTCTCAGAAATGTCAAACAGCTCGTAATAGCGCTCAAGGTGGCGTTGAGTACGGCTCAGGTTCGGTGGGTCTAGGAAATACGATGCTGCAAGGGAGGCCGAAGGGGGGTCCTCCTGCACGACCGGTAGCAGAATCCCATCGAATTCCAGGAAGGGCAGGCTGTAGCCTTGGATCTCCCCCTCCTCGCGGCCAAGGGCATAGATGACACTTATCCCGACCCCAGATCGGATCGGCTGCAAGCCGTAGGTATCGCACAAAGCCTTTTCGACTCCCGGGAGAATCGGTGGGGGGCTGTGGACGTACATGATCTCCCTGAGAACCGGATGGACCGTGCTTTCGCCTGCCCGGGGAGACAGCACTCCGCACCAGCTCCCGTGGATGGGCATATCTGGGCCGATCAGTGGCTGGGGAACGATGCCCCTGGCCTCTGTGAAGTAAGTGGTCATGGCAAGGATGGTGAGGGTCCGGGATAGATGCAGCCTGGGCACTCCATCGAAGATCCGAGGCGGGAACCATCCCTTCCCTGCTCCGGGGTCCTTGCCCCAGCCATTGTTGACATATCGCACGAAGGCGCTGGTGTCTTCCCAGGAGGAGTCGAAGGTGACTCCAGCCCCGCGGGCGAGGCGGATCAGGCTCTGGACAAAGACCCCCTGTGTCACGCTCAGAATCTGGGGGAAATCCATGGCGAACCCTCCATGTCTCGCCTGGGCAGCGGGAAGAGACAACTCCCCGTTGACGTATGGGGTTGAGGGCAAGGTTATCGACCGACTTCTGCCTGTCCTTGAAGAAATGCCTTCATCGTATCGGCCTTCTGATAGCCCAGGATGCGCCGCAGTTCGCGGCCCTCGGCGTCCAGGAGGAGCACCGTCGGGTAGCTGCGGATCTGCAGCCGGGCGGCCAGGTCCTTCCGCTTGGCGTCGGTATCGATGCGGATGGCCACGGCGTTTTGCGCGATCCACTGCTGCACGGACGCGTCGGGCCAGGTCTTCTCGTCCAGCTCCTTGCACTGGGCGCACCAGTCCGCGTAGATGTCCACCAGCACCAGCTTGTGCTCGGCCTTGGCTCGGGCGAGGGCCCCTTCGAGGTCCTGCTCCAGCCAGCCCGTGTGTTCATCCTTTGCCGTCGCGGCGCCGCCCTTGGGCAGCAGCTCCACCTGGAGGAAGGCTTCCGCCGCCCGCAGGCCCAACAGCACACCAAAGGCCAGCATCACGATGGCGAGGGCTTTCCGGAGCTGCCCCAGAAGACCCGCCGCGGCCTCGAACACGCCGAAGACCGCCGCGCCCGCCAGCATCACCCCAGTCCACATGGCGAAGTTGGCCCAGGCCGGAACAATCAATCGCACGTTCCAGGCCGCGAAGCCCAGCACCACCAGGCCCATCCCCTGCTTGAAGCGCGTGAGCCACTCCCCGCTCTTGGGCAGGCCCGCGGAAAAGGTGCCCACGGCCAGGAACAGCATGCCCATGCCCAGGGCGAACACGAAGAGCTGGAGGCCCCCCAGCCACACATCCCCTTGTTGCGCGATGCCCACCAGCACGGCGCCGATGACGGGACCCACGCAGGGCGCGGACAGCGGCCCCAGCACCAGACCCATGAGGAAGGCGCCGCCAAAACCCTTGCGGGATCCATCGCCCTGCAACTTGGCCGCCAGGCTGGGCGGCAGGGCGATCTCGAAGGCGCCGAAGAGGGATAGCGCGAAGGCCGCAAAGAGCAGCGACACGGGAATGAGGAAGGCGGGCTTCTGGGCGAAAGCACCGAAGGCCGCGCCGCTCTTGGCCGCCAGCACGCCCAGGGTCGTGTAGGTCACGGCCATGCCCAGCACCAGCACCGCCGACAGGGCGAAGCCGCGGGCCTTGCCGCCGCCCTTGGCCCCCACGATGGCCATGGTGATGGGGATCATCGGATAAACGCAGGGCGTGAGTGAGGCCCCCATGCCCGCCAGGAAGACCAGCAGCAGGGACCAGATCTGGCCCGATCGCTCCGGCGCGGGCGCCGACGGGGCCGTCGGCGCCATGGAAACCGATGGCGCGGCCGAGGGCACCGCCTCCGCCTTCGTCACCACTTCTTTTTTTTCTATCGGAGAAACCGCAGGTTTCTCCGCCGGGACGGCCGTGGTCGCGGCAGCCGGAATGTCCGACGCCTTCACCTCCAGCGGCCGCGTGGTGGGCGCGTAGCAGACGCCGCCCTCGCCCTCGGTGCAGGGCTGGTAGGTCACCTGGAGGGTCACCGTGCCCGACAGGCCTGCGCCGCTCACGGGCACCCGCACCGAGCCGTGCCAAACCCCGTCACCCAGTTCGTCCTTGGCCGTGGTGGGGGGCAGCGGGCCCATCTTCAAGGTGCCGGGACCGGCCTTTTTGGCCACCTCCATGAAGGAGGCATTCAGGTGGGCGCCTTCGGGGACCGTCAGCACCACGGCGCCGCGCTCGAAGCGCAGGGACACGTCCTTCACGGGGTCGAAGGAGGGATCCGCCCGCTGGGCCCAGGCCACCACCGCGAGGGCGAGGCTCAGGAAGAACGAGGCGAGGACACGCATGGAGACTCCGGGCCGGAAACGCTTACTTTAACCCACGGGGAACCTCCGGTCCTTTCCGCTAGCCTGGATCCATGGATGCCGCCTTCCCCTTCCCCTGGTTCGAGCCGCTGCTGGCGCGGCTCCGCGAGCACCTCGCGGCGGAGCCCTTCCCCCGGGACGCGGCCCACGACCTGGGGCACATCCTGCGGGTGGCGCGGCTGGCCCACCGGCTCGCGGAGGAGGAAGGCGCAGATGCCGACAGTTGCGTGGCCGGGGCCCTGCTCCACGACCTGGTCTACCGCCCCAAGAACCACCCCGAATCGCCACTCACCGCCCAGCTGGCCGCGGACCTCGTGCCGCGCTGGTGCCAGGCGACGGCGGGGCTCGAGGCCCGCGCCGGGGCCATCGCCGCCGCCGTGGCCAGCCACAGCTGGAGTGGCGGCGGCACGCCCGCCAGCCTGGAGGCCGCCGTGGTGCAGGACGCGGACCGGCTCGAGGCCCTGGGCGCCGTGGGCGTGGCGCGGGTCTTCGCCACGGGCGCCAGCTTCGGCGCGCAGCTGTGGCACCCGGAGGACCCCTGGGCCGAGGACCGCCCCCTGGACGACAAGGCCTGGAGCCTCGACCACTTCGAACGCAAGCTCCTCAAGCTCCAGGCCGACATGAAAACGCGCTCCGGCCGGGATCTGGCCAATGACCGGCAGCGCACCATGCTGACCTACCTCGCCGCCCTCCGAAGCGAGCTCGGGACCGAGAGCTGAGCACCTCATGGGCTAAAGGATGACCAATTCCACCGCGAACAATCAGGGTGTCTCGCCTATCCGCGCACCCGATACCGAGAAAACGCGCTCCGGCCGGGACCTGGCCATTGACCGGCAGCGCACCATGCTGACCTACCTCGCCGCCCTCCGCGCGGAGCTCGGTGCCGGGAGCTGAGCACCGCCTGGCTAAAGGATGACCAATTCCACCGGGAACAATCAGGGTGTCTCGCGTATCGGCGCAGCCGATACCGAGAAAACGCGCTCCGGCCGGGATCTGGCCAATGACCAGCAGCACACCATGCTGACCTACCTCGCGGCCCTCCGAAGCGAGCTCGGGACCTTCGCCTCGCCGCTATAATCCACCATGGCCTTCACCCTTTCTCTCCACCGCGCCTTTGTGGCGGACCACTTCCACGACCTTCCTGGCTTCCAGGAGGACCGCCACGGCCACAACTGGGAGATCGAGGCCGCCGTGGCCTGCGCCTCCGAAGGCGAGGAACCGGCCTTTGCCGCGGCCCTGGACGCCTGGGTGCAATCCGTCGACTACCGGCTGCTCAATGAGCTTGCTCCCCTGTCCGGGCGCAACCCCACGGCCGAAGCCCTGGCGGAGCATGCCTTCCGCTGCCTCCAAGGGGCGGCCCTGGAGCCCGAGTGGGTGAAGGTCCGCGAGAAGGCCAACTACTGGGCCCTCTGCCGCCGCGGTGAGGATCGATGAAGGCCCGACACGCCGCGGTCCTGCTGCTCCTCCTGGCGGCCTGCGACCGGCCCCCGCAACCCGAGGCAGCCTCGGCCCCGCCCGCCGCGGCCCCTGCCCCCAGCGCCTGGAGCTGGCATCCCCTCGGCGGCCTGGCCGTGGTGGAAGGGGAGGTTTCTGCACCCACGGAGCTCGTCCTGGAGGGCCAGTCCATCCGGGAGCACCGCTTTGCGGAACAGGGCCCCGTGCGCTGGGAATTCTTCCGCCCGCCCCCGGGCGAGTCCGCCGTGCTCCGCACCGCCGAGGGGCGGGTGCTGGCGCGGTTCGAGTTTTCCCTGCCGCCGGACCGTCCCCGGGTCCAGACCGCGGCCCCGCAGGGGCGTCCACCCCGGCCGGCGCCGCCCAGCCTGCCCGCCCCGAGACAGGCCGCCGAGGCCCCGCACGGGAGACCAGTCCCCCCGCCCGCAGCCCCTCCTGAGGCATCGCTCCCGACCACTCGAGCCGAGGTGCGCTTGCGGAACCTGCCGGTCCCCCCGATCCGGGACCGGACGGCCCCCGCCCTGCCCAGCCCGGCCCTGCCCAGCCCGGTGACGCGCCGGGCGTCCGCCCACCTGCCGGTCCTGGTGAACCCGGAGCTGCCGCGACCCGCCAGCCCCGTGCCACCACCCATCGCCTTGACCGTGCCCATCCCGATCACCCCATCCAGGGGCGGCGCCAACGCCTGGCCCGGCATGGGCGAGGCCCTGAACCTCACCCGGGGGCCCGGGGGACAGAAGCGGATGCTGCTCAGCTTCGACGGCGGTTCCAGCGCCGAGGTTGCGACCGAGGTGCTCGACCTGCTCAAGGCCCGCGGGGTGCGAACCACCTTCTTCCTGACCGGGGCCTTCATCCAGCGCTACCCGGCCCTCGTGAGGCGGATGGCCGCCGAGGGGCACGAGATCGGCAACCACACCATGAACCACCCCCACTTCGCCCCGGGCATGAAGCGCGATCCCAAGTGGACCCGGGAGCGCATGCAGCATGAGCTGCTGGAGGCCGACGCCGCCCTGGTACACCTGCTGGGACGGCCCATGGACCCCTTCTGGCGCGCGCCCTACGGCGAACACACGGCGGAGATCCGCCGCTGGGCGGAAGAGCTGGGCTACCGCCACGTCGGCTGGAGCGAGGGGGCCGACACCCTCGACTGGGCCACCGCCAAGGACCGCCGGCTCTACCGGACCGGCGACGCCATCGTCGCGCGGCTCCAGCAGCGCCTGGGCCGCGACGGCGACGGGCTCATCGTGCTCATGCACCTGGGCTCGGGGCGGGAGCTGGGCGACCGTCCCACGGAGGGGCTCGGTGCCTTCATGGACCGCGCCCGGAAGGAGGGCTGGACCTTCGTGTCCGCCGGCACCATCCTGCATGACCTCGGGAAACCCGCCTGGGATCCGCACCAGCGGCTGGCCCTCCTGCAGGGCTCCACCGCCCCGGGCCGCTAGCTGCCCGCGCGCTGGGCTACACTGGGGGCTCACACACTGGAGGCGATTTGCAGGGGATCGGCCGCTGGATGCTGAGGGCTGTGCTGGGGTTCAACGCCCTGCTGCTGCTGCTCTCCCTGGGCAGCTTCCATCCCCTGGATCCCCATCCCTTCACCCAGGGGGCCGCGGTCGCGGCGGTGCAGAACCTCTGCGGGACTGTGGGCGCCACCCTGGCCGGGCTGCTGCAGACCGTCCTGGGCGTAGGTGCCTGGATCGTTCCGCCCTACCTGCTCTGGGAGGCCTGGCCCCGTGCGGATCGCCAGTGGCCCGGCCGCATGGCCTGGCTGGGTCTCGCGCTGTCCCTGTGGACCGCCCTCGGCGCCTTCGGAGATCGCGTCTGGACCGGCCTTCCCGAGGGGGGGATCCCCACCTATCGCTGGGGGGGCTGGGTCGGCAGCGCGCTTTGGCCGCTGGAACGCCGGTTCCTGGGCCCGGTGGGACTCCCCCTGCTGCTGGCGGCCGTGGTGCTGGTCTGCGCCCTCGTGCTGGCGCCGGCCCTGACCCGGGGGCTGGGGCGCCTGCTCAGCCGCTGGCTCGGTGAACGGGCCTGGCCCTGGGTGAAGCCCATGCCGGCGAAGGGCTTCCAGCATTTCCTCACCATGGTGAGGCGACCCTTCCTGAGGGGGCGCAACCCGAATCAGGCGGACATCGACATCGGGGACGTCGCCGCCCTCCAGTCCCTGGCCCTCCGTCAGGAGGCCCTCGAAGGCCAGCGGGAGGCCCTCCTCCGGGCCGAGCTGGAAACCGCCGATGCCCGGAAGAGGCAGCCCTTCATCCAGGCCGAAGACCTGCTGCCCCCCATCCAGTCCATGCATCTGGACGCGACCTCCGCCCTCATCGAAGCCGAGGCCCTGCCCGCCACCGGGCCCGTGGCGACGGGTACCGCGCCCCTGGCCCCCTTCCGGGCCAGGCTGCTGGCGGAGGCCCCGCCGGCGCCCGCGCCCAAGCCCACCCTGACGCGGGCCCAGGTGAGCAAGGACCGCTTCGGAAGGGAGAGCGTGCAGCCGCCCCTGCCCCTCACGGAACCCACGCCCGCCAGGCCGCTGCCGTCCCTGCCCCCGGACCCGCCCAGGCCGTCGGTGGCGGAGCGCGAGAGCCTCCCGCCCCGGCGGCTCTTCGATCCGCCGGGCCAGCACACCAAGGTGGAGCTGGCCACTCTGGAAGTCATCAAGGAGAAGATTGGACAGAAACTGTCCGAATTCAAGATCAAGGGCGTGGTCACCGGCATGCAGCCAGGTCCCGTCGTCACGGTCTTCGAGTTCCAGCCGGACGCGGGCATCCCGCTTTCGCGCATCCTGGGCATGGAGGAGGACCTCGCCCTGGCCCTGCAGGCCGAGGCCGTGCGCATGGACCGCATCCCCGGCAAGAACCTGGTGGGGATCGAGGTGCCCAACCCCAAGCGCGAAATCATCACCTTCCGGGAGGTCATCGACAGCCCGGCCTTCCGCGAGGCGGGCGGCCTGCTCCACCTGGCCCTGGGCAAGGACATCGCGGGCCGGCCCGTGGTGGCGGACCTGAACAAGATGCCCCACCTGCTCATCGGCGGCAGCACGGGCAGCGGCAAGAGCGTGGGCGTGAACGCCATGATCTGCTCCTGCCTGGTGCGCGCCCTGCCCAACGAGGTGAAGCTCATCCTGGTGGATCCCAAGATGGTGGAGCTGGGAGTCTACGAGGACATCCCCCACCTCTGGGCCCCGGTGGTGACGGACATGAAGGAGGCGGGCCGCGTCCTCAAGTGGGTGGTGGCCCAGATGGAGGACCGCTACCGCCGCCTGGCCCTGCTCAGCGTGCGCGACCTCAAGGGCTTCAACGCCAAGATCGCCGATGCGGGCGGCTCCCTGGACCTGGCGGACCGGACGCCCAATCCCCGCTGGCCCGACCGCCCCTCCCTGCTGGAGCCCCTGCCCTACGTGCTGGTGGTGATCGACGAGCTGGCGGACCTCATGATGGTGGCGCGCAGCGAGGTGGAGGACAGCATCGCCCGCATCGCCCAGAAGGCCCGGGCCGTGGGCATCCACCTGATCCTGGCCACGCAGCGTCCCAGCGTGGACGTGGTCACGGGCGTCATCAAGGCCAACCTGCCGAGCCGCCTCAGCTACCGGGTGCGCACCAAGATCGACAGCCGCACCATCCTCGACGCCAGCGGCGGCGAGCAGCTGCTGGGGGCCGGCGACGCGCTGTTCCTGCCGAATGGCGCCAGCCATCCGAAGCGCATCCATGCCCCCTTCCTCAGCGAGGAGGAGACCCTCCGCCTCGTCACCTGGCTCCGGGAGCGGGGCCGGCCCGACTACAACCAGGCCCTCATCAGCGCCATGGAGACGGAGGAGGAGACCGCCCTCTTCGACGACGCGGACATGGCCGGGGTCGATGACATCTACGCCCGGGCCCTCGCGGTGGTGCGGCGGGAACGCAAGGCCAGCACCAGCCTGCTCCAGCGCAAGCTGAACCTGGGGTATGGCCGGGCCGCCCGCCTGATCGACCGAATGGAAGAAGAGGGCATCGTGGGCCCGGATCGGGGCGCCGGCAAGCCGCGGGAAGTCCTGGTCGAGGCTGAATAGCCCCGAGGCCAGGCTTCGGGTTCAGTGCACCAGGAAGGGGCCTGATTCCCCACCAAACCTTGGTCACACCTTTCTGGATTTACGGGTCAGCAACCCTAGATTCATAGCCGGAACACCTCCATGGAGGCCCTATGAAACTTCGTAGCCTGATCTCCCTCTGCCTCGCGGGAGCCTGTCTGTCACTTGCGGCAGCCGACGCCTCTCCCAAGGCTGCCTCCGCGAAGCTCTGCACCACCTGCCACACCACGGATCCCGGCAACTTCCGCGGCAACTTCGACAACCTCGCCCTCAAGAGCAGCTCTTTCCAGGTGAGGATCGATGACCGCTTCGAGGTGCTCCGCTTCGACCAGGCTTCCCTGAAAGTCGTCACTCCCGAACCGGCGGCCGATGTGGCGGCGGCCCTGAGGAGCATCGCCAAGGGACATGAAGTGCGGGTGCAGTATCTGGAGAAGGCTGGCGAGAAGGTCGCGGTGCTGGTCGTGGCCAAGCCACCGGTCAGGGTGGCCGCCGGGGACGCCATCGGCCTCGAGGAACTCGAGAAGCTGGTGGCCCTGGGCCCGGACCAGGGGAACTACTTCCTGGTGGATTGCCGCCCCACCGCCCGCTTCATGGAAGGCGCCATTCCGACGGCCGTGAACCTGCCCTTCCCCGCCTTCGACAAGAACGTGGACAAGCTGCCCGCCGACAAGCACAAACTCATCATCTACTACTGCAGCGGCAAGACCTGCAACATGAGCCCGGGTTCCCTGCAGAAGGTCAGGGCGCTGGGCTATACCCACGCGAAGGTGTTCGTGGACGGCATGCCCGGCTGGGCCCGGAAGCACGAGGGCGTGCTGAGCCCGCCCTCCCTCAAGGCGGCCTATCTCGACTCCCAGACCCCCCTCGTCCTCCTCGATGTCCGCCCGGTGGCCGCGGCCAGCAAGGGGTTCATCCAGGGATCCGTGACCGCCGATCCCACCGGGATGGCCGCCCTGCTGAAGACTTTCCCGGCCGCCAGGCTGAAGCCCCCGGTGGTGGTGGTGGATGAGACCGGAGGCGAGGGCGCCCAGGCGTTCGCCAGGGACCTGGTGCAGGCCGGCTACACGGGCGTGAATGTCCTGACTGGAGGCTTCAGGGCCTGGCAGGCCGCCGCCCTGCCCGTGGCCACCGGAACGCTGGGGACCAAAGTCGTCTTCACGCCCAGGCCCCGCCCGGGATCAGTCTCCCCGGACGAGTTCACCAGGATCGCCTCCCTGGCCCCCACTCTGCGTGGGGTGGTGATCCTCGACGTGCGGAATCCTGACGAGACCCAGCATGGAACCATCAAGGGCGCCCTCACGATCCCCGAGCCCCAGCTCATGGCCCGCCTCTCGGAGCTGCCTAAAGACAAGAGGATCCTCTGCCACTGCTCCGGCGGGGTCCGCGCCGAACTGGCCTACCACCTCCTGAAGGACCTGGGCTATGACATCCAGTTCCTGGCCGGAGAAATCACCATTCTCGAGAGCGGCGAATTCCTCCTCGACTGATCGCCGCCCGGCTCACTCCTCGGGCACGACCCGCTTCGGCCGCCACCGGCTGCGCTTGGCGGGATCGGCCATGCCGCTGGCATGGCAGGCGCGGCAGGCCTCCAGGTGGGCATCGCTGCCCCGCCAGTAGACGCGGGAATCCCCGCCGAACTCCCGGCGGTTATTCATGGGGACACGGGGCCAGTAGAAGGTGAGGGCGGGGCCCGAAGCCTTCAGCTCCAGCGCGTAGAGTGGGCCGGGGTCGTTTCCGGGCCGGCCCCAGCGGTCCTCGGCTGAGCTGAGCACTACGAAGGCCCCCAGGGGGAGGGGTTCTCCGGCCCGGTAGGCGGCCGCGGTCTCGGGGCTGGCCCAGGCGCGAATCCAGCGGCCGCCGTGGGCCTGGGATCTCACCGGGTCTGGACCGATGGGTTCCAGGGAGGCGTAATCCAGGGCCCGCACCGGCCGGTCCGCATCCGGATCCCGCACGACCCAGAGCACGGAGGGTGTGGAGGCCCCCGGTGCCGAGGATACGGGCGGCTTGGTCCCCGGAGCCCCGGGCCCCTGGTGGGCCAGGCGGTATCCCCCCTCGCCCGCCACGAGGAGGACGGCGCACCAGGCCAACCCCAGGACCAGGGCCAGGAACCCGGGGCTCTCATGGTCCTTGCGGTGGCGGTTCATGGCCCAGAGGGCGGCGATCCCCACGAGCAGAGAGGCCACGCCCAGCACCAGATGCCGGAAGAGCAGCACGTCTGCTCCCGACGAGCCGGAGAAGAGCGCCGTCAGCAGATGCTGGACTGGGGGAAGGGCCGAGACCCGGCCCTTGGCGAACCCGCTCAGGAAGGCGCCCAGCGTGCCAAGGATCCCGGCCCAGCCCAGGTAGCGAGCCACGGTCCACCAGGGGCGGATGCCGCGTCCCGGCCGCTGGGAGGCCAGCAGAGCCCAGGGGAGCAGCAGGCCGGTGGCCACCGGGAGATGGGATAACAGCGCGTGCTGGAGAGCAATCCATTCCATGGGATCCACACCTTGTCGAGGGCAGGGCTTCCCGCAGTCTGCCAGCCTCGGGCGGAAGATTGGGCTGAAATTCCTGTCACAATCGCTGCCATGAAGCAGCTCCTCCTCCAGCACGTCCAATCCTCCATCCAGTTGAAGCAGGCCTTCTTCGAACAGGAGATGGACCGCATCGTCGCCCAGGCGGACGACATGGCCGAACGGCTGCGCCGGGGCGGCCGGATCCTGGTCTGCGGCAACGGGGGCAGCGCCGCGGACGCCCAGCACCTGGCCGCCGAGCTCAGCGGCCGCTACGTCAAGGAGCGGCGCGCCCTGGCGGGCATCGCCCTCACCACGGACACCTCCGCCCTCACGGCCATCGGCAACGACTACGGCTTCGACCAGGTGTTCTCGCGCCAGGTGGAGGCCCTGGGTCGTCCCGGAGACCTGCTCATCGGGCTCAGCACCAGCGGCAACAGCGCCAACGTGATCCGGGCCGTGGCCTCGGCGAAGGAACTGGGTCTCCGGACCCTGGGCCTGCTGGGTCGGGACGGCGGCAGGCTGGCCGGGCTCATGGACGAGGTCCTGGTGGTGCCCTCCGCGGTCACGGCCCGCATCCAGGAAATCCACCAGATGGTCTACCACTTCTGGTGCGAGGCCCTCGATGCCCATTTCTGAGCCACTCCAGTGATGGCCCTGGCCGGCCTCCTGGCCCTGGCGCTCCTGGGGCAGACGGCCCCGCGCACCTACTACTGGCGGGACACGGCCGGGCAGACCCACATCACCAACACGCCGCCCCCTCCGGACGCGGAGGTCCTCGAGGCGCCGGCCCCCCCGGCCGTGGAGCCCGGTCGGGCCGGTCACCCCGAGGTGGTGCGGCAGAGCACCGGCCAGGGGGGGCACCACCAGCTGCAGCTCAGCCCCGTCCAGCAGCAGGCCTGGGAGGCCCTGGACCGGCGCCTGGCCAAGGCCCGCGGCGAGGGTGATCGCCGTACCCCGGTGGTCGTGGCGGATTCCCTCATCCTGGACTGCCTCTGGGGGCACGGCCTGTGGGCCCTGCCCGCCGCACCGGTCCTGTCGGTGGCCCTCCTGGGGCTCCTGGGCTGGTGGCTGGCCCTCGGCCTTCGCCCGGGCCTGCATGCTCCGCTGGTCGGGGGCTTCCTCCTGCTGGGGCTGGCGCTCGGCCACCTGCTCCTGAACGTCTTCCTGTACCAGCCCCAGGCCCAGCGGCTCCGCCAGAACCTGGAACTGCTCGAACAGCATCTGGGCACGGGCAGGGCGCCGCGGCCCGACCTCCAGAAAGTGCTGCAGCAGCGCTACCAGGCCCTGGACCAGGCGGCGGATCCCCTGCAACCGCCCTGGCGGTTCCCCCTGGAGGTGAGGGCCCTGAGGGAGGCCATGAAGCAGGTGATGGTTGAACCCTGACTTCCAGGCCTGGCTGCCGGTGGGACGCGAGGCGGCCCAGGCCGAGCCCCTGGGTCTCTACCTGCACGTGCCCTTCTGCGTGGATCGGTGCACCTACTGTTCCTTTGCCACCACCCGGGACCGCAGCCTCCAGCCCCAGGCCCTCCGGCGCCTGATGGCCGACGCGGCCACCTGGGGGGCCGACCTGGGGCGGCCCGCCGTGGACACCCTCTACCTCGGGGGCGGCACGCCCTCCCTGCTCACCTCCGAGGAATTGGAAGCACTCACGGCGGCGATCCGCGGGGCCTACGATTTGTCCCCCCTGGCCGAGGCCACCCTCGAGGCCAACCCCGGCACCGTGGATCTGGCCTGGCTCCAGCGGGCCCGCTCCTTGGGCTGGGACCGCATCAGCCTCGGCGTGCAGGCCCTGGACGATGCGCTGCTGGCCCGCCTGGGCCGCATCCACGGCTCGGCCCAGGCCCTGGAGGCCCTGGACCTGGCCGCCCGCGCCGGGTTCCGGCGGCGCAGCGCTGATTTGATGGTGGGCATTCCTGGACAATCGCTGTCCAAGGTCCTCGAGGATGCCCGCACCCTCGCCGGCACCGGCGTCGAGCACCTGAGTGTCTACCTGCTGGACCTGGACAAGGCCTGTCCCCTGCGCGCAGAGATCGACGCCGGGCGGCTCGCCCTCCCCGGCGAGGACGAGGTGGCGGATGTCTTCGAGGCCCTCCAGGAGGAGCTGCCCCGCCTGGGCCTCGCGCCCTACGAGATCAGCAACTATGCGCGCCCTGGCGCCGAGTCCAGGCACAACACCCGCTACTGGGAACGCCGGCCCTACCTGGGCCTGGGACCCAGCGCGGCCTCCCAGCTGGGCAACCGCCGCTGGACCGAATCGGGGATCATCCCGGCCTGGATCGAAGGGCGGGGCGAGGTCGACCTCCAGGAACTGGACGCTGCCGAGGTCCTCGCGGAGATCCCCCTCCTGGGCCTGCGCCTGCACCGCGGCCTCGACTGGGGGGGCCTGCGGAGCCGGGCCGAAGGGCTGGAACTGCGGCCCCTCTGCGACGCCTGGGAAGCGAAGCTGCGGAGCCTCCAGAAGGAGGGGCTCACGGTCTGGACGGGGGACCGGGTGTGCCTCAGCGCCCGGGGCATGCTCATGAGCAACGGGATCCTGCAGATGTTCGTCTAGCCTCGTAATAAGATAGCTGTGCCCCGCCGGACGGGGAACGTTGCGGAGTCCCCTTGCCTTACCTCGGCGAAAGCGCCGCCCTGCTCACGTCCCTCTGCTGGTCCCTGAACTCCGTGTGCTTCACGGTGGCGGGACGCCGGGTGGGTTCGGCCGCGGTGAACCTGGGACGCCTGCTCATGGCCTGGGGAATCCTCGTCATGGTGCACCTGGTGATCTACGGCAGCCTCTTCCCCCTGCAGGCGGGCCCCGCCCGCCTGGGCTGGCTGGCCACATCAGGCTTCATCGGCTTCGCCCTGGCCGACGCGGTGCTCTTCGAGGCCTTCGTGCTCATCGGCGCCCGCCTAGCCATGCTGCTCATGACCCTCTCGCCCATCTTCAGCGCCCTGCTGGCCTGGCTGTTCCTGGGGCAGAGCCTGAGCCTGCCCAAGGTGGCCGCCATGGCTGTCACGCTGGGCGGCATCGCCTGGGTCGTCTGGGGCGGGGGCGAGCACGAGGAGCATCCCCACCTCTGGCGCGGCATCCTGCTGGGCATCGGCGGCGCCCTGGGCCAGTCCGTGGGCCTGGTCTTCAGCAAGTTCGGCCTGGCCGGGGGCCTCCCCCCCATCTCCGCGAACCTCATCCGGGTCACGGCGGGTGTGGCGGCCCTCCTGCTCTACTTCGGCGTCTCGGGCCGCCTGCGGGGCACCCTAGGCTCCCTGCGCGATGGACGAGCCACGGCCTTCATCGGCCTCGGCGCGGTCACGGGGCCCGTCCTGGGCGTCGTGCTCTCCCTCGTGGCCATCACCAGGGCCCCCATGGGCGTGGCCGCCACGCTGATGTCCCTCTCGCCCATTGTCCTGCTGCCCGTCTCCCACTTCTTCTTCCGGGAGAAGGTCGGCGGCCACGCCATCCTCGGAACCCTGCTGGCCCTCGCGGGGGCCGCGGCGCTGTTCTTCGTGTAGGAGAGGAGTCTTCATGTCGCTTCGCAAGGATCCTGTCGGTTGGTTGTACCCACCCATCGAGCCGTTCAAAGTGCAGCGCCTGAAGGTGTCCGAGCTGCATGAACTGCATCTGGAAGAGAGCGGCAACCCGGAGGGCAAGCCCGTGGTCTTCCTGCACGGCGGCCCCGGCGGCGGCACCAGCCCCAAGCACCGGCGCTACTTCGATCCCGACCGCTACCGGATCATCCTCTTCGACCAGCGGGGCTGCGGCCAGAGCACGCCCTACGCCGAGGTCCGCGAGAACAGCACCTGGGACCTGGTGGCGGACCTCGAGCGCATCCGGGAGCACCTGGGCCTCGACTGCTGGATGGTCTTCGGGGGTTCCTGGGGGGCCACCCTGGGTCTCGCCTACGCGGAAAAGCACCCTGACCGGGTGACCGAGCTGCTCCTCCGCGGCATCTTCCTCCTGCGCCAGCGGGAGGTGGACTGGCTCTACCAGGAGGGGGCCAGCCGCATCTTCCCCGATGCCTGGGAGCCCTACCGGGAGGCCATCCCCGGGGCTGAGCGGGGCGATTTCCTGCGGGCCTACGCCCAGCGTCTGCTCAGCGAGGACCCGGCCCTGAACCTGCCCGCCGCGAAGGCCTGGAGCATCTGGGAGGGCGCCACCAGCAAGCTCATCCCCGATCCCGACTTCATCGCCTCCTACGGCGACGAGGCCACCACGCTGGCCTTCGCCCGAATCGAGTGCCACTACTTCCTGAACAAGGGCTGGATGGAGGAGGCCCAGCTGCTGCGGGACGCTCCCAGGCTCGCGGGAATCCCCGGCGCCATCATCAACGGCCGCTACGACATGGTCTGCCCCATCGAGAGCGCCTGGGCCCTTTCCAAGGCCTGGCCCGAAGCCGACCTGGTCATCGTCCCCGACGCCGGCCACAGCGCCTACGAACCAGGCATCTCCCGGGCCCTCGTGGCGGCCACGGACCGGTTCGCGGGCTGAACCGCGGGGACCCGCCTTCCCGCGGATCGCCGCAAGAATCGGGTCGCCCGGCCGAGACCTTTGCTCGAACCTTCCCTGGAAGGGTCATGCCGAGGAGAGACACGATGAGCACGGGCGCCAATTTCCAACCGGTGCTGGAAGCCACCCTCCAGCATGCCTTGACCTATCTGGGGGGGCTGGAGCAGGGCCCGGTGTCCGCCTCGGCCTCGCTGGAGGACCTGCGGGGGAGGCTGTCCTTCACCCTGGCCGAGGCCGGCCTGGACCCCCGCCAGGTGATCGGCGAGCTCGTGGCCGGGGTGGAGGGCGGCCTGCTGGGTTCCGCCGGGGGCCGCTTCTTCGCCTGGGTCATCGGCGGTTCCCTGCCCGCGGCCCTGGCGGCGGACTGGCTCACCTCCACCTGGGACCAGAACGCCGCCCTCTATTCCTGCTCGCCCGCCGAGGCCGTCATCGAGGAGGCCTGCGGCCGCTGGCTGAAGGACCTGCTGGGCCTGCCGGCATCCGCCAGCTTCGCCCTGACCACGGGCTGCCAGATGGCCCACTTCACCTGCCTGGCCGCCGCCCGCAACGCCATTCTGGCGCGGCAGGGGTGGGACGTGGAAAAGAGGGGGCTCCTGGGCGCGCCGCGGATCCGCGTGCTCTGCAACAGCCAGGTCCACGGCTCCGTGGAGCGGACCCTGCGGTTCCTGGGCCTGGGCAGCGAGTGCGTCCAGCACCTCGCCGTGGATGCAGAGGGCCGCCTGGAACCGGAGGCCCTCGCGGCGGCCCTGCGGGGTGTCGCGGGGGAACCCGCCCTGGTGCTGCTTTGCGCGGGGGACATCAACATCGGGGCCTTCGACCGCTTCGAGGCGCTCATCCCCCTCGCCCATGCCCACGGCGCCTGGGTGCACGTGGACGGGGCCTTCGGCCTCTGGGTCCAGGCCAGCCCCGGGCTCCGCCATCTGCTCAAGGGGGTCGAGCAGGCGGACTCCTGGGCCACGGACGGACACAAGTGGCTGAACGTCCCCTACGACTGCGGCTATGCCTTCGTGGCGGACACCCGGGCCCACCGGGCTTCCATGTCCCTCCGGGCCAGCTACCTCGTCCATGCCGAGGAGGCGCGGGATCCCTTCGACTGGAACGTGGAGTGGTCCCGGCGGGGACGGGGCGTGGCCACCTATGCGGCCCTCCGGGAACTGGGGCGGAACGGCCTCCGGGAACTGGTGGAGCGCTGCTGCCGCCACGCCCAGGCCCTGGTGACGGGCATCGGGGCTCTGACAGGCGCGCAGGTGATGTGGGAACCCCGGATCAACCAGGGGCTGGTCCGCTTCCCGGATCCTTCACCAAGTGCCACCGAGGCCGACCATGACGCCCATACCGACCAGGTCATCGCCGGCATCGTGCAGACGGGTCGCGCCTTCGTGGGGGGAACGACCTGGCGCGGCCGGCGCTGCATGCGGATCTCCGTGTGCAACTGGCTGACCACCGAGGCCGATGTCACGGCTACCATCGCCGCCGTGAAGGACGTCCTGGGAGACACTCCGGGAGGCAGGCCATGAACGGAAGCGACTACAGCCGTGTGGAACGGGCCATCCACTACCTCGAGGCTCACGCCCATGAACAGCCCTCCCTGGCGGAGCTGGCAGGCCACGTGGGCCTCAGCGAGTTCCACTTCCAGCGTCTCTTCCACCGCTGGGCCGGTGTGACCCCCAAGAATTTTCTCCAGTCCCTCACCCTGAACCGCGCCAAGGACCTGCTGGCGGCTTCCAGCAGCCTCCTGGACACCAGCCTGGAGCTGGGCCTGTCCGGCACCGGTCGCCTCCATGACCTCTTCCTCAGCCTGGAGGCCATGACACCGGGTGAATTCAAGCGGGCGGGCCAGGGCCTGACCATCCAGTGGGGCATTCACGCCACCCCCTTCGGAGAGGCCCTGTTCGCCGTCACCCCTCGCGGGCTCTGCGGGCTCTCCTTCCTGGAGGCCGGGAGCCGGACTACGGCCGTGGCCCGGTTCCAGGCCCGCTGGCCGGAAGCCCGGCTCGTCGAGCATCCAAGTCAGACCGAACCCTTCGCCACCGAGGTCGTCTTGCGGATGCGGGGCACCATGTCCCGGCCCCTGGCCCTGGTGCTGAAGGGCTCCCCCTTCCAGACCAAGGTCTGGGAAGGACTGCTCGCCATCCCCGAAGGGCGGGTCTCGTCCTACCAGGGCCTGGCCCATGCCATCGGGGCCCCGAACGCCTCCCGGGCCGTGGGCACGGCCCTGGCCATGAATCCCATCGGCTACCTGATCCCCTGCCACCGGGTGATCCGGGCCTCCGGTGCCGTGGGCGAGTACCACTGGGGCGCGGTGCGGAAACAGGCCCTGCTGGGCGTGGAGCGCGCCCGGGCTCTGGCACGGGAGCAGGCGTCCTGAGGAATGTCTTGAACCAGGGCTCGACCCCCTGGGTCCCCTGGTGTGGATCCTAGGCCTGGGGCCGGTTCCGGAAGTGGTCGTACAGGAACCACACCAGACCCGCCAGGAGCAGCACGCCGATGACGGCATCCAGCCTGTGGAAATAGGTGCCGAGGGTGTTCCACTTCTCGCCCAGCTTGTAGCCGATCCAGGCGAGGCAGAGGCACCAGGGCAGGCTGCCCAGGAAGGTGTAGAGGTGGAAGCGGGTGCGGTCCATCCTGGCGATGCCTGCGGGCAGGGCGATGAAGGTGCGCACCACCGGCAGCAGGCGGCCCAGGATGATGGCCTCGGATCCATAGCGCTCGAAGAAGCGGTGGGCCTGGTCCAGGTGGCCCGTGTGCAGCCAGATGTAGCGGCCGTACTTCTCCACGGCCCGCCGCCCGCCCCAGGCCCCCACCTCGTAGGCGGGGATGCTGCCCAGGTTGCAGCCCAGGGCCCCGAAGAACCCCGCGATCCAGATCTGGACTCCGGGATGGCCCGCGCCCAGGCCGAAGAAGGTGAGCTGGCCCTTGAAAGCCAGGTAGCCTGCGAAGGGCATGATCACTTCGCTGGGCAGGGGGATGCAGGCGCTCTCGATGGCCATGAGCACCATGACGCCCAGGGGCCCCATGGCGGCCATGAGGGCCACCATCCAGGCGACGACCGGGGCGAGGAGCTTCTGCAGCATGGAGCCATCCCAAAAGGACGAGTCTAGCGGGCGGGTAGACTGTTGCCATGGGTGAAGATCTCGTCCGCAATCGCAAGGCCTTCCACAACTACCACGTCCTCGAGACCTGGGAGGCGGGGATCGCCCTCCAGGGCACCGAGGTGAAAGCCCTGCGGGCGGGCCTCGGCCAGTTGCAGGACGCCTACGTAGACGTGGCGAGCGGGGAGCTCTGGCTGAAGCAGGCCCACATCTCGCCCTACGAGTTCGGCACCTATGCCAACCACGACCCCCTGCGCCCCCGCAAGCTGCTGCTGCACAAGGCCGAGATCACCAAGATGACCGCCAAGGTCGTGCGCAAGGGCCTCACCATCATCCCGCTGGCCATCTACCTGAACGCCAAGGGCATGATCAAGGTGAAGGTGGCCCTGGCCGAGGGCAAGGCCGTGGGCGACAAGCGCGAGGCCCTCAAGCAGCGCGAGCAGAAGCGGGAGATGGACCGCATCCGGAAGGGCGCGCGGGAGTGACGCTTCCGGCCCTCTAGGAAAGACTCGGAGGCCCTGTTCATGCGGCGGGACCTTGATGCATCATTCCGTCCATATGCACGGTCAGGAGACAGGATTCTGCCATGGCACCGCCCAGCAAGCCTCCCTCGATATTCACCAACCGTGATTTTGCCCTCCTGTTCAGCGGCAGCGCCATCTCCGCCATCGGCGACCAGTTCACCCTCGTGGCGCTTCCCTGGCTGGTGTTGAAGCTCAGCAACAATCCGGGCGCTCTCGGGCTGGTGCTGGCAGTCATGGCGCTGCCGCGCGCGGCCTTCATGCTCATCGGCGGTGCCGTGGTGGACCGGATGTCGCCCCGCCGGGTGCTGCTCGTCTCGCGCAGTGTGAATGCAGCTTTCGTGACCCTGCTGGCAGTACTGGTGCTCACGGGCGCGATCAAGATGTGGATGCTCTACCTGATCGCCGTCGGCATCGGGCTCTCGACGGCCTTTGCCTACCCAGCAGGCTCAGCCATCCTGCCGCAGTTGGTGGAGGCAGGGTACCTGCAGACGGCCAACACCCTGGTGATGGGCATGCGCCAGGTGAGCATGATCGTGGGGCCGGTCCTGGCCGGGCTGCTGATCGCCAGCAGCCCCCATGTGGTGGCGGGACACGGCCTGGCCGATGCCGGCGGCATGGGGCTCGCATTCGGCATCGACGCGGCCAGCTTCCTGTTCTCGCTGGCCTCGCTCTACCTGATCCGCGTGCACAGCGACACCCACCCGCCGAACCCCGAGGGCGGCGTCCTTGAGGATGTCGCGGCCGGACTCCGCAGCATCTGGGCGGACCTCCAGCTGCGCTCCTTCATCCTTTACATCGCCCTGGTTTCCATTTTCGTCGGCGGCCCCGTGCAAGTGGGACTGCCCGTACTGGCGGACACCCGCCTTCATCACGGAGCCGCTTCGCTCGGCATCCTGATGACCGCCCACGGCGGCGGCATCCTCCTGGGCAACCTGCTGTCCCGCGCGGGCCTGCGGCTCTCGCGAGGGCGCCTGGGCAGCATGATCCTGTGCCTCGACGCGATCGCCGGCCTGCTGTTCGCGGGGCTGACCCAGGTCCACTCCACCTCCGGCGGCGCCATCCTGCTCGCGGTTCTGGGCTGCTTCGCCGGCATCGCACAGGTGGTGCTGGTGACCTGGATCCAGCAGCGGGTGCCCCCGGCCATGATGGGCCGCACCATGAGCGTCCTCTTCTTCACCTTCATGGGAGTCGGCCCCATCTCCGCAGCCGCGGCAGGCGCCCTGCTCAAGGTCATCTCGCTGACGGGGCTCTTCGCCGGGGCCGGATTCACCCTCAGCGCCATCGCACTCTTCTGCCTCACCCGGCCCTCGTTGCGAGACATCGGCCTGAGGGTGCCTGCTGAGACCTAGGGGGTCAGCCTCTCGCTGGCCTCAGCTCTCGCGAACGTCCTTGATGTCGATCACGAAGGGCCGGATGGCCTCGGCCAGCTTGTCCGCCTTAACGTCCTGGACCTTGAGGGTGATCTCCCAGCGGGAGCCCTTCAGGTCGCGGATCTCGTTGAAGCCGAGGCCCACGATGTCCCCGGAGATGGCGGCGATGGCCCCCGTGATCTTGGCAATGGTCCCCTTGGTATCCGGGGTCTGGGCCCAGACGCGGACGCCGCGCCGCCGGCCTCCCAGGAGCTCCATGAAGGCCCGGAACAGGTCGGCCTTGGTGACGAGCCCGGTCATTCCCCCGGTTCCGTCCACCACGGGCAGGCAGCCGATCCCCTGGTCCGCCATGATGCGGGCGGCCTCTTCCACGGGCGTGTCTTCGCCCACCGTCTCCACCTCCTTCACCATCACCATGCTCACGGTGATCCTGGCCAGCAGGCTCGGGAGTTCCCAGACGCTGAGGGTGGTCACCGAGGAGGCCGAGGCGTGCAGGAGGTCCTGCTCCGTGACGATGCCGATGAGCCTCCCCTTCTCGTCCACCACCGGGAGGTGATGGATCTTGCGGCCTCGAAGCAGCGTCAGGGCGTCGGGCACGGACATCTCCGGCGCAACGACGATGGGTTTCTGGGTCATCAGGTCTCGAACGAGCATGAATCCTCCCTGGAGGGACGGAAGTCCCGGGGCAGGGACCTCAACAATCCCATTTTGCGGCGGAGCCGGGGCCTGCCCCAGGGAATCCTACAGATCGATAAAAATATTTTTATACATAAGGCTGTTCGGCTTGGTTTTAGGGCTCGTCAATTAACAGCATGTAAACCTACTTCGCTTCCCCATCCCCGCCTCGGTCTGGTTGACGACAGGGTCCCGATGCCTGGGCAGGACTTCAGCGTCAGAGCTTGCCGCCGTCCATCTGCGCAAGGAGGGCGCGGATCTCGAAGCCGTACCGCTTCGCATTGGCTTTGGAGCTTTGGTCGAAGCAGTCCTTCATGCCGGCCCGGTTCCCGGCCACGAGCCGCTGGATGCCCATGAAGAAGTAGGCTTCTGCAAGCTGGTACCCCACCGTCTTGGCGTCCTTGCCCCTGTTCGCCGCCAGCAGGAGCGCCTCCTCGTCGCCGGGCCCGAGACAATAGATCGACAAGCTGCGCACCCAGGCGGCGGATTCCTTCGCGGCGACGAAGACCCTGAAGGCTGCGGCGGCCTCCGGTTCTCCGGCCCGGGCGAGCCGGGTGGCCATCAGCAGGTGGAGGTAGGCGTACTCGAAGCCGGGTGAGACCTCGAGGGTCCTGCGGAAGTCGGCGGCGGCCAGGTCGAACTCGCCCTTGAGCTGGTGGGCCCGCCCCCGGTCCCAGTAGCCATCGCCGTATTTCGGATCCAGCTCGATGGCCTTGGTGTAGAAGGCGATGGCGGCGTCGAAGTCATTCCGGTATTTGGCGACGTCGCCGAGGACATCCTCGGCCTCGGCCGACTTGGGGTCCAGCTCGAGGGCCCTGTGGAAATCAGCCGCCGCCAGATCGTACTGCTCCTTCGCGAAATAGGTCCGGCCGCGGGCGATGAAGATGGAAGTGGCCTTGGGGAACAGCTCAAGTACTCTGCCGTAGTCGGCGAGTGCCCCGTCCAGGTCCTCCTTGGCCCGCCTCGCCTTGGCCCGGTTGTTGTAGGCGCTGCCCAAGGTCGGGTCGAGGGAGATGGCCCGGTCGAAGTCGGCGATGGCCCCGTCTGTGTCCCCCTTCTTGAACTTTGCATCGCCACGCTTGTTCCAGGGCTGGGCATCCTTCGGCGCCAGCGCCATCACCTCCGTGTAGTCCCCGATGGCCCCACCAAAATCGCCTCTCGCCTTCCTTGCATCGCCGCGGTTGAGCCGCGGGAGCACGAAGGCGGGCCTCAGCTCGAGGGCCTTGTCGAAGTCCGCGATCGCCACGTCGTAGTCGCCCCGGGTCATCCGCACATAGCCGCGGCTGTTGTAGGGCTCGGCCAGCTGGGGCCGGATCTCGATGGCCCGGGTGAAGTCAGCGATGGCGCCGTTCGCGTCCTGCTTCCGGTATTTCCATAGGCCGCGGTTGTAGAAGGCCAGGGAGGTCCCTGGGTCGAGTTCAATGGCGCGATTGTAGTCTGCGAGGGCCCCATCAGCGTCCCCCTTGGCCTCGCGGAGCATGCCACGGTTGCTGTGCACGATGGCGAGCTTCTCGTTCAAGACAAGGGCTCGCTCATAGTCGGCGAGCGCGCCCTCGAGATCGCCCAGGTCCTGTCTGCCAAGGCCCCGGTTGGTGTAGGCGATGTACGACTTGGAGTTGAGCTCGATGGCACGGCCGGCATCCAGCACGGCGCCTGCCGCGTCCCCCTTGTCCCGCCTGGCGAGGGAGCGATTGGTGTAGGCGATCTCCAATTTGGGATCCAACGCGAGGGCCCGCGTGGAGTCGGCAATGCATCCATCCAGGTCCCCTTTGTCGTACCGGGCAATGCCGCGGTCGGCATAGGCAATGGCGTCCTGGGGATTCTTTTCGATCGCCAGGGTGTAATCGACAATCGCCCCGTCGAAATCGCCCCGCTGGTACTTCTCGTAGCCGCGGTTGGTGAAATTCACCGCCGGCTCCTGGGCCACCAGGGCCGCTTGGGGCAGGAGGCTGAATAGCAGGGCTGGGCCGACCATTCTGAAGGCTGTGGTCACATGGGCTCCGTTCCCGCGAAGTATGGCGGATGTCGCCAGCACGGCAATCCTAAAAGACAGGCCCGAGGACAGCGCCTGGCCCGGGCAAGGCGGACCGGCTTCCTGCCGCTCTCCAGAATCTAGGGCTTCCCTTGTTCGTCCCGGTCCTTCTGGGCCCCGTCGTGGAGGACCTGCCAGAGGGCCTGGCCATCGTTCACCTCCAGGACGAACCCGCATTGGCGGCAGGTGTACTCGCGCCACACCTCGCCGGAGAACGTGTTCTTGTCGGTCTGGTGGAACTCGCCACCGCACTTCGGACAGGGATCTTCCATCGTGCCTCCAGCCCTCAGCCGTTCCAGCCCCCCTGGGCGAACCTCGTGAGCCGCTCCTCGGTGCCCCGCAGGGCCAGGGCCCTGGCCACGAAGCGGCCCACGGGATCGGCTTCCAGGTTGACGGGATCCCCTGGACGCAGGCCCTTCAGGGCCGTGCACGCAACCGTCTCGAGGATGAGGGCCACACTGAACCAGTCAGAGCCGCAGTCGACCACCGTGAGGGAGACGCCGTCCACGGCCACGGACCCTTTGGGCGCCATCATGGCCGCCAGTTCCGTCGGCATCGAAAAGCGCCAGATGCCCTCAGCGGCGCCGGCCTGCCCCTCCGGCCGCGACCGCAACTGGCCGAGCCCATCCACATGGCCAGACACCAGGTGGCCATCCAGGGGATCGCCCACGCAGAGGGCCGGTTCCAGATGCACCCGGGCGCCCAGGGCGAGTCGGCCCAGGGTCGTCTTCGCCAGCGTTTCCTCGCTGAGCTCCGCCTCCCAGGCGCGGCCATCCGCAGCCACGCTGGTGAGGCAGGCTCCGTTCACCGCCACACTGGCGCCCCGCTCGGCGCGGGCCAGCAGGTCCGGCGGGGCCGCGATGCGCAGCCTCGCCCCCCCCGGACGGGGGGACCGGGATTCCAGGGTGCCTAGGTACCTGATCAGTCCGGTGAACATGGTCGCTTGATTCCTTCCTGTGGGGGCCCCGCTCCGAAGGCTCCCCGGAGCCTTCTCCGCGACCCACCTGGTCGGGACCATCATGACGCAGCTGGGGCCCGCGGGCGTTAGTCTAGTGCGCATGAGCACGCAGCAGGAGCGAAGTGCCACTTTGGCGACCATTCGCCCTAGGCGAATGGGACCGGCTGCGAAGCAGACGGCCCCGGAGGGGCGAGCGCCAGCGGCGCGAGTCAAGCCGAAGCCCGAGCGCGAGGCAGGAGCCGAGCGCCACCGGCCGAATGGCCGGCCCCGACGGGGTGGGGCCCAGGAGGGGCCGGATGAGGGGCGCGGCACAGGGAGGCTCCGCCTCGGCGAGCAGAGCGAGCCGGAGCAAGCGCAGCGTGCGAAAGGCGGAGGTGCCGCGTGAGGCTCTGGAACGACCGCCGCCTGCGCCTGTCCCTCACGGGACTGGGGGGCCAGTACCTGCTGGCCCTGCTGGGGCTGGGTGCCTTTTCCGTCAACACCGGGAACAACCTGCTCTACCTGGTGTTCGCCCTGATGCTGGGCCTCTTCCTGGTTTCAGGCATCCTCAGCCGCCGGGCGCTGCGCGATCTCAAGGTGCTGGGACTGGAGGAGGGCAACCTCTTCGCCCGGGTCAGGGGCGGCCTCCGGCTGCGCCTCCAGGACGCCGGGCATGGCCGCATCCGGGGCCTCGAGCTGCATCTGGTGATGGAGGACGGCACGGTGGAACCCGGCTTCCTGGGCTCGGCCGACCGCAGCGGCGAGACCGTGGTGATGCTGCAGGCCAGGGCCGGCCACCGGGGCTGGGTCCACGTCCGCGCCCTGGAGTGCCGAACCCGCTTCCCCTTCGGCCTGATCGAGAAATCCAGCTTCTTCCAGCTGGATCAGGCGGTCCTGGTCCTTCCCCACCCCCGCACACCCGCAGCCCAGCCCTCAAGCTGGCGCGGAGAGGGGCAGCGCACCCTGCCCCGGGAGGGGTCCAGCAGCCCCGAGGGTGCCCGGCCCCTGCGGATGGGCGATGCGCCGGGCCGGGTCCACTGGAAGCGCACCGCGCAGCGGCGACAGCCCTGGGTGCGGACCTTCGAAGAGGAGCGACCCATGGGCCTGCACCTCCGCCTGGACCTCGCCGCCTGGGCCCCCGGCCGTCCCTTCGAGCGGGAGTTGGAGCAGCTGTCGGGCGCCGTGCTGCAGGCCAGGCTCCAGAAGCGCGAAGCCAGCCTGGAACTGCACGGAGTCCAGGGCATCCGCGAAGTGCATGGGCACACCGCCTGCTGGCGCGCCCTGGCCCAGGCCCAGGCGGCGGGGACGCCGTGAAGCCGGATGGTGCCCGGGCCTGGAGGTTCGCCCAGGATGCTTCTCAGTCGGTCCCAGGCTACCGTTCGCGCCCCTATTCAGCACGGTTCGCCCCTGCCCGCCCAGAATCACCACCTCCCTTGTCATCCTCTACGATGGCGGTCGGCCCACCCGGGTCAACGCCCCCATTCGCCGCCCTTTCTCCTCCCCCTGCTGCCCTGGCTTTGGTCCTCGTCTCGATGCAGCGGGGCCAGATGAGCGCCGAGGTTTAGGGAACTTCCTGCCCCTGGAAAATTCAGGCTATTTTTAGTAAGGGCCAATGGCGGCAGATAAGCAGACAGAGGGAGACGATGGTGTTCAACGATCCGCAATCGCCGGCCTGGACCCCCCTGCTGGAAGCGGCCTGGGAGGCCCGCAGCCACGCCCATGCGCCCTATTCCGGTTTCCAGGTGGGCGCAGCCCTGCTGACTTCCGCCGGAACCGTGTTTGGGGGCTGCAACGTGGAGAACGCCGCCTACCCCGTCTGCCTCTGTGCCGAGCGCGGGGCCCTGAGTGCCGCGGTGGCCGCGGGTCTCCGGCCCGGCAACCTGGTGGCCGCGGTGGTGGTGACCGACGTGGCCGAGCTCACGCCGCCCTGCGGAGCCTGCCGCCAGGCGCTGGTCGAGTTCGCCGGGGACCTGCCCGTGCTCCTGGCCAACCGGCAGGCCCGGCAGCTCCATCGCCTGGCGGACCTGCTCCCCCACAGCTTCACGGGCGCGCATTTCCGCTAGGCCTATCCAAGGGCGGGCCGCCCCGCCTACACTTTTCGAACTCACAGGCTGGTACTCCGAGGCAACTGAATGGCCATTGACCGCAGCAAAATCCAGAAGGAAGCCAACAGGCTGCTGTCGTCGGGCAAGGTGGATCGGGCCATCGATGAATTCCAGAAGCTCATCGAAGACAACCCGAAGGACTACAACACCCTGAATCAGATCGGCGACCTCTCCGTCCAGATCGGCCGGGTGAAGGAGGGTGTCGAGATCCACAAGCGCCTCGGCAGCGCCTACGAGCGGGACGGGTTCCATGCCAGGGCCGCGGCCATCTTTCAGAAGGTGGTCCGCAACGCCCCCGAAGACATCGACGCGGCCCAGCGGCTGGCGGACCTCTACCGTCAGATGAACCGGCCCGTGGACTCGGTGCGGGTGCACCTGCAGGTGGCGGAGCACTTCCAGAAACAGGGACTCATCAAGCGGGCCCTGGAGGAGTTCAACAAGGTCGTCGACCTGGACCCCAAGAACCTGAAGATGAAGGTCAAGCTGGCGGACCTCTACAACAAGGAGGGCATGAAGGAGCGCGCCGCGGGCATCTACCTCGAGGTGGCCGAGTCCCTGGCCATGGAGCAGATGCACGGCGAGGCCAACCAGATCCTCGAGCGCGCCAAGTCGATGATCTCCACGCCCCAGGTCTTCCTGACCCAGAGCCGCCTGGGGGTGATCCAGGGGGACTACATCACCGCCGCCCAGCGGCTGCGGGAAGGCCTCACCATCAACCCCCGCAACACGGAACTGCTCGAGGCCCTGGCCGAGATCGAACTGCGCAGCGGCCATCCGGACCGGGCCCTGGAATCCCTGGCGGAAATCGCCCAGCTGCCCGAGAAGTCCCTGCCTCTCTGCGAGAAGGCCCTCCGGAACCTCGTCAGCGCGGACCGCGGAGAGGAGGGCCTCCGCCTCTTCGCCCCCATCGCCCGGGAACTGGCGCGCCGCGGTTCCGGCGATGTCATCAGCCGCAGTCTCCAAACCGCCCTGCAGGGGAATGTCAGCATCGAAGGGTGGGTCCTCCTCGCCGAGATCGCGCATCAGAGCGGCAACCGGGCCGACCAGATCCAGGCGCTCCAGAGTGCCTACGGCATGGCCTACCAGAACAACGACCAGGCCCTCGTGGGCCGGCTCGGGGGCCAGCTCCAGAACCTGGGTGTGGTGCCGGGCGCCGTGGCGCCGGGCTCCTTCGCCTTCTCCTCGGCGGGAGAGCCGGCCGGCTTCGCCCCTCAGCCGCTCCCGGAAACCACCCGCGGCGGCGATACGGAAGTGGATCCGGTCCGGCGCCTTCGCATCGACCAGTTCTCGCGCGAGGCCGAAGCCTTCATGCGGGGTGGCAGCCCCGAACGGGCCATCGAGACCTACAAGAAGGCCCTGGAGCTGGACCCGGCCGACCTGACCATCATCGAGGCCATCGTCAGCGTCCACCGCACCACCGGACGCCTGACCCAGGTGCAGATGCAGTACGTGCAGAGCGCCCAGACCCTGGCCCAGCTGGGCCGGAAGCGCGAAGCCGCGCAGCTCCTGGATCTGGCGGAGCAGCTCTTCCCCGGTTCCACCCGCATTCATCGCCGCACCCTCGGCCTGCCTGAGCCCGGCGCGCCTCAGCCTGCCGCACCCGTCGCGCCCAGCGCCCCCCCACCGGGCCGACCCTCGACCCCGCCGGTCCTGAGCGAGGACCTGCCCAGCGACATGGACATGCTGATCGGGCTCGACCTTCCGGGGTTCGAGGCCCATCCGCCGGCCCCGGTCCCGACCCCATCGGCGGCCAGGCCCTCGGTCCCCAGCCACGGCCTCCCGCTGCTGCCCGATCGGAAGCCCCTGGCGCCGTTCTCCTTCGCGCCCCAGCCCCAGCGTGCCGAACCCGTCCCGGCGCCCCCGGAGCCGGTAGCCCTGGATGCCTCCGACCTGAGCTGGATGGAATCCACCCTTTCCGACTTCATCCCCGAAGAGCCCCTGGGGCCCACGTCCGCACCCACCACGCCCCTGCCTCCCATGCCCACTCGCCAGCTTTCGCCGGAGGTCATCGAGGCCCTCTCCGCGCTCCCCGAGGTGGAACCCGCACCCGTCCCCGGAGTGCCAGCCCCCTCCCCGGTCCCCGGGCCCACGGCGGAAGAGCTCGAGACCCTGCTGGGCGACATCGACTTCCAGCTCGACTACGGCAGTCCGGAGGAGGCCAAGCTCGAGATCGAGGCCGCCCTCAAGCAGTTCCCGGGAAATCCCGAATTGAGGCTCCGCCTCGATCGGGCGGACTCGGCCCTGCAGAAGTTCGGGAAGGCCCCCACCGTCAGCGCCCTGGACGAGACCGACTTCGCCAATTCCTTCTTCGACCTCACGGACGTGCTGGGCACGGCGCTCATGGACAGCGGCGAAGGCGAGGAGATGCACGACGCCACCCACGTGGTGGAGAAGATCCAGAGCGTGGACGAGCTGTTCAGCGCCTTCCGCGAAGGCGTGGAGAAGCAGGTCAAGGTCGACGACTACGACACCCACTACAACCTGGGCATCGCCTACAAGGAAATGATGCTCCTCGACCCGGCCATCGAGGAGTTCAAGATCGCCATGGGCGACCCCGAGCGCACCCTGGAGTGCTGCTCCATGCTGAGCATCTGCGAGCAGGCCCGGGGGGACCTCGCCGCCGCCGTGGGGTGGCTGCAGCAGGGGATCCTGGCTCCCGGCTTCCCCCCCGAGGACAGCGTCGGCCTGCGGTACGACCTGGGTGAGATCTACCTGCTTCAGGGCCACACCGACCTGGCCATGGAGGAGTTCAGGGCCGTCCACGGCATGGATCCCGACTACCGCGACGTGGCGGTGAGGCTGGGTTAGCCCCAGGCCCTGGGAGACCATGAACGCGAAGAGAAGGGCGAAACCCGCGATGAGCCCGGCCCCCGAGGGCGCCGCAGCCTTCTTCGCCCGGGGCAGCCACTGCCTGGAGGTCCAGGACCTCCAGGGTGCGGAAGCGGCCTTCCGCAGGGCCCTCCAGATCGCGCCGGAGCTGGCAGAGGCCCACATCAACCTGGGCGTGGCCCTCGAGAAGGGGGGGGCACTGCTGGAGGCTGAAGCCAGCTACAGACGCGGCCTCACGCTGGCGCCCACGGGCCTGCAGGTGCACCTGAACCTCGGCGCGCTCCTGGTCAACCAGAAGCGGTTCGGCGAGGCGCGGGACCTCTACGATGCCGCCCTCGCCCGCTTTCCCGCTTCCGCGGCGCTCTGGTCCAACCTCGGCGTCCTTCAGGCCTGCCTGAAGGACGAGGCGGAGGCAGAGCGATGCTGCCGAAGGGCCCTGGCCCTCGATGCGTCCTACGCCAAGGCCCGCTTCAACCTCAGCTACCTTCTGCTGCGCCAGGGCCGTCTGGAGGAGGGCTGGCAGGCCCTGGAGGCCCGCTCCTGGAACCTGGACCTCCTGGCCCGGGTGCCCGGTCCCCGCTGGCGCGGCGAGAGCCTGGCCGGCCGGTCCCTGCTCATCGGCTCCGAGGGCGGCTACGGGGACATGATCCAGTTCTGCCGCTACGCCCCCTTGCTGAAGGAGGCAGGCCTGGCCCGGATCGGGATCGTCTGCCGCCCGGCCCTGAAAAGGCTGTTCGCGTCCCTCCCCGGCGTGGACGTGGTGGTGGCCATGGGTGACTTGATACCCGAGCCCTGGGACTACTGGACCCTGCCCCTGAGCCTTCCCCTCCACTGCGGCACCCGGCTCGACACCATCCCGGCGCCGATCCCCTACCTGCGCGCGTCCCCGGACCTGGTCCGGAGCATGGGGACCCGGCTTCCCCCCGCTGGCATTCGAGTCGGACTGGCGTGGAGAGGCAATCCCCAGTTCGACAACGATGAGGACCGGTCCCTTCCCAGCCTGACCCTGCTGGCGCCCCTGGCGGCGGTGCCGGGCGTCCAGTTCGTCAGCCTCCAGAAGGGTGGCGGGGATGGGGATCCCCCCTCTCCACCTCCGGGAGTGGATGTGCTGGATCTCGGCTCCTGCCTCGGGGATTTCGCGGACACGGCCGCCCTGGTCGCCCACCTGGACCTGGTGATCTCCGTGGACACGGCCGTGGCCCACCTGGCCGGGGCCCTCGGGAAGCCCTGCTGGGTGCTGCTGCCGCACTACAAGACCGACTGGCGCTGGTTCAAGGACCGCGAGGACTCACCCTGGTACCCGGACTCCATGCGGCTCTTCCGCCAGGGGGACGCGGAAGACTGGGTCCCCGTCATCCAGGCCGTCGCCGAGGCGCTCCGGCGGTTCACCCGGGAACTGCGGCGGACCCTCCCCCCTGCCAACGCCTTGCCGGATGTGCATCGGAGCCTCGGCCCGGGGGAGTGACGGGGCGCCTCCTTCAGTCGAGCTGCCGACTGCCGGTGGCCCCCCAGGGCTGGAGTGCCTGGAGGGCGGGCTGGACGGGCTTGCCCGGGCGCTGGAGCTGGGTGAGTTCCAGGGCGCCGTCTGAGGTGGTGAGCCAGGCCCCCTCCTTGCCCCAGTGCAGTTGGCCCGGCTCGCGGTAGCAGGTGCGGAGGGCCCCCACGCCGCAGACCTTGAGCGCCTGGCCTTCCACCAGCAGTTCGGATCCTGGCCAGGGCCACAGGGCCCGCACCTGGCGGTGCAGGTCCGCCGCCGGGACACGCCAGTCCAGGCGGCTCATCTCCTTGCGGAGTTTGGGGGCATAGGTCGCCAGCTCCGACGGCTGATGCACGGGCCTGGCGCAGCCGCAGAGCAGCTTGGGAAGTTCATCCATGAGGAGTTCGGAGGCATCCACGGCCAGTTTGGCCAGCAGCCCCTCGGCGGTGCTCTCCTGGCCGATGGCCCGTCGGCACTGGGCCAGCACCGGGCCCTCGTCGAGACCCGGTGTGAGCCGCATGAGGCTGACGCCGGTCTCCTCATCTCCGGCCAGCAGGGCGTGGCTCACCGGCGCCGCCCCGCGCCAGCGGGGCAGCAGGGAGAAGTGGAGGTTCCAGACGCCCATGGGACAGGAATCCAGCATCCAGCGGGGCAGGATATGACCGTAGGCGACCACCACCGCCAGGTCAATCCGCAGGGACTCCCAGAGGGTCCGGGTCTCCGGCGATTTCCAGCTCAGGGGCTGGTGGATGGCGAGCCCGCAGGCCTGACCCGCCACCTTCACGGGCGGGGCCTCCAGGTGCCTGCCCCGGCCCGCGGGCCGGTCCGGATTGCAGAAGACCGCCACGATCCCCTCCTCCGCCAGCGCCCTCAGGGCCGGAACGGCGACTTGGGGGGTGCCGAGAAAGGCGATCCGGGTCATCCCCGGGCCTGTTTCTGGTACTTCTTCTGGAGGAGCTGGCGCTTCACGGGACCGAAGTACTCGACGAAGAGCCGGCCGCGCAGGTGGTCGATCTCATGGCAGAAGGCCCGGGCCTTCAGGTCCTCGCCGGTCAGTTCCTCCCAGGCGCCCTCCCTGGTCCGGTTGCGGATGGTCACCATCTGGGGGCGCTCGAGCACCTCCCTGATGCCGGGAATCGACAGGCAGCCCTCGGGGCCCACCTGGGAGCCCTCTTCCTTCGTGATCTCGGGATTGATGAGGACGAGCTTCTGCTCCGGATCCTCCCCGCAGGAGCAGTCGATCACCGCCAGGTTGAGGTTGACGCCCACCTGGGGCGCCGCGAGGCCCACGCCCTCTTCGTGCAGGGAGGTCTCGAACAGGTCTGATACCAGCTGTTCCAGCTCCGGAGTCCAGGCCCCGACATCCTCACTGTTCTTCTTGAGGCGGGGATCCCCCCAGGTGAGCACGGGCAGAACGGCCATTCAACCTCTCCAGCATTCAAGTGTAATCGAAGGACCATCCCTTGTTAATCTGGGAGGTCCGTCTGGAGCCCCGCATGCTTCGTTCCTTCCGTCAGGTCTTCAAATCCAACCGCACACCCATGGCGGCGGTCATGATCGTCGTCCTCCTGGGGCTGGTGGCCTATCTGGCCCCCACCGGGGGTGCGGTCTCCGCGGATACCGTGGTCGCCCGGGTCTACGGACACGAGGTCCTCATGCGGGAACTGGCCGACCACATGCAGGAGCTCTACCAGCGCTACGGCAAGCAGGCCAGCCCGGAGACCCTCAAGCCCTTCGTCCAGTCCCAGGCCATGCGGGACCTCATCAACCAGAAGCTCATGGAGGAGCTGGCCGACAGGCACCACGTGCTGGTGACCGACGAGGAGGTCGGCGCCCGCCTCCGGGCCTTCCTCCGCCAGTACCCCATGCTGCTGGACGCCAAGGGCAACCTGAAGTCCAACGCCGAGCTGAAGCAGATCTTCCAGGAGACCGGGTTCAACCCGGCCATGCAGGAACGGGGCATCCGGGCCGAGCTGATGCGGACCAAGCTGGTCCAGCAGGCCGCCCTCCTCGTCCCCGTGGATGAGGCCTGGATCGCCCAGGAGAACCGCCTCCGCAACGAGAAGGTGGCCTTCCAGCAGGCCACCCTGGCCGTGGACCCCGCCTCCGTCGCCGACCCAGGGGACGCCACCCTCGAGGCCTTCTACAAGGCCGGCGGCCAGCGCTTCCTCCAGCCGCCCCGGCGGGTCATCCAGTTCGTGACCGTGGACCGTGCCGCCCTCGGCAAGGACCTCCAGGTGGATGAGGCCACCCTCAAGGCCGCCTTCGCGGCGCGCAAGGGCGACACTACCGAGTTCAAGGCCCGCCACATCCTCTTCAAGGCCGAGGGCGACGCCCAGTTCCAGGAAGCCACGGCCAAGGCCAAGCTGCTCCGCGAGCGCCTCGTGAAGGGGCAGGACTTCGCCAAGGCCGCCGAGGAGCTCAGCGAGGATCCCAGCGCCAAGGGCAACGGCGGGGACCTGGGCTGGTTCAACGCCTCGAAGATGGTCAAGCCCTTCTCCGACGCGGCGGCGACCCTGAAGCCCGGCGAGATCAGCCAGCCCGTGCGCACCCAATTCGGTGTCCACCTCATCAAGCTCGAGGGGCGCCGCGAGAAGAAATTCGAGGACCTGAAGGCCGAGCTGGCCCGGGAGATCACCGACAGCAGGTTCAACACCCGGGCCCAGGAGCGCCTCGAACAGATCCGGAAGCGCGCCAACGGCGGCGACCTCGCCGCCGCCGCCAAGAGCCTGGGCAGTACCGCCCAGCTCAGCCAGCCGTTCAGCAACGAGCCTTCGGCCCAGACGCCCGGACTGCCCGAGCTCCCGCAGATCCTTGGCGAGGCCTTCCACCTCAAAGTGGGCGAGGTCTCGAAGCCCCTGCCCTTCCCGGAGCATCACCTGCTGTTCCGGGTGCAGGAGGAGCTGCCCGAGGCCGTGCCGCCCTTCAAGGAGATCCGCACCAAGGTGCTGGCCGCCTACCAGCTGGACGAGGCCCGCAGGCTGGCAGTGACCAAGGCGCAGCAGGCCCTGAAGAGCGGCGGGCTGCAGGCCGTTGGGCCCGTCACGGACCAGGCCGCCGCCCCACTCAGCGGCCTGCGCGATCTGGTGGCCAACCCCGCCATCCGGAAGGCCCTGCTGGACACCCCCGTGGGCCAGTCGACCCCCGTGCTCTGGACCCAGGACGGCAAGCTCTGGGTCGCCCGCATCACCTCGCGGGAGCCGGCACCTGCCCTCACCTTCGAGTCCCGCCGCAGCCTGATCCAGGACCTGCAGACCAGCGAGGCCCAGAAGCTGCTTTCGGCGGAAATGCAGTCGCTGGACCAGGAGGGCCGCCTTCGTCCCGGCTTCAGCAGCCTGTGGGGGCACTTCGGCGGCATCTACATCAATGCCAGCGCCGCCCAGGTGTCGGTGGAGGAGTAGCCGCCTCGACGGGGCCCACCGACTGATTTCCTCTGCAGTTCAACACAGGCACCGCTTCCAGCTGCTCCAGCAGGTGGGGGTGGGGTGAACTGGACAGCAACTGTCTGGTGGGACCCTGGCACAGGACCTTCCCGTCCCGCAGCAGGAGCATGTGGTCGCAGAGGGTCCGCAGCGAGGGCAGGTCATGGCTCGCCACGAGCAGCGCCATTCCCTCGCCCCTGAGGGACAGCAGCAGGGCCAGCAAGTGGCCCGCCAGGGTGGGGTCCAGGGCCGAGGTGGGCTCGTCCAGGACCAGCAGGCCCGGACCCAGCATGAGGGCCCGCCCCAGGCACAAGCGCTGGGCCAGCCCCCCGGACCAGGCCCCGGGCCGCTGGTCCAGGGCGGCCACCGGGAACTTCACCCGCTCCGCCATCCGTCTCGCCGCCGTCCGGCGCGAGCGGGCATCGCCACGATTCCAGACCGCCAGGGGGTCCTGCAGGGCCTCCCAGCCGGTGCGGTGGGGCGGCAGGCTCGCCGGGGCATCCTGGAAGACCGCCTGCACCCTCGCGCGGCGGGCCCGCCGCTGGCGTTCGGGCAGCGGCGCCCAGGGCCCGCCCTCCAGGTCGATGCGACCCTCGGTCGGGTCCAGGAGGCCCAGCACCAGATGCAGCAGGGTGGTCTTGCCCGCTCCGCTCTCGCCGATGACGCCCCAGGCTTCGCCCGGGGCGATGTCAAAGGACACGTCCTTCAGCGCCCAGCCTCCCCCGCGCAGAAGGCCGAGACCCTCGACGCGAAGGAGCGGGCCCGCCTTCAGCGGATCACCTCGAGTTGCTTCAGGTAGGGCCGCAGCACTTCGGGCACCACGATGCTGCCGTCGGGCTGCTGGTAGTTCTCGAGCACGGCCACCCAGGTGCGGCCCACGGCCAGGCCGCTGCCGTTCAGCGTGTGGGCGAAGGCCGGCTTGCCCTCCCGGCCCTTCGCGCGGATGTTGGCGCGCCGGGCCTGGAAGTCGCCGAACCAGCTGCAGGAGCTGATCTCCCGGTAGGTGTTCTGGGAGGGCAGCCACACCTCCAGGTCGTAGGTCTTCTGGCTGCTGAACCCCATGTCGCCGGTGCAGAGCAGGACCCGGCGGTAGGGCAGCCCCAGGGCCTCGAGGATCGCCTCCGCATCCGAGGTGAGCCGCTCCAGCTCGGCCTCGGCCTGGTCGGCGCCGGCGAAGGTCACCAGCTCCACCTTGTGGAACTGGTGCTGGCGGATGATGCCCTTGGTGTCCCTGCCATAGCTGCCGGCCTCGCTGCGGAAGCAGGGCGTGAAGGCGCAGTGGCGCAGGGGCAGCGCCTCCAGGGGCAGGATCTCATCGCGGTAGAGGTTGGTGACGGGCACTTCCGCCGTGGGGATGAGGTAGAGCGCACCGTCGCCATGGGCGGTCTTGAAGAGGTCCTGCTCGAACTTGGGGAGCTGGCCCGTGCCATACATGCTTTCCGCGTTCACCAGGTAGGGTGGGATGACCTCCAGGTAGCCCGCGGCCTCCTGCCGGTCGAGCATGAAGGCGATGAGGGCCCGCTCGAGCTTGGCGCCCGGGCCCTTCAGCACCGCGAAGCGCGCGCCGCTGAGCTTGGCCGCGCGATCCAGGTCGAGGATGCCGAGGGAAGTGCCCAGCTCCACGTGGTCCCGGGGCTTTTCGATCGCCGGGATCTGGCCCCAGCGCTTGACCTCGACATTGGCATGCTCGTCGCGGCCGACGGGCACGCTGGCGTGGGGCGGGTTGGGGATGCCGGCCAGGAAGTCCCTGAAGGCCGCCTCGATCTCGCGCTCGGCCGATTCCAGCGCCTTCAATTTGTCCCCCACCTCGCGCTGCTGGGCGATGAGGGCATCAGCGTTCTCCTTGGCCCGCTTGAGGCGGCCCACCTCGTCGCTCACCCGGTTGCGCTCGGCCTTCAGGGCCTCGGCCTCCTGCAGCACGGCGCGGCGGCGCTGGTCCAGCTCCTGGTAGCGGCCCCGGTCCAGGGTGTAGCCCCGCCCGGACAGGCGAGCCGCCACGGCGTCGAGGTCGTTGCGGAGGAGGTTGGCGTCAAGCATGGTCAGTTCCCGGAAAGCACCAGTTTAGCCCGCTCCAGACCCGCCTTCGGCTGATCATGCCTGCGGCCAGGCCCCTTCCCGCATCGGCTCCCCGGCCCACCGCACCCGGAAGGCCTCCCGCGTCTCGGCGATCCCGCCCCCGGCACCCAGCACCAGGCCCAGCTTGGCCAGGGCAGCCCAGCGGGTGTGCAGCCCGCCGGAGATGCCGTCCCTCGCCTCGACCATCCGCCCCAGTTCGTAGGCGGAGAGGTCCACGCCGCCGTAGGCGCACTGGGAGGTGACCACCACGGGCAGCCGGCGGTGCTGGCAATCGCCGAGGAAGGTCACCAGGTCTGCGCGGTCCATGGGCAGGTTGCCGGCGCCGAAGGCCTGGATGAGCACGGCCCTCGCGCCCGCGGGCGCGGGGAACCAGGCCATGCCCGGATGGGGAGTGACCGTGTGGATGTTCAGGTCGAGCTCGCCCCCGAGGCCTGCGGGCACCTGGCGCGGGAACTGGCCCACCTCCGGATGCAGCCGGATCTCGGCGCCGATCTCGGCCAGGGGGGCCAGGTTGGGGCTTTCGAAGGCCTCGAACTGGCTGACGCTCAGCTTGTCGGTGGCCACGCCGCGAAGCCAGTGGGTGCCGAAGCAGATGCCGACTTCGGGGATGGCCCGGCAGGCCAGGTCCACGGCGTTGACGAGGTTGCTCCGGGCGTCGCTGCGAACGAACGCAAGGGGCCGCTGGCTGCCCGTGAGCACCACCGGCTTGCCGAGGTCCGCCAGCAGGAAGCCCAGGCAGGAGGCCGTGAAGGCCATCGTGTCGGTGCCGTGGATGATGACGAACCCGTCGAAGCCCTCGGCAGCCCCCCGCACGCGCCGGGCCAGGGCCAGGATGTGCGCGGGTTCCAGGCAGGCGGAATCCTGGTTGAAGGGCACCTCCACGGCCAGTTCCGCCAGCTGCCCCAGCTCGGGCACCTGCACGAGCAGGTGGTCCAGGAAGGGTCCCGGCGCGAGGGAGGCGGGCTCCCCGCTGGGGGCCATGCCCAGGGTGCCGCCGGTGTGCAGGAGCAGGATCTTTCGCATCACTCCACCCTATCCAAAGGCCTCGCCAACCTCCAGGGTGCGCCCCCACCCCGTTTCCGGAAACGGCACCCGGGTGCTTAACTGGAGCGGGGTTCCAGATCCATGCGCCGCATTCCCCGAGCCATCCAGCTGATCGTGGCCCGCTACCTGCGGCGGCTGCTGAGGCACCGCCTGGACGCCCATCAGCTCCAGGCGGCCATCGAGTCGGCCCTGGCCACCCTGCCGATCCAGGAGAAGCTTCTGGTGCGCGAGGGCGCCCTCCGCTCCGGCAGCCTCAACCGCCAGCTGGCCTGGGCCATGGCCTTCGTGGCCGGGGCTGTGAACGCGGGCGGCTTCCTGGCCGTGGGCCACTACACCAGCCACATGACCGGGGTGGTCTCCTCCATGGCCGACGTCCTCGCGGAGGGGGATCTCACCACGGCCCTGGCGGCCCTGGCCATGATGCTGAGCTTCCTGGGCGGGGCGTTCGTCTGCACCACCCTGATCAGCTATGGCCAGCGCCACCGCCTGCGCAGCCGCTATGCCCTGACGCTTACCTTGGAGGCTGGGCTGATGCTCGTGTTCGGCTTCATGGGGAACCGGCTTCAGCAGGAGATGCAGTTCACCCTTCCCCTGACCGTGATGCTGCTCTGCTTCATCATGGGCCTGCACAACGCCGTGACGTCGATCATCTCCGGGGCCGCGGTGCGCACCACGCACCTCACGGGCACCATCACGGACATCGGCATCGAGCTGAGCCGGCTCAGCTATGTGAACGTCCACAATCGCCGGGGGCGAGAACGCGTCGTGGCCAACCGGCAGAAGCTCACCCTCCTGCTGCTCCTGCTCGTCTCCTTCCTCGGCGGCGGCATCGCGGGGGCCCTCGGGTTCAAGCACTTCGGCTTCAAGGTCACGGTCCCCCTGGCCGCCTTCCTCTGCTTCCTGGCGGCCCGGCCCCTGCTGCTGGAGCTGCGGCTCCTGCTTCACCGCCTCCGGAGGCAGTGGGCCCCGGAGGACCAGGGCTCCCGCGCGGACCCCGGATCCGTCAGGCCACGTCCAGTCCCGGCACCCGCTCCACCCCCTCGATCCTCCGGGTCCGGGCGGCGCCCTGGCCCCCGAGGACGAGGCGGCACCCAGGGGGAAGACGCTCCCGGAGATCCTTGAGCAGCCGCCGGCTGGTCTCCCCGGCGCCCTGGATGGAGAGGCTCACCGCCACGCGGTCCACCCGCAGCACCCGGGCCGCCTGGGCGATGCTCGCCACGGGCAGGTCCACGCCCAGCAGGTCAGTGCTGAACCCTCCGGCCGCATAGGCCATGGCCGCCATGAGCAGGCCCAGACGGTGGCGCTCTCCGGGCAGGGTGGCGAGGAGCACCCGGCCCTGTTCCGGCCTGGGCCGGAAGGCCAGGCGCTGTTCCCGGAGGAGATCCTCCAGCACCTCCGTCGCCAGATGCTCCTGCTGGATCCCGATGGCGCCATCGGCCCAGGCCAGGCCCACCCGGTCCAGAAGGGGGGCGACCACCTGCTGGAGGAAGGTCCTCCAGCCCAGCTGTCCACGGGAGTCCCTCAGGAGCCGGCGCAACTGGCCCGACTCCATCGCGACCACGGCGTGAAACAGGGCCTCCACCAGGGGGTCCTCCCGGGGAACGAGCAGGCGCTTGAGGGCCGCTTCCCCGGCCCGCACCACCAGGGAGGGCCGATGCCCCTGGGCGACGGCCTCCGCCATGAGCCTCAATTGGCGCAGGTCCGCCGGCCGATAGCGCCGGTGCCCTGACGGGAGCCGCACAGGCACCGGGAACCCGTAGCGGCGCTCCCAGACCCGCAGCACGTCCGCCGACAGGCCCGTCTCCGTACAGATGTCCCCGATGCTCAACAGCCCCGGCTCGACCTTGGCCATGGCCCCCCCCACGAGGACCAGGGTAATCAAGAGCCAGGAGTTGTCTAAATTATTTTCTTGTCAATCAACTGGCCACCACGGCCGCCTTCAGCTCGTCAAAACCCTGGTCACTGGTGCAGCTCACCACGACGGCGCACTGTCCCGGCTGGCTGGGCGGGAGCTGGACCTCGCCGACAAACAGGCCATCGTCCCCGGTGCGGCCCGACAGCAGGCTCGTGGCCTTCTTGATGCTGGAGACCAGCTTCACGGCCACCTCGGCACCGGCCACGGGATCCTGGCTCTGGCACAGCCGCGCCCGGATCTCCACCCGGAACAATGATCCGAAGGCGGGCTTGAGGGGCTGGTCCAGCACCAGTTCCAGGCTGTCCACGTCCCCTTCCTGCTGGAGGAATTCCAGGATGGCCTGGTCCAGGGGGCGGTCGTTGAAGGCCTCCTGTTCCGTGAGGTCCGGTGGCGTGAGGTCGTACTTGCCGTTCTTGATGTCGCGGATCACCGCGCGGTGCTGGTCATCCATGAGCCCCTGGATGGTCGATTCCGCCACGGGTGGCTTGGCCAGCAGGTTCGCGTAGGACGAGCGGTAGTTGTCCAGGATTTCCCCACCCACGTAGATCAGCGTTTCGATCTTGGGGTTGGACCGCCCCTTGTCCTCGGTCTGGACATGGAAGATCCGGTTCCCGTGTCGAACATCCGTGTTGTAGCCGGTGATCATGGGAGGAGCCTGGAGGACGGCCGGGGGAACGAGAGGAACGAAGGTTTCATGGGCCTAGCTTTGCAATCTTCCCGCCAGTTCCGGCATGACCTCCCAGGCGATCTCCCGGAGCACCTGATCGCCCATGCGCGCCACCACAGCCCTGACCAGGGCATCCACCAGCACGGGGTCGGCCAGCATGGCCTGGACCACGGCCCGGGCCTGTTCGGCGGTCACGGTCGACGGCTCGGCGGACACCCTCGCATCCTGACCAGACACGGCAGCGGCCTGCCCATCTGCGGCAGCCGAGAGGACCGGTTCTCCGGCCTCCACCTGGAAGGGTGGTTCGGAAGCCATGGCTGCGAATTCTTGGAGGTCGGGCCCCGGCTCCTGCAGGATCGCTGCGGATTCAAGCAGGACGGGCTCTAGGTCCTGCACCTCATCGGTGAGGGCGAAGTCAACCAGTTCGGCGCTCTCCTGCCCCCCCTCCGTTCCCAGCAGCGTGGCCGCCGCAGGCAGGTGGGCGAGGGCGTCATCCGAATCAGGCAGGGGCTCCGGAGCCGGGCTGGGGGCCGGTTCGATGAAATCCATGGGGAGGGCTTCCAGCTCTTCCAGGCCGGAGAGGGTGAGGATATTGTCCTCCTCCACTGTCAGGACCTCTTCGGGCTCGAATGCGGGGGATTCGGGCAGCAGCCCCGCTGCCGGCTCGGAGGCGTCCAGGGGCTCAGCGGCCAGATCCTGCAGGCTGTCGAGGTCCAGTTCCTCGAGTTCCAGGTGCACGTCATGGAGGACCGCGGAGGGGGGAGCCGGTTCGATCCCAGCGGTTGGGGGCTCCTCGGGCCAGAGATCTTCGGCGGTGAGCACGAGAAGATCATCCTCGGGCTCGGGCCGGCCCACCTCCAGATCCGCGGGTGCGGCGGGTTCCGGCGGTTCAGGGCGGAGCTCCGGCAGGGGCTCCTCGGCGCGCTTCATCAGGTCCTTGACGGACGTCGAAGGCAGGGTGCTGAAGGGGGAGGGACTGACCACCACCGGCGTGGCCAGGAGGGCCTTGACCCGGTCCCCCAGTTCGCGCAGCTCGATGGGCTTCTTCAGGAAACCCTGGATGGGGGCCCTGGCCAGCTTCGAGGGATCCACCGGGTCCAGGACCCCTGCCATCAGGGCGATCGGCATCCGGTTGGTCGCCTCCATGTCCCGGAAGCGGTCGAGCAGGGTCCATCCGTCCATCCCGGGCATGGCCGTGTCGATGAGGGCCACGTCAAAGCGTTCGCCGCGCTCGATGCGGTCCAGGGCCTCCGCGGCGGAGGCCACGCAGACGAGCTCCACATCGGTGGGAGCCAGGAGGGACTCGGCAATCCGGTGGATGCTGGGATTGTCGTCCACGAGGAGGAGACGCGGCATCGGAAACCTCGGGAAGCCGGAAGGAAGAAGGAGTGGCTGGGCACAACGCTACCAGAAATGTGCACTTCGGACCCGATTGATCGACATGAAGCCTGTCCAGGGACCTGGCGACACCGCAGGCGCGGGACCTGCTACGAGCCAGGCGGACCCCTAGCGCAGCAGCTTCCGGAGCATCCGGACCCGCTCGACCTCCACGAGCCGCACCAGCAGCACCCGGTCCCCCACCCAGATCCAGGCCACGCCGAGGGGCTCGCGCAGGGCGACCTCGGGCCCCCGCGGAAGCCAGCCCTTCACCGAGACCCGCAGCCCGAGGGCCGATCGCCAGTCGGACCGGTAGGACTCGAACAGGCTCTTCCGCTGCCGCTCCGGCGGCAGCGCCACTTCGTTCCAGCGCTGATCCCAGGCATCGAAGGCCCCGCCGCCACGCCAGGCCCAGGCCGGGTCCCAGGCGGGCCAGGGCGGAACGGTCGAGGCCACCTCGGTCCATTCCGCCTTCGCCGGGGGACTCGTGAGCCGGATCATGCCGCCCTCGGGCGCCGGTTCCACCAGGGTCATCGCCTCGGGAGGATGGGCGTTCAGATAGCCCGCGCCGACCACCAGCCGCTGCCAGTGCCCCCCTTCCAAGCCCCAGGCGGTCCATCCCTGGGGGCCGCCATGCCAGAGCCGGTTCCCGCGGGGGAGCCACAGCCGATCACCGACATGCCAGGGGATCTCGACCCGCATGCCGGGCAGGTCCCGGCCGTCCTCGGACAGGGCCTCGGCGCGGGTGGCCAGCCCCTTCGGCGGACCCGGCAGCCCCGGTTCGTCCCAGGCCGCCAGGGTGGGATCCCCGGGCTCGGCATCACAGGACAGGGCGCTCAGCAGGAGCCTCGCCTCGCCTCGCCCCTCCGGAGACTCGAAGAAGCCCATCAGCGCCACCCGGCCATCCCAGCTGAACCGGCTCCAGGGGCCCGACTGCGCAGACCAGAGCGTGCGGCCCTCCGGCACCTCCAGGAGGCGGGTCTCGAACCGAGACGGTCCCATCTGCAAGGTCACCAGGAGCCGGTTCCCCTTGGCAGGATCCAGGCGGGCCGAGCAGAGGGGCGCGTCGAAGCGGTAGTGCTGCCAGTCCAGCCCCCGCCAGAGCACCACTTCGCTGTGGCCTCCGGGACCGTTCAGGGCCAGCCCCTGGTCCGCCAGGTAGGGCGAAGCCGGCTCCCAGGGGGTTCCGAACCCCCCCTCGAAGGGCCAGGCCTCGGCCTGATCCGGGTCCTGGGCCCCCTGGAACCGCGGCGCCCATCCGTCCACCAGGCGGAACTCCGCCAGGGACTCGTAGCTGCCCAGGTTCATGATGGCTGGCGCTCCCTCTGCGGTGACGCCTCCGGAGCTCACGGGACGCGGCGCCTGCACCACCGCGAAGAGCAGCAGCATGGCGGCGATGAACAAGGTGGCGATGATGTACCGTTGAGGAATCACGTTGGGGCCATGGGCACAGCACCATCATGACCGATCGGAGGCGCGCCGCGATGAAGCACCCATCCGCCCTGGAGATCGAACTGAAGCTGCGGATCCCGGCCACGGGCCCGCTCCGGCCCCTGCTGGCGGCCCTGGGCTTCCGGGAGGTCACCCCCTCTCAGCCCGAAGTGAGCGTGCTCTGGGACCGGCAGGGCGAGCTGCGGGCCGCGGGGTCTGCGCTGCGCACCCGGGACTTCGCCGGGCGGGCCCGCCTCACCTGGAAGGGCCCCAGGGTGCCTGACGCGATCCTGAAGATCCGCCCGGAACTGGAGACAGGCATCGAGGACGCCGGGGTCCTGGAGGGCATCCTCCGGGCCCTGGGCTTCGAGCCCACCCTGCGCATGGAGAAGCGACGCGCCGTCTGGGAGCGGGCGGGACTCGAGGCCTGCCTCGACGAGACCCCCTTCGGCTGCTACCTCGAGCTGGAGGGCGACCCCTTGGCCATCCGCACGGCCATGGAGGGGCTGGGGCTGGAGCCGGATCGAGCGGAACCCCGGAGCTACCCAGAGCTGTACCAGGCGCACGGACTGGGCACCACGGAACTGGGGCCTGGGAGCTCAGGCGCGGTGGCTGAAGTCCCTCCGCGATAACAGCCTTTCCAGGTAGCGGGACTTCATCTGCCGGCTGGCCAGGGCCTGCTTCAGGGGCGGCAGCTTGAGGATGACGCCGAGGATGGCGGCCATGGCCCGATGCTGGACATGGGCCTGGTTGTCGAAGACCAGGTGCTGGAGCTGGCCCCGCTCGATGGCCATGAGCACCACCCGGTGGGCGGTGTTGACCGGCGTGATGACGCGCCGGGCCCGGGGGCGCAGGCGCAGGGCCCTGGGCGGGCAGGCGCGCACGCAGACGCCGCAGCCGAGGCAGATGCTCTCGTCCAGCCGCGCCTTCTTGCGCTTCGGATGCTGGGGATCCCCGCTGGACACGAGGCCCATGGCCTCCACCGGGCAGACCTCCACGCACTTTCCGCAGCCGTTGCAGGCCCCGGCCTCCACCTCCGGCAGGTGGTTCGTGGTGGCGATGGGATGCAACACCGCGAACCGCTTGGCGGCCAGCATGGCCTCGCAGCAGCAGCCGCAGCAGTTGCAGATGAAGCCCACCTGGTTGCGCACGTTCTCGCCGAACTGCACCAGGTTGCCCTCCACGGCCCGGGCCAGCAGGTCCAGCCCCTCGGAGACGTCCACCCGCCGGGCGACACGGTGCCGGATGAGCGAGCCGGCCGTGCCGTTGAAGGTCAAGCAGATGTCCATGGGCGCCTGGCAGGCCTTCCCGAGGTGGGCCATCTTGTGCCGGCAGTAGCAGGTCCCGATGCCGATGTGGGAGGCCGTGCGGATCACCTCCGAGGCCCGCTCGTAGTCCAGCACCTGGAGGGCATCCGCGGGCAGGGCCCCCTCGTTCACGAAGACCCGGCCCAGCTGCGTCTCTCCGCCCGCGAACAGCTCCCGGACGAAGTCCTCCTCCACGTTCAGGTACTGGTAGAAGAGCTCCGCCAGAAGCTTCTGGTCGTAGCCGTTGCCGATCCGCATCATGGAGAATTCGAAGAAGCCCGCCATGGGCGGGGGGAGCACGAAGGTCCTCGAACCGTCCGGATGCTCCAGGTCCAGGAGCATGCCGCGATCCGCCAGACGATCCAGGATGCCTAGGCTCGCGGCCTCGGTCCGGTTCCATACCTGGGCGGCGTGAGCCGCCGTGAAGGGCCGGATGGGCAGCAGGGAGACCAGCCCCGCCTCCTCTTCGGTGAAGAGGATCCTGAGGATCTGGAAGAGCAGCTCCGAGGGTGGCGCGCCCTGGGGGAAGCGGTTGAGCCGCGCTACGAGCTTCTGGTGACTGGCCTTGAGGGTGTGGTGGGCCATGGCGGGCCTCGGATGAATGGGCGGTTCGGCCTGGTTCCTGGGCCCATGCTACCGAAAAGCCCGGACCGGCCCCCTGGGAATCCCGGCCGGGGAGAGGCGCCGGGGCGCCGGGGCGCTATCCTTCCCTGGAGGTCCGCGATTCATCCTGAGGAGGCTCCATGAGGCACCCCACTGGCACCTTGGGCGCGGCGCTGTCCGTCCTCATGGCCCTCTTCGCCTGCCAGGCGGATCGTCCCGAGGACCAGATCCGGAAGGTCTTCGAAACCTGCCGGGCCGGGGTGGAGTCGGGCGACGTGGCCCAGGCCGCTTCAAGCCTGGATCCGCAATTCAGGGGACCCGATGGCATGGACCAGGCCACGGCGCGCCTGTTCCTCCTGGGCACCCTGAGACAGGAGAAGGTCGGCGTGACCGTGGTGCGAAGCGACATCACCGTACAGCGGAACGAAGCCCTCCAGGACCTGGACCTGATCCTCACCGGGCGAAGCGGAGGCCTGCTTCCCCAGGACGCCTCGCACCGGAGTTTCAGGCTGCGGTGGCGGAAGGCCGGTGGGGACTGGAAGTTGACGGAGCTGCAGGCGTCCGACGGCCGCTGAAGCCGCCAGGAGCTGGATCCCTGGCCCTTACCGCAGGGCGCCCCGGGGCAGTTCCGCCCCCAGGGATTCGCGCACCTCTGAGGGCAGGCGCCGCTCCCGGCGCTCCTCGCGGAGCATGGAAGTGAAGTGGCCGTAGGCCAGGTACTGGACGGGCCTCACGCCATGCTCCCGGCCCGCCTCCAGCACCGCGGGCATCTCCTGGTAGCGCCCCAGGCCGTAGAGGGCGGCGGCCTTCAGGGCATAGGCCCGCGGATTCAGGGGATGGTCCAGGATCACGCGGTTGCAGCGATCCAGGCTGCCCTGGGGCTGATCCAACAGTCCCAGGGCCGCCTCGTTGAGCAGGTCCGAGGCCTCCTGGGCGGACAACTGGGGCCGGGGCCTCGCGGCCTGGGTCGGCCTGGGGGCTGCCTTCGGCGCCTGGGCAGGAACCGCCTCCGGGGTCGGCTCCGTCTTGACCGGGGGCTGGGCGGATTCCGGAGGGGGTGCGGGCGGAACCGCGGAAGGGGGCGCGGGAACCGGCGCCTCCAGGGTGATGAGCCGGGGCACCTTCGGCGGTCGCAGCTGAGACCAGGCCCCCAGGCCCAGGGCGCCGAGGACCAGCAGCGCGGCGATCCAGGGCCAGACCCTCTGGCCCCGGGCGAGACCGGAGGAATCCGCGGCGGCGAGGGGACGGTCCAAGACCCGGGTGGCCCGCCCCCCGGGGAGGCCCGCCCAGGCCGGATCCCTGGCGTCGCGCAGGGCCTTTCCCATGGCCTCGGCGCTCTGGAAGCGCTGGCCCGGCTCCTTGGCCAGGGCCTTGGCCAGGAGCAGGCCCGCCTGCGGGCTGATGCCGTGGAGGTCCGAGGGCGCCAGAGGGGGAGGTTCCTCGTTCACCACCCGGTAGAGCACCGTGGCCGTGGTGTCCCCCTCGAAGGGGCGGTGGCCCGCCAGGGCCTCGTAGAGGATCACGCCCACGGCAAACAGGTCACTGCGGGGGTCCGGCAGGCCGGTCCGGATGTACTCGGGCGCCATGTAGCCGAAGGTGCCCAGCAGGGTGCCAGACCCGGTCAGGTCGGACCCCGCCATCCGGGCGATGCCGAAATCCATCACCTTCACGAGCGGGCGCTCGCCCTCGCGGCGCACCCGGATGTTGCTGGGCTTGATGTCCCGGTGCAGGACGCCCTTTTGGTGGGCATAGGCCAGGCCGTCGCAGACCTGGGCGAGGATCTCCAGGGCCTCGACCGGGGCCAGGATCCGGTCCCGCAGCAGGGCCTCCAGGTCCACCCCCGGCACGTATTCCATGGCCAGGTAGAGGACGCCCTGGTCCTCCCCGAATTCATGGATGGTCACCAGGTTCGGGTGGTTCAGGGTCCCGGCGGCCCTGGCCTCCTGGGCGAACCGCTCCCGGGCCTCGGTCCCCTGGGCCACTTCGGGATGGATGGTCTTGACGGCCACCTCCCGCCCGATGGCGGGATCCAGCCCCAGGTACACCTCGCCCATGGCCCCCTGGCCGAGACGCTTGAGAAGTTCGAACCTGCCCAACCTACGCAGCATCGCACCACCCGGAAACCATGGAAGCCCATTCCCCCTTCTCGGTTGAGCGCGGCAGAACCTTCAGAAACCCAGATAGTCCATGAACTCCCCGTGGAGTTCCAGGGGCAGGCGGCACACTTCCATCTCCTCCTGCACCATCTGCTGGCAGCGGGGCACGGCCTTCAGTTCGGCCGCCGAAATGCCCTGGTCCCGCGCCTGGCGCAGGGTCTGCATCAGCGCATCCATGCGCTCCAGACGGTAGTGGGCGACCAGCAGCAGGGCGAGGGTCCTCGCGTTGCCCGGGTCGGTCACCAGCGCATCGAGGAGCTGATGCCGGGTGGTTTCCAGGATGTCCTTGCGCACCTCGTCCTGGCCCGAGGGCTGGCCCTCCAGGGAGGCCGGGGCGTTCCGGATCGAGGAGCGGAGGACCCCCAGGGACCTGGGGATGGGGCCGGAGCCGCTCAGGGTGCCGGCGCCCGGCGCGGCGGGCCGAAGCGCAAGCGGGAGCACCGGGAAGCCCCGGGGCGGCGTCTGCGGAGTGGGGCCGGTCTCGGCGACGGGGCGGCTGATCTTGAGGGCCATGGTGGGCCGCTCCTGCACCCAGCGCCAGGCCGGATCCTTGGCGGCCCGCAGCAGGGCGGCCAGATCCTCGGCGGACTGGATCCGATTCCCCGGGTCCTTGGCCAGGGTGTGGTTCAGGATGCCCTGCACATCCTGGCTGATTCCGTCGAGGGCGGCCGGGGGCAGGGGCGCGGGCAGCTCGTGGAGGAGGCGGTAGATGACCGAACCCGGACTGGGGCCATCGAAGGGCGCGGTCCCGACCAGGGACTCGTAGAGGATCACCCCGACGGCGAAGAGGTCGCTGCGGGAATCCGGGCGACCGCTCTGCAGGTACTCCGGGGCCATGTAGTTCACGGTGCCGAAGACAATGCCCTCGTCCGTGGTGTCCCGGTTGATGAACTTGGCCACGCCGAAATCCAGCACCTTGGCCTGCAGGGTCTTCCCGTCCCAGACCACGCGGATGTTGGAGGGCTTGATGTCCCGGTGCAGGATCTGGTGCCGGTGCGCCACCGCCAGTCCGTCGCAGACCTGGGCCAGCACTTCCAGGGTGTCGACGGGCTTCAGCGTCCCCATCTGGATCAGCGTGCCGAGATCCTCGCCCTTCACCAGCTCCATGGCCAGGTAGAGCACGCCCTGCTCCTCCCCCAGCTCATGGACGGTGACGATGTTCGGGTGGTTCAGCACGGCCGCGGCGCGGGCCTCCGTGGCGAAGCGCTCCCGCGCCTGGGGCCCCAGGCCGGCGGAGGCATGGATGACCTTGATGGCCACCTCGCGCCCCAGGACCGGGTCCCGGCCCACGTAGACCTCGCCCATGCTTCCCTGGGCGAGCAACCGGACGATTTCGAACTTGCCGAGGCGCGTCAGCACAGAAAAATCCGTTCGATGAATTCCAGATCATCCGATGGGCGGGGCCTCCAGTCCAGGGCTTTCTCCCGGGCTCAGCGCGGCCGGGAGCTGCCGCAGCCCGCCCCGTGGCAGGGTCCGCGCCAGGCCAGCGGGATGCGACTCATCCTTCGAAGGCCCGCAGCCAGGCCTCATCGCGCACCGGGATGCCCAGGGCCTCGGCCTTGGCGAGTTTGGTGCCCGCCTTCTCCCCGGCCAGGAGGATCGAGGTCCTGGGTGAGATACTCCCGGTGACCTTCGCCCCCAGGCGCTTCAGCAGGGTCTCGGCTTCCTCGCGGGAGAGGCTGGGCAAGGTCCCCGTCACGACGACCACTTCGCCCGAAAGCGGCAGCGCGGCCAGATCCCTGGGCGCCGGCGGCTCCGGATGCACACCCCATCCGGCCAGCCGACCGGGCAGTTCCGGATGCACGGCCACGAAGGCGCGGAGGGCGGCGGCCACCTTGGGGCCCACTTCCTCCACCGCCTGCAGGCGGTTCTCGTCAGCGGCCCACAGCGCCTCGAGGGACGGGTAGGCCTCGGCCAGCAGCTCCGCCGTCCGGGCGCCCACCATGGGAATGCCCAGGGCGTGGATCCAGCGGGACAGGGGCTTGGTGCGGGCCGCCTCCAGGGCCTCCAGGAGGTTCTGGGCGGATTTCTCCGCCATGCGCTCCAGCCCGGACAGGAAGGCCAGGGCCCGCAGCGGCTCCTGGAGCAGGCCGAACACCTCCCAGGGCTGCTCGATGCGACCGGAGGCCACCAGCTGCTCGGCCAGCGCCTCGCCCATGCCCTCGATGTCCAGGGCGGCCCGGCCGCCGAAGTGCTGCAGCCTCGCCGCCAGCTTGGCGGGACACTCGGGGTTGAGGCAGCGGATGGCGACTTCGCCGTCCTCCGTCTTGCCGACCTCGCCCGAGCACTCGGGGCAGACCTCTGGAATCACCGGCGCCGGCAGGTCCCGGGTCTCCTCGCCGGGCACCAGGGCCACGACCTTCGGAATCACCTCGCCGCCCTTCTCGATGAAGACGCGATGACCCACCCTCAGGCCCAGCCGCGCCAGCTCGTCGGCGTTGTGCAGCGTGGCCCGACGGACCGTGGACCCCGCCACCTCCACCGCCTCCAGCTCCGCCACCGGCGTGAGCTTGCCGCTGCGGCCCACCTGCCAGGTGATGCCCAGCACGGTGGTGGTCACCTGCGTGGCCGGGAACTTGAACGCGATGGCCCAGCGCGGCACCCGATCCGTGGCGCCCAGGCGCTGCTGCAGGCCGGGATCGAGGAGCTTCAGCACCACGCCGTCCGTGTCGAAGGGCAGCCGGAGGCGGGCCTCGGCCTGGCGGGCGATGAAGGCCAGCACGGCCTCCAGGTCGCCTTCCCCGTGGGCGGGCATCACGCCGAACCCCCAGGTGCCGAGGCGGGCCATGGCCCGGACCTGGTCCTCGCCGGGACCTTCGGGCCAGAGGGTCTGCCAGGGCAGGAAGGAGAGAGCCCGGGCGGCCACCTCCCGGCTGTCCAGGAGCTTGAGGGTGCCGCTGGCGGCGTTGCGGGGATTGGCGAAGCGGGGCTCCCCCTTGGCGTCCCGCTGGCGGTTGAGTTCCTCCCAGCGCTTCCGGGAGAGGAAGACCTCGCCCCGCACCTCCAGGCGGTCCGGTGCTTCCGCCGGGAGCACCAGCGGAACGTCAGCGATGGTTCGGGCGTTCTCGGTCACCAGCTCGCCGGTCTCGCCATCGCCCCGGGTGATGGCCTCCACCAGTCGGCGGTCCCGGTAGATCAGCGACAGGGAAAGGCCGTCGACCTTGAGCTCCGCGGCGTAGCGGGGTTCGGCCTCCGGCGCCAGCCTCCGCCACTTCGCCTCCCAATCCCGGAGTTCCCCTTCGGAGTAGGCGTTGTCGAGGCTGAGCATGGGCAGTGCGTGGCGGCGTTTCTCGAAGGCCTCCACGGGCGGCGCCCCCACGCGCAGCGTCGGGCTGTTGGGGTCGGCCAGCCCGGGATGGGCGGCCTCGAGGTCCCGCAGTTCCCGCTCCAGGGCGTCGTACTCCGCATCGGAGATCAGGGGCTGGTCCAGCACGTAGTAGCGGTGGCGGTGCAGCCGGACCTGGTCCGCCAGTGCCTTCATCCGATGCCGCAGGTCGGTCATGTCGCCCCCGCCCTCATTTCACCCTGGATCGGTGCAGGATGCCCATGATGAGCCCCAGGGCCAGGAAGAAGCTCAGGGTGCTGCTGCCCCCGGCGCTGAAGAAGGGGAGCACCATCCCCTTGTTCGGCAGCGCCCCGGCCACCATGCCCACGTTCACCAGGAGGTGCAGGGCGAAGATGCCCGCGGCGCCGGCGCAGAAATAGGCCTCGGCATTGGTGGGGGCGGCCTGGGCCGCGTCCAGGATGCGGCTCAGCAGCAGCCCGAAGAGCCCCAGGACCAGCAGGACACCCATGAAGCCTCGCTCCTCGGCCCAGACGCTGAAGGCGAAATCCGTGGTCTTCACCGGCAGAAAGTTCAGCTGGGTCTGGGAACCGCTGGTGAACCCTTTCCCGATGAGCCCGCCGGCTCCGATGGCGATGCGGCTCTGGTTCACCTGGTAGCCCTTGCCCTGGAGGTCGGCCGAAGGATCCAGGAAGATCCGCACCCGCTGCTTCTGATAGGGCTTCAGCACCACCTTCCAGGCGCCGACCCCGCCCAGTCCCACCAGCAGCAGCAGCACGATCACCCAGCGCGTCCGGAAGCCCTTCATGAGCGGGATGATCAGCAGGATGGGCAGGTAGCTGAGGGCCATGCCCAGGTCCGGCTGCCGCTGGATGAGCAGCATGGGGAAGACCACCAGGCCCGTGGCCCCGAAGAGTTCGAGCCGGCCCACGGTGTCGGCGTTGTGCGATCCCAGGCGCTGGGACACGTAGAGGAGCGTGATCCATTTCATCAGCTCCGAGGGCTGGAAGGTCTGGCCCGCGATCATGAACCACCGGGTGGAACCCCCGATCTTCCTGCCCACCACCAGCACGGCCGCCAGGGCCACCAGGCCCACCAGGTAGGCTGGAAAGGCGTAGCGGAAGAGGCGCCGGGGATCCATGCTGGCCAACAGCAGCATCAACACCAGGCCCAGGAAGTTCCACAGGCTCTGCTTGAGCCAAATCCCCGCCTGGGGGGTGTTCCGCCCGGCGGAATAGAGCGTCAGGGTCCCCAGGGCCATGAGCGCCAGCAGCACCCAGAGCAGGCGCGGGTCCAGGGCGCGGAAGCGTTCTCTCATTCCGGCGACTCCGCCTGCGGCGCGGGGGCGAAGGGATCCACCATCTTGCCCCTGGGGGGGGGCAGGGGATGGGTCAGCCGGTCGACGCACCAGTACTTCACGAGCTTGGCCGCGACCGGGGCGGCCGACGTGGAACCGAACCCCGCATTCTCCACCACCACGGCAAAGGCGATCTGGGGGTTGTCCCGCGGCGCGAAGCCCGCGAAGAGCGCGTGGTCCTTCAGGAATTTCGCCTGGCGCGCGTAGTGGGCCTTGTCCACGAAGGTCGCCACCTGGGCCGTGCCGGTCTTGCCCGAGAAGGGGATCTGGTTGGCGATCTCCCTCACGAAGGGGTTGGCGGCGGCCGTCCCGCTTTGGACCACTTCGGACAGACCCTCGTTCAGCACGCTCCAGATCCTCGGGTCGAGATGGGTGCCCCTGGGGCTCGGCACGGGTGCTGGCACCAGCCCATTGCTCTGGTCATCCCGGAAGCCATAGAACAGATGGGGCGTCACCAGTTCCCCCCTGGTGGCCAGGAGGGCATAGAAGCGCGCCAGGGCGAGCGGCGTCACGCCCACGGCCCCCTGCCCGATGCCCACACTGATGGTCTCACCCCCGTACCACTTGGGATCCCGGGGGTAGGTCCTGCGCTTCCAGTCCCGGCTCGGGATGCGGGAGCGCTTCTCCTGGGGCAGGTCGATGCCGGTGCGCTCCGTGAGCCCGTACTTCTCCGCCGTCGCGTAGATGTCATCGATGTCGAGGCGGGAGGCCAGCTCGTAGAAGTAGACATCGCAGCTCTGCGCGATGGCCTGCACCATGGTCAGGCTGCCGTGACCCGTGGGCTTGTCGCAGCGGAAGTCGCGGCCGTAGAAGTTCTTCTTGCCGGCGCAGTAGATCGCCGTCTGGGGGGTGACGACACCCTTCTCCAGGGCCGCGATGGCGACCAGCAGCTTGAAGGTGGAGCCCGGGGCGTAGATGCCCTGGATGGCCCGGTTCACCATGGGCCGGGTCTGGCTGTTCGCCAGGTAGCGGTCCACCATGTCCTGGCTGAGCCGGTTCAGGAAGAGGTTCGGGTCATAGGAGGGGCTGGAATACATCGCCAGCACGCCGCCATCGCGGAGGTCCAGCACGACCACCGCCCCGGCCTCCTCGCCGAGGGCGTCCTCGGCCACCTTCTGCAGGCCCGCGTCGAGGGTGAGGAAGAGGCTGCGTCCCGCGGTGGCGTCCATCTGTCCGAAGTTGGCGACCTCGGTGCCCAGCTGGTCTACGAGGATGCGCTTCTGCCCATCCACGCCCTTGAGCTTGTCGTTCCCGCTGGCCTCGAAGCCCTCCTTGCCGATGGTCTCACCCAGGCGGAAGACGCCGGGCCTGGCCTTCATCAGTTCCTCGTCCACTTCCCCGACGTAACCAAGCACATGACCGGCCAGTTCGTCCCCGAGGTAGACGCGCCGCGGCGCCACTTCCACGCTGAGGAAGGGAAATCGGGCCCGGACCCGCTCGGCGAGGGCGATGCCGGCCTCGTCCAGGTTCTCCTTCAGCACCAGGGGACGTCCCTTCCCCGCCTGCCGGTAGCTCGCGATCTTCCGGGCCAGGGCCGCCGGGTCCAGGACCAGGGCCTCCGCGAGGGAGGCAACCACCTCGGGCCGGGCCGGGAGGTCCTCCCGCTGGATGACCAGGTGGAGGGCCCGCCGGTTGTCCACCAGACGTTGTCCGTTGCGATCCAGCACCAGGCCCCGCGGGGCCGGGATGGGCCGCACCTTCACGGCCTGCTGCATGGCGAGTTGCTTGAACTCGCCGTGGCGGACCAGCTGCAGCCAGGCATAGATGAGCACCAGCAGGGCCACCAGGCTCCAGGTCATCGCCTTGAAGGCCCCGAGCCTCCGGCGCAGAAGGGGGCGCTGCCGGGGATCCATCCTAGCGCCGCCCGGATCCGGGGCCCGACTGGAGCAGCCGCCAGGCGACCCAGCCCCAGAGAGGGACGCTCAGCAGCGTCCAGAACCAGCCCCCTCCCCAGGGGTAGGGCACCGTGGCCAGCCGCACCGCGCCGTGCACCAGGAAGGCATGGAGGACCGAGAGGGCCGCCAGGCGGCCCAGCCAGCCCTTCAGGCCCTCCAGGGGCCAGCGTCCGGCCATCCAGCCGGTGAGCAGGGTCAGGGTCATGTCGGCCCAGGCCGTTCCACCCATGTGGGGGTACAGGTGGGAGCCTTCGAGCACCCAGCCCGCCGCCAGGGCCCACAGGGTCCCGCTCAGGGGGGCCCCGGCCCGGGGTGCCAAGGCAAGCACCAGCATGGCGTGGAGGACGATCTGGACCTGGGGGAAGGGCGCACAGAGGAAGATCAGGCCCAGGGCCGCGGCGCAAAGGAGGTTCTGGCGGGTGAAGGAGGGCGTGGACATCCTCATGGCAGCCCCCGTTTCCGCGGCGGTTTCACTTCCGGCGCCACGAAGGGGGGCTGCACCTCCAGCGGCGGCTGGGGGGGCAGCAACAGCACCAGCCTGACGCGGTCCAGGGGGGCAGCCAGGTTGACAACCACCCGGAGTTCCAGGTCGCCCTGGGCCACCTCGGCCACATAGCCCACGAGCAACCCCCGGGGAAAGACCCTGTCCAGCCCGCTGGTGAGCACGGCCTCACCCACCTGCACCACCTCCTGGTTGCTCAGGTAGCGGATGAGCGCCCGCTCGGAACCCAGGCCCTGGAGCACGCCCGTGGCCCGGCTGCGCATGAGCATCACGGCCACCGAGGCGTTCGGGGCGTCGGCCGGGAGCACCTTGGATTGGGTGCCGCCCACCGACCAGAGCCGCCCCACGATGCCCTCGGGCACCAGCACACCCTGGTCGTCCACCAGGCCCAGGTCCTGCCCCCGGTCGAGGATCAGGCCGCCGAAGGTGGCGGGGCGCGTGCTGAAGATCACCCGGGCCGCCTTGAGCTCGAGGGGGATCTGCTGTTTCAGGCCCAGCAGCCGTACCGCCTCGTCGGCCTCCGACAGCCGGGGAGCCTCCTGGGCAGCCCGGGTCTTCCACTGGGCCAGCTCCGCCTCCAGCCGGGCGGTCTCGGCGCGGCTCTCGGCCAGGTTCCGGCGGGCCTCCCGGCGGGCGACCCGCCAGCCCTCCCAGCGGGAGGCCAGGCCCTGGGAAGGACGGGAAAAGACGTCGGCCAGCTGGCTCCAGTGGCGGCCGGGGTTCGGGCCCAGGAGCACCCAGGTGCCCTGCCCCAGCCAGAGCAGCAGCAGGAACAGACGCTGCCACACCGTGCGGCTCCATCTCCACCTGGCGGCCCGGAGAGCCACACATCCTCCTGGCTAGTCGAGGATCTGGATGCGGCGCAGGAGGGGGATGTTCTCCAGCAGCAGGGCGGTGCCGCGCACGACGGCGGTCTGGGGATCCTCCGCCCGGAAGACCGGCAGGTGGGTCTCCTTGCGGAGCCGCTCGTCCATGCCCTGGATGAGCGAACCGCCGCCCGTGAGGCAGATGCCCCGGTCGATGAGATCCGCAGCCAGCTGGGGGGGGGTCTCGTTCAGCGCCTTGCGCACCAGGTCGATGATGGCGTTGACGGGCTCGGCCAGGGCCTCGCGGATTTCGGCGTCGTTCAGGGTGAGCGTCTTGGGCAGCCCTTCGAACTGGTCCCGGCCGCTCACCTCCATGGTGCGCGTGAGCTCCGAGGGGAAGGCCGATCCCAGCGTCCACTTCACTTCCTCGGCCGAGGCCTCGGAGATCAACACGTTGTATTTCTCGCGGATGTACTTGATGACCGCCTCGTCCATCTCGTCGCCGGCGATGAGGATGGAATCGGAAAACACCTTGCCGTTATAGCTGATGACCGCCACGTCCGTCGTGCCGCCGCCGATGTCCACGATCATGCAGCCGCGCTTCTCGTTGATGGCGAGGCCCGCCCCGATGGCGGCCACCATGGTCTGGTCCACCAGGAACACCTCGCCGGCCTTGGCGTCGTAGCAGACCTGCTTCACGGCCCGGCGGGCCACCTGGTGGGCCCGGGGGGGCACGCTGACCACGATGCGGGTGCGGGCGATGCCGCGGTTGGGCCGCGCCTTCAGGATGAACGCCGCGAGCATCTTCTCGGCGGCATCCACCTCGAAGATCATGCCGTCCTTCATGGGCCGGATGGTGCGCACGCCCTGCGGGGCCCGGCCCAGCAGCTGCTTGGCCTCGTCCCCCACGGCCTCCACCTCGTGGGTGAGGGTGTTCACCGCCACGATGGAGGGCTCGTAGATGACGATGCGCCCGGCCTGCTTGGTGTGGATCAGGGTCGAAGCCGTGCCGAGATCGATGGCCAGGTCCGAATTGAACAAATTGGACCAGAACTGGCTTGAGAAAATGCTGGCCACAGTGGACTCCCGGAGAACCACCTAGTGTGTCATGGGCGGGCCAAGTCGACCACCGCAAGCCGAATGCGGGTCGCGAATGGGCAGCCCGGGGGGCTGCCCTGAGCGGGGCCCCCGCACCGGCGTGCATCAGATGTGGGTCGCTCCGCAGGAAGGGAATCATGCCGGATGCGGGTCACGAATGGGCAACCCGGGGGGCTGTCCTGAGTGGGGAACCCGCACCGACGAGCATCAGGCGCGTGTTCGGGGCGGGTTATGGCCGGGCCGCCAGCAGTTCCTCCACCAGCAGGTCCCCGTCGAACCGCTGGGGCAGCTCCCTGTGGTAGCCCCGGACCTCGCGACCATGGCGGGTCACGAACGGGCAGGCCTGGATGGCCTGCCCTGAGTGGGGACCCGCCGGGAGCGAATCAAGGCGCGTGTTCGGGGCGGGTTATGGCCGGGCCGCCAGCAGTTCCTCCACCAGCAGATCCCCGTTGAACCGCTGGGGCAGTTCCCTGTGGTAGCCCCGGACCCAGCGCCTCCCCCCCACGAGCACGAAGGGAATGGCCCGCTTCCCGGTCTCGATATCCACTTTGGTGTGAGCAATGTCATGTTCCACCAGCCAGGCTTCCAGGCGCCGGCAGTCCGGGCACCAGGTGGCGCTGTAAACCGCCAGGTCCAGACCTTTCAGGTCATCAATTCGGCTCATGGGATCCTCCCGGACCTGTCATTCTGGATCCTCTGATGCTCAAGAGGTCGTAACAAAACCCGACGATACCGCGATGAAGCCAGCCGGGATGCACCGCAAGGAAGGGCCCGCAGGGCAACGTGGTTCGTTGTTCAAGGGCTCTGACGCCGCGGGGCGCCCGGCGGGCTTCATCCCTACGGGCGGGGGGCGGCGGGCGTCGCGGTGCAGCGTCACGCTCGTCACGCGTAGTTCCTGCTACGCTTTGACTCGCGTTTCTCGCCTCGCTCGCCCGGCGCTCCTCGCGCGGCGCCGTGGGGTTTTGTTACGACCTCTAAGTGGAGACCCCATGTCCAAGCTGACCTCTCGCGCCGCCCTCCTCGCCGGATCGGCCCTCGTCCTGACCCTCGCCTGCAACCCCGGGAAACAGGCCTCGAGTCGCGTCATCGCCAACATCGGGGGGGACAAGATCACCGAGGCGGAATTCCAGGATGTGGTCCGGACCCTCTCCCAGAACCCCAAGGAGGCCCAGACCTTCCTCAGCGACCCCGCCGCCAGGGAGGAAAGGGCCAGCCTCGCCAGCCGCATCGCCATGTCCCGGGCCATCACCGCCTATGCCAGGCAGACCGGCCTGGACCAGGATCCCGCCGTCAAGGTCCAGCTGGAGCAGCAGGACGCCAATGTCTACTTCCAGGCCCTGGCGAAGAAGCGCATGGCCACGGCCGAGCCCACGAATGAAGAGCTGATGGCCTTCTACAAGGAACAGGTGGACCGCATGAAGGCCCAGGGCGCCGCGGGCGCCCCCCCGCCCTTCGAGTCCGTGAAGGCCCAGGTGGCCCAGGGCTACAAGCAGCAGCGGGCCCAGGCCATCAGTCTGGACATCCAGAAAGAGATCAAGGCCAAGGTGCCCGTCACCCTCGCCGACGACTACCGGCCCGCCGGAGAGTAACGCCCGGGTCCCGAACGCAGCCATCCAGCGGCGAGGCCCCCGGTCGGGGGCCTCGCCGTGTCTGCAGCGACCGGATCCCGGTCAGGGCTTCTCGAACAGGCTCACCTGGTTCATCAGTTCGCTCAGGGCCTTCTTCGTGGCCGCCGCCTGGTGCTTCGGCTGGCTGGCCTCGAGTGCCTTCAGCGACTCCTGCATCTTGAGAACGACCAGGGTGTGCTCGCCCTTGTCCTGGTCGATGAGGGCATGGACGGCCGCGGCCACGTTGGGAAACGGTTCCCAGTGCCCCGAGTCCACCGCGCACCAGGCTGACTGGATGATCCGGTCCACCTGGAGCAGGTCCTGCCTGCGCGACCGGGGCTGGAAGCGGCTCAGGGTGGAGGAGATGCCCAGGGCTCCGGCGGCCTGCTCTACGGGCCGCATCTTATGCATCGCCTTCAGCTGCCGGTCGATGAAGGCGATTTCCGTCTCCGGCATGGTCTTGCGGACCTCTGGCTTGGCCTGCTCCCATCCGGCCTTCGCCTTCGCCACCAGGCCGCGCATCTCCCCGCGCTTGCCGTGGATCAGGGCTTCGGGAATGGCGTTTACCAGCCTTTGGACCTGATCGAGGGATGGCATGGAGGAGGGCGCCTGGAGGACCACCAGGGCGGGGAGGGCGAGGGAAAACAGGGACATGGACACTCCGGGACAGGAACACCCCAGTTTAGACCAACCCGCCCCGGGCCTGGAGCTCAGGGATCCGGCTGTGACCTGGATCCCGTCACTCCAAAGTTTAAGGCCCCCGGTCGGGGGCCTTAAACTTGGTGCCTGGAGACGGAATCGAACCGCCGACACATGGATTTTCAGTCCATTGCTCTACCAACTGAGCTACCCAGGCGCGAATGAACATCCTATCAGGCGGGCCCGCATTTTCAAGTGCCGGAGGAGACTCGATTGGTGCATCCTCTAGGGTCCGAGTGATGTTTCTTCAAAGAGGTTCGTCATGGCCCGCCCGACCAAAAACCGCGAAATCCAGGTGCAGAAGCCGGCCCAGAGCTTGGCCCATTTTCAGACGAAGTTCAATCAGGGGCAGGAGGAGGATGCCGGGCTGCTGAAGCCCATCCTCATCGGCATCGCTTCGGTGGTCGCGGTGGGTTTCATCATCGGGGCCTGGAACGTATGGCGGTCCTCGGTCATCGAGAAGCACGAGACGGCCCTGGCCGCCCTGGAAGTGGAAGTGGAGGGGGACGGCATCACCCCGCTTCCCGCCACGGAGGTCGAGACCCGGATGCGGGAGCGCCTCGGGCGACTGGAGGCCCTGGTCAACTCGGCCCCCTCCTCGCGGAAGGCCGCCACCATGGGCCTGCTGTCCACCTGGCGCCTGGCCCTCGACGGCAAGGAGCAGTCCCCCGCCAGGACCGGGGATGCCTGGGGCCAGATCCGCCTGGCCCAACGGGCCCTCGCCCTCGGACAGGTGCAGGAAACCCGGGCCCAGCTGGATCCGCTCCGGGCCAAGGCCACTCCCGGCGAGCCCTGGGCCGATGCATTCTGGGCCAGCCAGCTGGACGCCGACCGCCTCGCCGGGGATCGCGCCCAGGCCCTGAAGGACATCGCCGAATACAAGGCCCTGTTCAAGGGCCGCGGGGATGCCTCCGCCCTGGAAGGCCTGCTCCAGAGCATCTGAAGGGGTCCCCGGGGGACACGGAAAAGGGAATGCCGCGGGGAGCTTCTCCGTGGATTTCCCCGTGACCTCCCTGGCTCCGTGGTGAATCCTTACCCCCTGAGGATGTATTCCCGGGGGAGCCCGCCATGCGGATGTACGACCTGATCTACACCAAGAAGCTGGGCGGGGCCCTGTCCCCGGAAGAGATCGCCTTCTGGGTGAAGGGGGCCGCCGAGGGCAGCATCCCCGACGAGCAGAGCGCCGCACTGCTCATGGCCATCTGCTGGCGGGGCATGGGCACCGAGGAGACCCTGGCCCTCACCCTGGCCATGCGGGACTCGGGGAAGCGGCTGGACCTGTCCGCGATCCCGGGCCTCAAGGTGGACAAGCACAGCACCGGCGGCGTGGGCGACAAGACCACCCTCATCCTGGGCCCCATCGTGGCCGCCTGCGGGGTGCCCTGCCCCATGTTCAGCGGACGGGGCCTGGGCCACACCGGCGGCACCGTGGACAAGTTCGCGGCCATCCCCGGCCTGAGGGTCGAACTGAGCGAGGCCGGATTCCTGCGCAGCCTTCGCGAGACCCGCTTCGCCAACTCCGCCCAGACCGCCGACATCGCGCCCGCCGACAGGAAGCTCTATGCCCTCCGCGACATCACCGCCACCGTGGAGAGCATCCCCCTCATCACCGCCAGCATCATGTCGAAAAAGCTGGCGGGCGGCGCCGACGCCCTGGTGCTGGACGTGAAGTGCGGCCCCACGGCCTTCATGAAGACCCTCGACGAGGCCAGCACCCTGGCCCAGAGCATGGTCGATGTCGGCACCGCCCACGGCATGCAGATCCGCGCCCTCATCACCCGCATGGACGCCCCCCTGGGCTGGGCCATCGGCAATGCCCTGGAGGTCATGGAAGCCGTCGAGATCCTCCGTGGCGAGCACGGCGACTCCGAACTGGCCCAGCTGAGCTTCCGCCTGGCGGCCGAGATGCTGATCATGGGCGGCGCCGCCGACAGGCTGGAACAGGCCCTGGGAATGGTGCGGGCCCGCCTCCAGGACGGATCCGCCCTGGAGACCCTGCGCCGCTTCGTGGCCCTCAATGGCGGCGATCCCGGGGCCCTCGACGACTTCGGCCGCCTGCCCCAGCCGGGCCAGGTCGTCGAGGTGCGGGCGGACCGGGAGGGCTATGTGGCGGCCATCGATGGCCGCGCCCTGGGCCTCCTGGCCATGGACCTGGGCGCCGGGCGGAAGGACCGGTCCGATGTCCTGGACCTGGGCGTGGGCATCCGGGTGCGCGCCCGGCTGGGCTCAAAGGTCGCGAAAAACCAACCCCTCTTCACGGTCTACGCCAAAAGGGGAGTTCTGGTCGCCCCCGGCCCCTTTCTTCGCACCCTTGAGCTGGTTCCGGAGCCGACCGCGGGTAGGGCCTGGCTGCTGAAAACGATTAATTGTTGACTTAAAGGTGCTTAGAAAAAGGTTAAAAAAAATTATTCACAACTTTCGGGGAACCTATCCTAGGCTGGCAGCAACGGATACCCCCATCTGCCCTCGATCCAAGGAATTCGCCTCCACTTTGCGAGCCATCCATTCCACCTTGGGCATTTCAGTCTTCTCCCCCTGCGGCACGGCCGCGAAATTCAAAAGGAGTTCCTTATGAATCGATCCTTCAGCCGGCTCGGCTTCATCGCGGTGGCCATTGTCGCTGGGGCCCTGCCAGCGATGGCCCAGGGCACCCAGACCGCCAATGTGACGGGCACTGTGGTCACGGCCTCCGGCGCGCCCCTCGGCGGCGTCACCGTTCGCCTCACCTCCCCGGCCCTGCAGGGGACGCGTTCCTACGTCACCGATGCGGCCGGCCAGTTCGTCGCCCGCCTGCTGCCGCCCGGGTTCTACACCATCATCCTGAACAAGGAGGGGATGGACAGCCAGAAGATCACCCAGCAGGTCGGCGTCGACCAGAGCTTCTCCCCCCGCATCACCATGGTGAAGACCGGTGGCGCCGTGGTGGAAGTCATCGCCGCCGCCCCCGCCGTGGACAAGACCGACCTCAAGAGCGCCACCAACTACCGCCTGGATGCGGTCGACCAGCTGCCCACCCTCAACCGCTCCATGGACACGGTGGCCCTCCTGGCCCCCGGTGCCACCGTGGGCGTCGGCGGCCGCACGCAGATGGCGGGCGCCATGACCTCCGGCAACCTCTTCCTGCTGGACGGCCAGAACATCGCCGACAACGTCTACCGGAACCAGGGTGTCCGCGTGATCGAGGACTCCATCGAGGAGACCCAGGTGGTGACGGGCGCCATCTCCGCCGAGTACGGCGATGTGGATGGCGGCATCATCAACTCCGTCACCAAGTCCGGAGGCAACGAGTTCACGGCCTCCCTGCGCTGGGAACTCTCGAACCCCGACTGGAATGCCGTGACGCCCTACCAGAACCGCGCCGAGGCCAACCTCCTGGGCGAGCTCAAGACCCTCAACGTCACGGGCCCCATCCTCAAGGACAGGCTCTGGTTCTCCGCCTCCTACTTCACCACCAAGTCCAGCACCATCGGCACCATCGCCGGCAACCTCTCCAATGATCTGCTCAAGCTGGGTGCCGCCAACTCCACCGATGGCACAGGCTATGGCTCCCAGTACACCGCGCTGAACAGCGAAGTGCGCCGCCAGGCCAAGCTGACCTGGGCCATCAACCAGGACCACACCGTGGTGGCCTCGTACATGCGCAACGAGATCGACCAGATCAACCGCAACTACTCCGCCGGTGAGCAGGCTGCGCTGGTCCCCCAGATCTCCACCTCGTCCTTCCTGAATCTGGCCCTGCGCTCCGCCTGGGCCTCCAACTTCACCACCGAGCTGCGCTACGGCCACAAGACCCAGAACCTCTCCGCCGGCGGCCGCGGCGATGGCACCAGCCCCATCTATTCCGATGACACGGGCTACTTCTACAACAACGGCATCTTCAGCAGCGTGGACGGCGGCGACGAGCGCGACAACGACACGATCAACCTCAAGGCCAGCCTCTTCTGGGACGCCGCCGGCAGCCACCAGACCGACTTCGGCGTGGACTACCTCAACGACAAGCGCAAGGCCCAGAATGCCCAGACCCCCTCGGGCTACATCTATGAGGCCGCGGGCCTGAACCTGGTCACCCACACCGCCATCCCCGTCGCCGTCTGGACCTACGACACCACCCTGGGGGCCACCCACAACATCTCCGAGGCCCTCTATGTGAACGACAAGTGGAGCCTCAACAACCACTGGAACTTCCAGATCGGCGTGCGCTACGACAAGTACTCGGCCAAGAACGAGAACGGTCTTGAGAGCGCCGGGGCCAGCGGCTTCTCCCCCCGCCTGGGCGCCTCCTTCGACCTGTTCGGCGACAGCAAGCACATCGTCAAGGCCAGCTATGCCCGCTACAACGCCAAGGTCCTGGAGACCATCACCGGCGCCGTCAGCGGCGTGGGCAACCCCAAGGAAATCGACTACCTCGCCTACTCCTACCTGGCGGCTGATCCCGTCAATGGCGGGAACTGGATCAACGCCAACCGCATCAGCACCGCGGCCCTCCAGAATCCGGCCCTCTACGGCATCGGCAACCCCAACTACATCTCCGGCTACAACGACCCCACCTTCAACACCAAGCTGTCCACGGACCTGAAGGCCCCCACCGTCGACGAGGTGCAGGCCAGCTACGCCTACTCCTTCGACTGGGCCAGCATCGGCAGCGGCTGGGTCAAGGTGACCGGCACCTACAAGAACTGGAAGAACCTGCTGGACTACACCACCGGCAACAGCGGCATCGCCACCACCGCCGATGGGCTCACCTCCGCCTACATCCGCGAGTACTACAACGACCCCGATGCCAAGCGCACCTACCGGGACCTGATCCTGGAAGGCCAGTTCAACCGCAACGCCTGGACCATCGGCGGCAACATCACCTGGAGTTCCCTGAAGGGCAACTACGAGGGTGAAGGCAGCTCCACCCCCGGCCGCGGCGAGGGCATCCACTCCTGGGACGTCCAGAACGGCGTCCAGATGTTCGACTACCACCAGCTCCATCCCTATGGCCCCCTGACCGGCGACGATCCGATCCGCATGCGCTTCACCGCCTCCAAGGCCTACGACAATGCCTGGGGCAAGACCACCGTGGGCTGGATCTACCGCTTCGATTCCGGCGCCCACTACAGCAACTACCGCACCGTCTCCCGGGCCCAGGTCAACCCTGGACTCAGCAGCCAGTTCGGCGCCTCGTCGTCCCAGTACATGAACGGCCAGTGGGGCCAGGGCGTCTTCAACGGCCAGGCCTACCTGGATCTGGCCCTCACCCAGGACTTCCCCGTGGCCAAGGTCTACGGCAAGACCGTGTGGGCCTTCACCAAGGTGGTCATCCAGAACGTCTGGAACCACCAGGAGCAGACGTCCTTCAACACCGGCTACAACGCCGCGGTCGGCGCCTACGGCGGCGCTGCCACGGGCATGAACTCCCCCTGGGTGCCCTCGTCCACCTTCGGAGCGAGCAACAACGCGAACTACTACCTGGGCCAGAATGGCCTGGCCAACGCCCGCACCATTGTCATGTCCGCCGGCGTCCGCTTCTAGGACACAGGTTCGACTCACCAAGAGAGGGGCCCCCGGGCCCCTCTCTTTATGTACCAGAAGGGCGCCCCGACCCTGGCCCCGGCTCCAATCGACACCCGGCCCCGGCATTCCTGGAAAAAGACAAGTCGCGAGGCCTGCGGGCAAGGTACTGAACGCTGAGTCAGGGGCATAAGCCCCGACACTTACCTTGGGTAAATCAACCATTCACCTTGCATTACGCCAAAATCCCGCGGTGTAACTGCAAAAAAAATTCTATGTGACGCCTGGAACCTGCCCTATGCTTTCGACACTTTGCTAGTTCTTTGGCCACCTTCCGCAAAACCTGCCCTGACACCTACATCCAGGGGGGAACCTGCTGAGCTGGCCCCGCTTAATCACGCACGACGCGGCACCCCCCCGCCGCTTCTCCCTTCAAGGAGTCTTCATGAATCGAATCTACAGCCGGCTCGGCTTCACCGCCGTAGCCATCGTGGCGGGCCCTGCGCTCTTCGCCCAGAGCAGCACGACCGGCGCCCTGAACGGGGTGGTTGCCGACAACACCGGCGCCCCCATCGCAGGCGCCTCGGTTCGTCTGTCCTCGGGCCAGATCGTCCGCACGACGACCACGGGAGCGGATGGCCGCTTCAACCTGGGCCTCCTCAACCCGGGCCCCTGGGTCGTGACCGTCAACAAGGCCGGCTTCACCTCCAGCCACGAGAACGTCAGCGTCAGCGTGAACGCGGCCTCTACCGCCAACTTCAAGCTGGCCAAGGAGGGCGGCGCCACGGTGGAAGTGCTCGCCACGGCCATCTCCATCGATGCCACCAGCACCACCACCGGCTCCACCTTCTCCATGGACACCCTCAGCGACATCCCCAAGGGTCGTGACATCGGCGACGTGGCCTTCATGACCCCCGGCGTGTCCTTCTCGGGCTTCAATGCCAACGACAACCTGGGCCTGAACGTCTCCATCGCCGGCGCCTCCGGCGCCGAGAACTCCTTCAGCGTGGACGGCCTGCGCACCAACGACATGCGCTACGGCGGCCAGGGCGTCTCCATGAGCCAGGAATTCGTGGATCAGATCGAAGTCCAGACCGGCGGCTACAAGCCCGAATACAGCGCCATGGGCGGCGTCTTCAACGTGGTCACCAAGAGCGGCAGCAACACCTTCGCTGGCAGCGCCTGGGCCGACTACGTCCCCGGCTCCATCTCCCCCGCCCTGAAGATGAATCCCTTCTACAGCGAAGCCAAGCCCGTGGACGTCTACGAACTGGGCGCCCTGGCCAGCGGTGCCATGATCAAGGACAAGCTCTTCTACGCCGTGGGCCTCAACTGGCTGCAGACCAACACCCCCGCCTCCGCCAACCTGGGCGGCCTCACGGTGGGCGCGATCCAGACCCCCGACTACCAGTTCTTCGGCAAGTTCAACTACTTCGTCAATACCGACAACCAGCTGACCCTCAGCTACTTCGGCAGCAACCAGACCGCCGACCAGGCCTTTGGCGCCACCCCCGGCAACGTGGCCGACGGCCGCGGCAACCAGGACAGCGCCAGCAAGACCATCGACAACAGCTCCAACCTCAGCCTGATCTGGGACGCCACCCTCACGCCCACCTTCTTCATGTCCGTGAAGCTGGGCCAGGCCAACCGCCTGAACCAGGTCAAGCCCGGCGACAGCGATCCCGAGATCATCGACTCCAGCTACTACAAGGCCGCCGCGGGCCTCTTCCCGGGCGGCGCCGGCAAGGGTCAGGCCGTCTCCGGCACCCGCTGGGTCACCGGTGGTCTGGGCAACAACACCAAGGAAACCGATGCGCTCAACCAGGGCAGCATCGACTTCACCTGGATCCTGGGGGACCACTCCATCAAGGGCGGCTTCTCGGACATGACCTCCCGCTACGAAGAGCATGACCACCGCACGGGCCCCGACAGCGCCGTCTGGTACGTGAACGTCGACAGCGCCGGCACGGCCAAAATCGGCGAGCGCGTCTACACCAACGACTCCATTGCCAACGCCGAGTTCCAGGCCCTCTACCTCCAGGACACCTGGCAGGTGAACAAGGGCCTGAACATCTTCTACGGCGCCCGGGCCGAGCACCAGGTCCAGAAGGGCACCGATGGCAAGGCCTTCATGGACTTCGGCTTCGGCAAGTACATCCAGCCCCGCCTGGGCTTCACCTGGGACGTGAAGGGCGATGGCACCTCCAAGCTGTCCGGCAGCTACGCCATCTACTACGAGCAGATCCCCCAGCGCATGGCCATCCGCACCTACGGCAACGAGTACTACCAGCAGAACTACTACGGCGCCGCCTACGGCACCGCCGCCATTCCCTGGAATGCCACCATCCCCACGGCCCCCTGGAATGCGGTAGTCGGCATGACCCCCGGGACCGTCGTGAACTTCTCCACGGGTTGGAGCCACGACCCCATCGCCGATGGCGTCAAGCTCCCCCAGCGCACGGAAATCCAGCTGGGCTACGACCAGCAGGTGTCCACCACCACCACCCTGGGCGTCCACGGGCGCTACCGCAAGCTGATCCACCCCATGGAGGACAGCGAGATCGGGTCCTGGGACAAGGTCAATGGGGTCTGGAATCCTGCAGATCCTGCGGATCCCCTCGGTCCCGCCGCCGGCGGCCAGGCCATCATCTGGAATCCCAACAGCAGCGTCACTTGGACCTCGCCCTTCAGCGGCAAGACGGTCACGGTCAACAACACCGGCTACCCCGAGGCCTACAACGAGTACAAGGCCATCGACTTCTCCTACACCTACAAGACCTCCAGCAACATGCTCTTTGTCGGCTACACCTGGAGCAAGAACTACGGCAACTACGAGGGCCTGATCAGCCCCTCCAACGGCCAGGCGGACGGCAACATCACCGCCTCCTTCGACTATCCGCCCTACGTGGGCACCGGGCTCCTGCCCAACGACCACACCCACGCGGTCAAGGCCTACGGCTACCAGAAGTTCGCCTTCGGCAAGGACTCCCTGCAGGTGGGCTTCAACTTCCTGGCCCAGAGCGGCTCGCCCATCTCCCAGCAGGACAACGGCGACAGCACCTACGGTGTGGGCAACGGCGATCCGGGCGGCTACGGCAACTCCACCTTCGTCAACGGCCTCATGGGCAACTACGGCCGCACCCCCAACCAGTACAAGCTGGACGTCAACCTGAACTGGCAGCATCCCCTGTCCGCCACCATGAAGCTCACGCCCTTCATGGAGATCTACAACGTCCTGAACGCCCGGCCCGCCCTGTCCGTGTTCGAGCAGTCCACGGACACCGTCGGGAACCCGGTGCCTGCCGGCAAGTGGACTTCCCCCACGAGCTACCAGGCCCCCCGCAGCATCCGCTTCGGCGCCCGGCTGACCTTCTAGTCTGACCCGCAGTGCCAGCAAGGCCCCCGCTCCGGCGGGGGCCTTTTTCGTGGCCGGGAACTGCCCCGCGGGGTGGGGGTGCCGGGCGAATTCGGCTGGTAAAGAGCCGTGATTCTTTCAAAGGTCCTCGCCAAAGAACCACTTAAACTTCCCTTCTGGTTCAAGACGAGCGGGTGGGCAGAGCCTTTAGCAAATCAGTAATTCAATGATTTATTGTGTTTTACGTTATTTTGTGTTCAACAATAATCCATCAAGACCGTCCATAAAATTCTATGCAATTCCCGGGAGCGGGCCTATGCTGTCCGCGCTTGGGGGGCTTCGGCCCCTCCGCACCGCCCGCCCTGGCCATCCAACCCAGGGTGACTCTCCAGGGACGCCTGAGTCTGACCGGACAGCTCAGCCCCTCTCCCAAAGGAAACCCCAGAGTTCAAGGTTGGGTCTCTTTGACTTCCGGTCCTTCGGTTTCACGGTTCTTATCACCACCTCACCCTTTGGCCACGCTGGTCCAGAGGGCTTGATTGGAGTGGCTATTCCCCAACCCCACCGCGGCCCCCCGCCGCTTCCTCCTGAAGGAGTCCCTATGAGTCGAATCTTCAACCGGCTGGGCTTCACCGCCATCGTCCTCGTGGCGGGAGGCGTGGCGCAGGCCCAGACCGCCACCACCGGCACCATCAATGGCATGGTGCGGGATGCGAACGGCAACCCGCTCGGAGGGGCCTCGGTCATCGCCACCTCCGCCCAGATCACCCGCACCACCACCACGGCAGCCGACGGCACCTATCGACTGGCCCTGCTCAATCCCGGCGAATGGTCCATCAAGGCGACCAAGGGTGGACAGACGGCCCCCAGCCAGAAGCTGTCGGTCCTCGTGAACAACGCCACCACCGCCAACCTCAGGCTGGCCCCGGAAGCTTCCGCCGTGGTGACGGTCGTGGCCGCCGCCGCGGCCATGGACCTCACCACCACCCAGGTGGGTTCCGTCATGCAGATGGACTCGCTGCGAGCCGTTCCCACGCAGCGCGACTTCAACCAGCTCATCCAGCTGGCGCCCGGCACCATCACCGGCGGCACCATGGGCGGCGCCTCCATCTCCGGCTCCTCCGCCATCGAGAACAACTTCATCATCGATGGCCTGGACACCACCGACTACCGCCTGGGCTTCCAGGGCAGCACCATGCCCACGGACTTCATCGACCAGGTGGAGGTGCAGACCGGCGGCTTCCGCCCCGAGTTCAGCGCGCTCGGCGGCGTGGTCAACGCCATCACCAAGTCCGGCTCCAATGATTTCACCGGCAGCGCCTGGTACACCAACGATCCAGGCCAGCTGGCCGGCCGGGCCGAGTCGAACTACTACTACAAGCAGGCCACCCTGCCGGGCCCGGGCCAGGCGGGCTACAACAGCCTCCCCTTGATCTACTCCCCGCCCTCCAACCGCTATGATTTCGGCTTCACGGCCGGGGGCGCCATCCTTCCGGACAAGCTCTTCTATTTCGTGGGCTTCGACCAGATCGACCAGCAGAGCATCCCCACGACCAACAAGAGCGGCCTGACGGATTCCGCCCGGGACAACAAGAACTCCAACTTCTACGCGAAGTTCAACTACTTCATCACCCAGGGCCAGCAGCTCACGGGCACCGTGCAGTACTCCAAGAATCCCATCAGCCAGGACGTCCTGTACCCGGCCACCCTCGGCAACCGCAATTTCGGCTTCTCGCAGGACAACAACGTCACCAACTGGTCCCTGAACTACGACTGGACCATCACGCCCGCCGTCCTGCTGAGCGTCAAGTACGGCGCCTCGGTCAGCGACTCCCATGTCAATCCCGTCTCGCCGAACCCCAGCATCTCGGACTACCTGTGGTTCAACACCAACCCCGCCTACCCCATGGGCCCCGGCCACACCGATCCGACCTATGGCGCCGCCTATCCCACCAACATCTACTACCGCGGCGGCTCCGGCGACTGGAACAACACGAACGACTCCAACAACCAGCAGTTCCGCGTGGACCTCTCCTGGTTCCTGGGCAACCACGCCCTCAAGTTCGGCTACAGCCACAACGAGGCGACCTCCCAGACCGTCGACTACCTCAACGCGGACGATCGCGTAACCATCAGCCCGACCCGCATCACGGTCACCCAGTACGCCAACCTGGGCTCTACGGCCAAGCTGCTCTATGACGCCGTCTACGCCCAGGACCAGTGGGAGATCGTTCCGGGCCTCCGCTTCTCCTACGGCTTCCGCGAGGAATACCAGACCGTGAAGGGCACGGATGGCCAGACCATCTTCAAGTTCCAGGACTTCTGGGACCAGTTCCAGCCCCGCCTCGGCCTCACCTGGGACCTGAACAACGACGGGAGGACCAAGCTCTCGGCCAACTTCGCCATCTACAATGAGCGCTTCCCCATGCAGGCGGCCCTCCGCACCGGCGGCAACGAGACCTACAAACAGTACCGGTTCCCGTTCTCCGGGGGCCCGACGGTGGCGACCTACGACCCCGCCACGGGCAACTACACCCACGACCCGAACTTCGCCCCCTACCTGGCCGCGGACTACTCCGGCTACTTCCGCGACGACCCGCAGCCCCTGGGCGGCCTCAAGGTGCCCAAGCGGGACGAGTTCATCCTCGGCGCGGACCACACCTTCGCCAGCGGCTGGACTGCCGGCCTCCACGGCAAGTACCGGAAGCTGCTGCGCATGATCGAGGACACGGTGCCCACGGATGCCAACGGCAACGCGATCGACGGCATCGGCGCCTCCATCCTCTGGAATCCGGAGTACGGCAAGACCTACCAGTGGTACAACAACAAGTACTACGCCTCCCTGGGTGGTACCAACCCCGCCGGCTACCTGAACACCTGGACCAACACCGTGTTCCCGGATCCCAAGAACATCTATGAGTCCCTCGACTTCACCCTGGACAAGAAGACGGACCGCTACACCCTGAGCGCGAGCCTCACCTGGTCCCACGTCTACGGCAACTACGAGGGCGTGGGCCAGACCAGCAACGGCCAGTCGGACGCCAACATCACTTCCACCTGGGACTATGCCCCCTATGTCGGCAACGGCCCGCTTCCCACGGACCACACCTGGAACGCCAAACTGTACGGATCCTACACCTGGGACCTCTGGGGAGGGGTCTTCTCGGCGGGCGGCTCCGCCAGCGTCCTGACCGGCGCCCCGCGCACGATCTTCGACGACGGCACCCTCACCCTCGCCGCCCACCCCGGGGCCACCACCATCAACGGCCTGGGCACCGCCAATGGCCTGGACTGGGGCGGCTACGGCAATGCCACACCCCTGAACTTCCAGTACGGCAACAACGGCCGGGAGAACACCCAGACCATCGTCAACCTGCACTTCGACTACGCCTACCGGTTCAACAAGAAGGTCAAGCTGACGCCGAGCATCGACATCTTCAACGCGGCCAACACCCGCACACCCACCGTTCATGACGATTACGCGACCACGGCCGCCGACGCCGTGAACCCCGCCTTCGGCTATGCCAGCCAGTGGCTCGCCGGACGCAGCTACCGCTGGGGCGTGAAGGTGACCTTCTAGACCTCACCTCGTTCACCCAGGGGCCCCGCGAGGGGCCCTTGGCGTGGGCGGGCTTGGAGGCGGCATCTAGCCTGTCACCCCTTCGGCTCCCATTGGATGTCGGCCAGGCCGGCGCTGGCGTTCTCGGCGCGGGCGAGGGCGAAGAGCCAGTCGCTGAGGCGGTTCAGGTAGGTGAGCACCACGGGATTCATGGGCTCTTCGTGGGTGAGGGTGACGACTTCCCGCTCGGCGCGGCGGCAGACCGTGCGGGCCAGGTGGGCGTGGGCAGAGGCCGCGGTGCCCCCGGGCAGCACGAAGGAGGTCATGGGCGGCGCCAGGGCCGAGAGGCGGTCGATGTCGGCCTCCATGTCCGCCAGTTCCCAGGTGGGCCGGCTCATGCGGGCCCCCAGCAGCTCCTGCCGCGGGGCCGGGGTGGCGAGGATGGCCCCCAGCACGAAGAGGTCCTGCTGGATGCGTTGCAGGGTGGCTTCGTCCGCACAGCCGGGGGTGGCGTGCAGCCGCAGCAGACCCATGATGCTGTTCAGTTCGTCCAGGGTGCCGTAGGCCTCCAGCCGCAGGTGCGACTTGCTCACCCGGTCCCCTCCGAAGAGCCCCGAGGACCCGTCATCGCCCGTGCGCGTGTAGAGCTTCATGGCCGGCCTCCTGCCTGGGAAGTCTACGCCCCGCCGTGGGCCCGACTCCAGGCCACGGTGTCGGCCCGCCAGGCCTTCAGCGCCTCGGAGCCCGGGAAGTCCAGGAGGCCCCGGGTTTTCGCCTCGGCCGAGAGGACCTCGAAGGAGCTGAGCACCGCGAGGGGGATGCCGGCGGCGCCAAAGGCCGCCTCCGCCTGGGGCAGGCCGTAGCTGAAGAGGGCCAGCACCGCGGGCACTGCGGCCCCTTCCGCCCGGAGGGCCTCCGCACACCTCAGGCTGGACATGCCCGTGGAGATCAGGTCCTCGATGAGGACGGTGCGGTGCCCCACGGCCAGAGGTCCCTCCACCTGGCGGCCCATGCCGTGGTTCTTGGGGGTGGGGCGGACATAGGCCATGGGGAGCTTCAGGCGATCGGCCACCATGGCCGCCCAGGGCACGCCCGCCGTGGCGGCCCCGGCGATGAGGGTGGGCTGATAGGTCAGGGACAGGGAGGTCAGGGCCTCGACGATCTGGTCGCGCACCATCGGAAACCCGAGCAGCTGGCGGTTGTCGCAATAGATCGGCGACTTCAGCCCGCTGGCCCAGGTGAAGGGGTTCATGGGCTGGAGGCGCACCGCGCCCACCTCCAGGAGGCACCCCGCCAGATCACCAGGCGACAGAGGCATCAGAAGCTCCCGCGCAGAGACACACTCGGTGGAAACGGATTCATCGGCTCAGCCCTTCACGACGATGCTCACCAGCTTGCCGCCGGGGGGCAGGACGACCTTCACGACCTCCTTGCCGGCGAGGTGGGCCTGGGCCTCCGGACAGGCCAGGGCCGCCTGGCGGCGGTGGTCCTCGCCGGCGCCGGCGGGCACGGTGATGCGGCCCCGGACCTTGCCGTTCACCTGCACCACCACCAGCACCTCGTCCGCTTCCAGGAACGCGGGATCGGCCTCGGGCCAGGCGGCCTGCATGCAGAGGCCCGGGTTCCCGAGCTGATTCCACAGCTGCTCGGCCAGGTGGGGGGCCACCGGCGACATGAGGCGCACGAAGGCGTCCAGGGCGTGCTGCAGCACGGCCCCCCGGTGGGGCGCCGCCGCGGGCAGGTCGTGCAGGACGTTGGAGAGCTCCATGAGACCCGAGACCACGGTGTTGAACTGGTACCGGCGCTCCAGGTCGTCCGTGAGGCGCTGGATGGTCTGGTTGAGCTTGATGAGGAGGGCCTTCTCCTCGGCACTGAGCCGGTCCCTGGCGGGCAGGGGCCCGGTGGTGGCGACATGGTCCTCCACCATGCGCGTGATGCGCTTGAGGAAGCGGCTGGCCCCCTCGATGCCCTCGAAACCCGTCCAGTCGATCTCCTTCTCGATGGGCGCCGCGAAGATCATGAAGAGGCGCAGGGCGTCGGCCCCGTACTTCGAGATGACCTCGTCGGGGTCCACGATGTTGCCCTTGGACTTGCTCATCTTCGAGCCGTCCTTCAGCACCATGCCCTGGCAGATGAGCTTCTGGAAGGGCTCGGGCCCGGAGGCGAGGCCCAGGTCCCGGAGCACCTTGTAGAAGTAGCGGGCGTAGATGAGGTGCATGGTGGCGTGTTCGATGCCGCCCACGTAGAGGTCCACGGGCATCCAGGCATCGCTCTCGGTCTTGGCGAAGGGCAGCGTGGTGTTCTTCGGATCCAGGTAGCGCAGCCAGTACCAGCTGCTGTCCACAAAGGTGTCCATGGTGTCCGTCTCCCGCCGGGCGGGCCGTCCGCAGGCCGGGCAGGCGCAGTCGAGGAAGGACCTGGAGGTGGTGAGGGGCGAGGGGCCCACGCCGTGGAAGGCCACGTCCTCGGGCAGGCGCACGGGGAGATGCTCGGCCTTCTCGGGCACCACGCCGCAGGCCTCGCAGTGCACCGTGGGGATGGGCGTGCCCCAGTAGCGCTGGCGGCTGAGGCCCCAGTCCTTGAGCTTGTAGGTGGTGGTCTTCCCGGCACGGTCGCCGAGCTTCGCGACCATGGCCGCGACGGCCTCCTCGCTCTTCAGGCCCGTGAACTCGCCGCTGTTCACCAGGGTACCCAGGTCCCACTCGCTGTCGGCCTCGATGACCTTGGGGATGGCCAGGCCGTACTTCTCGGCGAACTCGTGGTCCCGCTCGTCGTGGGCTGGCACGCCCATGACGGCGCCGGTGCCGTAGTCCATGAGCACGTAGTTGGCGGCGAAGACCGGCACCTGCTCGCCGGTGAAGGGATGAAGCACCGAGAGGGCCGTGCGGTGGCCCAGCTTCTCGTCGCTGGTGAGCCGCTCCTCGCGGCTCAGGGAGGCCACCTGGTCGCAGAAGGCCCTGAGGGCAGGATCCGCCTCTGCCGCCTTCTCGATGACCGGATGCTCGGTGCTGAGGGCCATGAAGGTGACGCCGAAGAGCGTGTCCAGGCGCGTGGTGAAGACCTCCACCTGGCCCCCGCCTTCCAAGTCGAAGGCCAGGCGCGCCCCCTCGGAGCGGCCGATCCAGTGGCGCTGCATGGTCTTCACGTTCTCGGGCCAGTCCAGGCCGTCCAGGCAGGCCAGCAGCTCGTCCGCGTACTTGGTCGTCTTGAAGAAGTACTGCTCCAGGGGCTTCTGCGTGACCGGATGGCCCGTGCGCTCGTCCCGGCCGTCCACCACCTGCTCGTTGGCCAGCACGGTGCCCAGGGCCTCGCACCAGTTCACGGTGCGCATGGCGCGGAAGACGTCGCCCCGCTCCCACATCTTGAGGAACAGCCACTGGTTCCACCGGTAGTAGTCGTCCTGGTAGCTGGCGACCTCCCGGTCCCAGTCGTAGCTGATGCCCATCTTCTGGATCTGCCCCTTCATCTCCTCGATGTTGCTGCGGGTCCAGATGGCGGGATGGATGCCGTTCTTGATGGCGGCGTTCTCAGCGGGGAGGCCGAAGCTGTCCCAGCCCAGGGGATGCATGACTTCGTAGCCCCGCATGCGGCGGAAGCGGGCGGTGACGTCGCCCAGGGTGTAGTTGCGCACGTGGCCCATGTGGATGCGGCCCGACGGGTAGGGCAGCATCACCAGCATGTAGAAGGTCCGGGAGCCCGGCAGCAGCTCCGAGGCCCGCTTGGCGCGGAAGGCGCCGGACTCGAGCCAGCGGCGCTGGATCTCGGGTTCCTGGGTCAGGGGCTGGAAGGGCATGGGGAAACTCCATCGGAACCCTTGATTCTACAAGGAATCTGGGGCATCTCCAGCCTTGACCGGTGTTCAGAAGTGGTAGGCCAGTCCTGCGGTGGCCGTCCAGTGGGGGAACAGCTGGTAGCCGGCCAGGTTGCTGGCTAGGGGCACCTGCACGAACGCGAAGCCGCGCAGGCCGTCCGAGAGGCCGAAGTTCACGCCGGGGCTCAGGTAGACGACCGTGCCAGAGGTATCGGCGATGTCGGCCAGGGCGCCCTGGTCCGAGCTCCGATGGGTGATGTTCAGCTGCAGTTGCGGAACGAAGCTGGCATCAGCCTCATAACGGAGACCAAAGCTCAGATTGCCCTGGTTGCCCGGGCGATAGTCCGACCCAGGCAGGTTGAGCTTTCCAGCGACTGCGGCCTGGAACTGGACGTTGATGAAACCACTGAGGTTCGCGCCCAGGGGCCGGAAATAGTAGGCGCCCAGGATCAGGTCCGTGCTCCCGGTGCCAGCCTGCAGGCTCGTGTCGAGGGCCATCCCCCCCGAGTTGCCGGACGGACCGAAGAAAGCGGGGTTGCGACCCGCGACGGGGCCGCCATCGGCATTCTGTCCGCCATAATGGCCCGTCGGAAGTTTCACCCCGACCTGGATCCCCAGGTTGTGGTCCGCCAGGAGCCCCTGGTAGCTGGTGATGAACTTGACATCGCCCAGTCCAGCAACCGTCGCGCCGCTCAGGTGGTCAGGGGTGAGGGGATTGCTTGCCGGGCCATAGGTGGTGTGGCTGCGATCGATATAGGGGACCAACAGCTTGAAATTCCACTCGGAGTCGGGTGAGTAGCTCAGGCCCAGGGTGAGATAGCGATTGATGGTCTGGTGCTCGACCTCCTGGCCTGCTCCCGGGAAGGGCGTGTTGAGCGCGGCCACCTGTGCTGGGGAGATGGACCTCGTGCCCAAGCGCAGCTGGTCCTGGTTGAGGAAGTCGTACTGGAGGCTCAGCCGCCAGCCGGCCGTGGCCCAGAAACCCGTGGCCCCGTCGCTGGAAAGGGCGCAGCCGCAGGTGGCGCAGGCCTTGGCCGCGGGTGCCGCCACCAGCAGGACCGGGACAAGGGCGAGGGTGGAGGATGAACGCATGCGAAGAATCCCCTTCAAGGGCCTCTTCGATTCTGCGTGTTAAGGCAGGTAAATGTCTTGAAAAATTGCCCCCGGGGCCGGTCTTCCGGTCGCGGATCCCAACGCAGCCTTAACGCCCGAACCCCAAGTCCTAACACTGCCTTAACGCGCTCGGCGCCACGCTGTGGAGCCGGCCTGATCTGCCGGTGCTCCGGTGCGTTGAGGCCTCCATTTCCATGCCGTTGATCTACTTCCCCCTCCTCGCCATGGCCCTCGCGCTGGGCTGGGCGGGAACACGGACTGCCCTCTACCTGCGCCACGCCAAGGGCAGCCGGCGGGACGAGTACTTCCTGCTGGTCCTCTCCTGGGGCCCCCTGTTCTGGACCCTGCTGTCCCTGCTGCTGACCCTTTCCGGGAGTAACCCATGAATCCAACCCTGCTCATCGCGTCCCTGCTGGCCCTGGGCCTGCTGGGCTACCTCAGCTTCGCCCTCCTGAAGCCGGAGAAGTTCCAGTGAGCGCCACCTGGACCCAGAACCTGCTCTACCTCGCCCTGCTGCTGGGCCTGGCCTATCCCCTGGGGACCTACATGGCCCGGGTGCTGGAAGGGGAGCGCACTCTCCTCCACCCGGTCCTGGGCCCCCTGGAACGCGGCCTCTACCGCCTCATGGGCGTGCGGGAGGACGAGGACATGGGCTGGCAGGCCTATGCCTGGTCCATCACCCTCATCAAACTCCTGGGCCTGGCGGCAGTGTTCCTGCTGATGAAGACCCAGGCCAGCCTTCCCCTCAACCTGGAGCACCAGCCCAATGTGGCCACGGACCTCTCCTTCAACACAGCCGTGAGCTTCATCACCAACACCAACTGGCAGGCCTACAGCGGTGAGACCACGCTCAGCTACCTCACCCAGATGCTGGGCCTCACGGTGCAGAACTTCATCTCCGCCGCCACGGGCATCGCCGTGCTGGTGGCACTCATCCGGGGCATCACCCGCCGCAGTGCCACGGGCCTGGGCAACGCCTGGGTGGACCTGGTGCGCAGCACCCTCTACATCCTGCTGCCCCTGTCCTTCGTCCTCGCCCTCTTCCTCGTGTCCCAGGGCCTGATCCAGAACCTCTCGGCCTATGTCCACACGGCGGGCGGGCAGGTCATTGCCATGGGCCCGGCCGCCTCGCAGATCGCCATCAAGATGCTGGGCACCAACGGCGGCGGCTTCTTCGGTGCCAATGGCGCCCACCCCTTCGAGAACAGTTCGCCCCTGTCCAACTTTGTCCAGATGCTCAGCATCCTCGCCATCCCCGCCGCCCTCTGCCTAACCTTCGGGCAGATGGTGAAAGACCGCCGCCAGGGCTGGGCCCTGCTGGCCGCCATGACCTTCATCTTCGTGGGGGCCCTGGCCGTCTGCACCCAGGCTGAAGTGAAAGGCAATCCCGCCCTCACCAGCCTGGGCGCCAATCAGGTAGCCAGTGTGGTCCCGGGCCTGGAACAGCCCGGCGGGAACATGGAGGGCAAGGAGCTGCGCTTCGGCCCCGGCGGCTCGGCGCTCTGGGCCACGGCCACCACGGCGGCTTCGAACGGCTCCGTGAATTCGATGCACGATTCCTTCACGCCCCTGGGCGGCCTGGTGCCCCTGTGGCTCATCCAGCTGGGCGAGGTGGTCTTCGGCGGCGTGGGTTCGGGCCTCTACGGCATGCTCATGTTCGCCCTGGTCGGCGTCTTCATCGGTGGCCTCATGGTGGGCCGGACGCCGGAATACCTGGGCAAGAAGGTGGAGGCCTTCGAGATGAAGATGGCCTCCATTGCCATCCTCCTGCCCTGCGCCGCCGTGCTGATCGGCACCGCCGTCTCCGTCCTGGTCGCCAACGCGGCCGCTTCGGTGAGCAATCCGGGGCCCCACGGTTTCAGCCAGATCCTCTACGCCTGGAGCAGCTGCGCCAACAACAACGGCAGCGCCTTCGGGGGGCTCAACGTCAACACGCGCTTCTACAACTACGGTCTGGCCATCGCCATGCTCCTGGGCCGCTTTGGCGTGTTCTGGCCCGTGCTGGCCCTGGCGGGCTCTCTCGTGAAGAAGAAGTACACGCCCGAGGGACTGGGCACCCTGCCCACTCACACCCCCCTCTTCATCGGCGTCCTCGTGGGCGTGGTGCTCCTGGTGGGCGCCCTCACCTTCATCCCCGCCCTGGCGCTCGGCCCCATCGCCGAGCACCTGGCCCTGCGCTGATCCAGGAGCACACCATGGTTCCCCACTCCCGGCAGGACCTCCAGGCCCGCCCTCTCTTCGAACCCGGCATCGTGCGCCGCGCGGTGCTTGACTCCTTCCGCAAGCTGAATCCCCTGCACCAGCTCCGGAATCCCGTGATGTTCACGGTGTGGATCTGCAGCGTCTTTACGACCGGGCTATGGGTCCAGGCGCTCGCCGGACAGGGCGAGGCCAGACCCACCTTCATCCTCGCCATCGCCCTGTGGCTCTGGTTCACCCTGCTCTTCGCCAACTTCGCCGAGGCCATGGCCGAGGGCCGGGGCAAGGCCCAGGCGGACTCCCTCCGCAGGTCCAAGCGGGACGTGAAAGCCAAGCGATTGTCCGGAATGGATCGTCTGGGCCCCTTTCAAATCGTCGATGCCCCCGACCTGCGCATCAACGACCTGGTGCTGGTGGAGGCCGGGGAGACCATCCCCGGGGACGGCGAAGTGGTCGAGGGCGTGGCCTCGGTGAATGAAAGCGCCATCACCGGCGAAAGCGCCCCCGTCATCCGCGAAAGCGGCGGCGACCGCTCCGCCGTCACCGGCGGCACCCTGGTGCTGTCCGACTGGCTGGTGATCCGGATCGCCTCCAACCCCGGTGAGAGTTTTCTCGACCGCATGATCGCCATGGTGGAAGGCGCCAAGCGCCAGAAGACGCCCAACGAGATCGCCCTGGACATCCTCCTGGCGGGCCTCACCATCATCTTCCTGCTGGCCACGGCCACACTGCTTCCGTTCTCCATCTTCAGCGTGAAGGCTGCGAATCAGGGTCACCCGGTCACCCTGGTGGTGCTGGTGTCCCTCCTCGTCTGCCTCATCCCCACCACCATTGGCGGCCTCCTCAGCGCCATCGGCATCGCCGGCATGGATCGCATGATCCAGGCCAACGTCATCGCCACCTCGGGTCGGGCCGTGGAGGCCGCGGGCGACGTGGACGTGCTGCTCCTGGACAAGACGGGCACCATCACCCTGGGCAACCGCCAGGCCGTGGCCTTCCTGCCCGCGGAAGGCATCGACATCAAGCGGCTGGCGGACGCCGCCCAACTATCCTCCCTATCGGATGAAACCCCCGAAGGCCGCAGCATCGTGGTGCTGGCCAAGGAGCAGTACGACCTCCGCGAGCGGGACATCCACGCTCTGGATGCCCACTTCGTCCCCTTCACCGCCCAGACCCGCATGAGCGGCGTCAACCTGGGCGAGCGCCAGATCCGCAAGGGCGCCGCCTCTGCCATTGAGGACTACGTCCAGTCCCAGGGCGGCAAGTTCCCCGATGATCTCCGCCGTACCGTGGATCAGATCGCCACGGCGGGCGGAACGCCGCTGGTGGTGGCCGAAGGCGCCCACGCCCTCGGGGTCATCCAGCTCAAGGACATCGTGAAGGGCGGCATCAAGGAGCGCTTCGCCGAGCTGCGGGGCATGGGCATCAAGACCGTGATGATCACCGGCGACAATCCCCTAACCGCCGCCGCCATCGCCGCCGAAGCGGGCGTGGACGATTTCCTGGCCCAGGCCACCCCCGAAGCCAAGCTCAAGCTGATCCGCGAGTACCAGGCCGGGGGCCGCCTCGTGGCCATGACCGGGGACGGCACCAACGATGCCCCGGCCCTGGCTCAGGCCGACGTCGCCGTGGCCATGAACAGCGGCACCCAGGCCGCCAAGGAGGCCGGGAACATGGTGGACCTGGACTCCAACCCCACCAAGCTCATCGAGATCGTGGAGATCGGCAAACAGATGCTCATGACCCGCGGGTCGCTCACGACCTTCAGCATCGCCAACGACGTGGCCAAGTATTTCGCCATCCTGCCCGCGGCCTTCGTGGCCACCTACCCGGCTCTGGGCGCCCTGAACGTCATGGGCCTCCACAGCCCCGAGAGCGCCATCCTGTCGGCGGTGATCTTCAACGCCCTCATCATCGTCGTTCTCATTCCCCTGGCCCTGCGTGGCGTGAAGTACCGGCCCGTGGGCGCCGCCCTGCTCCTGCAACGGAACCTGCTCTGGTACGGCGTTGGCGGCCTCATCGTGCCCTTCGTGGGCATCAAGGCCATCGACTGGCTCCTCGTTAGTCTGCATCTGGCCGCTTGAAAAATGAGGGAAAAATGAATACCACCAAGACACCAAGGCGCCAAGAACTGCATAGATACTTTTGTTTTATTTTGCTTGGTGTCTTCGTGTCTTGGTGGTGAATCAGTTTGTTGTTCGATTAAACGAAATGTTCAAAAAGGAACTTCTACGATGAACTTGCAACTCCGTCCCGCCCTCGTCTCCTTCCTCGCGATCAGCGCCCTCACGGGTCTGGCCTATCCCTTCGTTATCACGGGCCTGTCAAAGCTCATCTTCCCCCGCCAGGCCGGGGGCAGCCTCATCCTAAAGGACGGCAAGGTGATCGGCTCGGAGTGGATCGGGCAGCCCTTCACAGCCCCCAAGGACTTCTGGGGCCGCCCCTCGGCCACGGTCGACGCCGACAACAAGCCGCTGCCCTACAACGGGGTCAACAGTGGCGGCTCCAACCTCGCTCCCAGCAACCCGGACCTCCACAAGGCTGTCCAGGACCGCATCGCCGCCCTGCGCACCGCGGACCCGGAGGCGAGGGGCCCGGTGCCCGTGGACCTCGTCACCGCCTCCGGCAGCGGCCTGGACCCGCACATCAGCCCCGCCTCAGCCGCCTACCAGGTCCACCGCGTGGCCAAGGCCCGGGGCCTGGACGAAGCCAGGGTGCGCGACCTGGTGGCGGCTCACATCGAAGGGCCCCAGCTCGGCGTGCTCGGCGAATCCCGCGTGAATGTGCTGAAGTTGAACCTCGCCCTCGACCAGCTGCGCTAGCCTGGGCGCGTGAACAACCACCGCCCCGATCCCGATCAGCTGCTCCGCCAGGTGCAGGAGGAGGAGGTCCGCGCCAAGCGGGCCAAGCTGAAGATCTTCTTTGGCGCCGCACCCGGCGTGGGGAAGACCTTCGCCATGCTCTCCGAGGCCCGGGAGCGGCGGGCCGAGGGGCTCGACGTCCTGGTCGGCGTCGTGGAGACCCACGGCCGCTCCGAGACCGGCGCCCTCCTCGAAGGGCTGGAGGTCCTCCCGCGGAGGGAGCTGGCCTACGCAGGCCAGTTCCTTCCGGAGTTCGACCTGGATGCGGCACTGAAGCGGCGGCCCGCCCTCATCCTCATGGACGAACTGGCCCACTCGAACGTGATGGGTTCCCGGCACGCCAAGCGCTGGCAGGACGTGATGGAGCTGCTGGACGCGGGCATCGATGTCCACACCACGCTGAATGTCCAGCACCTGGAGAGCCTCCGGGACGTGGTGGCCCAGATCACGGGCGTGATCGTGCGCGAGAACGTACCCGACACGGTCCTGGAGAGGGCCGACGAAGTGGAGCTGGTGGACCTTTCGCCGGACGACCTGCTGGTGCGCCTCAAGGAGGGGAAGGTCTACCTGCCGGACCAGGCCCGGCATGCCCGGGACCACTTCTTCCGCAAGGGCAACCTGCTTGCCCTGCGCGAGCTGGCCCTGCGCCACACGGCCGAGAGCGTGGACGCCCAGATGCGGCGCTACATGGCCTCCGAGGGCATCCACAAGACCTGGGCGGCCGGGGACCGCCTGCTGGTGTGCGTGGGGCCCGGCGAACTCTCCGAGCGCCTGATCCGGGGCACCCGCCGCATGGCCGGGGCCCTGGGGGCCCCCTGGTTGGCCCTCTACGTGGAATCCCGCAAGCACCTCAAGTTCACCGAGGATGACCGGGCCCGGATTGAAAACAACCTGCGCCTCGTGGAAAAACTCGGGGGCGAGACCGCGGTCATCGAGGGGGCCGGGAACCTGCACGAGGACATCCTCACCTTCGCCCAGGACCGGAACATCACCAAGATCGTGGTGGGCAAGCCCTCGCGTCCCCGCTGGATGGAGCTGGCGATGGGGTCCACCGTGGACGATCTCATCCGCCACAGCGGGGACATCGATGTCTACGTGATCACCGGCGAGCCTGGCAAGGAACCGGCGGCCCCCCTCATCCGGCGGCCCATCACGAGTCCCGTGCAGAACTACCTGCTCGCGGCCATGACGGTGGCCCTCGCCAGCGGTGTGGCCATCCTCCTGTTCCGCCGGGCAGACCTGGCGGACGTCGTCATGGTGTACCTCCTCGGCATCCTGGTCGTGGCCACCCGGATCGGCCGGGGGCCTTCGCTGCTTGCATCCATCCTCAGCGTGCTGGCCCTCGACTTCTTTTTCATCCCCCCGCGATTCTCCTTCGCGGTCACGGATCTCCGCCATATTGGCACCTTCGCCGTCATGCTCCTGGTGGGGGTGGTGATCGGCAACCTCACGGAGCGCGTCCGGGCCCAGGCCCGCCTGGCCCGGGGCCGGGAGCAGCGCACCCACGCCCTCTACCGCCTGGGCCAGGAGCTGGCCCGCAGCGCGGGCTCCGCGGCCCTCGTGGCCTCGGCCATCCAGAACGTGACCACCCAGTTCCAGAGCCAGGGCGTGGTCCTCCTGCCCGATGAGCACGGCCGCCTCCAGAGGCCGGACCATCCGTTGGCCTTCCCGCTCAACGAGCAGGAGCTGGGGGTGGCCCAGTGGGTCTTCGACCATGCGGAGCCTGCGGGCCTGGGCACGCTCACCCTGCCCGGCGCCCGGGCCACCTACCTGCCGCTCAATGGCGTGCACCGGCCCATCGGCGTCATGGGGGTGCTGCCGGAGGGGGCGCCCCGGTGGGCCGAGCCCGACCAGCGGCAGCTGCTGGAGGCCTTCGCCACCCAGACCGCCCTGGCCCTGGAGCGCACCCAGCTGGCGGAGCAGAGTGCCCTTGACCGCCGCCGGGCCGACGAGGAGCGCCTGCGCAATGCCCTGCTCAGCTCGGTCTCGCACGACCTCCGCACCCCCCTCGGCGTCATCACGGGCGCCGTGAGCACGGCGCTCGAGACGCCGGACCTCGCCGAACCCGCCCGCCGGGAACTGCTGCAGTCGGCCCAGGAGGAGGCCCAGCGCCTCCATCGCCTGGTCAGCAACCTGCTCGACATCACGCGGCTCGAGGCGGGCTCCCTGGATCTCCGGACGGAATGGACCCCCCTGGAAGAGGTGGTGGGGGCGGCCCTCAATCGCAAGGAGCTGGCCCCGGAGGCCCACCGGGTGCGGGTTTCCCTGCCCGAGGACCTGCCCCTGGTGGCCATGGATGGCGTGCTCATGGAGCAGCTGCTCCTGAACCTCCTGGACAATGCCTTGAAATACTCCCCGCCAAGCTCGCCCGTGGACATCAAGGCCTGGGCGGTCGGGAAGTCCCTCACCCTGTCCATCTCCGACCAGGGGCCGGGCATCCCGGCCGGAGAGGAGGAGCGGATCTTCGAGAAGCTGGCCCGGGGCCAGGCCGCCTCCAACCGTCCCGGGGCCGGCCTGGGCCTCGCCATCTGCAAGGGCATCGCCACGGCCCACGGCGGCAGCATCCAGGCCGTCAACCATCCCCAGGGCGGGGCCCAGTTCCTCGTGACCCTCCCCCTGGGCACGCCGCCGCCGATGCCGCAGGAGGCGACTTGAGCGGCCCGGCCCCCCTGATCCTGCTGATCGAGGATGAGCCGCAGATGCGGCGCTTCCTGCGGGTGGCCCTGGAGGGCAGCGGCTACCGCTACCTGGAGGCCGCCACGGGCCAGGAAGGGCTCGTCCTGGCCGTGCAGCACCGGCCCGAGGCGATCCTGCTCGACCTGGGGCTCCCGGACATGGATGGTCTGGCCCTGATGGCGAGCCTCCGGGAATGGAGCCGGACCCCGGTCATCGTGATCTCGGCCCGGGGCCAGGAGAGCGACAAGGTGGGCGCCCTGGATGCGGGTGCCGACGACTACCTCACCAAGCCCTTCGGCACCAGCGAGCTGCTTGCCCGCATCCGCGTGGCCCTCCGGCATGCCGATCCCGAGGCCGCGGAGGACCCGGTGTTCGTCCTGGGGCGATGGCGGGTGGACCTGGCCAAGCGGCAGGTGCTCGTGGACAACCGGGAGGTCCACCTCACGCCCCTGGAGTACAGCCTCTTCACGACCCTCATCCACCACGCCGGCAAGGTGGTCACTCACCGGCAGCTGCTGAAGGAAGTCTGGGGCGGGGCCGCCGGCGCCCAGCCGCTCTACCTTCGCGTCTACATGACCCAGCTCCGCCACAAGCTCGAAGAGGAGCCCTCCAGGCCCCGGTACCTCCAGACCGAACCCGGCGTGGGCTACCGCCTGCGGGTGGAGGGCTAACTCCGCCTAGGCACTCCCGCCGAACGGAAGGCCCTCGAGGGTATCGGCCACCCCCGCCTCGAGGACTCGCAGGTGGACCTCGCCCCCTTCCCCGCAGAGGTGGGCCCGGCAGGGGCGCCCGGGCAGCAGGGCGGCCAGGGATTCCAGGTCCGTGATGCCCGCCTCCAGGTGCTCCAGCAGCAGCCAGGGGTCATGGTGGAACGCGGCCACGCAGCTGCGTGGACCCCCGGGCTCCAGGGCCATGGCCTCCAGCAGCTCCCCGGAGCGGCCAAAGTAGGTGACGAGGTCGGCGGCCAGGGCGGCCCGCTCCGGCTCCCGGAAGCAGGTCGCGAAGAAGGCCGTCTGGAGCGCCGTGGTGTCGGGCTCGGAGTGGGTCTCCAGGAAGTCCGCGAAACGGCCGAGCAGTTCAGAGGGCGTCAGGGCCAGGGCCTCCAGGAGCAGGGCGAACCACGGCACCGCCTTTCCCTGGTTGTACATGCGGTCGCAGGCCGCGGCCAGGCGGGAGGCCGCGGCCATGTCGGCTTCGGTGAACGTGGGCGAGGCGAGGACCGTGTAGGGGCTGCCCTCCCGGTGCCGCAGCCCGAACTCCGGGGCCGTCTCGTGCAGCCGCGTGCCGGGCAGGACCGACAGGGGGAAGATGTCCAGGTGGTTGGGGGCGAGGCCGAGGGCGAAATCGAGGCTGGCCTGGAAGCCCTCCAGCGTGTCCCCCGGCAGCCCGTAGATGAGGTCGAACCCGTAGGTGGCCCCGGCCCGGTGCAGGAGGAGGACCTTGGCCTCGAAGTCCGGCCGGTCGATGCTCCGGTTGATCCGGCGCAGCACCGCATCGTCGGCGCTCTGCAGGCCGATCTGGAGGGAACACCGTAGGGCGGCAAAGAGCCGGGCCAGCTCCGCATCGATGAATTCGCTCCGGATCTCGAAGAAGAACTGGATGTCCGGGGCCTCCCTGGCGATGAGGCGGAGGATGGCCTTGGCCTGCTTTTTGTCGAAGTTGAAGGTGGGATCCAGCACGAAGACCTGGGCCACCCCGCAGGCCTCGAAGTGTCGCAGCTCCGCCTTCACCCGGGACATGGGGACCCGCCGGATGCCCGAGGTTCCGCGGGACTCGAAGCAGAAATCGCAACGGAAGGGACAGCCCCGGGACAGCTCCCAGAGCATGCCCGGATAGGCGGAGGGATCCAGGCTGCCGTCCAGGTAGGGCGAAGGCAGCGTGGCCAGGTCCTTCACGACCGAGGGCCGGATGGACCGCCGGAGGGTCTCCACCGGCGTCCCCGCCAGCAGGCTGCCCAGGACGTCCACGATGAGCTCCTCGCCCTCGCCCGGCAGCACGAGGTCCAGCCAGCCTTCTTCCAGCATGCCCGCCGGGTCCGCAGTGGCTTCAGAACCCCCGGCGAAGAGCAGGACCTGCGGGTTCCGGAGGCGCAGGATCCGGGCGATCTCGCGGGTCAGGGGACGGTTCCACACATAGACGGAGAAGCCCACCCACCGGGGAGCCTGGGCCAGGATCTGCTCGGCGCAGGCCTCGGCCGACTGCTGGAGGAAGAGGTCCAGAATCCGGGTCTGGATGGCCGGATGGGCGCGCCTCAGGGCCGAGGCCAGCAAGGCCGGGCCCAGCGGCACGGCCCGGGGGGAGACTTCGAGGTGAATGGCCACCAGTACCAGGTTCATGCGCCCGTCCTGCTCGATCATACGCAGGCCCAGGCCGGACCGACGAAGCCCGGCCTAGGCGGAGGCGACTATGGCTCCACGGCCTCCTCCGTGGCCCCCACCAGGTCCACATCCATTTCCATGGTGCCATCCGCCCTCAAGGTGGACATGGGCTTGAAGCGGAGGCCCCACAGCACCTCGTCGGCGGTGTAGGAGGTGCGCTGGTAGATGCTCTGGGCGAAGGTGTCATCGAAGGCCTTGATGAGGACGATGAACTCCGCCTGGGCCTTCCGCAGGTCCTCGTCCTTCAGGCCGAAGAGCGGGCTCGCCTCGTCGATGGGATGCACCACGGTCCAGCTGGTGGGAAAGAGATTGATCTTGCTCCGCTCCAGGGCCAGCGTGACGAAGCGGCGGGAGCCGCTCTCGACATCCAGGAAGGTGAAGACCACCGTGGCCTCGACCTCGATGAGCTGGTTGCTGCGCCGGTTGACGAACCGGAACATGAAGGCCGTGCTCCCGCGGAAGGGCGCCACCAAGCCGTTCCGGCTGAAGCACATCTGGGCATGGGGCCTGGAAAAGCGGCCGTAGAGCAGGCCGGTGGCCAGGGCGAAACTGAGGAGGCCCAGCAGCGATTCCAGGGCCGCCACGGCGCTGACCAGGTGGCTGTTGGGACTGATGTGGCCGTAGCCCACGGTGGTGAGGGTCTGCGCGCTGAAGAAGAAGGCGTCCAGCCCGCGGTCCAGAGGGGAATTGCCCCCCGTCCGGACGAACTGGTCCATGCCGATGCCCGCGTAGACGGCGGCGAACAGGGCATTGGTGATGAGGAAACCCAGGAAGAGCAGGCCCAGGAAGCGGAAGCCGCCCATGGTGATGAGGTTGTGGTAGAGCTCGTAGCTCCGGAAGGCCGGCACCCCCAGGCGCCGCACGTTGAAGGTGCCGTCCTTGTTGACGCTGCGGCCGGGCCCGCTCCGGGTGCCGAGGCCCAGGTCATCGGTGAAGCGGAGTCTGCTGAGGTTGGGAAGGGGAGCCATGGCGCCTGACACTGGAAGATGATGATGAAATCAAGGATCAGCCCCGGGGACAATGGCAAATCGAGAAGGAGCTCCACCATGGCCACCACCCTCGCCTTCGATGTCTACGGCACCCTGATCGATACCCACGGGATCACCGCCCTCCTGCCACCGCAGCTGGGTCCCCGGGCCCTGGAGTTCTCGCGGGCCTGGCGGGACAAGCAGCTGGAGTATTCCTTCCGACGGGGCCTGATGCGGCAGTACGAAAGCTTCGCCGTCTGCACCGGCCAGGCCCTGGACCACACCTGTTCGCAGTTCGGCCTGCGCCTCGACCCTGCGGGGCGGGAGAGGCTCCTCGCCGCCTACCGGAGCCTGCCGGCCTTCGAGGACGCCCGCCCGGGGCTGGCCCGGGCCCGGGAGGCCGGCTTCAGGCTGTTCGCCTTCTCCAATGGCCGTGCCGAGACGGTGAGCTCCCTGCTCGAGCAGGCGGGTCTCCGGGACTTCTTCCTGGAGGTGGTGAGTGTGGACGAGGTGCAGTCCTTCAAGCCGGATCCCGCCGTGTACGCCCATTTCCTGCGCCGGGCCGGGGTCCCGGGCAGCGCCGCCTGGATGGTTTCCAGCAACCCCTTCGATGTGCTCGGCGCCCTCGCGGCGGGCCTGCACGCCGCCTGGGTCAGGCGCTCGCCGGAGGCCCCCTTCGACCCCTGGGGCCCCGAGCCGACCCTGACCGTGGCCAGCCTGGAAGACCTGGCCGTCCAGATTCACGCATAGCGGCTGCCGTAGGCTCAGGCCGGCAACTCATTATCAGCGTTCAGCCGGGCCGCGCACTCGGGACAGATGCCGTGGCTGAAGGCGGCCTTGGACCTGGGCTGCAGGTAAGCCTCCAGTTCCTGCCAGTAGCCCTCATCGTTCCGGATCTTCTTGCACCAGGCGCATACCGGGAGCAGGCCCTCCAGTTCCCGGACGTTCTGCAGGGTCCGGTCAAGGTTCTCGCGCAGCTCCTGCTCCCGCTTGAAGAGCAGCTTCAACCGCCCCGTGAGCACCGCGATGAGCGAGAAGGACAGGAGGTGGTTGAACGTGTCCCAGAACCGGTAGAACTCATGGGCCAGGGGCCGCCCCGAGGTCAGGTCCGTCACGTACCAGCAGCAGGCGGACAGGAGGGCGAAGGCCAGGCCCCGGGAGGTGCCCACGCCCCAGGTGGCGATCAGCACGGGAATGACGTAGAAGGCTGAGAAACCGAATTCATAAGGTGTGAGGGCATCCACGGTGGTGACCAGCGCCAGCACCGCCACGGCGGTCAGCAGGATCGCGGCCGGGGAATGGCGGGCATCACCCCCCGGGGCGCCTGGCGATAGGAGGGAGGCAATTCCCATGGTGGATGGACCCCGTGGCGGACCCGGCGATCTTCGGACGCGGCCTTGGTGGAGGGCCACGGACCCTCGTTCACTGGATGGTGAAGGACGTGCTCGAACAGGTGTTGGTGCTTGAAGATCCAGGGGCGGTGCCCTGGCTGGGTGAGAAGGATGCGAGGGAGGGTGGGTTGGTGGAATGTCCCGAGCAACCCAGCGGGGTGAAGCCCAGGGAGCCGCCGATCAGGCAAGGCAGGATGATCCGGTGAACCAAGCCCATCGGGGCCCCCTCGGGTCAAGTGGCGCGGGTGCGTGAAGGTGAAGAGGCTGCTCCGAAAGCAGAGGCTCGATGCGGCTGTTCGTTCCCGGGGAACCTACCGGCGCCAGCCCGCGCCAAGGCCCCTGGAAAATCCACCCCCGCCCCGGAAGCCAGCGCCGCCCCGGAAGCCCTCGTAGGAGCGGCTGACGCCGTTCCAGCGCCCGCCGCCCCAGTAGGCCCGGCCGCCCCAACCATAGTACCGGTAGGGACCGCCGAAGCCGTACCAGTGGCCCAGCCCGACGCCGAACCAGGCATAGTACCGCGGGCCCCAGAGGCCGAAATACGGCATCGGGCCCCAGCCCCAGAGCCAGGGCGCCACCACCCAGCACCATCCGGCATCCGGGTAGTAGACGTACATGTTCGGGGGGGAGCCGTCCGGCGGCAGGTGCGTGTACTTGTCCCCGTAGGGCATCCACACCCAGCCGTACTGGGCGGTGTAGACCCACTGACCGTCCTCGGCCGGCTTCTGCTGGGGCGCCCCCTGGGGCTGCTCCGAGGGGGGCTTGGGCAGGACAGCCGGGGGCGGGGGCGGCGGGTTGGTGGGGGGCGCCGTGGCGGGATCGACCGGCGGGGCCTGGGAGCTGGTCTTGACCGGAGTCCGGTCCGGTTCCTGGGCCCCCAGGGCCACCGACAGGCTCGCAAGCGTCGTCATCAAAACCAGGGTGCTCTTCAGGGTCGTCATGGCTGCACCTCCTGCTGCATTAGACACCGGCCGGGCCGGATAGGTTACATCCCCGGGAACGCTGGATCGAAGGCCCCCGTGCCTTCGGGGACGGGATGCCCGGACACCTATTCCATTTCAAAGGATAGATAGGTCAGTTTCCCCTCGCGCTCCACCTGGAGGGCCACGGCCTCCCCCACCTTGAGGGTGCGCACCGCCTTCCGGAGGGTCTCCACGGAATCGATCGGGGTCCGGTTGAGCGTCCGGATGACATCCCCCGCCTGGAGGCCGGAATCGGCGGAGGTCGCCTCCTGGATGCGAGCCCCCACCACCACGCCGAGCCCGCTCCGCAGGTGGGGAAGGATGCCGCGGATCTTGTCGTCGAGGTCCACTCCGATGATGCCGAGCCGGCGGACCAGGCCCTTGTCGGACATGGCCAACTCGCCAAGCCGGTCCGCGGGGCGGGAGGATTCCCTGGCCTGGATCTCCAAGGTGTAGGTTTCATCCCCGTGCAGCAGCTTGAGGGTCACAGGCTGATCGATGGGGTGGACGAACACGGATTTCATGAGTCCGGCCAGGCTGTAGATGGGCTGACCGTCGAAGGCGTCGATGATGTCCCCGGGCTCCACGCCCGCGGCCTTGGCGGCCCCGTCCGGGTCCACGTCGGAGATGACCACGCCCCAGTCCCGGGGGAGGCGGAGCCCCGCCGCCAGTTCCGGGGAGACGGGCTGGGAGAGGATCCCCACCTCGATGCGGCGCACCCGGCCGTATTTGCGGAGGCTTTCGTAGACGAACTTCACGGTCTCGACCGGGATGGCAAACCCCAGGCCCTCGCTGCCCCCGGAATGGGTCAGGATGAAGGCGTTGATGCCCAGGAGCGCCCCTTCGGCGCCCACCAGGGGGCCGCCGCTGTTGCCCGGGTTGATGGGGGCGTCGGTCTGGATGAACCCCATGGGGAAGGCATTCTCCACCTGGCGCTCGGTGGCGCTGACGACCCCCATGGTCACGGAACTGTCCAGCCCGCTGGGGCTGCCGATGGCGAGCACCAGCTCCCCCTGTCTGGGCAGGCGGGCCCGCTCCAGGGACAGGACCGGGAGGCCGGTGGCCTCGATCTTCAGCAGGGCCAGGTCCACGTCGGGCTGGCTGCCGACCACCTTCGCCTCGAAGATCCTCCTGCGCGTGGAATCGGTGGCCGAAGGGCTGGTGCCCGGCACCGCGGGAAGCAGGACGCTGACCCGCTGGGCGCCATGGATCACATGCTCGTTGGTGAGGATGTAGCCGGTGGGATCCACGATGATTCCCGAGCCGAGGCTGTGCTGGCGCTCCACCACCGCGGCCTCGGTCCGGTTGCCGCCCTCGGACAGGCCGAAGCCCACCACCCGGATCTGCACCACCGCCGGGGAGACCTGGGCCAGGATCTGGGCCATCTCGGCGTTCAACTTCTGGATGGCATTTCCGCCGAGAGCTCCGGCCAGGAGGGGCTTCGAATGCGGAAGCGCCTGACCCCGGGCGGCCGCACCTGCCATGAGGCACAGCAAAGACACCACCCCCTGCCGTGCGAATCGGCCCATGTCCCCTCCCGACCTCAGCATGCGCCTCCCGGCCCCTTGGTTTCACGCCACCGGAAATCAGCCGGCCGGACTCCGCCACTCCCAAAGCACGTTGGCGATGGCCCAGTTCCCCCGGTGGGCCACGAGGTGGATGAAGGCGGTCCAGGGACCCAGGTCCACCCGGGCGCTGCCGCTGCGGCCCTGGACATCCAGCACCCAGACGTCGGCTTCGGACACCCGGTCCCGGACGGCCTTCCCAAGCAGGGATTGGACCCCGAGGATCTGCTGCAGGGCCTCGGAACTGGACGGGGTCGCCAGGCCCAGGGTGTGCTTGGCGAGACCCGGATGGAGGCAGGCGAACATGGCCTCTGTGTTGCCTTCGAGCCAGGCCGCAGCCCAGAGCTGGACCACCGAGGCGATGCCCTGGGTGGGGGGGGCCGGCTGGCAGGACAGGGCCGCGTGCCTGAGGGCATTTTCTTCGGGCACCTCGACCATGCCCAGGGTGCCCACCAGCAGCAGTGACGATTTCAAGGTGCCCCGCGGCATGGCCCCTCCGGATGCTGGTACAGACCCCGATTCAGGGGTGAGGTTGACGAGGCATTGGTTCCCGGAGGAATCAGGCGTCTCCGTCCACGGGAATGACCTGGATGGCGGTGGCCTTCACCAGGGCCGTGACCGTGTCCCCCACGCCGAGACCCAGATCCCGGCAGGCCCAGGCCGTGACCAGGGCTTCCAGGGCGAACCCGCAGTCCAGGCGAACCCGGGCGAGGGCACCCTGAATCTCCAGCGCCACGATCCGGCCCGCGAGGTGGTTGCGGGAGCTGCCGGGCGCGCCGCTCGCGTGGTCCAGGCTGACCCCCTCGCTCCGGATGCAGAGTCGGGCCTGGCGGAAGTCGCCGCCGGGGTCCGGCGCGAAGAGCAGGGTGCTGCCCACCTCCAGGCAGAGCAGGCCTTCCCGCCGTCCCACCACCCGGGCCAGGACCACGGATTCCGTCCCGGCGTAGTCCGGCTCCCTGGGGCCGCCGGTCAGGACGTCCTCGGGACGACCCTCCTGGACGATGCGGCCCGCCTCCATCCTGAGCATCCGGTCCCCCAGACTCAGGGCCTCGCCCCGATCGTGGGTCACCAGGACGGCGGGGATCCCATCGGCCTTCAGCATGGCCCGCAGCTCATGGCGCAGTTCCTCCGCCGCCGGACGATCCAGGGAGGCGAAGGGCTCGTCCAGCAGGACCAGCCTCGGTCGCGGCGCCAGGGCCCGGGCCAGGGCGACCCGCTGCTTCTGCCCCCCGGAGAGTTCGCCTGGACGGCGGTGCTCCAGACCCGCCAGGCCGAAGCGCTGGACCAGCTCCGCGATGCGGCCGGCCCGGACTGGGCCCCGCCCCAACCCGAACCCGAGGTTGGCGGCCACGCTCAGGTGGGGAAAGAGCGCCCCTTCCTGGAAGACATAGCCCACGTGCCGATGGTGGGCGGGGACCCGCTCCGATCCCTTGAACCAGTCCCCCCCCTCCAGGCCGATGAGTCCCCCGTCGGGCCGCTCGAGGCCGGCGATGAGCCGCAACAGGGTGGTCTTGCCGCAACCCGAGGGGCCGAACAGCACGGTGATCCCGAACCGGTCCAGATCCACCTCCAGGGCCGCCTGGATCAAGGGGCCATTGGCGAACTGCCTATGGACATCCACTGTCAATTTCATCGCGGCTCCCGGGCCCGGAGCCAGGCGGTGGAGAGCAGCACGAGGAAGGCAAACGCCAGCAGCGCGAAGGCGGTGCGGTGGGCCGCCTCCATGTCGAAGGCCTGGACCTGGTCGAAGAGGGCGATGGACAGGGTGCGGGTGCGGCCGGGCAGGTTGCCGCCCACCATCAGGACCACGCCGAACTCGCCCATGCCATGGGCGAAGGCCAGGATGGCGCCCGCCAGGAGCCCGCGCCAGGACAGCGGCAGGGCCACCCGGAGGTAGGTGCTGATTCGCCCGTGTCCCAGGGTGGACGAAGCCTCCAGCAGACGCCGGTCCACGCCGCCCAGGGACGCCACCAGGGGCTGCAGGAAGAAGGGGAGGTTGATCAGGAGGGTGGCGATGAGCAGTCCGGAGAAGGAGAAGACCAGTGTGCCGCCCGTGAGGAAGCCCCAGGCCTGGCCCAGGGGGCTGCGGGGCCCGAAGGACTGCAGCAGGTAGAAGCCCAGCACGGTGGGCGGCAGCACCAGCGGCATCAGCAGGGCCGCCTCCAGGACCACCTTCCCCCGGAACCGGCCGTAGGCCAGGGGCCAGGCCAGGGCGATGCCCAGGGGCGTCAGCAGGGCCACCGCGCTCAGGGCGAGCCTCACGCTGAGCGCGGCGGCGCTCCAGTCCATCCAAGGGGCGGCAGGGTTCATGCAGTCAATCCGGGACTCTGCATCATGGTGCTCCGTAGCCCAGCCTGGCAAGCGTGGCCTGGGCCTCTGGACCCAAGAGGTAGGCCTGGAAGGCCGCCGCCAGAACGGGCTGGGGGCTGCGCTTGAGGAGGACGCCGCACTGCTTCTGTACCGGGTAGAGTGCCTGGGGCACGGTCCAGACCAGGCCCCCCGCAAGGACGGGCGCCAGCGCCTGGGGCGAGCTGATGAGGCCCGCTTCGGCAGCACCGCTCTGGAGGTACTGGGCCGCCTGGGCGATGTTCTCGCCGAAGACCAGTTTCGCCTGCACGGCCTCGAAGAGCCCCGCCGCCTTCAGCGCCGCCTCGGCGCTGCGGCCGAAGGGTGCGAGGGCAAAATTGCCGATGGAGATGCGTTTCACCGCGGGCTGGAGAAGCACCTTGAACCCGTCCCTGCCCGGATCGAGGCCCACATCCCGGCGGACCCACAGCACCAGGCGCCCCGTGGCGTAGGGAAAGCTGGGGCCGGCGGCGAGCCCCGCGGCCACGAGTCTCGCGGGAAAGTCCGCGTCCGCCGCCAGGAACACGTCGAAGGGCGCCCCCTGCTGGATCTGGGTCACGAGGCTGCCCGAGGCGCCCAGGCTCACCTGCAGCCTTGCCCCGGGATGCCTGGCCTCGAAGGCGGGTCCCAGGACATCCATGGCCGTCTTGAGGTTGGCCGCCGCCGCGATGACCAGGGTCTGGCCCTGGAGCCCCAGGGACGATAGCGCCAGGAGGACAAGCAGGAACAGGTAGCGCGGTCGCATGGGTCCCTCCGGAGAATGGGATCGGAACGGCAGGTGGCGGGGGAGCCTAGACCACACCGAGGATGACACTGGAAGCCTTGAAAAGGGCACAGGCATGGGACCCCGCGCTGAACCCCATCTCTGAAACACTGTCATGGGTGATGACCGCACTGATGGAATTCCCCTCCCCTAGATCCACACTGACCTCGGCATTGACCGGGCCGTCGATGATCTTCATCACGGAGCCGCACAGGAGGTTGCGGGCGCTGGTCTTGAGGGTGTGCAGGTCGGTTCCGAGGATGACGGAGCTGGCCTTCACGATGGCATAGGCCTCCCTGCCCACCGTCAGACCCAGCCCATCGACACTGGCCTTGGTGATGGTCGCAGTGATGGAGGCCCCACCCTTCAATGTGAGCACCACCATGGCATTGACAGCGCCCCGCGTGACCTCTGTGACCGTCCCGGCGAAGATGTTGCGGGCACTGACCTTCAGAGACATCCGGCGGAGGAACGCATACAGCTCGTCCCCGGCCGCGAGGCGGCTGCCGATGTTCTCGAGGAACCGCCGGTGCTCCTCCTCGAAGATGTGGAACTGCTCCACGACTTTCGCACCGGCAGGGGTGAGTGCGGTCCCCCCGCCTCCCTTGCCGCCGGCACTGCGTTCTACCAGAGGTTTGTCGGCCAGGTTGTTCATGAGGTCCACCTGGTCCCAGGCGGTCTTGTAGCTGATCCCGACGGCCCTGGCAGCCTTGGTGATGCTGCCCAGCTCGCCGATCTTCTCCAGCAGGGCGATGCGCTCCTCTGCGAAGACCTTCTGCCCTGATTTCTCCAGCCAAAGGGAGCCAGTGAGTTCCATGGGGTGCTTGTCTTTGCGTTTCATGGCTGCGGCTCCTGCAACCCAGCCATGGTCTCAGAGATTTCCCCCTTTGCAGGTCGTTATATAGATTATTATATATCGATCCCGAAGGCCTGCAGTTGCTCTTAGGAACACAGACGACAAGCCCGATGGTCGGCCGCCGATAAGCCTCCTCCCTCCCCCACCGGCTCGAAAGAGCCCATTCTTCTGGAGCACATTCATGGGCAAGTCCTCCAAGATCCTCCTGGCACTTTGCGCCGGTCTACCTATGATGGCGCAGGCTCCCGACGCCCTCACAATCTCGTCCGGCGCGTCGAGTCTCACCCTGTACGGCATTCTCGATGCGGGCGTCGCCAAGGTAGACCACAGCCTGAATTTCGATGCCTACCATCCCGTGGCGGTGAACCCCACGCTTACCAAGGCAGGCAACACGTCTGCCACCGGCATCTTCAATGGCGGTATTTCCCAGACCCGGGTGGGCCTCAAGGGCGCTCTGGACCTGGGCAATGGCTTGAAAGGGGTCTTTACCCTGGAAAGCGCCATCAACATTCCCAATGGCAACGTCAGCAACGCCACAGAAAGTCTTGCGATGACCCGATCTACTGGCCCCAGCATGGCCGCCGATTCCGCCATCGCCGGCCAGGTGTTCAGCCGAAATGCCAATTTCGGGCTCTCCTCCGACACGTTCGGAACCCTCACCGTTGGCCGCCACACCAGCTTCATGCTGGACTACATCCCCGCTTACGACGCGCTCCAGGGCGCCCAGATGTTCACACCCATCGGCTTCTCAGGCCTCTACGGCGGAGGTGGCGCCACGGATTCCAGCCGACTGGACAGTTGCCTGAAGTACCGAGTCAAGGTTGGTGATGTCACGCTGGGTGGCCTCTACAAATTCGGCGGCGTGTCCGGCAGCAGCGGCGCCAGGGGGGCCACGGAGTTCGTCGTGGCTTACGAGCGCGGCGGTTTCGGCCTCATGGCCGCCTACCAGTCGATCAAGGATGCGACCGCCGTGGGGGACCCGTCGGGCACCATCAATGGCAGCCTGCTCACCGCGATCCCCACGCCGACCCCCGCCAACGGAACCGTCGTTTATGAGCCCATCGGGACGATTACAGTCACCTGCGAAGACACCAAGGGCACCATGGTTGCCCTTCATTACAAAGTTGGCGATTGGCTCTTCACCGCCGGGTACCAGTACCTCCAGTACACCAACCCGAGCGATCCCTCCACCGATGCCCAGCTCACCAGCCTCTATGGATCTCCCATCGGAACCTGGATCCAGGGCGGCGCCATCGTCCCTGCCGTGAATGTGACTCCCTTCACCGTCGGCGGTTCCCCGATGGAGAAGGACCTCACCGTGGGTTGGCTCGGCGTCCGCTATGACTTCACCAGTAAGCTCAGCCTCGCTGCCAGCTACTACCATGTCGGCCAGAACGACTTCTCCAATGGCAGCGCAACCGCGGCCGACAAGAGCGGCACGACCAAGTACAGTTCGGTTCTGCTTGATTACGCCTTCTCCAAGGCCTTCGATGCCTACATCGGCTACATGGGCGTCAAGGGCAGCGGTGGCATGGTCGCCGGCTACACCTACGACGACAATTCTTCCCTCGGGGTTGGCCTCCGCTACAAGTTCTAGGCCTGCACGAAGAGCCCGGTATCGCATCTGAGGCGCCCGTTGAACCAATTCGATAGCAAGGCCCGAGGCTGGGAGCGTGATTCCGCGAAATTGGAACGCGCTCTGGTGGCGGGCCGCGCCATCGCCGGTGTGGTGCCGGTGGGGGGACAGCGGATTCTCGACTACGGATGCGGTACCGGGCTTCTGGGTTTTGCCCTGCAGCCCCGGGCGGCCCACGTCACCCTCGCGGATTCCTCCGAAGGCATGCTCGAGGTTGTCCGTGAAAAGATCACGGCTTCAGGAATGACGAACGTGACAGCCTTGCGGCTGGACCTACAGGTGGACCCTCTGCCCAATGATCGGTTTGGCCTGGTCTGCAGCCTCCTGGCCCTGCACCACGTCCCGGATACTTTGGAGCTCCTGAGGAAGTTCCACACCTTATTGGAGCCAGGGGGCTGGGTGGCTCTGCTGGATCTGGACCAGGAAGATGGTTCCTTCCATGGGCCGGAAGTGGAGGTCCACAGGGGTTTTGACCGCCCCGCCTTCGGGACGGAGCTTGAACTTGCTGGTTTTAGCCGGGTCAAGCTCAGCAATGCCTTCGAAATCCAGCGCGGACCCGAGCGCGGGGGAGGCCGGTACTCTGTGTTTTTGGCTGTAGCCCGGAAGGACTGAGCCCATCGAACGATCAGCCTCCTCCATGGAAGGAGCCCGAATGCGTCATTCCTGCCTGCATCGCCTGTTCTTGCCTGCCCTGATCCTGTCCTTGAGCGCCGCCAGCGCCAATGGCCAGGAGGTCCACAGGCTGGCGCCTGCGTCCTTGGCAGGATTGACGCGAATCAGTGCTCGAGTCGAGGTCCATGGGACCAAAGAACAGGTCCTCTACGAGGGAGTCTCCCTCGGGGACCTGGCCCGGAAGCTCGGCGCACCTGCGGGAGAGGCCATTCGCGGCGCCAAGCTTTCGATTGTCGTGGTCGTGAAGGCCGCCGACGGCTACCAAGCGGTCTTTGCCCTGCCGGAGCTCGACCCCCTTTTCACCAAGAAGGTCGTACTCCTGGCGGATCGCCGTGATGGCGGGGCCCTCTCGGGCAAGGAGGGCCCCTATCGTCTGGTGGTGCCCGACGAGGCCCGCTGGGTCCGGCAGGTCATTTCCATCGAGCTGCGGGTATTGAACTGACCGATGCCCGCAGCACTCAGGGTTCCACTTCGAATCGCTCATCCGCCACTTTCGGACCCTGGCGCACAGAATCTGCCTCCACCCAACCTGCCTTGGCCTTGGGATATGCGTCGTATTCGGGAATGTAGGGCTTGATGTCCAGCACCGGGGTGCCGTCCAGGATGTCCACATCTTCGATGTCCAGGATGTGGCCCCGAATGCCCTTCAGACGAACGCAGGATAGCCCGATGGGATTGGGCCGGGCCGGGGCCCGGGTGGCGAAGATGCCATGGGTCCGGATGTCCCTGTAGGGCAGGACCTGGAGATCACGGAAGGCCGTACGGTCGAGGAGGTAGAGCACCCAAATGCGCTCGAAGCCGTCCAGATCCCGAAGCCCCCCGGCCAGTTCTGGACGCAACTCGATGCGCCCCGGGCAGCCTTGCGCGAAGCAAGGCTGGATGGGCGTGCCCTTGGCGTGGACGTGGGCAGAGCACACCACTCCGATGGGTTCGAAGGTCATAGAGGCTCGTCGGGGTGAACCGCCCACCCTGCTCAGTCAACGCCGAGCATGACGGTAGAGGCCTTTACAATGGCGTAGGCGACCTTCCCCACGGCCAGGCCCAGGGAATTCACGGACTGGTTGGTGATGATGGCCGCGATCTGCTGGCCGCCCTCCAGGGTCAGGATCACTTCCGCATTGACGGGGCCCGGGGTGATCTTCGCGACCGTGCCCTTGAGCTGATTGCGTGCGCTGATTTTCATGACGCCTCCTCGCGGCGGATTGTGCGGCTATCTGAACATGCCCGCGTCTTCCAATCCATAGAGGGCCGGACGGACGCCTTCAGAGCGACCCCAGGAAGGCCTCCACCCGCTCCCAGTCCCGGGTCAGGGGAAAGGGCGGCAGGGCGGCGCGCACCTGGGCGGCGTAGCGTTTCCCCAGGCGGTCCTCGCTGGGCAGCATGAGCCTGGGGTCCAGCACCGCCACCACGCCGCGGTCGGTGCGGGTGCGGATGAGGCGGCCGATGCCCTGCTTGAGCTTGAGGGTCATCTGGGGCACCTGGATGCCGATGAAGCCGAGGCCGTCCCGCTGGGCGTCCGCCTCGCGGATGCGGGCCTGGAGCACGGGATCGTCCGGGGGCGCGAAGGGCAGGGCCGTGACCACCACGAGGCTGAGTGCCTCGCCGGGCAGGTCCACCCCCTGCCAGAAGCTGGCGAGGCCCAGCAGCGCCGCCGCGGGCGTGGCCCGGAAGCGGTCCAGCAGCTGCGTCCGAGAGAGCCCGTCGCCCTGCACGAAGAAGGTGATCTCCGGCAGCGCCGCCTCCAGGCGGGGCCGGAAGGCCGCCAGCATCTTGCGGCTGGTGAAGAGCAGGAGGGCCCGGCCCCGACTGGCCCGGAGCATGCGCTCCATGGCCGACAGAGAAGCCTCGACCCAGGCCGGATCGCCCACGCCGCCGCCCGCGCCCGGCCGGCGCTCCGGCAGGTCCGGCGGCACGAAGAGCAGGCCCTGGGCCTCGAAATCGAAGGGGCTCTCCACGTGCTCGGCGACCTCCACCTCGGGCTTCGTGAAGCCCAGGCGCAGGCCCAGACCGTTGAAGCCCCGGCCGTCCCGCAGGGTGGCGCTGGTGAGGACGACGGTCTCGAAGCCGCGCCGCACGTGCTGGTGGAAGAAGGGGCGCACGTCCACGGGATTGGACTTGAAGTGCACCAGGTTGGGCCCCTCCCGGTTCAGCGTGGACACCCAGCCCTCGGGCTGGGCAAAGATTTGTTCCATGCGCGAGAAGGCCGTGGCCACGCGCTCCGCCAGCCGCCCCCACTGGGGATTCTCGGGGTCGGCGGCGGCCAGGCGGCGGGCCTCCAGGCGCAGGGGATGGCCCGCCTCCACCCAGGCCCCCACGGCGTCCGCCAGGGCCTTCATTTCGGGCCCGTGGCTCAGGAGGGGCAGCACGCCGCCCTCCAGGGGCACCCAGGACAGGACCTCGGTCCAGGCCCGCTCCCAGGGCACCAGCAGGCCCGCGAGGCCCGCCCCGCGCTCCCTGGCCGCGTCCCGCAGGTCCGTGAAGAGCAGGTTCATGGCCCGGCTGGACCAGGCCTCGCAGCAGCTCTCCGTGAGCTGCTCCTCCAGGTCGTGGGCCTCGTCCAGGATGAGCACCGGCGCGTCCGGCAGCACCTGGCCGAAGGCGGATTCCCGCAGCACGCGGTCCGCCAGCAGCAAGGCATGGTTCACGATGATGAGGTCCGCCTCGGCCACCGCCGCCCGCAGCTTCGTGAGGTAGCAGTCCTCGAAGCGGGGACACTGGCGGCCCGTGCAGCGCTCGGCGCGGGCGTTGAGCCTGTCCCACAACGGCGACTCGCCCTCGCCGAAGCGGCCCAGGCCCTCGCGGTCGCCGTCCTGGGTCTCCAGGGTCCAGCGCTGGAGCGCCAGCCAGAGCTGCTGGTCCGCCCGGGTGAACTCCAGCTGCGCGTCCGTGGCCGCCGCCTCCCAGGCCGTGCGGCAGAGGTAGTTGGCGCGGCCCTTGGCGAGCACGGCCTTGACGGGGCGGCCCAGGATGCCCGCGGCCCTGGGCACGTCCTCCTCCAGCAGCTGCCGCTGCAGCTGCTTGGTCCGGGTGGCCACCAGGATGGGGTGCCGGCCCGCCGCCAGGGCCGGGATCAGGTAGCCCAGGCTCTTCCCCGTGCCCGTGCCGGCCTCCACGGCCTGGATCACGGCCTCGGGCTTCGCTTCCGGGTCCGCACCGTCCTCGCGCCAGCGCTGGAACCGGGCGCTCCCGTCCAGCACGGCGTTGTGCACCAGCTCGGCCATGCGCCGCTGGCCGGGCCGGTCCTCGGCCCCGGGGAAACAGGCGAAGATCCGTCCCTCCGGCGGGGCGAAGTAGCGGTCCATGGGGTGCGCCATGGGGACCAGTCTGAGGCATGGGCGGAAAAAGGGCGAATGGTGGACCGGGCCGGGCGGGTCGCCATCACCGGCGGAACCCTGGCGTGCGGGACAGGCTCCGCCTGGACCGGGCGCGGGGTCCAAGGGGGACGCAGAGGCGGCGCAGCCGCCGGGCGGTCCCCCTTGACTATTTGTGGTATTCCTTCCCCCGGAGGATGGTAAACGCCCGGTACAGCTGCTCCAGGAACATCACCCGGGTGAGCTCGTGGGGGAAGGTCATGGGCGACAGGCTCATCTGCTCCCGGATCTCCTTCTTGAGGTCGGCATCGAAGCCGTGGCTGCTGCCCAGGGCGAAGGCCAGCCGCTCGCCGCGGTTCATGCGCTCCGCCAGCCACTGGGCCAGCCCCTCGCTGTCCCGCAGCTTCCCCTCCGGGGTGAGCAGCACTGGACACTGGCTGGCCGCCAGCTTCGGCCGGAGCCGCTCGGCCTCCTCCTTCAGCTGCCGCAGCGGATCCCCCTTGCCCTCGGGCAGTTCGGTCACCTCCATGCGGGCGTAGGGGCGGAGCATGTCGAGGTAGTGCTGCTCCAGCCCCCGACAGGGTTCGAGCCGGAGGCGACCGAAGGCGAAGACCGTGATGGGATACATGATCCCATTGTGATCAATTTCCCTTGGCAGCGCCCGGGGAAGGCCGCACCATCCAGGCATCCTGATCTTACTGGAGGACCCCATGCGCCGTTCGTTGATCCTGCCCCTTGCCGCCCTGCTCCTGGTGCCCGCCTACGTCGGCTGCGGCGGAGACGAGGTCCCCACCACGGCCCCCGCCCCCGCCAAGGAGCCCGCAGACATCCTCTACAGCCTGCAGTACATGGCCGTGCGCAAGGACTACCACCAGGCCGCGGTCATCGCCCCCATCACCCCGGACATCGTCTACCCCGGGGCCATGCATTTCCACCAGGATGCCAAGGCCCTGGGTATTGAGCTCACTCCCGAGGAGATCAAGGGCCTGGGCATCGAGCACCTGGCAGCCAAGTTGGACACCCTGCCGGGCGGGCCCAGCGAGGACTACCCGATCAAGGATGCCCGCCTGGCCTTCAACGCCGGCATCTACCGCCTGGCCAAGGGCCTCACCGCCAAGAGCTGGGGCAAGGTGAAGCACATGGGCATCACGGACAACAACGCCGCCCGCATGTACGGTTCCCAGACCATCGTGAAGGACATGGCCCTCGGTTTCGGCGGCACCAAGCTCCTCACGGTCAGCTGCATCCAGAAGCCCGATGGCAACTGGGGCATCTCCTACATGCGCTACGAGGTCAGCCTCAAGGGCCTGAAGCAGGATTGAGCCAGTTCCTTTTGCGGGGACGAGGCGCTGCGCGATCCGAGTCACGAAAAGGGCCCGCGTTGCGGGCCCTTTTCGTGGAATGCTTTTTCTGACCCTGGACCGCCCGTGAACATCCTCGCCCAGTACACCCTCACGCCCGCCGAGGCCCTGGCCGGCACCCGGGCTTTCAGGCGGTCCGGCTACGCGGTGTCCGTGGGGTCCGGCGGGCTCCTGATCCTGCTCGGGATCATCAGCCTCCTGGTGCCCCAGGGAGAACGGGGGCTGGGTGTCTTCATGGTCTTCAATGGGCTGCTCTTCGCCCTCCTGCCCGAAGCCGTCCTCCGCTGGGCCCGCCGGCGCCGGGGTGCCGGGGCCTACACCCCCATGGAGGTGCAACTGGACGACGAGGGCCTCACCCTGCGCACCGAAGCCAGTGAGGGCGGCCTGCCCTGGGCCTCCCTCGCCGCCATCCAGCGGCACGGCGGGTTCTGGATCTTCCGCGCCAGCCGCTCCCAGGCCCTGCTGGTCCCCGAACGCGCCCTGGATCCCGCCGCCCGTGCGGAGCTGGAAGCCTTCCTCCGCGAGCGCAGCCTGCTGAAGACATGAACCTCGCCGGCCCCGTGGAGTTCGCCGCGCCGGCCCTGCTGGGCCAGCTGCTGGTGCGCGGGGACGTCACCCTGCGCGTCACGGAGGTCGAGGCCTACGGGGGACCCCAGGACAGTGCCAGCCATGCGCGCCACGGCCGCACGGCGCGCAACGCGCCCATGTGGGGCCCGCCGGGCCGGGCCTACCTCTACTTCTGCTACGGCATGCACTGGATGCTGAACGTGGTGACCGGTCCTGCGGGCGTGCCCTCGGCGGTGCTCATCCGTGGGGCCGAGGTGGTGGCTGGCCTGGACACCGTGCTGGGCCGCCGAAGCACGGCCAAGGCCACACACCAACTCTGTGCGGGGCCCGGCAAGGTGGCCCAGGCCCTGGGCCTCGACGGGGCCTTTGACGGCCACGACCTCCTGGCCCCCGGCGGCCTGGAACTACTGGAGGGCCCGCCCCCTCCCAGGATCCTGGCGGGCCCCCGCCTGGGCATCGGCTTTGCAGCGGGCGAGGATCAGACTCGCCCCTGGCGCTTCGCCGATGGGGGCAGCAGGGCGGTCCTCCACCGGAAATCCCTTCTGCCGCTCTAATCTCGCCTATGCTTCCCTCCGGGAGGCTGCCATGCCCTACGTCAACATCCGCATCACCCGCGACGGGGCCACCGCCGAGCAGAAGGCGGCCCTCATCAAGGGAACGACCCAGCTCCTGGTGGAAGTCCTCGGCAAGAACCCCCAGACCACGGTGGTGGTCATCGATGAGGTGGACACCGACAACTGGGGCATCGGCGGCGAGACCATCACCGCCCGCAAGCAGCAGGGGAAGTAGAGCACCTAACAAAACCCCACGTCGCCGCGCGGGGGGTGCCGGGCGAGCGAGGCGAGGAAGGCGAGTGGCAGCGTAGCGGGTACTACGCGAAACGAGCCTAACGATGGATCGCGACGCCCGCCACCCCCCGCCCGGAGGGATGAAGCCAGCCGGGCGCCCCGCGGTGTCAGGGCCCTTGAACAACGAACCACGTTGCCCTGCGGGCCCTTCCTTGCGGAGCATCCCGGCTGGATTCATCGCGGCATCGTCGGGTTTTGTTAGGTGCTCTCAGCCCCGGTCCTTGTGCATCCGTGTCCGGGCCCCCATACTCAGGATCCGCTCGGTTCGCGCCCTCGCGGGGGCCGGCAAGGGCGGTCACCCCACAGGGTGAATCGTACGCCACGGGGGTGACCGGTTTCGACAGGTCCCGACCATGTGGGTCGCGAAATGAAGCCCGGTGGGCTTCATGAAGCGGGGCCCCACAGGGAGGGAATCACGCCGGGGCAGGTTATTCTCGCTAGAATTGAAACACCACACACGGGGGTGACCGGTTTCGACAGGTCGTGATCCGGGTGCACGGTGCAGGCGGGGGTTGGACGGATGGCCCCCTTATCAATCCGCCCACATCAAACTGCCAACGATAACTTCGAACTGGCTCTCGCTGCCTAGGGCAACCTAGGCTCCGAGCGAGTCCTCGGGATCTCTGGGTACCGGGCTCGTTAAACCTCTGGAGGGGTGGCTTCGGCCTGCCTGACAGGGGCACCAGATAGGCTGCCGCGACGCCCCCTGACGGCGGCCGAGATCAGGGAGCAAACGTCCCGAGCGGCTCGTCCGTTCCCCGCCGGGGGGTTTCAAGAGCGGACCAAGCCTGTGGAAGAGCCGCCATTCGGCATGTCTTGGACGTGGGTTCGACTCCCACCACCTCCACCAAATCAAGATCCGATAGCGTCCGACAACGTCCGTAAGATCCTTAAAAACCAATGAATTTCAACAATTCATGGTCCTATGGGGTCCGGTGGAATCTATTGGAATCCGGGGGCAAGTGGGGGCAAGATTGGGGGCAACAGGAGTGTTGTCTTCAGGAGTTGCCCCCATGTCTCTGACTGATACTGCTGTTCAGAAGGCCAAGCCTGGCCTGAAACCCATCAAGCTGTACGACGAGCATGGACTCTACTTGGAAGTCGCCCCCAGCGGGGGCAAGTGGTGGCGCCTAAAGTTCCGCTTCGGAGGGAAAGAGAAACGCCTCTCTCTAGGTGTCTACCCCACCGTTAGCCTTAAAAAGGCCCGCGAGCGCAGAGATGCCGCCCGAGAGCTGCTGGATCGTGGAGTTGACCCTAGTGCCCATCGAAAAGCCCAGAAACAGGCAACGGCGGACCGAGCCACCAACAGCTTTGAAGTAGTTGCCAGGGAATGGCATGCAAAGCGCACTGTTAACTTGAATGATGAATATGGTGACAACATCCTCAAGCGTCTTGAGAATGACATCTTCCCCTGGATTGGGGGCCGCCCAGTCTGCGACCTCACTCCCCCGGAACTTCTGACAACCATTCGTCGAATCGAGAACCGCGGAGCCGTGGAGACCGCTCACCGTATCTTGAGCCTCTGTGGTCAAGTGTTCCGCTACGCCGTTGCCACAGGCAGGGCTCAGTGGGACGTTGCCGCTCCCCTTCGAGGAGCTCTGCGCCCCACCAAAGGTAAGCATCTCTCAGCCATCACTAAGCCAAAACAAATTGCAGAGATGCTTCGCCTCATCGATGGCTATCAAGGAACATTGACGGTCCGATGCGCCCTTCGATTCGCACCACTGGTTTTCGTCCGGCCGGGCGAAATGAGGCAGGCCAAATGGGTGGACTTCGACCTGGATGCAGCCCAGTGGGAATTCCAGGCGAGCAAAAATGGGCCCGAGCTCATCGTGCCACTCAGCAATCAGGCCCTGGCGATTCTGAAGGAGCTCCAGCCCCTCACAGGTAAAGGCGGATACGTCTTTCCAGGGGCCCGAAGTGATACACGCCCCATGAGCGAGAACACCGTCAATGCCGCCCTGCGCCGTTTAGACATCCCCAAGGAAGAAATGTGCGGCCACGGATTCCGGGCCGTAGCCCGCACAGTCTTGGACGAAGTGCTGAAGTTCCGGGTCGACTTCATCGAGCACCAACTCGCCCATGCAGTGAAGGATCCGAATGGGCGGGCGTACAACCGCACGGAGTTCCTGCCTGAGCGGCGAAAGATGATGCAGCAATGGGCAGACTACCTTGATGGTCTCAAGGCTGGTCATGAAGAGGTTGTACCGCAAGGGAATTGCTAAATACAGGCCATGTACAGCTCTACCCAGCCGTCCTTGCCCCTCCCCATCCGTGGGAACACGTTGAGATCAGATTTTTGCATGAGCCCTCCATCCTGAAATCTCGTCTTTGCTTCCTGTCTCACCCATGGTTCGCAAACTTAGGAGTTCCTCATTCCCACGTCTAGGCCCTGGCTCAAGCTGCGTTTCCGATTGGACCCGGGGTGTTGACCCGTAAACATAGGGAAATAACAAAAAAGGGACCAGCCCTACTAGCTGGTCCCCGGAGTAGATGATTATTGTTTAAATAAAAGGTATTACTGAACCACGATGAAGCCAACAGTAGCTGTAGCCATTCCTGCTGCCAGCGGGAGAGGGGTCCAAACCCCATCCAACCAATAACCAGGTACCCCCTGTTGGGAGGTAGCATTCTGAGAAAGAAATCCTCCTGCATATACATGGGAATTAGATATGCAAATGGAGTTTATCTGGCCGTGTGTGTAGCCACCAGGTAGGCTTAGGCCATTCCAAATTCCATCTAACCAATAACCAGGAATATCAACGCCAGATGACATTATATAGCCACCTTTATAAAAATGTCCCGTGTCGAACGTCACGGCAGTAGCAGCTATAACTGCTGTGCCTGCTGGCACCGGTGTAGCAAATCCAAACCATGTACCGTTTTTCCAAAATCCATTGGCATTCACAGCAATAACATCGGTATTTTGTATAAAGATTGACACCACAGGCTGTGTTGATCCAGGAGTGCTTGTTGGTAATCCAACCCAGGTGCCGTTAATCCAATAACCGGGTGTCCCTGAATGATAACCACCCGCATAAACATTATTACCAACCACTGTCATCGAGGACACATCCTCGCCAGTAGCGGTTGCCGTGAGACTTGTCCATATTCCGTTTTTCCAATAACCGGGAACATGCTGGTTAGAATTACCATAAATATAGCCACCAACGTATACATCAGATCCCGATAAAGCTAGAGAAGTTACGTAACCATTAACTGCACCTGAAGGTAGTTGGGCCATGTTCCAGGTACTGTTTTTCCAATAGCCATATGGATATAATGATACAGCATAAATATCACCATTCAATTCGCCTATTGAAAGGACTGACTGACTATAGCCATTGGTAATAATTCCACCCGTTCCATTTGTCCAGATCGCCGAGTTATTTGATCCAAGACTCGTTCCCGTTAAGCCACCCGCATAAATAGACGGGGATACCTTTAGGGTCGCAGGATTGCTATTGGTTTCGCCTTGACTGTTTGTTGCCGTTGCCCTAAAAAAAGCATTGTTATCTGAGGACCGCGCTATAAACCCATATGTCGCGGAAGAAGCACCAAGGACAGAGCTCCATGTGACTCCCCCGTCGTCGCTTCGTGACCAGGAAATCGTCGGGATAGGGTAACCGCCTGCTGCCACAGTAAACGAAGCGCTTGCACCAGAGTTTACGGTCTGGTTTGTTGGTTGAGCCGTGATGCTGGGAGCCACGGGAACGGGATTGACGGTCAGCACGGCGGATGTGCTTGTGACGCTGCCGGAGCCGTTGCCTACCGTCGAGACGAAGGTTGAACCACTGTCTCCCAGCACGGTAGTCGGAGTCGTGTAGCTGGCCGAGGTTGCCCCATTGATCGCCACGCCATTCTTCGACCACTGGTAAGCGAGAGGTGCGGTTCCAGAAGCAACCACTGCAAAGGTGGCCTGCTGGCCAACCACGATTGTCTGGTTCGTGGGCTGGATCGTGATGCTGGGAGCCACCGGAATTGGATTGACGATCAGTAACGCAGCGTTGCTTGTGACGTAGCCGGAGCCGTTGCTCACCGTTGCGACAAAAGTCGAACCGCTATCTCCTAACACGGTCGTCGGAGTCGTGTAGCTGGCTGAGGTTGCCCCATTGATCGCTACGCCATTCTTCGACCACTGATACGTGAGAGGCGCGGTTCCAGAGGCAACCACTGCGAAGATGGCCTGCTGGCCAACCACGACCGTCTGGTTTGTGGGTTGGGTCGTAATGCTGGGAGCCACGGGAACGGGATTGACGGTCAGCACGGCGGATGTGCTTGTGACGCTGCCGGAGCCGTTGCCTACCGTCGAGACGAAAGTCGAACCGCTATCTCCTATCACGGTCGTCGGAGTCGTGTAACTGGCCGAGGTTGCCCCACTGATCGCCACGCCATTCTTCGACCACTGATACGTGAGAGGTGCGCTTCCAGAAGCAACCACAGCGAAGGTGGCCTGCTGGCCAACCACGACCGTTTGGTTTATTGGTTGGGCCGTTATGCTGGGTGCCACGAGAACTGGATTGACGGTCAGCACGGCGGATGTGCTTGTAACACTGCCGGAGCCGTTGCTTACGGCCGCGCTAAAAGTTGATCCACTATCTCCAAGCACCGTCGTCGGAGTCGTGTAGCTGGCCGAGGTTGCCCCACCGATCGCCACGCCATTCTTCGACCACTGATAGATGAGAGGTGCGGTTCCAGAAGCTACCACTACGAAGGTGGCCTGCTGGCCAACCACGACCGTCTGGTTTGTGGGTTGGGCCGTAATGCTGGGAGCCGTTATTACTGGTGCCGGGGTTGCCCCGCCACCGCCGCCTCCGCCACAACCGAAGGTCATAGCTGTAAGGCCTATGAATATTGAAAGGAACTGGGATCGCCAGGACATAATTACCCCAAAAGTCTTCATTAGGGTTGCCTGATGCGCGAGTGACAAAGGTCACTTTGAACAACTGTTTTTTACTAGCCGCTGGCCATTCAACTGCCATCCAATACAAACTTGACCAAAAACACGAGTGATTTCCAATCGGCAGTCCCCGCTTCAAAGTCAGGACACTGCCGGAAATCACACCGGTCAGAGTTCCATCTTGCCTCCCCTCCCTAATGACGGCCGCTGCCGGGTTCCCTTCCTATGTCCCTTGGTCCTTCCTGCGTGCTTCCCGCTGTCTTATTACGCTTCGGTCAAGCCCAAGGCACTCCATTAGGGTTCCGACCACTATGGGTTTAGCGGTTCTTCAACGTAGAAGCGCCTACCCAATGCTGCCCCAGCCCAGATTCGATCTAGGAGGTCACTTTCCACCTCATAGCTCGTCCACATCACAATGCTCGATAACCTAGAACCCCTAAGGATCGGCTTTAAAAGAAGTGCCTTTCCTGGTATCGGCGGCTCTGTGCAGAAGACCAAATATACTCGTTTTTCATTAGGTTCGAAGTCCGTAGAAATGCCGACCAGCCAGCATTGCCAGCCTGCTGCCTGCTGCTCCTGGACTTTCGGCCACACCTTCTCGAGCCATTCTTCAGATGCCTCGAGACCGTTTTGGTCCCTGCGCTTTTGGAAGCTCCGGTGAGTCGTAGTCCATTCCTGGATGATCGGATGATCTGGCTCCCAATTCGGAATATGGGGCTCTGCAAAGGGCGCCAGCGTCGACGGGTTCGGCCGCTCGGCCCCTGTTGGATTGAGCAAGCGTGAAGAAGAGGTTGCGAAAGCTCGCATAGTCGAGAGTTCTTGCCGGGGTTTGGACTCGGTCGATTCCTGCTCGCCGCCGCTCTTCTTGTTGAAACTCGGCCGTATCGCCGCCCGATCGTCCTGTCTTTTCATGCACCACCTCCTTGGCCCATGCCAGGCCGCGCTTAGCCATGGTCCAGATGAGGGGCCCAATGTGCCTCTGAGGGATTCGGTCCACACCCTGCTCTAGCAAACTACGATGGTCGACCTTCGCAATGATGTTACGGCGTTCAAATGCCTGGTTCTGGGCTTTAGCCCACGCCTCTCGCCATTCTTGAAGGAGAGCCGCATCGTTCCATGATCTCTCCTTCTTGGCGCTGAATTGACCGTCTACCACAAGCCTCATCGTCAATAGGATATGGGCATGTGGATTCCCCGGGTTGGCATGCCGGGTGATATCCGCGATCATCCACTTGCTCACAAATTGCTCGTGGGCAAAGTCACACACTAGGGCCATCTGCTCTGCTGCGGAGAGCTCAACAGGCAGGGCAAGCTCTAGTTCACGGGCAACCTGGGCATCCTTACGCTTCTCGGCTGCCTCGGCTCGATTCCAAAGGGCAGATCGGTCAAAGACCCAGGGGGGTGACCCATCTGGCGCAAGAATTATATTTGCGGACCGATCCACGGTCCTGCGACGAGAGAAATCGAAAACAAGCCCAGTGCGCTCATCGGCGATCTTCGCCCCCGCACGGTAGGCCGCCGCGCCTGTGGCACTCCTGCCTGCGCTTCGCGCGATGATCTGTGCAGCAAGATGATAGAGAGCCATGGTGGAACCTTTAATGAGGTTGGGGTCCAGGGGAGGGGCGAAGCCCCTATCCCTTGGTGCACACATTCCGCAGGAATGTATAAGTGCGCCCTTCGGGTACCGTACACCATGTCCTCGTGGGCCTTTTGCGCAGCCCTTCGACTTATCTTGTCGGCACCCCTGCGCAATCAAGGGGTCTGGCCCGGGGTGGAGAATGGAGCTCTGGAGGTCCCATGGACAAGGCAAATCGAGCCTCTGAGATCAGAGCTAAAGCCTCTCAACTGTTAGCCCGTGCAGTAAAGCTAGAAGGGCAGAGCAGGGATGCTGACAGGAAATCCCGAACCAGGCGTGCGGTCCTTGTCGGGCTCATGATCCTCAATCAGCTAGAAGCTGACCATCCAGTCCCCTCAATGGGGACCTGGGAAGACTTGCGCAAAGCCATGGATTCCTTCCTTCGGTGGAATCGAGACCGGGCCATGTTTGACCTTCCCCTGAAGGAAGAGCCTCCGACTTAGGCTCGGCCAATCCTGAACTACTTGCAGATGATTGATAGGCCTGAGAACAAGCAGTTGTTCATCCCGTCAAGGCTGGTCGCTCCGGGGAGTCCTAGGTGATTCGCCTTGAGCATTTATTGAAATGGGCCACGACCCTGATCTTCTGATCTTGCCCGTGGCTGATGTCCCGAGGACCAACTCGAACCCAGTAGGCCATGCCCAAGAATCGGGCCGCAGGCCACTCCAGCAACTCACCTTCGAAAGCTCCTGCTCAATTCAGTCCGGCCCGGTCCGGTCCGGTCAGGTCCGGTCAGGTAGTCAGAATCCCAACATCCCGATTCCACGCAAACACAAGCTGGATCTGGGAACCCTCGCTAGATACATGTGCAACATCAGGCGGAGGAACTATCGCCAGACCACGTCCTTGCCTAGATCGGATTGCGCGACGGCCCAGCCAACGGTATTTCGCGCAATCCGGCGCTGCTGCCTTGGCTGGTTCGCCTAATATTAAATTTCCCCTCAATAAGCCTTTGAAAATATTGCCTTGAATTATGAAATTTCATGGTTTGGATGAATTGTCAGGACTGCGGGCGCCAAGTGCGCAAAACCGGCCGCCTAGCATGAGCGGTATGTCCTATGAGGCTCCACCATGTCCCACACCATCCTCCGACTTCCAACTGTTCTGCACATACGCGGTCGCTCCCGGAGCACCCATTATGAGGACATTAAAGAGGGACTCTTTACCCGGCCGGTAGCCATCGGGGCCAGGGCAGTGGGGTGGCCCCAGCACGAGGTCGAAGCCCTCAACGCAGCGCGAATTGCCGGCAAGAATGCAGATGAAATCCGCTCCTTGGTCATCCTGCTTCAAGCCGATCGTAACTCGGTAGCGTGATGAGAGCCCCTTGGCGGTTTCCCATTGCGGGGTTCGGCTTGGATCCCTCTCTCCTTTGGCAGGTTTTCCAAGGGATCTCCCCCTGGCAGTCCTTTCCCCTGCGTCCGTCCCGGCCCATCACCCCCTCACCCGGAGGGGGGGGATGGGTCGGGTGCGAGCGAAACGATGGTGAATTGCGGTCAGTAAACGTCGCGTCATGGAGTTGCCGACCACGGGCACCCTCACAGCTAGGGGCATGCCAGGCGCCTTATCTGGCAGGCCCCTGGCGAGGGTGAGCCGACCCCGAAAGGACCCCAGCGCAGCACCTGGGATCCACATTTAAAAGCCTGGGGTGGGAACCGCGGCAACGGCCCCCACCGTGCTGGCCAGGAAAGAGCGCTCTCACGAGCGCAGGGGAATTTCCATGTCCGAAGCACCGGGCCTCACGGCCCGCAGGTATCAGTATGGGTACTGATGATCTGCCGGAGCAATCACCGGCGAACCCTCTGAAGGCTCCTGGACGCGGAATCAGGCCCGCTAGGCAGGCTGATGCGAGGCCGCCCCGGAAGGGGCGGCGTCCACACAATAGCGGCATCTCCCAAACCCATGACTACACGGCCCTTCCGTCGGGTGTTCCAGCAGCTGCGCTTCCCTCCCTTGCCGGGTTTCGTTGCGGTGGTCGGAAGTCCCCATGGGCCCTTAAAGCAGACCTTCTATTCGCCATCCAGAAGCAGTTTGGCGAGAGGCCTGAAACGACCCACGTACTGAAAAATCTTCGCATTTGCGGAAAATCAAGGAGGGGGAAGGGCAAGGATGGAGTACTGCGCGTGATCGGAAGGCGCAGGGTCAACCGAGATGGCAAAGATGTCGGTGGCCATGTCGCTGGGCTTTGGAAATGCTGCAAGCGCCTTTGCCCGGTCTGCGGGCTTCGGTTGGCAGTTAGGCGGCTTCTCCAACTTCAGCGACGGGCTTCCTTCGTGGAGAAGGATTCCAGCCTGATCCACGTCGCCGGAGCACTGACCTGCCGGCATCACCTGGGTGGAAACCCTCGACAGAAATTCGACGCACTTAGCGCCCTCTGGAATGAATTCACCAAACAGCCATGGGTTGGCGGAGATCGCCGTGCGAAGTCCTTCCACTCCAAAGTCCTGGCGGGGTACTTCATGGCCCCTGAAATCACTTTTTCGCACAAATTTGGATTTCACCCCCATCTCCAATTCGGAGGCTCGCTGAAGCCTCCACAGGAACTGCTCACCCTCGCTGATAGAGAACAGTGGTTCCTGGGATACCGGGAACGCTGTCGTGTCTGGTTCGAGAAGAACGCTCCGCGCTTCCACATCACCTGTGAGTGGCAGAACGACTGGCTCCAGATGGCCCAAGGCGCCCTGGCCGTCGTTGTTCACTACGTCGTTAAGGGAGACAAGCTCCACGAGGACTTAGCCATCGACGTGACCAAAATGGATACGCCTGGGTCCCGGTTGGCGGACATGGACCGGCTCTTTAAAGAGGGCGTGTTTGGGGCATTGAAGCGGGCTCGCGGTCTTTCCGAATCAGAGATGCCTGTGGGGGAGCGAATTAACCTATGGAACTCGACTCGCGGTATGCGGTGGTTCCGCGTCGGCGGCCTTTGGAGCAATAAGGAAACCGCCAAGTCTGACGAGGAGACCATGGCCGAGGATGAGATGGCAGACGAGGATGTTGTGGAGATGGCTCCGGCAGCATGGGACCGCCTTCGGCGGGAAATCATCCACATTCTCTGCGCCCTACTCGGCGATGTCCGCTATTCCCGGTCTACCGTAGTACAGGCTTGGGCGGCTGCCGAACTGATGCTCATTCAGGGCTGTGACCAGCAGGATATTTGCGACACAATCCAGAGCCTCATCCCTCAAAAGGGGCCGGATAGCACCATCCCCAACTAAATGCGCTACTCCGGGAATGCCAGAGCCAGATGGGTCCTCCCAAAATTTTCTGGTAGCCGACAAAGAGGCCTTTTCAAACCTCATTGTGCATTGATGAATTGAACGTCCAAGGGAGGATTTAATTCCGCTCATTGTGATTTTACTAAGGATCTAAATTCGCTCTGGTGCCTTTGGACATGAAGCTAGGTGGAAACATGGGTATAGGGCAAGGACTATGTAAATCGCGCAATTGCTGGATAATTCACAACGCTCAATGCCTACCACATCATTCTGGCAATCAACCGAATCCACGAGGACCGGACATGGGAAGCTTCGGTCTCGATGATCTTTAAATAGTTTGTGTCCGAACTCCTCTTAGAGCCTAGGATGAGGCTTCAAAGCCTTCCACCCCTTTCTTATCGCGGAGTAACCATGTGTAGCACTTTCAGGGCCCTGTTCATCTGGACCCTATTACTGTCAGCACCGATTGCGCCTCTGTTTGGCCAATCCTCAAATTCGAACCAAAAGTCATCCAAGAAGTCAGTAAAGCGATTCGAGGTAAAGCCTGAGGCCCTCGGCATTGGAGCGAAAAACCTTGGAATCATCAGGGAAACTGGGCGAACCAACCTCACAACATTTCAGTTGATTACTATTGTAAAAATGGTCCGTGGGAACGATCCGTCCGTCCCTCCCACATCTTTTGTTCACGATGGATTGGAAGTTCCGGTGTTTGCACTGGTCGGATCAAACGCCCTAGATGGAGATCGGCCTAGAAAGGATGTTGGCCTTCTGCGCCTGACGAAACGCGGTGCAGAAGTTTCCATAGATCACGGGGCCAACTGGCTCTTGGGTGAGAAGAACGACGATCAACTCGTCTATGCCTTCGATAACCTCACACTCACGCTCACCCCAATGGACCTCGTCTTTACTCCCACCACTTTTAAAGCCATTGCCTTCGAGAGGGGGGTGATCACCAAGGTCACTCCCGACCGTATCCACCCATTCTTCCGATCCGTAGTTATTGCGCTGGCATTTGGGAAAAACGAGGTCGAGGGGATTCTCAAGTACCCCGGCACCAATTTCGTAGTCCCCCTCCGCGGCATTAAGTACAAGGACAAATGGGTCGTCCGTTCGAGGACTGAACAACCCTTTAATGTCGAAGTCTGGCATGCGCCCCCAAATGCTGTCCGTGGTGCCCTCGGGTTGCAAGGCATGCTCTACACGCAAATGGAGCTCAACAATCAGCGATTGATGCTCGGGACAGGCAAATTTATCAATTACTCAGTCAGCAACGACCCCACCGAAGACATTGGTACCGCCATTGAATTCGACCTCAAGAACCAAGTGGAACTCCCCCTCCTCCCCGATGAGTTTAGAAAAAACATCGATCGCAGCATCTGGACCAAGAGCGACCTGCCGAATTCGTTCAGTGCTGTGTCAGAAAAGGCATACTTTGACGCCAAGCTCAGGGCCTATTTCTGGGCACCTCTGGATTACAACTTTGCCTATGATGGCTACTCAAAGCGGGCTCACAGCACCTTGGATCCGATTTTGAGCCGTATCAAGGAACTCGGGGGATCCGTTGTGCTGCTCGACGACCAAAGTAAATAATGGTCGAGGGCCTTCCTCTTGGAAGCGTCCGGGGATGGGGGCAACATTGGGGGCAACTTTGAATACTTAGTTCTTTAAGATATATATTTAATAATTATTTACATTGTCTATTCGATAGCCACCACCTCCACCAAGCAAAAACCCCCGCCTAGCGGGGGTTTTTTGTACGGTACGGTGACCTTTGTGTCGCGGAACCATAATATGGCCGTTTGGCCAGCTTATGGTTCCTTTTCACTCGTGGCCAA
>Ga0316217_10000042_pt1 | contig 188190 bp, 164 predicted proteins | sample 1anoAmetaG_FD_203633 | JGI IMG/M metagenome (GOLD analysis project Ga0316217, IMG submission 203633) | Freshwater microbial communities from Trout Bog Lake, Wisconsin, USA - 1anoA | ecosystem: Environmental > Aquatic > Freshwater > Lake > Hypolimnion/Profundal zone | place: USA: Wisconsin... | reverse complement strand
TAATTCACAAAATGCGGCAGGGAGTCTTTTGCTGGATTCACGAGCCAGACAATCGAATCTAACGTGCTCACCATGGCCCGGCCTTTCTCGGCAATGATGCGAAAGCGAGTAGTTCCTCGCTCCGGATCTGGCGGCGAACCCAAACCGGCGTCCGCGAGCATGGAAATCTCCGTAACCGATGCTCCCAGGTCATCATGCAAATCCCTTGAGATGCGTGATCGTTCGCTTTCAATGGCTCGTTTAAATTCCGCCTGTTCCCGTCCGTGAATTTCAATTTTGAGTTGTGCGGAGCGTTGCTCAACTTTCCGCTGCAGCATGGAAATCCATATAAATGCCAATATCAAAACTCCGCTCAAAACTCCTAAAGCCGCCATGACTTTCCCTATTGTCCACCATGGAGGTCGAGCCAGCACCCTGATGTCTGAAGGAGAATTAAGCATTAGCTCAAAGGAATCAACGCGACCGCCATCCGAAGTTTTGCTGCCAAGCGCAGCATAGGTGCCGGTCAATTCCAATTGACTTCCAACCTGGACCGGGAGTTCTGATCCAAGTTTTCGGCTCAAACGAGCAAGAAAATAATGAGACCCCATCTGGAGGGTCAGGATTTGATCCGGCTCCTGAGTGATGTTGACAAGTTTCGCATGAATCTGAACCCAGATTGAATCGTTTTTCCCAGCTTGGATATTTTCTTCGTCGATGGTTTGCGGTTTTGGCATTGGCGCTGATTCGATTTTACGAGCGACCGCATCTAGTAGCGCGGGCGAGACTCCGCCCAAATCGGGATAGCCAACCACTTCCACTATGTCTCCCACTTGAAAACCGTCTCCCTCCTTTAGCGTAAAACGCAATCCACTCGCACCATCCTGAAGAAAAAACTCACCGCCCTGTTCATGAATGATTTGCCCCTTGATTTTAATCGATTGAAAAGCCCGGGCATTGGCATCATACATTAGCAATTCCGAAACTTGTTTTGCCGGGGAGGTAAATGGATCTTCCGGCGCAGCCTGATCCAGGCTGATTGAGGCTTGGTGCATTTGAATCTCCGAAACTTTGAACAAGTGTGTCACCTCATCCTTGACCGCCCACAAGCATCCTCGGATGCGAACAACTCCACCTTCATAACCGCTCAAACTACCGGGGGCGGCATCAAGCATCTCCACGGATATTTGCCCATCGTGGGTCAATAGCTTCATCGAATTGTCGTGGACCGCGAGGACGGCACCTTGGATTTCGACGTATTCAGTATCCATAGATCCGTTCTTAAGCTGATCGCCGCTGGCATGCACAGGCTCCGGTAATACGCCCAATCCTATGCGCGTCGCCAGTTGACAAAGAACCATTGGTGAGAATCGAGCGGCGGTGACGCCTTTTATTTCCCAGACCTCACCGACTCGTTGCTGATAGTTTTTCTCGGTGGGAAGGTCATCAATAAATACGCTTCCACTGGCATCCTGTAGAACAACTGAATTCTGTTCGCTCCAAGTGATCACACCACGAATTTGAACTGTTTTCGCTTTAAGCGCTTCCTGTCGGGTCAAATGCTTGGTTTGCGCCGCCGAAGTCAAAGCAGGCACGTTCCCGGATTTGGCATCCACGATCGGAATCTCGCGTAGAAACCCATTCTTCAAAAACACAACGCCATTGCTTTTCCCCAGTTGAGCCAAGACTTCCACTCTGCTGCTGGGTGGAAGAATCGGCACTTGCGCCAGTATGACAACAATCTTGCCGGTTGCATCGCAGATGACAACCTCATTGCTCCCTATGGAAGATATCTGCCCGACGACACGAACCATCGCATTAGAGTTGAGACTATTGTAGATCAACAAGTCCTTGATTTGAGGCTTTGACTTTTCGCTCGCCAATTCTGGCGGGAAATCTAAAATTTTAATTTGATTGAGGCTCGGAACCCATAACCATTCTGGAACAAGTTCTCCGTCAAGAGTGTAGGCGCTCTGGCAGATTCCAACCATTCGAACTCGACAACCCGGCAACATATTTAGGATTAAGCCGGAATCATGCGCCACTTCGGCAGTGATTTCTCCGGATCCGGAACGCAATGTAACGCGATCCAATCCAGATTCTTCGCGACTGCAAAAAGTGACGATTCCTTCAACTTCAGCCCAAACCGATGAGTTTGTTTTCAATAGTGGCTGACCCAATGAAAGCAGCAGTGGCAATGGGGCTTCGGATTGAACAATAACTTCCACAGATGACTGCCAAAGCCTCAATTTTTCTTGCGCGATAGGTGATATGGAAAAGGTATATTCACCATCGGTGGATATATCCAAAAGGCCATGGAATTCGATTCCAACGTCATTATCCCGAGATCTTACGCCAGGATCGAGGTTTGATACAATTCCGGTTTTTATTGCTTTCAACTGGGCAAAATCAGGGACTTGATCCCACTTACCTTCAAACACTCGATAATTTAGGCCAGGATAACAATTTGTGGACGCTGCCGATTCAATGTCACACGATAACGCGCTTGAAGGAATCCGCTGCTTGAACAAACCCGGCCCTTCATACATAACACGCAGCCCATACAAGTTACCAGCATCATAGCAAGATACTGCAATGGGATGTTTCCCCTTGGCCAATTGAATCGCTGCCTTTTTTTCATTCATTCCATGAAGCGCATCAACGGTGAGCAGCATATTCTCGACTCGCAAACTGGCTCCGTAACAGTCGCCAGCCAAGCGCCCGGACACCACAAGTTTCTGTCCGGGTTTGACCGGCTGCGTCACCGGATCAATCCATATCGGGGCAACACCGGACTCATCTTGTAAAACGACCAAATCTCCTGATGAATTTACCCAGCAAACATCCCCTTCCAGCTTGACCGCAGACACAAAATTCGACTGCTGCAGAATAAACTGATGGAGTTGTGCGATTGTAGTGGGAACAACGGCCTTACCATTGTTTGTAAATTCTCCGCTGGCACCAGAAACCGTCATCAACACGGAAACCAGACTCAACCGCAAGAGAATGGCCCGACACTTTCCCTGAAGCGATGTGGTTTTCATGGCATTATTGAAAGTATGCATTATGCCCAAGGGCGGCGAGGAAAAAATCAAGCCGTGGACCCCTTCAGAAATATCCGGGCCTGCAATTTGAAATTGTGCCGGTGTTTTGATCCGATCAACTGCAGTATTCAGTATGAATTTATTGCAAACACATCATCCCTGTTGGCGCGCAGATCGGTCCATTTCCAGCCGTCAGCATGGCCATCACAAAAGGATAAAACCGCGCGGCCACTATGTCGGGCGGCTGGCTGTTTAAAATTATTTAAGCCTTGACGTGACCAACCAGTGCTGGGATCCGGCTGTTTGGTGGAGAGTTCCGTGGTGTAGCCACCAGTGGGTTGCGCATCTATTTGCTTACCACTTCTCGGGACACCCACATCGCCAATCAGCCAGATTTGGCTGGAGCGTCTTATATTTCCTAATTTCATGCTGCCAACAATATTACCATTTCCATCTGTGGGATAACGAATGATTCCCGCTGTATAAGTGTTACCCTCCAAGGGTCCATAGCCTTCGCATTGGGTGCTGATGCCATTTTGGGTTACGGTTGCAACATCTTTTTCCTTCACCACTGTGCACCGCCAAACATTGTTGGATGTCGTGCTACTCGTGATATATCCACCTTTATCCATGATTTTAAACCACCAGTTGCTAGTCACATTTGGCCAGGTGCTTGAATTCATCGGAGGAAGTGAGTCGCCGCTGTCTCCAGCATACATGATCATCGCCAGGGCGATTTGCCCATTGTTGTTGTTGCAAGCGATTCCCTTGGCTTTGTCTTTGGCCTTCGCCAGCGCCGGCAACAACATCGCCGCGAGAATGGCGATGACGGCGATAACGACCAGCAATTCAATCAGCGTGAAGGCACGATTGGCGGAGCGGTTTTCCCAAAAAGGAATTGCCATATGAATTTTGTTATTATTATTTGCATCTTAAACCAAACCCGCCCAACCGTCTTCTGCACGGTTGGGCGGGCATTTCCAACCCCTAACCGGCTTAAGGCGTGACCGTCCGATAGAACCTCAACACATGGTTGGTCGCGTCCGTGTCAATAAAGCTTGGCAAACCATAAGTGCCCGCCAGATTCGTAAACAGTGTGCTCCAGACCGCCAAGTCCGCGCTTGCCTGTATTCGATAATTGACACCGGCGTCACCTCCGGCGAATGTCAACTGGATGCTGCCATCTCCAAGCAAGGTTGGTTTATTGATTGCTACCGGCGTGGCTGCTGTAACAGTCAAAGTGCCGTTCACATAGCTGATGTTATAGTTGCCCAGTCCGCTGCCGTTGGCATTGCTCGGAACGATGTCGTAGGTGTTGACCGGTGCCGAATTCAAAGCCCCGGCACTGGTGATTGTCACACCCGAAACACTGTCGCTGCCAAACAAGCTGCTTGTTGTGAACTCTGTTCCTGCAAAACTAAGGCTCTGCCCATATACTTTACTCGCGCTATTTGCCGTCACCGTGATCGCCGCCACCGCGACGGTCAGGGTCCCGTTGGTGAGGCTGAAGGTGTAGTTGGTCGAGGCCAGGCTGCCCACGAGGTTCGTGATGTCATACGTCCCCACCGGGCTGTTCGTATCCGCCATCGTGCTCAAATCCGGTGCCCCCACCACATCGCTGTTGGTCAGGCTTTCGCCGTTGATAAAGCCACTGTAGCTTACCGTGAACACCGGGTTGGTCGCTCCGTATATCCGGCTCTGGTTGTCCGCCGTCACACCCAGGTTTGCCGGTTCCACCGTCAGGTTGCCGGGGTTGTAAGTGATGTTGTAGTTCCCCAGGCCGCTGCCCACCGCCGCATTGGCAGTGATGCTGTAGGGTGAACCCGCCACCGGGGCCGTATTCGTAGCGCCATCACTAGCCAGCGTCACACTCGTCACGCTGTCGCTGCCGATCAAGCCGCTGGTGGTGAACTCTGTCCCCGCAAACACCAGATTCTGCCCATACAACTTGCTGACATTGTTTGCCGTGACAGTCAATCCGGCTTGATTGACATTAATGCTGACAGCTTGTGCCGCTGGCGTGTTGTAGTCAGCCGTGTCGGCCGGGACAAACTGCACGCTCAACGTCTGGCCGTTGCCCACGCCCAGCACGGTGCCGCTGGCCGGGGTGTAGGTGAAGCCGCCCAGAACGGTACAGCTCGCATTCAACTGCGTCCCGCTCAACGCCGTGCCATAGACGATATCCGCAGGATTGCTCCACGAAACCACCGGGGTCGCCTTTTGCACATTGATGCTCACGCTGGCGGTTGCCGTCGTGTAATCCACCGTGTCCGTGGGCGTGAACGTCACGCTCAACGTCTGGCCGTTGCCCACGCCCAGCACCGTGCCGCTGGCCGGGGTGTAAGCAAAGCTGCCCGCCACGCCGCAACTCGCGTTCAATTGCATCCCGCTCAACGGCGTGCCATATGCAATGTCCGCCGGATTGCTCCAAGAAATCACCGGAGCAGTCTGGGTCACGCTGATGTAACTCGACTGGATATTAGTGCCCGTGCCCCATGAACCCGAGACGATCTCAGTGACAGTATAGTTTCCGGGGGTGTAAATATGACTCACGCTGGCTGTCATCACATTAGTGGTATATCCATCGCCGAAGTCCCAGTAGTAATTGGTGACGCTGCCGGTTGACGCGTCGGTGAAGGTCGCCGTCAGCGGACCGCCGCCGCTCGTCGGCGTGCCGCTGAAATTGGCCACGGGCGGAGCGTAAACCGCGATGTAGTTTGTGGAATAGACATCCGAGACGGAACTGTCCCAGTTGGTGACGAAGGTATGCAACCGATAATAGGTGACGGGGGCGGTGATTGCCTGGGTGGACTGATACAATGGCATGTTCAACAGATAAGGATACCCGGGCGTGGTGACTGACGTGTCAGGCAGCGCGCTCCAAGTGGTGTGATCCGTGGAGCTTTCCAGTTTGGATTGCGGATAGGCGTAGGCATACCACTGCAAAACGGCGTTCGTGGCGGTTGCGTCCAGCGTCGGTGCCGCCGTGAACAAGGGCACGAAATAGAAACCAATGTCATCAAAACGGATAATTTGATTCGTCGGAAGGCTACCGCCGGCTATCGTTACCAGTCTTACGCTCCAAGTGCCGGCCGGGGCAGTTCCCGTGCTAGTATACTGCTGCCAACCGGTGGTAACATTTGCAATATTTGTAGTTTCAGTGATAAGGGTTTGGTTTTCGTTAAAGAACTCCAGCCGCAAATTGGCCGTCGTGCTGGCCGCATTGGTTGCCTTCATCCAGGCCGTCGCCACATAGGTCACATTCGACATCGCACGCGTGCTGTGACTCCAAAACGCATAGCCAGCCGCTTTGGATCCCGTGTTAATCTGGATGCAATTATTGCCCGAATGGGAATCGTTATTAATCATGGCGACCGCAGCCCCCGTGCCACTTGTCCCATTGCGCCAGCCGTTTGGAACATTGGTTTCATAAATACCGAGCGACTCAAAGCCGCCATTGACCATCTGACCAATGACCGGATCGTTGTAGTCGAATGGGCTTGGAGTGGGAGCCGCCCAACCCAATGTCTTGGCCAGATGCTGGGCAATGATATTAGCCACGCCCGCCTGCTCATCCAGCACCATTTCCTGCTCTCCATATACCCAGGGGAATAACACATACGACACATTCGTATCCCCTTGAGCCTTCAAATAGGCCACCGTCGGACCGTCAAGCGGTGCAGTTTCGGAGGTAGACCAGCCATAATCATCAATGAAGCAAATATGCGTTTTGGACATCGGATAAACCGGCCGCAACTGGTTTTGGACAAAGTTGATCCAGCCATTCGTAACTGTGTTCGGCGTGCCGTTGTTCAGAACATCATTGGCGCCCAGCATGATGAACACCACGTCAGGATACCAATTGGTCTGGTAGTCAGGCACCCCATTGTTATTGAAACTCCAGAGGCTTGTGCTGTAACGGGTGTCGGCAACCTGATTGGTCACAGGTTGGGTGTAATTATACAACTGTTGCATGTTCAAGGCGGGGGCATAACTATTGGAGATGCCGATGCCGCTGAAACCCATGCAATAGTATTGGGCATTAAACATTCGCGCCAGAAAGCCGCAGTAGTCGTAGTAGTTGTCGTTGTTGGCGGAATTTCCGTTATTGGCGATGCTGTCGACGGAATTGCCAGCCAAACCCGAATCACCATAAAATTCAAACCGCAACGACGGCTGGGCCGGCGGATTCGTGAGGTATGCTCCGGTATCCAATGTAAAGCCCTTAAACCCGATCGCCCCATCATTGCCTTCACTCTTTTTTACAATTCGAATGGTATGCGTGGTGTTGGCAAGATTAGTCCCCACGATCAGTGTAAAATCCTTTTTTACTGTCACCATGGCAAACGAGTTGGACGGCGCGGCGGCGGCACCATCAATCAAGGCGTAAACAAAGCCATACTTTTGATTGGTAAACGTTGCCGAGATGGAGGTGCCGGTGAAGCTGGCAATAATCGTGTTGCCCGGCCAGCCCATCATCGGCAGATTGGTGTTGCTCATGTCCATCCGCCCCATATACAGAATGTTCGTGTTGCTGGGTAAGATGGATGTCCCGGCCTGTGCCATGCCGGCGGAAATCAAAAACAACATCGCACACAAAACTAGCGTTATTCTTGAACTGATTGATTTTAACTCGTTTGTTTTCATCTGGGTATGTTCTGGTTTTTGGTTGCTATATGAATCAATGCCATCTTCGGCTTTTGGGTCGCTTAAAAGCCCCAATGAAAGGTAATCCGATTTGGCTATGTTCCATTTGTATCATGTCAAAGAAAATTGAACATCCCCCGAACGGCGTATTTTTAGAAACGCACATTTCCAGGCCACACAACAAAATCCAACCGCATTACGAAACCTATGACATTGAACGGAATTCATTGCTCCGTTGGCGCAGGCCCGTGGTAGGGTTTTCCAACCCGGTAAAGCTCAAGTAATTGGCGGTTTTTTTCGGAAAGATTTTTAAGCCCGGCGGCGTTTGCGAGCTGCTCAACCATTTCAGCTGCCGTCACTGCTTCTGGAAATCGTCCCTCTTCGGCATAAGCCGCAGACAATGTTTCGACAAACAAAGGATTACCATGATGAGTCAACTCGCAAGCACGTTCTGCCCAGCCGACGGACTCATTTCCGTTCCGAAGTTTCTCATCGGGACTTACGGCTAAAAGCCATGCCAGACGGTTCATCGCCTGCGGGAAATCCGGATTCAGCCTTACAGCTTGACGAAAGTTGTCGATTGCCTCCTCAAAGCGTCCCTGGGCGGCGAGGACAAGCCCGAGATTGTAGTGCGCCTTGAAATGATCCGGGTTGATGTGGATTGTCTTGCTAAAGTTTGTGATGGCTTCATCAAGCCTGCCCATGTCGGCAAGGGCGATGCCCAAGTTGTCCAGTGCTTCTGAAAAATCGGGCTTGATCTGAATGGCCTGGCGATAGTTTTCAATCGCTTCATCGAGCCGGCCTTTGGCAACCAGGGCGATGCCGAGATTATAGTGAGCCTGGCTGTGGCTTGGATTTAACTGTAGAGCCTGCCGGTAATATTTAATGGCCTGATCTGACTGGCCCTTGGCGGCAAGGGCGACACCTAGATTATAATATCCGTCTGCGAAATTCGGATTAATTTGAATAACCTGCCGATAGTTATGAATCGCTTCGTCAAACCGCCCCTTGGCGGCAAGGGCCACTCCCAGGTTATTCAACGCTGTAAAATAAAGCGGGCTAATTTGGAGAGCTTGATGATAACTGTCTATCGCTTCGTCAAGCCGGCCCTCGGCGACGAGGGCTACTCCCAAATTGTCCAGCGCTTCAAAGAAATCCGGACTTCCTTGAATGGCCATGTGGTATTGTTCCATTGCCTCCTCGATCCGACCTTGATTTTTAAGCCAAACCCCCAGATTGTTATGAGCCATCCAGCAATCCGGATTTTTGACCAACGTATCACGCCATAGGGTTTCTTGATCCTGATACACCCCCGCCTGTCTCCAGGTCAAAACACCGAGTGACAACAGCAACCCACCGCAGCACATGAATTTGAGAAGCGGATTTGTTATTCTTTGATGTTCAAATGTCATGGTAATTCCCGTCGCCGCAAGCGCGATGGGGCCGAGACAGGCGATGTATTGATAATGGTCTGCCACATACGTGTAGCGAAACGTGTAAAGCATGATAAAGCCCAGCACCGGACCCAGCGACACCACGAAAAACAGAGCCGCCGTTTCAACGCTTCGCCCGGTGAATCTTCGGGTGAAATAAACTGCCAGAACAAACAGAATTCCAGCCGCCAGCCAGCCATAGGCAAAAGGATCGGTGGGGTGAATCGTCCAATGCGGATAGCTAAACGTCAGATTCACCGGCCAGAAAATTTTGCCTAGATAAAACCACAGGGCATGACTGGCCACCAGGACCCGCTCCGCAAGGCCAAGTGAAAACAGCTTTCCGTGGGTGCCTTGGTGAAAACGTTCCCACCACATCGTCAGCAATCCCATGCCAATCGCCATCATCATGAAGGGAAAAACCTGTGCCAGGTGTTTCCAGTCAATCGGTCTTCGTTTCAGCCACAAAATCAGCAGCAAAACCGCCGGCAACGTGCAAGCCGTGGTTTTGCTACAAAGCGCCATTCCATAACAAACCAGAGCCAGCCAATAAAATCTCCACTCGCGGCCTTCGACAAACTCATACCACGTTCGCAACGTCAGGAGATAAAAGAAATACATCAAAACATTCTTGAGTTCCGTGATCCAGGCGATTGATTCGACCTGGACGGGATGCAGCGCAAATACGGCCGCCGCCAGCCACGCCCCGGGCACGCTCATACGCCTCAGTAACCTCCAGACCAATACCGCATTGGCCGCATGCAGCAAAAGATTGACCCAATGATATCCAGCAGGATTTAACCCCCAAAGAGCTCGTTCAATCCGAAACGCCGTATAGGTCAGAGGAAAATACTGGGAGGTAGAATCCGTCGTAAACCAAATCCGTTTCAAGCCGTCCGGCGCGGTGAGCAACGGGTTTTCGGTCACATAAGCGTCATCATCCCAAATGAAGCCCCCGTGCAATGCCGGAAAATAGGCCAGGCAAACCAACAGGAAGATCAGGATGCCGGGGATGGTCCCTCGCACCCGTGGATTCAATGGCAATCGCCCGAAATGTTTCTGCTGTGACACCTTGTTCTTTTATTGAAAAGGCATGGCCGGGACAAGTCCCTTTCCTCATCACCTCGGATGCGTATCGTAATGACCTTTGATGATCAGTGTGTTTGGCCGGTAAAAAGCCGCTGAATTGATTTCCAGTGCAGGGATCGCAACTAACTGAATCAGCTTTGGTTCGCGATTTCATTTAACGCGTTTTCAAGTAGGATTTTGGCGCCATTTCTGTTGGACTTTCTTAATTCACACTTTAGCAATGTCTTACCACCGGAATCAGGGTGAAATAAAAATACGCCGTTTGGGGGATGGCAATCGGTTTTGGTCGGACTATTATATTAAAAATAAGCCAGCTCGGAATGACTTTAATAAAGTTCCATTGGCCTAAAAAAAAAAAACCTAAACCAAATTCAACATGAAATACAAATTAATCGCAATATTGCTGGCCACCGGCACTTGCTGTCCGGCCTTTGCACAGTTGACAAACCTCTTGAGCAATCCGGGGTTTGAATTGCAAACCATGACCAGCCTCAAAGCCACGAACAGCGCTGCCATCCCCGGTTGGGTGGCAGGCGGATACAGTTTTCCACCGGGTTATGACAATATTCTTCCCAATTACAATATCGAAGCAGTGTTTCCGGGTTGGATTGATCAAGGCAATCTGACCAATGCTTTCAGCGGTACTTCCCTGTTAATGGAGATGTATGGTTATTACAATTATGGTGATTACTGTTTTGTATATCAGAATATAACCAACAATAGCCCGGCCGGATTCCGCGCTACCATTTGGGCGGAAGATGCCTGGTCTCATGGAATGTCCACGTTAACAAACTATTCCGGTGGAATCAAACTGGAATCCTGGGATAGCACTGGAACTAATATGTTGGCGTCCCAATTGTATAGTTTGCCACTTCTAAAGGATAGCGCCTGGCATTTCTTCTCGTATGATTTCACCAACGTTCCGGGCACATATAATTACAAGTTTGTGGTGGCAAACGGATGGCATCAGGGTGCCATAATGTTTGATGATGTTTCATTGACCGCCCTCCCGGCGCCAGCCCTCAAAATCAATGGCATCAACATTTCAGGCGGGAATGCCGTCCTCAATGGCGGCAATGGTGCTTATGGTGCGAGCTATTTCGTTCAGCAAACAACCAGCCTTTCGGCGCCAACTTGGTCGAACATTGGCACAAACCAGTTTGACGCTAACGGCAATTTCATTTTCACCAATCCGCTTGTCCCGGGCGCATCCCAATATTTTTACCGGGTCGTGCAGCCAGTGCAGCCTTGAGCAGTTGAGCCAGCCAAGTATTGGCATCCCTATGCAGGGTTATAAAGGACCGGCTCATGAGAGCGTTCTCATGGGCCGGTCTCTTTGATCGGGCTCAACTTCAAGCAGGGGGCGTTGGTCAGGGATCTATCATCCGATTTGTGAAATGAAAACAATTTTGGACTTGTCGTCATTAACCCGGCGCTTTTCGAGGAACAATTTGATTCTCATCTTGGTATTACCCATCATGACCGATGTGAACAGATCATGAAGCGAAGACCCGCACTTTTCAGAAGCTCCGTGGACCGGATTCTCCTTGAAGTCCAACAGGTCATGCGGAACAAGGATTACCATCGCGGGATGGAATTGCTGGAAAGAGCGGCTCGCCTCGAGCCTGCCAATACCAACATCCTGCTGCATTTGGGACGGATTTACGGCGAACACAACGACTATGCCACCGCCGAAAGATACTTTGAACAAGCGTTGCGTGTCTCTTCAAACCGGACCGAGACTCTGGCTTTGATTGGTGACCACTGTCAGAATTTCCATTCCCTGAAACTGGCAGAAACATATTTGGCGCTGGCAGTCCAGCAAAAGGATGTTACGCCGGAAATCCTGGCTGAACAGGCCGAACTATGCGAGCGTCTGCGCCGCATGGAGGAAGCGTCAGAACTGGTGGAACGCGCCCTCGACTTGAACAGGAACTGCGCCCCAGCTTTGCTCGTCGCTGCCCGGCTCGAACGCCAGGCCGGGCGGCTGGAAGCGGCGGAAAAACTTCTGGTGGCCTTTCCAGAGAATGCGCTGCCCCTCATCCGCATGCGGGCCTGCTATGAACTCGGCACTGTCTTGGATCGGCAGGGCCGATATGATGAGGCCATGGCTGCGTTCACCAAGGCCAAGTGGATTTGGCGGCCTTTTGCCAGCGGGCGCATCAAGGAGCTGGCAGCTATGCGGACGCGCATGAATGAACTTTTCGAAAAGGCCACGGCCGATGTCTTGAAACAATGGTTCGATTTCAGTCCCCAGCTCCAACCCCACTACCGGCTGGCCCTGCTGGGCGGTCATCCGCGTTCCGGAACCACCTTGCTGGAACAGGTGCTGGATTCACACCCGGATATGGTGTCAGCCGAAGAATTTGAAATTTTCCTGGACGATGCTTATGGCCCGCTCTTGCGCAGCCGGTTCAATGCTAACTCCAAAACTTCCAATTTCGAATTGCTCAACACATCCACACCGGCCGAACTGCAAAAATCACGCCAGGCTTACTTTGATTCCATGGAATTGGCCCTTGGGCAACCGATTGGCGGGCGGTTGCTGATTGATAAGAATCCTTCCCAAACCTTTTTGGCTCCCGCCCTCATCCGCATTTTCCCGGAAGTCAAATTCCTCGTGGCTCTGCGCGACCCCCGCGACGTGGTCTTAAGCTGTTACATGCAAAATTTCCCGAACAATCCGACTGGGGCGGCGTTTTTAACCCTGGAAAGTGGCGCGGCGGAATACGCCAGCCTCATGGGTTTCTGGCAAACCGTCGCCTCACGCATGAGCAATCCACACTTGGAAGTCCGCTACGAAGACATGGTGGAGGATCTTGAATCCGTGGCGCGCAAGACTTTGGACTTTCTCGGGGTTGCCTGGGATCCCAAGGTGCTAGGATTCGATGAACATGCCCGCAAGAAGGCCGTGCGATCCCCAACCTATGCCGACGTGACCCAACCCGTTTACAAACGGGCTCGCGGTCGCTGGCTGAATTACCAGAAATATTTGGAACCACATCTGGGAAAACTTGAACCATTTGTCAAAGCTTTTGGTTACGAATAATCATAAAATGAAACGCCAATTATTTGCCACCGCCTTAGTGATAAGCACGTTGTTCGCTCAAATTTCCGCCGCACAAACGAACCAAATCATCAATGCGACCGATGCCAAGAGTGTTCCCGGCCATGAAGACAGTAACAATAGGGGTTCGATTTCCGTGCTAGATTACCTGAAAGGTATTAGTGGCAAACTTACGGTCGCCGGCATCCACAATCGCGAACCGAATAGTCAACCTTCGATGCAAACGGACCGGATGACAGCCCTTGTCGGCCGTCACCCCGGATTTTGGAGCGGCGATTTTTTGTTTAGCGCAGACGACGTCAGCAACCGCTGGACGATGATTCATGAGTGTAAAAAACAATGGGACGAGGGTTCCATTGTCCAATTGATGGCGCATGTCGCCCCGCCGAATCAACCTGAAGTCTGCCAGTGGAAAGGCGGCTTGTTAAGCCATCTGAGTGATGAACAATGGAATGATCTGGTCACCGAGGGTGGAACGCTTAACCAGGTCTGGAAGTCCCGGCTCGATGAGTATGCCATTTATCTCGAGTATCTGAAAACAAATGGCGTGCAGGTTTTGTTCCGACCACACCACGAGATGAATCAGGGACTTTTTTGGTGGGGAGGCAGAAAAGGTCCTGATGGCACGGCGAAACTTTACCGACTGACACATGATTATCTGCTGAACGTGAAAGGTCTCAGCAATTTGATTTGGGTGTGGGATATGCAGGATTTGAGCTGCGATTTCCAGGCATACAATCCGGGAGACAGGTATTGGGACGTTTTCGCCTTTGATGTTTATGGCGATGGCTACAATCCAAGTTGGTATGATTACGTCCTGCCGATCGTCGGTAACAAGCCTATGGCCATAGGGGAATGTGAAAATTTGCCGACTCCTCAAATTCTGACCGCGCAACCACGCTGGTGCTTTTTTATGAGTTGGGCGGAACTTACGTTTTCGGGTAATTCCGATAAAAAAATTCTGACTTTATATCATTCCCCGAACGTGGTCACCCGTGACCGTTTGCCTAAATTTAAATAGCATCCTCTGTCAACCTATGAAACTCGCATTCCGATTCTGCGACATTTGCTCTGTGCTGGGAGCGTTTTTCTTTTCTGTCCAGACCGCGCTGGCCGACGTAAAGTTGCCAAGCCTGATTTCCGATCACATGGTGCTCCAGCAGGCTCAGCGCAACCTCATCTGGGGTTGGGATACCCCCGGCACGCAAATCATCGTCACCTTTGCCGGCCGAAGCTATTCCACAACGGCCGGAGTTGATGGCAAATGGTCAGTGACGCTCGCTTCGCTGGCGGCCAACGCCATACCGCAGACGCTCACAGTCATTGGCTCAACCAAGCGCGAAGTCGAGGATGTGCTGGTCGGCGAAGTCTGGATTTGCTCCGGGCAATCCAATATGCAAATGGGCATAGGCCAGGTTAAGGATGGGGCCCAAGCAATCGCCGCCGCCAACTTTCCCAACATCCGTCTGTTAATGGTTCCAAATCTTTCGAACCGGGAGCCGCAACCGGATCAAGCCGGGAAGTGGAATGTCTGCACGCCTGAAAACATCGCGCAAGGTGGCTGGAACGGCTTTTCCGCCGCCGGTTATTTTTTTGGCCGGGAACTGTATCGCAAGTTGAACGTGCCCGTGGGTTTGATTGATGCCACCTGGGGGGGCACGCCCATTCAACCTTGGATGTCGCTGGAAGCGCTGAAAGCTTACCCAGGCTATGCAGCCCTTTTGGAGCACAGGAAATTGGAAGTCGCCGCCTGGCCAGCACGGGAGAAGCAGTTAGAGGCGGACATCAAAGCCTGGGAAATCATAGCCGCAAAGGCTGAAGCCTTGCATCAAGCCGTGCCGCCCAAGCCATGGAACCCGGGACCGCCGGATTCAGGCCAATACATGCCCGCCCAGCTTTACAATGCGATGATACATCCCTTGACAAATTTTCGTATCCGTGGTGCGTTGTGGTATCAAGGTGAGGCCAATGCCGGCGAGGGTCTGCCGGGCGCTGAAGATTACACCGATTTACAAAGCCGCATGATTGCCGACTGGCGGCGGGACTGGGGCCAGAGCGACTTTCCTTTTTTGTTTGTTCAGCTTCCCAACTGGAAAAATGGAGATGATGGCAGCCATATGAGCTGGGCCTATTTTCGCGAGGGACAGGCTAACGTCCTGAAGGTGCCAAACACCGGCATGGCGGTAACCATTGATATTGGCGACCCGGAAGATATTCATCCTAAAAACAAGCAGGAGGTTGGTCGCCGACTTGCCTTGCTGGCGTTGAAGAATGTGTATCATCAAAGCGTGATTTGTCAGGGACCGCAATACTGGAAGAAGGACAAGCCAAATGGCTCGGAACTCAAAATTTATTTTCATCACACGGATGGCGGACTAATCACCCGTGGCGGCGAGTTGAGAGGCTTTGAGATCGCCGGTGCAGACCTTAAATGGCAACCAGCCGACGCACGGATTGCGGGCGATGCGATCCTTGTGAACAGCAGGGAGGTTCCACAGCCGGTGGCGGTGCGCTATGATTGGGCGAATAATCCCGACGGCAATCTTTATAACGGCGCTGGACTGCCAGCCATGCCTTTTCGCACCGACGATTGGTTTTGACGGCGGATCCGCGATTTTGGATGCGAATGCCGCCTGCGTTTATTCTGACAAGCCTAGCGACAACGTGGGTTTGCAGCGTTGCCAAAGGTTCCCGGAACCGACGAATGCCAAAAAGGGAAGAAATGCCCTTATTCATTTGTCAACTTCCGCTCCTTTTTCCAAGCCGCCGCGCACGAGGCGAACGTAGTTGTAGATGCGGATGACATCGCCCTGCGGGCCGCGACCATGAGGGAACATGGCGGGATTACCGGACTTTGGGTCGCTGCGCTGGGCACCGGCGCCGTGAACGTCAACATAGCGATATTCGCCAGCATTGGCTTCCGGCGGGACAGCACTCGGTGTTGCGTCGTCACCGGGACCAAAACCGCCGCGCCGTTCCGGTGGTCCGCCCGCCATCGCGCGCGGCGACATCCATCCAGCCCCACGCCCAAAGGCCACATACATCGCCGCACCTCCGCCCATGACACCGGCGTGCGTCGTCGCCGACCAGTAGAACGGATAGTCAACTTGATGAGCCTCGTTGGTAAACGCGGTGCATTGGAAAAGCGGATCAATCGCGGGCGAATGCGTCGTTTCGGGTGATCGCGTATAGTTGACAAGGCTCTGCAATTCCTTCACGCTCGGCAGCCGCCAATCATTGTGGCCGAGAAATTTCTCCGCGTTCTTCTTTTGCACCCAAGCCAGTGCTTCCTGCCAGTTCATGCCCTGGCCGCTGTCAAACTTCGACCACATTAATTCTGTCGCGCGGTCGGTGATAGTGCCGTCACCGTTGTCGTGAAAATCATTTTTCCCGTAGCCCGGATTGCCCCGCACACACAGCACGAAGAAAGTTTTCTCCATGCGGCCGCCCGGCATGAACAGGTCGTAACCCTTGATGCGGCCATCGGCGAAGTTGACGCCAAACAACTTGTCGAATCCGCGCGCCCCCTTGCCAGCATACTTGGTGCTGGAGGCGTATTGCGAATCAATGACGCGCTCGCCGGCGCGCGGATCGCCATAGGCGAACTTGAAATAATTTGTGTTAATGAATGGCGTCAGCTTTGAAGTATCGTTGCCGCCGGGTCCGCTGGGGTCGGTGCCACGCGCGTCGAACAGCGAATACAATTCCTTGATCGTCGGCAGCCGCCAGTCGTCGAATCCGCCAAATTTGGCGGCGTTGAGTTTGGCGGGGAGCGTCTGGGCCTGGCTCAACGTCAGCTTGTCGTGCCGCGTGAGCACGCCATCGCCATCGGTGTCCGGACTGCGCTGCCAAGTCAGGCCAGTGATATTGTCGTGAACCGTCAGCCCATCGGCCCCCAGGGTGTAGCTGGATGGATGGTTGTGAAACTGCGCGTCCTGGCCGTAGAACGGCTGGCCCGATTTCGGCGGGGAAATTTCGTTACGGCTGTCGTAGCAATGCAGCTGGCCGGTGTCAACAACCGGGTAAAGCTGTGCCGCGCGAAGACAGAGGCTAGACAGCCAGACCATCCGCGTCGCGATCAAGATGGGTATGAAGTTTTTCATTGGCTCATTCTCCGCCAGACAACCTTAAGAAAACGTGAAGCCGCAAATGTTTCCACCAATGCTGCTCCAGCCAGCGAAACGGCAGCTACGCAGTTTATGGTCCGCCCAGCTAATTTTAGCATTAAAATTCGCAAAAGCAGCATCTGAAAGTTACAAATTGACCTGTTCCATCAGACGGGCAACACATGGTTGAATCTTGTATTCGGGAGATCTTAAACAACTGTTTAACATAATGTTGCAGCACAGAAAAACCATTAAAATCTGAATGCTGTTGCTCGGGATAAAATACGCCGATTGGGGGATATGAAAAAAAACTGAATGAGTTAATGTCAGGTATAAATGTTTCGCAGAAGCAAAAAATAATTTTTTTATAACTTGCGGCAAACAAAGATAAAACTGACAAAATTAGGAATAAATACCAACTAACAAAATGCGATTTGTCCTTGAAGCAAAATGAAAGCATCTCATCTCCAGTCTCGGGCGTTTATACCTTGCAAAGCCGATGGGGCATTCACGCTGATTGAATTGCTGGTCGTCATCGCCGTTATAGCCATTCTCGCAGCGATGTTGTTGCCGGCGCTGGCCAAGGCCAAAGACAGGGCCAAAGCAATCCGCTGCACCAGCAACATCCGGCAGGTCGGTTTGGCATTCATGATGTATGCCAACGACAATAATGATTTTCTACCACCTTTGAACCCAGGCAATTTTTCTGCTGGCACGGCGGTCCAAGGAAAATGGTGGTTCAACATTCTTGACCAAGGCGGTTATGTGAGCGCTAGCGGACAGACCAACAATGTCTGGCGTTGCCCGGCGGTGCAAGATAAGGACATTACTACGGCCGTTTACAATTATTACGGTATTTCCTGGCAAGGTTATGGACCGGTTCAAGACCAGGCCAATGATTCCGGTGGTGTCATCCGTTATGGCACGACCAGCAGCGGGGCGATGCTGGGCAGCATGAAGCTTTCCAGCATCAGTCACACTTCCCAAATCTGGATGATGGGTGATGTGGGGGTTCCTAAACAACCAGGATGGGGTGACACGTTCCCAGCTTGCGGCTATAACACGGAAATCGTCACATTTCAGCCAGATCCAACTGTTGGCTGGACGAAGTCTGTGCCGCCGCGCAAACAACCCGGGTGCCGTCACAATACGCGCGCCGTATTTGTCGCCTGTGACGGCCACACTGAATCCTGGAAATGGGCCGACCTGCGCGCCGACTTGAACGATGTATTTGCCATCAATTCTTACTGAAATTTCATTGGCGGTGATAATTTCAAGTTAGAATAGAAATGCATTCTGGAAGCTGATAGCGACGGGATCGGCGCGCTTTGACTTGCCGCCTGCCAGCAAGCGAATTTTTATCGTTCCCATCTATGGCATGATCAATGAGAATTATCTATGTTATACCATAGGCGAACTTGGAAAAATTGCATCGATTCTAGGGAAACCCTAGCGAGTCACATAATGAAGTTCGTTGGATTAAAGAGCAGGTATAAGAGCAGGTATAATAATCCATTGTTGTCCGTCGTGGATTATCAAATTTATGGCGCATTTAACTGGTCCAATTTTATTTCCAGTTGTCCGACGGTCCGGTTCGCAGACAGCAGTTGCTCAAGAAATGACTTTCTTTCCTTAATGAGTTCACCAATTAGATACTCTTTTCCTCGATTGGTGATTTTCAAATCCAGAATTTCCCATTTCAGCTCTTGGATTTTTCGGGCATCAGTTAGATTAGCAATATCGTCTGGATGTTTCACATGTGGCACAGCGATTCGGAACTTTTCCGAATCTGGAACGTTGGTTGATGTCTTGGAACGCTGCAGTTCCTCCTGGATCGCCGCCTCTACGCTCTGTGGTGTGAGGAAATATTTCCGCTCGTTCGGATCGAAATAACAGTCGAGCCGCGTGATCCCCTGACGGTTGGGCTGACACCAGTTGATGATGCTGCGTTCTGTCCGGGCCACGCCCGCTGCTTCAAACATGCGTGCCGTTTCCCGCACGGTCAGCGTGTGGTTTTCTTTGCGTTCCGCAACCTGCGGAATGTTGCCGAAGTCTTCGGCATCTTGCGGCACCGTGCGGAATTCTGCCGCAGGCTGCGGAACATCCGATATTCCTTCCGTTTTCTCCGGCGCATGATCGGGTAGATCTGATAAATTGTTCGCTTCATTTTCCAACTGCATGATGGATTCATTTTATCATGCCGGATTATTCTGGCGAACCCGACCTGTGGATAGCGGGTTTCAAATATTTTTGCTATGATGCTAGACATGGAGAAACCGTCACGTGACTTCAAAGGGATCTGGATCCCCAAGGAAATCTGGGAATCCAACCAACTCTCGATCATGGAGAAAGTTTTGTTCGTGGAAATCCATTCGCTCGACAACGAGCGTGGCTGTTATGCTTCCAATCGTTATTTTTCCGAATTTTTCAGTGTCAGTGAACGCCAGATTCAAACCCATATCGCCAGCTTGAAGAACAAGGGATTTATCACGGTCGCCATCCAGAACCGATATGAGCGGGTAATGCGGGCCGTGGGCAAATATGCCCGGGTTCACGGAGAGCGGCTGCATCAGTTGCGACAGGAACAGGTCAATCTGGCCCAAAAGTTCCGCATGGGGGGTATGAAGAAAACTTCATAGGGGGTATGCAGTATTGTTCGTGCCCCCCACGAAGAAAACTTCGTGATAATAATACAATGAATAAACCAATGAGTAATACGGGAAAAAATTTTCATAAAAAGCCGCGCCAAAAAGCGGCGCGGCTTTACCAGCGGTTGACTGATTGTTTACTTTCCCGGCGGCCAGAACGCTGTCGCTATTCCCACGGCATCGAAGATGTCCATGCGCGGATCTTCGCTCATCCACGGTCGGCGTTTCGGCGGCAGGCGTGACGCCAGTTCCACCGGAAATTTCTCCGCCAATGTTTGCGCCACGGCGAACTTGGTTCCCTTGGCCTCACCCAGCAGTTGCGTTCGTACCCGTGTGACCGAAATCAGGCGCACCTTCAGTTGTTTCTTGCCCGCCCTGGCCATGATTTTACGGTGCAGAGTTTTGATGCGGTCTGATCTGCGCGTATCCGCTGCGGCCACGTCGGGCAGCACCAACACATCCGGTTGATAAAACTGGATAAACCGATTTACCCACGCCAGTGCCCCCGCGTTTTTATCCCGCAAAATCGCTTTGTTGCCGCAGGCCACGAGTTTGTCCGGCCCCTCCATGACGGCGTAGCCCAAGCCACGACTTAATGGCGCGATGGCTAAAATACGAACGGTTTTATTTTTAATCATTCATTTGATGGATTAAGGCTGGCTTTCGCAGCCAGTTGAATAATGGTGGCCTGTTTCCGCTCATCGGGTTTCCGAAGCTTGCGGAATTTCAGGATTTTGGCGTGCGCCGCCACGTCCTGTTCGGCCTGCTGATAACGGCCGGCAAAGAGTTCACGCACCGGACGGCCGTAGATCACTTCATACGCCAGTGCGTCCTGCAACGACGGCTCACGGGCGAAGTTCTCATCCCGGCATACCTTGGCCCCCTTGTTCATGCCCCGGATGCCCAGCAGAAAACCGACTTCCTCCTGCGACAGAGAAAGGTACTTGCGCTGGGATTGAAGATAATTGGGTAATGATTTCATTGGATTAAACTGAGGTAATCGCGAACCCGATGGCGGTTCAGAGCCGAACCCTAACAGACAAACGAAAAACCACGGAGACGTGTGAACTTGCCAAAACCGGCAAACGTGGTGTGGTGAAGAATAAAGACCTATTTAACTACATTATAATCATACCATTATAACTTGGCTTTGTCAAGTTGGCGACGCCCTGTTCAAAAGTCCAAGGCCGTGCTTAAATGGATAGACCATGGAAATATACTTACGAATTCCCAAGGGATGGTCCAAGCCGGTGGAAAACCAGAGCCAGGAAACGTGTGACTTGTGTGGGGCCAAGCTTTGGATCGGCCCCGGCAACCAGATTTATTGTGACCAGCACCATACAATGGAAATGGTCGCATCCCTTCCGAAGCCTGCGGAAAAAACATCCAACATCAAATTCTAGTTTTCTACGAGGGGCTACAAACATGGTTTGTAGGGGCGAGCCGCCCATCACGATTTACTTTTACGGCTTAACCGCCGCACCACTAACTCCCCAACGTGTCGTCGAGCTACCGCCCGACTTATCGCTTTCTCCCTGCGGGCTAGCCGGGTAACGGACACCTAGCCGTTGTCCTTTACCAAAAAGCGATAAGTCGGCCAGTAGCGCCGACACGTTGGGGGACGGGTTTTAGAATCAGGGTTATCACCCTACCACCATTTCGCTGAGGCGACCGGTTCACGCCGAAGCGTGGATAAAGGACGACGGTTGCAACGAGCGTCACGACCAGACCGGTCAAGACACTACGTTTTGCAACTCGCTGGGAGAAAGCGTCGCCCGACTGGGCGTTTTTTTAATTCAGCCGCGCCAACGGCGCGTCCGATTTGCAGGACGCGTGGTAAGCTGGTGTCCCGTTCGGATTTCAAAACCAGCCGCCATTATCTGGCCGGCGTGCCCCAAGCACTGCTGCCGGCGTCACTACATCCACCACAACCGGGACGTTCAGGAGTGGCGGCTGGTTTTGGCACCATGAACGACCAAAACCCCGACATCATCATTGGCGAGGAAATAGGCTGGGGCGATCCCCAGCCTTTTGGCATTGCTGCAGTTGATGAGCGACAGCACCTCTACATCATCGGCAAAACCGGCACTGGTAAAACCACGCTACTGAGAAATTTGATTTTGCAGCACATCGCGCTGGGGCATGGCGTCGGGGTCATTGACCCACACGGCGACCTGGCCGAAGAACTGTTGAATCACATTCCGCCCAAGCGGGCGGATCATCTGGTGTATTTCAATCCGGGCGATTTGGAATTTCCCATCGGATTGAATGTCATCGGCAGCGTAGCCCCCGATGACCGGCACCTTGTCGCCTCGGGCATTGTGGCGGCATTCAAGGGCATCTGGCGGGATTCGTGGGGCCCACGACTCGAATACATTCTCTACAACGCGGCCTCCGCGTTGTTGGAATGCCGGAACCAGACTTTGCTCGGTGTGAATCGTCTGCTCACCGATGACCGCTACCGCGAGAAAGTCATGCGTCAGGTCAAAGACCCGTTCATTCGCGCGTTTTGGGCGGAGGAATATACGAACTACGACGAGCGTTTCAAACGCGAGGCCATCGCGCCGATCCAAAATAAAATCGGCCAGTTCCTGTTGAATCCCGTGGTCCGAAATATTTTGGGCCAGGTCAAAAAAAAAGTGGATCTCCCGTTCGTGATGGATAATGGACGACTGTTCATCGCAAATCTGTCCAAGGGGCAGTTGGGACACGACAAGGCAAACCTGCTCGGTTCCCTGCTGGTGACGCAATTTCAGTTGGGCGCAATGGCGCGCGCCAACCGGCCGGAATCCGAACGCCGGGATTTTTACCTGTTCATTGACGAGTTTCAGAATTTCTCGACGGATGCGTTTGCCTCCATCCTGGCGGAAGCCAGAAAATACCGGCTCTGCCTCACGCTGTCGCACCAATACATTGATCAGCTTTCCGAACCGATCCGGCAGGCCGTGTTCGGAAACGTCGGAACGTTGGTGGCCTTCCGGATCGGCTACACTGATGCGGAAGTGATGACCAAGGAATTTGGCAAAACCATTCCGGCGACGGCGCTGGCCGATTTGAACCAGTATGAAGCGGTGGTGAAATTGCTGGTCGGCGGCACCAACCGCGAACCGTTCCGGGCGCAGATGCTGCCACCGCTGGAAAATCGCGTTGGCCGGAGAGACAAGCTCATCGCGTTATCGCGGGAGCGTTTTGCCATGCCGCGCTATAAAATTGAGGCGAAATTGAGGCGGTGGATGACTTCGTTAGATGACCATTTTCCCCAGGACCCCGATGCAACAATACCCCCTGAGGCAAATCTCAAAACGATTGCTTAACTAAGCCAGCCTCACAATGGAAAAAAGGCCACTCTTAAAAGAGTGGCCTGAAATGGACTGCAAATTATTTCTTGGAACCCTTGGCGGCTTGAGCGGCTTTGACTCTGGCCCAGCGGGCTTTGGCGGCGGCAATGATCCGCGCCATGCCTTCAGGACTAATTTTACCTTTTTTGGCAGATGGTTTGCCAACCACAACAGCTTTGACAACTGGTTTGGCAGCTACGACCGCCTTTACCGCCGACTTGGCTGCCGGGGCAGCAGTGGCTTTGGCCGCCTTGACCTTGGCCCAGCGCGCCTTTTGGGCGGCGGCGATCCGGGCTTTGCCTGCGGCACTCATGCCGCCTTTTTTTGCGACCACCGGCTTGGCTGCGGAAACTGAGGCCGGGGTTTCTTTACCGCCGAAAACGGCAGCGAGTTGCTTTTGCAGGTTCGCGATCTGATCCTTGAGATCGGCGGCCTGCCTTAGTTGGGCGGAAGTAAGATTGATCATGTTTATGAAAAATTATTTAAAGGTCACTCTTACTTGGTGCCGAGGATGGCGTCCTTGGCCGCCTTGGCGACGCGGAACTTGACGACGCGCTTGGCTTTGATCTTGATGGCTTCACCCGTGGCCGGGTTGCGGCCCATGCGCGCGGCCCGGTTGACCAGCACCAGCTTGCCGAGGCCGGGAATGGTGAAGCTGTTCTTGGCGTTCTTGTAGGCCAGTTGAACGAGGGATTCCAGAACTTCAACAGCTTGCTTTTTGGTGAGACTGTTTTTGGTGGCGATTTCCGCTGCGATTTGTGATTTGGTAAGTGCTTTAGCCATGATTTTAGTAGTGTTTTTTGTTTAACTGCACGTTGAAAGCCTATTAAAGCTGGGTGGAATGTCATCGCCAAGCTAAAACCGCGTCTTTTATTGAGTAAATCATGTTTTTTTGGGGGGTGCGGGTGGACACCCTTTCGATTCGATCATCAGCTGAAGTTCAGACGGAGTGCCGGCCACAACACCCAGAAGCTCCGGTAGTAACTTGAATTGCGTGCCCATCATAAGCTTTTGGTTCCGGCCGCGGGGATTCCTGAAGGTATTCAAGTCCCAAGTTTGATTGCCTAATCACGCAATTTCCATCGTCTCCCTCATTCAGCCCATCCCAGTCATCCTGGCGGAATGTCCCGCCTTCCTCGTTTCCGGCGTTGCACCAAGGTTGCGCCAATTAAGCTGACGGAGCGTGACCACAAAATCATCCGGCTCATCCACCGGCACCGGTTTTTGCGTTCCCAACAAATCATCGCCTTGATTGGCGGCAGCGCACAGAATTTATCCCGCCGGTTGCAATGGCTATTTCATCATGGCTACTTGGAACGCCCGCGTGCCCAGCTTCAATACTACGAACGCAGCGGTTCCCAAATCATCGCCTACGGTTTAGGGAACAAGAGCGGTTCACTGCTGCAACTCAACCCGGCGTCCTGGGGGGAAAAGAATCGCGCCATCGGTCGAATGTATCTGGCGCACGCGCTGCTGGTTTCCGACGTCATCGTGTCGCTTGAACTCGCCTGTCGGCAGCATGGCATCCGGTTGTTGCACGAGGATGAATTGAACCTACCCGTCGAAGCACCACTCCATTGGCGGGTCAAACTCCGTGATGGCACCAAGCTCGGCGTCATTCCCGACCGCACATTCGCTTTGGAATACACAGATCAAAACGGCCAGGTGCAGCGGGTCTATTATTTTCTCGAAGCCGATCGGGGCACCATGCCCGTCGTCCGAGAAAAATTAGCGCAGTCCTCGTTTTACCGGAAGCTGCTCGCCTACGAAGCGACCTGGTCCAACAAGGTTCATCAGCGACATCTGGGCATTCCGCGTTTCCGCGTGTTGACCGTCACCACCAGCCAGCCGCGGGTGAAATCACTGCTGGACGCCTGCTCACGGTTGCAGCGCGGCCATGGGCTATTTCTTTTTGCCGACCAGTCGGTATTGCAGAAAGATTTAATCTCCGCCGTCTGGCAATGCGGCAAAGCCGCCGCCATGTCCGCCCTCGTGGACTTGCCGGATTTGGCAAATCCACACGTCTCTTGATTATTTCCGCCGGGCGTTAGCGTGACCAGTGGAGACAGACCCACTTCCGGGCTGTCCGTTCATCACAACCACAGGAGTATTATTATGGCAAAAACATCGTTCGTTGACTTCAAGGCCGTCAAAGCGGCCATCACCATGGAGCAGGTGCTGCAGCATTATGGACTGCTCGACAAGTTCAAACGCGGCACGGACAGTCTGAATGGCCCGTGCCCCATCCACAAAGGCAGCAACCCTACCCAGTTCCGTGTGAGCCTCAGCAAAAACATTTGGAACTGTTTCAGCGAGTGCAAACATGGCGGCAATGTCCTCGACTTCATCGCGGAGATGGAGAAGGTGAGCATCCATGCGGCGGCCTTGAGAGCCATCGAATGGTTCAACCTCGATCCCGAGGCGATGGCTGCTGGAAATGGCGAATCTGACGAAGCCGAACAGTCAACATCGGCAAATAAAGAGACTGTCAAACCGGCTTCGGCACCCCAGCCCGCATCAGCCGCGGCAACAGAATGCGCAGTGCCAAACACACCGCTCAAATTCCGGTTGGATAAACTGGAGCGCAGTCATCCGTATCTGTTGGAGCAGCGTGGCCTGACGATTGAAACCATCGTGGATTTCGGCATCGGCTTTTGTTCCAAGGGCATGATGGCCGACCGCATCGCCATTCCGATCCACAACGCCAAGGGCGAGGTCGTGGCGTATGCGGGACGGTTCGTCGGCGAAACGCCCGAAGGCACAGCCAAATACAAACTGCCGCCGGGATTCAGAAAGTCGCAGGAGTTGTTCAATATTGATCGCGCTACCAAGGAGCCGGACGAAATGCCACTGGTCATCGTCGAAGGTTTCTTTGACGTCATGAAGCTGCACCAACACGGTTGCCGCAAAGTTGTGGCGCTTATGGGCAGCACCCTGTCTGCCGCGCAGGAGGAACTGATCAGGCAGCACACCAACAGTCAAAGCCACGTTATCGTCATGCTCGACGAGAACGAGGCCGGCAAAGCCGGCCGCGAAGACATCGCGTGCCGCCTGTCCAAGTTCTGCTTCGTCCGGGTTCATCAATTCGACAAGCCTGACATGGAGCCGGAACATCTGACGCCAGAGGAGGTGCAGCAATTTATGGAGGGCGTCCTGTGAAGCAATACGCCGGACGACGTGAAGGCTATGCCGCCATCGTCACGGTGGACGGACGCCGGCTTAATCCCCGGTTGGATTTGTGGAATCACAGTCCAACCGGGTTTGAGTGGGGCTATGGCGGCAGCGGTCCGGCGCAACTGGCGCTGGCGATCCTGGCCGACCATTGCGGCGACGACCGGCAGGCATTCGACTTCCATCACCGTTTCAAGTGGGCGGTGGTAGCTGAATTTCCCCATCGTTCATGGACACTGAGCAGTCAGCAGATTGATCAAGTATTGCAAACGCTGCGGGAGGTAGAGCCGTTGTTGGAAAGTGTCGGTGTATAAAATACAACCCCGACCATTTTGGCCGGGGCTTTTTTATTGCCGGCTACGGCATGTTCACACGTCTCCACCGTTTCGCCGTCGTGTCCTACGCTTCAGGGTGGATTCAAAAGTCCATTTCAACCACATAACAGAAAGGAGATTTATCATGGATGTTCATTGCACCACCTGTGGCGAGCCGTGGGATACGTATCACCTGCGGCATGACGCCATTTTTGAAACCGACCTGTCCCATGCCGAAGCGAAGGCATGGACGTCGTTGTCACCGCAACTAAAGTTGCTGGATCGCTACCGCGAGAAGTTCAAGGTCGTCGGTTTTGAGTTCGGCGGCTCGATCTTCAATGTCATGCGGTGTCCGGCGTGTCCCAAGGACGCCAGACCCGATCCCGACAAAGCCGCGCTCAAGGCCGGCATCGTCGAACTATTGGGTGATGACGAGGACGCGATCATTGACGCGATGGAGGATTGCGGCGTATGAAAATAAAACCTCCGCCCGACCGGCAACACAACGGCCACGATCCCAATCAAAACGAATTCGGCATCATCTGGGAGTTGCCGAAGCCTCTTTTTAAGCTGCGCGCCGGGGATGTCTTCAAGTTCAACGAGCGACTCTGCCGCGTCATCCGGGTCAACTACAGTTCGGCGGTCGTCGTCATGAACCGGCCAGTGCGGGACTTCAAAACCAGATTCGACAAGCCGGTAAGGTTTCAGCCCCCGCCCTGGCGGTTTTACATCTCCCCGAATTCCGAAGTCATCGTTCTTAACCGCAAGGCCAGGCGGTAACACCAAGGCGATTCATTGAATCGCCTTTTTTCTTGGCCGGTTTTGGCAAGTTCACACGTCTTCTGTAAAACGATGTGGTGCCATACGCTTCATGTTGGATTCCATTCAACCCTCAACCAAAGGATATTCATCATGGCAGTTCAATCATTCCCGTTGGGCAACGTAGTCATCACGCCCAATGCACTTGGCCAGCTTACACCCGCAGACATCCAACGCGGCTTGCAACGACATCAGGACGGTGATTGGGGCAATCTTGGTGAAGAAGACTGGCTAGAAAACGATCAGGCACTCCGAACCGGGTTGCGTTTGCTGTCCAGTTATCGCAGTAGCGGCGGCGTTACCTTCTGGATTATCACGGAGAGTGACCGTTCAGTCACCACCTTGTTGATGCCGGACGACTATTGACCGCAACGCAAAGGCGATCCTTACGGGTCGCCTTTTTTGCATCTTGCCGCTGCTGACAAATCCACACGTCTCCTGGGAAATGGAGTGCGGTCATACGCTTCAACGTGGAGCCACAGGGTTCATCACAAATCAAAAAAAGCAAACCGAAAGGAAAACACATGAATGCAGTTATCGAAACGCCACCACGGGTCTCGCTTTATTACCGCGAAGGTTCATCCGACAAGGTCTATCAGGCCGCCATTGAACCGGCGGGCAATCAGTATGTCGTCAACTTCGCCTACGGGCGGCGTGGCACAACGCTGACGACGGGGACAAAGACGTCTTCACCGGTGAACTACTACACGGCGAAGCTAATCTACGACATACTCGTTCGGGAAAAGAAAGCCAAGGGTTACACCGAGGGCGCGGACGGCACACCATATCAGCATACGGAGAAACAGGTTTCGGGCATTTTGCCCCAGCTTTTGAATCCCATCGAGGAATCCGAAGTGGAGGCGTTGTTGCGCGATGATGATTATTGCGCGCAGGAAAAATTCGATGGGAAACACCTATTGATCCGCAAGCAGGACGAACATCTCGAAGGCATCAACAAAAAGGGTTTGCTGGTGGGCTTGCCCGTGTCGGTGGCAAATGATCTTCGCAACCTCCACGGCAGTTTTATTCCCGATGGCGAATCCATTGGTGATGATTATCACGCCTTCGACCTGCTCGAACACAACGGTGAAAACCTCCGGCCGCTGCCCTATCGGATCAGGCTCGGGCGACTGGTGATCCTATTGCTTTCCAGTTCACGGCACTTGCATGTCCGTCTGGTCGAAACCGCGTTTACGACCCAGCAAAAGACCGAACTGTGGCAGCGGTTGCGGCGCGAAAACCGCGAGGGCATTGTGTTCAAAAGGCTGGATGCGTCTTACACGCCGGGCAAGCCCAACAGCGGCGGGCCGCAGCTCAAATTCAAGTTCGTCGCCACAGTTTCGGCGGTGGTCGCCCAGATCAACGCCCGGCGCAGTGTGGAAATCAGCCTGCTCAAGGGACGGAGTTTGGTTTCCTGCGGCAATGTCGCCATCCCGGCCAATCATCAGATTCCACCGGTTGGCGCAATCGTCGAAGTGCGCTATCTCTACGCCTACCGGGACAGCCTGGCATTACATCAACCGGTCTATCTCGGCCCGCGTGATGACGTGGAAGCCGACGAATGTCTGGTATCACAGTTAAAATTCAGGGCGGAATAGTTGCAAATCAGCCGGTCACACCCAATGTGGCCGGTTTTTATTTGCCGGTTTCGGCAAATTCACACGTCTCCAGCAAAAAGCTTCTGCGGCATACGCTTCACCGTGGAACCACAGGGTTCATTCACAAACAAAAATAACCACAGGAGAAAGTATGAATAATAAATCGTATGACCGTATCACTGAACGCATCGTCAACCTGCTGTCACAGGGCACCGTTCCCTGGCACAAGCCATGGCAGGTCAAGACCGGGCTGCCCCGCAACCTCATCTCGCAAAAGCCGTATCGCGGCATTAATGTGTTTCTGCTCATGGCGATGAATTATGAGTCGCCGATTTGGCTCACGCTTCGGCAGGCCAACGCGCTGGGTGGCCAGATCAAGCCGGGTGAAAAATCGTGCCCAGTCGTGTTCTGGAAACCGATGAAGGTGACCGACAAGGAAACCAAGGAGGAAAAGAAGATTCCGTTCCTGCGTCTGTATCACGTCTTCAACGTGTCGCAATGCACCGGCTTGAAGAACATTCCACCGGCGGATGATTCAACCTTCATTCAGACCCTGCCGGCGGAGCTCGTGGCCAACATGCCGCAGCGTCCCGTCATCAAACATGGCAAGGCAGCCGCCTGGTATTCTCCGGCCAATGACACCATTGATATGCCGGATCACGAGCGGTTCGAGGCGGAGGACAACTATTACGCCACGCTTTTTCATGAGCTGGTGCATTCAACCGGGCATGAAAAACGGTTGAAACGCGCCGGCATCATGGAGCGGAATGGTTACGGTTCCAATCCTTACGCCAAGGAGGAATTGATTGCCGAAATGGGCAGCGCGTTCCTTTGTGGCCACGCCGGCATTGTCGACCGGACGATCAACAATTCGGCCGCCTATCTCGAAGGCTGGTTGAAATCGTTGAAGGAAGACAAAACACTCATCGTCCACGCGGCGGCACAGGCGCAGAAGGCGGCGGACTTCATCCTCGGCCATAAACCGGAACATCCGGTGGAAGACATCATCCCCAAAATCTCCGTGCCGCCGAAATCGGCGGAGGTGATGGCGTGAAGGTGATCCATCCGCAGGAGTTCAAGGTGATGTCATTGCGCGATTGTCCTGTGCCCAGCGAAATGCTGGTGTGCGAGACACCGCAACAGGTCGCCGATTACTGGCGGCTGCACATCGCCACGGCTCCGCATTTCAACCCGGAATGCGAGTGCCTGGCGGTGCTGATGCTGAACACGCGCAAGCGGGTCAAGGGGCATCAGTTGCTCTCCATCGGCACGATGGACACCATCCTGGTGCATCCGCGTGAAGTGTTTCGCTGCGCCATCATCGCGGCGGCGGCGGCAGTCGCGGTTATCCATAATCATCCGAGCGGTGAATCCACACCCTCGGAAGCCGACATCAAGGTGACGCGGGATCTCATTCGTGCCGGTCAATTGTTGAAGATTGAATTGATTGACCATGTGGTCATCGGCAACCAAAACCACAGTTCCTTGCGTGCACTTGGCTATTTCTTTTAGCTTAAAACACCCCCGACCTTTACTGGCCGGGGCTTTTTGTTGAATTCACAGTTTTCCCCTGTGCATGCTAAAATGGGTTCATTATGAAAACACTAAACTTTTAATATGGCCGGAATTTGTGTTCCCTGTAGAAACTGCGGCAATGGTTTTGCCTGGAATGACCAATGGCCGGTTGGTTTGAAACGATGTCCGGCCTGTGGATTTCTGGTTCACACACATTTACACTGTGGCGCATCAATCCAGCGGAACCGGCCTCCAGATGACACATCGTCAGATGCTGACTTGCGTAAAAGCTGAAAGTATGAAATGATGAATACATGACAAAAGTCATCAACATCAACGGACGCGGAACGCTCACCCTGCCCAAGGAGTTGCGGCAGCGCATCGGTTTGATCGGCGAAGGCCAGGTGGTCGCCGAGGAAACCTCGGAGGGCATCTTGATTCGCGCCGGGGCCACGTTCCCGGTGGAAATCTACACCGACAAACGGATCGCTGAGTTCTCCCGCAACAATGAGCAGGCTTTGGCCGGCTTCCGTTTCAAGAAATGAGAATCTTCCTCGATGCGAACATTCTCTTTTCCGGCGCGCTTCCGCAAAGTCGGATGCGCGCTTTATTAGATTTTCTCTGCCGCGAATGTGACTGCGTCACCAACGCGTACGCGGTGGAGGAAGCCCGGCGCAATCTGGCCGCAAAATTTCCGGCCGCGCTCCGGTCGCTGGATTCACTGGTAAAAAAATGCGAGCTCATCCCGGCCGTGCATACGGAACTGCCGGTGAAGCTGGCCTTGAAAGATGTGCCGATTCTGGGCGGGGCTGTGGCCGGGCAGGCGAAATACCTTTTGACCGGTGACGAAAAAGATTTTGGCCGGTTCTTTGGCGAAACTGTTGCCGGGGTGAAAGTGGTTTCGCCAAGAATGCTCGTAGAGGAACTGACCGAACTGGGTCTGTTTTAAGACCAATAACAAACTACCCCGACCATTCATGGCCGGGGCTTTTTGTTAAATACGATTTGGTGACGTAATTTTTATGCCGGCACAAATTCAATTTTCACTTTGCGTCCCAAGGCGCGGGCGGTTTTGTCGATGGCGGTAAAAGGCGCATTTTATGGCGAAGCGGTTGGTTGAACCGCTGGGGTCTGGCCAATCGCAAATTGAATGCGCACAGTCAAATTGGACACACCCGCTTGAATCTGTGCCCGCAATTTGTCCGTCATCTCAGCCTCCTTTGATGCGTCAATAGGGATATAATTCACTGCCACCGGCGTGCCGATTAAATTTCCGATGCTGAATTTGATCTGGGCCTCCGTCTTGAATTCCAAAACCTTGTAGAAAATCTGGGTTTCCTTGTCCGTCGCCTGGCCGCAGACAATGATGCACTGACGACGCGCAGTCGGGGTCGCGAGGATGCTGGAATCTTCCTGCCAGGCCGAGATGTAATAGGTTTCCGGTTTGGGCGATGTGTTTCCAGTAAGCTTGTATGCAGGATGCACGGTTGCCAGGGCGTCGGAAATCGCCGAGGCTGCGGCGTTAGCCGGCATGGTGGTCTTGATTTCATGATCTTCAAACATGCCGGAGATCGTGAATGTTTTCAGCGCATCGTTGTATACCTGTCGCGGTCGGTTCAGCCGTTCCACCCGTTCCCGTTCAATTTGTTCCGGTTCATGTTTCTTGAAATCTGCGATTAAATTTTTAATTTCCTCATTGTCCGGCAACAATTGCAATGCGAGGGCCAATAACTTTCCGCCACCAATATAATCGCCCTGCGTTCCCAATGCTTGGGCGCGTTTCAGGCCGCCCAATCCGGTGGCTTCATTTTGAATTGTTCTGGCTTCGGCATCGGCCGGTCGGGCCGCGAGTGCATCACCTGCTGACTGCAATGCATGATCATAATCCGCAGCGGCCATATACTGGCGGGCTTCCTCCATGGCGTGCAGATAAGTTTCGCTGACCAGATTGGTGCTGACGTGGACCGTTTGGTTGGCGGCAACATTTAATGACACCTGCACCGATTGATAGCCATTTCGTTCCAGGGTGAATGTCCAGTCGCCGGGCAGCAGTTCGGTCAGCGTGAGCGGTGTTTGTCCCCAATTGCCGTTCGCCGTTACAACCGCGGCCCCAGTGGGAGAAGTTTCAAACACTACCTTGCCATATTGAAAGTCAGCTTCGACACTGGAAATTGTGTCAGCTTTGACGGTCAGCGCATCCGTGCGCTGATGACCATGATGCGTGGTGGTCACCTTGTAATCCCCCTGCGGCAACTTGCTGACTGTTGCTGGAAAACTACCTTCAGAAACCAACTGGCCATCCGCCACGAGCAGTTGAAAAACAGCGTCCGATTGGTCGCAGCCCAATTTCAACCCGCCAAAGTGCGGGGCGATGTTGCAGGTTGCTGTCTGGTTGGCAAAAACACAGGTCGAACTGTTTTGGCGCGAATGGGGATACCCAGCCTCGATAATATATGCGTCGGTCGGAACCAATTTAGTGAGGCCAGCGCTATTGGACAAGGTCACCGACCACTCCGGCCCGCGTATCACCAGCCAGTCAGCGGGCGGATCAACCGTCACTGACAGGGTTCCCATCGTGCGCTTCAAATCAATAATGCCGAAGTTGTGCGCGCCATACCAGATGAACAAATTGGTTGAATACGTTTCACCATTGGGATGCGTGACCATGAACTGGTGATGGCCCAGCGGGATTTGTTGTCCACTGAATATGCGCTTGCCGTCAAATGTGGCCGTGGCTTCGGCCGTCTGCCCTGCCAATGTGACGGTGAAGTTAAGCCGGGTTGTTTCCATCAACTGTTGATGCTTGTGAACGCCAAACAACACCAGCACGAGCAACAACCACCAGAATATTGGCCGCAGGACACGACGCCAATAACGCGAACGACTTTCTAAGGGAGCGGGGGTGTTTTGTGTCGTCATATTTAGAAGTGTTTTGTTTAAAACCAATTGTCGGCTCGGTGGCCGTTAAGTTGGAAAACCCGAAACGGCGCTAAGTGCCATAAGACGGCACAATTATTTTGTGTTGACCAATATGCTGAACTAACGCCATTCTGCACCACCCACTTAATTATGGCTACTACAAACGACAAGCTCAGAAAGAGCGAATTATTTCGTCTCGTCATGCGCCGCCTGATTGACTTCGTTTTCGGATTCAAGAACAACAAAGGCGAAGTTCTGGCTTACGATCTGGCTCATGCGGACGGGTTCAGTTTCGCCCCGCAGGAATTCTATGCGAACGTTGAGCAAGAGCTGGCCGCCCGCAAAATACCCGGCATGGAAATCTCGCGTGTGCCTTTCGCCGAGGGTGGGTTGCTTTCTGACCAGCGGGTTTATCTGCGCTTGATGCGGGAACGGTTGTGCATTGACACTTGTGCCGCACCGTTCGGAAACATCTTTTTCTTTTCTTCCCGCACGGTTTATGTTCCAGCGCTGGTCCGACTGTGGCACATTCTGGCAGCACTGGCTTTTTTCTTCGTCGTAGAACGCCTCCTGATTATTCCGTTGGGCGTAACCTTCGCCACTATCGCCCTGATCGGCCTTGTATTCGCTCTTGCGGCTGTGCTGCGGAATGCATCTTCCGGCGGCTTTTCTGATCTCGACAGCATTTTGCTGAAGATTCCCGTGGTGGCCACCATCTACGAAGATTGGTTTCGGGTGGAAACTTATTATCGTGAAGACACCCGGAATCTTTATATGCAACTTTTGCCCCAGTTCATCAAGGCATTCGCCGACGAAACTTGCGCAGCCAAGGGATTTAAGTTGGAGCCACACGTTAAACCCCAACCGCCAGTTTCTGACCTGAACAAACCGCTTCCGCCGGTTAAAAAGCCCGCCGTGGCGTGAGGTATGGCCTCAGTCCACGAACAACTGTCCGGGCAGTTTTACAAGTGGGAATCACGTGGTCGCGGCTGGCAGGTTTTTGGCGAACCGGTTTATCCTGAACCGCCATTCCAGGCTTTCACCGGTTATCATTTGCCTGAAGCCCCGGTCGTTGACGACGGACGCAAGCCCACGTTCGTGAGTTCACTGTTTCGCAAAATCAGTCAACGCCCGCCGCCGACCGTAATTGCTGAGGTCGAAGACGAACCCGAACCAACGCCGTTGGTGCGGGATTCACTGCTTGAATTTCAGGCATCCCTGCCAGCCGATCTGGACATGGCCAAAGAATCTTTCGAACAGTTTTTCCACAATCTGGCCTTGTGCCGCGAGCCGATTGCGTTCGAGTTGCTGGGCACTCATAAACGGGTGCTCGCGCAGTTCGCAGCCAGCGCGGCGGATGCGTCACCGGTTCGGAAACAATTATCGGCGCATTTCCCTGACGTGCAATTCCGGCAACTGGAAGATGCGTTGGGAAATGCGTGGGACGCCAGTGAAGGTGAAGAGGCTTTTGCAGTCGAGTTTGGTCTGGAACGGGAATTCATGCTGCCGTTAACCACCGGCAATATTGATCCGTTCGTCGGCCTCATCGGTGCCTTGGCTGATTTGCAGCCTGGCGAACTGGGTTTGTTTCAGGTTCTCTGGCAACCGGTGCAAAATCCCTGGGCGGAAAGCATAATTAATTCCGTGACATACGCGGACGGCAAGCCGGTGTTCGTCAACGCACCCGAACTGGCGGGCGCGGCGGAAAACAAGGCGGCCAAGCCTTTGTATGCCGCTGTTGTTCGTATCATGGGGCGGGCTGCCAGCCACGCTAGGATAATGGAGATGGCCCGCGATATGGCCGGTTCGTTGCGCGTCTTTTCCAACCCGCAAGGTAACGCCCTGATTCCGCTGCACAACGAAGACTACCCATTTGAAGAGCATCTTGAAGATATGTTGCTTCGACAGTCCCGGCGTTGCGGGATGATATTGACCAGCGACGAACTGACCGGCTTTGTGCATTTGCCGTCCAGTGCCGTCCGCTCGCTGGCATTACAGCGCGAAACGGGCCGGACCAAGCCCGCGCCGACCATCGTGCGGCAGTCGCCGGGCGTCGTCATTGGTGACAACGAACACAACGGTGAAACGGTTCCGGTGTTTCTGACTGCCGAACAGCGTGTGCGTCATACGCACATCATCGGTGCCAACGGCACCGGCAAGTCATCCCTGCTGCTGAATATGATTCGCCAGGACATCGAGAACCGGGACGGCGTGGCTGTGCTCGATCCCCACGGCGATTTAATTGACCAGGTTCTTGGTTGCATTCCCGCGGACAGGATCAACGACGTGGTGTTGGTGGATTTGTCCGATGAGGAGTTCCCCATCGGCTTCAACCTGCTGCATGCCCATTCTGAAATTGAAAAAAGGCTGCTCGCCTCCGATTTGGTGGGCGTGTTCCGGCGGCTGTCAACGTCTTGGGGCGACCAGATGGACACGGTCTTACAGAATGCCATTCTGGCTTTTCTGAAAAACAGCCGGGGCGGGACGCTCGCGGACTTGCGCCGGTTCCTGCGGGATCAGAAGTTTCGCAACGAGTTCCTGCTGACCGTTCGCGACCAGGAGGTGCTGGATTTCTGGCAGGAAGTGTTTCCACGGTTGGGTGCCGTCAAGTCCGTCAGTTCATTATTAGTCCGGTTACAGGAGTTTTTCAGCCAAGAACCGCTCCGCAACATGGTTTCTCAGCGGGAGAACAAGCTGGATTTTGAAGACATCATGGACAGCGGAAAAATCTTTCTGGCGAAGCTGTCGACCGGTTTGGGCGGCGAGGAAAATTCCTATCTGCTCGGCACGTTGCTCATTGCCAAGTTCCAGCAGTTGGCGATGGCGCGGCAGGCGCAAAAAATTGAAGCACGCAGGGATTTCTGGTTATACATTGACGAGTTTCAACATTTTATTTCGCCGAGCATGGAGAAGATTTTGACCGGCGCGCGCAAATACCGGCTGGGTTTTACGCTGTCGCATCAGAACCTGCATCAGTTGTCGGACGATGCCAAGGTTGCGAGCGCGGTGATGACACAGCCCTGCACGCGGATCGTCCTGCGCGTCGGTGATGACGACGCCAAGAAACTGGGCGATGGCTTCGAATCATTCGATGCCAAGAGCCTGATGCGGCTGGAGAAATACCATGCGATTGTCCGCGTGGAGCAGAATGATTTTGATTTCAATCTGGCGTTGCGAAAGCCTGCATTGCCCGGCGGCGCTGACGAACGGAAAGCGGCAGTTGTTGAGGCCTCACGCGCCCAGTATGCCACTCCGCGCGCCGACGTGGAGGCGGCCTTGATGGCAGAAATCCGGCCTGATGCCGGTAAAACCAAACCGCCGGAACCACCAATCGGCGGAGGCGAACCGGTTCCCAAGCCAACTCCCCCGCCCACACCACCGACGATGGATACGACGGGTTCCCTGCCATTGTTGCCTGCGGAATCTCTGAAAACTGCCGAAGTTCCGAAGGCAGCAATTCCACCGGTCAAAGAGATTGAGAAATCCACGCGTTCGGAAATGATGCCGGACCTGAATCCGGAAGAGGCAGCGCAGACAAAAACAAAAGACTTGGGCCGTGGAAAAGCAGAACACATAGCAATTCAAAAGCGTTTGCAAACTGAAGCCCGCAATCTTGGTTTTACTGCCGATACGGAGAAGCAATTGAACAAAGGGTCAAATGAATCGGCCGACGTGGTGGTGCGTCTTGATGACATTGGCATCGCCGTTGAAATTTCGGTAACGACTGATGCCCACCAGGAATTCGAGAATGTCCAAAAAAACCTTGCTGCCGGATTCACCCGCATCGCGGTTGTGTCCACCAACCCAAAAAAACTTGTCAGCATTGCGGATGCCGTGCAAGGCGGGCTTGGTGCGGACGCAGCATCGAAAGTCAGCTACCACTCGCCGGATGATTTCATCGCGACGCTGCAAAAATTAGCGGCATCCAGACCGCAAAAACAGGTTCAGCCACCTTCCCCGGGTCAACGCACAAGCCACGGAAGAAAAGTGACAGTGCATTTTCCCCAGTTGTCACCGGAAGAACAAAGCGCGAAAGACGAGGCGATCAACAAAGTCATGGGGGATGCCCTGAAACCGCCTCAAGGCAGGAAGAAGTTACGGTGACCGCACGGCGAGCCTCCAGCACAGCTGGGCCGAAATAGTTCCTATGTATTTTTATGGCTAAGACATTAAGAACGCGCAGTAAATCCCTATCGGTTTTGTTGAAGAAGAAAGCTTCATTGTTACAACAGACTTCCATTGCCCCGGATTTCATTCGCGCCTCCTACGTCAAACAATACCTGACGTGCGGTAAACCCAACTGCCGGTGCCGGCGCGGATTCAAACACGGCCCGTTTTTCTATCTTGTGCAATGTTTAACCGGTGGCAAGATCAGAAAGTTCCTGCTTAAGGCCCCCTCGCAGCGGCAACAGGCACGCACCAGCATTGCCCTCCACGAAATAACGCAAAGGCAATTGTCGGAACTTTCTGAAATAAACACCGAATTATTGAGGCGTGGCGAGCTGTGAATTAAGCGCGACCAGATATAGCATTCATTATACGTTGTTAATACAGGCGTTTTAATGATTCTGTCAGTTGCAACAAATTGCAAAATTTGCTATGATTAGATTGTTCCTTTCAAAGTTGTATCCCCCTCGGCCGCGTTAAAAAACATGCCGCTCATGGGAGCTATAACAAATTTATCTAACGTTATACTTCCCCGCCGCTTGCTAGTGGTGGTGCTCATTGAAAATTATGAAAAATGAAAAAACACCTGCTTACGAAGCTCGGATACGAAGGAACTTATCGTTTAATACCTGTCATTTCGGCAGAGCCCATGTAATTACGAATGAGTATTCCAAAGGCGGAAATCTCGCAGTGGAACTTGTTGATCTAAACGGCGAAGGAATTGCGATGTTGTCGGTTAACATCCCTGAATCTTCCCATCTTCTTGGCGAAAATGAATTCTTTGTAAAGACATGGAGTGAAAACGAAGAAATCGCAAAAGATGCACTTGCATCGGGAATCTTTCGGGACACAAACCGATGTAACAGTGGATTCTTAAGGGCAAGTATCTGGGCAATTAATTAACCGGCCATGAAACTTTATGCCATCGTTACCAACGAACGTGAAAGTCGGGCCGGGAGGAAGGGAGCCGATGAATTTTTACAAATTGAATTGTCCGCGTTTGGCAAATGCATCGGTTTTGTCGTTTTGGAGACAACTGCGGACACATTTGGCGAGCGGGTTCAATATCGCATAAAATTTGCCGCGCGCAGGAATTCTGTTGATTGGGTCATTCTAAAAGAGGGACACAAATCAGACGCTGCCATCCAAATCATAAAGGCGTAACGCAAACCGCGAAAGCGAAACGCGAAAAGCCGACACAATGCTAGCATGTGCCGGTTTTTTGTTTGGCGATTGTTAAATTATCCATTTAGTCCTTGAAATCCTTTTGAGATTTTGCGAGAACTCGTGCTATGAAGTATAATGGTGCCTCGCCTAAAAATGTCGGCATTTGGATTCGAGTTTCCACCGAAGACCAAGCGCGCGGTGACTCGCCGGAAGTGCATGAAACTCGTGCACGCGCATACGTCAAACAACGCGGTTGGACGGTTTGCGAGGTTTATGATTTGGCTGGAACGTCTGGCAAAGCGGTAATGGCACACCGGGAAACCAAACGAATGATGGTTGACATTAAGCGCGGTCACATCACCGGCCTAATTTTTTCCAAACTTGCGCGTCTCTCACGCAATGCCCGCGAATTGCAGGATTTCGGGGACTATTTCGCGGCCTGCAAAGCCGATCTTGTTTCCTTGAGCGAATCAATTGACACCACGACCGCAGGCGGGCGCATGTTTTTCAATCTGCTTGGAGTGTTCGCGCAATGGGAACGCGAGGAATTATCTGACAGGGTTAATGCCTCATTCAAAACCCGCGCCAGCATGGGAAAACTTCTCAACAGCCAGTGCCCATACGGTTACAAGGTCGTTGAGGCAAAACTGGTGATTCATCCAGAGGAAGCGCCCATCCGCAGACAGGCTTTTGAATTGTTCCTCATACACCGCCGCAAACATGCCGTTGCGCGGATGCTAAACGAAAAAGGTTACCGCACACGAAAAAACCGGCTTTGGTCATGGTCGCAAATCAAAACCATGCTCGCGGACTCGTCTGCAAAAGGCATTCATTTCTTCAACCGTGCCAAACGCATCGGCTCTTGGGCAAATATTCCCAAGCCGGAATCTGAATGGGGACGGATTGAATGCGAGCCCATTGTTTCAGAAAATATGTGGAATCAGGTGAATAAAATTCTTGAAGAACAGGGCAAGGCATGGAAAAAACCCGGACGTTTGCCAACACAGACATTCAGCCGGCTTGCATGGTGCTCTTGTGGCGGGAAAATGTATGCCCGGCACGATTCACCGAAATATCTATGCCGGAAGTGCAACAACAAGATACCCATTGCTGACCTTGAAAACACCTTTCACGAGCATTTGAAAGCATACTTTTCCGACCCGAAGCGACTCACCGCTAATATCAACCAGGCCAAAACAAACCTGATGGCAAAGGAACAGCTTTTGTCACATAACCAGCAAGCTATCGAGAAAGTTCAGGAAGAAATCAGGAAGATTCGCGAGTTGTTTCTAGCCGGTCAGATTACGCCCCAAGGCCATGGCGATTTTTACAAACCCGCTGAAGAGCGCTTGAATCAGCTTGTGGCCGAACAGCCCAAACTCCAAGCCGATATTGACCTTCTAAAAGTTGACCAACTTTCCGCCGAAGATATACAGGCGGAAGCGAGCACGCTTTATGATCGTTGGCCTAAATTGCCAATCGAAGAACGACGCAAAATTGCCGAAGCGGTCTGCGAGAAGATCGTAATCGGCATTGACGATATGGACATAACATTTTCAAGCACACCTTCTTCCGAAGAACTGTGTAAAAGTCAAACGCACCTCTCGGGCCGAAGGAGTTGAAGGAGTTTTGCGCGCTGGACGATGCGACGAAGGAAATGTTGAAGATGGCGATGACGGAGCTGAATTTCAGCGCCCGTGCCTACGACCGCATCGTGAAGGTGGCGCGGACAATCGCCGACCTGGCCGGTTCAGAAAATATTTTAAGCGACCACATTTCCGAGGCCATCCAATACCGCTCACTCGACCGGCAGTTGTGGTGATGAAAACCGCCGGTGTGTCCGGGCACCGGATTTTTTCCCTCCGCAGTCCCGCTCAATAGGCCGCATTCAAATGCTCTTTGCCGTGGCAGGTCAGGGTGCAACTGCCGTGCATGTTGCCCGTGGACCGGTAGCTGACGATCCCGGCCGGGCTGTTGGTGACGTAGAGCGTGTTGAAATTGATGAGATGCGGGGCATTGGCAACGCCGTGTGAATCGTGGCAGGTGGTGCAGGCCGCCTGGTCGTTCACCACATGGGATTCATGCAGGGGAAAACTCGCGTTGCTCAAGACCACGGAGCGGCCGTGGCACTTGTAGCAGAGCGCGTAAGCCCCGGCGCTTTCACTTTGAAAATCACCGAGGTTCAGGTTGCGCTCAAGCAACGGCTGGTAAATCGAGCCGTGGGGACCGTTGGCACCGCCGCCGCCGGCATTGGGGCCGTCGTCGCTGTTGTGGCAGTCCGTGCAATACATCACGCTGTTCACCATCCACGGCACGATGAGGCTGGGCACGTGGTTGAGGTTTTTGCCGATCGCCAGCACCGGATGATAACTCTGGTTGGCGGTGCTGAACTCGAGCCGCTGGTTGGTCTGAATGACCTGGCGCGGAACCGTGGCCGGTCCGCGGTCAAGGCTGTCGGCGTGGCAGCGGAAACACAATTCGTATTCCTTGGTCAGGGGTTTGATGACCGTCCCGGCCAAGCTGACCCCGGTGAGGTTGGCCAGCGCCCCGGAGGCGTTCGGGGCCACGGCCTTGGCCGTCGTCGCCGCGTGGGAGTTGTGGCAATCGGCGCAGACGACGTGGCGCATCGGGGGATTGATCGGATCCTCCACCGGCGAATGACTCTCACTGTTCAGCGTGATTGGATGAATGCTCGGTTTTTGAAAATCCACGGCGACGTTTTTTGCCGCCGGGCTGCCGCTGTGACAGACCAGGCAGTTATCCTCCGGCTGCTTCGCGATCAACAGGTGCGACCGCGACTGCGCCTGATGGCTCACATGGCAGTTGCCGCACGCGTTGGCCGCCAGACTGGAAGCAGAAACCGACCTGACGCCGGCGAGCGCGGCCGGTTTTTTTTGAACAGCGGTGCTGCTGATGGGCCGAACATTCGCGATGGCGCTCGGCACGGTGGCGCTGGAGGTTGCATGGGACGATCCCGCCCACTGTCCCGGCTGGTGGCAGGCGAGGCACAACGCGGAACCGGTGTTGTCCATCACCAGAAAATTGCCGAACTGGTTGTCATGCGGATTGTGGCAGGCGGTGCATTGCAGCCGGCCCATCTGGTCCAGCCGCACCTTGCCCGTCAACATGGACGGGTCCTTGATTTGCGGGTCGCGCGCCGCAAGCGTGCTGTCATAGACGAATGAAATCGGATGGTCGGCGGACAAATCCGTGCCCACATTTGCACTGCCGACGGGCATGGTGGTGACGCCGTTTTGCATTTGAATCGCGCCCGAACCGACGTCGCCCAGCGCCACCGTGCCATCGTGGCAACTCAGGCACAGCCGTGACGAGCCGTTGGGCTGCGGCACGGTGAGGTTCAGCGAGTCCAGCCGCGCGCTGCTGTAGACGACGTAGTTTGACACGGAAGACATCGAGTGGTTCCAAAGCGGCTGCTCGCCATTGCTGTGATGAACGGTGTGGCAGAAAATGCAGGCGTCCGTTTCGGAGACGGCCCGGACCGTGCCCGGACCATTGACCGAGAGGTTGTGAACGGAATTCACCACGCTGTCCGCCCAGGTCGCGACGCCGGAGAGCAGCAGCAAAGCCAGGAATAAATTTCGCAAGGGTTTCATTGGTCGCCAAGGTGTTTGAATATCTGCACGCGATGATTGAAGGCATCCGCGACGTAAATCCGGTTGTCGGCGCCGATGGCGATGCCGTTGGGCAGCGCGAATTCCCCGGCCCCGTCGCCCGGCTCGCCGACATTCAACAGCAGCCGGCCGACGGAGTTAAAAATCTGGATGTTGTCGAACAGGGCATCCGCGACATAGACATTGCCGGCAGGGTCCGCCGCGACGCCCTTGGGCCGGGCGAAGTGGCCCGATGTGTCGCCGTTGCTGCCGAACTGCCGGACAAAATTACCGGCCAGGTCGAACACCTGCACGCGGCAGTTCATCGTGTCAGACACCAGCAGATGGCCGCGCCCGTCCGACGCGGCGCAGGTGGGAAAATTAAATTCCCCCGGTCCGTTGCCGCGATGACCGAAGCTGAACCGGAATTTTCCGTCCAGGCCGAAAACAAAAACCGCGTGCGCCTGCGCATCCACCACGAACAATGATTCGCCGGCAATGGCCAGCCCGGCCGGGCGTTGGAGCGGGCTGGCAATTTCGAACAACAGCCTGCCGCCGTCCCGGAACGCAAGAACTTTGGCCAGTTGCGAATCGGCGACGTAAAAGATGCCGTCCCGGCGCGCGACGGAGACGGGGCCGGCGAATTTGATTTTTCCGGCTCCGGCGTAACTGCGCCATTTTTTCCGCGCCAGATCGGCAAAGCAAACAAGCTTCGTGTCGGAATCCGTGATGCAAAGATTTCCCTTTTCATCCAGCGCGACCGCGAAGGGCTTGTGCAGGTTCCGGCTTTCGCCGGTGCTGCCGGTGATCCAGTTGGCGACGGTGCGCCAGACGGACGCCGACTCGCCGATGTCACGAGGTCCGTGCAGATACCCGACAAACGCAATACGCGGCTCCGACGGCGGCGGCGGCCACACGGCGGCAGGAGCGGCGGGTGGCGGCGGCGTGGCGCAGGAGACGAGCCACACGGCGGCAAGGCCGCAGAAAATATTCTTGATTGTGCTGGACGCAATCATTGTCAGAAGCTACGCCGAACGCGCAGGTAGGCAAAGTTTCTTTGGCGCGTTTCGGCGGTGTATTCCTGGTTTTGAAACTCGTAGCCCAGCTTCACGTCAAGCTTGCCGATGTTCCAGTCAATGTAGGAGCGGGCGACGATGAAATTATTGTCCAGCCCGTCGCCGTGTTGCTGCTCATATCCGCCCTCGAAGGACCAGCTAAAGCCGGACACCGGACGCCAGTCATCCCGGCCGGTCCAAGAGTAAAACTCCGCCTGCTGGGAGGAATTGGTGCCGTTGCCGGGATAGGTGCTCCACTGCTGGTTGAAGTTGAGGCTCGCGGAATTATGGGCCGAGGCCAGCAGGGTGTAGCCTTCGGAAGTGGTGAGGGATTTGTAGGAATTGTAGGTAGAATTCCGGTCAGTGTAAGTGGCGGCCAGCCGGAGGTTGCGCCAGTTGACATCGCCGCCGGTCTGGATTTCGTTGAAGTTGTTCAGCACGAGACCCGGAGTGGCGGTCTGGTTGTCGCTGGTGGTGTAACGGAAAAACAATCCGGCGTGGTTCTGCCAGAAATCAAGACGGATTTCGACGTAATCGTTGAACGTGCCGTAGCTGCCGGTGGGACTGGGCTGGATGTAATAATTCGCATAGACGGTCTGGCCCGGCAGAATGTTATTGGGGCCGGTGTTGATGATGCGGATCTGCCAGGGGTTGGCGGTGGTGTCGAGCGTGTAATCCTGCCCTTCAATGTAAACCGGCGTGCCGGACGGCCCCGTCAGGCTGACCCACTGAATATCGTTGGGCTGGTCGAGCAAAATGATGCCGCTCGGATTAACAGTATGGGATTCGTTGGCGATGAGCTGCTCGTTGCCGGAGGTGTCCTGCCACGTCCAGTTGTAGCCCGTGGTGTCGGAAATGGAAAGATGCCCCCAGCTCGACAACCGTTTGTTGTAACCCAGCGTGCCCGTCGTGCCGGCGGAATAGGTGTTCACCGAGGAACTGGACGAAGTTGTGTCCGCCGTGGCCCCGTGGACATCAATGGAAGAGGTCAGGCTTTCATAAAGCTGATGTTGCAGACCCGCCCGGGCGCTGGAGCCGCGGGAATCCGAGCCTTGCGACGAGTAATAGGAGAACTGGTAGTCGTAAAAACTGCGCAGATGCTCCGTATGCTGCAGGTCGTAGGCGAGCGTGGTGTTCAAGTTGTCCGAGGCCGCGCTATCATTGTCCACATGGTCGTAATACAGGGACGAATTGAGCGAGCTCCGTTGAAAATTTTCCGCGTCCGTGAGCGTGATGTGTTGCAGGGTGCTGGAACTCGTAAAGTTTTGCGGCGCACTCGCGGTGCCGGGTGAGGCGGAACTGCTGCTGAAATCGTTAAACTGGTAGCTGAACACAGTGAGATTGTCATTGTATCTGGCGTTTTGCGCGTTGAATGACACCGTGTCCGAATCACTCGTGGTGTTGTAGTTCAACCCGTCGCTGTATTCATGCGAGTGGCTGTAATCCACCGTGAAGGGCACCGGCCCGGTCCGATAACCGGTGGACACGCCGTAAATTTCCGTATCCAGCGTGGCGGAGTTGAAAAAACTATAGTTGTAGGTATTGTGCGACTTTTCATAGCTGAACCTCGTCATGTAAGGTTTTTCGCGCAACAGGAGCCCTTCAAACTTGCCGTCAAGCAGCCACGCGGTCTCCTTGCTCGTCGCGCCGTTGTTGTTGTTTTGCTGCCAGTTCAAACCCGGTTCAAACAGCGTGTTAAAGCTGAAAAGATCCGGGTGAAACAAAAAATAATCCCAGGAGATTCCCACCGTGGGCGCAACGTAAATCCAGTTGTAATAGCTGTTGCCGCCGCCATTTTTCTGGGAGTAGGTGTCGTGCTGCAATTCCACGTCCGTATCAATATATTTCAACTGCGGAATGGTAAGCGGCGGCTCGGTGTCCTCAAAGGCATAATAATTTTGCCCCCAAGCCCGGCACGCTCCCGTCGCCAGCACCGCCAGGGCGATGGACAACGGCAGGTGCCTCAATGAATGGGCGGGTGGCGGCATGGTTTATTTTGGGATGGCCGATGGCTTTAATAGATTTTGATTCGTGCCGACATGCGGATCGTGGCAGACCGTGCAGCTCTTGCCTTCAAATCCGGCGTGGCCCTTGTCGGCCTTCAAATCCTTGTCGTCATGGCAGTCGCCACAGAGCTTCAAAATGTCTTTGGCGAGCAGATGGTTTTCCGGCGAGGAATGCGGCTTGTGACAGCCGGTGCAATCCTCCACCACGTCGTGCTGAAACTTCGCCTTCTCCAAGAAATTGTCGTGGCAGTCCCAGCACAACTTGGGCGCGGTTTTTTTGAGGAAATTCTTGTTGTCCGACGCGTGCGGCGTGTGGCAGGCCAGACAGTCGCCGTCGTCCACCGGTTGATGCACGTCCTTCTGATTTTTCCCCGGAATGTCGTCGTGACAGCTCGCGCACGTTTCCTTGACCGGCTTCTTCAACAAACCCTTGATCTTGCCGGCGTGCGGCGTGTGGCATTCCAGACAATCGCCGTCGTCCACCGGCTGATGGATGAATTTCTTTTTGCCGATGAGGTCATCGTGGCAGTCCAGGCAGGTTTCCTTCACGGATTTTTTGAGCAGCCCCTTGAAGTTCGTCGCGTGCGGCGCGTGGCAGTCCAGACACTCGCCCGCTTCCACCGCCTGATGCTTGATTTTTCCCGCCGCCAGCGGATCGTCGTGACAGCTCAGGCAGAGCTCATTCCCCGGCTTGAGCAGCAGATGTTTGTTTTCCGACTGGTGCGGGTCGTGGCAGCTCGCGCATTCGCCGCTTTCCACCGGCTGGTGCTTCACCTTCTGGCCGGTGAGAAAATCCTTGTGACAGTCCCAGCAGAGTTGCGGCGGCGATTCCTTCATGCCCATGCCGGAAGAGGAAACGTGGCATTGGACACACTCGCGGTTCTGAAAGGGCGGATGGATCGAAAACGTGCTGGGCGGTGGTGGTGTGGGTTTGGCTGCCACCACCTCTTGATTTGTCACCGACGTGGCGGTTGAAACCACATTGGTTGCGTGCTCGGCACCCGGCTCCGGCACCCCGTCAAAGAATGTCGTCAGCCACTTGTGCCGGCTCACCGAATTGCAGCCGGTCATCACCACGGCCACAATCAGGACGGCCATTAAAAAGGGCCATGGCGACTTTCCAGATTTCATCGGTTCTCACGCCGCCGGTTCAGATTTTTTGGATGTAACCGAAAACGCTCACCTTGCGCGTTCCCGTCTGGTTGATCACCACGATTAAATTTTCCAGTTTGTAACCGGGCGCGACATATTTTTCAAAATACCGGGTGTTGTCGTAATCAATCACCACCTTGCTCGGCAGTTGCAGGCCGACCGGACTGCCCTTGGGCTCGCCAAACCACATCAACAGCCGGCCCGAGTCGTTGAACATTTGCACGACCTGCTCGGCCGCGTCGGCGACATAGACCCAGTTGCGGCGGTCCAAGGCCACGCCCTTGGGCCGGGCAAACTCGCCGACATTATCACCGTAGCTGCCAATCGTCCGGACAAACTGGCCGTCCTTGTCATACACCTGCACGCGGTAGGCGCCGATGTCGCTCACATATAACTGTCCCTGCGCATCCAGCGCGATATTGGCCGGCTGGAAAAGTCTCGTCTTATCATCCGTCGCGGCGGCACCGCCGGGAATGTCCATGAGCAGCTTCCGGCTGGCACGGTCGAACACATGGACATTGTGGGTCTGGACATCACCGACATAAATGCGGTCGGCGGTCAGGGCCACGTCGCGCGGTTCGTTTTTTCCTTTCTCACAAAGCACGCCGACAAAATCCCCGTTGGTGTTCAGGATGATCACTTGGTTGCGGCTGCTGTCCGCCACATAAATGGTTCCATCCCCGCCCCAGGCCATGTTGACTGGCACCCCCAGCGCACCCGCGCCGCGGGGCGAGATCATGGACATTTTTTTTGTTTCGAGATCGAGGCGCAACACCGCGCTGATGCTCGTGTCGCAGACGTAAATGGCACCGTCCGCCACGGCTGCGCCATAAGGCTTGAAAATCGGATTGTCCGGCAATTGCTCGCCGGTGAGAAAATGCATGAAACTGCTGCCGGTGCCGCCGCGCAAGTCCTTCTCCGAGCTGAATGCCGTCAGAAACTGGATGCGGGGTTCATCCGGGGCCGGCGGGAAAAAAACATACTGGGGGCCGGATTTTTTGGCGGTGGCGCACCCAGTCACCAGCCAGCCCAGCCCGGCCAACACGCACAGCAGCGCGACCGCCCGGTTTGGAAAGCGGAAAGATTTAATTTTCATGGCACCAGCTTCGCTGTTTTGGTTTATCCCGACTAGACAAAATTTGTCCAATGTTGAACATGATTTGGTAAATATGAACCGGCGAATCCATCTTGGAAATGCCGCAAAACGACAAGAAAAACGGGGCATCCGTCAAACAGCGACAGATGCCCCGTTGTTGAAACCAGCTTTTATTTGTTGTGACAGCCCAGACAGAGGGCCTGGCCGGATGCGACAGTGTAGATGCCGCTGGTGGTCGAACCGCCGATGGTGCGGTGAATGTCGTGACAGCTTGAACATTCCACCTGGCCATTCTTCAACACGCTTCCCACCGTGGGAGCACCCGCCGAAGCGAACGTGTGCGACGTGGGCTGAACGCCGACCGGATCTGCGGCCAGGGCGGTATTGTAGGCAAACCCAATCGGGTGCATGTGAGTCAGGTCATTGCCGGATCCGCCTTCCGTAACAATGGCGGATGATTTAATGAACACCAAGGCAGTTCCATTGGTGCCCAGATTACCGCTGGCATCCGTGGTGCTGTTGATAGCGGTTGAACCGTCATGGCAGCTCAAACAGGCGAGACTGCCCGGTCCCAGTTTGACCGCACCACCTGAATACGTCGGGCTGTTGGCCTCGTCGTAGGTCACAAAGGAGGTGTTGGCCGATGGCGAATGGACGAAGAGCGGGCCGTTGGCCGCGCTTTGCGCATGGTGAATCGTGTGGCATTCACCACAGACGTTGGTCGAGCCATACTTGACCACCCAGTTTACCGTTCCGTTGATCCAGTAATTGGTGGAGATGCTGAAGTCGTGGGCGCTGCCAATGATGGATGCCTTGCTGACCGATGGCATCAAGGCCATCGTGGCTCCCAAGGCGAGGAGCATCGTTAGTTTTTTCATAGTTTTGTTTTGTTGCACGTGCATTTGTTCTGTTTTTATCAAGCATCCGTGATCACTTAATCCCGGACGTTTCATCGAAAAAAACAGACACGTAGCTCCGCGCTGGTTTTTCGTTGAAATGGTTCTGCTCATGGCAAATTTATAAATGGGTTTATGCCGGGGCTCCGCCCAAAACCCAGCCGGACAATGTGCCGGGTTCGGCTTGCGGATTTTTCCCGACCGGCGTTTCAAAACGCTTCATCAATTCCGCCGCGTGGTGATTTATGATCGCGTGGCAGAGCGAAAGCTCCTGCTCGCGGTTTTTGGTGTTCTCGCGAACGACCGCTTCCAGGTCGTCAATGTCGTAAAGAAAAACGTTCGGCAGTTCCGCCACCGCCGGGTCAATGTCCCGCGGCACCGCGATGTCCACCAGCACCAGCGGCCGGTTCTGGCGCGCGGGCAAAATCTTCGCCACATCGTCGCGGAACAAAACCAGGTCCGGGCTGCCAGTCGAGCTGACCAGAATGTCCGCCTCGGTCATCGCCGCCGCCGAATCCTCAATGCGCACCGCGCGGCCGCCGAATTCCGCCGCCAGTTTTTCCGCGCGCTCCACCGAGCGGTTGGCCACGAGCACGGTCTTCGCACCGCGCTTGGCCAGGTGCTTCACGCAGGCCTCGCCCATTTTTCCCGCGCCCAAAATCATCACCGTCTTCGCGCTCAAGTCGCGGTCGAACACTTTTTCCGCCAGTTCCACCGCCACGCTGCCGACCGAGGTCGCGCCGCGGCCGATGGCGGTGTCGGTGCGGATTTTTTTCACCACGCGGCAGGCGTCCTGAAACAGCCGGTTCATTTTTTTGCCGGTCAGACCCGCCGCCTTCGCCGCTTCGTAGGCATTTTTGACCTGGCCGGTGATCTCCGTCTCGCCGATCACCATCGAGTCCAGCCCGCTGGCCACGGCAAATAAATGTTGCGCCGCCGCCGCGCCTTCCTTGACATAAAGATAGGGAGTGAAATCGAGGTCGGAGTTGGTCAATTCCCGGAACAGCCGGAGCACCGTCCCCTGAATCCAAGGAGCAACGCCGTAAATCTCCACGCGATTGCAGGTTGAGAGCAAAACCACCTCTGAGAGGTTGCCGAGCAATTTAAGGCGACAGCCGCTGCACTGGAGGCGCGCGCGCGACACCGCGAGCTTCTCCCGCAGCTCCACCGGCGCGGTCCGGTAACTCAATCCTGCCACAAAAATTTGCATATTTGGCTTAATGCTGGTTTCGACTATCTGCGAAGACTCTAAATGACGGGTAAAATCCTGCTTGCCGTTTTTTGGCATTCACTTTGTGCCGATTGCACTGAATATTTCGAGTAATTACACGAATGCTTTCCGTTAGTTTAGGTTAAGGCGAGTCGCTGCTGGTTTTGGACAGATCTTCCGTGACGGTTTCGAGCGGATGCTCGTGCGCCTGGAGTTCTTCGGAGATCCGGCCGTCCAGGCACGCCGTATTCAGCGGGTAAACCTCGGGATCGAAGATGACGCCGTAGAAATGCCAGACGATGATGGCGAGGCACGCCAGCACCGCCTCGTAGTAATGGATCGTCGTCGCCACCGTCACCACCCAGCGCGGCAGATGCTGCGTCACGTCAATCTTGAACCAGATGGCAAGGCCGGTCGCACCCATGATGATCGTGCCCCAGACGACCGCCCAGTATTCCATTTTCTCGGCGTAACCGAAGCGGCCAATTTTTGGTTCGTCCGGAGACAACCCGGTGAGATAGCGCACGGCCTGGATCACATCCGCCAGATCCTTTTTCACCGGGAACAAATCCGCCACCAGCTTTCGTCCGTCGCGGGTCGTCAAAAGGTAGATCAAATGATACGCGCCGATGAGCAGCATCACGATGCCTGCGACGCGATGTGTCCAGCGGCGGAACGGTTCGCTGGAACCGAGCAGTTTGGCCAGAAATGAATCTGGAAACTTCAGCGCAAATCCGGTCAGCGCCAGAACGATGAAGCTGCCGGCCAGAACGAAATGCTGCCAGCGCTGCGACACCGTCATCCGCACCACCGGCCGCACCGACGTGCGGAGCCGCGCGGACATTTTTTTGAGGAACAAGGTCACGTTGTGCGCCAGCATCCCGCCAATCGTGAGAAAAATCAGCGCGAGATAAATCCGACGCACCCAGTGGTTCAGACGGCCGCCGAAATCCGTGCCGCCGGCTTCGCCATCCGGGGCCACATGGATTTTGCCCAGGGAAAATTCCCGGTTCGCGCCCGGATGACATTTGCCGCAGGTCTCGACGAGATGGATCCGGCTGATGGTCGAGTTCGTGTCCGACGACGGCAGGATTTTGTGGAAGCCGTGGCAGCTCGCGCAATTGGCGGCGACCGTCGAGCCGTATTGGCCAGCAAGGCCGTGATAACTTTCAAAAAAAGTTTTCACGCGGTCGTCCGGCAGGTTGTATTTCGTATTCAACCGCTCCGACGCGTGGCAGCGGCTGCAAACATCCTCGGAAATCGTCATCGCCGCACTGCTCTTGAGCGACCGGATCTTGTGCTCGTTGTGGCAGCCGGTGCAGGTCGGCGCGTCGTGCGAGCCGGCCAGGACGGCTTTGCCGTGGACGCTCAACGCCCAGTCGTGCGCCTCCTTGTCGTGGCACGCGCCGCAGGTCTGCGCCTGCCGCGAAAAATAAATCGGCGACGTCGGCGAGTCGGCGGAAACCATCTCATGCGAATCGTGGCAGTCCTGGCACGTCGCGGCGTCGTTGTGCCCGGCCTTGAGCGCGAGGCCGTGGACGCTGGCTTCGAAACTTTCCGTCTGCCGCGAGTGGCAGGCCGCGCAGTTCACCGGCGCGGCCGGCCGGTTGTCGTCGGGATGTTGGTTGGTGATGTCCGTGTGGCAACTGATGCAGGCATTGGTCCCGTGGGCGGACAATTTTAATTTGGCCGCGTCCACGAACAGCGAGACGGCCTTCCCCGCCGAGTTGGTTTTGAACAGCGTGTTGTCGCCGTGGCAGTCGAGACAGTCGCTGTTCTTCAAGCCGGCGGAAACGGACAGCGCCGTCAGCCCGAAAATCAAAAACCCAATCGTTACCTGCAGGGCACGGTTCATGGACTTAATGCAACAGCCGCGACAGCATGGCGTAGATGATCAGCGCCAGCAGCACGAGGCCGAGGCCGAAGAAGAAATAGCCAAACGACTTGGCGATGTTTTTCCACTGGAACCATTCGTCCTTGATGCGGAAATCGTCCAGCTTGCCGGCCTTGACCAGGCGGTCATACCAGCGCCGGCGTTCGTGCAGCATCTCCTCCTTCGACACGCGGCCGGAGAAGATGACGGTGTCCATCGGGAATTTTTCGATGCGGAAATGCGTGTTGAAAAAGTGGATCGAGAAAATGAATCCCGCCGCCAGCAGCGCCTCGTCCGAGTGCAGGATGAGCGCGATGTTGATGGCCCAGCCCGGCAGAAACCGGGTGAAAAATTCCGGGAACCACATGATCAAGCCCGACGCGCCGATGATGGCCACACCCCAGAACACGGCGAAGTAATCGAACTTCTCCCAATACGTCCAGCGGTCGAACTGCGGCTTCGGGCCTTTGCCGAAGAACCATTTGTTGTGGTCAATCAAGTCCTTCAAATCGGTCATCGTCGGCACCATCGAGTCGGGACCGAACGCGACGGAGAAAAAGCGCTTGAGTTCAATTTTGCCGGTGTCGGGATTGCGCAAATTGCCCCGGCCCTTCCACGAACGGCCGACGAGCGAGCTTAAATGCAGCGTGAAATACAGGAACGTGATGATCGCGCCGAAGCGGTGCAGCATCCGCGCCGTTTCCGGCCCGCCGATGAGGCTGAAAATAAATTTCGCCCAGTCGGTGTAATAGAATTTCAGCGGCATGCCGGTGACCACCAGCGTGAGGAAGCTGGTGACGACGAGGAAATGCAGGAACCGCTCGAACGGCTGGAACCGCGTAAACCATTCGTCGCCTTCCTGCGTCTTGATTTTCGCCTCGCGAAACGTTTTCGAGTCGTGCAGATACAGCCACACCGCGCGCACCAGCCACGCCAGCGTGTGGACGCCGAAAAATCCAAACGTGCCAATGAGCAATCCGGTCATCGCGAGAAAGACCACATGCAGCAGCGGATAATTTTTCTTGTCTAGCGGATTGGCGTGCGGACGGTATTCCGTGAATTTGGTGGTCGCGCCCGGATGACATTTCTGGCACGTCACCAAAATGTTGTTGGTGGAAAGATGCGAGGCAGGATTTGACACCGGCAAGATGTCGTGGAAGCCGTGGCAGTCGTAGCAGGCGGCGACTTCGGGCGCAGAATTCGCCATGCCCAGCATCATCGCCTTGCCGTGATACGTCTCGCGGTAATGCTCCAGCCGGTCGGCGTGGCATTTGCCGCAGCGCTCGTCGCTCAGGGATTTGAAATTTTTGCCCGTCGGATTGACGATCTGGTGCGCGCTGTGGCAGTCAATGCACACCGGCCCGCGCGGATCGCCTTTCGCGAGCAACTGGCCGTGAACGCTCTTGTCATAAGTCTCCTCGATGCCGACGTGGCATTTGCCGCAGGTCTTGGCTACGTTCGCGTGATTGATCGGCGAATCGCGGTCCACGCTGCGCTTGATCTTGTGCGCGCCGTGACAGTCGTTGCACGACGGCGCGACGATCAAACCCATTTTCAACAGCGCGGTGCCGTGGATGCTGTCCATGTATTGATTCGCCGCCTCGGGAAATTCAATCTGGTATTCCTTGGTGAGATTCGTGTTGCTGTGGCACTTCGCGCAGGTCGCCGGCAGATTCATTTTATAAACGGGCGAATGCACATCCTTCACCGGCAAAATTTCGTGGCCGCCGTGACAATCCCAGCACTCGGCCGCGCCGGACGCGCCCATCGAATGACTCATTCCGTGGATGCTGGTCGCGTAGTCCTTGCCCTCCTTGTCATGGCAGCCGGTGCAGTTCGGCGGCGGGACGTTCCTGTCGTGCTGCAGTTCCTTGATGCCGTCGTGACAATCAATGCAGTCCAACTGGCTGTGAACCGACCGTGCAAAACCATTCGTCGGGAACAACGCCATCGCTTCCGCATGGCCGTTGACCATGCGTTTGTTGGCGGGATCGGTGTGGCAGTCGAGACAGTCGGCGCTGGCCAGTTTCGCAACGGTGTTTGTCTCCGTGGCGGCATATCCTGGCGCGACCCAGACAAGCAGGGTCGCCAGCAAAATAAGGCCGGACCATCCGGACCGTCCTGAACGACAGCGGAAGTTCATGACTGTCAGAATGGCAGGAATCAGAAAAACCGGCTCACCGGACATTGCTCTTTGCTGGTCATTTTTTGACCGGGAAAAGCAGCGCCCAGGCTTGAAAATAAATTCAGCGCACCAGCTGGTAATGGCGTTTGCTGAATTGAAAACCGAACCACTGCTCCAGCTTCAACATCCGCCGGTGTTTTTTTTCGCGGGAAGTCAATTGATGGTTGGGATCCGCCCGGAAAGTTCCTTCCGCCGCCGGCAGCCAGTCCTGAACCACTTTCGGATGCGTGCCGGAAAATAATTTCAACACCGCGGAATCAATCTGCGAATAGTCCATCGGCTTGGGCTTCGAATCGTCCCAGTATTTTTGCACGCTCGCCGACTTGAGATTCATCTGCGCCTCGCTGCGCACCCAGCCGTAATGAAAAATCGGCGCGCCCGTGTGCGCGGCGCGCGGGTAACGCGATTTTTTGTGGCCGTCAACGATGTTAAAAAACAGCGCCTCGCTCGACCACGCCGGAATTGTGTTGCGGATGATCCTCACCTCGCTGCGATACCAGCCCGGCGACCAGGCGATGGTGTTTTTGTTCCCGTAAAAATGCAGGTAGTCGAACGCCAGCGCCTCGACGCGTTCGTCGGGCAGATGCTTTTCCATCGCCGCGCGGATTTTCGGCAGGTCGTTTTCGTGCAGCACCTCGTCGGCTTCGAGATAAAACGCCCAGTCGCCGGTGCAGTTGAAGAGCGCGATGGATTTCTGCTGGCCATAGACGAAGCCGCCCACGCTGTAATCGCCGCGCATCTTTTCGTTCCACGTTGTCGGAATGATACGGATTTTCGGGTCGCCGATGGCGCGCACCATTTTTTCCGTGTTGTCATCGGATGGGCCGAGCGCGATGACAAACTCGTCCACCAGCGGCAAAATCGAGCGGATGGACGCGACGAACGGATAGCCGAGCTTTTGCCCGTTGCGAAGAAAAGTGAACCCGCTGACTTTCATGTCGCGATGCTACCGCGCCGGCAGGCAATCGCCGAACAAATTTTTCCCGCGCAGCCGGCTTAAATTTCGAAGTCGGTTAGGTGGCCCTTCACCACTTCCAAGATGACCTGATAACATTCATCCACACTTTGGGCGATGGTGTTGATGTAGTTTTCGCGTTCCGCCGGTCGCGGCACCTCGAACGGATAGTTGATCAACTGCTGGATTTGTCCCTCCAGCGCGCGTTTGTAAATGCCCTTCGGATCGCGCGCCATGCAGATGTCCAGCGGCGCATGAATGTAAAACCACACGAGTTTCTCGCCCAGAATCTGCGCCACGAGGTCTCGCTGCCGGTGTTCCGGCGCCATCGTGGAAACCACCACGTTCAATCCCTGGCTCGACAACAGCCGCGCGATTTCCGCGATGCGCCGGTGGTTTTCCAGCCGCGCCTCCGACTTGAAGCCGAGATCCGAACACAGCGTCGAGCGCATCTCGTCGCCGTCGAGATAAACCACGGGAATTTTCCGGTCCTGCAAGCCGTCGCGCAGGCGGAGGGCCAGCGTGGTTTTGCCGGCGCCGGATCGGCCAAACAACCAGAAGACGCGCGTGATGTTTTTCATGGATTCGAGACAAATCGGAAATTAAGCCGTCAGTTTAGCGACGGGAATTTTTCAAACAAGAATTTTGCGAACGCACTTTTGTCGGCGTTCAATCGCCGAACAATTTGTTCATCCGCTCGCGCGCCGCCGCTTCGCGGGCATTGATTTCGGACTTCGGCGTCCATTGTCGCCGGGCAAAGTCGAAAAATTCGCAGAAATTGCCGACGGCCTTTTCCAGCACCGGTTCCGCGCGGCGCTCACGGCATTGCTGCGCCACGCGCAGATCGTAGTAGGCGCAGTTCAGACAGACGCGCAGATCCGCCCGGCATTTCATGCAGACCTCGCCGCGGCCCGGCTGGCCGTCCAGCGTCCAGGGTTCGCCGCAGTTATGGCAGTGACGTTTCATGTGAATCAAGCAGTGCGAAAGGCGAATTCGGAAATGTCCGCGACGAACCGCTCCGGATTTTCCGGCGAGACGACCACGGTGCGCTTCGGAAACCGCAGCACCACCGTTTTGGTCAGGTCGGTGACGAACGCGCGGTAATTGCCCAGCGCGCGGTTGCGGAACAGGCCGGTGATGGAAAACATTCCGCCGTTGCCGAACAGCCGGAGGCTGCCACGCATCACGTTCGGCGACACCTCAGCGGACTGCAGACCCGCCAGCGGCAGTCGTGTCGTCCACAGCAGCCGCCGGATGGCCAGCACGTTGGGTTCAATCGCGTAGCTGCGGACGATGAACAGCGCCGCTGCGGGCAAAATGAGCGCGACCAGCCAGCCCACCGGTTCCGGCTTGGTTTTGAAAAGAGTCAGAACGGCCACTGCCGTAATGATGACGGCGGTGAATGCCGACATCCAGCGCAGCGTCTTTCCCCACGGCGCTTTGTATGTGTTCAAGTTCATCGACCATCCTCGTTTTCCCAAAAAAGCGGGCGTTTGTCGAGCGGGTTTGTCGGCGCGCCGGCTTGCGTTGCGGACGGCTAATGGCTTAAATTTCCGCGCCTCATCAATGAAATCCAGCGAATCCGCCCTGCGCGAAATCCTCCAGCCCGCCGTCATCGTCGGCGCGCTCGGTTATTTCGTGGATGTTTATGATTTGATCTTGTTCGCCATCGTGCGCGGCGCAAGCCTGAAAGACCTCGGCTTCTCCGGCGACCAGATTTTGGAGCGCGGCATTTTCCTGTTCAATTTTCAGATGGCCGGAATGCTGGTTGGCGGCATCGCTTTCGGCATTCTCGGCGACCGGCTGGGCCGCGTCGTTTTGCTTTTTGGTTCAATTCTGCTTTATTCCGTCGCCAACATCGCCAACGGCTTTGTCCATTCCGTCGAGACTTACGCCGTGTGGCGGTTCATCGCCGGCTTCGGCCTCGCTGGCGAACTCGGCGGCGGCATCACGCTTGTTTCGGAAATTCTTTCCAAGGAGGCGCGCGGCTACGGCACGATGATTGTCGCCACGGTCGGCGTTTTCGGCGCGGTTGTCGGCGGGCTGGTTGCCGGACTCGTTCATTGGCGCACGGCGTATTTCATCGGCGGTGGACTCGGCTTGCTGCTTTTGATTTTGCGGATGAGTGTGGCCGAATCGGGCATGTTCAAACAACTCCGCACCGGCCCGGCGCAGGTCGCGCGCGGAAATTTCCTATCGCTGTTCACCAGTTGGAAGCGCTTTGCGAAATATCTTCGCTGTATCCTCATCGGCGTGCCTTTGTGGTTTGTTATTGGCATTCTCGTCACCTTTTCGCCGGAAATCTCCAAAGCCCTGCAAATCCAAGGCGCGGTTGACGCCGCGCACGCGGTCGCCTTTGCCTATCTCGGCATCACGTTCGGCGGATTTGCCAGCGGTTTCTTCAGCCAGCAACTGCAGTCGCGCAAAAAAATCGTCTTCGCCTTCATCCTATTCACGCTGGCGGCGATGGCCGCGTATTTTTTCTGCGCCGGATTTTCCGCCGCGACGTTTTATCTGGTCATTCTTTTTCTTGGCTTCGGCGTCGGCTACTGGGCGGTGTTCGTGACCATTGCCGCCGAGCAGTTTGGCACGAACATCCGCGCGACCGTGGCGACCACCGTGCCGAATTTCATCCGCGGTTCCGTCGTGCCGCTCACGCTCGCGTTCAATTTTCTGAAATCGTATAGAGTCGGCGGCACACCGGTCGGCGTCGTGGCCAGCGCGGCGATCGTCGGGATGCTTTGCATTTTGACCGCGCTTTGGGCGTTGCGCGGCCTCGATGAGACGTATGGCAAAGACCTCGACTACACCGAGCCGGTCTGATGCGCACCAAAGAAAGTTTGTTTTGCCGCCGTCAGCCGTGGATAATTTCGCCCGATGACGCTGCCTCAAAAGCCAAAATTGTTCACCATCGGCCTCCGCTGCGGGCGGCTGGCGAACCGGATGATCCTGTTTGCCAATTTCGTCGCGCTGGCGGAGGAACAGGGTCATCGCCTCATCAACTTCACCTTTCATTCCTACTCCGAACTGTTTGAAGGAACACGCGAAAACATCTATTGCCGGTATCCCCGGCCGAAACGCAGGAGTTGGATGGACGTCTTGCCGGGCGTCGCCGCCTTCCTCCGCAATACGCGGATTCCTTACCACCTGACCCGCGCCGTTGCCGCACTGAACGAGCGCTTTCCGGTTTTTGGCGATGCGGTTCAAACGCTGCACGAATTGCCGGGAACAAAAATCACTTTGCTGGACGGCCCGGAATATCAGGAGAAAATCCGTCCGGCCAGGATCATCTTTGTGTATGGCTGGTGGCTGCGCACGCCGAACCTGGTGAAAAAGCACGGTGACAAAATCCGCGCCTATTTCCGGCCAGTCGAAAAATTTGAAACCGCCAGCCGTGAAGCGATTGAGCCGCTGCGGCGTGAAGCGGATATCGTCATTGGCGTCCACATTCGGCAGGGTGATTATCGCGGCTGGTTCGACGGCAAATATTTTTTCCCGGCTTCGCGCTACGCCGCATGGATGCATGAACTGGCTGCGCAGTTTCCCGACCGCCGGGTCGCCTTCTTTGTTTGCAGCGACGAACCGCGCAGCCACGGCGAGTTTCCCGGTCTGACCGTCGGGCTGGGCACCGATTCGCCGGTCAGCGATGTTTACGCGCTGGCCCGCTGCGATTATATTCTCGGCACCAAGAGCACGTATTCGCAATGGGCGTCTTTTTACGGCGGGAAGCCGCTGCTGCAGGTCTGCGGCACCGACGAGCCGGCGAAGCTGGAAAACTTTCGCGTCTCGTATCTGGATTGGGATTGAAATTGAGTTGCCGGGTGCGCGTTGAAAGTTACAGGTTGAATTTGATGTGCGCGTTGAGGCAACTTGCAGCCTGTAACTTTCAACATGAAACTAGGATTATTCGGCGGCTCGTTCGACCCGGTTCACCTCGGGCATTTGCTCGTCGCGCAGGCGGCGGTCGAGGAACTCGGCTTGGAAAAATTGTTTTTCATTCCGGCGGCGCAGTCGCCGTTCAAGCCGGAAAACAAACCAGCACCTGATGCCATCCGCCTGCAACTGCTCCGCCTCACGCTCGCAGGAAAAGTTAATTGCGAAATTGACGAGCAGGAAATCCGGCGCGGCGGCGTTTCCTACACGGTGGACACGCTGCACGACTACGCAAAAAAATTTCCTGGCGTGGAAATTTTTTATCTCATCGGCGCGGACAACGCGGCGAAGCTGAACGAATGGCGCGAACCGGCCGGGCTGGCAAAGCTGGCGGAATTTGTCGCCGTGCTGCGACCGGGCGGCGGGCCGGCAATTTTTCCGCCGCCGTTTCGCGGCCGGACGCTGAAAGGATTTCCGTTCGACGTGTCGTCGTCGCAAATACGCGCGCGGGTCAAGGCCGGTCTGCCGGTTGAACACCTGGTGCCGCCGTTCGTGGCCGACGCGATTCGCGCCGCCCGGCTTTATGTTTGAGAAACAGGTCGCGCGACACAGTTGTTTTTAAATTTTCTCCGTGTTCATCCGCGCCCATCCGTGGTTAAATTATTTCCGTGTTACCGCACAAAAAAATTGAATCGAAGCTGCAAGCCGCCGTCCGCGGCATTTTGCCGGACGCCGATGTTTCCGCCGTTCTCGTCCGTCCTTGCGATCCGAAATTCGGCGACTACCAGTCCAACGCACTGATGTCGCTCGCCAAGACGCGCAAGCTCAATCCGCGCCTGCTCGCCACGGATGTCGTCGCGAAACTGGATGTGTCCGACGTTTGCGAAAAAGTGGAAATCGCCGGTGCCGGCTTCCTGAACTTCCGGCTGAAAAACGCGGTGCTGACGAAAACACTTCAATCTGCCGCGCGCGGCGAGCATCTATTTTTCGATAAAGCCGTCACGCCGAAAACCGTGGTCATTGATTTCAGTTCGCCGAACGTCGCCAAGCCGATGCACGTCGGCCACATCCGTTCCACCGGCATCGGCGACGCGCTCCAGCGCTCGCTGCGGCTGCTCGGCCACCGCGTTATCTCCGACAACCACATCGGCGATTGGGGCACGCAGTTCGGCAAGTTGCTGCTGGGCTGGAAACAAATTCTGGACCGGCCCGCGCTTGAACGCGACGCCATCGCCGAACTCGAACGGCTCTACAAAATCATCAATGCCGAGTGCGACGCGAATCCGGCGCGGCTCGAAGAAGCTAAATCAGAACTGGTGAAACTTCAGGCGGGCGACGCCGAGAACATTTCGATCTGGAAGGAAATGATCCGGCTCTCGCAAATCCAGTTTGACACAATTTATGCGAGGCTCGGCGTGAAGTTTGATCACGCGCTCGGCGAAAGTTTTTACAATCCGTGGCTCGGCGAAGTCGTGAATGATTTGATCGCAAAAAAAATCGCGCGTGAAAGCGAGGGCGCGGTCGGTGTGTTCAGCGACGGCTCGCTGCCGCCAAAGGAAGACCCGTTTCTCGTCAACCGCGACGGCGAGTGGATTGCCGATCCTGCGCTCGTGCGCAAGAGCGACGGCGGTTTTAATTACACCACCACCGATCTCGCGACCGTGGATTACCGGCTCAAAACATGGTCACCGCAGGAAATTGTTTACGTCGTGGACGACCGGCAGTCCGGGCATTTCAAAAAATTGTTCCTCATCTTTGGCCGCTGGAAGCCGGACGCGGCCAAAACCACGAAGCTCGTCCACGTCGGTTTTGGAAAAATTCTCGGCGACGACAGCAAACCGTTCAAGACGCGCTCCGGCGACACCGTGAAGCTCGGCGATTTGCTGGACGAAGCCGAAGAGCGCGCATTCAAGATCGTTTCCGAAAAAAATCTTGAGCTGCCGGAGGCGCAGCGCAGGGAAATCGCCCGCGTCATCGGCCTCGGCGCGGTGAAATACGCCGACCTGCTGCCGAACCGCCAGAGCGATTACATTTTTAGCTGGGACAAGATGCTCGCGCTGCAAGGCAACACCGCGCCATATTTGCAATACGCCTACGCGCGCATCAAAAGCATCTTCCGCAAACAGAATTCAGAATTCAGAATTCAGAATTCAGAATTGAAATTGGCCGCGCCGGAGGAGTTCGCGCTGGCGAAGCATCTGCTCAACTTCGGTCTCACGCTCGAAGCCGTGGCGGAGGAGTATCGTCCGAATTTCCTGTGCAACTATCTTTATGAACTGGCCGGCAAGTTCACGAGCTTCTACGAAAACTGTCCCGTGCTGAAGGCCGACGATGCCGCGACGCGTGATTCCCGGCTGGCGTTGTGCGACTTGACGGCGCGAGTCTTGAAGCAGGGCCTCGATGTGCTTGGAATCGAAGTTGTCGAGCAAATGTAGGCGAACGCGCGGACGAATTGGACCGCCCCGCTACTTTATTTCAACAGGTAGGGCGAGCAGCCCTCTGCCCGCAGCGAACGTGGTGAATAATTCAGAAAGGGCGCGCACGGAGTGACGCGCCCTACCAGTCTGCTGACTAATTCAAACTGAGCCACCAAACTTGCGCCATCTCACTTTCGACTGTGCCACTGCGTCGCAAATGGCACAGCTTTTCAACCGCCGCGTTCGGTTGAAATCACCAGATTCCCCTTTGTTTTTGCGGTTTTCAGAAAAATCAGGCGACGGCACCGGACTTGCGTAAGAACTCCAGGCAGTTAAATCGAAAACCATTTTACAAAACATTTTTATGGCAAAAGTATTAGGCATTGATCTGGGCACCACCAACTCCTGCATGGCGGTCATGGACAGCGGCGAGCCGCTCGTGCTGGAAAATTCCGAGGGCAAACGCACGACGCCGTCCGTCGTGGCGTTCACGAAATCCGGCGAGCGCGTGGTCGGCGACGCCGCCAAGCGTCAGGCCGTGACCAATTCGCGCAACACGATTTATTCCATCAAACGTTTCATGGGCCGCAAATTTGATGAAGTCGGCGAAGAGATCAAGCGCATGCCTTATAAGGTCGTGAAATCTGCCAATGGCGATTGCGCCGTCGAAGTGGAAGTGGACGGCAAGGCCAAACAATTTTCCCCGCAGGAAATTTCCGCGATGATTCTTTCCAAGCTGAAGGCCGACGCCGAAGCGCGCCTCGGCGAAAAAATTTCGCAGGCGGTCATCACGGTGCCGGCATATTTCAACGACTCGCAGCGTCAGGCCACGAAGGACGCCGGTAAGATCGCCGGTCTCGACGTTCTCCGCATCATCAATGAGCCGACGGCGGCCTCGCTTGCCTACGGCCTCGACAAAAAGAAGGACGAGAAAATTGCCGTTTACGATTTGGGCGGCGGCACGTTTGATATTTCAGTTTTGGAAATCGGCGACGGCGTGTTTGAAGTGAAGGCCACGAACGGCGACACGCACCTTGGCGGTGACGACTGGGACAATGTGCTCATGGACTGGATTCTCGATGAATTCAAACGCGAGTATAACATGGATCTCCGCAAGCAGCCCGACGCGCTCCAGCGCATCAAGGAAGAAGCGGAAAAAGCCAAGATCGCGCTCTCCAGCTCGCAGACTTACGAAATCAATTTGCCGTTTATCACGGCGGACGCCACCGGGCCGAAGCACATCCAAAAAACTTTGACTCGCGCGAAAATGGAGCAGCTCACCGACAAACTTTTCGAGCGCACCATCGGGCCGGTGAAAGCCTGCTTGAAGGACGCGGGCATTGACGCCGCGAAGATTGACGAACTCGTGCTCGTCGGTGGCATGACGCGCATGCCGCGTGTGGTTGAGACCGCGCACACGCTCGTCAACAAGCCGCCGCATCAGGGCGTGAATCCTGACGAAGTCGTCGCCATCGGCGCCGGCATTCAGGGCGGCGTGCTCAAGGGCGAAGTGAAGGACGTGCTGCTGCTCGACGTGACGCCGCTGTCGCTCGGCATCGAAACGCTCGGCGGCGTGTTCACGAAATTGATCGAACGCAATACCACGATTCCCGCGCGCAAATCGGAAATTTTTTCCACCGCGAGCGACAATCAGCCTGGAGTTGAAATTCATGTTCTGCAGGGCGAACGCCAGTTCTCCAAGGACAACAAGACCATCGGCCGGTTCAATCTCGCGGACATCCCGCCCGCGCCGCGCGGCGTGCCGCAGATCGAAGTGACCTTCGACATTGACGCCAACGGCATTTTGCACGTCGGCGCGAAGGACCTCGGCACGGGCAAGGAACAGAAGATTTCCATCACGGCCAGCAGCGGGCTTTCGAAGGACGAAGTCGAGAAGATGCGCAAGGACGCCGAAGCGCACGCGGACGAGGACAAGACCCGCCTGGAGGAAATCCAGACGCGCAACGACGCGGACAACGCCGTGTATCGCACCGAGAAGCTGCTCAAGGAAAGCGCGGACAAGCTGTCCGCCGACGACAAGGGCAAGATTGAAACGGCGATGAACGCGGTGAAGGAAGCGCTCAAGGGCACGGACGCCGCCGCCATCAAATCCACCAGCGAGAAGCTGAACGAAGTCTGGCAGGCCGTCTCGACCGAACTTTACAAGGCCGCCGCCGCGAAGGCGCAGGCGGACAAGGGCGCGGCCGGCGCGCCACCGCAGCCGGAAGCCGGCGAGCCGAAGGCCGAGGAAAAGAAGGACGAAGGCGTGATTGACGCAGAAGTCGTGGACGAGAAGAAATAATTCAAGCGCGAAAGAAATTCAAAATTCTTCCGCGCATTCTCTCTGATCACTTTTCCCACCGCTCGGGCGGCGGGAGTTAATTAAGCAGTTAAACAAAACAACAACCAAACAAAGAAAAAAGTATGGCACTAAACGTCAAACCGCTCGGCGACCGCATCCTCGTGGAAGCGATCGAAGAGAAGGAAACCAAAAAGGGCGGCATCATCATCCCCGATTCCGCCAAGGAAAAACCGACCGAAAGCATCGTCGTGGCGCTCGGCACGGGCAAAACGGACGACAACGGCAAGAAAGTCCCGTTTGAAGTCAAAAAGGGCGACCGCATCCTGTGCAGCAAATACGGCGGCACGGAAATCAAGATTGACGGCAAGGAATACAAGATTTTGTCGAGCGACGACATCCTGGCGGTCCTGGAATAATTCAAAACTCAAAACGTAAAATTAAAAACTGATTAAAAATTATGGCAGCTAAACAATTGATATTCGACGAGCAGGCGCGGCAGGCGTTGCTCAAGGGCGTGCAGAAACTCTCGCGCGCCGTGGTCGCCACGCTCGGACCGAAAGGCCGCAACGTGGTCATTGACAAAAAATTCGGCTCCCCGACGGTCACCAAGGACGGCGTGACGGTCGCGAAGGAGATCGAACTGGAAGATCCTTACGAAAACATGGGCGCGCAGATGGTCCGCGAAGTCGCCAGCAAGACGAGCGACGCGGCCGGCGACGGCACCACGACGGCGACGGTTTTGGCCGAGGCGATTTATCGCGAAGGCTTGAAATACGTCACCAGCGGCGCCAGCCCGATCAACATCCAGCGCGGCATCAACAAGGCGGTCGCCGCCGCCGTTGAGCAGCTCGCCAAAATCTCCAAAAAGGTGAAGGACAAAGAAGAGATCAAGCAGGTCGCGACGGTTTCCGCCAACTGGGACACCACGATCGGCGAAATCATCGCCGACGCGATGGACAAGGTCGGCAAGGACGGCACGATCACGGTCGAAGAGGCGAAGTCCATCGAGACGACGCTCGACGTGGTGGAAGGCATGCAGTTCGACAAGGGTTATTCCTCGCCGTATTTCGTGACCAGCGCCGAAACGATGGAAGCGAAACTCGAAGACGCTTACATTTTGAATTACGAAAAGAAGATCAGCAGCCTGAAGGATTTGCTGCCGATCCTCGAAAAAGTCGCCAAGACCAGCAAGCCGCTGTTGATCATCGCGGAAGAAGTCGAGGGCGAAGCGCTCGCGACGCTCGTGGTGAACAAATTGCGCGGCACGATCAATGTTTGCGCCGTCAAAGCACCGGGCTTCGGCGACCGCCGCAAATCCATGATGGAAGACATCGCTGTCCTCACCGGCGGCAAGTGCATCACCGAAGACCTCGGCATCAAGCTTGAAAGCATCGGCCTCGAAGACCTCGGCCGCGCCAAGAGCATCGTCGTTGACAAGGAAAACACGACGATCGTCGAAGGTTACGGAAAATCCTCCGAGATCCAGGGCCGCGTGAACCAGATCCGCCGCCAGATCGAAGAGACCACGAGCGATTACGACCGGGAAAAATTGCAGGAACGTCTCGCGAAGTTGGCGGGCGGCGTGGCCGTCATCAACGTCGGCGCGGCGACCGAATCCGAAATGAAGGAAAAGAAGGCGCGCGTGGAAGACGCGTTGCACGCGACCCGCGCAGCCGTGGAAGAAGGCATTGTGGCCGGCGGCGGCGTGGCGTTGATCCGCTGCATCTCGGCGATCGAAGCCGTCAAAGGCGCGAACGACGACGAGCAGATTGGCGTGGACATCATCCGTCGCGCCGTCGAAGGCCCGCTGCGTTCGCTCGCGGCGAATGCCGGCGTGGAAGGCTCGCTCATCGTGCAGGAAGTCAAGAAGCGCAAGGGCAACGAAGGTTACAATGTCGCCACCGGCGAATACGAAGACCTCGTGAAAGCCGGCGTGGTTGACCCGAAGAAAGTCACGCGTTCGGCCTTGCAGAACGCGGCCAGCATCGCGGGCCTGCTGCTCACGACCGAATGCCTCATCACCGACGCTCCGGAAAAGGACAAGCCCGCCCCGATGGGCGGCGGTCACGGCGGCGGCGGCATGGGTGACATGGGCGGCATGGGCGGATATTGATCCGTCGGAAAAATTAGAGGAACCGAATCAAGCGCGGTCGGGAGCAATCCCGGCCGCGTTTTTTTGTGTGAAAACTTGACAATGCGCATACAAATGCGATTATGCGCATAATGAAGATTCGCAAAAACATCACGCTTTCAGCGAAAGCGATTGCGGTTGGCGAGAAGCTCGCCGCGCTGCATGGCACGAGCCTTTCCGCGCTGGTGGAAAAACAGATTCTTTCTGGCGGCGCGGAGCTTGAGGCGGAACATTACTGGCCCGAAGCCGGCCGGCCGATTCCCCGGCCCGGCGATACGCGTTACGAATATCTCCGCAAGAAACACGCATGAGAGTTCTGGTGGATGCAAACGTCATTTTTGACGTGTATGAACGGCGGCAGCCACATTATGCCGCCAGCCTGCAAGTCTGCCGTCTGGCGCAGCGTCGCACGCTCGCGGCGGCTGTGGCCGGCCACACGATTGCCAATGGATTTTACATTTACGGCAAACCGTTCGCGGAATTTGTGAAGCGGCGGATCACGGAAGATTTTGAAATCTGCTGCGCGGATGCGCATTTGACGCGTTCATGTCTGGCCTTGGGCATCCGGGATTTTGAAGACGCCTTGCAAGTCGGGGCGGCGATGACTTGGAAAGCGGCCTTCATCATCACGCGCAACGAACGTGACTTCAGGCATTCAACGATTCCGGCACTTTCCCCGACGGCATTTTTGAAGCGGTTTCATTGACTTGCCGCCCGGCGGCTTGACCATTTCTGGAAATCGGCGATGATAGGGATGTTCGCTTGTGGGGGCGCACTGGTTTCGACCATGTGAACACGCCAGAGGCGGCATGCCGAGGATGGTTCGTTGGCCTCGTAAATAATCGGACCAAAACAAAACAGCTAATCAAGAACTAGCTCTCGCGGCCTAAGTGCCACGACGTTCACCGGTGGACACCTGCTACGCCGGAGGAACGCAACAGCAGGCATGATTGATGGCGGAGACCGCGCGTTGTCAGTCGAGATCTTATCATGCGGACTAGGCAGTGCGATTCGAGTCCGGGCGCCATCGCATAGCAGAAAAAATTACCTGGAATAAGCATGTAGTCGCGGCTGGTTGGTCTGCTTGGGACGCGGGTTCAATTCCCGCCGCCTCCACCATCTTGAACATTGCGCCGAAACATCGGTCGTGCTGCGCACGGCGGTTGTGGTTTCAGCCAATAAATCAAAGGGTTTTTTGAAGGAAACGGTTAAGGTTTGAGCGCGTAAAAGGCGGTTCGAGCCGTTCTCTTTAAGAAAAGACTTCATAACCAGTTGTCCGAAAAAATCCGACCGGACTGGGCCGCTCCTGCGAATCACTGGCGAGCATTTCAAGCTGGTCATCAACCCTGAGCGGGCGGCGGACAATACTCTCCATGCACCGGCCAATGATTGCCATTTCCACGTTGCCCGGCCCAAGGTATCATGGTTAGGTTCACATGGAGATGCCGCTGGCCGGCAGGCTCAAAAATCAACGCGAACAGGAAGCACATTTATGCAGGAAAAGAAACGCATCGTGGAAAAAGACGCCCCGCTGAAGAAGGATGATTTGATCGTCATCACCGGCGCGGGCGGATTCATCGGCGGCAACCTGGCCCGCCATTTCACCAAGAAGGGTTTCACCAACATTCGCGCGGTGGACAAAAAGCCGCTTTACGAATGGTATCTGCACGTGCCCGGCGTCCAGAATCTTTGCTACGACGTGAGCATCGAGGAAAACTGCAAGCGCGTTTGCGAAGGCGCGGTGGAAGTTTATAACCTCGCCGCCGACATGGGTGGCATGGGGTTCATTGAGCGCTTCCGCGTGGAATGTCTGCGCTCCATTCTCATCAACACGCACATGATCGAGGCCGCTTATCGTGCGGGCGCACGGCGCTATTTTTATTCCAGTTCCGCCTGCGCCTACAACACGCTGCTGCAAAAAGACCCGAACGTCCGCGCGTTGAAGGAATCCGACGCGTATCCCGCGATGGCCGAACGCGGCTACGGCTGGGAGAAATTGATTTCCGAAATGTTCTGCGAGGAATACTGGCACGAGCGCGGCTTGAAGACGGCGATTGCGCGCTTCCACAATGTTTACGGCCCGCACGGCACCTGGGACGGCGGCCGCGAAAAAGCGCCCGCCGCACTGTGCCGCAAGGTCATCGAGGCGATGGCCACCGGCAAGAAGGACATCCTGATCTGGGGCGACGGCTCGCAGACGCGCAGCTTCATGTATATTGACGACTGCGTGCAGGGCATTGACAAGATCACGCACTGCGACGATTTGATCGCCACGCCGATCAACCTCGGCTCCAGCGAACTGGTTTCCATCAATGAACTGCTCTCGAAAATTGAAAAAATTGCGGGCGTGAAAATGAACCGCAAATACGACCTGAACGCGCCGCAGGGCGTGGCCGGGCGCAACTCGGACAACACGTTCATCAAGAAAATGCTCAAGTGGGAGCCAAGCACGACCCTGAACAAAGGTCTGGCGGAAACTTACGCCTGGATCACCGAGCAGTATAACCATCGCAAAGCCGGCCGACGTGTTGGTATTGGCTGAAACCACAAACGCCATGCGCAGCACGACCGAGTTTTTAGCCAGCAATCAAAGTGGTTTTTGAAGGAAACGGTTGGCATCAGTGAGCTGTAAAAAAAAAACACTTTTGTGAGAATCCTGAAACCAGGTCGCCTTCATTACGTTCGTCCGGCATCCACGGCGCGACATTTTCTTTCCGCACCCATCGACGGTTCGCCATTGCAAAAAACACGCTGGTTTTGGCCGCTGCATTTCACAACTTGCCGGTCAGGATCGGGTTGTGTTAACCTGTTGGCTGAATGTTCATACTGCCTGATGAATGTCTGCCAATGCATCCGCGCCGGATTTTATGAATGTCACCCTCCGGGGCCGCACCCAGCATTTCCGCACCGTCACCTTTGACCGCGCACAGAACGCCGTCCGGCTCATTGAACAGCGGCTGCTCCCGCACGAATTCAAAATCGTCGCCACCAAAAATTTCCGCGAGACCGCCGGTGCCATCGCCGACATGATCGTGCGCGGCGCCGGCGCCATCGGGGCCACCGCGGCCTACGGCCTCGCGCAAGGCGCGCTTGCGTTCCGCGGCCGCGACCCGAAGAAATTCTCCGACCATGTCGAGATGGTTTATCAGGTTTTGAAAAATGCTCGGCCCACCGCCGTGGATCCCGTCAACGCGATGAACGACGTTCGCGCCGCGATGCGCACCGGCGGAACGGTCGCGGAACAGCAATCGCTCGCGCTCGCCGCCGCCGAGGAATTCGCCCGTGAAGATGTGCGGCATTGCGAAGCGATCGGCCGGCACGGCGCGAAGCTGATCCGCAACGGCATGAAGATTCTCACGCACTGCAATGCCGGCTGGCTCGCCTTTGTGGACATCGGCACCGCCACCGCGCCGATGTATGCCGCGCAGGCGCAGGGCAAAAAATTCCACGTCTTCTGCGATGAAACCCGGCCACGTTCGCAAGGCGCGACGCTCACTGCGTGGGAACTGGCGCAGCAAAAAATTTCACACCAGATCATCGCCGACAACGCCGCCGGCCACCTGATGCAGCGCGGCGAGATTGACCTGGTCATCGTGGGCAGCGACCGCACGCTCGGCCGCACCGGAGAAGTCGCGAATAAAATCGGCACCTACACCAAAGCCGTTCTGGCCGCGCGCCACAAGATTCCGTTTTACGTCGCCATCCCGCTCTCGACGATTGATTGGAAAATGAAACGCGGTTTTGAAATCCCGATTGAAGAACGCAATGAAAGCGAAGTTCTCGGTGCGTGGGGAATTATCGGCAATTCAAAATTCAAAATTCAAAATTCAAAATTGGATCGGCGCGCTTATGTCCGCGTGGCGAATCCAACGAGCGGCGCGCGCAATCCTAGTTTCGACGTGACGCCGGCGGAGCTGATCACCGGCATCATCACGCCCGTGGGAATATTCAAGCCGCAGGAACTTTGGCAACGGCGGCGGGACCTGGGTTTTGGCGGTTAGTCAAGTGATCCGTCGCGAATCTAAACTTGATTCGGTCGCGAAACGAATTAACCTCATCATCCCTGTGGCGGGGTAGCCAAGTGGTAAGGCACGGCTCTGCAAAAGCTGCATCATCGGTTCGATTCCGATCCTCGCCTCCAATATTTATTTGTAAATAAGCGATTTACAAATCGGCCTCGCAGTCCAAAACCAACCCTCGCCTTAAGTCCTTTTTGCTGGGTTGCTGAAGGAAAAGGAATCGAGCTTCAGTGAAAGCTTCAGTGGCTTTGTTGCTTCTCCGATACAAACTAATCCAGCACTATAATTCATTAAAGCTTTAGTTGGAAAAATGACAACCTCGGTATAACTGACGGTCGCCGCGTCGGCACGGTGCATGCAAATGGAGTCCGGCCCGGCTTCTGGCGAATGTGAGCGATGCAGCCGCCGCAGCCAGCCTAAGCTGCCGGCGGATTTTTGTTTCAAAGCAGCGTGGAAGGTCCGGCTGCGGACGCGCTGCGCGGCCGGCTCATCGAAACCCGAGGAAATCCATTGCTGATCCTGCCACCGATGTCTTTTGCAAATCAGCGTTTTCAAATCCCAGCGCCACTCGATAATTTCGCTGGTGACGGGGAAAAAGCCGATGAGCCGGAAGGGGTTGATTCGCTGGAGCGGCAGTTGCGCCAGCGCGGCACTCGCCAGGTCAGGCGTTTTGGCGGTGCAAGCCGCATTGACCACCTCGCCGCGGCTGACGGTTTCGCCTTTGACTCGCGCGGTGATGGAATACCAGTTGATGAGCGCAAATGTGACACCAGCGTCGTTGAGTGCGATCCAAGTTCCGCCGCCGGGTTCGCAAGGAGCAATGACCTCGCAGCCGTCGAGCATTTTTTTAGACGGTGGCAGACCGGCCACGCGCGATCGTTGCTCGTCGCGGTTCATGGCGAGCGCGTAACCGTTTTTGCGCCCAATAAAGGTGACGGTGCACATGATTCAATCCGCCGCCGGATAAGTGGCCGCGAGCGCGGAATAATTGCGCCACTCCCGCCAGCAGCGCGCAACGCTCATCGGCACGCAGCCGCGCCGGCGGTTTTCCGCGCCGATGGCGAAGACCAGTTCCCACTGCCGGAACAGCGTGCGATACGCGTTGAGCAAAGAATACCGCGCGTCGTAAATGCTCGCGGCTTCCGCCGCCGCGCCGTTCAACTCGATGATCTGGAAATTTTTCCCAGCGCGCAAATCGGCTTCGTTCGCATAGCGGAGGTCGTAGCGGCCGATGTAAAAACCGGCGAGCTTTTGTGAAATGGCATCAATGCAGTCGGACAGCGCGGGCGTGCATAGGCCCATGCCGTCGCGGAAAATGCAGCCTTGCGCGTGATTGCCCGCCTGGACCAAGGGCTGCGATTCGCCGTCGGGCAGCACGGCGTTTTGGCGCGCGCCAAGCCGTTGCAGATATTTCGCCGCCATGAACCGGGCGCGCGGATCGCGCCAGACCAATTCTGCCACGGTGGATTGGCCGTCGCCGGTGACGACGGGAAAAAATTTTTCGGTGATCGAAAAAATTTGTCCACGCGGTTCGCCGGGAAACCGATAATAAAAAATACCAGCCTCATGCGGCCCGGCGGCGAAGCGTTGCACCAACAATGCCGCGCTCGTCTGCCGCAAATACGCCTCCGCCTGCGCCTCGTCGCGGATCAGCTTGATGCCCGCGCCGCGCTGGCCGAGATCGGGTTTCAAAATAAACGGATAGGAAATATTCCGGCGGGCGCAGATTTCACGAAGCGAGGCGAGCCGGGTTTCGGGAGTTGAACCAGCGAGCAATTCCGCCTCCGCCGTGGATTCCGGACTGGTGTTCATCAAGTCGCGCAACGTGACCATCTTGGATTCGCCGACCATGCCGCCGGAAAAAATGCCGGGATTCGCGGCGGTGGGCAGCATCGCGCCGCGATATTTAATCGCCAGCCACACGCAGTAAATCGCAACGGGTGGATAAAACAGCCACGCCGGCCAGAATTCCCAGTGCCGCCAGCGGACGAGGCGCGCGGCGAATTTCCGCGAGTCAAAATTCGCAAACGCCCGGCGGAGCAGTTGCAGGATGACGAACAAAGCCAGGCCCGCGCCGAGCAACAGCAGGCCGCCAGATTTGTAAGCCCCCAGCCATTTGAGGAGCTGGATGCCGAAGGTTTGGGCGAGGAGCAGAATGACAAATGTCCACACAAACGCCGCCATGCCCGTGATTAGCAGAAAGCGCGTGACGGGCACACGCAAAAAGCCGGCAGCCAGATACGTCGGCAGACGCATGCCGGGCACGAGCCGGCTGAAAATCAAAATCGGCGTGCCGCGTTCTGTAAACCTTTTCTCGCTGCGCGCAACCTTCGTGGAGAATTTTCGCAACGAAGAGCGCTCGAACCAGCCACGTCCCGCAAAACGCGCCAGCGCGTAGAGTCCGGCGTCACCGAGCCAGATGCCAAGAAAACAGGCGGTGAACGCTGCCGGCCAGGAAATTTGTCCGGTGGCCAGCAGCAGCCCCGCGCCGACAGCCGCCACGTCTTCCAGCACGAATGTCGCGAAGAAGAATCCCGCCGCTTTCCAGAACGGCATCCATTCGGCAATGGCGTTGGGCGCCAATGGCAGGACATCGGTCATTAAAATTACGCAGCCGCTTTGGCGGTTTCGGCCTGATGTTTGAGCGTGGACGGTGCGACGCCGAAGCCCGGCGGCAGCTTCAAACCCATGATTCCGCCTATAACGCCAATGAGCGCGTAGTGATGCACGGCGTGCGCAACAGAATACATGATTTCTCGGCCAATCGTGGATGGCGAAGCTTGCGAACCGCTCGTGGAATAACTCGTTTTGCAGGTCACCGCTAAAGTGCGGGGGAGTAAAACGGGATTCAGTTTTGCGTAGCCTTCACAGAGTTCACGCGTCGCATTCAGCGCGGCAAAGCGGTCGGTTTCCACGAGCGTGCCGCGTTCGCGATGGTCGTAGTTCAGGTCGCCGGCCGTGGCCGCGTCGAGCAACGTGCGGAAATGGTCGAGGCAATGGCGGTAATGGCCGCCGATGGAGGCATTGAATGCCACCGGCACTTTGCGGGTGTAATCCTCGTCGCTGATTTCCGTGAGCAGCGCTTCGCCTTGCTGCAAGGCTTCAAGAACCGACTGAATTAGCTCGCGCCCGGGGTTGGTGGATGGGTGGTTCATGTGTTTTCTAGTTTGAACAAACGGCAAACGAAAGGAATGTCGCGACGATGCAGAACGAGCGTGAGGACGCTGCACATGCCAACCGTGAGCGCGAGGCCGAACAGCAGGCCGCCGTCGTTTTGAACGACGATGCCCAGCACGGTCAGATGCGACATGATGGCCCCGCCCATCACGCCGAGCGCGAGCAGCGCGCCGAGCCAGCAACGACGGGAAGACAGCAGCAGCAGCGCGGCGATGAGTTCCGCCACGCCAGCACCGTAGCGGCCCCACGGCTCCAGACCAACTTTGGTGAAAATGTAAACGGACTCCGGTGCGCCGGTGAATTTGAAGAACAAGGTTTGCAGCAGGATGCCCGCCGCCGTGAGGCGAACCAGCCAGCTGGCGAGGCGCTGCGTTTTCGTGAGTGATTCCATAAACGTGATGGTGGGTCGCGGTGGCCGGTGGTTCCTTACGAATTATTTCCCCTTTTTGGCGACGAGTTCGGGCCAGTTGCTGGCGGCCTTGGCAAGATTGGCCTTGGCGTCTTTATTGAAATCGTCGCGGACGCCCTTGCTGTATTGGAGCAACAGTTTGCCATCCACGATCTGAAACGCGTCCACTTCAATTTCGACGAGCTTGTTGCGCGAGACGCCGTAAGCGCAATAGCCGCCGAACTCGGGTTCGTATTTGGCCGGATCTGCCTTGAAGAGATCTTTGTGCTCTTTTGAGGCGAAAAAGTAAATCGCGCCATTGTGCTTGACCAAAAACTTCTGATCGCCTTTCACTGGCTGGTGGTCCGTAAAAAAGGCGACCGGGTCGTAGCCTTGAATGGCGACGCCGGATTCGTCGAGGTTGAGCAGGGTTTTGGTTTGGGCGAAGACCGGCAGCGCCAGCCCGACCATGAGAACGAACAAAGATAATTTTTTCATACAGCAATTCGTCGGGGAAAAACAACAAACCTTACAACTATTTCCTGGCCGGCGGAATCAGCCAGCCGCCGGCGGCCTGCAACGGTTCAAGCTGGCCGGCGCGCGTGACCCAGACGGTCAGCGCCAGCGTTTTGCCGGCATCGGCACCGGGCGGGTTTAGAATGAAATTTCCCTTCGCCACGCCATTGCTGGTAGTCATGCCAATCTGCTCGAGGTTCACGACGGCAAAATCATGGTTCAAGCGCCGGCCCTTGTTTTCGCCCGCCTTCACGTCCGAAACGATCCCGCCCACCAGCAATGCCGCGTGGATTTCGTAGGGCGCGTCCGCCGGTTTTTCCGGCACGAAACTCACCTGCCAGCGATTCGTGGTCATGGCCGTGACCGTGAGGATGCCCGCGCGCTCACCGTCGGACTTCGGTCCGCTTTTGCCGGTGAACCAGTTGTGCCACTCTTTGCCATTAAGAACTAATTCCGGCGTGTAGATGTTTTCGCTGTGCCAGAGGTGCGCGTAACTGCGCTGCCGTTCGGAATATTCTGCGCTCGACCACGCGTCTTTCCAGCCGAGATAATTCCAATAGTCTACGTGAAACGCGACCGGCGCAAAATCATTCCACAAACGCGGCGAATCTTGCAGCTCCGACAGCCATGCCTCCGCCGATGGACAACTGCTGCAACCTTCCGAGGTGTAAAGCTCCAACAACGCCACGCGCTCCGGCGCGCTTTGAAACTGGATTGCGGCGGACTGAGCATTCGCGGTCATGGTTGCGATCAACGGCAGGCACAAAAGAGATTTCAGGGCAGCGTGCATATTAACAATAAGACATAGCGGTTAAGAATGGGATTTGATGGCGGGGCAGGCTAAAAAAACTTCAGCCATATTTTACGGCTTCAGCAACGGTTTGATTTCCGCTTCAATTTCTGACTTCTCCGTGAAACCAGAATGCTGCTTCACGATGCGCCCGGTTCGGTCAATGACGAACGTCGTCGGCAGGCCATCAATGCCGCCGTAGGCGGTGTCAATTTTTGCATCGGTCAGGACCACCGGATAATTTATCCCCAACTTTTTGGCGAACGACTTTACGGTGTCCAAACCAGCTTGATCCACGGAAACGCCAACGACCGCGAGCCCCTGCGCCTGATATTTATTCTGCAATTCAATGAAGCCGGGAATTTCTGCGCGGCAGGGCGGACACCAAGTCGCCCAAAAATCCAGAACGACGACCTTGCCTTTGAAGACCGATGAATGAATGGTTTTGCCGTCCAGATCCTGAAGCTCCCAATCCGGCGCGGGCTTTGGGCTTTCAAGTTGATTGGCGTCACTGGCGATTGAACGGTTGCCACTCAACACCACCGTGGTGAATGAAACGGCTGCGATTGAAGCGGCCAAACCTAGTAGTTTAATCTTTTTCATGCCCGTTGGTCGGCGGGCGGCATCAATCCTTACACGATCTGGAATCTTTGTAAGGAAAGGTCGCCTCGCCCGACGTATGAGCATGAAACTTTTCTTCTTTGGTTTGTGCGGTGCGGTTTTGCTGACCGTGGCTTTGGCCGGTTGCCGCCCCCGCGAAAGCACGCGCTCAAATTTAACCCCAACTGATTTTACCATGAATAATTACAAACCCATCCCGCCCGCTGAACGCAAACAAAAACTCACCGCCATGCAGTATCGCGTCACCCAGGAAGCCGTCACGGAGCCGGCCTTTGCCAATGAATACTGGGACAATCACGCGCCGGGAATTTATGTGGACGTCGTGTCGGGAAAACCGCTGTTCAGTTCACTGGACAAGTTTGATTCCGGCTGCGGCTGGCCGAGCTTCACCAAGCCGGTGGACGAAAAAGAAATCGTCGCGAAGACCGACACGACGTTCGGCATGGAACGAACCGAGGTGCGTTCGGCGGATGCCGATTCGCACTTGGGCCATGTGTTTGACGACGGCCCCGGCCCGACGCATCAGCGCTATTGCATCAATTCCGCGTCACTGAAATTTATTCCGCTGGAACAGATGGCTGCCGCTGGTTACGGCGACCAACTTGAACCGTTTGTGAAAGCCGGCTTGATCAAGCCTTTGCCCAAAACCGAAACCGCGATTTTGGCAGGCGGCTGCTTTTGGGGGATGCAGGAAATTCTCCGCCAGATTCCCGGCGTCATCAAAACCACCGTTGGTTACACCGGCGGCACCGTGCCGAATCCGACTTACGAGATGGTCTGCTCGCATACCACCGGACACGCCGAATCGGTGGAGATTGTTTTTGATCCGGCCAAATTGAGTTACGAACAATTGCTCGGCTTCTTTTTTCGGATGCACGATCCGACCACACGCGACCAGCAGGAAAACGACGTCGGCGCGCAATACCGTTCGGCCATCTTCTACACCAGCGATGAACAAAGGCAAATTGCGGAGCGGGTCAAGATGCAGGTGGACAAATCCGGCAAATGGAAAAGCCCCGTCGTCACAGAAATCACCATAGCCACGGTGTTTTATCCGGCGGAGGAATATCACCAGGATTATTTGCAGAAAAATCCCGGCGGCTACAACTGCCATTACCTGCGGAATTGAACGGCATGAATTCACAGCCTGACGCGCCCGAACCGGTGCTGCTCATCATCGCGGATATCAGCGGCTATACACGCTACATGACCGCCAACGCCAAGACACTCGGCCACAGCCAGACCATCATCACTGAACTCGTCAAGGCCATCATCCGGCAAATCGAGCTGCCACTGGAAGTGGCCAAGCTGGAGGGTGACGCCGTGTTTCTTTTTTGCCGTAAGCAAAACGGCGCAAAATCTTGGGCGGAGGCCAAAAAAACTATCGGCGACAAGATGGTAAAATTCTTCCAGATGTTCAGCGAAAAAATCACCGAGTTAAGTGCATCCACGACTTGCACCTGCAACGCCTGCACGCACATCGAAAAACTCCGGCTCAAGGTCGTCGTCCACAGCGGCGAGGCCTTGTTCCATCGCGTCTTCAACTTTGTGGAACTGGCCGGCGTGGACGTGATCATCGTCCATCGGCTGCTGAAGAATTCCGTGGACGCGGACCAATACCTCCTGCTCACCGAAGCCGCGCGCCACGACGTGGAATTTCCCGGGGCCATCAAACTGAATGAAGGTCAGGAAACTTACGATGACCTCGGCAAGATTAACACGTTGGTTTTTCTGCCGGATGGCCAGGCCAAAGTGGATCAGCTGCCCGCGAGTCCTTCATTTGCCGTTCGTTTCCGCCGTTCGTGGAAATTGTTCTGCAAACTTTGGTTTGCGCCATTTGCGCCCAAGACAAGCGAGTTCCGTCATGTGCAATCAGGCGCGACCAAGCTCGGCAGAATAAGTTTCGCCGCGCTGACCGCCCTGCTCACGCCGCTGTTTCTGCCGGTCGGAACCATCTTCGTCTTTTTCCACGCCTTCAAATCACCAAATGCGATTCAACACGTCGGCCCGGAACATGAACACAGGGCGGACGGTTCATGCTGTCATGGAAGGCAAACGCAAAATCAGCGCACGCGGCGATAACTCGCCGGATCAGCACGCAGAATCAACAGTTCACCTTGCCGCTCGACGTCGCCGGTGATCTGAACCGGCTGGGCAACGAGATCGAGCACTTGCTGGTTGACGGGTTTCCCACCCGCCGAAACGAGCAGCAGATAAATCGCCGCGCCGTTCGTCTGACGCACGAGCAGAACCGGCGGAATGCCGCCGCTGATGCAAAGTATCGCGCAATCGCGATGCGGGATGAACTGGCCGGGATTCATCACGCCGAGACAGCATTTGCTGTCCACGATTTCGCCGACAAAAGTTTGTCGGCCCAGACTGATGGCTTCGGGTCCGGACGGCGGCGGCAATTGCCGGTCGGAAATTTTGATGGAATCGGGAATCGCCTCGACCATCGTCTGATTGCCGCGATAAATCAACGTGCCTTTCAATGAAACCGTTTTGCCGTCGAGGGCGGAAAATTTTTCACGGTCGAGTCCGTGCTTGAACGGCGCAACGAGGTAATATGTTGAAAATTCATATTGCACGCCCGAAGTTCCGGGGCGCGGCACGAGTAAATGTGGATACGGCTCAAGTTTCAAAATGCCGGAAAACCTTTTGACCGTGCCCCATTCAAAAACGCTCACACTAATCGTGCGCTGCCTCGCCGCCAGCGCGAGCGCGCCGCCGAGAACTGCGATCAGCAGCAGCCAAACGATGCGACGGACAAATCGTTTGATGCCCGGCGGAGCCTTGGCTTCCCAGCCGATGTAAAACTCGTTGTTCATTGTTCGATCAAGGCCGGCTCGGATTTTATTCCCGCTGGATTTGGTTTTGGGTGAACCAACACGCGTCCGTTTGTCACGCGCACATTAAACGTCGGCACTTTCTCCACAAACGGCGGCGGCGACGCGCCGGTTTCCGGCACATATTGATAGCCGTGCCACGGACAGGTGATGCAACCATTGAGAATTTTTCCCTCGCCGAGCGGGCCGTTCTGATGCTGGCAGACGTTGGAGACAGCGGAAATTTTTCCATCGTATTTGAATATGGCCACGCGCTCGCCGGACAGACACACGATGCGCGCCCGGTTTTCAGGAATTTCGGCCACCGCGCAGGCGTCCACGAAACCTTCGGTTTCCATTGCCGATTGCCGATTGCCGATTGCCGATTTTTCATAATCCAACACGATTTCTTTGCGCGCGGCGGCGATGTGCAAGCCGAGAACGGTTGCAAAACCAAACGCCATCGCCACGACATAAATCAAACTCGTTTCGCCCTGCAAAATGCCGAAGGTCACATGGAGCACCAGCAGCGCGTAAGCGACATAAATCAGCATGTGAAGCGTTTTCCAGACCGGCGCGCTCAAGTTCGCCAGCCAGAAATCATGGCTCGTCGCCGCCATCAGAAATAAAATCATCAGCGCAAAAAATCCAAACGGCTGGAACGGCACACCTGCCGCCGATTGCGTGAGCGGACTGGAAACAAAGATACTCAAGATGGGATTCGTGTCGCCGCCCGCGTGATACGTTGCCACCACCAGCACGGCGTGGACGAGCGCGAGCAGGAAGCAGGTCACGCCCGCATGACGGCGATTGTAGAGCAACGGAAGAAATTTGGGATTCAACCGGCACAGCGGCCCGATGCAAAGAATGATGTGCAGCAACAAAAACGCCGCCGTGCCGAACGCACGCATCAGCAGAATTTCCTCGGTGACGAGCGGAAACAGGATTTCGGTCACCGCACCAAACGCAAACAGATACAGCGCAACGCCACCAACCAGCACAAAATCGTAAATTCGTTTCTGGCGATTCCATTGAACGGCGGTGTAATTGACGGCCATGAGTTCGTTGAAAGGTTACGGGGATGAAGCATTGATGCGGATCGGCTTTGACACGTCCACAATTTCGTTGTCGGCCAGGCTGAACAGCACAAACGCGCCGGCGGTTTTCCCGGCGGCGGCGGGCAGCGGCAGTCGCAGCGAATTGAATGCGCCCAGCAAAATCGCATTGTCCGGCAAGGCGTTGGTGGCATTTGAATTTCCGTCCGCCCAATAGATCAGCAAGTCCGGTTTTACAAAATCTTTGGCGGCGGAAAAGGCCACGGCAAATTTTCCCGCTGCCGATGTTTCGCGCAGGAGCCGGACTTGCACGGGTGATTTGGGAAACAAATCCGCGCGCGTCCAGACTTCCGTGACGAATGAAGCTGTGGCGGGCGTGATTTCTTTTGGCAAAGTATCTACTTCCGGCAGCGGCTTGCGCGCGACAATCCCAAAAACGAACGCGACCGGCAGAAAAAATCCCAGCGCGAAAAACGTGCGGCGATGGCGTTGACGCAGCGGACGAATCATGGCGTGATTCCTTTGGCGGCTGCGCGATGGGCGCTGCGCTCTTCCGGTGGCACATGATCCCCTTTAACCCAGCGGCGCAGCAGCAGCGGCCAGAACACCAGCGTTCCCGGAAAGATCAGCAGGCGAAATCCCCATGAGCTGTGCGCTGCGTGCGGGTCGATTCTTTTGACGCCGATAAAAACGAACGGGATGGCGAACAAAAATCCGCCGGCCAGATACATTCCAATCAATATTAAAAACGATCCCGCGATCATGGACGTAGCTTTTTCCCACGCAGGCTTTCCACGAAACCGACGAAACCTGCCGCTTGGTTTGCCAATCGCTTTTCGATGTCAGGGCTGGTGAACCGACCGGCTTCATCCAGCAGTTTGCCGATGCCGGGCATGAACACGCGTTCGGGAAAAATGTAGGCGTTGCGATAACCGAAGATGGCCTGCAATTGTTCGACCGGCCGTAGTGCGCCCCAAATGCCGGCGGCCAATCCGACGAAACAAACCGGCCGTTGCTCAAAACTTTCCGGGAACGGCAGCATGTCTATGAAATATTTCAGGATGCCTGGGAGGCTGCCGTTGTATTCGGGCGTAACAATGACCAGTCCGTCGGCAACCAGAATTGGGTCGGTAAATTTCTTAAAGGCATCCGGCTTCTCGGCATAAGAGGTTGGCGAAAATATTTCCGGAGGCAGCTCCGCCAGATCGAGCCGATGCGTTTTCACGCCGAGCGATTGATAGATGCCCTCAACGTGCGCGGTGATTTTGCGCGTGTTGCTGCCGGGCCGGTTGGTTCCGCTGATGATGACAATCATGACCAAGGTAAGTCGTAATGCTTTGTGAAACCTTACAACTTAATAATTCGATTGTTTGAGCCGGCTTTGCGGGTTGCTTTTCAGGTCGTTGAGACCATAATTTCCTCGTGGAAAACGAAGGCGAGTTAACCTCAATTCCAAAAAAGCGTGAAGGGGGCACACAAGCCTCACCCGGTCTTTCCGATCCGGAAAGCTGGGTGGATTTGCATGGAGATTATTTGTTCAAGTATGCGCTCATCCGCCTGCGCGACCCGGCCAAGGCGGAAGATGCGGTGCAGGAAACATTTCTCGCCGCGCTAAAGGGTGGAAAATCATTTCAAGGAAGGGCGGCGGAAAAGAGCTGGCTCGTGGGTGTCCTCAAAAACAAGATTTACGACCATTACCGCAAGTCCAGCCGCGAAACTTCGTTCACCGACCTGGAATTTTATGCCGACGAGGAAAGCGACCGCTTCGTTCCCGACGGTTTGTTCAAGGACGGCTGGATTCACGAACTCGGCCCGCTGGAATGGTCGAGTCCGGGCGCGAGCCTCGACAGCGAGGTGTTTTGGAAAACTTTCCACGAATGCTCGAACAAGCTGCCGAAAAATGTTGCCGCCGTTTTCAACCTGCGCGAGGTGGACGGTGTGGAGAGCAGGGAAATTTGCAGCCTGATGAACATTTCTGAAAGCAACCTGTGGGTGATGCTGCACCGGGCGCGCATGGCACTGCGCCGCTGTCTGGACGCCAATTGGTTTGGAAAGCAGGCCTGAACGCCACGCGAATAAACCTGTAAGGATTCACGCTGCGGAACGACAAACTATTTGAAACAGTGTGCTGACCAGCGACTACCAATGAATTTATTGAACACAGTCAAAGACGGGATGATCACCGGACTGCGCATGCTCATGCCTTCTTGCCGGGAGGCGCTCCGGCTCCAGTCGGATGCGCTCGAACGGTCGCTGCCGCCCGCCCGTCGCCCTGGTCTTTGGCTGCACCTGCTCTTATGCAAATGGTGCCGATATTACGGACAGCAGATTCGTTTTCTCAGGCACGCGGCGCATAAACACCCCGACGAATTGACGCAAGCCACTCCGCAAAGACTTTCCCCGGAGGCACGTGAACGCATCCGGCAAAAACTTCGCATGCACACTGAGTGATTGTCAATACAGGTAATCCCCCATTGGAAGATTTTGAACCACGGGCGACCGCCAAAATCATTTGACCGGTGCATAAGGGAATTGGGGAAGACATGCCGAAATCCGAACCACCGCAAGGAACATCCGCCCGGACAATATATCAAGGCGACCACGGCACGGCGTTGATTTCGATGTTGTTGGTGTAAGCCAGGATCGCCGTTCCGGCGATGCGGGAATTCGACCACGGCAGTTGACTCGCCTGTGATGATTGGGGACTTTCGCCGAATCCGCCACCGCCCAACCCGGCATTGCCATGAAATGATTGCTGCAAGTTCGTCTTCTCGTTAGCCATCGCCAGCAAATTTCCGGCGAACACAACATTTTGTTTCAGAGTCCGGTTTATTCCCGTCACCCGGAAAAAATAATTTTGGGCAGTTTGCAACTCATCCCGGTTGGCGATTGTTTTTTGCTGTTCATTTTGTGCCACGGTTGCGCCGGACGGTGATGGCATTGCCGTCTGAACCGCGTTTTGTGCGACCGCATTTTCCGGCTGCAAGGAACCATCGTAAACCGACCCGTCCGCATCCACGACGCGGATCGCATTGCCGTTTTGCTGCACCTGAAAATTCGCCAGCACGGCGGCGGTCTTGGCCGGCGCCACGGTGTTCTTGAAGGAATTTTGCGCGACGGAATTAAAATTCTGCGCCGCTGCGGCAGCGAATTGAACCGAGCTCGTTGGTGTTGCAAAATTATATTCCGCCGGCGCCTTGGCCAGACTGGCCAGGGCGCGCGCAGCGGGAGCGGGGGCATCGGCCGCCAGCGTGCCGCCGGCGGTCGTGACGGTCTCCGAATCCGCCAGTTTCGCATTGCTCCGGTCTGCTTCGGACTTGGCTTGGGCCAGAACCGGAGGCGCGACGGCGGTATTGCCGTTGTCCTTCAATACCGCCGGAGCTTCGGCCAACGAGCGGCTCGCGGAATTGTCCGCCGCCATAAGTTGCGATCGTCCGCGGTTCGTCAGCTCGGCAAGGCGCTGGCCGTTGACCACTTCAACCCGCCCGTCAGCGAACAAAACCGCATGGCCTTTCTTGTCCGCCAGCGAATACGCCAGCACGGCATTGCTCGACAGCCGGTCCAGTTTTTCGCCCGCCGCCACATAGACGAACATTTTGCCGGTTTCCGGATCAATCAACGCCTTGTCCGAACCCAGCGCGTTCGTCAACGTGTCGAGCGTTGCTGGCAAATTGCCGGAGTTGTCCTCGGCAACCATTTGCGCGGCCGCGCCGATTTGCTTGAGGTTGCTCATGGCGGTGATTTTTTGCGCCTTGAATTTCGCTTTGCTCAATGCCGGCAGGAACAGTGCCGCACCAAAAAAACAAATGACCGCAAAACCCGCGAGCAGCGCCCAGCGTTGCCGAAATAATTCCCACAACGTCACGGACGCCTCTTCGTCCTCCGGCTTGGGCTTCCGGCGCGCGACCTCTCCTTGCAGCAGGTGGCGCGTGGCCGGATGCAGCGTCAGCGGATCGCCCGCGTCGGCCCGGCGCTTCTTCGCGTAGGCCCGCAGCAGTTTTTCAATTTTACGTTCCGGTTCCATTTGTTGTCATCCGTTAGACGGGGAAACGTCCGGGTTTTCCCGTGAAAAGATTTTTCGCGCAATTTCCTCCAGCCGGTCGAGGCACTTGCTCAAACGCGAGCTGACGGTCTTCACGTTCAAATCCAACGTCGCGCTCAACTCCTCATAACTCAAGTCGCCGAAATAGCGCAGTTCCACAATCTCACGGCACGGCCCGCTCAACTGGTCGAGCGACGCGCGCACCAGCGCCAGTTGTTCGCCGTTCATCAGGCTTTCGTCCGGGGCCGGCAGGTGATCCGGCGGATCGGGCGTCAGGCCGGTTTCCGGATTTTCCGCCTGGAGCGAAACGGTCGTCTGGGCGCCGCCGCGCTTGGCCGCGAGGCGTTTCTCGCGATAATCGCGCGCCTTGTTCGCCGCGATGCGGAACAGCCACGTCTGGAACTGGCTTTCGCCCACGAAGGAATCGAGGTTTTTGATGACGGAAAGAAAAACCTCCTGGCAAATCTCCTCGCTATCTTCGCGGGAAAAATCCGGCGAAAGCTGGAAGACAAACCGCCCCGCCGCTGCGTAATGCAGGTCGAAGAGTTCGTCCCACGCTGCGGCTTCGCCGCGACGGCAGCGCGCCAGCAATTCGGCTTCGGGTGCCATGTGCGGGACTTTATTTGAAGCCATGCCGTTTGAACAGATTTCTTGCGGGAGCATTTTCCGGGACTTCCCGTCTGACTGGTTATGAAAAGAATCATCATCGCACTGCTGGCCATCTCACTTTTCAACCTCGCCGCCACGGCCGCGCCGGTTCCCGCCGGCGATCTCGTGATCCAGAAAATCCGTTACGACGGCCGGCTGGCTGACGACGAGGCGCGGTTCACGCTCGACCTCGCCGCCACGGCCCGTGGCGCAGGCGAAAGCTCGGTGAAAATTCTGGAAGGCGACGTGGCGATCCTGCCCGGCCATCTGCCCGACGCGTTGAAAATCGTCCGCGACGGCAACCGCTACCTGCTCGTCGCGGCGCGAGCGGGACAATTCAAATTCAAACTGGAAATCGTCGCCAAGATTCAGCGCGCAGAGCCATGGAATCAGATTTCGTTCATCGGCCCGGCGACGACGATTGCCGCCGTCACGGCGCAGGCGGCGGGTGCGGACACGGAAGTCCAGTTGCTCAACGGCACGCTGCTCGACACCGCCAAGACCAACGGCATCTCGCGCATTAACGGTTTTCTCGGTGCGGACCAGACGGTGGCGTTGCGCTGGCAAAGCAAGGTCGCGCAGATCACGCACAAGACGCTGCTCACGGTGGATTCGACCATCGCCGCGCAAATCATGCCCACCGTCATCAAATACACGAGCCAGTTTCATTACGAGATCGTGCAGGGCAACGCGGCGCAGTTCACACTCGCGCTGCCGGCGGCGCAATCTCTTACACGGCTGGAAGGCGATCCGATCCGCGACTGGCATACGACGACGGACGGCGACCGCCAGACCTTGACCGTGGAGTTCATCAAGCCGGTGGAAAACATCTACGACCTCACGCTCTTTTCTGAACAGCCTGTTGACGGCACGGCGGAAAGCTCTGCGCTGAATCCGCCGCAACCATTGAACATCGAGCGCGAGTCCGGCTCGCTCACGATTTCCGCCGAGGACACGCTCGTGGAAACCGCCGCGCTCACCGGCCTGCGCCAGGTCAACGCCACCGGGAAAGCGCTCGCGGCGTATCAATTCAACTCGCGGCCGTTCACGCTCGCGCTCCGGCTCAAGCCCATCGAACCAGTCATCAGCGCGAACGACCGCGTCAGCGCACGGCTCGAGGAAACACGGCTCATCCTTTCGCATAACCTCACGTTGAACGTCGAAAAGGCCGGCATTTACACGCTGGAACTAACGCCGCAGGCCGGGTCCGCCGTGGCGGATGTGCGCGGCGAGGGCGTGGACGACTGGCATTTCAGCGACGGGAAAATTCTCGTGAATTTTTCCACGCGGCTGCTCGGTTCACGCCGGCTGGACGTGCAACTGGAACAGGCCATCAAAGATTTCCCCGACCAGATCAGCGTCGCACCGCTGCGCGTGACCGGCGCGGCGAAGGAAACGGCGCGGATCGGCGCGGCCTCCGCGCCCGGCATCCGGCTGCACACGGCGGCGCTTGCCGGACTGCGGGAAATTCCGGTGAACCGGCTGCCGGATCGCTCGGATGAAATCCTCGCCTACACCGCCGAGCAGCCGGATTGGAAACTTTCCGTCGCCAGCGAAAAACTCGCCGCGCGCGTCGTGGCCGACGTGTTCAACCTCGTCACCATCGGCGACGGACTGGTCGGCGGCAGCGCGACGATCCGTTACGGTTTGGTGAATCAGGGTGTGCAGGAATTCAAAATCAAAGTTCCGGCGAACTGCAAGAACATTGAATTCACCGGCCCAAACATCCGGCGCAAGGAACGGGCTGGCGACATCTGGACGATTGGTTTGCAGGACAAGGTCTGGAGCGGCTACACGCTTGTGGTCACCTACGATTTTCAATTTGACGCGCAGGGCGCGACGTTGCCCGTCGCCGGCATCCACGCGGTGAACGTGGAACGCGAGACCGGTTCGGTCGCCATCACGACCGCCGCGAGTTTGCAGCTCAACGCCAGGCCCGCGACCGAGACGTTGCGGCGCGTGGACGAAGCCGAGTTGTCCGCTGCCGACCGTTCGCTCATCACGCGCGCCGTCGTGCTGGCGTATCAATACACCGGCGACCAATACGATCTGTCCGTGGACGTGAAGCGTTACGCCGAACAGCGCGTGCTCGAAGCCGTCGCCGACCGCACGCAGATCACCTCCGTCCTGACCGAATCCGGCCAGATGCTCTCGCAGGCGTCGTTCATGGTGAAAAATAATGAAAAGCAATTTCAACGCTTCCAACTGCCGGCGGACGCCAAGCTCTGGAGCTGCTACGTCAACGGCCAGCCCGCCAAGCCCGAACGCGACGGCGACTGGGTTCTCGTTTCGCTACCGCGCGATGCTAACCGCGACCAGGCGTTCGCCGTGGACATCGTCTATGCGCAGACGAACGGCGCGCTCGCCTCGCTCCTCGGAAAACCACTGAAGCTCGACGCCCCGCGCACGGATATTCCGAACACTTACGCCGAGTGGCAACTGCTGGTGCCGCTGTCGCTGCGGTTGTCGGATTTCGGCGGCAGCATGAACATCGCGCAGGGCACGACCTATGAATTGTTCGACGCGTGGGAAAAATTTCTCGCGTTCTACGGCCAGGTTTTGCACGAGGCGGGTGCGGCGATTTTGTTCATCGGCTGTCTCGCGCTTCTCGTTATTGCGCTCGTGATTTCGGCGGTGCGACGCGGCTGGAACGGTGTCATCACTTTGTTCGCGGTCGTGGCCATTCTCGCGGTGCTGGGCGCGATGCTGCTGCCGGCGTTGTCCGCCGCCAAGCGCAAGGCGCAGCGCATCAATTCCGTGAACAATTTGAAAGAAATCGGCCTGGCCACACGGATTTTTGCCGGCGACAATGGCGACCGGCTTCCGGCTTCGTTCGATGAGATGAAAAATGAACTCGGCACTGACAAGATCACCTACGACACCGAGACCGGCCAGCGTTACACTTATCTCGGCGGCGGGATGGCGGTGGGCAACCTCAAGCCGGATTCCGTCCTCGCCTACAGCCCGATTTTCAACGGCCATTGTGAAGTGCTTTTTGCCGACGGCAGCGTTTCGCAGATGACCGCCGACCGGTTCGGTGAACTTTCGCAGCGTGGCCTGGTGCAGATCGCGACGCCGCAAGATATCGCGGTACAGCAGCAACGTGCGGCCATTGTGAACAGCCAGCTTGCCAATGCGCCAAGCCCTGCGCCGGCCGGAATTTCTGCCGTGAGCGTTGCCGCCGGTGAATTTCATGTCGGCTCTGCCGGTGGTGTCGGCGGCGGCGTTATGCCCGAACTTCCCGCAACGCCGCCGGTTGCATCGACTGCGGCGGGTATCCGCTCGCTGCGCATCGAACTGCCGCAGACCGGCCAGCCATTTCTGTTCACGAAAGTTCTCAACATCCGCGACGAGCCGCTTTCCATCCGCGCGAACATCATGACGATGCACGCGTTTCAGACCATCCAGATGGCGTGGCAGAGCGCGGCGTTTTTGCTCGGCCTCATCGTGTGGTTCTGGCAATGGCGGCGCGAACACCGCAACACGTTCGTTCTCACGATCGCGCTGGCGTTGATCGTTGGCTCGGTGTGCAGTCTGCTCATCCAATGGCGGGCGTTGCACGACGCGCTCATCGTCGGCTTTCCGGTCGTTGCCCTCGCCGCCATCGCCTGGCTCGTCTGGAAATACTGGCCGCGCAGCCGCGAAACGGAAATTGCCGCCGCACCGGCGACGCCTAATTCGCCGGCACCGGCAATGGGAATTCCGCCGGTGGTCGCTGCCATTGCCTTGTTGTTCGCGTTGAGTTTGTCCAGTGCCAGCGCGGCAAATTCTGAAGGCAACAATCCGCAACCGGCAGCCGGCACCGTCTCGATTGTTTCCGCCAGCTATTCCGGCGCGGTCAACGACCGCGTGGCTTTGCTGGATGCGACGCTGCAGTTTTCTTCCGCAACCGTCGGCCAGATCGTTCCACTGTTTGGCGACGACGTGGCGGTGCAACAGTTCTCGGTCAAAAATGGCCGCGCCGAACTGGTCCGTGACGGCGGTGGCATCGGTGTTCGGTTTAACTCGAAGGGCGGCGTCACGTTGCAGGTCGAGCTGCTGGTCAAAATCGCCGGTGACGTGACCAAACGCCGGCTGGCGTTCGCGATTCCGCCGGCGCTGTCGGGTCAGATCGCGTTGACACTGGACGAAGCCGGCGCGGACGTGGATTTTCCGGCGGCGGTTTCGTTCCAGCGGATTCTGGCCGGCGACAAGACGCGCGTGGAAGCCGTGCTGGGTTCGGCCAACGGCATTGAATTGCTCTGGACACCGCGCGTCAAACGCGCCGCCGAAGTCGCGGCCACGGTGTTCTGCCAGAACGTGGCGCTCGTCACGTTCGGCGGCGGCGTGGTGAATGTGCGCGCGACGCTGGATTATCAGATCACGCAGGGCGAACTGAGGCAGGCGCGCGTCTCGTTACCAGCCGGCCAAAAATTATTGCGCGTCGAGGGCAAGGAAATCCGCACCTGGGAAATCAAAAATGAAAACGGCCGGCAGATCCTCGTAGTGGATTTGCTCAAGGGAATTTCGCCGGCGTGGCGGTTTACGGTTGAAACGGAAAAAGTTTTGGACGCGCTGCCGGCAAATGTTGCGGTCGAGACGCCGCACGTGCTGGACGTGAAACGCGAGAACGGCCTGATCGCCCTGCGCAGTGCGGAGGAACTGGCGCTGACGATCGCGTCAGCCTCCGGCCTGGAACGCGTGGACGCAGAGGAATTTGGCCGCGCGGTCGCCGACAAGGCCGACAATCTCACCGGTGTGTTCCGGTTTGCGAATCCCGGATTTGCGCTGCGCATCCGCGCCGAGGCCGTCCAGCCGGAGATCGAGGCCGTCGTGCGGAATAATTTCCGCGTCGGCACCGAGCAGATTTCGCTCTCGGCGGTGATTGATTACACGATCAAGCGCGCCGGCGTGTTCACCTTGAAGATCGCACTGCCCGACGATTATCGCGTCGAGCGAGTGACCGGGAACAACATTCAACAACAAGCCGAACGCAACGATGGCGCTACGCGCGTTCTCGAAGTCACGTTGAAAGAACGCACGAGCGGACGCTACACTTTGGGCATTGAACTCGCGCGCGATTTCAAGGAGCTGCCGGCGTCGCTGGCTGTCGTTGGCGTGCATCCGCTCGACACGGCAAAGCTCACGGGCTTCGTCGCGGTGTCCGCCGAGCCAGGCGTGGCGGTGAAATCGGAATCGTTCGACGGCCTCACGGAAATTCCGGCGGTGTCGCTGCCGGATTATGCAACGGCTGCCGGCGCGGGAAATCTGCTGGCCTACAAGTTCATTTCCGCCTCGCCGAAATCCACGCCCGAATGGAGATTGAGCTTGGCAACGGAAAGCGTGGCCGCCTGGGTGCGAGCGGAAATCGTCAACACCTTCACGCTCACTGAAACAGTGGTGAACGGTCGCGCGCTGGTGCGCTACGACATCGCCAATGCACCGGTGAAGGAGCTGCGCTTGCGCGTGCCGGCGGCGTTCAAGAACATCGAGATCACCGGCGCGAACATACGCAGCCGGGAGAGAGTTGATAGATCAAAGTTGATGGTTGATAGTTCAAATCCATCAACTATCAACTATCCACTATCAACCAACACAGATGTCTGGTGCGTGGAACTGCAAAGCCCGGTGCGCGGCACTTACACGCTGACCGTGACGTGGGACGAACCGCGCGCGGAAAAAAACCGCTCGCTGGAGTTGGCAGGAATCTCCGCCGACGGCGTGGAGCGGGAAACCGGACTACTCGCAATCTCAGCCAAGGCTCCGCTGCAGGTTAGTGAGTTTGGCGCCGCCGATTTGCAGCGCGTGGATGCCGGTGATTTTCCCGATTGGGCCGGCAGCCCGGACAATGCGATGGCGCTCGCGTATCGCTACGTTCGGCCCGGCTACAAGCTCGCTCTCGACGTGCGACGGTTTGACGAGGCGGAAGTCTTGCAGGCACTCGTGGACAGCGCGCAGTTCACCAGCGTCGTGGCGGACGACGGTCAGATGATGACCGAGATGTCGCTGTCCGTGCGCAACAACGGCCGGCAGTTTCTGGAAATCGCCCTGCCCGCCGGCGCGAACGTCTGGTCGGCCTTCGTCGCGGGCCAGCCGGTGCGGCCCAGCCTGCGCGACAGCAAACTGCTTTTGCCCATCCAGCAATCCGGCGCGGACGATGGCGCGGTGTCCGTGGAATTAACTTACGCCGGCACAAATTCATTTCCGCGTGCGCGAGGAAACATCGGTTTTGCTTCGCCGCAATTTGACGTGCCGCTGAAGAACGCGCGCTGGGAAATTTATCTGCCGCCGGATTATGACTATCAAAAATTTTCCGGCACGATGACGCGGGAGGTGGCCCCGGCGGTGGAACCGGCTTCTTCGAGTTTTTCCATCCTCGACTATTCGCTGATGGAGCAGGAAAAAAAATCGCTCGCGAAGGTTGAGGTGAACCGGGACGTGAGCGAGGCGCGGCGGCAGTTGTCCGAAGGCAACACGCGCGTGGCCACGGAAAGTTTCAACCGCGCCAAGGCGAAGTTTCCCGCCGACAAGGACACCGGCAACCTCGTGAAACAACTGGAGAGCGACCTGAAATCCGCGCAGGCGAGCAACCTCATCAACGCGCAAAATGATTTCAGCGTCCGTAACAACGGCGCGATAGCCGAGACCAGCAGTGAAACCGGGCAGAATGGCGTCGTTGATTCACTTTACGACAGCGCCGCCGCCGGAGAACAATGGCAAAAACTCCAGCAGTCCCAGGAAATCGTCACCGCCAAGGTGCAGCCGCTGCGGGTGAACCTGCCGGTGCGCGGCCAGCGGTTTGCCTTCACGCAGGTCCTGCAAACCGAGAGCGGCCGGCCGATGACGATCCAGCTTTTCGCCGCCAGCAACAAGGCCGTGAGCTGGCCGATGCGCGGATTGACGGTGACCAGTGCGTTTTTAATCCTCTGGCTGCTGGTCGCTGGTTTGTCACGACTGACCGGCCGCGCCAAACGGGCGGGCCCAGCGGCTTGATTTTGTTCGCGGCAGAACACGGGCCCTGTTATGGTGCCCGGACGAGAAAGACTTGGAAACCTTTTCGCACCTGCGTTGTTTAAATTTCCAATCCTGCCATGACACCGAATCATTTTGACGCCGCCCGCGAGACTTACAAAAAAATCGCCGGCAACATTTCCAAAATCATGCGCGGCCAGTCCGAAGCGACGCGGCACCTGCTCGCGGCGCTCGCGGCGGGCGGCCATGTGTTGCTGGAAGATTATCCCGGCACGGGAAAAACCACCTTAGCCAAGGCGCTCGCCAAATCCATTGACGCGAAATTCCGGCGGCTGCAGTTTACGCCCGACCTGCTGCCGTCGGACATCCTCGGCGTTTCCATTTTCGACCAGCGCGACCAGCAGTTTCATTTTCACGAAGGCCCGGTGTTCACGAACATTCTGCTCGCCGACGAAATCAACCGCGCTTCGCCGCGCACACAATCCGCGCTGCTCGAAGCGATGGGCGAGGCGCAGGTCAGCGTCGAAGGTGAACGCCGGAATCTGCCCGATTTGTTCTTCGTCATTGCGACGGAAAACCCGGTGGAATTTCGCGGCACCTATCCTTTGCCGGAGGCGCAGATGGACCGGTTCGCGATGCAGTTTACGCTCGGCTATGTTTCGCCCGCCGAGGAGGTGGCCATCCTCACCGACCAGGAACACAATCATCCGCTCGATGAATTGCAGCCCGCCGCCACGCTGGCGGATGTGCTCGCGCTGAAGCGGGCCGTGGAAAGTATCCGTATCAGCGACGAGTTGAAACGCTATGCGGTTGACCTGGTCGCCGCCACCCGGACGGCACAGGGTGTCCAGCTCGGCGCCAGCCCGCGCGCCTCCATTGCGCTCATGAAAATTGCCCAGGCGCTGGCGTTGTTTGACGGGTTTGATTTTGTCGCACCGGAACAAATTCAAAAGCTCGCCGTGCCGGTCATCGCGCACCGGCTGGTGCTCGAACCGCAGGCGCGCTTTTCCGGCGTGACCCAACGCGGCGTGGTTGAGGAAGCGGTGAAAAATCTCAAAGTGCCGGCGTAGAAATTTACGATTCGCGATTTACGCGCTGCCGGCGAATCGCAAATCGTAAATCCAAAATCGTAAATTCAAAGTGAAGCCGATCTACAAACTGTTTTACTGGTTTTACCGCGCCGGCTCGGCTTTGTGGTATTGGTCGCGGCGGCGGTTCACGCTGGCGGGCTTGTGCGTGACCGGTGGCTTCATCGTCTCCGGCGCGGTGGGATCTGACATTGAAAACACCGTCACCTATCAATCGTTTGCCCTGCTGCTGGCGTTTTTGCTGCTGGGTTTGGCCAGTAGTCTTTTCTTCCGCGCCACCTTTTCCGCAAAGCGCATCCTGCCGCGCGTCGGGACGGCGGGACAGCCGTTGCATTACCGGGTGCAGATTAAGAATCTGACGGGGAAACCTCAAACCGGCCTGACGCTGCTGGAAGGACTCGCCGATCCGCGTCCGCCCTTTCAAGAATGGCTGGCGTTTCACATGGCGGAAAACCGGCGTGTCCGCCCATTCCGCGTATCGCAACATCGGCGGAAAAATCCATTCCGCCTGGCGAACCTGAAGGAGGCGGAAGTTCCACCGCTGGCTGCAAATGGCGAGGCCGAGGCACGCGTTGAAGTCCTGCCCTTACGACGGGGTGTCTTGCGTTTCACCGGCGTGACGCTGGCGCGATCCGATCCGCTGGGGTTGTTCCGTTCGTTTGTCAAAATTTCCGCGCCGCAGACCGTGTTGATCTTGCCGAAACGCTATTCCATTCCACCCATCGCATTGCCGGGCGCGCTGCGCTATCAGGAGGGCGGCGTGGCGCTCGCGGCGAACGTCGGCCGCAGCGAGGAATTTGTCGCGCTGCGCGAGTATCGGCATGGCGATCCGTTGCGGCACATCCACTGGCGGAGCTGGGCCAAGGTGGGCAAGCCGATCGTGAAGGAATTCGAGGACGAATTTTTTGTGCGCCACGCGCTGGTGCTCGACACGTTTGACGATGAACCCAACAGCGAGGTTTTGGAGGAGGCTGTCTCCGTCGCCGCGTCGTTCGCCTGCCGGGTGCTGACGCAGGAATCGCTGCTGGATCTGTTGTTTGTCGGCAACCAATCCTACTGCTTCACCGCCGGCCGCGGCCTCGCCCACGCGGACCAGATGCTGGAAATTCTCGCGTCGGTGAAAAATTGTGCGGATAAAAAATTTGAGACGCTCGAACATCTGGTGCTGAACCACATTTCCGCCGTGAGTGGTTGCATCTGCGTGCTGCAACGGTGGGATGACGCACGGAAGGATTTCGTCAAGAAACTGCGCTCGCTCGACATCCCCCTGCTCGTGCTGGTCGTGGTGCGTCCGGGCGGAAGGAAACCGGACGCCGGGCCGCTGCGTGACGAGCCGGAAAATTTTCACGTCCTCGAAATCGGACGCATCGGGGAAGAACTGGCCAAACTGAAATGAAAACACCGCCGCTGCTGCTTTTGGCCGCGCTTGCCTTCTGGGGCTGGCAGTCCGGTTTTTTGCTGGCCGGCACCCTCATGGGCGTCGTCCTGGAAAGTGCGCGGCTCATCAAGGTGCGCTGGGATTTGACGGAGGAGGATTTTCGCCGCATCTGGAATTTTTGCGTCCTGCTCTCGCTCGCGCTCATCGTCTATTCCTTTGCCACCGACGAAGCCGGCGACGGCTTGAACGGCCTGCTCCACACTTCGGCCGTGGACGCGACGCGACGCCTCGGCGTTTCCGGCAGCACGTTTCTCCGCTGGCTGCCGATGACGTTGTTTTTGTTCGTCGCGGCGCAAATGTTCAGCGAACGCGAGTCTATTCCATTATCGGCAATATCATTTCTTGTCCGGCGGCGGAAAACCAGCGCCTCGCCAGAACGATCCATAAACATTTCATATCCGTATTTCATGGTGTGTCTGTTTTCCGCCGGGATTCACACCAATGAAGGAACGCACTCCTATTTTTGGGGGCAGGCTGGGCTGCTCGCGTGGGCACTCTGGCCGTGGCGGTCGCGGCGTTTTGGCATCATCGCCTGGCTGGGGGCGCTGGTGTTGGTGGTCGGGCTTGGCTTCTCGGGCCAGCATGGGCTTGGAGAATTGGAGCGCCTGCTTGAAGGCTACAACGCGCAGTGGATGGCGAATTTTATGCGGCAACGGACGGACGCGTCCCAAAGCGTGACGGCCATCGGCCAGATCGGAAGGTTGAAATTATCCCCGCGAATCGTCATCCGGCTCCAGCCAAAAACCGGCGCTGCGCCACCGGAGTATCTGCGCGAGGCCAGCTATCGCAGCTATCATTCGCAAAAACAAACCTGGTATGCCGGCGGTTCGCGGAAGGATTTTACGGACCTTACGCACGAAGTGGGCAATGAATCGGCGTGGACTCTATTGCCTGGAAAAACAAATTCGTCTGCTGTCAACATCGCCTCCTACCTGGACGGTCGCTCGCCCGACACCGGTGATCCGGAAGGATTGCTCCCGCTGCCCACCGGCTGTAGCCGCCTGGAAAACCTTCCCGTGTTCGGCTTGAAAATGAACCCGTCCGGAGCGGTGCTGGCTGCCGGGCTGGGCCTGGTGATTTTCGACGCCCACTACGGCGCCGGCGCGACCTTCGATTCACCGCCAGACACCAGCACGAATAATTTGGATCTGGCCGTGCCAACCAACGAGATTCCGGCGTTGGACCAAATCATTTCGGGAATGAAAACCTCCGGCACAAACGAAGAAAAAAAACTGCTCGCGGTCCAGCAATTTTTCGCGGCCAATTTCAGTTACAGCACCTGGCTGGGAACGGACAAAGTGGCGCGCACCAACGAGACGGCGCTGTCGCGTTTTCTTTTGCAAAGCCGCAGCGGCCATTGCGAATATTTTGCCACGGCGACGGTGCTGCTGTTGCGCGAGTTGGGCATTCCCGCGCGCTACGCCGTCGGTTACGCCGTTCACGAACCCTCTGGCCACGGTTACATCGTGCGCGAACGCGACGCCCACGCGTGGTGCCTCGCTTGGAACGAACAGAATAAAACATGGGAAAACTTCGACACCACCCCGGCGTCATGGGTCGCGGAGGAAAACAAGCGCGCTTCGTTCTTGCAGTGGTTCAGCGACTCCTGGTCGTGGGTCCGATTTCAGATCGCACGATTCTACTGGGGGCAGACAAATGTGCGAAAATACGTCCTTTGGGCGCTGATCCCGATACTCGCATTCCTGCTGTATCGGATAATATTTCGGCGCCGGCGCAAACGAGGAGCAAAATCCAAAACCGAAAAGAATGTTGAGGCGATTTTCTGGCCCGGACTTGATTCCGAATTTTACCTGCTCGAACGCCGACTGGCCCTGCGCGGTGTGCCGCGCCAGCCCAGCGAACCGCTTTCCGTCTGGCTGACCCGCGCGCTGAACGACCCGGTCCTGATTCATTTGCAAGCGCAGTTGGAGGAACTGTTGCGGCTGCACTATGGTCATCGTTTTGACCCGCACGGCTTGAGCGACCAGCAACGGGAAACGCTGACGCGTGAAGCAAAAAACTGTCTGGAAACCTTGTCGCGCCTTGAACAGCGTTCCAAGCACACTTTTTAATAAAGTGGAGTCTTGACCGCGCAGTTTGCTGCTAAAAAATGAGGTGAACCGCTGGGACGGGACCGTGGAGTTGAGTGTTGCGGCAGACAGCACCGGACTGAACCACCAACGGCTCAAGGATGGAAGAATTCTCCCGGGCACTGGCATGTCATTGACGCTGTTCATTGAAGTAATTATTACGGCAATCTTAAACTGGCCTGATTCAGATCGATGCCCAGGCCGGCAAGTCATCTCCACGGTAGAATTGCCGAGCAACTTTAGCTTCATTGTGGGAGAGCATCCTACTTAATCGTAAAATCTGGTTGCCGGCACTGGCATGTGAAATCTTTGAGGCTAATTGGCTTTTTGGGTGTATTCGCCTGATTCACACAGCGTCTTTTTCACGTCGCCCATGGAGGCGGTGGGAAAGAATCGCAAGACCTTCCGCCAAATCCTCTTTTTGAGTTACAACATCTTCCGGAATTTGCAGCCGGGCCGGTGTGAAATTCCAAATGCCCTTAATTCCGGCGCGAACCATCAATTCAGCGGTCTCCTGCGCCATGTCCGCCGGAACGGTCAAGACGCCGAGCAAAATTTCACCGCGCCGGACAAAGGGGATCAACTGATCCATGGCCTGCACTTTACGGCCGTGAACCCATTTGCCGACGACCTTCGGATCACGGTCAAATGCGCCCACAAATCGAAAACCAAAATTTTGAAAACCCTGGTAGCCCAGCAGCGCCGTGCCCAGGCTGCCGACCCCGACCAGCACCGCCTTGGTCTGGTTGTCCCAGCCGAGAAACCGTTCGATGGCGGCAATCAATTCGGCGATGCGAAAGCCGATGCGCGGCGTGCCCACCGCCCCGGTCATGGCCAGGTCCTTTCGCACAATCACCGGCTCCAGATTATGCACACTCGCCAGCACGGTGCCGGAAACAAACTCCCGCCCCTCCGCCTGCAAGAGGCGCAGCAATTGCAAATACGCCGGCATCCGCTTGACGCACGGCAGACCCGCTTTGCGCATCCCGACCGTTTGGCGGAGCAAGGTTTCGGGAAAGGCGGACTTCGGTCGCGCGGGAAACACGTTGACTTTGGCAGCCGCGCCGCCGGACAATTTTTTGGAACTGATTTTGGATTTCATATTCGATGCCGTCGCCGGGGATAAATGCGTTGACGTTATTAAGGCAACGATATGATTACAGCAAATTCCTGGCAATAAAAGCCGTTGGTTTCTTGGCGCAGCGAATGCACATTCTCATCGCATCATTACGGCACCGGCAGCGGAGGCGCAGGCGGTGGCGGCAAAACCCAGCGTGCGGATCGTCCAAGACCCGCACCGCCGGCTCACACACGCCAGACCGGCGCGGCATTTTCACGGTCGCAATAAGTGCGTAAATCCGGCCGGTTTCAGTTGGCTGGGCTGGTGCGCACTTCAATCTCGTCGTAACGCTTGATCCGGTAGATGCCGATCGACACCGCCCAGCTCACCACGAAGAATCCAATAATGACGAAGCCGAGAACACCGAAGTTGTCGTTCAAGGAACCAATCAAGTTCCAGATCGCGCCTTGCATTTTGAATTGGCCACCGACCAGGCCCAGCACCTCGATTCCGCCGATCAGCAGCGCCACCGCGACCGAAACAAAAGTGATGGTCAGGTTGTAATAAAGTTTGCGGATCGGTTTGACGAAGGCCCAGCCATAAGCGCCGAGCATCAGGATGCTGTCGGTTGAGTCAACCAACGCCATGCCGGCCGTGAACAGGGTCGGAAAAACAAGGATGGACCAGATCGGCAGACCCTTGGTGGCTCCCGTCGCCGAGATGCCGAGCAGGCCCACCTCCGTGGCGGTATCGAAGCCAAGGCCGAAGAGAAAGCCGACGGGATACATTTGCCAGCTGTGCTCAATCAAGCGGAACAAATTCCGGAAGATGCGGCCGAAGAATCCGCGCTGGGCGAGAATCAGATTGAGGTCCTCATCCACAAACTGGCCGCCCCGCTTGACGTGTTGAAAGGTGCGAAAGACCGAAACGAGAACGATGAGGTTGGCGGCGGCAATGGTCAGCAGAAAGAATGCGGAAACGGAAGTTCCGATAATTCCGCCGACGGCTTGAAAACCATCGAAACGGTTTTTGAGCATGACGGAAGTCACGGCGATGGCGACCGACAAACCGAAGACGATGGTTGAATGGCCAAGGGAAAAAAAGAAACCGACGGCGACCGGGCGTTTGCCCTCCTGCATCAGCTTGCGCGTCACGTTGTCAATCGCCGCGATGTGATCGGCATCCACGGCGTGGCGCAGGCCGAAGGTGTAGGCCAGCAGCGCCGTGCCCAGCAGCACCGGATAGTGATGAAAGGCCAGCAGCGCCCACAGCCACGCGCCGACATTGACGCCGATGAGCAGCGCATACATCGCGACCACCCGGCCCTTCACGCTGGCCGGACCTGTTGGAAAAAATGTGGTTGCCATGGAGATCACCAAAGCGCGCAGGCGGAAATGCCATCAAAGCCGGCGGCCGGCGGTTTGGCGATGATATTGCCGCTGGAAATGTGCATGGCAAAATCTTCAACAATGCCGATTCCGGCGCAAGCAGAATCTTCATACGAATTTTGTCTTTCGTAACACCGATTTTGTCATGCGGCGCCGGGTTGACGCGCCGAAATACTTTGTTACCGTCTTGGAAGTCGCATGAAAAAGGAACCCGTCAGCCGTTTCAGCGTTTCCCTGCCGCCCGCGCTGCTGGATCAACTGGATGAGATGACCGGCGAAAAGGGCTACGACAACCGCTCGCTCGCCATCGCGGACATGATCCGCGCCCAGCTCATCGAACACCGCCAGAAATCCGACACGGGCGAAATCGCCGGCACCATTACGCTCGTCTATGACCATCACAAGCCGCATTTGCAGGCGAGCCTGACGGACATCCAGCACGACCATCACGACGCAATTCTCTCCACCGTCCACGTCCATCTCGACCATCACAACTGCCTGGAAGTTTTGATCGTGCGCGGCAAGGCGAGCATCATCCGTAAAATTGCCGACGAACTCATCGCTGCCAAAGGCGTGAAGCACGGCAAACTCACCGTGACGACGACAGGAAAAGATTTGCCGTCGTGATTGCGTGACCGGTCAGCTCTTGCTCAAGCGTTCCACCGGCTTCTCGAAAAACATTTTGTGCGCTTCTTCGAGGATGGCCGGGATGCGTTCGGCAAACGGACTGTTCTTCAGCGCGGCGCGCAAATCCAATTCCTTCAGCTTCGCCGCGTTTTCGCCGGGAAACCAGTGTTCCGCCTGGCCGAGCAAATTGTAGCGCATCTTGCCCCACGCGGTGAGTTCCAGCGGCTTGCCATAAGTCCAGAGCCGCAAAATTTCCGACACGTTGATCTGGCCGGGAATGTCGTGATAATTCGGCAAGCCCTCCGGCCAGCGCGCGCACCAGTCCGCGCCGAGAATTTTTTGCATTTCCGCCCGCCAGCGTTTTTCAATCGGCGCGATCGTCTCGGGAATTTTGTCGTAAAATTCCAGTGCGGCGACGTGTTCGTCAAAATCTGTCGGTTTGGCCGCGCCGCAGCTCAAGGTGTGGACTTCCGGGCGGTTCAGGCAGTAAAGATCGTTGAACTGCATCGGCGTCAGTGGCGCGGACAGCGCTTTGATTTTTTCGCCCGGCTCCTGCAGCTTGCCACCCTTGTCGTTGGGGCTGATGATGAACACGCCCATGTCGTGTTTTCGCGCAGTCAGGACCGCCGGCCAGTTCAGGTCATTGACGAAATACCAGTGGAGGTTGACGTAATCGAATTCACCGGTATTGACGGCCTCCAAAATAATGTCCGTCGGCGCGTGTGTGGAAAAACCGATGAACCGGCAGCGGCCCTCTTTCTGCAATTTTCGCGCCGCCTCCAGACAGCCGCCTTTCTTGATGGCCCAGTCGAGAGTTTCGCGATTGTTGATGCCGTGCAACGAAAACAGATCCACATGATCCAGCTTCAGATAATTCATCGAAGCCTCGAACGTCTTGAGAAATTCCGCCGCCGAGGCGTGCGGCGCGACCTTGGTCTGCACGATCATCTTGTCGCGTGGCAGCTTCGGCAGCAGCGCGCCCAGTTGCATCTCCGACGTGCCGTAGCCGCGCGCGGTCTCGATGTGATTGATGCCAAGTTCAAGCGCGCGATGGATGCAGGCCTCCAGATTTTCCTGGTTGGCGCGCGGGATGTCCTGCGGCGGCACATCCTGCCACTTGTGCTGGTAACGCATCCCACCACAGGAAATCACCGGCATTTGCAATTCCGTTCTGCCAAAACGACGATATTTCATGTCGCGAAAAGTAGTCTGTGCCGGTGCCGCTGGCAAGTGGCTGAGCATGAAATCAACTTACCGGGCCGGCGGAATTCCCGCGTGACAGCCGGCGATTCGTGAGGCATTGTGCCACGATGACAGCGACCGAAGCCGTGCAACTGCTGGAGCAATTTCGCGCCGGAAAAATTCCGCGCGAAAAGGTTCTGCAGGCATTTCAGGCCGCACCTGTGGCCGACCTCGGCTTTGCGCAAGTGGACACGCACCGCGCGTTGCGGAAAAATTTCCCCGAAGTCATCTTTGGCGCGGGCAAAACGCCGGAGCAGGTTGTCAAAATCGCCGCCAAACTGCTGGAACACGGACAACCGGTTCTCGTCACGCGCATCACCGCCGAACACGCCCGCGCGCTGAAGAAAAAATTCAAGCGCGCCGTCCACCACGACCTTGCCCGCTGCGTGACCATCGAGGAAAAACCTTTGCCCAAACGCGCCGGCTTCATCGCCGTGGTCTGCGCCGGCACAAGCGATTTGCCGGTAGCCGAGGAAGCCGCCGTCACCGCCGAAATCATGGGCAACTGCGTCGAACGGATTCACGACATCGGCGTGGCCGGCCTGCACCGGATGCTGGCGCGGATGGGAACGCTGCAGCAGGCGAATGTCATCGTGGCCGTGGCCGGCATGGAAGGCGCGCTGCCGAGCGTCGTCGCCGGCCTCGTTTCGAAACCGGTCATCGCCGTGCCGACAAGCATCGGCTACGGCGCGAGCTTCGGCGGCATCGCCGCACTGCTGGCCATGTTGAACAGTTGCGCCAGCGGCGTGACGGTGGTGAACATTGACAACGGCTTTGGCGCGGGCTACGCCGCGAGTCAGATTAATGGAATCGTTGCCTCGTGAATTGTTGAACCGTTAAACGGCATTCGACCAGCAACCCTCTCCGATTCAACGATGCAACAATTTAACGATTTAACGATTTAACACTGTGAAAATTCTTTATCTCGACATCTTCAGCGGCATCGCCGGCGACATGTTCATCGCCGCGTTGCTCGACCTCGGCGTGGACGCAACCAAGCTCGAACGCGAACTCAAGAAGCTCAAGCTCGACGGCTATCACCTGCACATTTCGCGCGGGCAAAAATCCGCCATCGCCGGCGTGAAGTTTGACGTTCACCTTGCGCATGAGCATGGCCACGCGCACACACACGACGGCCATGAACATTCCCACGAACACGGCCACCATCACGCGCATCATCACCACGATCATCCGCACGACCATTCGCACGACCATTCGCACGACCACCACCACGACCACGCGCAGGAGGAACATGATCACGCTGACCAGCGAAATTTTGCCGAAATAAAAAAGATAATTTCCCGCAGCCGGCTTTCCGCATGGGTGAAGCAAAAATCCATCGCCATCTTCCAGCGCATCGCAGTGGCCGAGGGAAAAATTCACGGCCTGCCGCCAGACGAAGTTCATTTTCATGAAGTTGGCGCAGTGGATTCCATCGTGGACATCGTCGGCGCGGCCATCGCGCTGGAACTGCTCGGCAAACCGCGCGTGTTTGCCTCGCCGGTCGTCGAAGGCACCGGCTGGATCAATTGCGCGCACGGAAAATTTCCGGTGCCCGCGCCGGCCACGCTGGCGATTCTCGGCGCACGGAAAATTCCCGTTTCCCAATGCGACGAGCCGCACGAACTCGTCACGCCCACCGGCGCGGCCCTGTTGGCGGAATTTGTGGAAAGTTTTGGTGCGATGGAAAATTTAGTCGCGGGAAAAATTGGGTTTGGCCTCGGCACGCGCGACAACCAAACTAGACCGAATGTTTTGCGCGCCGTTTTGGGCGAAGCGTTGGAGTCCAGCCTTCAGGCTGTCCACCGCACGAAACAAGCTAAAGCTTGGACTCCAACATTGGATTGGGAAACCGATCGCGTGGCCGTGCTGGAAACCAATTTGGACGACTGCACCGGCGAAATCCTCGGCGCGTTTGTCGAAACCACTTTGGCCGCCGGCGCGCTGGATGTTTTTCACACGCCGATTCAGATGAAGAAAAATCGGCCGGGCGTGCTGCTCACGATTTTGTGCGCGGAAAACGACGCGGACAAATTCAGCGAAATGATTTTGCGCGAGACGACGGCGTTTGGCGTGCGGAAGACCATTGCCGAACGGCGCAAACTGCACCGCGAATTTACCGAGGTGAAAACCGCTTTCGGCGATGTGAAGGTGAAAATCGGCCGGCTTGGTGGTAAGGTGGTGCAGGCCGCGCCGGAATTTGAATCGGCCAAAAAACTGGCGGCACAAATGAATGTGCCGGTGAAATTAATTTATGAGGCTGTAGCGGCGGTCTGTGACCGCCGGAAATTGAAGTGACGGATGGCGACGGTCACAGACCGCCGCTACAAATTTGATGAGCGAAGCAAACACCAAGCTGGAACAATTGAGGACGTTGCTGAAAAGCTACGGCTCCTGTCTTGTCGCGTATTCCGGCGGCGTGGACTCGGTTTTTCTCGCGCGCGTTGCGCATGAGGTGCTGGGCGACCGCGCGCTGGCGGCCATTGCCGATTCGCCGAGTCTTCCGCGCCGCGAACTGGCGGAGGCGCTCGACATCGCGGCGAAATTTTCCTTTCCCGTGCGCGTCCTCCAGACGCAGGAATTTGCCAACGAAAATTACACGGCCAACCCGGCGAACCGCTGCTATTTCTGCAAGCACGAGTTGTTCGAGGAATTGACGCCGCTGGCCAAGTCGGAAAATTTTGCGGTCATCGCCTACGGTGAAAACGCCAGCGACATCGGTGATTTCCGTCCGGGCGCGCAGGCGGCGGCGGAATTCCAGGTGCGCGCGCCGCTCAAAGAAGTTGGCCTGACCAAAATGGAAATTCGCGAGCTGTCCGCGCAACTCGGCTTGCCGACGGCGGACAAACCGCAAATGGCGTGCTTGAGTTCGCGCGTGCCCTACGGCGAAACGGTGACGCCGGAAAAACTGCGGATGATCGAGCGCGCGGAATATGTGTTGCGCGACCTCGGCTTCCACGACGTGCGCGTGCGGCACCATGAAATGCGGAGTGCGGAATTCGGAACGCGGAAAGAAACGGTCGCCAACTCCGCACTCCTCACTTCGCACTCCTCACTGTGTTTGGCGCGTATCGAACTGGCTCCGATGGAAATCCCCGCGCTGCTGGCGAACGGAAAGCTGGCGGTGGTGGCGGAGGAATTAAAAAAAATCGGCTACGCGCATGTCACGTTGGATTTGCAGGGCTACCGACGCGGCAGCACCAACGAAGTGCTGGGCAAAAAATAAATCTTTGCTTGTGGTTGGACGGGTGATGCGAGGTTCCTGACGAACCGATTGGACTTGGCCGGACTTCAAGCCGTTCGCGGCTCGCGAGGACGCTCGCCGCACCAAATCAGTGAACTGGCGACGTTGCCATCCAACCGCCGACAAAAAAAGGCGGAAGACAAGTTGACGCGACAGCACCGGACACGGAACAGCAAGTATGACAATTAATTTAAGCGGGGTCATCCCTTGCCCGCCTCGTATTTTGGCTTTTGTTGTATCAGCTCGGAAACTTTTACCATCGCCTGGCAGAAAAGAGGGGGAATATCCTGACCCGGGGATCCGGCAAAATAAGGAACCCCATACGGTTGATATCCTTCTTTGATCAACCCGTTCACGCTTGCGTCCAATTGATCGGCCGTCCGGCCCGTGGCGGTTTTTATATTCCGCGGTCTTCATTGCGGTGCAGGCATGGTGCCGGAGGTGTCATAGGAAGTCCGCTCGCGCATCCACATCCAATCCTGCTTGTCGCCCGAATCAACAATCCGAAATCCCCATCCCTGCTTGCGTCCGCTCATTTTCCATTTATGCGCTTCGGAATGTCCGTCCGCAAAAGCAAAGCCGCAGCCCATGTTATGATACGTCCCGGGCACGTCAAACCACTGGGGATGTTCCATCCCAAAACAAAATGCGGCGTCGTTGATGTGGGTTACGTCCTCGTCCAGCAGCACCCACAGCATCGAAGGCCCGGGCGTGTTGATGCTGGTGAATTTGCCATAAGTGGCCCACGGCGAGTTCCGATGATGCGTGTAATTATTGTTCAGCCAGGGGCCGTTTACGGTGAGCGTGGGCGCACCGCTGTGGGTTGCCCCGCTTCCCGGGCCGGTCGCCTCAAAACCCGGACAGATCGTGCCGATGGCGTTGTTCATCGAAAAGGTCCTGGTCGCCGGCACAATTTGCCCGAACAACGCCGGATCTGAACCTTGATATTTCCCCCGGCGTGTATCGCCTGGACAATGAAACAGGGTGTAGTCCCCCGAAAGATACGAAACCAACAAATTGCGGCTCGCGTCCTTGAGAATGTCGGGATTGAATTCATACGGTCCACCGATGGAGGCATCGCCGCTGCACCAATTATGGCCGGGCATCATGGTTCCGCCATCGGCGTTGGGCGGGAAAAAATCGTTGTTTTCATTAATATAAAGCGTCATGGCCACCATGATCTGTTTGCCGGCGTTCAGGCATAAAATTCCCTGCGCCCGCTGCTTGGCTTTGGAAAGCGCCGGCAGCAACAGGGCGGCCAGAATCGCGATGATCGAGATAACGACGAGCAGCTCGATGAGCGTGAATGCGCGCCGGAAGGTCATGCTGATTAATACACGCCTGATGCGGATTTTTGTCAAAGCAATTTAAGTTTGCTCGGCCCAACTTGCACTGGGAGCAGTCGGTGGCTAATGGGAAGCAATCATTGACTGACTGGAAGCAATGGGTCACTGACTGCTCCTTGTCGCGGCCTTTTTTGGCGGAGAATAGAGCGTTGAAAGCCGGGTAAAAAGCCCTCTATCAATCCCAACCGCCTATCCCGAGCCGGTTTTCGTTGGAAATGTCAGACGACCAGCCAGGATTGTTCAATGATTACCCGCAGTTAGAACTATAGGCTGTTTTCAAACGCCGCCTGGCGGTTTTTCCTGAAGACGGCGCAGCTGGTTTTCCAACTGGGTGACGCGGCTGCTGAGGCGCTCCAGAACTTTCCGGGTTTCGGGCGGGACGGCCACGCAGTCCTCGCAGTGATGGCGCGTGGCGGCGCTGCCCTTGACGGGATACTCAAACTTTTTGCCGCAGGCGCGGCAGGTGCGGGGACGCTGACCGGGAATAATCGGGGCGGACATGGAGGAATTATTAACCGCGAAATGCACGAACCACACGAAAAATTTCAGGTGCGGAAACAGTTTTTCTTCACCCGGACGCCGCCGGAAATCCCAACGGGATTGACGGGAATTCCCTTTCGCGCGTTTGGCATATTTCGCGGCTTGGCTTTTTACCGCTGCCGTTTTTCCAAATCCATCACGGCGCTGGTCACGCCGCCGTCCATCAGCAGCCGCCGTTCCTTTGAGCGGGTTTCGCCGACGGCGGTGACACGGATGGCGGCCTCGTCGGTCACGGGGCATTCGTGCTCGCAAATGCCGCAGCCGATGCACAGCGCCGGATCCATGTAGGGCTGGCGCAGGGTGATGGGATTGCCGTCGCGCTTGATGATGGTGACTTCGCGCGAGAAAATGGCCTTGGGCGACACGGGGCAAACTTCCTCGCAAACAACGCACGGCGTTTCCATGGCCCACGGCAGGCAGCGGCCGCGGTCAAAAAATGCGGTGCCGAGCTTGATCGGCCCTTCCTTGACGAACGGCCCGGTGCCGGTTTTTTCCTCGATGGTAATGCGCTGGATCGCGCCCGTCGGGCAAACCTGGCCGCAGAGCACGCAGTTCACGTCGCACGCACCAAGCTTCATGTCGAGGATCGGCGTCCAGATGCCTTCGATGCCGGATTCCATCCAGGCCGGCTGCAACACATTCGTCGGACAGGTGCGGATGCACTGGTCGCACTTGATGCAGCGGTCGAGAAAATCTTTTTCCTCCACGGAACCGGGCGGGCGGATGACTTTTTTGTCGTAGTTGCGGTCGCTCGCGCCGGACGTGCGGCCAAACGCGTAAAAGCCCAGACCGATCAACGTGCCGAGAAATGCGCGGCGTCCCGGCACGACGGGCGCGGTGACTTCGCGCTTGAGCGGCGGCATGAATTTGAAGGAGAGCGCGTCCTCCGGGCAATCCTCGATGCAGTTGAAGCAGACGAAACATTCGCTTTTACGAAGTTGTGTTTGAGGATCGGACGCGCCTTCGCAGCCTTTCAAACACAAATCGCAGTCCACGCATTTCGTGGTGTCGCGGTCAATGCGCCAGAGCGCCACCGAGGACAGCGTGCCGAGAAACGCACCGAGCGGACACAGCACGCGGCAGAAAAAGCGCGGAATGAGGACGTTCATGCCGACGAGGAAGAGCAGCAGAAAGCCGATGATCCACGCGCCGACGTGAAAATATTGCCGGACGTAAATGCTCGACGGCACAAACAGATTAATCATCGGCAAAATCACCGTGCTCATCGAGCGATGGAACAGGCAGATGGGATCGAGCCAGCCGATTTGCAGCGTGCCGCCGATGGCCGCCGCGATCATCGCGATGAGGATGACGTATTTCAGTGAATACAATTTTTTGTAGCGGTTGGACTCGATGCGCTCGCGCTCGTCTGCGCGGCGCTTGCCCATCAGCCAGCCGGTGAAGTGATGTAAAATTCCGTAAGGACAAATCCAGTTGCAGAAAATCCGGCCGAACAGCAGCGTCGGCAAAATCAGCAGCAGGCTCCACATCAGCCCCATGTAAACCGTGTGCGTGGTGATGGCCGTGGCGAAGGCGACGAGCGGATCGAGTTCGAGAAACAGCGAAACCGGATAGCCTTTCAGATAGCGTAGGTCGGTGACGAAGACGAAAAATAAAAACAGCGTGAAGAAGAAAACCTGCGCGACGCGGCGGACGTTGCGGAGCTTGAAGAGGTTTTTCATGGCGAAAATTTTCGTCTTCAAATTGTCGGTGCTAGGCATTTTGCAGTTGGAGCAATTCTCCCAACGGCTTTCTGTCTGAAACAAACAATAAAATCTTGTCTAAATCACGCGGAGAAATTTTTCGGCCTAATTTGGTTTCAACATCGCTTTGCAGCCAGAGACAACGGCGGAAAAACTTCAAATATTCGTCATCAATTTGATCCCCTGACGACAAATCAATAAGTTGCTCGTTTTTGTTTAGTGTGATTTGGCGAATCGCATTTACGGCTCTCGAATCGTAAATAAAGAATAAATTTGGCTGGTGAAAATGAAGGTATTTTGACGCGAGTGAACGTTTTTCTAGTTTTGTTATATCTTCCAAAATTTTGGTCAGCTTAAAATGGGCCTGAACAATTTCTTTGGGGGTTGAATTTTCGTTGAGCAAACCAAGCCAGCTATCAATGTCCTCCGCCAAAATCTTTGGCACGACTATATCTTCGTAAAACAAATCTCCGGCTGATTCTTCATTTTTGTTTTTTCGGCGTTCGAGCGCAGCAGAATAGGAACGGCCTATCAGCCAAATTTTAGCAATTATTTCTTGGCGGGATTTATGGTGCGGATAACTGGAACAAAGATCGTATAAAACTTGATTTCCCAAGTCCCAAGCATCATTTGCAAGAGCTGTTTCAAGTTCTTCATTAGTCAACTCACGACTTGTCACACCGTCACCTCTTTGTAATTCGTGTCTTTCCACTGGATGTTGCCGAGCCCGCGGTCGTTCGCCTTGTGGAGGTAGGTCAGTTCCGCGATGTCACGTTCCAGTAAATGTTCGTAGCCGTAAGCGTCCACGGCGATCATGTCCGTGCCGGCGACGATGGTGTTCATCGGCTTCACGTCGGAGAGACGGCCGCCGGTCGGGCCGTTGCTCATCAACACATTCATGCCGTCGAGAATGACCAGCGTCGGCTTCATCATCAATGCAAAATCGGAAACGATGCTGTGTATGTGTTGGTGAAACTGGTTGCGCCGGCCACCGAGCAAACCATACCAATTTTTCGTCGTCATCGAGGCGTGGCAAAGATTGTGATCCTTGCACGGCGCGAGGCCGATGACCTTGGTCGCGCGCTTGAACGGCGCATTAAAAAACGTCCATTCCTTCAGAATCTCGCCATCGAGCGACAGCGGCGCGAAGGATGAGGATTCGGGATACATCAAATCCAGATTCATGTCCGAAGCGACAGCAGTCAGTCCGCTCTTGAGAAAACAGCCGGTCGGCGAATTGATCGGATTATCGGCGACCACGACCTTGTGTGCGCCCGCCTCGAAACAGAGTTTTGCCACGGCGCGCAAAGCATCGGGATGCGTCGTGGCGGCGAGCGGAGGCGGACGGTCGAAAGCGACGTTCGGCTTGATCATCACCACGTCGCCATTTTGGATGAAGCGGCCCATGCCGCCGAGCGCGGCCATCGCAGCGCGGATGGTCTTTTCGTGGTCCGTGCCGTGCGCGATGGCGAGCGACGGCAGCACCTTGCTGGCTTCCGGCGCGTAGCTCTTGAGCTGGAGACCTTTTACCTTTTCAAATCCGGGGACAAAATGATTCGGCTGCCAGAGCTTGCGCGCGGCGAGGCCCGAACCGGCAATGAGCGCGCTGGTGATGCCGAGACGGACGAGAAATTCGCGGCGGTTGACGGAATCCTCCGGCAGGCGTGACGAACCGTTATGGTTTTCAGGACTCATTTCAACCGTTAGCTAATCTATTCACTTTATTTCACCGCGCAAATACTTTTCGACGAATGCCTGCGCGTTGGTTTCATCCGCCGCATCGAACACGCCGCCGAGTTCACCGTCACGCTGATAGACGATCTTCCATTTGCCAAAAACCTGCGCGCGGAAAATTTTTCCGCCGTTCACGTCCGGTAAATTTTCCGTCTTGCCGAAACGCGCGCAAAAATCCTGAAAAGATTTCCACGCCTTGGCCGCGTCGTCGGGCGCGGCAACCATGATGAAATAGGGCAGTTCCGCGCCGTTGAAACTGTATTTCGCCTGGAATACATCCTTGAACGCCGCCTGGCCCTGCGCGTTTTCCGGCACGAACGACACGCTGTCGGCGATCATGCCGGCGGCGGGCAGCTTGCGACGACCGGCGAGACCGCTGTCATCCGCCGGCAGTTCCTGCGCGCGGTTTTGCGCGATGGCCTTGGCGACAGCGAGCGTTTCAGGCTTCACATCCGAAGCGATGATTTGAACATAGACGGCGCCCTGCCGGAAAAAGTAGCCCATTTCACCGGAATAGCCATCGGGCGCGAAGTCCAGCGGCCCGCCCTTCGGATCGCGTTCGAGCGCGAACATGCCAAACGCGTCCACCGGCGAGTCAAAGCGGTATTCGTAAACGTCCACGTAGCTGCCCGCCGCCGCAGTGACGTTAAACGAGCGGCAACGGAGACCGACGACATTAAAATTTTGATAGGCCGGCGCGCGTCCATCAATTTTCTCAAAGAGATTATCCGAATTGTAAAATTCCGTGTCGGACATCGGCTTGATGCCGGCGAGGGCGATTTCGAGCGGCTCGCCTTTCACCGCCGGTTTGGGCGTATCGGTCGAGCCTTCCGAGCCGCCTTCGGCGGAAGCATCAGCCGCGACGGCGGGCTTTTCGGCGACGGATTTTGGAGCTTCGGCAGGAGCCGGGATTTTCGCAGAGTTTCCCGGCGCGGACGGCGCGGTGCCGGCCTTGCCTTCAACGGCAGCGGTGGTGGATTGCAGCGAGTCGGCGCGGACGGCGAAAATATCGGGATTAAAATGTCTGCCCTTGATGGCGATGGCGATTCCGACGGCCACCAGCAAAATGACGATGACGATGCTGGTGATACGTTCGGCCAGCGGAACCCTGGAGCGGACAAATTCCCGCCGGTTGCCCGGGCCGGATTTTTTCTCGCTCGCCATGAATTCAAATTTGGAAAACTGAAATCAGGCGAAGTAGCGTTCGGCACGGCGGACGATTTCCGGATAATCGGTTTTGAAATGGCACGCGTCGCGCAGCGCGGCAAGATCCACCTTGCTCGTGTCGCGATGTTCCGCGGCCAGCGCCTGATAGTATTCACGCGCCTCGGTGTTGCCGTCCTGCTCGTAATAGGTGACGAACCGCGCGATATCCTGAAAGGCGAAGTTCGTCTGTTTGCTGACTTCCTCGCACGCCGGGCAGCCGGTGCACATCGTGCGGCGGCCTGCCAAAATCGTTTCCCGGAGCAATTCCATGTGCGCAAAAGAGAGCGGCGCCTTGTAGCTGCGCGCGGCGGCGGTGCTGCTAGTCATCTGGTCCACGTTGTCAATCATGTTGCAGACGACGGAAATGCGCGGGTCGCTCCAAGCGGATTGCAGCACGGCCTGGTGCGTCGTGAGCCCGAGCTTGTCGAGTTCCGGCAGACGCTTCGGGACATCCTTGGTGCTGCGCATGGTTTTCATGGCGACGAGGCCGATGCCCGCCGCGTGCGCGGCGTTGAGCGCCTTGTCCAGCGGGCCGCCCGTCGGATAAAATGGATTAAACGCAAGCATGATGATGTCCAGAAACCCGCCTTCCGCCGCCGAGTTCACATAATCCGTCAGCCGACCGTCGTGGCAGGAGAAGCCGACCATTTTCACCTTGCCGGAACTTTTCAGCGCCTCGGCGGTTTTTTTGTAGGCATCGCTCTTCGGCCAGTTCACGGAATCCTGGCCGTATTCGTTCGTGCCGAGGCCATGGATGTAAAACGCGTCGAGATACGTCGTGCCGCAGGCCGCGAGCCGCCGGTCAATCATCTCCAGTAACTGCTCCGGGCCCTTGTGTGGATGATCCTTGGAGACGAGGAAAATTTCCTTCCGCCGTTCCGGATATTTGGCGAGCCACTGCGCGAAGATATTTTCCGACTGGCCCTTCATGTAGCAGTCCGCCGTGTCGAAATAGCGGATGCCCATGGACCACGCGATGTCAATGTAATCGGGGCTCAACGCCGACATCATGCCGCCCATGCACAGCATCGTGACCTGTCGTCCGCTCTTGCCGAGTTGGCGGCGCGGCAGCGCATCGGCGGACGCGGGTGCATCGGCGGCACCGACCGATTGCGTGAGCAGCGACGGCGCGGCGGCGAGCGCGACCGGCAGCGTGAGCGTGGACTTGAGAAAATTCCGGCGGGAAGTGCCAAGATGATTTTTTTTCATAAGCAGGCTAATTTTTTTCACCGTAGCACCGGTTTCAAACAATGACAAATGAAATCGCCTTTCCCTCTTTCGCGCCGGGGCCGGGTTCCGAATTGGGCCGAAGGACGCGGGCGCTCTTAAAATTTCTAAAATTAGGGCTGGCATTTTCGGGCGGACGGCGTTTAATTTCATCAAGGTCATGACAGCAACGCGACCAGTTCAAACAGCATTAACCTTCAACCCGGAGGAACTCCCATGGACCTGCATCATCCATTTGTAAAGGAATTCCCGCAACACCGCGAAACCATCCGCTCGCTCAAGCTCGGCGACGGAAAGTTCCGCGCGATGTTCGAGGAATATCACCAGCTTGACGACGAAATCTGCCGCATCGAGGACGACGTGGAATACGCCAGCGACCAGCAGATTGACGAGCTGAAATTCAAGCGCGCCAAGCTCAAGGACGCGCTCTGCGCCGCCGTGAAAAAGCACGAGGCGGCGCTGGTGCATTAGTTTAAACGGCATTAGCGCCCAACCGGAGTTGGTCAAAGGCGAAGCTTCATCGCCGCCATCATCATTATTTCATTCCACCTTGGAAAAAAATCCGCCCGGCTGCGAAGAGGTTTCGCCGCCGGGCGGTTTGTTTGGAAGTTCAGTGCGAATTGTGGCTGTCATGCTCCGCCTTCCGCTTCGCGGCTTCGGCGATGACTTTTTCCGCCGCGTCGCGCGGCATTTCCTCATAATGGCTGAACGCCTCGGTGTGGACACCGGCCCCGCCGGTCAGTGAGCGCAGCGTGCTGGAGTAATGATACAGTTCCGCCGTCGGCACGCTGGCCTTGATGATTTGAAATGCGCCCTCGGCCTCGATGCCCATGATTTTTCCGCGCCGCGATGACAGATCACCCATGACCTTGCCCATGAAGGCTTCCGGCACCTGGATCTCGACGGTTTCAATCGGCTCCAGCAAGAGCGGCTTGGCGGCGGTGAACGCTTCCTTGAACGCGAAGTAACCGGCAATTTGAAACGCGATGTCCTTCGAATCCACCGGGTGCATTTTGCCGTCGTAAAAATCAATCTTCACGTCGGTCACGCGGCAGCCGGCGATGACGCCTTCATTGCAAACCTGCGCCACGCCTTTCTCGACCGACGGCACGAAATTCCGGTCCACGTTTTGGCCGACGAGCGACTGGGTGAATTCCACGCCGCTGTCGCGCGGCTTCGGCTCGATGCGCATCCAGACTTCGGCGAACTGGCCCGCGCCGCCGGTTTGCTTTTTGTGGCGATATTTGGATTCGCCCTTGCCCTTGATCGTCTCGCGGTATTTCACGCGCGGTTCGGCGAGGTCCACATGGACGTTATACCGGCGGCGCAAACGGTCGGCGACCACTTCCAAGTGCAACTCGCCCTGCGCGGAAATAATGGTCTGGTGCAGCTCGCTGTCCACGACGTAAAGAAACGTCGGGTCTTCCTCGTGCAACGCGGCGAGGCCGGTGGCGATCTTGTCCTCCTCGCCTTTGACGCCGGCGACGAGCGCGGCGTGGATGTTCGGCTTGGGATAAACCACCTTCGGCAGCGTCACGGGATGTTTCAGCGTGCAAAGCGTGTTGCCGGTATGCGTGTCCTTGAGCTTCACCACCGCGCCGATGTCGCCCGCGCCGAGCGAATGGACGGCCTCGCGGGTCTGACCGTTGAGCAGGAAAATCTGGCCGACGCGCTCGGTGATCTTGCGGTCGCTGTTGAACAAGTCCGTGCCGGTCGTCACCGTGCCAGAATAGACGCGGAAGAAAGACAGCTCGCCGAATTGTGCCTCGGTCATGTGCTTGAAAACGTAGGCCACGGTTTCGGCGCTGTCGAGTTTGACCTCGGTTTCGTTGCCGTTGGCGTCAATCGCCGGGACGTTTTTGCGGTCCACCGGCGAGGAGCCGTATTTGGCGATGAAATCCATCAGGCGCGCGACGCCGATATTTTTTTCAGCCGAGGCGACAAACAACGGGATGAACAATTCTTTTTGCACCGCCGCGTGGATGCCGGCGCGAAATTCCTCTTCGGACAAACCGCCTTGCTCAAAATATTTGCTCATCAGCGTGTCGTCGGATTCGGCAATGTGCTCAATGAGTTCGTTGTGCAGTTGCTTCACGCGTTCGCCGAGTTCGCCGGTGGCGGGTTCCTCGGTGTATTTGCCGGAACCGTCGGTCGCGTAAGTCACCACTTCATTCCGCAGCACGTCGAGCGTGCGGTTAAAGCCGGGGCCGGCGTTCACTGGCACGCTCAGCGGAAAAACGTGCCGCCCGAAATGTTCCTGCGCGGATTTCAGCACGGCATCAAAGTCCACATTTTCCCGGTCGAGCGCATTGACCACGATCATTTTCGGAATGCCGTAGCCGGTGGCGTAATTCCACACGCGGTCGGTGCCCACGCCAAGGCCGTGCTGCGCGTGGATGACGACCAGCGCAAAATCGCCGACGCGCAATGCGCCCAGACCTTCGCTGATGAAGTCGAGGTAGCCAGGCGTGTCAATCAGGTTGAACTTTTTCCCGGCCCACTCGGCGTGCATCAGCGTGGCGGAGACGGAGATCTGCCGCTGCTTTTCGCTGACATGGTAATCAGACACGGTCGTGCCGTCGGCGATGCTTCCCATGCGCGAGATAATCCCCGCGCAGCGAAGCATCGCCTCGCTCAACAGGGTTTTTCCAGACGAGGCGTGGCCGACGATGGCGAAGTTGCGGATTTCAGCCGGAGGATAATTTTTCATAAGCCTGAATCACATAAGGTTTCTGGGCGTAAGCGGGAATGATGACGGGGGACATTTCACATCCAAACCGGCATGGAAGACAAGACCAAATTTTCGCCTGCCGCCAGCTCCGGGCCGGACGAAGCCGCAGGTTCAAGCGCGGCGTTTCCGGGCAGTCTTTCCCGCCGCGAGAAATTTTTCCGCGTATTTGCCGAGCAGGTCGGCTTCCAGGTTCACCGCGTCGCCGATTTTCCGTTCGCGCAACACCGTGACCTCGAACGTGTGCGGAATGATCCAGATGCGGAAACTCTTTTTCTGCACGGCGGCCACAGTCAGGCTGATGCCGTCCACGGCAATTGAGCCTTTGAAAACAACGTAGCGCATCACCTCCGGCGGCGCGGCTATGTCGAGAACGTGATCCTTGCCGGCGCGTTCCCAGCGGATGATTTTGCCGAGGCCGTCCACGTGGCCGGTCACGAAATGCCCGCCGAGCTCGCCGTTCGCGCGGAGCGAACGCTCAAGGTTTACGAGCGAACCCAATTTGGCGAATTGGAAATTCGTCCGCCGCCAGCTTTCCTGAAGCAAATCAAATTGAATGAGCTTTGATTTTCCGCGCGGGGTGATTTTCACGGCGGTCAGGCAGCAGCCGTTCACCGCCACGCTGCCGCCGACCTTCAGGCCGCGCCCGCAGACGCCGGCGCGCACGGTCAGCTCGATGGATTTTTTGGTCGGCGTGATTTTTTCGATGACGCCCGCTTCTTCGACAATGCCGGTGAACATAAGCTCATGTTGCAGGTTAACGGTTGAAGGTTGCAAGTTTTTCGCACGGCAACATGGAACTTTCAACCTTCAACTTGAAACCACGGACGCGTTAAGCAACAAATCGTCGCCCAGCCTGCGCCATTCCACTTCGCGGAGTTGGATCGCGTCGCTCAAACTTTTCGCGCCGTCGCCCGCGACCGCCTTGCGCGCGTCGCGTCCGCCCAGAATTTTTGGCGCATAAAAAAACGCCACTCGCTGCGCGAACCCGCCGAGCAGGAACGACGCGTTCACCTCGCCGCCGCCTTCAACCAACAGGCTGGTCACATTTTCCGCGCCGAGCTTTTTCAGCAGCCAACGAAGATCGAGTTTTGAGTTTTGAGTTTTGAATTTTGAATTGGCCGCCGGCGCGACGATGACCTTCACCCGTTTTGCCAAAGCCGCAACCCGATACTTCGGCGCGGATTTGCTCACCACAATTGTCGTCAACGCCGCGAATTCGTCGCCCACCACTTTTGCGTCCAGCGGCGTTCGCGCCTGCGAATCCAAAATGATCCGGCGCTGCCGCAAATTTTTGTTCTGACTTCTGACTTCTGACTTCTGACTTCTCGCGGTGAGGCTCGGATCATCCGCCAGAATCGTGTTGATGCCGACGAGAATGGCGTCGGCACCTTGCCGTAATTTCATGCCGTGCGCGCGGGCTTGTTCTCCGGTGATCCATTTGGATTCGCCGCTCACCGTGGCGATTTTTCCATCCAGCGTCATCGCGGCCTTCACCGTGACAAACGGCGTGCGGTGGACAATCCAATGGTTAAAAGCTTCGTTCAGTTTCGCGCACTCCTCGCCCAAAATCCCATGAACGACTTCAATTCCCGCGCGCCGCAAAATCCTAAAACCTTTGCCCGCGTGTTTTGGATTTGGATCTGTTGCGCCGATGATGACTTTTTTGATTCCAGCCGCGATGATGGCGTCCGTGCAAGGCGGTGTTCGACCGTGCGTGCAACAGGGTTCGAGCGTAACATAAAGCGTCGCGCCGCGAGGATTGTGGCCGCGTTTTTGCGCGTCACGGAGCGTCTCAATTTCCGCGTGCGGCAGACCCGCGCGCCGATGCCAGCCGCGCCCGATGATTTTTCCGCCCTTCACCAGCACCGCGCCGACCATCGGATTCGGCGAAGTCGCGCCATAGCCGCGTTTGGCCAGGCGCAATGCCAGGAGCATCGATGTCAGGTCATTCTTCAAACAAAGCCTGCACGAATTGTTTCGCGTCGAAGGGTTGCAAGTCGTCCGGCTGCTCGCCGAGGCCGATGAATTTGATGGGCAGGCCGAGTTCCTTCTGGATCGCCACCACCATGCCGCCTTTGCTGGTGCCGTCGAGCTTGGTCACGATCAGGCCGGTCAGCGGCACGGCCTTGTGAAATTCGCGCGCCTGGTTCAACGCGTTCATGCCGGTGCTGCCGTCCAGCACCAACAGCACCTCATGCGGCGCGCCCGCGAGCTGCTTGCCGATGACGCGGTGCAACTTCTGCAATTCCTGCATCAAATTGTGCTTGGTGTGCAAGCGTCCCGCCGTGTCGATAAACAGATAATCCGCCTTGCGCGCCTGCGCGGCGGTGACGGCGTCATGCGCCACGGATGCCGCATCCGCACCGTAACTGCCGGCGATGACTTCAACTTTCAAGCGCGTTCCCCAAAGTTTAATCTGCTCAATCGCGGCGGCGCGAAACGTGTCGCACGCGGCGAGCAGCACGGATTTTTTCTGCGCCTGAAAATAATGTGCGAGCTTGGCACTGGTGGTGGTCTTGCCCGTGCCGTTTACCCCGACGATGGAGACGACGCAGACGCCGCCGGGAATTTCTTTTAGTTTAGGATTGTTCGCGGAAAAACTTTTCTCAATCTCCGCGCGGGCGATGGCGAGATAATCCAGCCCCGCCGTGCCTTGCGTTTCGTAGGCGAGCTTGACGGCGGTCACGATCTGCGTGGTCATGGCCATGCCCAGATCGGCGGCGATCAGGGCGTGCTCGATCTCCTCCAGCGACTCGGCGGTGAGCTTGGGCGAACGCGTGACAATGCGCTTGAGTTCGTGCGTGAGCTTGGCGTGCGTCTTGGCGAGGCCGGCCTTGAATTTGGCGAAGAGTCCCATTTTGGAAATGAAGAATTAAGAATGCAGAATGAAGAAACTATTTTACGGCGGTCGCTCGGCGTTTTTCATCAGCGGATTTTTTCGCGGCGTAAAGCCGTTCGACATGTTCGTAAGGGAGTTTCACGGTGCCGATGAGCGGGGCTTTTTTGCTGAAGCCGTGGCAGTCGGAACCACCGGTGACAACGAGATGGTATTTCTCGGCAATTTCCAGATAGCGCTCAGCCATGACGGTGGAATGCTTGGTGTGAAAACATTCGATGCCGTCCAGCCCGGCGTCCACGAGGTCGGGAATGATGTCGTCCGTGCGGTTCAGGCCGGGATGCGCCATGACGGCGAGACCGCCGGCCTGGTGGATCAACTCGACGCCTTCCAGCGCGGACATTTTTGTTTTCGGCACCCACGCGGGCCGGCCCTTTTTCAGAAAACGCTCAAACGCCTCGTCGAGGTTCGCGACGAGTCCGGCCTTCACCATCGCGCGGGCAACATGCGGCCGGCCGGGCGATTTGCAATTGGCGAGTGCGAACACGTCTTCGGCCTTGAGGGGCACGCCCAACTTATTGATGGCCGCGACCATTTCGCGGATGCGGTTCTGGCGGACGGATTGGAATTCAGCAATGCGTTTGAGCAAAACTTTGTTCTGCGTATCCACGAGGTAGGCCAGAATGTGAACTTCCGTGTCCTCGTGCTCCGCCGTCAGCTCGGTGCCGGGAATGAATTCCATCCGCGCCGTCGCGCAGGCCGTCGCCGCGCGCTCACAACCTTCGACCGTGTCGTGATCCGTCAAGGCAATGGCGGCAAAACCGAGCTTGCTCGCGCGCTCCACCAGTTCCTCCGGCGTGAAGGTGCCGTCGGAAAAAAGCGTGTGCAGATGGAGGTCGGCAAATTTCATTTCACGGTTTTCGCCGGACGGAGAATTTCGCCGCGGATTTTGTCGAGGATGCCGTTCACAAATTTGCCGCTGTCCTGCGTGGAAAATTTCTTGGCGATGTCCACCGCCTCGTTGATGCTGACCACCGGCGGGATGTCCTCGCGATGGAGCATTTCGTAAATCGCCAGCCGCATGATGTTGCGGTCCACGGCGGCGATGCGGTGGAAATCCCAGTTCTTGGCGTGGCTTTTGATTTTTTCGTCAATCGCGTCGCGGTGCTCCAGCGTGCCGCGGATGAGCGGTTCGGCGAACAGCCGCGTCTCCGCCTCCTCGACGGTGGGCGGCGGCAGTTCAAACTTTTCGCCCCAGTGCGACGCGCCCTTTTCGTCCTCGATGGCGGCGGCGCGCTGGGAATTCCAGAACTGCGCGAGCTCCAGCTCGAGATTTTCCGGCGGGTTCAGGTCGTGCTGAAACAGAAACTGCACCGCGCGTTCGCGCGCTTCGCGTCGTTTGCCCATGAGGTCATCATGCCGCAGAATGGCAGGACGGGAAATGAAAAATTGCGCGCACGCAAAATCCCGCTAAATTTCGCGCATGAGCAAAGTCACGAAACTGCTGCACACGCGCTACCGGGTGAACGATTTGGAACGCACGGTGAAATTTTACCGCGACATCCTCGGCCTCGAGGAAATCAAGCGCCATAAGTCGCCGCGCGGTTCCGAACTGGTATTCTTGAAAGCGTCGGAAAGCGCCGAGGAGATTGAGATCTGCCATTTCCCCGGCAGTGAACCCGTGAAATGCCAGCCCGACCTCACCCATCTGGCATTTGAAGTGGACAGCCTTGAAGAATTCGCCAAGCACCTCGCAAAACTCGGCCTGAAATATTCCGATGGCCCGATCACCAGTTCCAACGGCACAACCTTCGCCTTCATTGACGCGCCCGAAGGCTACGAAATTGAGCTAATCGAGAAAAAACTGTAGCGGCGTCTATGATCGTCGGAGGCGCTCACAGAGCGCCGCTACAACCATCAACTCTCAACTAAAAACCATTCACTAATCCATGAGCGTTCTCATCGTCGGCACCACCGCACTCGATTCCATCAAAACTCCCACCAAGGAAAACCCGCGCCTGCTTGGCGGCTCGGCCAGCCACGCGGCGGTCGCGGCCAGCTTTTTTTCGCCGGTCAAACTCGTCGGCGGCGTCGGCGAAGATTTTCCACCGAAATACATCGAGCTGTATCGCAAGCACAAGATTGACCTCGCCGGCCTCCAGATTTTGCCAGGGAAAACCTTTCACTGGTCCGGCGAATACGAAGTGAACATGAACAACCGCCGCACGCTCGCGACCGAGCTGGGCGTGATCGAAACTTTCACGCCGAAGCTACCGGCGGCGTATCAGAACGTGGCGTTTGTGCTGCTCGGCAACATCGCGCCGGCGTTGCAACTGTCCGTGCTCGACCAGATGAAGAAGCCGAAGTTCGTCGTGGCCGACTCGATGGATCTGTGGCTCAACATCGCGCTGCCGGATTTGCTGAAACTGCTTAAGCGCGTGGACGGTTTCGTGTTGAACGACAGCGAGGCGCAATTGCTCACGAAGGAAGACAACCTTTTTGTGGCACTGAAAAAAATCCACCGGCTCGGCCCGAAATACGTCATTATCAAAAAAGGTTCGCACGGCTCCATCCTTTCCGGGCCGAAAGGCATTTTCATCTGCCCGGCGTATCCGCTGCACACCGTGGAAGACCCGACCGGCGCGGGCGATTCGTTCGTCGGCGGCATGATGGGTTATCTGGCCAGCGCGAAAGGCTCGATTGATGAGAACCTCCGCCGCGCGATGGTTTATGGCAGCGTCACCGCGTCGTTCTGCTGCGAAGGTTTCGGGCTGAACCGCACGACGAAGACCAAACGCGCCGACATCGAAAAGCGCGTGAAGGAACTGGAAAGGCTCACGAAGTTTTAAGCAGTGCGCGAAAGAGAACTAAATCAAATCGACCGAAATTTTTCTTATATTGGCCAAACCTCGTTTAGATCGATGCCTGTCGATTCCAATTGTTTCGCTTTGAAGCTTCTTTATGATGGGCTCGCGTTCATCGTTTGTCCGCGCCTCTGCCAGCATCGGAAACGTGGAAATTATTATTTTCCACTGGTCTTTAGTAAAAGATAACAATTCGGAAAGGGCCTGGCCGAATACTTTGTTGTCCTCATCTTTAGGGTCAAACTGATTAAATAATTTAGAATGCATAAAATTTATTCCTCTATGTTTAGCTTTTTTAACCGTTGTTGAGAAGCATTATGGATAATCCACCAATTGAGACAATCGTAAAGTTTTAACAATAAGTTGCCTGATTTTCGCTCCAAATATTGATCGTCGATTTCACTTCAGAAGAAATTCCACCAACACTTTAGTTTTAAAATTTTATTTTTCATCCGTGTCCATCTGTGTTCATCTGTCGCGGAAATGAAAGCCGTCATCCTCGCCGCCGGTAAAGGCACGCGTATGAGGGAGCTCACCAACGAGCTGCCCAAGCCCATGCTCCGCGTGCAGGGCAGACCGATCCTGGAACACATCGTCGCGGGCGTCGTCGCGGCGGGCGTCCGCGAGATTTTCATCGTCACCGGCTGGCGCGCGGACGTGATCGAGAATCATTTCGGCGACGGTAAAAAAATCGGCGCGCAGATTTCCTTTGGCCGGCAGCTCGTCCAGGACGGCACGGGCAAGGCGCCGGAACTCGCAAAGGATTTCATCGGCGATTCGCCGTTTCTGCTGACCTACGGCGATATTTTGGTTGCGCCGGAAACATATCCGCAGATGATCCGGCGTTTTGGCGAGGGAGATTTCGCGGGCGTCATCACCGTCACGCCCGGCGAGGACGTGACCAAGGGCGGCCTGAATTTTTTCGACGACCAGTTCTGCCTGAAGCGGCTCGTGGAAAAACCTACGTCGGAGCAATTGGAGCAATTGCGCCGCGATGGCTGGCTTAAGCCCGGCGCTCCGGCGTGGTATAACGCGGGCATTTATATTTTCCGCCCGGCGATTTTTGACTTCACGGCGCGCCTGCAAAAATCGCCGCGCGGTGAATACGAACTGACCGACGCCATCAGCGCACTCATCGCCGGCGGACAAAAGCTGGCCGGACTGGAAGTCCAGGGCCGCTGGGTGGACGTGCGCGATCCCGAAACGCTGGCGAAGCTGGAAACCGGAAACTAGACAGAATTAACCGAATTTTCAGAATTTATTTTTGGCCTCTAGAATTTTGTTAATTCTGTAAATCCTGTCTAAAGTTTTTCACGAAACGAATTTCGGTTCAAACACCGGGCCGAGGTTGTGCTTCCGCAGCAGTTCGCAAAACTTCGCGATGCCACGTTTTTCGTCCTCGGCGAGATGGAAATGGATGTGGCACTGGAAATAATCACGCCGGAAATCCTCGTCGTATTCCTCGCGGGTTTCGATGATGCCGTCCAGCGTCTGCATGCCGAACCGCTTCGCGTCGCGCAATTCCTGGCGCAGTGACTGGTTCTCGATGCCGCGCCGCAACGCCCAGACCGCATAAACAAAGGGCAGCTTCGTGAGCTCGTGCCAGGCAAAGCCAAGGTCGAAAATTTCGTGCGCGTGCGGCGCGCGCTGGAAATCAATCGCCCGGTCACCGATGAGCAGGACGAAATCCTTTTCCGCAGCCGCTTCGTAATTTTCCAGCGGCACGAATTTGGGAAAAAGATTTTTCTCGGCCAGCAAAACTTTCAGCAGGTTCACGCTCGTAAGCGACGCGGTGTCGCAGAAAATTTCCTTTGCCTCCGCGAGCGGTTTTTTATGCGCCAGCAGCACGCTGTAAACCTCGCCGAGCGACGCGATGGCGATGCCATCCAGAATATCGTAGCGGTCGTTCAGCAAAACCTCGGTGATGCTGACCAGCGCGGCGGCGAGTTCGTCGCGCCGGAGCAACTCGGCGAGCCTGGCGGGCGTGGCGAAAAGAATTTCGCTCTCGATGCCGCGCGTCAGCGGGACGGCGTTCAAAAAATGCACCGAGCCGATGCGAAATGGGGGCGTGTCTGATGCCATGATTATTCGGGCCGCGAGCTGATGACCACTTTTAACGCCGAAGATTTTCCCGGCGCGAGCGTGATTTTGTTCTGCTTCACGTTGCCGGACTCCACGCAGACCATTTGCGCGTGCTCCGCCGGATCGAAGTCGTCCGGCAATTTTTGCGTCGTCCACGGATTCCAGACGACGGTGGATTTGGAGCCGGATTTTTCCACGCGAATGATGCGCTTGAGTTTTTCATCGCGGATTTCAACCACGCTCGTCGTATCCAGATAAATGCGGTTGGTTTCCTTGGCGATGCGCAGCACCGCTTCATTTTGGATTTTGCGCTCACCGTTGCCACCAGCGGCGTTGTCCAGATACGCCGCGCCTTGCAGGCCGGCAAGCGAGACCGAGCGAATGTCGCCGACGTGAAAATAAGTATGCAGGCAGCTCTCAAATTCAAGCGTCCCGTCGCAGGAATCGTTGGTCGCAACCAGTTCCATCGTCATGGTTTCGCCAACCGTGACCTTGAACTCCGTGCGCAGACTTTTCCATGCCTCGCGGCTAGGGATATTTGGTAACGCAAAATGCAGCGTCACCGCGCCGGCGGGAGTGGCGGTGGTTTTGACCAACTGCCATTCCGTGATGCGCGCGAAGCCGTGCGACGGCTCGCCGTCGCGGTTGCCGAACCACGGAAAACAAATCGGCACGCCGCCGCGAATCGGCTTGCCCGGCGCAAAATAACTTCTGCGGCTCATGAAAACCAGCGGTGGCCCGCCATTTTTCTGGAAGCCGGCGACGTGCGCGCCGTGTGGATAAATTTCCGCCGCGCTCCACGGTGTGACGATTTTCATCAGCGGCAACCCGCCGTTGCCGGCAACCAATTCGACAGATTTTGCATTCATAAAATCAGCGTCCAAACAAATCCATCTGCGGTGCCGGCGTGAGTGATTTCAATTTCTCGCGATCCTGCTGGCGGCGCGGCTGGCGCACGCTGCCTTCCGGCGTGAGTTCGGATTCTTCAAGGTTGCCGAGAATTTGCTTGGCGCGCTCCAGCACTTCCTTCGGCACGCCGGCGAGTCGCGCGACCTGGATGCCGTAGCTCTTATCCGTGCCTCCTTCAACAATCTTGCGGAGGAAGACAATCGCGTCGTGCCACTCACGGACCGCGACGTTGAAGTTTTTGATGCGCGGCAGCCGCGCGGCAAGCTCCGTCAACTCGTGATAATGCGTGGCGAACAGCGTTTTCGCGCCTACCTGATTGTGCAGAAATTCCAAGATGCTCCACGCGAGCGACAGGCCGTCGAACGTGCTGGTGCCGCGGCCGATTTCGTCCAGCACGATGAGGCTGCGCGGCGTGGCGTTGTTCAAAATGTTCGCCGTCTCGGTCATCTCGACCATGAAGGTGGATTGCCCGCGCGACAAATCATCGCTCGCGCCGATGCGCGTGAAAATGCGGTCCACGAGATCAATCCGCGCTTCCGCCGCCGGCACAAAACTGCCCGTGTGCGCGAGCAGCGTGAGCAGCGCCACCTGCCGGATGTAGGTGGATTTGCCCGCCATGTTCGGCCCGGTGATCAAAGCGATTTGGGAAATTTCCGATTTCCGATTTCCGATTTCCGATTTGTCCTGCGCGTCCGCTGTTGTTGCAATCGGCAATCGCCAATCGGCAATCGCCAATTCCGTGTCGTTCGGCACGAAGCGTTCCTCGACGAGCTGCTGTTCCAAAACCGGATGGCGGCCGTCGCGGATTTGCAGCACGCCTGCGTCGGCCACCTGCGGGCGACAATAATTGTGCAACCGCGCGATTTCCGCGAATGCCGCGAGCACATCCAATTGCGCCAACGCGGAAGCGGTCTGCTGAATTTTTGGAAGCTGGCCTAAAACTTCTTCGCGCACGCGCTGGAATATTTCGTATTCCAATTTCACACTGCGTTCTTCCGCGCCGAGAATTTTTCCTTCCATCGCTTTCAATTCCGGCGTGATGAAGCGCTCGCCGTTCGCGACGGTCTGCTTGCGATGATAGTGTGGCGGCACCTTGTCGAGATTCGACTTGGTGACTTCGATGTAATAGCCGAATACGGAATTGAACCGGACTTTCAGCGAGGAAATGCCCGTAGCGGTAATCTCATCGGCCTGCAGTTTGGCGATCCAATCCTTGCCGCCGCGCTGGGCGGTGCGGAGTTCGTCGAGCGCGGTGTCGAAGCCGTCGCGGATCATGCCGCCTTCTTTGATCGGCAGCGGCGGCTCGTCCACGATGGCGCGGGAGATTATTTCAACAAGATCCGGCGATTCGGAAATTTGCAAATCCAAATTAAAAATGAGGCTGGTGGGGCGAGCGTCCTCGCGAGCCGTCGGCGCATCTTGAACCAACGATTCGGCTCGCGGGGACGCTCGCCCCACCGTGGCCAAGGTCTGTTTCAGTGCCGGAATTTGTTCAAGCGCAGTTCGCAGCGCGACCAAATCGCGGGCGTTGCCGCTGCCGGAACTCAGACGACCGAGCGTGCGTTCCAAATCGCGCACCTGCGCAAGCTGCTGGCGGAACGCGTCGAGACCAAAGGAATTTTTGATGAAGGTTTCTACCGCGTCCTGCCGCTGTCGGATTGGTTCCACCTTGGCGAGCGGCTGCGAAAGCCAGTTGCGAAGCAGCCGCGCGCCCATCGGCGTGACGGTCTTGTTGAGTGCGCCGTAAAGCGAAGCGTTGCGCGGGGCGTCGTGGTGCTGTGGTTCGAGGATTTCCAGATGCCGCAGCGTCGTGTAATCGAGTGTGAGAAAATCGCTCCGCCGATAAAACGAAATGCGCGTGAGGTGCTTCACGTCGCGGCGCAGATTTTGCGTGAGATAATGCAGCGCGCCGCCCGCCGCGCCGATGGCGGCGGTTTTGTCTTTCAGGCCAAAGCCGTCCAGCGACGCGACCTTGAACTGCTCTTTCACCGTGTAAAACGCGGTTTCCGGCGCGAACGTCCAGTTATCATAACCACTCAAAATTTGGAACGCACCGCGCAGCAAATCGCGCACGGAAACTGCCTCGGTCGGGAAAATTATTTCCGCCGGACGCAGCCGTTCCAGCTCGGCCAGCAACGCGGCGTCATTTTCCAATTCGGTGGTGAGAAAATCGCCGGTCGTCAAATCCACGAGCGCGAGGCCGAAGATTTTTCCGCTCGGATAAACGGCGGCGAGAAAATTATTTCGCTCCGCGACCAGCATCCGTTCGTCAAAGTGCGTGCCGGGCGAGAGGATTTGCGTGACCTCGCGTTTGGTCAACTGGCCGGGCCGGGCATCTTCCATTTGATCGCAGATGGCGACCTTACGGCCGGCCTTGAGAATGCGGGCGATATAGCCGTTGGCGGCGTGATGCGGCAGGCCGCACATCGGCACGCCGTTGCGCGCGGTGAGGGAAAGATTGAGGAGCTGCGCGCCGGCCTGCGCGTCCTCGAAAAACATCTCGTAGAAATCGCCGAGGCGGAAGAGCAGCAGCGCGTCCTTCGGCAGTTCGCTTTTGATGCGGCGATACTGCGCCATCATGGGCGTGAGTTGGGCTTCGGCGGACATTGCGGCCGACACCTTACGCGGGAAATTTCATCAGGTCGAAACGAAATTGTTCACAAACCGGAATCATTTTTCTGCGCGGTCGAGCCGGAGGAGTTCCGCGCTGTAACCCTGTCGGAAGGTTGGATGCTTGAACCGGTGGCCGAGCTCCATTTTCAATTTGCGGTTGGAAACGCGCTTGTTGGTCACACCGCGCCGCCGGGTGTCGTCAGAATTTTCCGGCACGGACGGCGGCAGCGGCTTGTCCACCGCCTGCGCGAGCCACTGGAAAAAATGCAGCTGGCTCACCGGCTCGTCGTCCACGGCGTTGTAAATCTCGCCGGCGCGTCCGTTTTTCAACGCGGCGACGATGCAGCCGACCAGGTCGTCGCGGTGGATCATGTTCAGGCAGCGCGAACCGTCGCCTTCGATGTGCGCCGAATCTTTCAGAAATTGTTTGAACCAATGGCCGCGATCCGGTCCGTAGATTCCGGCGACGCGCAAAATCACGGCGGGAAACTTCCGTTCCGCCACCGCCGCCAGCAAAACCTTTTCGGTCTCGACCAGAATTTTTGAAGTTTCGGCGACCGGCTCGGTCGGGCTGGATTCTTTTACCTGCGAGCCATCGTTCTGGCCGTAAACGCTCGTGCTGCTAGTATAAATAAATTTCTTCGGCGGATTCGGCGCGAGCCAGTCAATCAGGTGGCGCGTGCCTTCCAAATATATCTGCCGGTAATTTTCCGCATCGCCGCCGGCGGCGACGCAGTTCACGACCCAGTCGAAATCGCGCGGCAGCTTCGCCAGCGTTTCGGGCCGGGTCACGTCGCCGACGAGCGGCTGGATGCCGGCGGCAGGCAATTCAGCTGCCGCTGCCGGATTTCGTCGCAGCCCGAAAACTTCGTGGCCAAGCCGGACGAGTTCCGCTCCGAGCGGCACGCCGACATAACCGCAGCCGACAATTAAAACACGCATGAAATTTATGATTTACGATTTTTGATTTTTGATTGCTCCGCCAACTGCGGCTTCGGGCAAATCGTAAATCGTAAATCATCAATCGTAAATGCTTCAGTCCATGACGGCGGCGTAGCGCAGGCCGCGCGTGCTCACGCGGAGTTCCTGAAAACCAAACTCCTCCATGACGGCCTCGTAAATCAGCACGCCGGTCAGGATCACGTCCGCGCGGGATTTCGGCAGGCCGGGGATTTCCTTGCGATCCGCCAGCGGCAGTTTCCATAGATTTTTCCGGTGCGCGACGAGCCGGTCAAAGCTCAAAACTGCGCGCTCGATTTTCTCGCGGTCGAAACGGTCCAGTTTTTTTTCAATCCGCACCAGGATGCTCGTCGTGCCGCCGGTGCCGACGAGCCGGATGCCACCGGTTTTATTTTTCAATCCGGGTGCCAGGTGCGGCCGGACCTCGCGGTTGAGGAAATTCTTAAGCCAGTCGCGGCATCCGGCGAACTCGCTGCGCGTCGGCGGATCGCTGTGCGGGAACTGTTCCATCAGCCGGACCGTGCCGAGCGGAAAGCTGTGCGCGAAACTTTTTTTCGCTCCGTGACCCAAAATAAATTCCGTGCTGCCGCCGCCAACGTCGAGCAGGAGCAGCGGCTGCCCGGCAAGCTCCGCGTCGGTCGCCACGCCTTGAAACACCCATTCCGCCTCGCGCGCTCCGGAGATGATTTCGGTTTTCAGGCCGCAGGCGCGTTCGATGGCGGTTGTCAGGTCCGTCGGATTCATGGCGTCGCGGGCGGCGCTGGTGGCGATGACGCGGACGGACGCGGCGCTTTTATCGCGGGCGGTTTCCGCGAATTCCCAGACGGCTTCGGCGGTGCGGGCGATGGGTTCCGGTTGGAGCCGGTGTGTTTCGTAGAAGCCCTTGCCGAGACGCGTCTGCCGGCTTTCCTCGTGCACCGGCTGCACGTCGCGGCCGCGCACGTCGGCCACCAACAGCTTGACCGAGTTGGTGCCCACATCAATGACGGCGCGGCGGACGCTTTCCATGATGCGCCAGATTACAAAGGTCAATCCCGAATGCCCAAGCGAATAAATGTTACAAATTGGGGAACGGCCTTTGGCGCAGCCGGCTTAGCCAACGCGGAAGGATATTTTCTGGATCAGGTTTTTGCCGAAGCTGTGCTGGAGCCGGTCGAGGATTTCCTTGCGGCGGTAGCGGACGATTTCCGTGAGCCACACGCTGCTGTCCACGTTCACGAACAGCGTGCCCTTGTGCAGATTGTGCGGCTGCGCGTGCGCGGTGAGGTTCGGGTCAATCAGCGCGTTCCAGACCGACACCAGCTCGGCCTCGGCGCGGCGGTCGTCAATCCGCAGCTCCTTCATCAGCTTGGGCAGCACGGCGGCGGCGGGGCGGGCGGGTGCGGCGCGCATTTTTTCCAGCGGCGCGAGGTCCACGCCGCGCCACTGCGCGAGGACTTTCTGGCGGGCGGAAGTTTTTCGGGGCGGCGACATTAAAACAGCTTTAAGCGTTGAATTCTTGATTTTGAATTTGAACTAAAAATTCAAAATTCAAAACTAAAAACTCGGGGTTTCGATTTTGGCTAGACAAATCCGTCCGCCGGGCGCGTCATTATGAAAATGCCCGGCGGAAACGACATCGAACGGCTCTACGACGAGCACGCGCAGCCGCTTTACGCCTTTCTGCTGAATTTCACACGCGACGAAGCCGACACGCGCGACCTGCTCCAGGAAATTTTCGTCAAGCTCGCGCGCGAACCGAAGCTGCTCGCCGGCGTCCGCGAGGAACGCGCGTTTCTGATCCGGCTCGCGCACAACGCGGCGGTTGACCTGATGCGCCGGCGCGGCACGCGCGACCGGACGAAGGAAAATTTCGCCGCTGAAATGATCTCACCCTTCGCAACCACGAACGATCCGGATGAAAAATTTTACCGCGACGAACTGGCCGTGGCACTCGGTGAACTGCCGGAGGAACAACGCGCCGTGGTTCACCTGAAACTGTGGGAAGGTCTGACATTTGAGAAAATTGCCGCAGCGCTGGAGGTTCCGCCGAACACCGCCGCCAGCCGCTATCGGTATGGGCTAGACAAATTGCGCGGCCGGCTGCGTCCACTTTACGAGGAAATGAAGAAGGCCGAATGATGAATGATGAAACGGAACAATTTGAAAGCCGCTTGAGCAGCCAGCCATTGAAACAAATTCCCGCAGCATGGCGCGCGGAAATCCTGACGGCGGCGCGCGGCGCGCAGCCTTCCCGCCGCCTGTCACCCGTCACCCGTCACCCCTGGCTCTCAACCATCAACTCTGAACTATCAACTGTTTTCTGGCCTCACCCGAAAGCCTGGGCCGGGCTGGCGGCGGTCTGGATTTTCATTTTCACACTAAATTTCTCGATGCGCGACACGTCGCCGCGCGTGGTGGAAAAATCCGCGACGCCGTCGCCGGAGGTGATGGTGGAATTGAAAAAGCAGCAGCGGCTGTTTGCGGAACTCGTCGGCGCGAATGAACCGCTGGACGCCGACCGGCAGAAACTGTTCGCGCCGAAGCCGCGCAGCGAATGCGTGGAGATTTTGATGACGTGAAATGCTTGTGGCACCGGCGCTGTGCGCCGATTTTCCGGCCACAGGCCGGCCCGCTGCACCTATTTATTTATGGACAAGAAAACGAAAGGCATCTGGAAAACACCCTTGAAAAGCCCGGTGAAACTTATTGTCTGGATTTTTCTTTCCATCTGCGTGGCAACCTTGGTGGTGTTTGCCGCGTTTTATTTGAGCACCGCGCCGGTTCTGAACCCGCAATTTGCCGCGATCACGATAATCGTCGCCACCGTCCTTGCGCTGGCGGTCGTGGCGCTGATCGCGTTATTCATCCGTTGCTTTTTTAGCTGGCGCAATTTGAAGCGCTCGCTGTTTGCGCTGGCGTGCTTCATCACGCTGATTGCGCTTTTTTACGCCGAGGAAGACTGGCGCGGCAGGCACGACTGGGAACAATTCAAACAGGATTGGGAGGCCAAAGGCGAACATTTCGATTTCGCCAGCGTCATTCCGCCGCCGGTGCCGGACGATCAAAATTTCGCGCTGACGCCAATCGTTTTCACCAGCTACGGCCAAATATTGACGCGCGATGGGAAAGTGATTCCCGAAGGCAGGCGCGACAAGAATTTTGTCAACCGAATGAAAATGAATGTTGTCCATAACTACGAGGAGTCGCCGAAAGATGGCGACTGGAGGACAGCCAAAATCAGCGACCTGAAAACCTGGCGGGATTATTATCGCGCGCTGGCGGCAAAAACGAACGAGTTTCCCGTCGCACCACAACCGCAATCGCCCGCCGCCGACGTATTGCTGGCGTTGAGCAAATATGCGCCGGCGATTGAAGAACTGCGCCAGGCGGGCCAATTGCCCGATTCACGCTTTCCGCTGGACTACGACAATGAAAACCCGGCGGAAATTTTGCTGCCGCACCTGTCCATGTTGAAGCAATGCAGCCTGGCCTTGCAATTGCGCGCCATTGCCGAACTGCAAAACGGCCAAAGCGATCAGGCGCTGGCTGACGTGAAGCTGGCGCTGCGGCTGACCGATTCGATTCACACCGAGCCGTTTCTGATCACGCATCTGGTTCGCATTGCGATGGTGCAAATCACGCTCCAGCCAGTTTATGAAGGTCTGGCGGAGCACAAATGGTCGGAGGCACAGCTTGTCGAACTCGATTCAGAATTGGCAAAATTGGATTTTCTTCCCGATTACAGGCTGGCCATGCGCGGAGAAATGGTGCTGTGTCAGGAAGGGGTCACTGACTATCTGCGACGTCACCCGGAACAGCTTTCAAACATTTCTGGTGACTTTGGTGGCGACGAAGGCAATTCATCGTCTCCGGGAACTTTTTTCAAATCATTCAGCTATTATTCTTTGATTCCGAGCGGCTGGTTTTATCAAAACGAGCTTCGTGGTTCCCGGTTTATGGTTCAACAGTATTTGCCATTGGCCGACTTGGAGCAGCGGACCGTTTCACCGGCATCGTTGCGGCGCACCGAAACAGCGCTTGAATTGGAATTCAAACATGCCAATCCTTACAATCGTCTTGAAGCCATGTTTCTTCCCTCGCTGGGTGGCGCTGTGAAAAAATTCGCCCATGCCCAATCTTCCGTGGACTTGGCGCGCGTGGCGATCGCGCTGGAACGTTACCGGCTGGTGCACGCGGAATTTCCCCAATTGCTCGACGCGCTCACGCCGCAGTTCTTGGAAAAAATCCCGCACGACATCATCAATGGCCAGCCGCTGCATTATCGGCGCACGGACGACGGACAATTTGTTCTCTATTCCGTTGGCTGGAATGAAAAAGACGATGGTGGCGTGGTTGCGTTCAAGGAAGGCAAGACGCCGACGGTGGATATTTCGCAAGGCGACTGGGTCTGGCGGTATCCCAAAAAGGAATGAAGAATTATGAATGAAGAATGAAGAAACCCATTCGCGGCGTGGCCCACAGTTTTTCCGTTTCTTCATTCATCATTTTGCCTTCTTCATTTTTATCTGTGTCCCTCCACGTCCGTCTGTGGTTCAATTAGCTTGTGAATATCACGAATTTGAATCCCGACACGGACATCGGCGCCAGCTCGTGGCTGGTCGAGATTGACGGTCACCGCATTTTGCTCGACGCCGGCATGCACCCGAAACGCGAGGGCCGTGACGGGCTGCCGCTGTTCGGCAAGGCCGGGCAGGCCGAGGTGGACGCCATCGCGATTTCGCACTGCCATCACGACCATGTCGGCGCGCTGCCGGTGGCGTTGCGGCATTTTCCCAAGGCGCATGTGCTGATGAGCGAGCTGAGCTATTTCATCATCGAACGCGTGCTGCACAATTCCGTGAACGTGATGACGCGCCAGCGCGACGAGCTGGGCATCCGCGAATATCCGCTCTACACGCACGACGAGCTGGACGACATCGCGCCGCGCTTTCAGGCGTTCAAATACAACCGCGAAGTCGAGTGGGCGTCGTTCAACAAAATGCGCGCGGGCGTTTCCTCGCCGACGCTGGAATTTCTCGACGCCGGCCACACGCTCGGCTCGGCGGGCATCATGCTGCGCGGCAAGAAGGAAACTCTGTTCTTCACCGGCGACGTTTGTTTTCATGACCAGACCATTTTGCGCGCGGCGCGTTTCGAGGACGTGAAAGCGGACGTGATGATCATGGAAACGACGCGCGGCAACCGCGCCGTGCCGGCCGGCTTCACACGCGAAGGCGAGATTGAGCGGCTGGTGGCGGCGACCCACAACGCGCTCAAACGCAAGGGCAGTGTGCTGATTCCGGCGTTCGCGCTCGGGCGCACGCAGGAAATCCTAGCATTGCTCGCGATGCTGATGCGCGAGGGAAAATTGAAACCGCAACCGATTTTCATCGGCGGACTGGGCCGTGTGTTTACGGAAATTTACGATCTGGAGGCGCATCGCACGCATCGGCAGCACACCAACCTGCAACTGAACCAGGCGCTGAATCTTCAGGTGCTGGAAAAGGGCCAGTCGGAAAACATGAAGCTGACCGGCGGAAAAATTTTCGTCATCACCGCCGGCATGATGAGCGAGAACACGGCGGCGCACAATCTGGCGATGCGGATGGCCGGCGACGAAAAACACGCGATTTTCTTCGTGGGTTACGCCGATCCATCCACGCCGGGCGGCCGGCTGAAGGCGGCGAAGGACGGCGAGACGTTTGTGTTCAGCCCGAGCGCCGGGCGCTTGACGCGCCGGTGCGAGATTCAGGACTTCGATTTGACGGCGCACGCCAACCGCGAGGACCTGCTGGATTTTGTCGGGCAGGTTTCGCCGCGCGCGGTGCTGCTCGGCCACGGTGATGACGAGGCGCGAGGTTGGTTTGAGGAGCAGATCCGCTCGCGCCATCCCAAAATCAAAATCATCCAGCCGCAGTCCGGCAAAGCGGTGCAGGTGTAAATTCTCCAGCCGAAAAAATCAAACCGCCGGATGAATTTTCATCCGGCGGTTTTTGCTTTCAAAGCCGGATCAGTGGCCGTTGCCGCTGACGATGTTGCCGAGCTGGAAGATGGGCAGGAACATGCAGATGACCATACCGCCGATGACCACGCCAAGCACGCAGATCAAAATCGGTTCGAGCAGCGACATCAGGCCGGAGAGCGTGGATTCAATTTCCTCATCCAGAAAGTTGGACACGCGCTCCAGCATGTTGTCAATGTTACCGGTTTGTTCGCCCGCGCTCATCATGCGGATGACCATGCTGGGGAAAATGGGATTTTTACCGAGCGCGGCGGAAATGCCTTCCCCGCGTTCGATGTCGCCGGCGGCGGTCCTGATGGCCTTTTCCATGACAACGTTGCCAACGGTCTGGGAGACGATTTGCAGGACTTCCAGGATCGGCACGCCGCTGCGGACCAGCGAGGCGAGCGTGCGGGTGAAACGGGCGAGACAGATTTTGTGCGCGATGGGGCCGAAAATGGGCAGCTTGATGCGGCGGCCGTCCCAGAATTCACGGCCGGATTTGGTCTTGATGTAATGGAGCCAGCCCCAAACCCCCGCGCCGCCAGCAATGGCGATCAAGATGATGTAATGTTTCACGAAATCGCTGATGCTCAACAAAATCAAGGTGGGGGCGGGCAGCGGCGCGCCAAAGTCCTTGAAAATCTGCTTGAAAACGGGAATGACCTGGACCAGCAGGAAAATGGTGATGCCGATGGCGACGACCGTCACGGCGGTCGGATACATCATGGCGGTCTTCACTTTTTTGCGGAGCCGCTCGGTTTTTTCCAGATAGGTGGCCAGCCGCGCCATGATTTCCGCCAGCAAGCCGCCTTTTTCGCCGGCGGAAATCATGGAGGTATAAAGTTTGTTGAAGGTCTTGGGATGCTTGAGCAGCGCCTCGGAAAAGCTGTCGCCGCTTTCCACGCGCGAGCACACGTCGCGGATCACGTCGCGCATGATTTTGTTCGGAGTCTGGTCCGCCAGCGCCTGGAGCGCCTGCACGATGGCAATGCCCGCTTCAATCATCGTGGCGAGCTGCCGCGTGAACACCACCAAGTCGGACAGCGCGACCTTGCCGCCCTGCGCCTTGCCTTTTTTGGAAATTTTTTCCTGGATGGACACGACCAGCAGATTCCGGTTGAGCAGTGCGGCGATGGCCGTCTGCTCGTTTGCCGCCTCGACCGTGTTGCGGATCTCGCGGCCGGTGGCCGTTTCTCTCGCTGTATAAGCAAATGATGGCATAGTTTTATTCTCTTCCAGTCTGTTAAAATTTATCGGCTCAAATTGCAAGCCGCAATCCGCTACCGGCCTTTCCAAGCACCAATTGTTCCAATCCGGCAATCCTCAAGGTTTTGGGTGGGAATCCGTTTGGGCAGGGAAAAAGTGTCTAAATTTGAAACAAACCACGCCCATAATGAGCGTTAAATCATTGTTTACTGATGCAACCTGCTTTTGACCAGCCGGTTGAGCCTGTTAATTTAGTTGAAATATTTTATTGTCAAATCTTGGAATATCCAATAGCGTCAGAGTCAATCGCACCCTGTGGGTGCTTGGGGCAAACAGGTTTTGTCCCGTAAATGCAGGTAAAACAAACAATAACAAACAACATCGGAGGAACCAGATGAAGTTTAATAAATGGACATTGGGTCTCGCGGCAGTCGGCGTGGTCAGTTTGACCTCGGCGGCCCGTGCAGACGAAACAAAGATCAGCCAGTTGAACACTGCGCTGTCCAACACCACCATCAGCGGTTACGTTGACACGTCGGTGCAATTCACACCCCAGAGCGGCAGCGACCATGCCGGTGGCAGCAACACAGGCACTGCCCCGAATTACTACTATGGCAATGCTGCAAACAGCATCAACCTGAATGTGGTTGATATCGCCATTGACAAGCCGATGGACGAAAGCCCTTGGGCTTCCGGCTATCACGTTGAATTCTTTGCGGGACCTGTTGCCCAGGCAATGGGCCTGAACAACGACATCCGTCAGGCCTACATCACCCTGCGCACGCCGGTGGGCAATGGCATTGACTGGAAAGTCGGCCAGTTCGACACCATCGTGGGTTACGAAAGCACCACTTCCGCCAATAACCCCAATTACAGCCACTCCTATGGCTATAACATGGAGCCAACGACCCAGACGGGTATTTTGGGCAACTACAAGGCGACCGATTGGTTGTCAACTCAAGCCGGCATCGCTAATGAGTCTTACGCTGGCAACGGTCTCTACAATTCTGCTTCAACCAGTGGCTTGTATCATCCGAGCATTTTGCTGTCACCGACCTTGACCGCGCCGGATAGTTTCGGCTGGGCCAAAGGTGCGACGTTCACTTATGCCACCATTATCACTGGCGGCAATACCTCCAATAATGGAGGTAGCATCAACGGTGGCTACAATGGTGCAGGTGCGATCACCCACTATGCCGGATTCACACTGCCCACTCCTATTGCCGCTTTGACAACCGGCGCTTCATTCGATTATTTGTCCGCGCACGACGCCAACGGCAATGCATGGGACGTTGCTGGCTATGGCAGCTATAAGTTCAACGACAAGTTGAGCCTCAACCTGCGCGGTGAGTATTACAATGGTGCCCCGAGCCAGCCTGGTGCCGGCACTGCTACGCCTGCTAATTTTTTCTATACTGGCGGCGGGTATGGAACTGCGGGTAATGGTTATCAGGAAGCTCAGGAATTCACCGCCACGGTTCAATATGCCCTCTGGGCGAATGTGTTGACCCGCGTGGAAGTTCGTTGGGATCATGTGAATCATGGTAACGGCTACACCACCCCCGGCGGAAGCAACCAACAGAACGCGTTCATGCTGGCGGCCCAAGCCATCTACACGTTCTAATCTGACTTGAATCACAAGCCCCTTTCGGGAAACCGGAAGGGGCTTTTTGTTTGTCTGCCTCCACATATTAAATTATCATATCATCATATCTGGATGCGTTGATTTTGTGCTTGTATCAATTCAAGCTGCCGGCTAGATTGAGCCAGTCAGTGGAACTCAAGCCTATGCAATTCATCCGCGATATTTACGTCAAGAAAATGACGGCCAAACAGCCGGTCATCTCCTTTGAATTTTTCCCGCCCAAGACGGAAGAGGGCGACCGCAGCCTGTTTGAAAAAGCCATTCCGGCACTGTTGCAAACAAGGCCGGATTATTGTTCCGTGACCTATGGCGCGGGAGGCACCACGCGCGACAAGACCTTGATGATCGTGGACCGCATCCAGCGCGAACACCAACTCACCGCGCTGGCGCATCTCACCTGCGTCAACCACACGCGCGAGGAAGTCCGCGCGCTGCTCGAAAAGATCCGCGCGCTCGGCTGCAAAAACATTTTGGCGCTGCGCGGCGACCCGCCCGGCGGCGGCGCGTTCCAGCCCACGCCCGGCGGCTTTGAATTTTCCTCGCAGCTCGTCCAGTTCATCCGCGATTCCGGTGTTTTTTCCACCGGCGTCGCCGGATTTCCCGAAGGTCACGTCGCCTGCAAGGAAGGCAAGCTCGCCGACTGGAATCATTTGAAAACCAAGGTGGACGCCGGCGCGGATTTTGTGCTGACGCAGTTGTTTTTCGACAACGCCGATTTTTTTGAATTCCGCGATCACGTCGCCGGCAAGCTGGGGGTGAAAGTGCCAATCGTGCCCGGTGTGATTTCAATTTTGAACGCGACGCAAATCCTCAAATTCACCCAGCTCTGCGGCGCAAAAATTCCGCCGCCGCTCCGCACCAAGCTGGAGGCGCTGGGTAATGACGAGGCCGCCGCGATGGAATTCGGCATCGAATACGCCACGCGGCAGTGCGAGGAACTGCTGCGCGCCGGCGTGCCGGGCCTGCATTTCTACACGCTCAACAAGTCGCACTCCACGGTCCGGGTTCTGAAAAATCTCGGCCTGGCTTAGTGGGACAGGCTTCCAGCCTGTCTATACGGTGAATGTTGCGGGAAAATCTTCCGCAGATGGACAGGCAAGATGCCTGTCCCACTAAGCCTAAAACAACCGGCCGGCGATGATGCCGATGACGCTCAACGGCCCGGTGTCTTCCAGGCTGTCGGCGGCCTTGTCCAGCTTTTGCAGCGAGAGCTTGGCGTTGCTGTAAAATTCCTGGCTGTTCACCAGCTTGCCCATCGTGCCGTCGCCGTGGTTGATCTTGAACAGAATCTGGTTCAGGTTCGTCATCGAGGCCTCGGTGGAATTGTAGAGCGCCTCGTCCGTGGCCAGCTTGCCCAGCGTGCCCTGGCCGCTGCTGATGCCGGTGACGAGCTGTTTCGCCTGAACCACGGCGTCCTGCAAATTCGTCACGGTGGACATCGCGGAATCATAAAGCTGATCCTGGTAAATCACCTTGCCGACCGTGCCCTGACCGCTGGCAATCTGCCCCGAAATGCTTTCCATGTTTGAAAGCGTGGCGGTGATGCGGGCGCTGTTCTGCTTGATCAAATCCGTCAGCGGCCCCATCAGATTGTTGATGCTGTCGCCGGAAAAACTTTGCGCCACATTGGCAATGCCGCCGGCGGCCTTGTCGAGCTTGGTCATGATGGCGCTCAAGTCCGGCTGTTCCACCGTTTCCAGCATCGCGCCGTCCGCCACCTGCGGGGCGCCGGGTGTGCCGAAGTTGATGGCCACGAAATTCTGGCCCATCAAACCCGCGAATTTGATGACCGCCTGGCTGTCCGTTTTGACGACGGCGTCGGGGTGCAGCTTCATCACGACGGTGACCTTGTCGGCGGCGAGCGTGATATTTTCGACCCGGCCGATCTCGACCCCGGCCATTTTCACGCTGTCGCCCACCTTCAGTTCCTGCACCGTGTCAAACCGGGCGCTGACGTTGTAGCCGCGCTGCAGGAAGCCCGCGCCGCCGACCATTTCGATGATGAAGATGGCGGCGAAGATGGCGAGCACGACAAAGACACCGAGCTTGGTTTCGAGAGAGTTTTTCATAAAGGTTTGGATTCAGGATCGCGTTTGAAATCTGCCTGCAAAAATTTCTGGATGAGCGGGTCGTTGAACCGCTTCACCTCGTCGGGTGTGCCGATGGTGAGGATGCGGCCTTCGTTGATGATGGCGATGCGGTCGGCCACGCCAAACGCCAGATCGCGGTCGTGTGAGACCACAATGGACGTGACATGGATTTTCCGTTTCAATTCCAAAATTTCCTCGCCAATGACCACGGCGGAAAGCGGATCCAGCTCGCTCGTGGGTTCGTCGTAAAGAATCAGTTGCGGGTCAATGACCAGCGCGCGGGCGATGGCGGCGCGCTTTTTCATGCCGCCGGAAAGCTCGCCGGGCATCTTGTCCATGGCATCGGTCAGGCCGACGGTTTCCAATTTTTCCGCGACGATGCGGTCAATTTCTTCCGGCGGCTTGAGCCGGTGTTCGGTGAGATAAAGCCCGACATTCTCGCCGACCGTGAGCGAGTTGAGCAGCGCACCGGACTGAAACACGAGCGCCATGCGATATTTGGCGGCGACTTCAGGCGATTCAATGGACTGGCCATTGATCAGGATTTCCCCGGCGTCTGGTGCTTCAAGGCCGATGAGATGCTTGAGCAGAACGCTCTTACCGCTGCCGCTCGGCCCCATGATGACAAAAATTTCTCCAGGCCTGACATCCAGGTCTATGCCTTGGAGCACTTCCTGTTTTCCAAAGCTCTTGCGCAGCCCGCGCACCTGGAGACTGACACCAGAGTTGTTGTCCGGGTGGTTCATCATGATTTCAACAGGAAACGTGTAAGGATGTAGTCAAAAATCACAATCAACACGATAGAGTTTACGACGGCCTTCGTGACCGAGCGACCGATGCCGCGCGGCCCGCCGATCGTCACCAGTCCCTGGTGGCAGGAAACCGCGCCGATGATGATGGCGAAGCAAAAACTTTTGAACACGCCGTTCGCCACGTCCTGAAGATCCACGATGTCGCGCAGGCCGTCGAAAAAAGCCTGAAACGGAACGCCGATGTGGCTGTTCGACGCGGCCACGACTGCGCCACCGAACCAGCCGACGAGAATCGAAAAAACCACCAGCAGCGGCAGCGCAATAGCCATGGCGAGCATGCGCGGCAGGACGAGATAGTGGATCGGGTTGATGTTCATCGTGCGCAGCGCGTCAATTTCCTGATACACGCGCATCGAGCCGATTTCCGCCGCCATCGCCGAACCTATGCGTCCGGCAATCAGAATGGCCATCATCACCGGCGCGAGCTCCTTCGCGACCGAAATGCCGACGATGCCGCCGACCGCGCTGGCCAAGCCGCGTTCCACCAGCACCGGGCCGGTCTGCAACGCAATGACCGCGCCGATGAAAAAGGACAGCACGCAGACCATGAGCAGGCTGGCATTGCCGATTTCAAAAAACTGGTCCAGCACCTTCTGCCGCTGCCGCCACGCGAAGGGCAGGGCGCACAGCGTGCGCCAGAACAGTAGGACGATTTCACCAATGTTTTGAAACATAACCTATAAATCCGCCAGCCGGGCCGTCTTGGGATGCGTGTTGAACACCGGAATGTAAAACAGGCGCAACCTTTTCGAATCCGAGTCAGATTGATACTGGAAAAGACCGAACAGGAGCGAGCATTTTTTCGATGCCGGCGTTTTTTCATGGCGATACAGGTTCCACAAAAATGACTGGCTGCGCGCGCCGGATTGCGGATTGTTCTCCGAAACCCAGATGGACCAGAGCGGCGACCAGTTGCGTTCGATGCCGCGGTTGTTCGGCACGGCCGGCTCGACCGGAGCGAGGATTTGCAGGCGCGTGTTGCCGTTGAAGTCGCGGTGATAGGTGAAGAACGGCAGCATGTCCACGCGCCGCTTTTCCACGCCGGTCGCCGTGTTCTTCTCCACCGTGTTTTCATACAGATAAAACAAGACGCGCGTGCGCCGCAGATCCAGCGGGTCGGAATGCGTGCGCCTGAACGTATAAACCGGCCAGAGATAGGAATCGCTTTCCAAGGTGGCATTATGCGACTGGCTGAACAACGGCCAGACGCGCGAGGTGGTCTTGCCTTCGCCGCGCGTGAAGATGACAAACGGCCACGGCCCCTGCCATTCGTGATATTTTTTTTCGCGGTCATCAATCCAACTGAAGAACGGCCACAGCACGTCGGTGACGTCGCGGTTTGGCGAGCGGGCTTGCGCATAAAGCGGCAGCACCGCAAAGAATGTTTGCAGACCATTTGTAACCCCGCCGTTCCGGTATTTGATGTATCGTGCGGAACCGGGCTGGGGGCGGGCGGTGCCGTCAGCGCCGATGTTGCTGGTGGATTTGAAAAAAATCGGCCAGAGCGCAAAAAAATCGTCGTGGCCGCCCACAATGGTCGAGTCGCCGAAGCCGTTGGTCAGGGTGGTCACGTCCTTGTGTTCGCTGCCAACCAGCGGCCAGAACTGCCAGCCGAACAGACCGTCGCCATGACGCACATGGAAGAACGGAAAAAGATAATTGTCGGTGACGACGTCCTTTTTCTGTGACTGGCCGTAAAGCGGGAACATCACGAAAAAGATTTTATCACGCCACAGCCGGTGCTGAAGATGACCGTAAAACGGAATCAGCGCCGTGTAGTTTTCATCCGCAATCGTCGAACGCTGCTGGAAGTAAAACGGGAAAATTGTGAACCGGCTGGCGTTGCCGCCCGTCGGCTCCTGCCCGCCGGCAAAGCTTAACAGCTCGCAGAACTGCCAGCGATATTCCTGGCCGTAGGATTCGTAGGTGAGCAGCGGGTAAAGAAAATCATCTTCGCGATTTTGAACCGTCAGATCGGTGGTGTGCGAAAAAATCGGCGGCACCGCCCAGGTTTTTTCGGAATCCTTTTGCTGGTCGTAAAAAAGCGGTCCGACGGCTTCGGTGCGCCGCCCGGAATCCAGCGTCAACGGAAACTGGTCGTAAAACAGACCGGCATGAAACGCATCTTCGGCGCAACAGGCAGTGAAAAATCCAAAAGTCAGAATCAACAAATTAACACGCAGGCAGCAAAATAATCTTCCAAAAGCACTGAAGGTGTTCGGTTCACAAAGACAATATTGAAAAAAGCGATTCAAATTACATTATCGTTAATGCCGGTCGGTTTGACGGCATTTTGGCATCATTAAAAGTTGGTTTTAACATTGATGTTGACTTTTAAGCATTTTCAACTACTCTTCACGAACTTGAGGTTTTACCTCGGTTCCTCCTGACCCGGTGCCGGCGATGTTCTGCCGACATCGGGTTTTTCAATCAACGGCTTTTTCCGGCCCAGCAAATTCAGCAGTGCCGGCAAAAACGCCAGCGCCGCAATCATGCACGTCGCAATGCCCGTCGCCATCACGCTGCCCAGACTGTGAATGCCGCGATGTTTGGCAAGCATGAGGCTGCCGAATCCCGCGATGGCCGTCAATCCCGACACGAGCACGGCCTTGCCGGTGCTGCGTGACAAAATGCTAGGCGTGCGTTCCTCGGCGAACCGGTTCAGGATGTGAATGCCGTTGGTCACGCCGATGCCGATGACCAGCGGCAGCGTCATGATGTTCGCCGGATTGAACGGAATGTCCAGCCAGCCCATCAGGCCGACCAGCCACAGCGTGCCGATGCCCACCGGCAGCAGCGACAAAATCACCGCCGTCAAACTGCGGAAATGAACGAACACGAGAATCGCAATGGCGATGAGCGAATATACCGCCGCGCGTTCGTAGCTGTTTTTCAGCAGCGTCGTATATTCGTAAAGTTGCACCGGCGTGCCGGTGACGTTCGGATCAATCGTCCGCAGATCGGCGATAAAATCTTCCTGGTTTTTCCGCTGCCACACATCGTATTTCGGATAAACCTGCAAAAGATATTTGCCAGTCACGCCGATGAAACGGTTGCGCAAGGCTGCCGGCAAATCCTCGGCACGCAGCCTTTCATGGTCATTCTGATTTTGCAGCGTCTGAAACGTCTGGCGAATATCGGCGAACAGCGCGCGCTGAAATTCCGCCAGCTTGTCCGCGTGCGCCGCACGCGCCGTGACATCGCCGGCCAGCATTTCCCGGCGGAAATTGTCAATGGCTGCCCGCAGCGCCACCATCTGCATGGTCAGTTTGGGGTTGCTGTCCTTGATCTCGTCCAGCGCCGCGCCGAGATAGCCGTAGAGCGAATACAGCGTGCGGCTGAAATCCTCAATGTTCACCGGCTGCAAATCCGCCGCGTTGAATTGAAACGGTGCAACCTCCTGTTTGATCTGGCCGATGAGCTTGAGCTTTTCGGTCTGGTCTTCCGCGAGATAGGTTGCCATGGACTGAACGCCGTTCGACGCGACCGTCGGCAATTTTTCAATTTCCTTCTGTAGCTCGACCGCCTGCGGCAGGGAATCGGCGATTACAGCGCCGTATAGCACCGATTTGTCAGCCGAATCAATCAGCTTCTGTTCGTATAGCACGGCCGGCATGCCCGCGCTCTGCATGTTCAGCAGGTTGTAGTCGAAATAAACCTTGCGCGCCTGCACCAGCGCCAGCACGCACAGCGCGCCCACGATGACCGTCACCAGCGCCGGCCGCTCCAGCCAGATGTTTTCGATGCGTTTGCGGCGCTCCACATCATGAATTTTATGGTCGAGCACGTTTTGCCGGCCGCGCAGGAGCAGCACCGGCAGCAGCGTGATCATCGGAATGAAACAGACGAGCAGGCCGCCGCCGCAGATGATGCCCATTTCCTGGATGCCTTTGAAATTCGTCAGCCACATCGCCAGAAACGCGCCCGCCGTCGTCAGCGCGCCGACAAAAATTCCCTGGCCGGTGTAGACCATCGCTTTCGTCAGCGCCTGCTCCTCCGTTTTGCCGTGGCGCAGTTCCTCTTCGTAACGCGTGACCAGATGCACGCCAAAATCGATCGCCAGCCCGATGAGAATTGGCACGAACGTGATCGTCAAAATGTTCAAATGCCCGACCGTCGCCGTCGCAAACGCCAGCGTGTAAGCCAATCCAACCACGAGGCAGATGGTCGCCTTCACCGGCCGGCCGGTCTCGCTGTAGCCGTAAATGAAAATCAGCGCGCACAAAACCAGCGCCACGACACTGGCCACCGTCGTGTCCTTTTGCGACTGCGCCATCTCGTCGTGTTCCAACACCGGCTCGCCGGTCAGGCCGACATTCAATCCGGGCACTTCGCTTTGCGTTTCCGCCATCAACTGCCGGATGCGTTCCACCGCCTTGCCGTTCAGGTCATGGGTCACCGCGTGCGCCGTCACGAGGAAAATTTTCCCGCCGGCAAACGTGATGTAAGTTTTGCGCACCGCCTCGTCGCCCGCGTCGAACAGCGCCGTGACGCCCGGCGACGGCGGCGTGCCGGGCCGGTTCAGGCTCGCGTCCGCCTGTGTCACGATGCGCGTCAGCGCCGGTAGCGAGCCGATCAGCGATTCCGTCTGCGCGTTCGTCTCGCGCGGCGCGGTGCGGAAGGCCGTGTTGATCTGTTCAAAAAATGAAACCAGATTTGTCGTCTGCGTGAACTGCCGGATGAACGGCGCAACGTCCTGCAGCGTGCTTTTCAAATTGTGCAGGTCGTATTCCGGCACAAACAGCAGAGCTTTCGCGCCCATCATCGGCAGGTCGCCCTTGTAGAAAACGTCGGTGAACAGGTTGGTCTCCGCCGCCAGCTTCACGCCGATTCGCTCGGCGAACTGCCGGTTTTTTTCAATGTTCTCGCTTTGGATGACGACGACGAGGTCGCTCTGCTGCGGAAATTCCTTTTTGAGCCGGAGAAAATTCTGGTGGTATTTTTTGTTCGAGCCGACGAGGTCGTCACGGCTGGTGTCGAACTGGAGGAAAAAAACGGTGTAAAGAACGCAGGCGATGAACAGCACGATCTGCGGATAGAAAAACCAGCGCGGATGGCGACACACCGCCGCCGCCAGCTTGGCCAGCGACCGCCCCAGAAAAGAATCAGTGCTTAAAGCCTTCATGCTTCAGGCCGCCGCGACGTGTCTGATGCGACAATTGAAAAATTCACAATTCAACGATTTTGCGCCTCGACCGCCACCGCCGTGCCGTAGCACAGCACCTCGGTGATGCCTTGCGCGATTTCCGTCGCGTCGTAGCGCACGCCAATAACCGCGTTGGCGCCGAGCTGCCCGGCGTGCGTGAGCATTTTGTTGAACGCCTCCTCGCGCGCCTGTTCGCACAAATCGGTGTAGAGCGAAATGTTCCCGCCAAAGATCGCCTGGATGCTCGCCCCGAAATTGCCGACGATGGACCGCGACCGCACCACGATGCCGCGCACGACGCCGAACGATTTGACCACGTGGTAGCCGGACAGTTCAAACGCCGTGGTGGTCAGTGGATGTGTCATGTTCACAGGGAAGATTGAACACGAGCCGGCGCGATGGCAAAAGTGAAAACTTCTTGCGCGCTCACGGTGAAAGCCAGTCGAATCCCGGCAGGTTTCGGATCACGGCGAATACAAATGCCATGGCGAGAAACAACCACAGAAATTTAGCCGGCATATTGAACGTCGCCGGCCGATCGTTGGCTTTTTGCCAAAGAAAGCAGACGCTCCCGATAACCAGTGCGGCGAGTGTCAGCACAAACAGCGCGTTATCCTTCAGCGCCAGCCGGAAATTTCCATGAAGCAGCGCATACAACGCCCGCGTCATGCCGCAGCCGGGGCAGTTCAGTCCCGTCAGTGAATGGAACAGGCACACCGGATAAAAACCGTGCGTGCTGGGATTGAAGAAAAATACCATCGCGCCCACGCCGATGGTCGTCGCGGCCAGCACGATGCCGGCAAAAATGACCGGCGACGGCGGCGCGGATTTTTTTTCCGGAATGAATTTTGATTCGGCTTGCATGGCGGTATTTCAAAATCGCCCGAAGTTCCCCATGACATGCGGATGCATCGTGGCCAGCCGGAACAGCATCGAGCCCGCGCCGAGCAGCAGGCTCAAGCCCGACAGAATCAGTCCGGCGATGGCCATGCCGCGGCCTTCGTGCAGTTCGGGGTTCGCGTTGATCTGCGACAAACCGACCAGCGAGAAAATCAGTCCGAGGATGCCAAAGGGAAATCCGCAGCAACAACAGGTCACCGACAAAATGCCGAAAACCATCCCGGCCTGCGCGTAGGAATTCGTTTTCGTCATCCGTCCGGCTGCGGCCGGGCCGCGTGGCGGCGGCGCGATGGTCGGCGGCGTGCCGGGCGCAGCAAAGCAGTTGGTGAATTCCGGCAGCAGCCCGACAAAATTCCAGTCCTGCGCACCGTCCACAAAAATCGGCGTCTTGCGTTCGACACGACCTTCGGTGATCCAGGCGCGGATTTGCTCGCCGGTCACCGGACCGTATTCCTGCCCGTCGTCGCCAATGATTTTGTAGATCGCACTCATAAGTCCTCGCTTTCGCCGGTCGCGCGGCCGGTGTCGGAACACAGCCCGCGTTTGGCCGCCACCACAAACTCTAGCAGAACTTTCGCCGCCGGGCTGCGAAAATTTTTCTGCGCCTCGGCGATGACCGCCCGCAGATTTTTCCGGCTGCGGAACAGCGCGTGGTAAAGCTTCCGCAGTTCGAGCCGTTGCTCCGCCGAAAAACCTGCGCGGCGCAGGCCGACGGCGTTCAGGCCGCAAATGCCGTTGTCGCCGCGCGCGATGGTGAACGGCGGCAAATCTTTGCTGATGGCCGAGCCGCCCTGCATGATGGCCAGCGTGCCGACGCGCGTGAACTGATGCACCAGGCAGTTGCCGGAAATGAACGCGCGATCCTGCACCGTCACATGGCCGCCCAGCAGCGCGCCGTTGGCGATGATGACATGGTCGCCCAGTTGGGAATTGTGGCCAACGTGAGCGTTCGCCATCAGAAAATTATGCGAGCCAACGACCGTCTCGCCGTCCGCCGTGGTCGCGCGATGCACCGTGACGTGCTCGCGGAAAACATTGTGGTCGCCGATGCGCACTCGCGTCGGCTCGCCGTGGTATTTCAAATCCTGCGGCGCGTCGCCTATGACGCAGCCGGCGTGAAAGGTGTTGTGCGTGCCGATTTTGGTGACGCCGGTGAGATAGACGTGCGGCCCGACGACGCAATTCGCGCCGAGTTCCACGCCCGCGTCTATCACGGCATACGGCCCGACGTTGACGGTGGCGTCCAGTTTCGCCTGCGGATGAACGATGGCGGTCGGATGAATCATTGTGCAGCCACAGATTCACACAAACTGGCGCGGATGGAAAATAGTTTTGTGCGAGCAGAGATTTTAACCCATGGCAAAATGATTTCCAGCGGCGACTAAAACTTCGCGAAGATCTGGTTCGCCTCTTCCAAGGTTTCCTTCGAGCCGATGTCGAACCACAGGCCGGGCACGCGCCAGGTATAGACCGGCGTGCGCGGGTAAAGCCACTGCACGAGGCGGCCGGGCTGGTCGGGATTGTTGCCCTCGGCTATGTATTGCTTGATGAGCGGTATCGTCGCCTTCGGATAAAAATACAGCGCGATGCCAGTGAGCGTGCTCGTCGGATTTTTGGGTTTCTCCTCAAAAAAGGTGATTTTTCCGGTGCCGTCGGTGGAAATGGAGTTGTATTTCTTGATCTCCTCCAGATTGCCCACGTCATAGACGGCGAGCGCCGGGGCGTTTTTCGCCTGACAGAACTTTCCGAATTCGCCGAGCTTGTTGCTGAACAGATTATCGCCGGCCACGACGATCAGATCGTCATCCACGTTCTGCGTCTTGAGGACGTAGTTGATGTCACCGATCGCGCCGAGTTTGTTGGTGTCGTCGGTGGAATGGTCGTTGACGACGGTGAAATCGAACTTGGATTTGGTGGCGCGATAAAGTTCCGACCATTTCTGAAAATGATCCGCAAACTTGGCATTGGTCACGACATAGACGCGGTCAATCGCGGTGATGGGCGCAAGGTTGTCGAGAACATGCTCGACCATCGGCTTGCCCGCGACGGGCAGCAGCGGCTTGGGTTGCGTGAGCGTGAGCGGATAGAGGCGTGTGGCGTATCCGGCGGCGAGGATGATGACTTTCATTGGTGAGTTGTTGAAACGTTAAAGGGTTGAATCGTCAAATCGTAAAACACGGCGGAAAAATACAATTAAACGATTCAACCTTTCAACCATTTAACGTCATCATGCTTTGCTTTCAAACAAGCTGGGCGCGGTGTCGCGCGCGAGCTTCTGGCAGCGCGCGTAAATTTCCGACGGCGACTCGCATTGCAGCGCGAACGCGGCCAGTTCCTGCGCCTCGGCCAGTTTGAGCCGGCGCACGATGTATTTGACCTGCGGCACCACCGGCGGCGCGGCGCTCAACTCATCCACGCCCAGGCCGATCAGCAGCGGCGCGAGCACCGGGTCGCCGGCGATTTCGCCGCAGACGCCAACCCAGATGCCGTGCTGGTGCGCGGCGTCCACGGTCATCTTGATGAGCCGGAGAATCGCCGGGTGCGTCGGCTCGTAAAGGTGCGACACCTTCTCGTTTGTGCGGTCGGCGGCGAGCGTGTATTGGATCAAATCGTTGCTGCCGACGCTGAAAAATTTCAGCCGCTTCGCCAGCGTCTCGGCAATGAGCGCGGCGGAGGGAATTTCCACCATTGCGCCGATGTCCATGTTCTCGTCGAACGGGATTTTCTCCGCACGCAATTCGGTCTTGCAGGTTTCGACGAGCGCGTTGGCTTGGTTGAGTTCGTCCAGGCCGGAGATCATCGGATACATCATCTTCACGTTGCCCTCGGCGCTGGCGCGGAGGATGGCGCGCAACTGGGTGCGGAAAAGCTCCGGCTGCGCGAGACAGAAACGGATCGCGCGCCAGCCGAGAAACGGATTCATCTCCTGCGCAAGCTGCAGATGCGAGGCGAACTTGTCGCCACCCAGATCGAGCGTGCGGATGATGACCGGGTGCGGTTTCAGCGCAGCGGCGACCTGCCGATAAACTTGATACTGATCCTGTTCGCTCGGCAGGCTGTCGCGGCTGATAAACAAAAATTCCGTGCGGAACAAACCGACGCCTTCCGCGCCGTTCGCGATGACGGCTTCGATGTCGTTCTGGTCCTCGATGTTTGCCGAGAGATGAATGATTTTTCCGTCCAGCGTGACGGCGGGCTGCTTTTGGATCTCCAGCAGTTTCTCCTCAAGTGACGCCTTGATGCGCGAAAGCTGGCCGTATTCAAACAGCGTCTGGTCGGTCGGATTGACGATGACCGTGCCGTTGTAGCCGTCGAGCAGCGCGTAGTCGCCGGTCTCAAATTCCTCGCTCGCCGTCTTCAAACCGACCACGGCGGGAATGCCGAGCGACCGGGCGATGATGGCGGTGTGCGAGGTTTTGCCGCCGATGTCGGTCGCAAAGCCGAGCACCATTTTCTTGTCCAGTTGCGCCGTGGTGGACGGGCTTAAATCGTGGCCGACCAGAATGCACGGCTCGGTGATTTTGCGGAGATCCACCTGGCTCTTTACCTGGAGCAAATTATCCAGCACGCGCGAGGTCAGGTCGCGCATGTCGTTGGCGCGTTCACGGAGATACTCGTCATCCACGCCCGCCAGCGCGGCGGCGTAGCGTTCGGAAACCGTGTGGAAGGCGGACTCGGCGTTGACCTTCTGTTCCTTGATCGTGCGAATGACTTCATCCACCAGCATCCGGTCTTCGAGCATCAGCAAATGCGCCTCAAAAATGTCACCTTCCTGGGTGCCCATGCTTTCGATGAGTTTGCGCTGCACTTCGGAAATCTGCTGGCGGGTCTGGACGAGCGCCTTTTCAAACCGGCCGACTTCCACCGGGGTTTCGGCGTCCGCGAGCTGGCGCTTGACGATGACGTGCTGGGCGCGATCCAGGACAAGAATTTTCCCGCGACAAATGCCGGCGGAAACGGCGATGCCGCGAAACAGTTTTTCTCCCTTGGTTTGCGCTGACATAAGTGTCTCCACTAGAAATAACCGAACGCTATCACCTTGAAAAGCAATTCCGCCGCAAAAATGAAAAAAACCCGCGCGGGGCGGGCTTTGGTTCGGCAATCGAAATTCTTAATTCGCCATTTGCGTCAGGCCCGTTCCATGTATTTGCCGGTGCGGGAATCAATCTTGATCTTTTCGCCGGTCTTGATGAACAGCGGCACCTGCACCGTGATGCCGGTTTCCACCGTGGCGGGCTTTTGCACGTTGTTGGCGGAATCGCCGCGCACGCCTTCCGGCGCGTCGGTCACGGTCAAAATCACATTCGACGGCAGCTCGATGGAAACCGCCTTGTCGTCCACGAACGTCACCGTCACCGGCGCATTCTCGACGAGGAAATTCTTTGCGTCGCCGACGAGTTCCGCCGCGAGCGTGACCGTCTCGTAATTCTCCGGGTCGGTGAAGACGAAGTCCGTGCCATCCTTGTAGCTGAATTCCATCTTGGTGGTGATCATCGGGACCGGCTCGATTTTTTCGGTCGAGCTGAAGCGCACGTCCGACGACTTGCCGGTCTTGATGCTGCGGAGCGTCGCCTGCACGAACGCGCGCAGGTTGCCCGGCGTGCGATGCTGCATGTCCAGCACCACGCTGATGTCGCCGTTGTAGTTGATCGCCATGCCGCGGCGAAGATCGTTTGCTGTTGCCATAAAAATAAATTTTCCGCGCCGAATTTTTGCCAACGCGAGTCGGGGAAAATAGCCGAAAAGTCGGTGAAGGCAAGCGCGGTTTTTACTTGTTGCACCAGTGTGAAATGGAATTTTGTTAATAACCACCACTTGACACCACAAAATTTTGTATGTTACAAACACGCAACCACAATTAGCAGTGGTTTTATGCGTTGCCCCAAGTGCGGTTGTCAGGATGATAAAGTCGTAGATTCGCGTGCCTCACGGGAAGGCGCGACCATCCGGCGCCGCCGCGAATGCACCGCCTGCGGGCACCGCTTCACCACCTACGAGGAAGTCGAACACGAAGGCTTGATGGTGCTCAAGCGCGACGGCCGCCGTGAGGAATTTTCCCGCGAAAAACTTCTGGCCGGCCTCCGGAAGGCCTGTCAGAAACGGCCCGTCAGCATGAAGGCGATGGATGATCTGGTGGACCACATCGTCGCCAGCGTCACCGCGAAATTTGAAACCGAAGTGCCCGGCGAATTCATCGGCAAGATGGTCATGGACGGCCTGCGCGAGATTGACGAGGTCGCCTACGTCCGGTTTGCCAGCGTGTATCGCCGGTTTGCCGAAGCCACCGACTTCGTCCAAGAAGTCAAAAAACTGGAGGCCGCCAAATGATCGCCCTGCAATCCGACCACCTGATTTTCCAGCTCACCAACGGCGAGAGCGTTCCGTGCTCGGCCGAGATGATCACCATCGAGATCGCCGGCAACTCCGAGGGCCTGATTGACACCGAAATGCTGCGTCACGCCGCCGCGTCCGTGTTCCACTATTTCAAATGCGAGATGGAACGTCAGAGCGTCACCGTCGGCGAGTTCGCCGTCGCGCTCGAAAAAGTCCTGCGCGGCTTCGGCCTGACCCTTTACGCCGACGAGCCGCCGCCGCTGGCGGATGAGCCTCTCGCCGCCGATCTCGGCCGCATCGCACGCGAATCCGCCGACAGCCTGGAACTGTTCTTCTTCCCGCGCCTGCGCGACGCGTTGCGCGCCCAGCTCCGGCAATCGCCGCGCGTGCTGCATTTCCGCGGGCTGCGCGGCTGCGTCAAGCAGCTCGCCGGCGCACAGCGCTGGAGCGCGCGTTGTGAAAAAATGCAGGAACAGGTCGTCGGCTACCTGCGCGAATGCCTCACCGCCGAGCCGGAGCAAAAAGCCTGCGCGCTCGTCGTCGAGTAGTTTTTAATTTTGAATTTTTAGTTTTAAGTTAAAACTGCCCGCGCTTGTTCGGATCGTTTTTTAACTAAAAATTAAACACTTAAAACTCAAAACTTGATGAAAACCCTGTTTGAAAAAATCATTGCGCGGGAGATTCCGGCGGCGATTGTTTATGAAGACGATTTGGTGCTCGCCATCCGCGACATCAACCCGCAGGCGCCGGTGCATGTCTTGATGTTTCCGAAAAAACGGGTGCCGCGCATCGCTGAAGCCACACCGGACGACCACAAGCTGCTCGGACACATTTTGCTCAAGGCCGCCGAAGTGGCGAAGAAGCTGGATTTGAAAAGCGGCTACCGGCTCGTCATCAACAACGGCGAGGACGGTGGCGAAACCGTGCCGCACCTGCACGTTCACATTCTCGGCGGCCGCCACCTGGCGTGGCCGCCGGGTTGAAGTCGCGCTGGACAGAAATCATTGCCACAATTTCAAAATGAAAATCACGAGAGCGCAGTTACTTGATGCCGCGCTCATCCTTTTAGGCGCGGGATTGAGCGTTCTATTTGTATCCACAGATGGTAATGGTCAGAATCCTTTGCCAGTCGCAGCCGGAGCGCTAGTGTTTGTGGCGGTTAATAGTTTGGTGTCATTATCCGCTTCGAGATTCATTCGTAACGTCCCTGCTACCGTCATCGCCAGCATCTTCGTGACTGACCTAATCTTTGTCTTATTGATTATTTTACCAGCGATACATTCACCATTGTCTGATGTGGGCGAACAGCGGGAGAGAGTCATCCTAGCACCCATAGTCCTTGTTGTTTATACCTTGCCCATGGTTGTGCTTTCTTCCATTGGTTTTGTGAGAATTTGGAGTCGCTTTTATCAAAAGAAGACATTGCCATCCACTTAATCGCGACTCGGCATCAAATAAATTTCTTCAACACCTTGCCCAGCCGCGCGATTCCTTTGCGGATGTTTTCCTCGCTCGCGCTGCCGAAGCTGATGCGCATTTCGTTGTCCGGCTTGGCGCGCGACGGATCGTCGGCGTAGCACAGTTCGCCGGGAACGTAGAGCACGTCGGCTTTCAGCGCGGCCTGGAACACTTTTGATTTCACGCCGGTGGAAATTCCCTCCGGCAAGCGCGCCCAGAAATAAAGTCCGCCACCGGATTCCCAGATCTCCACGCTGACCGGAAAATGTCCCGCGAGCGCCTGCTTCATCACGCGCGCCTTGCGGGCGTAATTTTTCCGCACTTTCGCGACGTGCCGGTCGTAAAGTCCAGATGCCAGCGCGCCCGCCAAAAGTTGTTGCAGCAAATTCGCCGTGCCGAAATCGTGGTTGCCCTTGATGCGCTGGACGGTCGCGAAAATCGGTTCCGGCAAAATACCGAAGCCGACGCGCGCGCCGGGCGCGTAGGGCTTACTGTAAGTGCCGGTGTAAATCACGCGCTCCGCGGCACCGGGCAGCGTGAGCGCGGTCGGCACATCCTCGCCGTGGTCAAAGCGCAGTTCACGATACGCGGCATCTTCGAGCAGATAAATCGGATGTCCGGCGGCGCGCTCGAATTTTTTCAGGAGCTTCAGCGTGGCGGATTTTTTCGCGAGGCTTGTCGTCGCACCGGTCGGGTTTTGAAAATAGGTGACGAGGTAAAGCGTTTTCACACGACGAAGTTCGCCGGACTTTTTCAATCGCTCCAAAACTTTTTCGAGGTGAACCAGGTCAATGCCGTCGCGTTCGAGCTTCACGCCGCGCGCCCGGATGCCGCGGCTTTGGAGGATGCTCCAAAAAACAAAATACGTCGGGTCTTCGACCAATATGATGTCGCCTTCGTCGCAGAGCGCTTCGAGCGTCATGTAAAGCAACTGCTGCGAGCCGCCGGTGATGATGACGTGTTCGGGCGAATGCGCGCGATCGTGTCCGCCGTCGAGCTTTTGCAGATGCTTCGCGGTGAGCGTGCGCAGGTTCATTTCGCCGGCAGTGATGCCGTATTGCAGCGCGGGCTGGCCGGTTTTGGGCGAGCGCAGAATTTCATTAAGCAGCTTGCGCGAAAGTTCGACGGGCAAAGTGGCGTTGTCGGTGAACCCGGCGGCGAGCGAAATCAATTTTGGCCGCGTGAGCGCGGTTTGCATGAGCCACGAGATCGGCGGCACACCGGTGCGCCGACCCATTCTGGACAGGAAATTGGATTTCATTCGAAAAGGATGGAAAAGATATTCAAAGCCGGAAAATTGAACAACAAAGTAACGAAGGAACAAAGCACGGCTAAAATCGGATTTATTTTTGTTTCTTGGTTGTTAAAGAATCACTGCCTCGAACCGAACACGCTGTCGAGGATGACTTCCTTGGTTTTCCAGATCAGCGCCATCGTCATGGCGAGCGGCAGCAGCGCGAAAAAGGTGAGCGCCCAGAAGCTGAACCGGTTGATCCAGACGAACAGCGCGCCAAACGCGGCCGGCAGGCGCGGGTCGTGGAGCAGGACGACATACGCCGAGGCGCACAGCAGCAGCCCGACGAGCAGCCAGCGGTTGAGCGCGGTGAACTGCCGCGTCTCCTGCCGCAGCGTTTCGTCCGGCAGCATCGCGCCGAGCTGTTTCAGAACCACATTCAGATTAAATAGAAACAGGATGGCCGACAGCACGAGCACGAAGACCGCCGTATTGAAAAAAACTTCCTGCGGCATCTTGTTTTGCCAGTAGAGAAACGGGCAGAGGCCGAAGTTGACGAGGCCGAGCAGCTTCGCGCGGTCGAGCGCGTTGCGCCAGGGGCGTTCCTGTTTTTGAAAACGGCCCATCTGCCAGAGGCCGTAGAGCAGCAGGCCGGTGGCGACGAGCGCGGGAAGAATGCCGAGCGGCTTGAGAAAACTGGCGCGGGCGGTTTCCGCGCAGATGATCAGCGTGGCGGGCAGGCCCCAGAACAGCGCGGACAATCCGCGCGCGAGCTGGCCCAGCGAGCGGAGCAGTTCGGCGTTGGGCGCGGGGTCAGGCATGATGGAAATGGAGAATGAAGAATGAAGAATGAAGAAACAAGTCTGCCGTTTGCCGGGCTGATTTTAATTTTTCATTCTGCATTCAGCATTTTTCATTTCAAAACGAAAGGTAAGTGTAAGCCTTCAGTCCGCGTTCGTAATCGTCCAGCAGGCGCATGGCTTCGGACGGTTTCATGCGGTCGGATTTGATGGCTTCGTCCATCTGCGCCTTCATCTGGCGCTTGAGTTCGTTCTCGTCGTATTGCACCTGCGAGAGCGAATGGATGACGGTCGCGCCTTCGATGATTTCCTCGATGTAATAGCCGGTCGGCTCGTCGGGTTCGAGGAAGACGTGGACTTCGTTCACGCGGCCAAAGAGGTTGTGCAGGTCGCCCATGATGTCCTGATACGCGCCCATCAGGAAAAACCCGATGAAATAGGACTCGGGCTTGCCGTTGCCATTTGAATTCAACTGGTGCAGTGGCAGCGTGTCGCGCACGTCGCGCAGGTCAATGAACTTGTTGACCGCGCCGTCGGAATCGCAGGTGATGTCCACCAGCGTCGCCTCGCGCGTCGGGCGCTCGTTCAAGCGCGAGACCGGCATGATGGGGAACAGTTGTCCGAGCGCCCAGTGGTCGAGCAGCGACTGGAAGACGGAGAAATTGCAGAGATACTGGTCGGCCAGTGTGTCTTCGAGCTTTTGAATTTCCTCCGGGATATACGTCTGGCCTTTGAAACTCGCCACAACTTCCTGGCTGATCTCCCAATAAAGATTTTCAATGCGCGCCTTGTCCGGCAAATCCAGCAGGCCGAGCGCGAACATCTGCTGCGCGTCCTCCTTGCGTTCCTGCGCGTCGTGAAACGCCTCGAGCTTGTTCGCCTTGGACAGATTTTTTTTGATGTCGAGCAGTTCGCGGACCAGCGCGTGCTCGCTATCGCCGTATTTGAACGCGTCGCCGGGCCGGATTTTTTCGATCGCGCCAAAAACTTCCACGATCAACACGCTGTGATGCGCGACGATGGCGCGGCCGCTCTCGCTGATGATGGTCGGATGCGGGACTTTCTCCGCGTTACAAACATCGGCGATGTAATAAACAATGTCGTTCGTGTATTCCTGCAACGAGTAATTTGTCGAGGAATCAAACGCGCTGCGCGAACCGTCGTAATCCACGCCCAGGCCGCCGCCGACGTCCACGAATTCAATGGCAAAACCCATCTTGTGCAGTTTCGCGTAAAAACGCGCGGCCTCCTGCACGGCTTTTTTCACCGTCAAAATGTCCGGCACCTGCGAGCCGATGTGAAAGTGCAGCAGTTTCAGGCAGTGGCTGAGATTTTCCGCCTTCAACATTTCCGTTGCGGTCAGCAGCTCGACTGTGCTCAGGCCGAACTTCGCGTTTTCACCGCCGCTCTCGGCCCATTTGCCCGCGCCTTTGCTCAACAGCCGCGCGCGGATGCCAATAACCGGCTCGACGCCGAGCTGCTGGGAAACGGAGATAATCTGTTTCAGCTCCTCCAGCTTCTCGACGACCATGATGACTTTCTTGCCGAGCTTGATGCCGAGCAGCGCCATCTTGATGAACTCGCAATCCTTGTAGCCGTTGCAGATGATGAGGCAGCCCTGGTGGCTCTGCATCGCGAGGCCGGCGAACAGTTCCGGTTTGCTGCCGACCTCGAGGCCGAAGTCGAATGGCTTGCCGGCGTCGAGAATTTCCTCCACGACTTCGCGGAGCTGATTCACCTTGATTGGAAACACGCCGCGATATTTTCCCTGATAATTAAATTCCGCGATGGAATTGAGAAACGCCTTGTTGATGGCCTCGACGCGATGGCGAAGAATATCCTGGAACCGGATGAGCAGCGGAAATTTCAGCCCGCGGCCCTTCGCCTCCTCGATCACGTCCGTGAGATCCACGGTCGCGCCCGCGTCCTGCAACGGCTTGGCGATGACGTGGCCGGCGTCGTTGATGTCAAAATACTTCGCGCCCCAGCGCTGGATGTTGTAAAGCGCGCGGGCGGATTCGATGCTCCACGCCGGCGCGGCGTCGTTCGGATTGCTCATCTCAATGGTTCAAACGAGCGAACTATAAAACTCCGCGCGCAGAAAGCAATCCACAGAATGCAAATATTTCGTGACGCGCCGGCGACAACGTGCAAAAAAACTCCCGCGAACAACATTTGTCCGCGGGAGTTTGCGTCGCCACCGAAATCAGTTCACTGAAATATCAATCTGTTTCGGCTTGGCTTCCTCGGTTTTTGGCAACGTGACCGTGAGCACGCCGTCCTTGTAGGCGGCTTTCACCTTGTCCGCTGCGACGGGTGCGGACAGCGTCAAGGCGCGCTGGAATTTGCCGCAGAAGCGTTCCTGCCGATGAACCTCGACGTCTTGGTCCACCTTCTCGGCCTTGCGTTCGCCGGAGATGATGAGCGCGCCATCCTGCAGCGAGACGCTGATGTCTTCGCGTTTCATTCCGGGCAGTTCCACGCTGATGGTGTAGTTGTCCTTGTTCTCCTGCACGTCGAGCGCCGGTGCCCAGCCCGTCAAAGGCGATTCAAACAGCCTGAAGGGCGATTCAAACAAACGATCCCAGTCATCCTGCAAGTTTGCCAGCCGGCCGAAGGTCGGCCAGGTCACTGTCGGTCTTTCATATTTTGTCAGTTTCATATTTTGTCCTTTGGTTGATGGTTAAATGTTGTCAACCACTAATCAGCTTTAGGAATGCCAACGAAGCGAACCCGATAAAACCATTTGAAATCAATGGTTTTTATTGCGGCGACTAAAATTGCCAATTGCATGATTGGAAAAATCTGGCACAGACAGGTGTGCCATCTGTGCCAAAAATTCTCCCTGGCTCGCGGCAATAAAAAAGCCCCGGGCTACTTCGCCCGGGGCTTTGAAGATTGGAACCGTTTTCAGTCGAACGCGTGCCCGGCGCAGCAAAGAACATCTTTGACCTTGTGACGCACGAGATCTTTCACAGCCTGACGGGCCGGGCCGAGATATTTGCGCGGGTCGAATTCGCCCGGTTTTTCCGCGAACACTTTGCGGATCGCGGCGGTCATGGCGAGGCGCAGGTCGGTGTCAATATTCACTTTCGTGCAACCCACGCGGCGGGCGACTTCGATGTCGGCTTCCGGCACGCCCTGCGCGTCGGGCATCTTGCCGCCGTATTTGTTGACTTCGACGACGAGATATTGCGGCACGCTGGAGGCACCGTGCAACACCAGCGGATAATCGCCGAGGTTCGCTTCCATGAGCGCTTTCTTGATCAGCTTAAGGCGTTCGAGATCGAGGTGTTGTTCGCCTTTGAACTTGTAAGCGCCGTGAGAATTGCCGATGGCAATGGCGAGCGAGTCGCAGCCGGTTTCCTTCACAAACTTGACCGCTTCTTCCGGGTTCGTGTAATGACCGCTGGCGGAATGCGCGCCACCTTCTTCGCCTTCATCGAACTGCGCGCCGACAAGATGGCCGAGTTCGGATTCCACGGAAGCGTTGTATTTGTGCGCGTATTCCACGACTTTCTTGGTAATCTCGACGTTCTTCTCGAACGGCTCGTGGCTCGCGTCAATCATCACGCTGGTGAAGCCTTCGTCAATGCACTCTTTGCACAGCTCGAACGTGTCGCCGTGATCCAGATGCACCGCGATGGGCACGGTCGAAAGGCTGACGGCGGCCTCGATCAATTTTTTGAGATACGTCGGATGGGCATACTGGCGCGCGCCCTTGGAAATCTGGAGCATCAGCGGCGCCTTTTCCTCTTCGCAGGCTTCGACGATCGCCTGAATGAGTTCCATGTTGTTGACGTTGAATGCGCCGAGGGCGTATTTGCCTTTCAAGGCTTTCGCGAACAGGTCCCGTGTGTGTGTCAGTGGCATAATATTGTAGTAATTTGCGGTTGAACGATCCTAAATCTTTCCAACGGGGAAAAATCATAGCTCAATTCACCCGAAAGGAAATAAAAAACATGTGAAGCTCGTTGAGTATTTGCTAAACTTCTTTCATGCAAAACTCCACGTTGGCCAAATGGTTTGGCGCGCTGACAGTTTTAATCGTGGTGCTGTCCATCGTTTTGCATTTCCAGAATCCCGCTCTGCCGGAAAATGCATCCGCTCCGGTTTCCTTTGCGCCGACAAATCATTTCAATCCGCCGCAATTTGCTTTTCATCCGCACCCAGCGCCCGCGCCGGAAGCCCCGCCGGAACTGGATGCCGCCGGCCAACCAAAAATCCCGCGCGAGAAAGTCGAGGACTGGCTGGCGAAGCACAACCGAAACGCGATGAGCTTGCTGGCCGCGTTTCGCGCGCTCGGCGACATGAATTATCTGAACGAAGCGGCGACCAATTTTCCCAACAATCCGCAGGTGGAGCTGGCGGTCCTGGCGCATGATGAATTTCCCCAAGACCGCCGCAAATGGCTGGATCTTTTCAAAAACTCATCGCCGAGCAACTCGCTGGCGAATTATTTGTCCGCGCAGGATTATTTCAAAAATGGAAATCCCGACGCAGCCGTCCAGGAACTACAGGCCGCTTCCGGCAAATCACAGTTTGACAGCTTTGAAACGGAATCCAGATTGGACGCCGAAGATTTGCATTCGTTTTCGGGGAAATCGCAATTGGAATCGTCAAGATCTGCGATGGTTGATATCGCCGGAGATTTTCGTCCACAACTGGCAACATTCAAGCGACTCGGACAGGGGATCGGAGATTTACAAAAACAATATCTTGATTCTGGCGACGCCAGTTCAGCCGCCCAACTTGCCCAAATGGGCCTGGCATTTGGAAATCAGATCGAAAGCGGGGACAGCGGAAAATACCTCGTCAACCAATTGGTTGGCATCGCCGAAGAATACATCGTGCTGTCAAAATTGGATCCCAACACCGGTTATGATTTTTTGGACGGCAAAACTCCAAGTCAGGTTATGCAAGATTTGAAACAACAGAAAAAAGCCGTGGTTCAAATTTCACAGAGTTTTAACTCTATTTACCCGAGCCTGACCGATGTCGAACAAGCCAGTTATGTCGAACGGTCAAAAATATACGGTCAAATTGCGGCTGAACAATGGGTTGTTGAACAACATTCCCAAAACAGCCCGCAATAAAATTTCTTTGCGCCTTTGCGCCTTTGCGTGAAAATCCCGGCGTGCAAGCGCGCTTTCTCCTCGGCCCCGCCGGCAGCGGCAAGACGTTCCGCTGTCTCGCCGAGGTGCGTGCCGCGCTGGCCGGCGATTCCGCCGGTGAGCCGCTGATCTTTCTCGCGCCGAAACAGGCCACCTTCCAGCTCGAACGTCAGTTGCTTGAAACCGGGGAAATTTCCGGTTTCACGCGGCTGCAAATTCTTTCCTTCGACCGGCTGGCGCAATTCATTTTTGAAAAGCTCAACGTCGCGCCGCCAAAACTGCTGTCCGCCGAAGGCCGGCTGATGGTGCTGCGCGCCCTGCTGCTGCGGCACGCCGACGAATTGAAACTCTTTCGCAGCAGCGCGCGCCGTGCCGGCTTCGCGCAGGAACTCGGCACGCTGCTCGCGGAACTCCAGCAGCACCAGTTCACGCCTGCCAAACTTCGCAGTCTCGCTGCCGACGAAAAATTGCGCCGCGAACTCCGCGACAAGCTCCACGATCTCGCGCTGCTCTCGGAGAAATATGCCGACTGGCTGCACGAACACGAATTGCAGGACGCAAATAATCTGCTGGATTTTGCCACCGCCGCGTTGAAAATTGCGAAAGCAGAAGTGCAAAGTGCGACGGGCGGCAACAACATTGGCTCTTCGGCCTTCTCACTTCACATTTCACACTTATGGTTGGACGGTTTTGCCGAGATGACGCCGCAGGAGCTGGCGCTGCTTGCTGCCGTCGTGCCGCACTGTGAACGCGCGACGCTGGCATTCTGTTTGGAAACCGAACCGACGCCGGAAGCCTCCTGGCTTTCCATCTGGTCGGCCATCGGCAAAACTTTCCAACAGTGCCGCGCGCAGATTGCCAACCTGCCGGGCTGTGAAGTAAAAACGGAAATTCTTGAACGCGCGCCGGGCAAAAACCGTTTCGCAGAAAACTCCGCGCTGGCGGAACTGGAGGCCGGCTGGTCGCTGCCAAACCATGCTGCGGAAACCGGTGCTCACGCCGAAAAATTTGAAATCTCAAATCTCAAATCTCAAATCTCCATCGCCGCCTGCGCGAATCCCGAAGCCGAAGCGATGTTCGCCGCGCGCGAGGTTTTGAAATTCGTCCGCGCCGGCAACCGTTTCCGCGACTGCGCCGTGCTGGTGCGCCGGCTTGATGGCTATCACCAGCCGCTCGCACGGGTTTTTCGCCGCTACGGCATTCCCTTTTTTCTCGACCGGCGCGAGAGCGTGGCGCATCACCCGCTGGCCGAGCTGACGCGCAACGCGCTGCGCACCGTCGCGTTCGACTGGCAGACCGACGACTGGTTCGCCGCGCTAAAATCAGGCTTTTCGCCCGTGGCCGAAACGGAAATTGACCGGCTGGAAAACGCCGCGCTCGAATTCGGCTGGCGCGGCAAAAAATGGCGCGCGCCCTTGCCGGATGAAAACTGCGAACGCCTGCGCCAAATCATATTTCCGCCGTTTGAAAATTTTCGGAATTCGCTCGAAAAAAACAATTTCCAGCCGAACGGCGTGCAGCTCGCCGAAGTGTTGCGCGAACTTTGGAACAACCTGAAAGTCGAACTGGCTTTGGAACGCTGGACGCGCAACGAAGAGACATCGGCAATCGGCAATCGGCAATCGGCAATTCACTCGACCGTCTGGGCGCAGATGCATTCGTGGCTCGACAACCTCGCGCTCGCGTTCCCGCGTGAACAAATGGGTTTGCGCGACTGGCTGCCGATTCTCGAAGCCGGCCTCGCCAGCCTGACGGTCGGCGTGGTGCCGCCGGCGCTGGATGAGGTGTTGATCGGCGCGATTGACCGGGCGCGCAATCCAACCCTGAAATTCACGCTGGTCCTCGGCGTGAATGAATCCATTTTTCCCGCCGCGCCCGCCGCGCCGGTGATTTTGACCAATTCCGACCGCGACGAATTGGAAAAACAAAACGTCGCCCTTGGTGCAAACCAGTTCGACCAGATTTCCCGTGAGCGGTATCTCGGCTACATCGCGAGCACGCGCGCCAACGAGAAACTCACACTCACGTTTTCGCGCCAGACCGCCGACGGCAAATCGCTGAATCCCTCGCCGTTCATCGGGCAATTGCAACGGATGTTCCCAGAACTCACCGTCCAAGAATTTTTCACCGAACTTGATTGGCGTGCGGCGGAACACGCGAATGAACTCATCGCGCCGCTGGTGGAAATTCAAAACTCAAAACTCAAAACTCAAAATTGGAAACCCCTGCTTGAGATCCCCGCGCTCAAATCGCTGGTAGAAAAGCTCGCTACGCTGCGCGAACCGGATGAGAAGGAAAATTTGTCGGAGGCGCTGGCGGCAGAACTTTACGGCCCGGTCTTGAAATCCTCCGTGAGCCGGCTGGAGGAGTTTGCCCAATGTCCATTCCGGTTTTTTGTCCGCTCCGGTCTGCGCGCCAACGAGCGGAAAATCTTCGAGTTGGACGCGCGCGAACGCGGCAATTTCCAGCACGATGTCCTAAAAATTTTCCACGAGCAACTTCAGGCGGAAGGCAAGCGCTGGCGCGACCTCGAACCGGTTGAAGCGCGGGAACGCATCGGCACAATCGCCGCCGCGCAGATGGAACATTTCCACGACGGCTTGTTTCGTGATTCGGCGGAAACGCTGTTCGCCGCACGCTCGCTGTCGGCGGCGTTGCAGGATTTTGTCGAGGTCATCATCGGCTGGATGCGCGGACAGTATGAGTTTGACCCGGTTGCGGCGGAAGTTGGTTTTGGCGGCAAGGACGATGCCGCACCCGCCTGGGAAATTGACTTGGGCGGCGGCCACAAGCTGACGCTGCAAGGCCGCATTGACCGCGTGGATCTGTGGCACGACAAAACCAGCGATGCCGCGCTCGCCGTGGTGACCGATTACAAATCCGGCGGCAAGAAACTGGATCCGCTGCTCGTGCAAAATGGAATCCAGTTGCAACTGCTCGCGTATCTCGGCGCGTTGCGGCACTGGAAAAATCCGTGCGAAATTTTCGGCGCGGAAAAAATCATTCCCGCCGGCGCATTTTACGTCAACCTACGCGGCGAGTTCAAGGGCGGCGGCTCGCGTGCGGAGGTTCTGGGCGACACCGAGGCAAACAAACTGGCATATCGCCACAACGGGCGCTTGGACGCGAACGAGCTGCGGAAATTCGACCGGCGCACGGAAGTGAGCAAAGGCGACCAGTTCAATTTCCGCTTGAACAAAGGCGGCGAGCTGACAGCCAGTTCGCCGGAGGCATTGCCACACGAGAATTTTGAGAAGTTGCTCGATGCCGTGGAAACCAAGCTGCGCGAACTGGGCAAACAGATTTTTGCCGGCGAGGCGGCCGTGGCTCCGTATCGCAAGGGCGCGCAAACGGCGTGCGAGTTTTGCGATTACCGCGCGGCGTGCCGGATTGATCCGTGGACGCACCAGTGGCGCGTGCTGCGCGCGGCTTCAGCGTCCGGCGAATGACTTGTTTTTGGCGGCGCGATAAATCCGCAGCAGGCCGTAATCAAATTTTTCACCGAGCAATTCCCGCGCGCCGACGAGGTTGCCCCAGCCCGTCCGCTGAAACGCGGCGGCGATTTCCGCCTGCGCTTCCGCGTTGATGAGCTGTGCCAGATCAATCGCTTCGCCCGCTTCCATCGCGGTGGCGAGGTGCCCGTAAATCGTGCCGACCACCAACCCGCGCGCCTCGGCGATTTCCTGCGGTGAGTCGCCGGCGCGGAAGCGGCGAAGCGTTTCGCGCGCGGTGTCGCCGAGCTGCGAACGTTGCGCAACGGGGACGATGAAGGAATCCTCCGCAAAAATCTGGCGCGGATTCGCCGCCAGGTGCCGGGCGATTTCGTTCAGGAAAACTTCGCCGAACTCGCGCAGCTTCTTTTCGCCGACGCCGCTGATGCGGGCGAAGTCGCGTTCGCTCTCGGGGTAATTCCGTGCCATCTGCCGCAGCGCCACGTCGGAGAAAACGATGTAGGCCGGCACGTCGCGCTCGTCGGCGAGCCGCTTGCGGAGCTCGCGCAGCCGCTCGAACAAGGTTTCGTCACAGGCGATTTCGCCGACGTGGTGTGCTTTCGTTTCCGGCGCGGTGACGGGTTTGGTCAGCGTGATTTTCTTCCGTTCCTTGAGCGCAGCGCGACCGGCATTGGTGATTTCCAGCACGCTGAATTTTTCCGCCGTCTGCCGGAGAAAACCGAGGCGCACCAATTCGCGCCCGATCGCTGCCCATTCGGGCCGATTGTGTTCCTTGCCGATGCCGTAGGTCGAAAGCTCGGCATGGTCCCACTTGCGGATCTTTTCCGTGTCCGCGCCGGTGAGCACCTCTACGACGTGATTCAGCCCGACGCCAAAACCATTTTTCTCGCGGATGCGATAAACGCAAGAGAGAAATTTTTGCGCCGCCAGCGTGCCGTCGAACGTCGCGCGGGGCGAAAGGCAGTTGTCGCACGCGCCGCAGCCATCTGCGGAAAATTCCTCACCAAAATACGCGAGCAGTTCACTGCGCCGGCAGTTCGCGCATTCGGCATAATGCACCATCTGCTGCAATTGTTTCCGCGCGATCTCGCGTTCCTGCGGATTTGGCTTTTCGTCAATGAACGTCGTCTGTTTCACCGCATCGCCGGGACTGAACAGCAAAATGCATTCGCCCGGCAGCCCGTCGCGGCCCGCGCGGCCGGTTTCCTGATAATAGCCCTCGATGTTTTTTGGCAGGTCGTAGTGGACGACAAACCTAACGTTAGGCTTGTTGATGCCCATGCCGAAGGCAATGGTCGCGCAGATCACGCGCACGTCGTCGCGCAAAAAAAGTTCCTGATGCTCGCTGCGTTCCTTCGGCGTGAGCCCGGCGTGATAGGGTTTGGCCTTGATGCCGTTTTCATTGAGCCGCTCGGCCACGCTTTCGGTCGCCTTGCGCGAGAGGCAATACACGATGCCGCTTTCCTTCGGGCGCGCGCGGAGAAATTCAAAGAGCTGGTCGAATGGTTTGTTCTTGGCGATGACGCGATAGGTCAGGTTCGGCCGGTTGAAGCTGGCGACGTAACATTTCGGCTCGCGCAACTGCAGGTGGTTGATGATGTCCTCGCGCACGCGGCCCGTGGCGGTGGCGGTGAGCGCCATGAACGGCACCTTTGGAAAATGTTGTCGCAGCTGCGAAATCTGGCGGTATTCCGGGCGGAAATCGTGGCCCCATTCGCTGATGCAATGCGCCTCGTCAATGGCGATGAGCTGCACGTTCCAACGCTTCAAATCTTCGAGAAAGCCGGAGAGCATCAGGCGCTCCGGCGCGACGTAGAGCAGGCGGTATTCGCCGTGATGCAAGCCGCGCAGGCGTTCGCGGCCTTCGCCCGCCACCAGCGAGGAGTTCAGAAAGGTGGCCGTCACGCCGGCGGCCCGCAGTGCGTCCACCTGGTCTTTCATCAGCGCAATCAGCGGCGAGACGACGACGGTAAGGCCGTCACGCGCGAGCGCGGGAAGCTGGAAGCACAATGATTTGCCGCCGCCGGTCGGCAGCAGCGCGAAGACATCCTTGCCCGCGAGCGAGTCACGGATGATTTCCTCCTGCAACGGACGGAACGAGGTGAAGCCGAAGTATTGCTTGAGCAGCGGGAACAATTCGGTAGCGGCAGATTTCACAATCGTCAAATTAGGACAGCTGCCGCAGCTGTCCAGAATGTTTTTGAGTTAGCCGGATCGGATGCAGCTCCGCTCAATGATATTCCTGCACGGTCTTCACGGCGTAGCCGGATTTTTTCAGCGCGGCGATGCCGAGCGCGGCGGCCTTCGCGCCGGAGAGCGTCGTCATGATCGGCGTGCCGGTGTAGACGGCGGTGGTGCGGATTTTCACTTCGTCTTCGCGCGGTGATTGACCGGCGGGCGTGTTGATGACGAGCTGGATTTCCTTGTTCTTGAGCAAATCGATCACGTTCGGTCGGCCTTCGAGCAGTTTTAAAATACGCTGAACTTTCAGGCCGGCTTTTTCCAAGATCGCCGCCGTGCCGCTGGTGGCGACCAGTTCAAAGCCGAGTTTGGAAAACAATTTGGCGACGTTCGCGACTTCTTTTTTGTGCGCGTCACTGACGCTGATGAACACTTTCCCGCTCACGGGCAGCGGCGAGTTCGCGGCCATCTGCGATTTCGCGTAGGCCACGCCGAGGTCGGCATCGAGGCCCATGACTTCGCCGGTGGAGCGCATTTCCGGCGAGAGCAAAATGTCCTGGCCGACAAATTTGTTGAACGGGAAAACGGATTCTTTCACGGCCCAATACTGCGTCCAGATTTCTTCCGTGAAATTTAATTCCTTCAACGTTTTCCCGGCCATCACTTTGGCCGCCAGTTTGGCGAGCGGCTTGCCGATGGCTTTGGAAACAAACGGCACGGTGCGCGAGGCGCGCGGGTTCACTTCGAGGACGTAAACGGTGTCGCCTTTGACGGCGTATTGGACATTCATCAGGCCGATGACTTTCAGCTCGCGCGCCATCGCGTGCGTGTAGTCGCGGATGATGCCGATGACTTTTTCGGAGAGCGTGTGCGGTGGCAACACCATCGCGGCATCGCCGGAATGCACGCCGGCGAATTCGATGTGTTCCAACATGCCGCCGATGATGATGGTGCCTTCGTTCGGATTTTTGAAATGGCCGACGTCGGTGATGCAATCCACGTCCACCTCGGTCGCGTCTTCGAGAAATTTGTCCACGAGCACCGGGCGCTCCGGCGAAGCCTCAACCGCGAACTTCATGTAGTGCGAAAGCTCGCTGTCGGAATAAACAATCTGCATCGCACGGCCGCCCAGCACGAAGCTCGGACGCACGAGCACCGGATAGGTCAGGCGCTTGGAAATGACGAGCGCTTCCTCGGCATTCGTGGCAAGACCGTTCGGCGGCTGCGGAATGTTCAGCTTGTGCAGCATCGCCGCGAACAGCTTGCGGTCTTCGGCGATCTCGATGCTCTGCGGCGAGGTGCCGATGATGTTGACGCCATTCTTCTGCAGGCCGAGCGCGAGGTTCAGCGGCGTCTGGCCGCCGAACTGCGCGATGGCGCCCCAGCATTTTTCGCGTTCGTAAATGTGCAGCACGTCCTCGAGCGTCAGCGGCTCGAAAAATAATTTGTCGCTGGTGTCGTAATCCGTGGAAACGGTTTCGGGATTTGAATTCACCATGATGGTTTCAAAACCATCTTCCTTCAGCGCGAAAGCGGCGTGAACGCAGCAATAATCAAATTCAATGCCCTGCCCGATGCGGTTCGGCCCGCCGCCGAGAATCATCACTTTCTTGGCGGTGTTGCCTTTGACCTCGTCGTCGCCACGGTCGTAAGTGGAATAATAATACGGCGTGTATGCCTCAAACTCGGCCGCGCAGGTATCCACGAGCCGGTAGCTGGGCACGAGGCCGAGGCGTTTGCGTTCGGCGCGGATGGCGTCTTCCGTCGTGCCGGTCAAATGGGCGATCTGCCGGTCGGAGAATCCGAGCGACTTGGCCTGGGCGAGTTTTTCAGCGTTGAGTGATGGCATTCGGCGAAATCAAATTCACGATAGTAAGCCGGAAAATTTCCCGCGTGTCCAGCCGGAGTGTGATTCGCGGCTTGCCGGGCAAGCGGCTTTGCGTTACGAAGGGGCGTGGAAAAAATCAGAGAACGGCTGCTGTGCTTGTTGTGGTTTCTTCCGCTGCTCGCCTCCGCACAAATTGATCCGGTCGCGCGCGACCTCGTGCAATTCGGCTACAATCAGTCTTTTGAAGGTCATGCGCCGCTGGCCGCCTACGCTTTTTACTATCACAACCAGCCGGATTTTCTGCGCACCAACCTCACGCTGCGGCTGGCCGTCGCGCCGGTTTACGTGGATTCCAACCTTGGCTTCGTCAACGGCCTCGGCCCGAATACGGATTTTGCGCTGGGCCTGGCCGGCGGTGGTTTTTCCGACAGTTACAATGAAATCCGCGACGGCACCTATTACACGAGTGAATCGTTTGAAGGCAACGGCGTGGAAATCTCCTCCAGCGTTTATCACCGGTTCAATCCCGCCGAGGAAATTCCGCTGAACTACATTTTGCGCGGCACGGCGCACTATGCTGATTACAACCGCGACAGCGACACCGCGCCGGACTTTCAACTGCCGAACAACCACGCCGATTTCAGCGTGCGCACCGGCCTGCGCTGGGGCGGCGTGGAGCCGACGCTCTTCCCGCCGCTGGCGATGGAATTGTCCGTCTGGTATGAAGGCCATCTGCGCACCGATCCGGGCAGCTACGGGATCAACAACGCCTACGAACTCGAATCGCAATCGCATCTGTTCTGGTCGGAAGCCGCGCTGGCCTACACGCTGCCGAAAAGCCAGCAAAGTTTTTATGTCCGTCTGACCGCCGGGACAAGCGTGGACGCCGACCGGTTCAGCGCCTACCGGCTCGGTGGATTTCTGCCGCTCATTTCGGAATTTCCGCTGTCGCTGCCGGGTTATTATTTCCAGGAAATCAGCGCGCGCCAGTTCGTCCTGCTCAATGCCAATTATCTCGTGCCGCTCGACCCCGGAAAACTTTTCGACCTGGATCTGAACGCGTCCACGGCTGTCGTGGATTATCTGCCCGGCGAATCGCAGCCCGGCAACAGCTTGAGCGGCGTGGGCGGCGGCATCCTGTATCACACGCCGGACAACCGGCTGAAGTTCATGCTCAATTACGCCTACGGCATTGACGCCGTCCGCGCCAACGGTCGCGGCGCAAGCAGCGTCGGCGTGCTCATGCAGATTGACCTCGGCTTCATGAACAGCCAGAAATTCGGCCAGCCGCTGCCGCTGCTCCTGCACGGCTGGCAGCGGTTTTTCCAGTAAACCAATTGAAAGCGGAAAGCCCGCCCGCCCGCCGGTTGACTTGGCGCGGCGGTTTGTTAGCGTGCGGTGCGAAATATCATGAAGCTGCTTGCCCGCCTCATCCAAATCCTGTCCGGCGTCCAGACGGGCGCCGAGCAGGAAATCAGCCGGCTCGAACAGTTCGCGCACTTCTGCGTGCTCGCCGGCAAAAGTTTCGTGCGCAACCGCTGTCCCGTGCGCGCGGCGGCGCTCTCCTTCGCGACGCTGCTGGCGCTCATCCCCATGCTGGCCGTGGCGATCGGCGTCACCAGCAGCATGCTCAAGGACCAGGGCGAAAAGGAAATTTACTCGGCCATTGATAAATTCATTTCCAACATCATGCCGCCGGCGACCGCCAAAGCCGACAGCCACGGGGTGTCGCTGAATCTCAACCCGCTTTCCATCGCGGTGACGCCGACCAACTCGGTCGTTTCCAGGATAGCGGCCGGTTCCGTCTCGAACACAAATACAATCATACTCGCCGGCTTGACGAACAATCCCGACAGCGATACGCCAGTCGTGAGCGTCAGCGTGCAGAAGGAAGCGGCGAAAAGCATCCACGAATTTGTCCAGAAAACGCAAAGCGGCACACTCGGCGTGGTCGGGATGCTGCTGCTGCTGGTCGTCGCCATCCGCATGTTGGTGAACATCGAGGAAACCTTCAATGACATCTGGGGCGTCACGCGCGGCCGGCCGTGGATTTCGCGCATCATTCTATATTGGACGACGCTCACGCTCGGTCCGCTCCTGCTGGCGGGCGCGCTGGCGCTGGCCGGCAGCCCGCACTTTCAGGCAACCAAGGGCGCCGTCAGCAGCACGATGATCGGCAATTTTATTTTTGACCTGCTGCCGCTCGTGCTGTTGTGGGTGTTGTTTGCGCTCGTTTACCAGTTGGTGCCGAACACGAAAATTCATTTCGGCGCGGCGCTCATCGGCGGCATTGTGGGCGGTTCGTTGTGGCACTTGAACAACGTGTTCGGCTACCTTTTCGTCTCCCGCGTTTTCACCAACAGCATGATTTACGGCAGCCTCTACCTGGTGCCGGTGTTCATGGCGGGACTGTATTTTTCCTGGCTGATCCTGCTGTTCGGCGCGCAGATCGCCTACGCGTTCCAAAACCGCAAGGCGTATTTGCAGGACAAGCTCGTTGAAAACGTGAACCAGCGCGGCCGCGAATTCGTCGCGTTGCGGCTGATGACGTGCATCGGCCAGCGGTTCCAATCCGGCCAGCCGCCGGTCACGCTCCAGAAAATTTCGGCCGAACTCGGCATCCCGTCGCGGCTGGCGCAACAGGTGTTGCAAACCCTGCTCACCGCGCGACTGGTCGTGGAAACCGGCGGCCGCGAACTCGGCTACGCGCCCGCGCGCCCGCTCGAAAGCATTACCGCGCATCACATCCTGCACGCGCTGCGCACCGGCGGCGGACAGGAACTGCCCATGCGCGACGGCCCGGTGCGCGCGGAAGTTTTGGGAGAATTTGCCCGCATCGAGGAAGCCGAGCGCACGGCGGCGGACAGCCTTACCATGTTCGCGCTCGTCAACCGGGCGCAAGCCAAGTTGGAACTGGCGGCACCTTCAGCGCCGGAAAAACCGGTTTAATCCTCCCATTGCACTGCGGCCACGACGCTCCAGACGAGCGAGCCGATCACCGTCACCACCAGCACCCACGGCATGAGCACCTGCGGATTGGGCGAAAGGAAAGCCGACAAATCAAGCGCTGGCAAACTTCGCCACGGCACCCATAACACCGCCAGCACCGAACCAATGATTGTCGCGCTCGTCAACAATGCCGGGCGCAGCCACGCACGCCGGCGCGGCGGCAGGGATTGGATGACGCGCGTGGTGAAACCGCCGTCATCAATGTATGAATTTTGCTCGCGCAAAAGCGCGTCGAGCGGATCGTTTTCTTGAGGCGAATTCATAACGACAACCAGCGTTTTAATTTTTCCCTGCCGCGCAAAATGTTCGTTTTCACCGTGCCCAGCGGACATTCCAAAACCAGAGCCGCTTCGTCGTGCGACAAACCGTTCTGACAGCACAGCACAATCGCGGCCCGCTCCTCTGAATTTAACCGCTTCAGCGCCGCCGTCAAATCGAGCTTCAGCGCACTGTCGGCCGCCGCCGTGGATGGCTCCGATTCGGCTGATCCGGCTTCCATTTCCTCCAGCAATAATTCCTTTCGTTTGCGCGCCGCGCCGCGAAACTCGTTGACCGCGATGCCGAACAGCCACGTCGAGAATTTTGCGCCGCCCCGGAACGTCTGCAATTTCTGCCACGCCTTCAAAAATGTCTCCTGCGCCAGGTCGTCCGCCAGGTGCGCGTCGCCGCGGGTCATCCGCGTCAGAAACGCGCGCACCGGCGACTGGTTGCGCCGCACCAGTTCGCCGAAGGCGTTGTGGTCTTCGTGCGCCAGGACGCGGGCGATGAGGTCGGCGTCGGTGAAGGACACGGTTCAGGGCTTGGGCGGTTGTTGGTCGTCTTTGTTATTTTTTTCCAAAAACCATGCCGCCAAAAATGCCAACCCCACAAGCAAAACAACAAATCCAGCTTTATTGTTCATGAACATGGCCAGTCCGACTCCCAGTCCGATGAAAATCAAGGCGGTTCTCAAATCATTGCGCGGGCGTTTGGCGCGACTGACTGACATGGATTCTCCCGCCTGCTTGAACATTTCCGGCGGGATCGGCACGCCCTTGTCCACCATCGCGCGCACGGTTTCGTGCAGCATCTTGTTCCGGCGATGACGGAAATATAGCGCGAGGGCAACTACGACAATGGGAATGCTGCAACCCATCACGATGGCCACAATTGGAATCATCAATGCCAGGGCGCCAACGAAGGTATCTCCTTCAGGCGTGTTCGCGCTGCCAATGTGGACACCTGGAATGTTTATTTGGGACGGTGAAGCCTGGACGGCTTGAGGTTTTTCAACCGCCGCTGCGGCGGTGACATTCGTGACGGCGGCGTTGGTGGCCACCATCTCCGCGTTGGTCTGCGCCCTGAGCGAAGGCGGCATGACCGCGAACAGCAGAAAGATGATCGTGGCCAGCGTGACCAAATACGAAACCAGGGTTAAAAACAGGCTTGATGGGTTTTTCATAATTTTGTTCGGTTGAATCGTTCACTAATCAGATGCGCCGGGCCGCCGGTTTGGATTCAAAAACTTTCAAGTCCAGCACCGCGAGTCAAGGCAAACGGCATTGCGCCGCCCGAAGTTGAACCGATCACGCCGCCAAATTCACGGCATTTCTTGGATTCAGGCCTGCGCCGGGCGGTTGAAACTTTTCCACATTTTCGCCGGCAGCAAACCAAGCCCGATGAAGGCAAGCTGGCTCACGACAAATAGCACCAGCCATTTGAACGCCGCGTCCGTGAAACCGTAGCTGTGCAGCCCGATGCCGAGCATGTTCACGCCGAACCACGACCACGCGGTGACGATGTTGCCGAAGATGGCGCAGTTCACGAGGCCGCGTTCGCGGATCATGCCGCCCCAGCGCAGGTGCAGGATGAGCGCGTTCCACAGCACGATGATGAGCGCGCCGTTTTCCTTGGGATCCCAGCCCCAAAATCTTCCCCACGATTGATCCGCCCAGATGCCGCCAAGCACCGTGCCGACAAAACTGAACAGCGTCGCGAAACAGACGATGCCGTAAATCATCCGCGCGAGCGCCTTGCCGGTGGCCTCGTCCAAAGTTTTCGTGAACACGCCGCGCAAAATGTAAATCAACGCGAGGAAGCCGGCGACATAGGTGCTCGCGTAGCCGACGGTCACGGCGACGACGTGCGTGGCAAGCCAGAAATTCGTGTCCAGCACCGCGCGCATCATTTCCATCGTGTCGCCTTCCAGCGCGAGGTGGTGCGCGATGATAAGCGTGATGAAGCCGATGCCCGCCGAGACGACCACGCCGATGCCGTTCCGGTAAAATTTTTCCAGAATCAATCCCAGCAGGCATGCGCCCCAGCCGATAAAGATGGCGGAGGAATAAAGATTCGTCACCGGCGGCCGGCCTTCCAGCACCATGCGGTAAACCAGACCGGTCGTGTGGATCGCGAAGGCCAGCCACACGAGCCACACCGCCGAGCGGCGCAGCGTCTCGGACAAATTGAACCACGAAAAAATCGCGAGCAATCCGGCGAGGACGTAAATCACCATCGCGTTGTAAAACGGCTCCATTCGGTTGAAGAACACTTCCGCGCGCGCCTTGGCCTGCGCCTTGGCCTGCGCCGGGACGAGCTGTGAACGCAAATCGAGCACGGCGGCATTAAAATTTTCCGGCTGGCCGGCGGCGAGCGCGCCGGCCATTTTCGCGTAATCGCGCACGGCGTTGTCAATCGGCACGCCGTTCGGACGCGGTGCGTCGAGCAGCGCGTCACCCATGCGCCGCCATTCGCGCGCGCCATTCGGCGGCAGAATCAGCGGCGGCTCCAGGCTGGCCATGAACTGGAAACGTTCGATGAAGGCGACGAAGGCGTTGAAATTGGTTTTGTCGTAGGCCTTGCCGGCCTGCTGCGCCTGCGCTGCGGCGACGCCGGCGGGAATCAGTTGTTCATACGCGGCGAGTTCCGCCGGCCAGTCCTGCGCGTCGGTGGGCTGCACGGCATTCTTCAACTGCGCGTAAAGCGTGAGCCGGTGCTGCATCTTGGCGATGGCGTTTTCGTAGGCGGTGCGGTTGGCGGCCTCGACTTTTTGAACGCGGTCATTTTCCTTGCCGAAGGTTTCCAGCGACGGCTGGATCTGGTTCCACGAATAATGCTTGCCGTCGGAATGTTTCGCCGCGTCCTTGTCCGGCAGTTTCAGCAGCGAGATCAAATCGGGGTTGTCCACGCGGAACACCGGCCAGTCGTCGGCCACGGCGGGATTCATCATCACGTTCGCCAGCCACTCGGTCGCGGGGATGATTTTCGGACGCTCGTTCCAGCCTTTCCACGGCTCGGTGTTGAGCGTCTGCTTCTCGCGGATTTCCAGCAGCGAATTTCGCGCCAGCGAATCCATCGGCACGATGCGGCCGTTGGACGTGATGGGCAACTGGCCGAATTCGTTGAACGCGAAATCCTTGTCCTTCGGCTCCTGCAAATTGCCGAAAAACCACAGCGCCATCACAAACATCAGGACCGGCGGCAGCCATTTTTGAAAAATCTTTTTCATTTCGTTTTCCGTTTGGAAACAAATCCGACCAGGTGATACATGAACTGGATCACCAAACCCAGCCCCACCATCGCGCAGCCGATGTAAGGCGTCAACCAGCTCGGGTTGCGCACGACCGACAGCACCGAGGACGGCGTGCGTCCGGCCTGCTCGGCCATCTGGCCGGCGTCCATCTGGTATTGGTAATAGGTGTAGCCGCCGTAGCGCAAAGGATGGTTCATGGAAATTTCGACTTCCCGTTTCTCGCCGGTCTGCGAATTGTTCAGCAGCACGCGGCTGCGAAAATCCTTGGGTATGTCCGTGCCGGGATAAACCGTGTGCGTGGCCTTGAGCAGCGTCAGCGAAAACGGATGATAAACCCGCGTTGGCCGTATCGTGAAGGTGAACTTCTTGCCGCCGACAACAATCGTCTGCGGCACGATCAGCTCGTCGGTGATTTTTTTCGCCATGTCGGCACCCATCTGCGCGTAGCTGTTGCGCACCGCCTCGACGAGCGCGGGATCGCCGGCCCAGTCGCTGGCGACCCAGTCGCCAAGCGAGCCGGCGGACGTGACGAATTCGACGAGCGCCGTCGGGATATTGCGCTGATCCATCGTCTTCACGGCGGGCAGCTCACGAAAATCAAAGTTCACCGCGAGGCCGTTGGTGGCGAGCGGCGGTGCGTTCTGCATCATCGGCGCGCGGAAATTCATGTCGGAATTCTTCCAGATGGATTTCACGACGATGTCGAACGGCAGGCCGGTTTTTTCGGAACTCACTTCGCCGCCGGCTTTGAGCAGGGATTCGGGAAGCGCCGTGATCACGTCGCCGGAAATAAAAATCAGCTCGTAGTCGCCGGCGCTGTCGGAGTAATTCCGCGTCTCGCCCTCGACAAAGTGCATCTGCAACTCACGCGCGAGCATGTCGGTTGCAAGCTGGCCGACAAGCAAAACGATGACGCCGGCGTGCGCGAGCTGGATGCCGATTTTTTTGGGTGTCAGTTGAAACCGGCAGATGTGCGTGACGACGAGGTTCACCAGCAGCAGCGTGCCGAGGAGATAACCGCCCGGCAGAATCAGCGGGATTTTGTGGCCGAACATGCTGGCACCGATCACCACCCATTGCTTGAAATAATGCGCCTGCGCGCCGTAAAGCCCCTCGTCCGCCTGTGCCAGCGTGCCCACGAACACGAGGATGATCGCGAACGCCAGCAGCGTGGCGGTCAGCTTCAGCGACGTGAAGAAATCAACGATTTTTTTGATGAGCATCGGTTTGCCGGTTTTTCGTAATCGTAATCGCAATCGCAATCGTTTTACAGGATTAAGATTACGACGACGATTGTGGAAACAAATTTATTGTGCCGCCGGATATTTGGCGGATTGCACGAACTGGATCAGCGCATCTTTTTGCTGTGTCACCACGTTCGCGTCGCCCATGAGCTTGTAAAACCAGGTCTGCCCGCCAAGTGGCAGCACCACGCCGACCAGCTGCGCCGGTTTGCCGGTGCGCGCGTCCGTGCCGGAAAGTTCAACCATCGTCGCCTTGACTCCAGAAGCATCCACCGTCGGCAAATTTGCGATGTCGGCGTCCGTCACCGGATCAAGACCGAGTTGCTTGCGCCAACGGTTGATGTTCGGCAGCAGGCCGCCGCCGTCGCCGGAGAGCGAACTGACATTCACCGCCGCCTGCGCGCCGCCGTCACCGGCGATGACATATTTGGCGACCAAAAACTGCGCCAGCGGACCTGCCTGCCAGCCGGCGGGAACGGTCCACGTCGGTTTGTCACTCGCAGCAGCATTCGCTGGCGAATTGGCCGGCGTCATCCCGGGAATTGGCGGATGCGACGGCGGCAACTGGCTCAAATCCATCGTGGACGGAGCGGCGAGTTCGCCGAACTGGACAGATTTAAGAAACGCGATGAAGGCGGCCTTGTTGGTTTCCACCAGCGCGCTGTCGCCGGACATTTTGAAAAACCAAGAGACATTGTCGCTGTGCAAAATCGTGCCGACGATGCGTTCGTCGTCGCCGCTGCCGGGACTCGTGCCGGCGATGTCATACAAATCGGCCGGCAGCCCGGCGGCTTCGACTTTCTCCGCGAGCTGCGCCAGCTCGGTATCGCTCAACGGGGCCAGGCCGACTTGGCCGCGCCAGCGGTTGACGTTTGCCGTGTCGCCGCCCGACATGCCGCCCAGCGGAATCACGCTCACGTCCGCCGTCTTGCCGTTTTCGGAAATGTCGAAGCTCGCCACGCGCAACTGCGTCAGCGGTTTTTCCTTCCAGCCGGCCGGCAACGTGTATTTCAATTGCGGATGAATACCGCTGTCCGGGACAGTCATGCCGCCCGGCATGGTGGAAGGCATCGCCGCCGGTGCAGGAGTCGGCGTGGCGATGGCGACATCATTGGTGTCAACATGATAAACTTTGACGCTGTCGCGTCCGCAACCGGCGGCGACCACCAGCAAGAGTGTTCCGACGACAGCCGGCCATGTTTTGGAAGGAGTAAATGACTTCATTTTCGTGCCTGTAAAATATCAGAACCGGACGTTCCGGCAAAACTTACTTTGGCTTTCACAAGCCATAAATTGTCACGCAATCCCAGCAATAAAAAAATGCCCCGGTGGCGGATTTTTTGAATTAGCGGCCTTGTTTTGGCATTTTAACCAACCACCTTCTGTTCCACGGGGCGTTCCGGTGGTGCAAAAAAAGGCAAGAGTTCGGCAACCGATGTTTAGCCGGATTGCCTCGAAAAGCCGAGACTGCTACCGTAAGTTGGCGCTCACGCGCAGGACAACAACCACAACCAAACAACGACCAAAATGACTATGAAAAAGATACTGCTGATCGCAACGATGTTCGGCCTGGCGGCCACCCTGGTGACCAAGGGTGCCGAGGCCAAGGATAACTGGGACACGCTTTGCGCCAAATGCCACGGCGCGGACGGCAAGGGCGACACCAAGATGGGCACGAAACTCGGCTGCAAGGATTTCACCGACGCCAAGGTGCAGGCCGACATCAAGGATGACGCCGCCGCCAAAGCCATCGCGGACGGCCTGAAATCCGACGACGGCAAGACGCTGATGAAGCCGTTCGTCACCGGCGCAGACACGCCGCTGTCGGACGCCGAGGTCAAGGCGCTGGTGGCTTACGTCCACTCCTTGAAGAAATAATCTGAGCTTCGGTTGCTGGCCGGATGACCTTGCCGGTCTGAAAACAAAACGCGAGAACCTAAAACGCGAGAACCGGTGGAATTACCAACCGGCCAGCGACCGATTTTAATTTTTTATCAACCACCAAGCATGAGCGACACGCAAAATCAAAATTCCGGGAAACGTCCTTCGGTGTTCCGCAACTGGATCAGCCTGATCGGCACCGTGATCGCCATCGGGGCGCTGTTTTCCTTTTTGCTGCTGTTCGTGCTGGATGCCATCTCCAAATTTTCCAATCCCTACGTCAGCATCCTGACCTACATCGGCGTGCCGCAATTTTTGATCGGCGGCATCGTGCTGGCGTTTTTCGGTGCTTGGCGGGAGCGCCGCCGCCGCGCGCACGGCACCGGGCCGGCGTCGTTGCAGATAGATTTAAACCAGCCGCGCGACCGGCGGAACCTGGTCGCGTTCGTTTCCGGCAGCATCGTTTTCCTGCTGCTCTCGGCCGTCGGTTCCTACAACGCCTTTAATTTCACGGAGTCCGTCACGTTCTGCGGCGAAACCTGCCACAAGGTGATGAAACCCGAACTGACCACGCACGACCTCGGACCGCACGCGCGCGTCGCCTGCGTGGAATGCCACGTTGGCAAGGGCGTTTCGTGGTTCGTGAAGTCGAAAATTTCCGGGTCGTATCAATTGTATTCCGTCGCGTTCCACAAATACGAGACGCCCATCGGCACGCCGATCAAAAACCTGCGCCCCGCCCGCGACACCTGCGAGGAATGTCACTGGCCGCAGTCGTTCGTCGGCAACCTGGACCGCACCTTCAATTATTTCCAGAGCGATGCGTCCAATTCGCCCTACTCCATCCGGTTGCTGCTGAAGATTGGCGGCAGCGATTCGCGCCAGGGGCCGGTCGGCGGCATCCACTGGCACAACCTGCCCGGCAACAAGGTGGAATACATCGCCACCGACAAAGCTCGCCAGATCATTCCCTGGGTGCGCGTGACCGACGCCAGCGGCAAGGTCACCGTGTTCAAGACGAAAAGTTTCACCAACGACATTTCCAAAATGGAGATGCGCACGATGGACTGCATGGACTGCCACAACCGCCCGTCGCACCGCTATCTCTCGCCGGAAAAAGCCGTCAACCAACAGATGGCTCTCGGCCACATTGACCCGGCCATTCCTTGGATCAAGACCAATGCCGTGTTTGTCCTGACCCGGCCCTACACCACGGACGCCGAAGCGACGAATGCGATTGCCGCCGCACTCTCCGCAAAATATCCGAACGACCCGCGCATCGCAGCGGCCACCACGACCATCCAGCGGATTTACGAGAATTATTTCTTCCCGGAAATGAAGGCGAGCTGGGCGAGCTATCCCGACAACGTCGGCCACATGATCTGGCCCGGCTGTTTCCGCTGCCACGACGGCCGGCACAAGACCGAGGATCGGAAAATCACCATCAAGGCCAATGACTGCAACACCTGCCATACCATTCTGGCACAGGGTGCCGGTGATGAACTCAACCGGCTCGCGCCGGCCGGTCAGAAATTCATCCATCCCGGCGGCGATCTGGACGAGAATCCCACCTGCACTGACTGTCACAACGGCGGGCCGTAGCCGGATTTGCTCCATGCCTGAAAATGGTTGTATCCATGCCGTGGATTTGCTGCGACAATGGATCAACGGTTTTCCGTGTGAACATTTCATCCGCCATTTTTGATTGCAGCGCGCCGGACCTGGCTTCTTGTCCGGACGCGACGCTGCCGGAATTCGCCTTCATCGGCCGCTCCAATTCCGGCAAGTCTTCGCTGCTCAATATGCTCGCGGGTAAAGACGGCCTGGCCCGCACCTCGCCCACGCCGGGGTTCACCAAGCTCATCAACTTTTTTACGATCAACAAAACGTGGCGGCTGGTGGATCTGCCGGGCTACGGTTTCGCCGAGGGCGCGAAGAAGGACAGCGCGCGGTTCAATGCGGCGGTGTCACATTATCTCAAGCGGCGCACGAGCCTCTGCCTGGTCTTCGCTCTGATTGATTCCAGCATTGAGCCGCAGGAGATGGATGTGGATTTCGTGGAATGGCTGACGCGCAATGCCGTGCCGTTCGTCCTCGTCTTCACCAAGACCGACAAGGAAACGCCCGCGACGGTGTCGGCAAACATCGCCGCGTTCACGGCGCGCATCGCCGGCTGGTTCGAGCAATTGCCGGCCAGCTACAATTGTTCCGCAACTCTGGGACAGGGACGGAGCGAATTGCTCGGAGTGATCGGCACGACCCTGAACGCCATCCCGGCGGAGCCGGAAACCGTGATGCCCGCCGTCACGCCGGAGGCTCCGCTGCCGCCGGAAATCGAACCGCCGTTCAGTCTGAAAGTGCTGGCGGGAAATCCGCAGCCGACCAATCCGCTGGAGAAAAAGCAGTTCAAAGACTCGCGACCGTGGTGAGTGCCAGCACATAACCATCCGTCTTCGCTGATCGTGTTCAGCCTTTCCCCAAAACCTGCTGTTCACACCGCTTCCCGTTTTGAATTGGAATTTCCGGGCATTATCAGTTTGCCTCCTGATTTAGGCTGGATGCAAACCCTTGTTTGATTAGTTCTTTACAATGCGAGTTTCATAATGTAAAAAAGTCTTACCAGTTCCACAAAATTTGAAACGACATGAATTGTCATTTCCAGACAAACGAAAGGAGTCCCACCATGAAATCAATCCCATTACGCCTCGGCTCGCTTCTAGCTGTGGCGTTCGTGACGATGCTGGCTGGCTGCGCGACAGAATCGCATGAGGCAATTCAGCCCCAGCAAGTCGCCTCGGCGGGGACGGCTTACAACGGACCGAAAAGCACGCTGGTGGTCGGGAAGTTTGACAACCGCTCCAGTTATCTGCGCGGGCTTTTTTCGGACGGCGTGGATCGTCTGGGCGGCCAGGGCAAGACGATTTTGATCACCGACCTGCAACAGACGGGCCGTTTCCTGGTGGTGGATCGCGACAACATGGACGAGATTGCCCGCGAAGCCGCACTCAACGGGCAGGCACAAAAGATCAAGGGTGCCGATTTTGCCATCACGGGCGATGTCACAGAATTTGGCCGGAAGGAAGTCGGGGACGTGGAACTGTTTGGCATTTTGGGCAGCGGCAAAAATCAAGTGGCCTATTCCAAGGTGGATTTGAACGTGGTGGACGTGCATACCTCGCAGGTGGTCTATTCGGTGCAGGGTGCCGGCCAATACGTCTTGAGTTCGCGGGAGGTGATCGGTTTTGGCGGCGCGGCCAGTTATGATTCCACCCTGAACGGCAAGGTGCTGGATCTGGCGATCCGGGAGGCCGTGAACCGGCTGGTCGAGGGTTTGGAACAAGGCAAATGGAAACCAAATCAGGAATAAAGTTTATGGATCGGTATCGCGCAGCCATCTTGGCGGGATTGGTGTTGCTGACCGGCGGTTGTTCAACGCCAAAAACGATTTATTATTGGGGACATTATCAGAATTTGATCTACGAGTCCTACGCCGCACCGGGCAAGATTCCGCCGGAATCACAAGTGGAGCAGCTCGAGGCGGATTACCAAAAGGCGCGCTCCCTCAACCAGCCGGTGCCGCCCGGATTCCACGCGTATCTCGGCTATCTTTATTTTCAGCTGGGCAAACTGGATCAGGCAAAACAGGAGTTCGAGACCGAAAAGAATTTGTTTCCTGAATCGGCGGTGTTTATGGATCGCATGCTGGCCAACCTCAAAAAATCATGAAATCACAATGGCTGACATCTGGACTTTGCGTGCTGGCCTTGAGCCTGATGCTGACCGGTTGTGCCACGCCGAAGCCTTATGACTATACCAATTTCCGCGCCCATCCGCCCCGCTCGATTCTCGTGCTGCCGCCATTGAATGAAAGCACGGCGGTCGAAGGCACCTATGGTTATTTGTCCACGGTTTCGTTTCCATTGGCGGAAATGGGTTACTACGTCTATCCGGTTTCCGTGACCGATCAATTTTTGAAAGAAAACGGCATGCCCACCGCCGGCGAAATGCACCAAGTTCCGTTGGACAAGGTTCGTGAAATCATTGGAGCGGATGCTGTGCTCTACATAACCCTTAAGCAATACGGCACCAAATACGAAGTGCTCAGCAGCGTCACCACGGTGCAGGCGCAGGGCAAACTGGTGGACACGCGGACGGGATTGGTGCTTTGGGAAGGAACCGGCATCGGGCAGGAAGGTTCCGGCGGATCAGGAAACATCATCGCGGATATGATCATCGCCGTCGGATCACAGGCGGTCAATTCCTCCGTGGATCATGCTCATACGGTCTGCCCCATGGCCAATGCCATGATGTTTACGACCAAAGATCATGGCCTGCTCTACGGCCCTTACCATCCACAAACGGAAAGCCAGTAACTTCGCCGCGTAAATTTTCTGCTCCGTCATTGATTTTGATCCGTTACCAGTTCAGGCTATGATCACAATTTTATGAAACACATCGCATCGTGGTTGGGCGCGTTCGTTTTCGCCGCGTTTCTGGCCGGCAACCCGTCGGCGTTCGGACAGGGGGCTTTTTCCGGCAAGGTGGCGGAAACCATGGATGCCGGCGGCTATACCTATGTGCTGGTGGACACCGGCACGAATAAAATCTGGGCGGCCGCACCGCAATTTCCGGTCAAAAAGGGTGACGCCGTGTCGGTGCCGGACGCGATGCCGATGACGGGTTTTCACAGCCGAACGCTGAACCGTGATTTTGACGTGGTTTATTTTGCCGGCAGCATCCCGGTGAACGGTGCCAGCTCGGACGCGATGAAGTTGCCGCCGGGTCATCCGGCGATTGGCGACGACGCGGATGCAAAACTGCCGCCCAACCATCCACCCGTGAGCGCGACGGAGCCGCCCAAAATGGATTTCACCGGCCTGAAGCCGGCCGGGGGCGGCAAGTCGATCGCGGAAATCTATGCCGCCAGCGAACAGCTCGCGGGCAAGACGGTCAAGGTTCGCGGCAAAGTGGTCAAGTATAACGCCGAAATCATGGGCAAGAACTGGCTGCACATCCAGGACGGCACCGGCAGTATCGGCGACAACGACCTGCTCATCACCAGCGACGGCAAGGCCAAATTCGGCGACACGGTGCTGATCGAGGGCACGGTGGCCACCAACAAGGATTTCGGGGCCGGCTACAAATATCGCGTGCTGGTGGAAGACGCGAAGGTGACGGTCGAATAATTCTCCGGTGGAATTTGCGTAAGCCTGACGGCGTTAGCCCGCGCCCGTCCGCCAATCAATCGTGGATCAATCGTGGACGAAAATAATCTTGCTGCCCTGCGGCTCGAAACCAAATTTCACCGGTCGCAATTCCTTTAGTTCGCACCGGATCGCCTCGTGGTTTTCCTGCGGCGCGTAAAACATCATGAACCCGCCCGCGCCGGCACCGAGCAGTTTGCCGCCGACGGCGCCGGCCTTGCGCGCCCGGGCATACCAGCCGTCAATCGCGTCGTTGCTCACTTCGCTGGTGAGGCTGCGCTTGAGCAGCCAGTTTTCGTGGATGATTTCGCCGAACGCCGCCAGATTGTTTTTCTGCAATTCTTCCTTCAACTGCCGCGCCAGCCCGACCATCTTGATCATGGTTTTCTGTTTCGCCTTCTGGCTGGCCATGGCGTTCTGCTGCGTCTTCAACAGCGCCGACGCGCTGCGCGTGATGCCGGTGTAAAAGACGACGAGATTGTTTTCCAGCTGCCGCAGCGTCTCGCGCTGGCAGATGATCGGCTCGACGGAGACGGAATCATTTTGATTGAACTGGATGAAGCTGAACCCGCCAAATGCCGCAGCATATTGATCCTGTTTGCCGATCGGCTCGCCGCAGCGCTCGATTTCAATCACGCAACTTTCGCGCGCGAGCTTGTCGGCGGAGGCGTGGCGGTTCGCGAACGCGTGCAGCGCATTGAGCAGTCCGACTGTGAACGAACTGGACGAACCCAATCCCGTGCCCTTGGCCGGAATATCCGCGATCGACGTGATTTCCACGCCGCCGTTGAGGCCGAGCAGCTTCAGGCTTTCGCGCACGAGCGGATGCTTGACCTTCTCGGCCGACTTCGCCTCCTCGGTGCGCGAGTAGCTGATGCGGATTTTTTCATCGAACTTCTGGTTGACGGTCACATAGACAAACTTGTTGATGGCCGTGGATACCACCGCGCCGCCGAACTCGCGGTAGAACACCGGCAAATCACTGCCGCCGCCGACGAAACTCATCCGTAAAGGTGTTTTGCTGATGATCATGGCTTTGTTTGTGCCAGAAGCAGGCGCACCGCGTCCAGCAAGTTATTGGTGACGAAATCCGGCCGCGCGTCGTGTTTGCCATCTTTGCCGCCGTGGCCGGTCTGCAGCAAAATGGATTTCAGCCCCGCGTTCTTCGCCGTCTGCACGTCGGTCGTGGTGTCGCCGATCAGCCACGACTGCGACAAATCAATGTTCAGATCCGCCACGGCTTTTTCGATCATACCGATTTTCGGCTTGCGGCAGTTGCAGACAATTTTTAGTTCCGGCCGCTCGCCGGGAAAACCTTTTTCGGGATGATGCGGGCAGAAATAAATCCGGTCGAGAAACGCGTGCTCCAAGCCGAGCAATGATTCCAGCTTGTTGTGGATGCGTTGCAGTTCAGCCTCGTCGCAAAACCCTTTCGCGATCACCGGCTGGTTCGTGACCACCACCGTGCGCCAGCCGGCGAGGTTCAACTGGTGAATCGCCTCCGCCGCGCCAGGCAGCAGTTCCAGTTCATCCGCCGTGCGCAGACAATCCTTGTCCGGAATGATCGTGCCGTCGCGATCCAGAAACACCGCGCGCTGCGGCGACGCCAACGAACTGCGCCGCACGACGCCCGCCGCGAACTGCGCGGAAATCCGGTCGTAGCGCTCCGGCGTGCCGATGTCCTTGATGAATTCCGGCGAGTTGTAGCCGAGCAGCTTTTCGCCGCGCGCGACGAGCGCCGGAAAAATGTCCTTTCCGAAATCCAAAATTTTGGAATCCGGTTTTGACGGCTTTACGTCGGCGCATTTCAACAGCGCGGATTTTTCCAGAACGTAAAGCCCTGCGTTCACCAGGTTTTGCCGCCAGACATTTGGTGGATGCGGCCGGTTGTGAAACGCGAGGACGCGCGCCTCCGCGTCCACTTCCACCAAATCGGAATCGAACGGATGATCGTTCGGATGCAGCAGCAGCGTGGCGGCGGCCCCGGCTTTTTCGTGGGCGCTCCAAATGCGCTCCAAATCCACGTTCACCATTGTGTCGCCATACATCACCACGAAGCGGTCGGCGAGCAGCTCCATGCCGGCGAACACCGCGCCCGCCGTGCCGAGCGGTTCGGTTTCCAAAATGTGCCGGATGCGGACGCCGAGTTTTTCTCCATTACCAAAATGTTGTTCAATCAAATCGGCGCGATAATGGACGAAGAAGATCAAATCGGTGAAGCCGAATTTTTTTGCCAGCTCGACCTGATGTTCCAGCAACGGCTTGCCGGCGACGGGAATCATCGGCTTGGGCAGATCGCCGAGCCGCGCGCGGAGCCGCGTGCCCGCGCCGCCCGCGAGAATGATGAGCTGCCGGGCCATGTCAGGAATTTTCCGCCACGATTTCCGCAACGGCGCGGTCCACGGCCTGATTCGAGGTGAAGCGCGGCGACCAGCCGAGTTTTTCCAATTTCTCCACGGAGTAATTCACCTTCGGCACGTCGCCAACCCAACCGCGATTGCCGCCGGTGTAGCGGATTTTCGCCGTCGGCTGCGCGTGGCGCACGGTCGTTTCGGCGAGATAGCGCACAGTCGTCACAGTGTCGCTCGTGCCGATGTTGAAAAAATTCAATTTGTCCTTGGCGTTGTCCGTGATGAACAGCATCGCGTCAATCAGATCGGCGACGTGGAAATATGGCTTCTCCTGCGTGCCGTCGCCGAGCACTTCGAGCTCGGCGGGATTTTTTTTGAGCTTGTGGATGAAATCGAAAATCGCGCCGTGCGTCGCGCGGCTGCCGACGACATTGGGAAAACGGAAAATCCACGCACGCTCCAGAAAACTTTCGGCGGCGGCGGAAATCGCAGCCTCACTCGCCAGTTTCATCGCGCCGTAATTCGAAATCGGAAACAGCGGGCCGATGTCTTCGGTCAGCTTTTGTTTCAAGTCGCCGTAAATCGCGGAGGTCGAGGCGAACGCAAGGCGGGGGATTTTGTGCTCGCGCATCAGCTTCAGCAGATTGTAGGTCGTGAGAAACGTGTCGCGAAAATCCACGTCCGGATCGGCCACGCCGGCGCGGATGTCGGAATTCGCCGCCAGATGCCATGCGGCGGTGAACGGCGCGGACTTTGATTGATCAGAAATGATTTTTCCGCAAGCGGGCAGATCGTTCAGGTCGGCCGCAAAAAATTGGAAGCGCGGATTTTTTAGCGCGGCCGCCAGATTTTCGCGGCGGCCCAGCTTGAGATTATCAATTCCGGTGACGCTTGCGCCGCGTGCGAGCAGCGCGTCCACGAGATGGCTGCCAATAAATCCGGCGGCGCCGGTAACGAGACAATTGTTTTGCATGAGCGGACAAAATTAAATCCCAGACGCCGGCAAATGTCGAGGCGCGAAGCCGCCCGCCACTCCGACCTAAAAATTGCTGTCTCAACACCGTCCGCCAAATCAGGCAGTCACCACCGGCTGTATAATCTATTGACATAATAACCCAGTTGTGAAAGAATTTAAAATTATGAATCGGAAGAGATATCTTTTGGGGATTCTATTTTGTGTTCTTACTTTTCTAGCTGGCTTGGGATCGGCTCATGCCCAACAAACAGCGACCGCCACAGCGACGCTTTATAACGGGTTTGTGGTCGGAATCAATATGACCTCGGGCGGCAGCGGGTATTCATTCGCCCCGGCAGTTACCATTTCCGGCGGTGGCGGATCGGGCGCGGGAGCTTATTCAACCATCAACGGCGGAGTGGTTACGTCAATAACGGTCACCAATGCGGGTTCTGGATACACCAGCACGCCTGCGGTGACTGTCCAAGCTCCATCGACAACCCCTTTTGGTTCGTCGCTCGTTTTGGATCTGGAAGTAAATAATGGAAGCATCGCGGACATGGGACCATATCAATTCCCCGTGACGACCAACGGCGGCTGCACCTTTGTGCCCGACCGGTTCGGGTTTGCGGCTGGGGCGGTTTCTTTGAATGGAACCAATCAGTTTTTCCAGTTGCCTTTCAACAGTCAATTATATCCTAAGGAGATGACTCTCAGCATTTGGGTTGAGGTCAATCAATTAAGTAGTTCCGGCGCCACAACATTTAGGGCGGGAGATTCCTTATCTGATAGTTATCACGGCTATTCTTTAGGATTCGGAAGCTCCTCGGCATCGTCTCTTTATTATATAGATTACACGGGAAGCGCGGTTAATGCTTATTTGGCTCCTTCAACAAATATCACTACCGGCGCATGGCATCAATTTGTTGTGACGAGAACCACAAATACATGTTCACTTTTTGTTGATGGAATAATAATCGGTTCAGAATCAAACTTGACCGCCTATGCCCGGCCTCAAGTTGTCCCAATGCTGTTGGGAGCAGATTACAATTTTCAAGATGTGCCTTATTTTAGTTATTTCGCAGGAGCACTGGATGCCGCTCACATCTATAATCGCGCCTTGTCCGACAGCGAAGTGCAGACCCTTTACACGACTGAATCCATCAATACAAATGAGGTGCCGACGGTTGGGGTCGTCGTTAAGACAATCCGGGTGATGATGTCTCAATTGGTTCCGAATGACATGTATCAATTGCAGGAAACACCGGATTTTGTCACTTGGACGAACGTAGGCAGTTCATTTACCGCAACGAATTCGGGAACATATCAAGATTTTGACATTATCAACACCGGCCAGGGATATTTTCGCATCTTGAAGCTGCCTTAAATTCTTCTCTTTGATTCATCCTATGTTTACGCCGGTCAAAGGTAAATGAGGTTGAATCCAGCCAATGGGTCTGGCACGTTCTGCGCGCCAAACATTGATGAACATCACGCCGCCAACGCCCGCCGTCAGCGTGGTTATTTTGAACTGGAACGCCGCTTCATGGATTCCGCGCTGCCTTGAATCGCTTCGCCAGCAGACCATTTTTCAGCAGATTGAAATTATTTTCACCGACAACGCCTCCAGCGACGACTCGGAAAAAGTGGCGCGCGCCGGCATGGCGGGCTGGCCGAACGGAAAATTTCTCCAGACCGGCGGCAATTTCGGATTCGCCGGGGGCTGCAATCGCGGCGCGGCGGCGGCCACCGGCAAATATCTTTTTTTTCTGAACCCCGATGTCTGGCTGGAAAAGAATTGCCTCGAACAACTGATCGCGGCGGCCGAAAAAACCGGCGCGACCGCCGTGGCTTCGCTGATTCTGGATTACGCTGACAACACGGTGCAATGGTGGCTGGACGACGGCTTTGACATTTTCGGAATGGGCGTGGTCGCGCGCCCCGGCAGCCGGAGCCCGACCAGTTTTTGCGCCAGCACATTTGCCTTCATCCGGGCGGACGCGTTTCGGAATCTTGGCGGGTTCGACGAGGAATTTTTCATGTATGGCGAGGAGGAGGATCTGGCGTGGCGAATCTGGCTTTCCGGCGGCAGCGTGGCGGCGGCTCCCCGGGCGCGCCTGCATCATCGCGGCGAGGCGTCCGTGAACCCGCAGGGCGGCGAGCAGATCACGGAATTCCGCACGAGCGAGCGCAAGCGGTTTTACGCGAACCGCAATCATCTGCTGGTTCTGCTCAAACACGCGCAGCACATTCTGCTGCTGACGGCGGTGGCCTTTACGGGCATGCTGTTCGTCGAAGGTTTTTTCTGGCTGCTGCTCAAACGCCGCTGGTCGCTGGTGCGGGCCACGGCCCTGGAGCCGCTGCGCGATTGCTGGCGGCTGCGCGGTCATGTGCGGGCCAAGCGGCAGCAGGTTCAGGCTTTCCGCCGGCGCAGCGACTGGTGGATGCTGCGGTTTTTCTGCTGGCGGCCGGGCAAGGCCGGCGACCTGAAAAAACTCTTCCGGTTCGGACCGCCTAAAATCGGCTGAACAGGCTGATAATAACGAAAAACGGTTGGAACAATGGCTTCTTTTCGGCCCATCATTAAATCTCAATTCAAAAGGAATACTGTTTTTGAAACAACCCCGCCATGCCAGCCGGTATTCTGCGAATCCGGATTCTAGGACAAATATTTACGATTTGCCTCACGAACATTAAAGCTTGACATCCAAGAAATATATATAATAATTTCTTTTTAACATTGTTGTTTTCGCTTCAAAACTGATTGGTTGAATGATGAAAGGAACTTGGAGAGATGTTGCGCGGCTGATGGGTGGTGATTTTATGCACCTGCACGGCCAAACCCATGCTCTGATCCTTCATTGAAGGCCGTAAAAAATGGGCTCTATGAGTTATCAAACAAAGGAAATATGAAAAACATTCTCACACTCATTGGATTGATCGTTTTAAGTAGCCAGTTGCAGGCGCAGGTTTCATTCGTGCTATCATCTACGCCAAGCGCTGGCAATAACCCGCGAGCCGTGGTCGCAGCGGATGTGAACGGCGATGGCAAACTGGATTTGATAAGTGCGAATGAAAAATACGGCACGCTCACGGTGTTGACGAATAATGGCCGTGGCGGCTTCGTGTTGTCCTCCTCGCCGGCAGTGGGTTTTGGCAGCCCGTTTTCACTTGTGGCGGCAGATGTGAATGGAGATGGCAAGGTGGATTTGATCACCGCAAGCGATACGGATTCTTCAATCTCGGTCTTGACGAATAATGGCAGTGGCGGCTTTGTGCTGTCTGGCATCTATTCAGCCGGGACGGGGAATCTGCGTTGTATTACGGCAGCGGATGTGAACGGTGATGGCGAGGTGGATCTAGCCTGTGTCAGCGAAAGCGGAAGTTCCATGTCGGTGTTGACGAATAATGGTTCGGGTGGTTTTGCGGTCTCGGGTATTTATCCTCTTGGAAGCGCCTCTTGGGGAGTTACAGCGGCGGATGTCAACGGCGATGGCAAGGTGGACTTAATTACTGCTAACAGTGGAGCCAATACAATCACAGTGTGGACGAACACCGGGAGCGGAAACTTTGTGTCATCCGGCACTTATCCCGTGGGTAACACTCCGCTTTCGATCACAGCGACTGACGTAAATGGCGATGGCAAGGTGGATATAATCACCGCGAATGAGAACGCAAACACGGTTACGGTGCTGACCAACACAGGCAGCGGCAGTTTCGCTCTGGCCGGCACTTATGCAGTGGGAAGCATACCGGCTTCAGTCACGACGGCGGATGTGAACGGTGATGGCAAGGCGGACTTAATTTGCTGCAACTATGCAGCCAACACGCTTTCGGTGCTGACCAACAATGGGAGTGGCGGCTTTGCGCTGGCCGTCACCCCTAGCGTTGGCAGCGGGCCGTGGTCAATCGCGGCGGCGGATGTTAACGGTGATGGCAACGTGGATTTAATTTCCGCGAACTCCGGAAGTGCTACCCTTTCGGTGTTGACGAACGCCACGCTGTTTCCGCCGCCAACCTGTGTTCCTGCGCCTAGCGGTCTTGTGAGTTGGTGGCCGGGGGAGGGCAACGCCAATGACATCGTGGGCGGCAACAATGGCGTTCCGACCGGCGGGATTACTTACACCAATGGAGAAGTAGGCCAGGCCTTCGTCTTCAACGGCAGCACCAGCTACATCCCGCTGCCAGCCTCGCCGAGTCTGGACATCGGGGCCACTGGGAGCGGCGTCACGATTGAATGTTGGGTTAAGCCATCGAGCACCGCGAATGGACCCATCATGGAATGGGATTCTGCCACCGTTGACGGCCTTCAATTCTGGATTCAAAACAACACCCAGCTTTTTGCCAACATTAAGGACGCCTCGGGAAATAGCCATGCCTTCTACACGGGTTTGGGTGTGCTTAATTCAACCAATTTTCAACACGTGGCGCTTACCTACGACAAAAATTCCGGCAACGCCTACATTTACCTGAACGGCGGCGTTGTCGTCTCGGCAAATTTTGGGAACATTACGCCGCAAACCACCTATCCTTATTTAAGAATTGGACAACGCTCGGCTACTTCCATTGGCACTTACACTTACACGGGCTTGATTGATGAACTGGGCCTTTATAATCGCGCATTGTCGGCCGCTGAAATCGCCGCCATCTACAATGCCGGCAGCGCAGGAAAATGTCCGCCGGCTCTGACTTCGCCGGTGATCACCACGCAGCCGGCGAATCAGACGGTGACCGTGGGCAATACGGCGACCTTCAGTGTCGTGGCCAGCGGATCGTCACCGTTGAGCTACCAGTGGAGCTTGAACACGACCAACATTCTGGGCGCAACCAACGCCTCGCTGACGCTGAACAATGTCCAGCTTTCCGATGCCGGAAATTATTCCGTCCGCATTACAAATCCGGCAAGCTTCATTGTGAGCAGCAACGCTGACCTGACCGTCACCGTGCCCAATTGCACGCCGGCACCCAGCGGCCTAATCAGTTGGTGGCCGGGGGAGGGCAACGCCAATGACATCGTGGGCGGCAACAATGGCGTTCCGACCGGCGGGATTACTTACACCAATGGAGAAGTAGGCCAGGCCTTCGTCTTCAACGGCAGCACCAGCT